>Ga0209792_1000058_pt1 | contig 199620 bp, 202 predicted proteins | sample EBPBio142005_DNA_FD_185860 | JGI IMG/M metagenome (GOLD analysis project Ga0209792, IMG submission 185860) | Wastewater treatment Type I Accumulibacter community from EBPR Bioreactor in Madison, WI, USA - Reactor 1_6/14/2005_ DNA (SPAdes)... | ecosystem: Engineered > Bioreactor > EBPR >...
CAAACGGTACAGGTGGTACTATTGCTACTCCATTCAGCGCTACTGCATACAATGGTCTTTCTGCTACAGCAGCAAACCTGATAAGCAACGGTTTGAACGGTGGTAACCAAACATTCAGCGTAATGTATGAAGCAACTCCTGGCTTTACTTACCCTGCAGGTACATACACTGTAGATGTAGTTTATACGGCTACACAGCTTTAATCTTAACAACGGTTTTTCATAATAGGGGTGGTTTTTTAAATGGTTAATGTGGGTGAAGCGCTCTTTTCAATAAGAGCGCTTTTTTTGTCTGTATGCTTTTGCTGTATTGGGTTTGGGGTGGTTTTAGCAGATGGATGGTTTGTTAAGCAGGGGTTAACCGTTTGCAAAAACGGGGTTAAGGAGGCTCGGTTTTTCGTCAATATCGTATGCCGTGTTGCATCTTTGTATCATCAAACGAACAAACACAAACATTAACCAATTTTAATCAAACAAACACAAACAAAAAATTATGAAAAAGGTAATCGCAATCATCGCACTGGGTATCACAGGTTTCGCAGCAAAAGCACAAGTTGCTTCAACTGCTACACAGACAGTAAATCTGAATCTGAGCAACGCAATCGAACTGACATTCACAGGTAACAACTCTGCAACAGGTGCAGCAGTTAACCTGGCTTTCAATACAGTTAACGACTATGCAAACGGTGTACAATCATCTGCACAAGGTTTGAAAGTACGTTCAAACAAAAAATTCGGTGTTACTGTTAAGACTAACAACTCTAACTTCTCATACACAGGTACAACTACTCCTGCTCCTGTAATGCCAGTAAGCGGTGTATTAGCTCTTAAAGTAAGTGCAAACGGTACAGGTGGTACTATCGCTTCTCCGTTCAGCGCATCAGCTTTCAGCACGCTGACTTCAACTGCAGCAAACCTGATAAGCAATGGTAACAACGGTGGCAACCAAACATTCAGCGTAATGTATGAAGCTACACCAGGTTTCACTTACCCTGCAGGTACTTATACTGTAGATGTAGTTTACACTGCTACGCAACTGTAATTCTTATCCTTCGGAATATGTAACAAGGCACCCAAGTGGTGCCTTTTTTATTGCCTGTCTGCCTATCCCTAATTATAGGGATGCGGCAGGTGTAGGGGTGCGTTATATTTGAATTGTATTTGTGATGCGACATGCGATCATGATACTCGGTAAGTTTTTTTATATCCTCTATATGTATACAGGGCGTCTTTTCAGGCGCTCTTATTTTTTATGTCTTGTTCTATTAGCTATACGATTTGTAAACGGCTTGTTAACCAGGCAGATAGTGATAATAACTACTAATGTTAGTGATGTGATAGGGGTGTTTGCGGATGTATGTTTGCATTATCAAAACAAACAAACAAACAACACAGCAGCCCCGTAAGGCAGCAAAACAAAACAAACCTGCCTGACGGCAGGCAGGCAAAAATTAAACACAATCAATTCATCAATTAACAAAAACAAAAAAACAAACACAATGAAAAAAGTAATCGCAATCGCAGCATTTTCAATCGTAGGTTTCGCTTCTAAAGCACAGAGCGTATCATCTACAGCTACACAAACAGTAAACCTGAACCTGAGCAACGCAATCGAGTTGACTTTCACTGGTAACAACTCTGCAACTGGTGCAGCAGTTAATCTGGCTTTCAACACAGTTAATGACTACGCAAACGGCGTAGAATCTGCAGCACAACAACTGAAAGTACGTTCTAACAAAAAATTCGGTGTATCTGTAAAAACTAGTGCAGCAAACTTCTCTTACACAGGTTCTACAACTCCTGCTCCTTCAATGCCTGTAAGTGGTGTGCTTGGTCTTAAAGTAAGTGCAAACGGTACAGGTGGTACTATTGCTACTCCATTCAGCGCTACTGCATACAACACATTGTCTGCTACAGCAGCAAACCTGATAGCTAACGGTTTGAACGGTGGCAACCAAACATTCAGCGTAATGTATGAAGCTACTCCGGGTTTTGCTTACCCTGCAGGTACATACACTGTAGATGTAGTTTACACTGCTACTCAACTTTAATATAGATAAGAGCAAGAATGAAATAAAGGCGTCGCAATGCGGCGCTTTTTTATTGCTGTGTAATGATTTGTAAACGACTTGTTAACCAACAGCTTAGCTACAATAACTACTAATGTTAGTGATGTGAAAGGGGCATTTGCAGATGTATGTTTGCATTATCAAAACAAACAAACAAAAAACACAGCAGCCCCGTAAGGCAGCAAACCAAATCTACCTGACGGTAGACAAGCAAGACAAACCTGCCTGACGGCAGGCAGGCAAAAAATAAATAAACACAAACAATTCATCAATTAACAAAAACAAAAAACAAACACAATGAAAAAAGTAATCGCAATCGCAGCACTGTCAATCGTAGGTTTCGCTTCTAAAGCACAGAGCGTATCATCTACAGCTACACAAACAGTTAACCTGAACCTGAGCAACGCAATCGAGTTGACTTTCACTGGTAACAACTCTGCAACTGGTGCAGCAGTTAATCTGGCTTTCAACACAGTTAATGACTACGCAAACGGTGTAGAATCTGCAGCACAACAATTGAAAGTACGTTCTAACAAAAAATTTGGTGTATCAGTAAAAACAAGTGCAGCAAACTTCTCTTACACAGGTTCTACAACACCTGCTCCAACAATGCCTGTGAGTGGTGTTCTGGGTCTTAAAGTTAGCGCAAACGGTACAGGTGGTACTATTGCTACTCCATTCAGCGCTACTGCATACAATGGTCTTTCTGCTACAGCAGCAAACCTGATAAGCAACGGTTTGAACGGTGGTAACCAAACATTCAGCGTAATGTACGAAGCAACTCCCGGCTTTACTTACCCTGCAGGTACTTACACTGTAGATGTAGTTTACACTGCTACTCAACTGTAGTCTCTCTCTTCGCTTTAATAAAAAGAAGGGTGCTCTGTAAAGCACTCTTCTTTTATACAAACATCAAGGGCTTTTCAAAACAAATAAAAACACTCAATGAAAAAAATCTTACTGTTCACTGCTGTTCTGGTACTGCTGGCGGCGGCTGTAAGGGCCCAGAATCCATCATCCGCAGCATCGCAAACTACCAACCTGAATCTGACAGATGCCATTGATATAACTTTTGTGGCGAACAATAGTGCAACTGGTGCCGCTGTCAATTTCGCTTTCAATACGGTGAATGATTACGCAAACGGTTTGGAGAGTGCGCCGATACAAATGAGGGTGAGGTCGAACAAAATGTTCAACCTGTCTGTAAAATCAAGCAATGCTTATTTTACCTATTCGGGCACAACATCGCCGGCGCCACAGATGTATGTAGGCAGTGTGTTGTACTTTAAAATGACACAAAACAATACCGGTGGATGGAGCTGGGTAAACAACCGCTACGACTACATAGATCATATAAACTGGACCTTTCTGTACTATGGGGTAAACGGGGGAGACCAGAATTTTACAATTGTGTACAGAGCAACGCCGGGCTTCACATTTCCGGCAGGCACCTACACTACAGATGTTATCTATACGGCTACTCAGCTATAGTTTTGGCGAGAAATGACAGCAAAAGAGGATAATTGTTAATGAGAGGTATAGTTGGGAGGGGAGATTTTAATTTATTGATAATCAATGTTTTGTGATTTTCAGGGTGTGGTAGATGTTAATCGTCGGTTAACCGCTTGCTAAGGCAGGGTTAAGGAGGCTCGTTTTTTCGTTAAATGGGCATTTCCCGTTGCATCTTTGCATCATCAAACGAACAAACAAAACATACATTTTTAAACAAAACAAATCAAACAAAATCAAAATGAAAAAAGTATTCGCAATCGCAGCTCTGACAATCGCAGGTTTCGCTTCTAAAGCACAAGTTGCTTCTACAGCTACTCAAACAGTTAACCTGAATCTGAGCAACGCTATCGAACTGACATTCACAGGTAACAACTCTGCAACAGGTGCTGCTGTTAACCTGGCTTTCAATACAGTTAACGACTACGCAAACGGTGTACAATCATCTGCACAAGGTTTGAAAGTACGTTCAAACAAAAAATTCGGTGTTACTGTTAAGACAAACAATACTAACTTCTCTTATACTGGTACAACAACTCCTGCTCCTGTAATGCCTGTTTCTGGTGTTCTGGCTCTTAAAGTAAGTGCAAACGGTACAGGCGGTACTATCGCTTCTCCGTTCAGTGCATCAGCTTTCAGCACGCTGACTTCAACTGCTGCTAACCTGATAAGCAATGGTAACAACGGTGGTAACCAAACATTCAGCGTAATGTATGAAGCTACACCTGGTTTCACTTACCCTGCAGGTACTTATACTGTAGATGTAGTTTACACTGCTACGCAACTGTAATATAGCTCTGTATAATAAGGATATAAAAGAAGATGGCGCACTACATAGTGCGCCATTCTTGTTTGTTCTCTTGTGAAAGGGGCAATTATTTTTTCAGCTCTTCTTTCGTTTATCTGCAGCTTCGTTAATTAGTGTTAAAGCAGGTATTGTTGTAGCAACATTAATCCCGCAGGCGGCCTGCGTAGCTGTGCAGCTTACCTTGTGTGTAGTTGAAAACAATCACATCTCCCGCATCATCGGTTATGTTTATTATCTTGTCTCCGTCGGCATTCAGGTAAAAATCACTTTCGTCTATCTGCCCCTCTGTAACCAGCGATTGTATGTGCGATTTGATGCTGATGTCTATCAGTTGTTTATGAATCTCAGTCTCCTGTTGTTTATCCATAGTGCAAAGATAATAAAACACCTGTGCATGAAATATGTGCAGCATATTCGTGTATGCTGACGCAGGTCATATTACAGGATTATGTGCTATTGTAATTTGTATAGATACACTATTTGTAACGCAAATGAAATACACCCCATTTCTTTGTGGTTTGTTGTGTGCTGCAACTGCACATGCACAAACCGAGTACTCCATCTTTAAAGATAGTAGCACTGTGCAGCCCTCTGTGCATGGCTTATCGCTGCGGGTAGATAATTTTAACTACTTCCGAAACAATGAATATTTCGGGAATGTAGAGTGGGGCTATACATTGTTTGGCTATCAGTTGCAGCCAACCTTGCAATACAGGCTCACGGATAAACTGACGCTGCAAGGCGGTGCATTTTTGCAGCGAGAATTTGGCAGAGAAGGATATGTTGTAGCAGCGCCGTATTATAATGTTACGTACAGGCAGAAAGGATATACGGTGCGTGTTGGCAACCTGCATGGTGCAGCCAACCATAGCTATATAGAGCCGATTGTGACACCAGAAGCCACACTGACAGACAGGGTGGAGCAAGGCCTGCAAATAACAGCCGATAAAAAATACCTGTGGGCAGATGTCTATATAGATTGGGAGCGCGCCATACGCTGGTACGATAACTACCCCGAACAGTTTACAAGCGGTATCTCTGCCAGGCTAAAGCCAATGCCCGATAAAAAGCTGCGGGTAGAAGTGCCGCTGCAATTGATGGTGGCGCATCGCGGCGGGCAGATAGATACTTGTGGCATACCTATAGAGTCTTTGCTGAATACGGCAGTTGGTCTTTCTTTCAACTATACTACCAACAGTAGGTTGGTGCCTTGGGTGCGTACAGCACATTATTACGTGTATTACAAGAACCTCACCTACGACAGGAATGTGCAACCCTACATCAGCGGAGACGGGTATTTTGCTTCATTAACAGCACATACAAAATACAATATAGATATAGACCTGCGCTACTGGACAGGAGCTATGTTTATAGGCCCCAGAGGCTTCCCGCTATACAGTTCGGCATCGCAGGTACACGATACGCTGAATGAAGATTTGAGAACGCTGCTGTTTATGAACGTGATATACAACAAACAGTTTGGCAGCAACTTGTATCTGGATGTACGGGCAGAACCTTATTACAATTTCGGAGAGGCGAAGCTGGAGATTGCCTATGCGGTGTATATGCGCATACGCTTTGATGTATTGCTACTGAAGCGTACAAGATGGGGGCAATGAAAAAAAATCCCCGGGGCAATGGGGTGTTGCACCACAGGGATTTTTATTTTATGCACTAATGCATGGGGTAAAAGATTCTTATATTGATTGTGATGCTTTAAATAAAGGGCGGAGAACCGCCCCTTCCAAACAAAACAAACAAAAAATATGGTTGTTCCTGCTTAGAGGGATTATCACACCTGTAAAAGTAAAAAATCACCCCTTCCGGGCGTTTCTATTTAGCCTCATTTTTGGGTTTATTATTGTGTATTATAATGTATGTGCAAAGGGAATGCCTTTTGAATAAGGGTTTATGTATGAATATGTAATGTCATTTTTGGGTTTATGGCAAATAAAAGCCCCGCATCTGGCGGGGCTTTTATTGTAAGAAATCGGTATCAATTATTGAATTGTTAGTAGTTGTGTTTCGCGTTGGCCATCTGCATCAATAGTTGCTGTATAGATGCCGGGAGCAATGCCTTGCAGCGATATGGTGTTTTTGCCTGTAATGTCTTCAGTCAATACTGTTTGCCCCAGTTGACTAATAATGCGGATGCTTGCTTGTTTGTTAACGCTGCCTGTTTTAATGTGCAGTACATTTGTTGCGGGGTTAGGGTATAGTGTGAATGTATTCTCGGCTTTTGCAGTTGCATTGTTAATGCCTGTTGGTGTGCCTTCTATGCTCCACAGTTCAAAGCCTTCACTACTGTTGAACGCTGCTGCTACAAAAAGTTTATTGTTGAATGAGTGTATGTAGCCGCTGTAGTTAGGCATTGTGTTTTTTACACTATTTCCAGCAGGTTTTATATTCATCACTTCTCCATCAGGATTTACAGCATATAATTGATTGCTAAGATAATATGGCGAATAGGCAGTGAAATACAAGTAGCCATTATGGCTTGTAAGGTCTGTTATTTTTGTAAACGTGTTAGCATTTGCAGTAAAGCCATTTGCAGTTTTTGTATTGCCGGTAATGCCATCTGTGTTGTATAATACTGCACTGTTGTTGTTTTGTATTGCAAAGTACACATTGCCGTTATATATAGTTAGGTTTGTTATCGCGTCTGCAGATGTGTTGGCTATTTCCTTCAGTTTTATTGTGCCGGTGGTAGTACCATCCGTAGCCCATATTTGCTGAGTATTATTGTCTGTATTTACAAAATACAGTTTGTTATTCACCATTACGTCTTCTGACAATGATGGCATTGCAACGGTGCTGGTGCTAAGGGTTGCTACAGGCACAGTACCCGCATTACTACCGTCAGACTTGTAAAGCACACGCCCTGTGGCATCTGTTGCGGTAAAGTATATCATGTTGTTCAGCACACACATATTGTAGATGTACGAAACAGGATTGTTGCTCACTTTTATAGTGCCCGCAGTAGTGCCATCAGTACTCCATAGTGTACTACCGGTTCCATCAAATGCCTCAAAGTATAGCTTGTTGTTATACACTATGCTATTACCAAACCCGCCGTTGCCGTTGCCTGCATTAATGTCTTTCAATAGTTTGGTGCCGGCAGTAGTTCCGTCACTTTCCCATATTTCCACACCCTCAGCAGTTGTCACAGCATTAAAGTATATTTTGCCATTCATTACCTGAAGTGCTGTAGAACCGATAGCATTGTTGAAATTGCTTTGAAATATTAGTTTCGTTCCTGTTGTGGTACCGTCTGTTTCCCACAGGTCATCAGTATTGTTGGCGCCCTTTGCCAAAAAATAGACTTTGCCATTCATGCCAACGAAGCTGTGCGGGTTTGAACTGTTGGGGCCGCTGTAGAGGTCTTTAATAAATCTGGTGCCTGCTGCAGTGCCATCTGTAGCCCAGAGCTCATTGCCTTGCCCGGCTCGTTCTGCCTGAAAGTACATGGTGCCATTTACAGTCTTCATGTTGTGTGGGGTAGATGATGCTGCTCCCGGGTTTAAAACTATTTCGTTGAAAGAAAGCTGTGCAGTAGCGCTGAATGCAGAGAGTAATAATAAATTAAGAGTTGAAAGGTATCTCATATAAAAAAGGTTTTATAAAGTGTACTACAAATGTATGGGCAAAGTATGTTTCGTGATAGTGAACGACTCAATTTTAAGCAGTATTTAATTTGTTCATCAGGAGTTAAAAAGCCCTGCCTTTTGAGGGGCAGGGGTTTCTCAAGGGGTGCTTGGGTGGATATGTTTAGTATCCTATGGGGAAAATGAAAAACCTGATAGTGTTGGGGTATGCGGGTAGCATAGTGTAAAGCTTTGGGGCTGTATTGTGATGTAAAGTTGAACAAAGGGACATTCTCCGACAAGGTTATAAACACCCATTTTGCTTTGCGTAGAAATACGCATTTTGCCACAGATAGCTACGGTAAATGGCATGGGCTATTGCAGATGCTGTTTTTGTTCTGCTATCTTTATAGCTAAACAAACTGACCAATGAAAAAGCAACTACTCTATGGGGCTTTGATAGCCCTTTCTTGCAGCGTCTACGCCTGCAAAGACGGTGGCAGCGAACAGCCATCCGAAAAACAAGAAGAAAAGAAAAACACGATGGTAGACACGGTGCATTGCACAGACTGCGATGACCCTGCTTGTCTGGCAGAATATGTAACAGAGCATACCATTTCGCAAGGTATGCTGGATACTATGGCTTTAAAAGACGCCAATGGCAATAAGATGCCTCCCAAGGTAGTTTCTGCAGAGTATATACGTGGTGCTATAGAAGTACTGAATTGTAACGAATTTGTATTCTGTTGCATAGATTCTTCGGCATCTATTACATCCAACAACGAGATAAAGTTTCAAGTGCGCCCAAAGCCTGATAATGAACTTGTTGAAGTATACTATCAAATACAGCTTTTCAAAGGTCTGTTGCTGCAATACGACCCTACGGAATTTAAGTTTTACAACGGCTTAAAAGAAAACAATAAAAAAGATATTGTATTTGAAATCGTGAAAAACGGTACTGTTGTGCATTGTGCAGATATGAGCAATGACTGGCCTCCGATTAAGAGATAGGCACAAAAGCTGATGTAAAACATCCTCATGGGATTTCTTCCTTATTTAATCATGATATTATCCAACGTGTCGCCACTGCCTGCAATCATAGCAGGCAGGCGATACAGGAATGCATTGTGGTATTATATGTTGGCATGTATTACCGCAGATGTTTCTGGCCTTACCATCAAGTACTTAGTTGGCAGTAATCATGCCATCATTACCAATATCTTTTTGTTAGTAGAGTTTATCCTTATTAGTTATTATTTTATTAATGCACTATGGGAGAAAAAGAAAATACTAATAGCAATTCCAATATTGCTGATAGCCCTATTTTACACATATAATACAATTGTTAGTGTTTTACATGAAGACGTATCTGTAGCTTACACTTATAATTATTTTGAAGCATCCCTGTTTTATATCACCTATATTATCTTCTCTTTATTGAGCCTGTTTCGTGTAATGCAAAAGGTAGATGAAGTGAGGCTGGAGCGTTCCCCTCTGTTTCTTTCAGGGGTTGCATTCCTGCTCTATGCATCAGGTGCATTATTTTTATTGCTTTTCAAAGATTTGATTGCTAAAGCAGACCTCAGATTGTTTGGCAATTTGTGGATTTATTTCTTTTTGCCACTAAATATTATAAAAAATCTGCTGATAGCAGTTTCTTTGCACTATGCAATTGTTGCAAGTAGACGGACCATATAAGATTATGCTGCTGGGCATTGCTGGTATGCTGTCGCTTGCCATAGCGATTGTCCTGTTTGTGGTGTTTTATCAGCGCAAGGTGATAGCACATCAGGAACAACTGAACAAGCTGAACAGGCAAAAAGAAAAAGAACTGACAGAAGCAGCCATACGTGCCGAGGAAGACGAACGCATGCGCATTGCCGCAGAACTGCACGATGATGTAGGCGCTACGCTGGCATCGGTACGCCTGTACCTGCGCATGGCCGACAGGGAAGGTGCGCGCAGCGAGGCTTTTACCCAATCTCAGCAACTGATAGACGAATCGATCAATAAAGTACGCAGCCTGAGCCACCGCCTGCAGCCTGCCATGCTGCAAAAACTGGGCCTGCAAATGGCGCTGCAATCTTTCTTTGATGTGTTTAACAAAAGCGGTGTGATACAGATAGATTTCTCGGGTGCAGAACTGCCTATGCTGGACGAGAACAAGTCGCTGGCATTGTACCGCATTATGCAAGAGCTGGTAAATAACACACTGAAACACGCAGGTGCAAACCGTGCAGAGGTGCATGCCGAAAGAGTAGGCAGCGACATGCAATTGCGCTTCAGCCACAACGGTAAGCAGGGTATTACGCAGGAGCGTTTTCAGGACTATATATATAAGAAAGATGCCACAGGGCTTAAAAATATCATGAACCGTTTGAAAGTATTCAACGGCAGCATTAGCTTTGATAAAGAAGCAAACTGGTACCACACCATCATCCATATACCAATGTAAACATGGCTATTATTACGTACATCATTGCAGACGATCATAAGGTCTTCCGTCAGGGGCTCAACTATACCCTGAACAGCGATGCCCAATTGAAGTGTATAGGAGAGGCAGAAAACGGCATGCAACTGCTGCAACTGCTGGACAGCATACAGCCCGATGTGATACTGATGGATATGAAGATGCCCGAAATGGATGGTATGGAAGCCACAAAAGCAGTAAAGGCAAAGCATCCGAATGTAAAAATCATTATGCTGACGATGTATGATGACGAAAACTTTGTACTGCACATGCTGGATGTGGGCGTAAACGGATACCTGACCAAAAATGCCGACCCTGAAGAAATCATCAAAGCCATACACACCGTCAACGAAAACGATTATTACTTCAACGACATGGTGAGCAAACTGATGCTGAAAACCATTGTAAAGAAGAAACAAATAGAGCAGCGTACCAAAGAAAATGTACAACTGAACGATAAGGAAAAAGAAATACTGCGGCTGATATGTATGGAGCATACCAATGCAGAGATTGCCGAAAAAGTATTCTTGAGCCAGCGCACCGTAGAAGGCATACGCAGCACACTGTTGGAAAAGATAGGCGTACGCAATACCGCAGGCCTTGTGGTATATGCTGTGAAGAACGGAATAGTAGAATAGTTTCTCAAACCACAATCAATAATAATAAAGCCCTGCTATATGCAGGGCTTTTGTTATTGTATTACAAGTCTTTTGGTGGTTCGTCGTTCATCCAGCCATACATCTGCCATGTACATACCTGGTGCTATATTGTTAAGCGTTATTTGTGTTTCTGTGCCTTGTTGCATGATGGCTGTTTGTACAGTGCGCCCCGCCATATCTGTAATGATAACCCTGCCTTGCCTGAAGTATTCATTTGTTTTTACAGATAAGTATGTGCGGGCAGGGTTGGGGTATATATCAACCGTTAGTTGATGTGCTGTGTTGTGTGCCGGGCGTATGCTAGTGCTGGTATCTACAGTGGTGTCTCTTACAGACCATAGTTCTACCCCCGCAGTATCGTATCGGGCAAAGAAAAACAGGGCACTGTCAAATACCACAAGCGCGTTAGGTGCGTACATACATAGTTCGGGAAACGGATTGTTATATGTTGCACCGGGAGGCGCTAATAGCTTTGTGCCGGTAGCAGTGCCATCGGTTACATACAGTTGTCTGCTGGTGCCATTGTAAGCTATGCAATACAGCAAATCGTTGCAGTTGATAAGGCTCACCGGATTGCTGGATGCAGTACCGGGCAATATATCATTCACCATCATGGTGCCCGATGGTGTGCCATCGCTAACCCACAGCTCGTAGCCATGTACGCTATCGTTGGCGATAAAGTACATTTTGTTGTTGCTGATGGTAAAGTTTCGCGGATATCCTGAGCTACTACCCGGCAGTATGTCCTTCAGCATTTGCGTGCCTGCAGCAGTACCGTCTGTGTACCATAACTCTACACCATTAGTGCCATCATAGGCATTGAAATATAACTTGCCATTATACTCAAAATATGGCACGTCTGATATGGGGGCGGCATTGGGGTTGGTATTTATTTGTTTTATAACAGAAGTGCCTGCTATGGTGCCATCTGTAGCTATCAGTTTGTTGCCCGGCAACATATAATACAACTTGCCTTTGTAGGTTGTAATGTAGTTTGTTTTGGCAGATATGCTGTTGCCAATATTTATTCTGCGCGTGCCACTTTGTGTGCCGTCAGTTTCATATATAATATTGGTAGCACTGTCTTCATCTTTACCGGTAAAGTACAATTTACCATTCAGTACTGTCAGGTTTTTTGGGTCTGTTTCTTCTCTGTTTGTAGGCGTGGGGTTGGCTACCATTTTGGTGCCGCCTGATGTGCCGTCTGTTACCCATAGTTCTTTTCCGTTGATGCTGGTATTGGCAGCATTGAAGTATAGTTTGCCGTTGTAGATGGCATGTGTTTGTATGTATTTATAGCCGCTTACAATGCTTGGCGGTGCGCCAATATCGTGTACCATATAAGTGCCGGTTTCTGTAGTGTCTGTGCGCCAAAGCTCCATGCCATTTACCTGGTCTGTAGCAAAGAAGTACATAAGGCTGTTATACGGTATAAAGTATTCGGGGTAGGCGCCTGCTGCGTCAAAAGCTACATTTTTTATTCGGCGTGTGCCTGCCTGTGTGCCATCTGTTATCCAAGGTTCATCGCCGCATACCCGGTCTGTAGCGTTGAAGTAAAGGCTGCCATTCAATATGCCCCAAGATGTTGTTGAAATAAAAATCTTGGCATGATTGGTATCTGCGGCAATATCTATTCGGGAATACTTGTATGCTTGTGCCACTACTGTATTGCAGTATAAAAGGGTAAGTAGTGTAAGATATTTATACATAAGGGACTTCGGTTTTTTTAATTGTATGCAGAAATAAATATACTATTGTTTGTCATAACCTGCCCTTGGATATGGACGGTTTTTATTTTTTCAATGTGTTTTTTAATTAACAATCAGTCGCTGTGTGCTTCGTTTGTCATCCAACCACACATCAGCTATGTATATGCCGGGGGCAATACCCGATAGCGATATGGTCTGCTCATTGTTGTATAGTTTTTCTGTTTTCACCACACGTCCTGTTACGTCAGTAAGTTTCAGATAGCCGGTAGTAAATTTATAAGTTGTTTTTATGGTGATATTATTCTGCGTAGGGTTAGGGAAAAGTGTTATGTCTGTAGCAATTGGTATTTTTGGAATTGCCAATACCGGTGGCAAAGAAGGGTCTGTCAGTATCCAAAGCTCTTTTCCACTATGGTCGAATTGTGCGCAGAAAAACAAAGCATTGTCATAGAGTGTAAAACCTTTAAACCATAAAGTGTCCAACGGATTTGTGCTGCTCATTAAGATTGGCATTGTCGGCGCAAGTTTTCCTGTACCTGCGGTAGTGCCGTCTGTTACATAAAGGTCTCTTACAAGGTTTAATGATAGCGCACTGAAAACTACTTTGTTTTTGAAGATGCAAAACCCTATCGGGCTACTGTCATACTTGCCAGGGTTAATGTCTTTAAGCAATGTAGTGCCATTTTTAGTTCCGTCTGTTTTCCATATTTCCTTCCCATTTACACCGTCATCAGCAATAAAGTAGAGGTATTGGCCACCATCAAACATTGGCTCATACACTCCGCTTCCCGGATTTCCTTCCAATATATCTTTCACCATATAGGTACCTGTATCAGTACCGTCAGACCGCCACAATTCCAATCCGTGTTTTTCATCTTCTGCAATGAAGTAGAGCTTGTGTTTGAATACAGTGAAAATTGTATTGCCACTGGCACCGCTACCAAGTTTGGACTTTATGTTCACAACAATGTGTGTGCCTGTATCGGTACCATCACTTTTCCAAAGCTCGCAACCGTTTATACCGTCATAAGCCGTAAAGTAGAGCATGCTATCCATTATGATAGGATGTCTTACAGCTCCGTCGTCTATGCCGGGATTAATATCCAAAACTAATTTGGTGCCGGCAGGTGTGCCATCTGTTACCCACAATTCTTTGCCATGTGTATTATCCTTTCCCGAAAAATATAGTTTGTTTTTGTAGGTGATAAACTCTGTATGTACTATTTGATTGGAACCCGGGTATATGTCTTTTAAAAGAGTAGTACCTGCGGTAGTGCCGTCTGTAGCATATAGCTCGTACCCGTAAGTTGTAGACCATGCTAAGAATATAAGCTTCCCGCCTGCAATGCCTATAATGTCATATACCCCGCCGGTACCGGGTACCTGATATACCGTTTGCACATTTGCAGGCATGCCATCTGTCTTGTATAGTTTTTTAATGTTTTTTGATGTAGCTATAAAGAAAACAGTAGAGTCGTACATGGTGAAATCATAAGGCCACGAGCTGCCGCCGGCAGGGTTAATATCATACACCACATTCGTATTGCCAGTAGTGCCATCTGTTGCCCATACTTCTACGCCCAGGGCATTTGATGCTGTAAATACCAGCCTGTCTTTACACACCATTGCCTCCATCATTACATGTTGAGAGACCATCGTATGAACGTTGTATAACAACTGTGGCATAGGTGTAGTACCGGAGGTGACATGAGGGTTGTACCCTAACGAATCATAAGCACTGAAGTAAAGGTCTCCTTTGAATTGAATGAAATGATCCGGTGTAGAACTGCTGGTGCCCATTGACACATCGCATATATCATGATGTACGAATGCCGGTTGTGCAATGGCCTGAAGGCAACCAATGAGCATATATATAGCAATAAGTTTTTTCATGTTCGGGTTCTGGTTTTTTTAGATTATTCTACCACAAGCTTTTGTGTACTTCGTTTGTCATCCAGCCACACATCGGCTATGTATATGCCGGGGGCAATGCCTTCTATAGATATAGTTTCGATATTAGTGTTTAGTTTTTGAGTTTTCACCACACGTCCTGTTAAGTCAATAAGCGTTACATGGCCTGTTTTAAATGTTGTGGTTGTTTTTATTGTAAAGTTGTTGTGAGAAGGGTTGGGGTATAGGGCGATGCCGTTATTAGTGTTGGTGTTCTCTATACTTTCAGGAAATGGTGTAAGTGCCCACAATTCTTTGCCGCTGTCATCGTATTCTGCAAGGAAATAGAGCGCCCTGTTATGTACAAATAATTGTAAAGAAGATTGCAAATGCGATTTTGTGTACAATGCACCGGTTGGTTCAAGGCTCTCTGTGCCAGCAGCTGTGCCATCAGTACGAAATAGTTTTCGTTTATAATCAAACGCGGTGAAATACAATCTTCCATCAAATATGGCAAAGCTTGCAGGTGATGTTTGTAGTGTGTTGTCCGGGAATATTTCTTTTACCATTGTTGTACCTGCGGCAGTACCATCGGTTGCCCATAGTTCTGAACCATGTGTATCGTCATAGCCCGAAAAGTATATTTTGTTGTTGTAGCGTATAATAGGGCTATTGTTAGCGAATTTTGCCTTGCCTTTGGTTAATGGAACAGTGCCGGCGCTTGTTCCGTCAGTCACCCACATGTAGTCGCCATCAGCATCGCGTGCAGAAAAATAGAATTTACCATTCATTGTCTGGCCATTCAATGAAATAAGACTGCTTCCAATTCCGGGATAGATATCTTTTAGCAGTTTGGTACCAGCAGGCGTACCGTCAGAAATCCATAGTTCGGTTCCTTCGTTGACAGAGGATGCCCCTAATAATACATTATTCCCCAATGGTATGATTGTAAAAATATTACTGCTGCTCTGCCCGCTGAATATATCCTTAAGCATCATGGTGCCACCGGCAGTTCCATCACTTACCCATAGCTCTTTACCATTTCCTGCATTATCTAATGCGGAAAATATTATTTTATTGTTTAGTGCCGTTATACATAACGGGTAAGAGCTCGCAGTGCTGTAGTTGTTTATATCCTTCAGCATAAATGTACCTGCTGTTGTTCCGTCGCTCACCCAAAGTTCTGTACCATTTACACCATCATCTGCTGCAAAATATACTTTGTTGTTCAGCATAGTAAACATGCCGTCATTATATTTAATGCCTGATGCAGTGCCGGGGTTGATGTCTTTCAGCAAACTGGTGCCTGCTTGCGTGCCATCACTTGTCCATATTTCATATCCTGTTGCGGCATCATTGCCAATAAGTATTTTCTTCCCATTAATAACCGGTATAAATCCGCTTATTTTTGTGGTTTGATATATAGCATTGGTCATAAGGTCTGAAACAGGGCTTATGTTACTATTGCTGATGCTATACACATTTTGAGGTGATGCACCTGTTGCTCTGCACAGTAGGGTGCTTTCATAAGATACAAAATCTGAAGGATTGGAACTAGCAGTGCCCGGGTTCACATCAAATTTCTTAAAATAGTATTGGGCAAATAGCTGAGGGCCTATCAATAATAGAAATGCTGAGGTTAAGTAGGTTTTCATAAAACAATACGTTTATATAAATAAAGTTATACGTTTTAGTTTTTAATAAGTATTAAAAAAGCCCCGCATTTGCGAGTCTTTTATTTTAGTTATTGAACAATAAGCTTTTGTGTGCTTCGTTTGTCATCCAGCCACACATCAGCTATGTACATGCCGGGTGTAATGCCTTCTATAGATATAGTTTCGATATTAGTGTTTAGTTTTTGAGTTTTCACCACACGTCCTGTTACATCAGTAAGCGTTACGCGGCCTGTTTTAAATGCTGTTGTTGTTTTTATTGTAAAGTTGTGGTGAGCAGGGTTGGGGTAGATGGATACATCTTTTGCCTCGATATTTTCGATGCCAGTAACAACGGGCAAAATAGAGTCTCCTAAATACCATATATCGCTATCTCCCGAATAATCTGCATTAAAGAATAACCTGTCTTTGTACTGTATATACTTATCTATATATTCAGCACCCCCTGCAAAAACAGCTGTTGGTGGTTTTATCATTATGGTACCAGCTGCAGTGCCATCTGTGTAGTAAAACTCTCTTAATTTTGGGTCTCCGTTGCTACCGCAAGGGTTTTGTGCAGTAAAGAACAGGTGCTTTTTGTATAGATGAAAACTTTCCGGATTGCTACCTGCGTTGGCACATATATCTTTTACCATTTTAGTGCCACTGGCCTCGCCATTTGTTTTCCATAGCTCTGCACCATGCAGGCTGTCTTGGGCGCTAAAGTACACTTCGCCATTGTAGGTTGTCAGGTTTTTAGGATTGGCATTGCCTGACGAATACTTAGCAGTTGTATTGATTTCTTTTACCATTCTGGTGCCGTTTGCCGTGCCATCGGTTACCCACAATTCAGAGCCATGTACACCATCGTTTCCTGCAAAGAACAGCAGATTATTGGCTATAGCATAGCCGTTATATGTATATGGGCTGTTCGTATTTACTGTGTTGATGTCTTTGACCATATACGTGCCGGCAGGTGTAGCATCGGTTCTCCATAGTGCAGCACCGTTTGTGCCGTCGTTTGCCCAGAAGTAGTAAATATTGTTGAACTTAACAAAGGCTCCGGGGCTTGATGTGCCAGCTCCGGGGTTGATGTCTTTTACCATATATGTACCAGCAGCAGTACCATCTGTACACCAAAGCTCGCCACCGCCGGCAGGGGTGGTTGCGTACACAAACATGCGTGTACTATCTGCAAATATCGGGTTGGCGGAAGAGTTGTTTTTTCCCGGTACAATATCTATTAACAACTTGGTACCCGTAAGTGTGCCATCGCTTTCCCACAGCTCTTCGCCATAAGTGGTGTCTTTGCCAAGGAAGTAAAATTTATTTTTGAATGCAATTGAATTACTCGACATAGTTTGATTAACAGCAGTTGTTAATCTTTTAGTTCCTGCTTTGGTGCCATCCGTTATCCATATCTGATATTCTGCTGTACTCCAGTTTATAAAACGATATTTAAACAATGCAAGCTCTGTACTGACGTTGTTTATTACTGGCGTATTATTGGTATATAATGTTGTATAATTACTGCCTGCAAATGCCAATTGTGTAGTGCCTACATTGGTGCCATCAGTTATCCAAGTATGGTGTCCCTGATTGGTTACTACAATTGATGTCAGAAAAATATTTCCGTTCAGGTGGCAGAATTCGTTTGCATGAAAAAAGCTTACCGGCAGGTGTTTGCGCATATCAAGCGTATGGAATACATACTGTGCATTTGCAACAATGTTGCTAAGCATAGCAAAGACAAAGACTATAAGGGTTCTCATACACAACGGTTGTTTTTTATAGAGGGGATATATAAAGATAATTTATGCGTTTGGCATTGTACATGAAAATGGCATTAAAAAAGCCCCGCATTTGCGAGGCTTTTATTTAAGTTATTGAACAATAAGCTTTTGTGTACTTCGTTTGTTATCCAGCCACACATCAGCTATATACATGCCGGGGGCTATACCATCTACAGCTATAGTTTCGAGATTAGCATATAGCTTTTGGGTTTTTACAATGCGTCCTGTTAAGTCAGTAAGTGTTATGATACCTGTTGTAAATGCTGTTGTTGTTTTTATTGTAAAATTGTGGTGTGCAGGGTTGGGGTAGATGCGAATATCTGTACCTGATGCAACGGTAACTATGCCCACGGTATTTGTAGTATCTTTTATGCGCCACATTTCATTGCCATCACTATTATACTTCGCGCGGAAGAATAAACCGGAATCGCATACCATAAAATAATTGGTACCGCTCAACGGATTGCTGAGTGGTGCCAATGCCGGTGCTACTAATTGTGTGCCTGCAGCCGTGCCGTCACTCATATACATTTGCACATCTGCAACAGCTTGCGATGCTAACAAGTATAGCTTGTTTTTGTAAATGATAAAGTCTCCTGGAGCACTTCCGTCTAACCCCGATAAGACGTCTTTTACTAACTGCGTGCCTGCTGATGTGCCATCTGTTGCCCATAACTCGTACCCGTTTGCGCCATCGTGTGCTCCGAAGTAAACTTTGTTTTTATATGCTATGGGAGAATATACATAAGAGCTAGTTGCGCCGGGGTAGATGTCTTTTATCATTTGCGTACCTGCGGTTGTGCCGTCTGTCACCCACAATTCATAGCCATTTACGCCTTCGTCTGCACTAAAATATAGTTTGTTGTTCAGTACCGCCATACCATTGGTAGATATTCCGCCGGCTATTCCTGTTTTTATGTCTTTAACCATTTGTGTGCCTGCTGCAGTACCGTCAGATACCCATAGCTCCATGCCCGTAGTAGTAGTACGCGCAATGAAGTACATTTTATTGCCTGCAACTATATATCTTGATGGGTCGCCGTACCCAGCCGGGTCGGGGTCTGTTTCTTTGAACAGTTGTGTGCCGACAGTAGTGCCGTCTGTTACCCACATTTCATAATTGCCGGATGCGCTGTTGTTTGCAGTAAAGTACAGTTTGCCGTTAAATGCTGTAAAAGAATTGATAGAGGAGCCGTCTGCACCGGGGTTGATGTCTTTTAGCATTTGTGTGCCTGCAGAAGTACCGTCACACATCCATAGTTCATAACCGTCAGTACCATTGTTTGCTGTAAAAAATAGTTTACCATTGAAAGTGTGAAAAGCATATGGATTGCTTGACCCGCCGAGGCTGATGTTTTGTAGCATTTGCGTGCCCGCAGCCGTGCCGTCTGATACCCATAGTTCTGTACCATCTATACCATTATTCGCGCCAAAGTATAATTTGCCATCATAGGTTATAAGCCCTTGCGGATTACCATTTGCTGCGCCGATATTGATGTCTTTCACCATTGAGGTGTTGCCGGGTGTGCCATCCGTTACCCATAGCTCAGTGCCATGTGTGCCGTCATCGGCTGTAAAGTATATTTTGCCATTCAGATAAGTGAAATAGTAAGGATAGGAATCGCCTGCTGGGTTGATGTTGAAACCCGTGAATACCGGTAGCTGAGCCTGTGTGGTAACAGATACAGCCAATAATGCGGCAAGTAATATTTTTTTCATTAGTAGTGATTTTTGTAATTAAAAATATGTGTTGAAGAAACATGGCAAATAGTGTGCCTATTTACCATGTTATGGTTATTGTATAGTGATTTTTTGAATTGTCCGTTTGTTGTCCAGCCAAATATCTGCCATATACATACCCGGGGCAATGCCTTCTACAGATATGGTTTCGAGATTAGTATGTAGCTTTTGAGACTTTACAATACGTCCTGTTAAGTCTGTCAGCGTTACGCTGCCTGCTTTAAACGTGGTAGTTGTTTTTATTGTAAAATTGTGGTGTGCCGGGTTGGGGTAGATGCGTGCATCTGCCAATGCAATACCTGCCACACTGCCCGGGGGCGGGCTGTATGTAGTAGTATCTTTCATGCTCCACAGTTCTTGTCCCGCTGCACTGTTATATGCAGCACTGAAGTACAGTGTGCTGTCATACATGAAGAAGCTGCTTGTAAGGTCTAATGGCAATGCGCCTGTAACAGTTGCTGGTGCTATAGCAATAGTGCCTGCGCTAGTGCCGTTTGTTTGGTATATAGATTGCGGGCCGCTTGGTGGTGTGGCTATGAAGTACATGTATTTTTTGTACGATACAAATGTGAGTGGTAGTGAATTGCCACTGCCGGTGTTAATGTCTTTGAGCATGGTAGTGCCTGCGGCAGTGCCGTCGCTTATCCATGGCTCGTAGCCATTGGTGCCGTCTGAAGCACGGAAGTATATTTTGTTGTTGTGAACTGCCAGATTGGTAGGATAAGAGCCGGTAGCGCCTGTCCATATATCTTTTACCATCGTAGTGCCTGCTGCAGTGCCGTCGCTCACCCATAGTTCTTCGCCGTTTGTACCATCATCTCCGTTGAAGTATAGTTTGCCATTCATTACAGCAAAGCTGCTGCCTGTAACACCCGAATTAACGCCTGTATTTATTTCTTTTACCATCATGGTACCAGCTGCTGTGCCGTTACTCATCCACAACTCATTGCCCGAGCCTGTAAAGAACGCTTTAAAGAACAGGTTGCTACCAACTACAGTAAGATTTGTTGGGGCAGAACCTGTTGCACCCGGTACAATATCTTTTGTAATTACCGTGCCACTTGCGGTGCCATCACTTTCCCAAAGTTCGGTGCCATTCGTGCCATCATCGGCTATAAAATATAATTTACCGTTGTAGGCTATCATCTCGTTGATGCTACTGCCTAATGCACCCGGGCGAATGTCTTTTACCAACTGTGTGCCGCTAGCAGTACCGTCTGTTACCCATAGTTCAATACCGGTACTTGAGGTAGTAGCAAGAAAAAATATGTTGCTGCCTACTTTTGTCATAAACATGGTTGTGGTGATACCGCCACCCGACCCCGGGAATATATCTTTCAGCAAGGTAGTGCCTGCTGCAGTGCCGTCCGTTGCCCAAAGCTCTGTTCCGTTTGTGGCATCAGTAGCGTTGAACAATACTTTGCCATTCAGATATATATGGCCATAATTCATAGGAAAGCTGTTGCTGCTACCTGCATTTATGTCTTTCAGTAATACGGTGCCTGCTGTAGTGCCGTTGCTCGTCCATAGTTCGAAGCCATTGGTTCCATCTTGCGCGCTGAAAATCATTTTTCCCGCAACGGTGTCAAAATTTCCCGGAAAAGAATTGTCTGTGCCGGTGTTTAGGTCGTATTCCTTGAACACGGGCAGCTGTGCATCTGCATGCAGCGCACCTGCGATAATAATAAGCAGTAGTAGTCTTTTCATTGTGTTTTGTTTTAGTGAAGATGTATGATGTTATTGCTATAGCAAAATTACATGATAGGTATAATTGTAATGTATATTAATTAGTCCATTTTTGGGTGTATGGCCAGTATGGTAGCGTGCTTGTAGGTACAAGAGAGTATTCTATAAAGGGTTTGGAGGTTTTTGGTGGATTTTATGTTTGGGTGTATGGCAAAATAAAAGCCCCGCAATCTGCGAGGCTTTTATTGGTTATTCTATAAGAATCTTCTGTGTACTCCGTTTATCATCCAGCCACACGTCTGCCATATATATGCCCGGGGCAATGCCATCTATAGCTATCGTTTCGAGATTAGCATATAGCTTTTGGGATTTTACAATGCGTCCTGTTACGTCAGTAAGTGTTATGTTACCTGTTGTAAATGCTGTTGTTGTTTTTATTGTAAAATTGTGGTGTGCGGGGTTGGGGTAGATGTGTGCATCTGCTGGTGCTATACCTGCAATGCTGTTTGGTGGCGGGGTAGTGCCGCTGGTGTCTGTCAGTTGCCACAGTTCTTGCCCTATTGCAGGGTTGAACTGTGCGCCAAAGTATAATGAGCCTTTGAATACAAAAAACTGTCCCACAGTAGCAGGGTTGCTGTTTACAGAGCCTGCGGGTGTTATCATTTGCGTGCCTGCAGCTGTGCCGTCTGTGCGATACAGCCTGAAGTCTCCGCTGGCTTGTTGTGCTGTAAAATACAGATGATTTTTATATACTACTGTGCGTATATATTGGGAGCCTGCGCTGCCCGGTAGGATGTCTTTTACTATGCGTGTGCCTGCCGGCGTGCCGTCCGATACCCATAGTTCTTTGCCATTAGTGCCATCATCTGCAGCAAAAAATATGCGGCTGCCCATAGCAACTATTGCAGACGGTAAAGAACCTGCAGCACCCGGGTATATATCTTTTACCTGTGTAGTGCCCACTGTGGTACCATCTGTTATCCATAGCTCTGTGCCCGTACCATTATCTGCGGTGAATAATGCTTTATTGTTGCACAGGTATGGCTTGCCTGTTTTGTAGCCGCCACCTGCGCCTGTCATTATATCTTTTAGCATAGCAGTACCTGTTGCCGTTCCGTCAGACTCCCACAGCTCCTCACCATTCACACAATCATTAGCACTGAAAATCATTTTGCCATTATATACCGTCATGTGTATAGGGTATGCAGATGCTCCGCTTGTTGGCAATGGGCATATTGTTGCTACAACAGATGCTCCGCTTGTGCTGTTGTCGAATTTGTATAAATCGTTATTTGCCTGAAAATAGAGACTGCTATTATATACACAAAAGTGTGCCGGATGTGAGCTGCCCGCGCCAACTGCTATATTTGCTGCCAACACTGTGCCGGTAGTAGTGCCATCGGTTTCCCATAGCTCGTTGCCATTAATGCCATCTGTAGCTGCAAAATATAGTTTGCCATTCAACACTGCAGAGATGTTTGCTGGGGTGGTGTGCATTGGTGCAATATTCTTAAGCATGTATGTACCGGTCGATGTGCCGTCACTTACCCATAGTTGCTTTCCGTTAGTGCCATCATTTGCACCAAAATACACTTTGCCATTATAGACCATCAGCTCATCGTTGACGAAGGCGCTACCACTGCCGGGGTTAATGTCTTTCACCATTTTAGTGCCGCTTGTGGTGCCGTCCGTTACCCATAGTTCGGTACCTTCATTATCTGTTTTGGCAACAAAGAACAGCTTGGTGCCCGATTCTGTGAAAGATACAGGGTTTGAAAATGAAGCGCCTGTATTGAGGTCGAAGCTTTTAAAAACAAAAGGAACTTGCGCAATTGCGCTAAAAGCCTGCAATAGTATGCAGAGAGAGATTATAGGTTTTTTCATAACTAAAGTATAGTAGCAACAAATGTAGGGATAAAACAAAAGCCCCGCAACGCGGGGCTTTGTAAAACATCTCAAAATTATAAAGTCTTATTTGGCTTTTGCTCTGGTGTCTGCGCCAAACTTCAGCAAAGGCTCTGCCGGCATATAGCCTAGTTTTCTGTCTATTTCTTTACCGTCAGCATCCAGTATCATAAGGCAGGGGTAGCCTTGTACTGCATTCTTTTCAGCAAACTGTATCCATTCTCCTTTTTCAGCGTCGGCAGCTATGCTGATGAAATTTTTGTTGTAATAATCGCCCAGCTTCTTATCAGGAAAAGTGTTTTTCTTCAGCATTTTGCATGGCCCGCACCATGTAGTATATACATCTACAAATATCAGTTTGTGTTCTTTTTTGGCTTTTGCCATGGCATCCTTCAGGCTCAGTTCCTGAAACTGTATGCCTGTGGTGCTTGCCTGCTTATCGCCGGCATAGCTGTGTACTGCCATCATCAGCGGTATTGCCAGCATGAGTCTCTTTATCATAACGGTTGATTGTCCTTTTTTATCGTCAGACTATGAAATTAACGAACTGCGTTGGTTTACGGATGTTAAAATTTTGCCTAAAAGAAAAGCCCCCCGCAATTGCGAGGAGCTTTGTGAGTGTTACTATGAAAAACTAAACCGCTTCTTTCAATTATTCTTTAGTCAGTTTGATGGTAGTGGTTGCTTGTGCAGTAGCCAGTTTCACTACATAGTTGCCTGTAGCCAGTGTCGCAATGTTTACAGTATTGTTGCTTGCGCTTACTGCTTGCTCTACCAGTGTGCGTCCTGTCATATCGCTGATAGTAACAGTAGCATCAGCTGTAAGGCCGGTGATAGTGATGCTGTTTTTAGCAGGGTTTGGATAGATGCCGTTTTGCTGACCTGCAACGTTTGCGACGCCCGTAGTAGCTTTAGCATTGAAAGTGAGTGCTTTTTCTTCAAAAACGATTGATGTGACAGAAGGGTTAGCAGCATTCAGTGTAAAGCTAAGCGGCGTACTTGTTTTGCCCGCTACATCGCCGAGTATTTTGTAGCTACCGTATGCAAGTGCAGGGAAGCTGAATTTGCCTGCATTGTCTGAAAAGGTATATGCTACCGGCTTGTCGGCTGCGTCTGTCAGGATGATCTGGCGGTTAGGCACGGGGTCGCCCACTGCGGTGGTTTTATTAGCACCTAACAAAACAGAACCGCCTACAAAGCCCGCGCCGCCGGGGTTAACGCCTGCCTGTAGTGCTATATTGTTGGTGACAGTTACATATGAGGAGTAATTTGACCAAAAACATTTGGCACCACTCCACAGAACGGAGCTTGAACCGTATGTAGGCAAATAGCTGCTGTAGCTGCTATGAGACGGCAGCAAAAAAGCTTTTACCATTACAGAGTCATACGTGTTTGTAGGCATGAATGTAAATATTCCTGTACTGTTAGTTATAATGCTATCCATCGCAATCAATTGCCATGTGGGAACAGTAGAAGAACCAACTGTAACGAAGATGCGTTTTTTGCCAATGAGCATTACCTTGGCACCTACAGCCGGTGTGGCGGTAGTACCCAATGTAACCGTACCTCTGATAGAAGTAGGTACGCAGGTTGTAAAGTTTGATGTAATGTTTGTGCCTGAATAGGTATAGAAATTGGATAAGTAGTTTATGCCTGTGTAAAGGCCAACTCTGCAGTCGGCAGTATTAACTGTAAAAGGGTGGCCTGTTAGTGTTGTGCTTGGTATGGTTAAAGAATATGCTCCGTACATGTCTGTATATGTCGTAAGCGTTATTCCGGGGCCATGCGTAGTGTAGTTGTAGCCGGATGAAGTATCTGTAACGATGAATACAGGGTTGTTTTGCATTGGCGCTCCTAAGGTATTTAAAATAGTGCCACTGACAATTTGCGCGTTGGATGCAACAGAAAAGAGCAGGGTTGCGATGAGTAGCAATGTTTTTTTCATAAGGTTATTTTTAGGTTGTTAATGATAGTTGGTCTTAACAGTATAGCTGTTGTATGTTATGACGATGCATGTTATTGTTTCGTTAGTGGGGTGTGGTTTTATTTTTTCAAATATACACAAAGCCCCTCGCAATTGCGAGGGGCTTCTTCTGTGTTACCTATGAAAAACTAAACCGCTTCTTCAATTATTCTTTAGTCAGTTTGATGGTAGTGGTTGCTTGTGCAGTAGCCAGTTTCACCATATAGTTGCCTGTAGCCAGTGTCGTAATGTTTACAGTATTGTTGCTTGCGTTTACTGCTTGTTGTACCAGTGTGCGTCCTGTCATATCGCTGATAGTAACAGTAGCATCAGCTGTAAGGCCGGTGATAGTGATGCTGTTTTTAGCAGGGTTTGGATAGATGCCGTTTTGCTGACCTGCAACGTTTGCAACACCCGTAGTAGCTTTAGCATTGAAAGTGAGTGCTTTTTCTTCAAAAACGATTGATGTCATAGATGGTGAGCCTGTGCTGATAGACAGGTTGAGTGGCGTGCTTGTTTTGCCCATTACATCGCCAAATATTTTGTAGTTGCCGTATGGCAGGCTAGGGAAGCTGAATTTGCCCAGATTGTCTGAATAGGTATATGCTACGGCATTGTTTGAAGCATCAGTCAGGATTATCAGACGGTTAGGTACCGGATCGCCAACAGCAGTTGTTTTGTTTGCACCCAACAATACTGCGCCTGCTATAAAGCCCGGGCCACCAGGGTTAGTGCCACCTATCAAAGCTATATTAGCTGTTACTGATGTGGTAACAGTTGGTGCTATTGCGGTAGCGGTGCTCCATATCAGTGAAGAAGTATGGTATGTTGGCAGGTAGCTGCTATAGCTGCTGTGTCCTACAGGCAAGAATGCTTTTACCAGCATTGAATCGTAGCGTGGGCTAGGCAGTGTGAATGTGTAGCCGCCTGTGCTGTTGGTAATGGCGCTATCTACCGCAGATAATGTCCATGTGAAGAACCATGAGCTGCCAATCATTACAGAATCCGGATGTTTGCGTATCAGCATTACTTTAGCACCAACTGCAGGTGTAGTACCTGTACCCAGTGTTACTGTGCCGCTAAGTGATGCAGGTGGCGGCGGTACGCATTTTGTGAAGTTTGAAGTAATGTTTACACCTGCATATGTATGATAGTTTGATAAAGTAGCTGGTGTGCCTGTACTACAATTGGCAGTGTATGCCCAGATAGGGTGGCCTGCATTGGTAGTAGATGGTAGTGTTACTGAATAAGCGCCGGAGCCATTGGTAACTGCTGAGCGCCAGAAATATGCACCATGTGTTGTCATATTGTACGACAGATTGTTACTATCGGTAACAACATACACCGTTTGCCCTACAACAGGTGCGCCACCCGTTGTCAGCACTGTGCCGCTGAATGTGTACTGAGCATATGATACTACAGAGAGCATCATCGCCATGATAAAAAGTAGGTTCTTTCTCATATTAGATTGTGTTTTTGAAGTTTTTAAAGGTTAATGTTTGAGGCCTTCTATTAACATGACGCAGTGCTTGTTTGTTTTGTTAGTAGCGGCAGTATTTTTTTCTGAAAAAAAGTACATCGTTCAATTCCTAAAAGCCAATATAAAAAATATCCCCGGCTATATTAACCGGGGATTATTATTGAGTGTATTGGTAAAATGCTATTCTTTGATAAACTTAAACGGTTCGCGCCCCTTGTCTGTAGCCACTTGCAGTATATAGCTGCCCTGTGGCAACTGGCTGATGTTTACCTCGTTTATATAGCCTGCACGCAATTGTATATTGTTCATCACCAAACGGCCTGCCACATCGTATATAGCGGCGCTGCAATCGGTACCCGCACTGTTGATGATAAGCTTGTCTTTGGCTGGATTGGGTGCTATGCTGACGGCAGGTATGTGCATGCCCGCAATAGCCGTTGGCGGCATTTTAGGGTTGAAGGTGCGCACCTTGTCTTCGAAGGTTATAAATGCTGCAACGGGATTGCTTGCCGATAGTGTGAAGTATAGCGGCTGGCTGGTTTTGCTTAGTACATCGCCGTAAATTTTATATTGGCCATATGGCACACCATAGAAACCGAAAGTGCCGTCGTTTGCGCTCAGGGTGAAGCCTATAATATTATCCGCTGTATCTGCAAGCAGTATCAGGCGGTTGGGTACAGGGTCTCCCACTGCGGTGGTTTTACCGGCACCAACAACAACAAAACCACTGACAGTGCCCGGCCCGCCGGGGTTGCCCACGGGCTTCATAATGATGCTGGGTGTAGATGAGGTATTGGCTGGCAGGTTGGTAGCAAGCGGCCAATAGTTTACATTGTTGTAGTATGTAGGTGCATACTTGCTGTAGAAGCCCGAGAATGACTGGAATGATGCACGCACCAGCAAATCGGCACTGGTATTTGTTGGGTAGCTAAAGGCAAACCCGCCATTGCTGCTGGCCACTACGCTGTCTATAGGTTGCAGTTTGTAGTAAGATGTACTGCCTATTACTGTGTCCAGATATTTGGTAATGAGTTGCAGCTTGGCATTAGGAGCACGCGTATTACTATTGCCCATAGATACCTGCCCTGTAATGGTGGGTGCAGGCGTTACACAAATAGTGAAATCTGATGTAATATTGCTGCCTGCATATACATAGGTTTTGGTAAGCAGTACACTATTGCAGTTTACAACGCTTACTATCACCTGCATGCCTGTAGTAACACTGCCTGGCATGGTAATGCTATACACACCACTTGTATCTGTAGAGTCTTGCAGATAAAAGCTGGAGAACCATTTAGGATTAACGGTAGTATCTGCGCGCACATATACCGGGCGTTTGCTCAATGCTGTACCCGATGCGTTGCGTACTGTGCCGCTTATCAAATACTGGGCATTGGCAAAGTAGCCCGCCATCAGTAAAAAGATTAATAACAAAAACTTATTCATACTGCACTTTTTTCTTTGTTAGATACACATTCGTTTATTTACTCAGTTTGTACGTAACACCTATACGAATGTACGGTGTCTTGTATATTTTCTTAATGTTGTTATCGTTTATATAATTAGCATTCCCCAATAAAGACAGCATCAGCAAATCGAAAGACAGGCCGTTGCGCAGGGCATAGTTGATGCCCAGCATATAGTTGAAGCGCAGGTTGTTTACCGGGTCTTCCTGCTGCTGCGACAGATAATCGGCATAGGGGCTGTAGTTGTATTTGATGCGTGTTTCTATAGCAGGTATGGCAGGTGCGGGGCTGCTCTCGTTTACTTTGGCAAACACGGCAGTGTCGTAGCGCATCATGCCTTTGAAGCGGCTCTCTTCGCGCTCGGCCTGTACCAGCTTGCTGAAGTTGGCAGACACACCGCCCGTTATGCTCAGTGCTTTGGTAAGCCTGTATTGCAATAGCAGTGGCAGTTCAAACTCGGCATATTGTTTCGGCCTGATGGTTTTACTTACCACCACACTATCGTATTGCTGTGCATAGAAATACCTGCGGATGATGTTGTACACAGGATTGCCCTGCGCATCGGCACCTTCCGGGGTGATGATGTGCAGCGCTGTTACACTGCTGTTCTTCACATCGTAGTAAGAAGCAGTGCCATCCAGCGTAGTGCGTTTCATGTTGGTGTACTTCAGCGTAGGTTGCAGTATTACAGACATGCGCTTGCTGATGTGTGCCTGCAGGTATGCACCCAGCAGTGCATTGCCCGCGCTGTATTTATTCATGCTAAGGTCGTAGCCTGTCTTCAGGCCATAGCTCCATTTTATCGGGTTGTGTGGCTTAATGATTTCTGCAGTGGTATCGGCAGGTGTAGCAGATGTAGCAGCCGTAGTATTTGCAGGTGTGTTTACTGCATCGTTGCTGTTTGGTGTAGCAGCCTGTGGTGCAGGTGCGGTCAGGGTTTCGGCATGTTGTGCAGCATTGGCAACAGGTGCGGCTATCTGTTTGCCTGCGGCAGCTATCATATTGCTGCCGTTGTTTTTGCTGCGTGTTATCAGTGGCTCGTAGCGGCTGATGTCTGCCTGCGGTACCATTGGTTTTGCCTTTGGTGCGCCTGCCAGTGGCAGTGGCATTTCATCAACCATTTCGCGCGTCAGCCTGTTTGCAGATGCGGGTACAGGGGCTGTACGTTGTGCAGGGGTTATTGCCGCCGGTGTGGCATCTGCGATAGTTGGTTTCGGTACACTTATGTTTTGCTGTGCAGGTGCGCTATTAGCAGGCTGCAGTGCAGGTATATTGTTGGTAGCAATTGTTTGCTGTGCAATGGCAACAGCTGGTGTTGCGGCAACGGTAGCAGGTTGTTGCGGCGCGGCAGCCAGTGTGCGGTTGCTTTGCAGGGTGCGTGTTTGTTTTTCGGGTGTTTTGCCTTTTGGCAATACGGTAGTAGCTGGGGCAGGTGTAGCAACAGTAGCCGCCACCGTAGCAGGTGTGGCAGCAGGTGTTGATACGGTATGGCGTGCAGGCAATCGTTTTGCCGTTGGTGCATTGGTAATACCCATTGACGGTGCAGTTGGTTTTACGCCTGCAACGGTTACGGGTGTTTTAAAGCCCGGCAATACATTGCCCATCATAAGGCTGCCTGCTATTGCCAATAGCAATGCCAGCCCTGTAACCCACCAGATGATGATAGGTCTTTTCTTTCGCCCGCCATCGAGCCGCTGCTCGAGCGCCGACCACACGCGCGGGTCGGGTACCTCCCGGTAGCCTCCCAGCTCGTCGCGAAACAGGTCGTCGATATGTTCGTTACGTTCTTCCATAATGCCTGCTACATATTATGGTGGTTAATTTTTTCTTTCAATCGCCTGCGGGCATCGTTCAGGTGCCAGCGGCTGTTGTTTTCTGTTATTTGCAATTGCTGCGCTATCTCTTTGTGCTGCATATCTTCAAACACATATAGGTTGAAGACCATGCGCTGTGTATCGGGCAGCTGATGTATGAATGCTAAAAGTTCCTTGTATGCCAGTTTGCCTATCTGTGTATCTGCGTCCACGCCTGTTTCTGTCATCTGCTCGGGGTGCACCTCCTGTTCAAACTTGGTATGCTTGCGTAGGTGGTCTGTTATCAGGTTGATGGCGATGCGGCGCATCCAGCCCTCTATAGGGCCTGTAAAACTGTATTGCGACAGCTTGGTGAATACGCGGTAAAAAGTATCGTTCAGTACCTCCTCTGCGGCGGATGGATTGTAGAGGTACCTGCGGATAACGCCATAAACCACGGGGGCATACTTATCGTATAGCTGCTTTTGCGCCTGACGGTTGCCTGCAATACAATCCCTAACCAGCGCCTGTAGTTCGCCGGAGGCATGCAGCGGTTGGCTGCCATTAACCGAGGTGTTTGTATTGCGGTCGGTCACACTGTCTTTTCAGAAAGCAAAAGGTAGCACAAATTATGCCGCCCGATATTAACTATGACGCAATGTTTCCCCCAAACGTTAGCGGGTAGCGTATATAATTTTGTGGAATGTGAGGGGGTAAAAACTGTGATAAACACTGGTTTTTATTTATAATAAAAGATATATTTTTACAAAATTAGAAAATCAAAAATTGACGTATAAGTCAATTTTATAGAAATGTTAGCTATCTTGGATGTAAATTTGCATAATGGTAAAAAGTATTATTTAGCTAAACACCAAACATCAGGTGATAAATGCACTATATATACTGTTGCCGTACACGAGATTAAAAATAGCTTGTTTAATAGGTTTTTAGATGAAAATAACGCTACAAATTATCATTCTGGACTATTGGATGTAATCTCTAGATTAACTTCTATTGGCAGCAAAACAGGTGCATTAAGAGAGTTTTTTAAGTTTGGTCAATGGAGAGATGAGAGGGTCTGTTATTTATATGCAGAGCCACCAGATTTGCGAGTTTATTGTATATGGTTGAGCGAGAAGCTTATTATTATTGGAGGAGGTGCTGGGAAGTCAGTTGCAAAGTGGCAGGACGATATTAAGCTGACTGAAGAAGTGTCTTGGATGATACAAGTAATTACTGATTTGTCTAATAAATCAGACATAGCTATATCTAAAGATGGCTATAGATTTGAAGGTAATTTAAAATTTAACTATGAAACAACCTGAGCAAAATATGGATAATGATTTTAAAATAGACGACAGCCTATTTCAAAATCTCAAATCTCAAATAAGTCAACATGACCAAAATAAAACTAATAATAGAATGTTATTGGCACAAAAGATAATATCTGGGGCTAAGGCAAAATATGGAGATAAACCTGGCTATAAGTCGGCTTTTGCAAGAGATATGGGCAAAGACCCATCTATAATATCAAGGTGGCTTAGTGGTACTCACAATTTTGAGATTGATACATTATTTGATATACAATGTTTGTTGAATATTACATTGATACAGACTGTAGTTAGTAATAAAAATGAATATGATAATAAAACGATTTTATTAATTAGCGGAGCTAATACTATACATACCACACAGGAGCCTAAGTATGTACCTGTTGAAGATAGGGCTGAATATAGATTTACATATAATTACGCATTGTCATGACAAATAATATTAATGAGAAAGTAATAAAAGTAGCATTTCGAAAAGCCAAATTAGTTGACTTTTCTACTACTCCTATTGCCAGTGCATTAACTGAACAGATAGATGAACAAGGTTATCAGTTTAGAACTGACATTAAGTATGATATTATTGTTGCCAATAAGTTGATTAATTCAACAGTGAATATAAAAGTTTCTAGACTTGATAATCAAGATGAATTAGCTAATATGGAATCTTTTTTTTCATTCTATATTGAAAACCTAGAAGAGCTACTACATAATGATAAAGGGAATACTAATACAAGTATAGATCCAGTTGTGCTATTGCTAGTAGCACAGGCATCTGTTTCAACATCAAGAGGTATGTTTGTAGTTGCTTCTCAAAATACCATATTGAATAATGCTGTGATGCCAATCATGGATTCTACTAATCTGTTACCCAAAAGACCTTTATAAATAGAAGGTAGTTCAAAATTAACTATTCCCCCCCTCTCACACACTCCGTCTTCGTTTCATATATCTTACATATTCTACTATTGCGCCGCCAAGTATGGCGCTGGCAAATAGCAGTACCCAATCTTTGTTGGTTATTAAGAATTCAATGGCGTTGTAGAGCATAAAGCTGATTTTTTGTTTGTTCTCCCGGTTCTCTCAGGTATCGGGGAGGTTTGCCTGTCTGCCGTCAGGCAGGTTTTGTTTTTGTTTGCGGCTGCTAATTTCTGTCTTTCTTTTCAAAAAAAATATGTGGAAAACACTGGACTTTTGGGTTTACATATAAAAAAATACCCCCTGTCGCGGGGGTATCTCTCGTTTCAAGTGGGGGAACACTTATGGGGCAAATATGAAATATGAGGATTGCGTATTTACTATATATTATGATGCTTGCTTTATATGGTAAAATAGGTCCATACCAGTATGCAGGTTACCAGTGTGCCGGCTACTATGATTGCCTGCATCATATCAAACTTATCTCTCTGTATCTGCATACCAATATGTTTTATGGTTTCTTTGGTAAATATGCGTTGCCCGTGCAGGCATAGCAAATTTTCGGCGTAACAATTGGTGTTACAAATTTGCGTAACAGACTGTTACGGTATGATAATCAATCGATTTTGTTTTTGAGCCCCAACGCATGGCGCGGAGATTAATATAAAAACAATCCCCCCGACTGGCGGGGGGAGGCTTTCGTTCCATGTGGGGAAGTATGGTTTGTGGGGCAATTGCAGTTTATGGGGGTACTCTTTTTTTACACCTGTTATTAATTCGGGAGTAAAGATGCAGCTCTCACAGGGCCGGGGTCGGTATGGCTATACCGTGTAATATGTGCAGACCATAATGCATGCAACCAGTGCCGCGGCTACCACTACCGCTACCATCAGGTTGTGTTTTTCTTTATGTATCTGCATAATGACTTTGTTGTATCAAAAAATAGTAATGTAAATATGCGCCACACCGCCGCCCGATGCAAATTTCGGGCAACACAAAAACGTCACAATCAGTCGTAACGGACTGTTACGCTATGATAATCAGTCGATTATGTTTTTTGCTATCAGATACTACTGAAATATTCTTCGGCATTGGCACCATCCGGCAGTTGTATTTTCTTCAGCAGGCGGTATTTGCTTACGCGTACGGCATCGGGTGTTACGCCCAGCATATTGGCCATATCGCGGCTGCTCAGGCCCAGTTTGGTAAGGAGGATAAAACGCATCTCTGCGGCAGTGATGTCTCCAAACCTTTCGCGCACGCGTGCTATATAGCCCGGGTGCACTTTATCAAACAATACCTGGAATTCAGACCATTGCGCATCTGTAAGCAGTACAGATTGTTTTAATGTATTGAGATAGTCCGCGTCGTTGCTGGTGTCTTGTGCGGCAGGACGGTATTTTTCTATCTCTGATGAGAATTGTTCTATCAGCTTGTTTTTATCCTGCATGCTGCGGGTAAAATCTTCGAGCTGCTTGCGTGCCATTTCTTCGGCCAATGCTCTTTTGTTTTCTGCCGTCATCAGCTTGCAGCGGTGTTTCAGCTTTTGGCGGTTTACAAACAGCACACCTGTAATGCCCGCCATCAGTACCAGTGCTATGGCACCATTGCGCTGTAGTTTGTGTACAGATACTTCTCTGTCCATCAGTCGGGTGGCATATTGCAGCGAGTCTGTTGTTTTCTGCACCCTGAATTCGGCCTCGGTACGGGCTATTTCTTTCTGTACATCTGCACCTGCTATGCTGTCCTTCAGCCGCTCATAAGCTACATAATACAGATAGGCGTGTTTATAGTCTTGCTTTTTTTCGGCAACAACGCTCAGCCAGTTATATATATCTACTTTATTGTCCTGTATGCCCAGTCGATTGTTTAGTTGCAGTGCCAGTTGCAGATAGTGTTCTGCTTTTGCCAGTAGCTTGCTGCCGTCTTGCAGGCTATCGGGCAGGGTGTTTCGGTTGACGTAGGCACTGGCATATGCTGCACCAATGCCGCTGAGGTTGAAGGCGATGCTTTTTTCATTGCCCATGGCAGTGTTGATTGCAAGGGCTTTGTACAGGTAGCTGAGCGCCTCGCCCAATTGTGCGGTGCGAATCATTTCTCCGCCAATATTGCCGTATAGCTGTGCCAGATCGGGCGTGGGGGCGGGTTTCTTTTCTTCGTTTTCCGCAGCTTTTTTATACCATGCAATGGCTTCTGTATATTGCTTGCGTGCGCTGTAATAGTAGCCCATGTTGATGCACAGGCTGTTGGGGTAGGGCATGCCTGCTTTTTCAAAAGCTTCTCTGGCTATAGTGAGGTATTCGTTGGCTTTTACCCAGTCGGCATTTTGGGTATAGATGGCGCCAATGGCTACTGCTATGGTGGCTATGCGTGCCGGGTGGTTTTGGCTGCGGGCTATGGTGAGTGCTGTGTTGTAGTAGCGCAGTGCCTGTGGCAGGTTGTTTTGCAGTGCGTAGCTGCGGCCTATCAGGTTGTTGGCTTTCAGTTGTCCGTAGCTGTATTGCAGTTTTTCGGCAAGTGTAAGTGCTTGTGTGGCAAATGTGCGGCTGGTATCAAGATTTGTTTTGCTGTATTCCAAAGATGTCTCTGCCAGTAGCAATACTTTGTTGGTGTCGTCGGGGGCTGCTTTGCAGGCAGCCAGCAGCGAGTCAACCCTGCGGTGTTGTTGTGCGCTGATGGTTTGCGGGGAGGTAATACCAATCAGCAACACGAATAGAATTCGTTTCAATGCTCAGTTTGTTTCGGGGTGTTTAACGTAGATTACCCGAAAATTAGTCATAGTTTCCAAGCATTGCAAGCAATAAGGATATGATAGGTATGCAAAAACCCCGCTGCATTTGCAGCGGGGTTTGATATTCAGTGTGTTAGTAGCTGTTATTTTTTCTTCATGTCCTTCAGCTTTTTGGCACCGTAGGCAGCACCTGCTATTACCAGTGCGCTGACGCCACCGTCAATAGGTACTTCATCTACCACGTCATCATCAAAGCCGGGGCCTTGTGCCAGTGCTGTTGCAGACAGCAGGGTGAAGAATATATATGCAGCAATTATTCTTAGTTGTTTCATATAGAGAATCTTTTAGCGAGTGAAGGGATTATTGTTTTATAAGTTTTTGTGTCATCACTTCGCTGCCGTTGTAGATGGTTACATTGTAGATGCCGTTGGCAAGTTGTGCCGTAGGTATCGTTACATTACCATTTGCATTTTCAGCTTTTGCAGTTGCCACTTTTACACCCATCATATTTGTTACTACAATGTTCAGCTCTTTGCCTGCACCTTCGTAATACAGCGTTACATTATCTGTAGTAGGGTTAGGTACGAGCTTTACTTTCAGCTTGCTTGCGTTTACGTTTCTGATGCTTGTAGGCTCGCCTTGTGTGTTCAGCTCAAAGCGATTGTTGCCCCAGGATGCGCTGCTAGTATCTACCGTAAACCAGTATTCAAATGCCGGTGTTACTTCAATTGTTTTGCTCAGCAGTTTGTCTGTGAAGTAGAGTTTAGTACCCGCAGGCATGTTTACATTCGGTGCAGTGAATTTGAAATTCTTTTTGATACCTGCATACAAACCGAGCTTAATGACTTCGCTTGCTACATACGGACGTGTGTCAATTGAAAGCATACTGTCATCTTTACTCAGTGTATAGAAGGTCATATCAGGATTGTAAAGTTTCGTAGCATCGGGGTAGTCTACAGTTGCCATTGCGTTGTCGTCAAAATTCAGCAGCAATCTGTCCCAGAATATCGTGCTGTCTTCCAGTTGCAGTTCTACCTGATTGGCAGTAGCTGTTGTCTTCAGCATAGTGCCCGGTGTGCTGCTTGTTTTGTCTGCTTCTTCTATTACTACAGAACCATTTGCCGACAGTGTAGTAACAAATGCACCACCCGCAGGCAGGTTGAAAGAAGAAGAGCCGAATGTGTAAGATGTGTATGCACCACGTGTACCCTGATTAGCATTCCAGATATAGAAGCTGCTGCCAATATTGGTACCGGTTACCGCATCCATATTTACCTGACTCTGGAATGGATTGCCCACCAGTACAAAATTGGTACCACTGCCTTTGGTGAGGCTGATGGTCTGGTTGCCTTGATTTACCGTACCACTCATGTCTATAGTTACAGCGCTAGGTGTGTATGCAGCAGAAGTAAGTCCTTCGCCTTTAGCACCTCGTACCAGTACACGCATTGCCTGATACTGTGCCCATGTAGAAGAAGCTGTGAAAGCTGTCCAACCGGGGTTGTTGCCCGTTGTTGTATTATCGCCTGTAGTTACATCAAAGAAGAAAGCAGAAGGATTGTTGCTGCCCGTTGTTGTAAATGGCGAACCACCGCTGCCTGTTATATCAATATCGTCTGTCAATGCACTCATGCTTTGCGCAGTAGTGAACGGATGGCCGAGGAAACGGAAAGCGCGACGTCCGCCCGGTATATATCTTTGTGTATTAACCGTACCGGTTATGTAACCACCACCTGTAGCGCCTGCCGCAATACGTGCTGTGGTGCTTGCTGTAGACTTCAGTGTGATGTTGCTGTTTGCATTCAGCGTACCGTTGCTCACCGTAACTGTATTGGTAACAGGCACTGCAACATTGAAAACCGATGTGCCGCTGGCATGGTTTACCGTCAGGTTGTTGATGCTTGTAGTACCGCTGCCGGCATATGTAGTAGCACCTGCAAATACAAGTGTGCCACTCGCATCGTTATATGTGCCATTGTTGGTCATTGTACCACCGCCATACACAATATTTACAGCGCCGCTTGTTACAAGATTTGTTCCCGAAGCGATGGTAAATACATTTTGTGCATGCGCGTACATGCTGCACAACAATGTTGTTATGATTAAAGTTAGTTTATTCATCTGTTGGTATTTGATGGGTTATAGCTTAGTGATGCTGAAGCGTGTTGAGCCATCTGTAGTAAGCGATACAGCATTGGCGGTATTTGAGTTGGCTGCATTTACCTTTATTACATCTGCTGCCGATAAAGCTAATACAACACTTAGGGTGCCTCTGCCAAGATAGCCACCTGAAAGGTTGGTTGAAGATACGCCTGGCCCAACTGCTTGTACACTGCTATTTACCAATATCATTGGAGATGCAAAGGCCGCAGTCGTAGAGGCAAGGCTTACAGTAATAAGGTAATTGCCTGATACGCCTACCGTATACTCGCCTGTAGATGTATTGTATGAGGCACCTGATAAGGCAGGTGATATGGTAGTGTTGTTAAATAATACATCTGCGTTTGATATAGTGGAAATAGTTTGCGCTGTGCTGTTTCTTGTAGCTATAAGGTCTTGAATCGGGCTCATGTTTTTCCATTCGCTGCCGGTGTATACATACATGCCCGTACCTGCATCTGTTTGATATATCATAAGGCCTGTGGCGGGGCTGCTGATGGCGTTGCGTTGCGCAACCGTCATGCGTGGTAAAAGTGCACCTTTGCTTGTGCTGCTAACATCCAGTATAGATGATGCATTGGCAGATGCGCCACTGCTGTTGATTGCTACTGATTGAGCTTTGCCGGTAAATGCGATGGCAATAATTGCCGCAGATAAGAGTAGTTTTTTCATTGTTCGGTAGTTAAAGTATTTAGTTCTGTCGAGTGAAAAATTGTTAGAAATGAGATTTGCTGAATAACGTAAATAAATATCCCCCTTTATATCGGGGGATATTTTAGCCTATGCTAAATTATTTCTTCTTCAAGTCCTTCAGCTTTTTAGCACCGTAGGCAGCACCTGCTATTACCAGTGCGCTGACGCCACCGTCCAGCGGTACTTCATCTACCACGTCATCATCAAAGCCGGGGCCTTGTGCCAGTGCTGTTGCCACACCTGCAAAGAAGAATACAATTGCGAATATTAGGAATTTGATATGTTTCATATAGAGAATCTTTTAGCGTGTGAAGGGATTATTGTTTGATCAGTTTATGTGTCATCACTTCGCTGCCATTGTAGATGGTTACGTTGTAGATGCCGGTGGCAAGTTGCGCTGTTGGTATTGTTACGTTGCCATTTGCATTTTCAGCTTTTGCAGTTGCCAGTTTTACACCCATCATATTTGTTACAATAATGTTCAGTTCTTTGCCTGCACCTTCGTAGTACAATGTTACATTCTCTGTTGCAGGGTTTGGTACAAGTTTTACTTTCAGCTTGCTTGTGTTTAAGTTCCTGATGCTTGTAGGCTCGCCTTGTGTGTTCAGCTCAAAGCGATTGTTGCCCCAGGATGCGCTGCTAGTATCTACCGTAAACCAGTATTCAAATGCAGGGGTTACTTCTATTGTTTTGCTCAGCAGCTTATCTGTGAAGTAGAGCTTTGTACCCGCAGGCATGTTTACATTCGGTGCAGTGAATTTGAAATTCTTTTTGATACCTGCATACAAACCAAGCTTTATGACTTCGCTTGCTACATACGGACGTGTGTCAATTGAAAGCATACTGTCATCTTTACTCAGTGTATAGAAGGTCATATCAGGATTGTAAAGTTTCGTAGCATCGGGGTAGTCTACAGTTGCCATTGCGTTATCATCGAAATTCAGCAACAGCCTGTCCCAGAATATCGTGCTGTCTTCCAGTTTCAGTTCTACCTGATTGGCGATGCCTGTAGTTTTGAACATGGCGCCTGCAGTATTGTTTGTTTTGTCTGCTTCGTCAAACAAAATATAGCCGTCTGTTGAAAGGGTAGTAACAAACGCACCACCAAAAGGCAGGTTGAAAGAAGAAGAACCGAACGTATAAGAAGTATAAGCACCACGCGTACCCTGATTAGCATCCCAGATGTAGAAGCTGCTGCCAATATTATTACCACTTACCGCATCCATATTAACTTGAGATGGGAAAGGATTGCCTACCAGTACAAAGTCTGTACCACTGCCTTTAGTAAGGTTTATGTTAGTATTACCCTGATTAACATAGCCACTCATATCAAGTGTATTGTTGCTAGGTGTGTAGCTGCCTTGACTAATTCCTTCGCCTTTTGCACCGCGTATAAGTACACGCATTGCCTGATACTGTGCCCATGTAGAAGAAGCTGTGAAATCCGTCCAGCCGGGGTTGTTGCCTGTGGTGCTGTTATCGCCTGCAGTAACATCAAAGAAGAAAGCAGAAGGGTTGTTAGTGCTCGTTGTGGTAAACGGAGAACCACCACTACCTGTAATGTCTATATCATCCGTCAGGTCGCTCATGCTTTGCGAAGTATAGAACGGATGTGATAAGAAGCGGAAGGCACGCTTGCCCGGTATATAACGCTCTGTATTCACTATGCCGCTGATATAACCGCCGATTGAGTTGCCTGCAGCAATGCGTCCTGTACCTGTTGCTGTCGATTTCAGCGTAAGGAAACCACCGGTAGTAAGTGTGCCACTTGTAGGCGTGTAAGAGCCCAATATATTCACCGCACCGCTTGTGATGGCAGCACCTGTACTGTTATTCAATGTAAGATTGCTGATGTTCAGTGTGCCTGCTGCAATGCTTTGTGCAGAAGTGCCATTCAGTTCTACTGTACCACCTGTGCCATTGAAAGTACCTCTGTTGCTGATGTTGCCAGCCACCTGCAGTGTACCACCGCTGATGGTAAGTGTACCGCCTGCATTTACCGTCAGGTTTTTACAGTTTTGCGTGCCTGTTGTTATTACAGGGTAGAAGGAATAGCCCGAAGGTATCAGTATATCGCTGGTGCTTGTTGGTACCGCACCATCGCTCCAGTTGGTGGTAGTAGCCCAGTTGGTAGTACTTGCGCCGCCTGTCCATACTTTGTCAAACGTTCCTTGTTTGAAGAAAGCCGAATTGTCGGTATCTGTATAGTAGCCAATAAATACATTATTGCCACTGCTTATCATAGTAGGTGATATGTCATTACTGTTGTCGTGGCGAACGGTGGTAAGTGACACAGATGTGCCCCATGTACTACCCGTAGTATTGGTAGCCCTGTTATAGTATAACAGGTGGACGTTGTAAGACCATGCAATAGCAGGATTGCCATTGACAGTAGTGAGCGAAGGAGACAACATTTTATTATTACCTTCTACCAAAACCGAGCTGCCCCAGGTAGTACCGCTGGCATCTGTGGCGCGTACATACCTTAGCTCGCTCATGAAATAAAGCATGTTTGAATTATCTCCGTATGCTACAGCGGGGTTGCCATTTATTACTGCCAACGACGGAGAGTAGACGTCTGTAAATGAAAGTGTTGCAATGGTAACAGGTGTATTGAAAGAACTACCTGTAGCATCTGCACCACGACAGTAATAAGCTGTGCTGCCATTGGCGTATGTAACAGCAGGGTTGCCGTTCACAATTGCAAAGTCAATATCGTAGGTTGTGCTTGCAGAACCTATCGTGATTGGTGAGCCCCAGCTTGTGCCGCTGGCATCGCTTGCGCGTATATATTTAATACTGGTACCTTCTAAATAAGCAATTGCAGGGTTGCCGCTTATTACCAATAGTTTGGAAACTTTGCCTGCATTAGTACCTGTAGCAATGGCTATGGGTGTGCCCCATGTGCTGCCTGTGGCATTGGTAGCACGCACATAATACAGGTCTTGATTGGTAACATCGTAATATGATATAGCGGGGTTGCCGTTTACTTGTGCCAGGCTTGGGTTTTGCCCCACATCATTGGTAGTGGCAACACTTACTTCTGTACCCCAACTACCGCCGTTAGCATCGTTGGCACGTGTATAGAGCAGATCTCCCAATCCTCTGCTGTAATATGCCATGGCAGGGTTGCCACCAATATAGGCCATCGTTGTTTGCATATTACCGCCAAGGCCTCCGTCTATAGATACTACTGTGTTCCATGCACTGCCATCTGCATTGCCGGCGCGTATATATTGCGCATTGTTATTGTTATTAAAGCCCTCGAACGTGGCGATGGCAGGGTTGCCATTTACAATAGTAAGTGTAACGGGTTCTAATGATGTATTAACACTGTTCATACCCGGAGTAATGGCACTGCCCCAAGTGGCGCCGTTTACATCTGTAGCACGCCTGTATCTGATAACAAAGCTGCTGTTACGATATGCCATAGCCGGATTGCCATTTACTACTGCAAGGCTGATGTCATATCCGTTGGATGCAGTCTCTAACGATACTGCACTGCCCCATGTGGTGCCACTGGCATCGGTAGCACGTATATACATCAACGTGCCATTACCACTTATATTACCTACAAAACCTACAGCAGGGTTGCCGTTTACTACTGCCAGGCTGAACTGGCCAACAATAGCACCACCGCTATTCAGCGTTACGGCACTGCCCCAAGTGGTACCATTGGCATCGGTGGCACGTATGTATTTTACCGCATTGTTTGCATTGTCGTAGCATACAATGGCAGGGTTGCCATTTACAACAGCCATGTGCGATCTTGCACCAATATTACCGGATGCGACTGTTACCACACTGCCCCAGGTAGCACCGTTTACATCGGTAGCGCGTAGATATTCCAGATTGCCGGTGCTTTGGTTTCTGTAACAAATGGCGGGGTTGCCATTTACTATCACCATAGTCATAACATCAAAAGCCAGGTTGGCACTGATGGTAACAGGCGAGCCCCAGGTAGTGCCGCTTGCATCTGTAGCACGTATATACCTGATGCCCACCCCTGCCTTATTATAAACTATTGCAGGATTACCGTTTACAACAGTCAATGCCAGATTATAGCCTGCATCGGCATTGTCAAGCCTGAGGGGAGTGCCCCATGTAGTTCCGTTTGCATCGGTAGCCCGCACATATATCAGGCAGACTGCTGAACTAATGGACTGATCATAATACGCCATAGCGGGGTTGCCGTTGACAACAGCCATTTTAGTGTGTTTGCCTACAAGTGCACCTGTTGTGCCATAAGTAACAGGTGCCACTTTTACCGAGTTGAGCCATGTTTGCGCAGAGCCCGTGTACTGCATCACAAAGACGCACAGCACAGCAAGGGCTGTTTTTAGAAGAGTAGATTTGTACATATAGAGGTTTTATTACTAACGTTTTGTTTGTTTCTGCCGGGTAAGATGTATGGGATTTGTGTTATGTGTTTTTTATTTTATGTATCTGTTTTTAGCGTCAGCCGAAAGACAACCAGGTGACGATGGCAGATACCATACCCATCAAAAAGATGATGCATATCCACAGGTTGTATTTATTGAGCTTAGACATTTATACTGTCCAAACCTACGCTTGCAGAAACGGAAAGAAGATTTTGGGGCGACACAAAAACGTCACAGTTTCATGTGGTTGATATTCAGATAGTTATAAAGGCGTGCCGATGCTGTGACGCATAAAAAATCCCCCTTTCTGTACGAAAGGGGGAAGCTCTCCCTGAAATTTCTCTCTATATGTAAGTAATTGTCAGGTGCCCGCAGGGGCATATCATATCAGCGCGGCAAGGGCTGGGGACCACCCGCCGCAGCTGTGGTAATTAGTGTTGTTGGTTGCGTTGTTCATTCACCATTCGTTTTGCAATGTCTATTGCATCACGGTCGTTGGCAGCTTTTACCAACGCAAAAGTGAGTTGTGCTATTTCATTTTCGTACACCACATTGCTTTCGTTTACATACATCTGCTGTGTGGTGGGAAAGCAAGATAGCACCTCGTCTTGTCTGAAAACTACTCTGTAGTAACTCATGCTTGACACTATTTTGCTTGATTACGAAAGTATTATGCACAGGCTGCCCCACCCAAAAATAGCGTAGTGGTTAACCACTGTTTAACCCCCCGTTAACGAGCGATTAACAAACGTTTTTGAACAACAGCTATTTCCTCAATTGCATGGTTACACTGTTTAGTTTCCCCTTGCTCAGTATCGCACTGTCGCGGCACACCCATTTTACGGTATCAATGCTTTTTTGTGCCAGTATGTAGTACTTGCCCGGTGTGGGGATGGTAAAGTTGACCCTGCCGCTTGGGTCTGTATCGGTACTGTAGTTGGCATAGGTTTTATTGCCGTTGGCAAACAGGATGGCACTGCTGTAGATGCTCACTTCTGTTTTTGGCAATATGCCGCCCAGGCTGTCGCGGGTATCTATGCGCAGCAGGCAGTTGTAGCCCGTGCTGGGGTAGAGGGTCAGGTGTACGCTGTCGCCAATCATATTCAGGTAGTAAGTGCGTTCGCCCTCTTTTGTAAGGAAAGTAGTATCTGCAGCATATGGCAATTCATTCAGCGTTGCCGATGCCGTGATGCGGTATTTTTCGCCTGCTTTCAGAAAATCCATGGTAAAGAAACCACGTGCATCTGTTGTCTTTTTGTATAGGTAGTAGTTATCGTTTTGTCTGTACACATACACATCTACCCCGCCGCTTGGCAGTGCCAATGATGTATTGTTGTTGATGGTATCTGCTATCAATACCCTGCCCGCGTATATGTTGCGGTTTTCAAGGCTATCGTTTACTTTTTTGCAGCCGGCCAGCAGTAGCAGGGTAGCGCATATATATAGTATGTGGATGCTTTTCATCTTAGAATAGTTTTAGGAATGTTGTGAAAATATCTTTTGCCAGTCCGCCGTCCATCGTGAGGCTCATCTGCAGGCCATCGCGTACTTTCAGGGTTTTCTTTTCGCCCACTACGGCATTGTTATACAATTGGTAGGCGGTGTATCTGTAGAAATGCGGACCTGCATTAATACCCAACCCCGGCAGTAAATCAAAGCCTATGCCCAGATACTGGTTTTCTAATGGTTTGGCAGCATCAACCAATAGTGCCATGTGGAAGCTGCGTATAAATGTTCTTCCCCAGGTTTTCTTATTCACATCAGCAAATGTTTGCGGAAACAAATATCCCTTCACCCCCGCAGAATAACGTGGCGTGTTATAAGATACTGTTTTAAAGCCAGTACCCTCTGTTACCACTATCGGTGCATTGCCGCTGAAGAAGTGTACACCTGCCGCAAACTGTATGCGACTGCGTTTGTATGTAATGAAGTTGAAGCTTTTTGGTTTGATGACTTCTTTGCCGTCCACCTTCAGACCAAGTGTGTAGGTGTGCTTGTAGCTGCTGTCGTTTTGCAGGTCTTCCAGTTTATCCAGGCGGGTAGTGTATGCTTTATCTATATCGTCTGCAAATTCTATTTTTTCGGCTGGTGGCAGGTATGAGGTATAGATGGAAATTGATTTTTGTAATTCTGATAGAGAGTCTAGTATTGTGTTATACGATATTCTTACGACATTACTAACGTTTTCCACATAGTTTAGCTTTACATATTCTGTTGTTTCGTTGCCTCGCACTCCCTTGAGTAATTCCTGTGCATATTTTGTAAACTGCAATACTGGAATAAATCCAACTGATTTTATTTCATAACTAACTGTGCCTTTTGGAGGTATGTTGTATGTGTAGATAGCTATTTTGTCGTCGTTCTTATATATATTATACTTCTGTTCTTGTTCGTTCGTAAGCCTCAGCTCGTCTGCCGCATTGTGGAACCTGATGTGGTTGTAAGCTGCATTATCAGATACATCATACTTGCCTATTATCATATTTTTTGAAAGCGCTTTTTTATTGTTTTCAGATACCTCCAACTGGTTTGTATAGCTACGCAGTCTTTCCAATTGCATTTGCAGGTTATATTTTTTCTGTTCCATTATCAGTGTAGAATAGTTGTATGCAGACAGGTTGTTTATTTTATTATGCAGCGTTTGTATGCTTTCTTTCAGCTTGTTAGTGTCTGCCATTTCAGGCAGATTTTCAGTAACAATGCCCAGCGGGCTTATAATTAACTTGCTGGCAGATAGTGCCGATGTCTTATATATCCATGTATTTATATCACGTGTATTTATTTGTGGTGCTGCATCTGCAATCAGTTGGAATTTTACTTCTATTTGATGCTGCAATTCTTGCAGATAAGTTTTATGCTTTTTGTCATCCAGCAACATAGCTGTGTATATAAGGTCTCTCAGCTCCCATATCTGTTGTTCCAGACTATATAGTTCTGCCCATGTAGCATTTACAGCAGGTATGTTTTTAGCCATGGTGTTATAAAAGCTTACCAAAGCAATATTCTTTTGCCTTGTTTTTTTGAGTATAGCCTTATTGTTTTGGGTTGATTGAGAGATCTTGTTGTCAGTTATGCTTATTGCGCTTGTTATGTTATACTCTGGTGCGCTAAACAGTTCTGCATCTCCCATAATGCCATTTCGTATTCTTTTCTGATCCAGCAGGGCTTTTATAGCTGCCTGATTTTTTTGTATCGAATCAATAATCGATTGGTCGCTATCAATTTTTTCCGGGCTCTTTACACTGCTCTTTGTTCCGGGGGTATGAACTATTTGGGTTATCTTACCCGTTTCATCAACGGTAATGGCTACCTGTCCATAGCTGCCATAGGCAACTATACAGCACAGCAGTAGTAGTAATAGCTTTTTCATAATTGGGGATGTTTTAATTTGAAATGCTAAGGTATAACCGGTCTGGTATTAATAAGCCCGTACATATACGGGTTTTAGTGGAGGGAATATACGTTTGCCTGTAGAATAATTTCTGCCTTACACCGCTTGCGGGCGGGCATCGCTGTCTATCTCGCGTATCACATTATCAAGCTTGGTACATGCCTCTGTAAGCTGTGCCAGTATGGTGTGGTATTCTTCTGTGTTGATGGTGGTCTCGTTCAGCAGGTTGGTAAGGCCCATGATGCTGGCAAGTGGCGAGCGCACTTTGTGGCTTTGTGCAAAGGAAATACGGTTTAGTTTTTCATTCTGCTTTTCTATGGCTTCTATATACTGCATTTGCCGGGTGATGTCGTTGGCTATCAGCACACGGGTGTGCAAGGCATCTACATCAAAAGGTATGTCTTGGGTAAAGGCATAGAGCACCTCGCCATCTTTGCGTGTGTGTCGGCGTATGCCGCGCACGTGTTCTTCAATACCGGGTTGTATGCTCAGCCTTTCATCTACCGAAGCCATACCTTCCGGGCCTACTATTTTCCAGATGCTCATGCTTGTCAGTTCCTGCGCATTGTATTTATACAGTTGCACGGCTGCATCGTTTGCCTGTACTATATTGCCCGTATAGGCATTGTATATAAACACAGGCATGGGGCTTGCCTGAAACAGTGCGCGGTATTGCTGTTCGCTGCGGCCCAGTGCTTTCAGTTGTTTTTCTAATGTCGCATCGTGGCTGCGCACCAGTATCAGCAGCAGCAAGCCTGTAGCTACAACATAGAAATAGCCTTTGTATGCCTGCAATTTATGTTCCAGTTCGGTATCGCCAGCGGCAAGGTTGCTCACCCAAGCATCGCTGTAGTGTATCCATAGCAAGCCCACTGCCACGTATAGCAGCGTAATAGATAGCGCAGAGGGTAGTTTCATATTTTGAGGTTGTGATGATGAATAAACGCAGAACAAAACTCCCATACACAATATAATACACGCATCCGGTATTTGAAATACCCTTTTGCCGCAAATGCAGATTTTATTATGCTGGCATTTACACTGCAAAGCTGCAATAGATTTTTGTCTTATTGTATGAAGCCATTTTATTAAAGATTAAATACCTTTAGCTTACATAATAACCACCCTTTTATGAAAAGACTTTTTACGCTGCTCTTCTCCACGGCTGTATTTGCAGCATATTCTCAACCAACACCTGTTTTTACTTTGTTCGATATTTTCCCGGGTACCGGTAATTCTTTCCCGGGGGTAGCCGGGTTTGATACCGTAGCCGGAAAACTCCTGTTTGATGCATACATACCGGCGTTTGGTAGAGAGTTATGGATATCTGATGGCACACAAGCAGGTACCAAACTCTTGGCCGATATAAACCCTGGTGGTGGAAACTCCAACCCTTTTTATGCAGGAGGTATTAATTTTAATGGCAAATATTATTTCGATGCTGATGATGGAACACATGGGGATGAGTTGTGGGTAACAGATGGTACATCTGCAGGCACATACATGATTAAAGATATTTTTCCGGGTTCGTCTAATGGTACCGGCAATCCAAATCCTAGTCCATTTTTCTTTTGCCGTTTTGGTACTAAGCTGTTCTTTGCAGCAGATGACGGTGTACATGGACGAGAACCGTGGGTTACAGACGGTACAGCGGCAGGTACATACATGATTAAAGATGTTAACCCGGGCATAGATGGCGGGGTGTCTTTTGAACCGATATTATACAATGGTAAAGTGTATTTTGCCGGTAGGGATGCTACAAACGGGTTAGAGTTGTGGGTATCTGATGGTACATCTGCAGGGACGCATTTGGTAAAGGATATAGAGCTTGGTGTATATAGCTCGGCTCCCGGATATTTTACAGTATATAATGGCAAACTCTATTTTGTTGCCAATACTGCAGCTAACGGTTCTGAGTTGTGGGTGACAGATGGTACCGAGGCAGGTACTACTATGTTTAAAGACTTCATCCCCGGGCCGGATAATGGCATTGGGGGTGGGCAAAAGGTTCTATACAAAGGCAAGTTGGTTTTTAGTGCAGGCGATACTGCATATCAATCAGATTTGTGGATGACTGATGGTACATTAGCAGGAACCACTAAAATAAAAGATATGAATATGGGTTTGTTTAGTGGTCCTGTGGGTGATTTTGCTAATCTTAATAATAAACTATACTTCCCTGTAGTCAACTACAGTTCAAATAATCGTATAGAGTTGTGGGAGACAGATGGTACAGATGCAGGCACTAAGCTTGTATTTGCAAATGATACGATACAGGTACGATCTCCATGGGGGTATAAAAACAATGTGTACTTTTATTCAGGTCAATTCGCAACCAGCTATGCTTCAGATATTTACATCTGTGATGGTACAGCCGCAGGCACAAAGGCTATAGCACCTGCCAACAAGAAGAATAATGCAGAGATATGGATGCGTGAATTTGAATATAATAATGCAATGTACTTTACTGCATATTATACAACTGCCAGTGGTGAAGAATTGTGGAGCCTGAAAGATACAACAGGTTCGGCAGGCATATCAGCTATTAGCAGCCGTGGCTTTACACTTTCTCCCAACCCCAACAACGGTACATTTACCCTGCAATTGGACGATGCCAATTTTACAACGGGCACACTACAGGTGTACGATGCTGTGGGCAGAAAAGTACATGAGCAGGCGGTAAATAGCAGAAAGCAAACCATCCACTTGCAGCAACCCGCAGGCATCTATACCGTAAAGCTGCAAATAGGTGATGCAGTGCTTGCCAAACAGATTGTAATAGAATAATTGTATATAGGATAGTAGATTTAAAAGCCCCGTACAGAAGTATGGGGCTTTGTTATGCAGAACCCTTTGACTGCATCACCATGGAAAACACATTCTTCTACGCAGCTTCAAAAAGGTTGGGCCGCTGTATGCGCAGAGTATAGTAGTCTGCCAGCAGGCGGCGGGTGATGTGCGGAATGTTTTCTTCCGTAGCATCGTAGCCGAGGGTGTACCACTGGTCGCGGCAAAAGAGGTTTTCTATATCGGTACGGATATGCGCGGTATCATCATTGGTATGCTTGCTGTACTCCGTTGTATTATCTGCGGGAAAGCCGATGAGGTCGAGAATTATGTCATCCAGGTTGATGTCTTCCAGCTCTTGCGGTACATCCATAAAATAATCGATAAACCTGCGGCGGTATTGGTTGAGCAGTACATGATAGCGCAGCAGTGTGCTGATGGTTTCGTGTGATGGATTCATGGTAAATGTGTGTTTTTATTGATAGCAAAAATACGCAAATGAAATATTTATTGCAAAAATATTTTTCACATTTTTTTGAACAATTCAACGTGCTGCGAGGGTAAGGGTAGTGAGGATTAGTTTTCTCATAGCAGATGTAGTTAATGCCAAATTATCCAACATATACAAGAAAACCAAAATGATTGCTTTGGGTTAATAAGTGCAGCTATGGCTTGCGGAAGAGGGCATCTATGATATGCTGTGGCAGGCCATCCCTTACATTGCGGATGCGGTGGTGTTGCAGCCAAGCCTCAAACGCGGTGTGCTCCTCTGTGGTGTGGTGGATGACCTCGCCCGTCTTTAGCGAAATGACGAAGGTATCTATACTGAAGATATAGGCAGACAGCTCATCTGCCCGGTACGGGAAATTGGTGAAAGTGCTGGTCATGCTGCAAATATAGTTATCGTTGGCGATAACCACAAATTTGTAAATAGGCCAACCTTAGTTATCATATTTGATAACTGATGAAAGACGAGATTTTGTTGAAAAAAGTGGCTGCCCGTATCAGGACCATCCGAATAGAAAAAGGGATGAGCCAACAGGAGCTTGCTGCAGAGCTGGACTATGAAAAGTCGAATATGTCGCGTCTGGAATCGGGTACAGTGAACCTGAAACTTACCACACGATACAAAGTAGCCCAGGCACTGGAGGTATCTATGAGTGAATTGCTGGATGTAGAGTAAATAATTATATTTTCTAAAACAAATAGTCTAATAGGTCAGTTGTGTCGTTTTTTGTTTCAACGTAGCTAACACAATCCTTTAACACTTCTAAATTGTGTGATATATAGGCAATAATTATGTAATTAATTGTAAAGTAAATTGTTAAGGGAATTAGGATATAATTTAGCACAGGACTAATAGATTTTGTGTTGTATTGATACATAGTGAAAAGTGTAGAACTACAAGAAATGAAGGTCATATAACCAGCGTCTTTAAAAGTATTTTCTGTATCATAATGCTCAACAAATTCTTTAAAATCTGCAAAGTCTTTGCCAGCTACTATTTCCTCGTTTTGGAGTTTGATGTAATCGTTTTTGATTAATATTTGATAGAGAGAGCTTGGCCAATAATCCGTTTTAAATATTTTGTTTATCAGTTTTAAAACCAATTTTGTAAATATCTTGATAAGATACATTACTATAAACATGACAGTTTTCATTCCATGTTTTAAAAACATGTATATCAGTATCAAGTAAATTATTACAGTGACAGCCTCAGTGGTAAACAAAAATGAAAAAGATAAGAATTGATTCGAATTTTTGAAATAAGATAAATTCAATTTTTCAATTAGTTTGTATGTTAGTAGCATACTAATTAGAAACAGGTATAGTTGTACTAGCTTTTTATACCCTTTTAGTTCTTCTGGTAGCAGTAATAATTCTATTAGCTTGTCCATAAAATCAGTTTATAAGTTTAAGCTCATTTCCAGTTATGTTTTCATAAATAAATTTAATTGTATCATTCTCTACAATTTTCCCTAGTGCCAAATCTATTAATTTACCTTTGACTAATTGTCCCCAGTTCTTTTTGTTTATTTTACCGTATAATTCTTTCAATTCTTGTAGCTCTTCAAATAGTATCTCCTGTCCCATACCTTGTTTTTTTAAAGCATCAATGATTTCGTCAATCCTGTTGTCTACTATGTTCTGACTTGGTATATTTTCATAATCTTCCTTGTGCATATAGTTTGACTCTAAATACATCACTCCCGTCGTAGTAATTCTTGCAGAAATTCCAGTGCCGATTCCACCGTTACTATCAACATATCCATTGTTTTCAAGGTACGCTATTAGTTCTCTGGGCTCATAATAATTAGTTAGCTTTATTCCGTTATAGATTAATAGGTCTTCGATTGAATGCTCATTGCCATCATTTAGAAAGTGCAATTTTTCTAAAATAAGATTAAGCTTTTCGTTTACTGTATATTTTTCTCTTTTAGAGTAGTCTTCTTTAGGTTTAGATATTTTATCACAAGCATCTATAAATTTTAAGTTATAGCGTAGATATTCAACTTGCAACAATAAATCTTCTTTCAAATCTGAAAATAGTTTTGATACTGGAAAACTTTGGGGAATGTTGCTAAAGCTATATTTCTGTCTAACAGATTGTTTGAATTCAATAATGAAGCTGTTTCGTTTATCTGCAAACGATTCTTGTAGAGTATTTACAACATCTGATTGCCAATTTTGATATGCGTTCTCTGTTTTTTGATAGGCGTTTTCGTCTGTAGGTACGTCTTCAGTGATTTGAGAACTCTCGGTTATCAATGAATTAATCTTTGCTTTGAATTGGTTGAAATCTATTGTCAAATAAGAATAGTTATTCATTTTGTTTTGATTTAAAGTGTAACAGAAAGTTGAATGCAGCTCTTATGCTGCATTCACCGTTATCGTTTCTTTTCTCTTTGAGATAATGCACTTGCAGCAGCAGTTTTGCTAGCTGCACTTGTTCTTTTATCTCTTAATACTTTGCTAGCTGCACTTGCAGCTTTTTTGCTTGTTACTTTTTTTGCCATTGTTATTAAGTTTAAACTGTTTTAAAATAGTAGTAGCGCATAGCGCTACTACTATGTTTTTTTACGCCCTTTGGATAAGTACCCAGGTTGCACCATGACCGCCGCCCAATGGGCAGGGAGGAAACTTGTTACCTTTCGCTAAAGGGATTGTGTTTGAAGGGTGAGTACTACATTTATACACACCGCTTACTTGGCAGATTTCGCCAGTGTATCCAGTCATAACTTGCTGATTTACACATCGGTATTTAATATCCGGCTCCGTTCACCGAACACTATACCTCCATTGATTTGATTGAGAAAACCAAATCTTTTTTCTTAACTTTGAGGTACAAACGAAATAAGCTAGTGGTTGGGTGAACTAACCCCCACTTAATTGTGTCTTCCGGACTTAATTATATTATTTCGTAAACGGGTGTCTAGCGTCAACTACACCCGTTTAATTTTTTAAAAAACTACATCATAGTTCTGATATCTTTTTTCCGTGAAAAAATCATTTTCCTTGTTTTTACTAACATATCGTTTCATTTCAAGTTTCTGCTTGTAATATGGTTTCCATTCATTCCCTTCTCTCCATTCAGCCAAACCATATAAATATCCTTTAGTCCCTTGATTCAATTCTTTGTATAATCTTCCTGCTTGTACTAAGCGATTTAGCCTAAGGGAGATGTTCATTATGTGATTTCTTCTTGCTAAAGCATTTAAATCACTATCGTTTGGTATAGCTGTGCTAAGTATTTCTGTTGTTGTAAGAAAATTGTCTTCGCACGCGATACAGCTAATAATGAAGCTGTTCCAATCTTTTAAAAGTCCAATATCTCCAATTCCTTTTCTTAAATAGTTCAGTTGTCTATTAATCTCTTTAATTTTTTGTTGAGCATCTATTATTGTTGCTTCTAATCCGCACTTCTGCAACTCAAGCTCTTTAATTAATTCTATTGAATTGTTCATGTTCAGATTATGATGGAACAAATTTAAGAAAACAAAAATGCAAACAAGCTATCTCTTATTCACAATGTTGATAACTTGTTGATATCTCCATTTGTCGATGTATTTCGGGTTTCTTTTCCACATGCGAAAGCTCTGCCAGACTAAATGACAGAGCTTTTTGAAATTTGGCAGAAGCAAAAAAGTTTATGTTATATTACCATAGCACCCTAACTTATTTAGAGTCATTGCGAGGAGGTACGACGAAGCAATCTCACGAAATGAGTGGTAACGTAGCCTGTGTTGTCTTGAGATTGCTTCGTGCATATTTGCCTTCGCAAATACTTCCTCGCAATGACGCGAAGGGTGGGGGTAATTACGCGAATGAGTAGGGTTGCGGACACTGAACGGTGCCAACGCCTTTGTCGCAGGATAGTAGTACAGGTGGTGGCTGCATGGTTTTTATCAGAACAGTATAGGTACGTAGAGTGATGCAAAGAAGAAGTATAGCATCCAGCAGATGATATGCGGAACAGTTATATAGGCGAGGATACTTTGGCTGTCTGTACGTGCATGCAGCGCCAGCCTGTAGTAGAGTATCCACATCAGCACTATAGCTACAAACCGTGCTATGCGTGCCGCCTGCAATGGTGGATGACTGCTGCCTACCATGTTTGCGATGGCGATAAATACTGCGTTGGTGCACAGTGTACCAATGGTAATTATCAGTAGGTTGGTTATAATGGTTTGTCTGGTATGTGGTGCCATGTAGCTGCAGTGGTTATATAAAGTTAGCCTATGCATGGTTCAAAAACAATCTGGTTCGGCATCTTCAAAGCGCATGGTGTGCCCGGTAAAGCGGAGGGGGATATCCATCGTCTGGCCGTTGCGCCATTTGCATACCATCAGCAGTGCCTGGTCTTCGGTGCTGCGCCCGTCTTCTGTGGTGCGTATGCCTGCCTGCCAGTCGCGGTGCAGCAGCATCACGGCATCGGCATCCTGCTCTATGGCGCCGCTCTCGCGCAGGTCGGCTAGGGTTGGGCGTTTGTTGTGGCGGTGTTCGCTCTCGCGGTTCAGCTGGCTCAGTGCCAGTACGGGTATGTTCAGCGTCATGGCGGTTACCTTCAGCGCACGGCTGATGGCGGCTATCTGCTGTTCGCGCGGGCGTTTGCTGTCGGCGTGTTCCTGTATCAGTTGCAGGTAGTCAACAATCAGCAGGTGCAGGCCGTGGCTCTGTTGCAATTGCTCGGCGCGACTGCGTATGTCGTGTACGGTCAGTTGCGGGTCGTCGGCAAAGAAGATCGGCAAGTGTGCCAGCGCATCGGCGTTGCGTGGCGATTTCATCACCATGCTAAAGCTCATGTTTTTCTCCTGTGCCAGCATGCGCGCATATATCTCTGCCGATGTCATCTCCATAGACACGAGTGCGGTGTGGTGTCCCTGCCTGGCGGCGTGCAGTGCTATGGTGGCTGCCAGTGCGCTCTTGCCCACAGCGGGGCGTGCGCCCAGTACTATCAGGTGGCCGGGTTGCAGCCCGCCGTTCAGCTCGTCGAGCGCGCGTATGGTGGTGGCTATGCCTTGCTGCTTGCCCTCGGCAGCGGCCTGTACTTGTTGCTCTAAGCGTTGTGCGGCAGTGCCTGCGTTTATCCATGTGTTTACGTTGCGTATGCTCAGTGCCTCGCGGATGCCCTCCTGCAGTTGCTGTGCGGTGGTGCTGATATCGTCTGTGCCGTTGTAGGGTGTGGCGGTCAGTTGCAGCATCATGCGGCGTGCGGCAAGGTCGCGCAGCAGAGTGCACCAGTTGGGCAGGTGGCTGGCCAGGTGTTTCTCCTCTGCCAGTTCGGTAACATACATGGCGGTGGGTACACCATCCAGCGTCAGCACGCCTTGTGTGTATAGCTGTGCGGTGATGCTGAGTGCATCTACCTCGGCGCCCTCTTGCCAGTTGTGGTGCATGGCTTTGTACACGGTCAGGTGTTCGGCTTGGTGAAAGCAGCCTTCGCTCAGCAAATGGTACACGGTGCTGAAGCTGTGCGGGTGCAGTATGCAGATGCCCAGCACGCTGCGTTCTATATCGGGGTTGTAGTGCAGGTATGGTTTGATGGCGGGTGTGTTCATGGTGTGTTTAGTTTTTATGTTGTCGGGTTGGGTACTGCTATTGAGCATCGTTGCGTCGCACACTTGTGCGTTCTTTTCGCTATTCAGCTTTTCCTTCGCGAGTACTTACTTTCTCTTTAAGCTTTAGTGCTGTTCTCATCTTTCTCTTTCTTTTTGCTTGTCCAAAAAGAAAGAGAGAAACCTGCCTGCCTGCCGGCAGGCAGGGAAAAGCTGCAAAGCTGCAAAGCATTGATGACATCAGAATGCTTTGTGTGTCTCCGATGCTGCAATAGTGCTACTGTGCTGCCGGGCTGTGTGCGTTGATGTCTTGTTTATACATGTTGTTATTCATTATGCTTTCTGCTAAATACTTTCTACTCTCTACTTTTTACTTTTTACTTTTTTATTTCCATCTTGTGGCATGCTTACTACGCAACTGGCGATATTGCTTTTCGGGTATGTGCTGCTGCTGGCTATTGCGGTGTATTGGCTGCATTGGTTCACGGCAAGGCATGGCCTCAAGTGGCGCAACTGGTACACGGTGCTGCGGATTGTATGCCTGTTGTACGCGGCACTGTATCTGGTGCTGCCTGCTATCTTCAGGGTAGAGGGTGTGATACAATACCTGTCGCTGGGGGTAATGCTGACTGCAGTGGTGAATGTGGAGCATTTCCTGTGGCATCCCAAATACCCGCGCTTCGTGCGTAGCTTGTATGCGCTGTTGTTTGTGGCAGAGCATTTTATGGCTACGTTTTTCTTCATCATCATAGTGGCAGGTTGATGTTTTTTCTTTCTGTAATATTGTGCCATGGGCAATGAACAATGGTTGCTATGGCTGATACTGTATATGCTGGTGGTGCTGGGCACTACCCGCTTGCTGCATTGGGTACTGCTGCGCATCGCTGCCGATGGTAGTGCTGTGTATCGCGTGGTGCGTATACTTTGTGCTGTATGCGCGGTGGCATATCCTGTTGCATTGGCTTTCCCTTTGCAGGATGCGGTGCTGAGTGGTGCATCGCTGGTGGCTGTGTTTACAAGTATGGTGTGTATAGAATCCACCGCATGGGGCAGGCGCATGCCATGGATAGCGGGTATGCTGCTGACGGTGCTATTGCTTTGCATAAATATGGTTGCTGTGTTTTTCTTTGTCATGTTTTCAGGTGCTTGGAGGACGTAGTGGTTTTCTCTTTCTTTTAATTACTCTACAAGAGTGTTTGCTTTCTCTTAATGCTTTAGTGCTGTTCTCATCTTTCTCTTTCTTTTGCTTGTCCAAAAGAAAAGAGAGAAACCTGCCTGCCGGCAGGCAGGGAAAAGGACCCCCTAAAACCAATGCTCCGCATGTTTTAGGGATAGCTCTACGCTGTGGTTACGCGGAATACGCATTGAGCGTGGTCAGTGCTGGCGCACATGACGGTGCTGTTGGGCAGTGGTAGTTGGTTCTTTAATGGTGTTGATGGTTTTTACTTTTTTAGTTTTACTTTTTACTTTCTGACAGTCAACTAATCAACAGGCTTCACCAAATCCTCGGGTTTTATTTTGCCGCGGGCTATGGCCAGTTGCTCGTCTATGATGCGGCTGCGTTCCATTTCTTCTTTGTGGCGGCGCATGGCTTCCTTTACGCTGATGTTGGCAGGGGCAGCGGGTAATTGCTTGCCTTTGTATTTGCTGCGCTGCGCTGTGTTGTCTGTAAGCGGATTGTAGTGTTCGGGGTTTTTAGACATATCCTGCCGTTGTATCCAGTTGTTGAAGTGGAAACGATAATCGCGTTCGCTCTTTACGTGCTCGCCGCCATAGCGCAGCCATTTGTTGAAGGCATCGAGCCATAGGGGCAGGTGTGCTTCGGTTTGTATCCTGCCGGGGCGCAGGTGTATGGGTACGAAGTGTACGGTGTCTGTCAGTGCGCGTTCTTTCAGGTCGTCGAGCGATGCAAAGGGTAGGGGTGTGTTGTTGTTTACATGCTGCTCCGTAGCGATAGCGTTATGGAGCGTTGCAGCAGGAGTAGCAGTATTACTCATATTATGTAATACTACTTCTTCTCTACTCGTTTCTTCTGTTCTGTTTTCTTCTCTTTTCTTCTCTGCTACAATTTTGGTTGGCTGGGCTATAGCTGTTGCATCAGTATCAGTTGGCTCGGCTACATTTTTGCCATGCTTTACAGCAGCACCTTTCTTTCCACGTTCACTCAGCGATGCTCTTTTTTCTTCCAGTGGTTGCATTACATCTATCAGTGCAGGGCACCACAAATGGGTATCATCGCACTGCAACAGGTGAAATTTATTGATGCAATCGGTTATGAATCTTTCCAGAAAATCGTACTCGCAGCGCATATCGTCTGCCAGTTCTGTATAGGCAAATTCGTCTGTTATATCCAGTTTGTATTCGGGCTGGCTGCAGAGTATTTCCTGCAATATCCACCAATAGCCATAGCCCGCACCGCCGTATGTATTGAAGAGTGCTTTCAGTTTTCTGTTGCTGCGTGGGTTGGTTTCGTGCGGAAACCAGGGCGTGAATTTCTTACTCATAGTTTTCAGGTTTTGGTTCGGTTGTGTTCTTATTAATTGTTATTCTGATGTTATAGGTTAATGAATATTTTGTTGTCGGCTGCTGGTGGTAGTATATTGGTAGTTCAAAACAAAAACTAAATCACCCTCATTGTGCAGTTAACACAGCGTATATACAACGGGCTTACCAACAGCCTGCGTTTCCTCACCGTCGATGCATATCGTCCGTACATACAACAGGCCACTGCATTTGTACAAGAGCGCAGATACCTGCCGCTGAGCCAATACCGCAAATACCTGACGCCATACCGCATCTTATTGCTTTCTCTGGCGCTACCTGTACTGCTCTTTACACTGCTGAAGCTGCCACACAGGCAAGAACTGGCGCTGGCATTTATACTCCTTACCGTACTGACGTTTGTGGTAGAGGTAATGCTCTTTGCCATGCAGTTTACCCGCAGGGAGTGTGTATGTATAGAGTTGCTGCTCATGGTGTTGCTTCTGCCTTTCGGGTATATGATACTGTAATTTTTTATTCGCGTCATTGCGAGCGATAGAGTGGCAATCTCACGGAATTTGTTGTCTGCTCTTCACGAGTAGTTGTCTCTCCGATGTGCTTCAGTGCTGATGTGCTGCCGGGCTGTATGCCTTGATGTATTTATGCTATGCACATGACGGTGGTATTGAACGTGTTTGCATAATTGATATCTTTCTCTTCTTCTGATTATCTGATATATTTGTTTGTGGATTTTTATTCGATAGTTAGTTACTGGTTACTATACGGTGTTCCGGTTTTGTTGTTGTTATTGTTAATGCAGGCAATAGTTATCTTGCCCAAAGCAGCCAAAATACGCCCTGTTCTCATAGTAGTGGCCCCTGTTTTAGGTATCATATTTACCTATATTGCCTACGTGTTCGGTGAGCAATTATTATATGTCCATTTTAGAGCCACAGCTATATCCGTAGTTTTGCTAAGTCAGTTTATAACAATTTTTTCTCTTTTTTTAAGACATATGCTAGCCAAAGTGGATGTTTCATTTGTATTAATAATGATAATTGGTTTTTCATACGTCGTTATTCCTATGGTGATGAAAGCATGGGCTTTATATAATATGATAGTTCACCGAAATGCCTGAAAATTATCACGCCGCAGTCTTCCTTAGCTGAATCTTTCTTGTGGTAAAGAGTTGTTTCAGTTCCGGTGCATTGTCTATACGGTCTTTATTTTCGTTGTATAGTTGCAGTAGTTCTTCTTCTGTGGTACAGTTGCCTACGGCTTTTGTCAGTCCCTTCATGCCTAAAAACATAGAAGTGGGTATCCAACCCCCTCCGCCCCCTGAAGGGGGAACTGTGTTGTGTTCATTCAGTAATTCCCAATTCAGTATGTCTTCTTCTCCCTTTTGTGGGTTAGGGGGTATTTCTGTTTCGTCGAGTATGCCGAGCCCCAGCAAATCGATCGTGGCACGGCGCTTGGCTTTTGTCTCTGCCTTCATCATGGCATTACACAGGGTTTCGCCCTTCAGGTTGATGATGGGTACGGCACCGAGGCTTTCTGTTTTTCTGCCATCTGGTGTACTTGCCTGCGCCGTTACTACATAGCATCCGTTTACGGTTTCGCGGCTGCGTATCTCGTGGCTCACACGGTGCAGCTTATTCAGTTGTTGTGCACCACCGCGATCGCAATACATAATCTCGCGCCCGTGCAGGCGTAGTATGCGGAAGGGTTGAGACAATGGGTCGAGCCCCAGCTTGTCGCACACTTGGCGGTAGTAGTCAACCTTCTGCACCGGCGATAGCCTGCTGATGTCGCCATGTATAAAGAGGGTGGATATGATGTCTTGATGGGGTGTTGTGTTTTGTTCTTGTTTCATGTGCTGTGTCTTTAGTGTCGTCTGTTGTTCTTGGTTCTTCACTTATGGTTTTCTGCACTTCGCGAGTGTTTACTTTCTTTTGCTTGTCCAAAAGAAAGTAACAAAGAAAAGGACCCCCTAAAACCAATGCTCCGCATGTTTTAGGGATAGCTCTACGCTGTGATTACGCGGAATACGCATTTAGCGTGGTCAGTGCTACGCACATGACGGTGCTATTGAGCTTAGGGGGCTTTTTCTTGTATATAGTTTGACTAATTAACTGGTCAACAAATCAACCAGTCAACAAACAAACTATTCCCCTAACAGCTTATAGAGCAGTTTATGTTTGCTGCGTTGGCTTTCTGCAAATGCGCCGAGGTGGAAGCAGGCATAGGCCAGCTCGTTGGCATTGGTTAGTGCTTCAGATATAGATGCAATGGCATCGGGGTAGGTAGTGGTTTCTGCATGGCACTTGTCCATCAGTTGGTCTATCTCCGTTTCTCGCTGCTCTGTGATGCTGAGTGCACGTGCAAAGCTTTCATCATTCGTCTGTACAGATTGTACGTTGATACAATTATTCATGTGATTGTTGTTTATTAGTTTATTTGTCGTTGTTAACCTCCTCGCGAGCCTTTACTTTCTTTTGCTTGCCCAAAAGAAAGTAACAAAGAAAAGGGCACCATAAAACCAGATGCTCCGCATGTTTTATGGATAGCTCTACGCTGTGGTTACGCGGAATACGCATTAAGCGTGGTCAGTGCTACGCACATGACGGTGCTATCGGGCTTTAGGATTTGTTTTTTCTTTTTTAGTTTTTCTTTTCGCCATATAGGACGAGGCGCAACGGGTGTGTTGCGGCGGGTGGTTTGTTTAGCAGTTAAATCACGATAGCCAAATAATCAACACACCTTGTATTGTTGCACCCCGCTCTATACGGCGTTATATTTTGCCTTAGTTAGTCTTGTTTGCTTGCCTGTCGTTGTGCAGACAGTTTTCATTTAATAAGGTATGGTTCAGTATTGTTGCGTGCATTATGCTGCAGCTTCCATACCGTTTACAGGGGCCGGCTGTGTAAGTGTGATGCGGAAGGTAGTGCCATCCTGTTCCAGCTCTACATCGTAGCCTTTCAGTGCCAGCTCTGCCAGTTTGCACACCGCGCCAAAGCGGGTAGCATATACACGTGGCTGTCCGTTTTCATCGGCCAGGTAGGTATTGCCTTGGCATACGGTGAAGCCGGGCATCTGGCGCAGGCGTGTTTCTTTATAATCTATCTCGCGATAGAGTTGTTCTTTGATATTGACAGGCTCGTTGCTGTTATCTACAAAGCGACGTACCCAATCAAGCGCCTCCGGATTACGATAACTACGGATCCAGCTGCTAACACGGTTGTAAAAAATGTTCTCTTTCATATATCTGTGTTTTATTGTTTTTCTTTTTTAGTCTTAAGTCTTTAGTAGTGAGTAGGAAGATGCTTGTTTGATTATATCTCTGTCCACTTTAATTTTTACTCTCTACTTATATCAACCTGCACTCTACGATATAGGTTTTCAGTTCTGTGGTGCTGATGCCGTGCGGGGCATATATCCATTCGTAGGTGGGTTTGGTCTGGTGTTCGCCGCTTATCAGTTCGGTCAGGCACCAGTCCAGCCGGCAGGTTTTGTACAACCATTGTTCAAAAGCTGTCCTGCTGATGCGCAGTGTTTCATTCTCGTCCATCCACGGTGTGGTCCACTCTATCAATATGTGTGCGTTTGTGATACATATTGTTTCAAAATCTAAATAGTTTATTATCTTCGCTTCGTGTTTTTTATTTTTTGTTTTGAAAGGCCCGCAGTTTCTACTCCGGGCATTTTTCTTTTCAGGGATATCTGCTGCTAACACACCATACTGCCACGATGGGGCGCAATACATACGCTGCGCTGCCAGTGCCTCGCCGATAATGCTGCTTACTGCATCTGCCATACCGCCTTGCTGCAGGCTGTGAAACATTTGCTTCTGTATGATGTGTCGCATTTCTTTAGATTTTTAGTTGTTAGTCATCAGGCATTAGTCGTTAGTGTATTATTACAGATGTTTTGTCTTCGGTTACTAATCCATAACGACTAACTCCTGACGCCTTCCTTCATCACGCTGCTTCTACATACACATGCATGTTTATTGCCTGCAGGTAGATGCGTAGTTTGCTGATGACGGGTGTGGTGGCTTCGCCTGTTTTCAGTACGCGGCTGATGGTGCAACGGTGGATGCCTGTTTTCTCTGCACAATCCTTGATAGCGCCGTAGGCCTCCAGTGTAGCACGCAACTGCGCGCGCTCGGTGATAGAAAATTTTTCGGTTAGCATGGTTATTTGTTTTAAAAGTTTTTATACATTTGTGCAACAGTGTAGCAACAATGTAGTTTCATTTGTACAAATGTACAGATATTGAACAATTGTCCAAATATTTTTTGAAGAATTTTTTTGCTGATGTGAAGATTCGATGATTAGCAAATGAGATGATGAGAAACGGAGTAGTTCGGGCGGTATTTTAATTATTTAAAGCAATCAACTAATTATCAAATCATCACATTATCAAATCAAAAAAACAACCCACGTTCTATGATACAATTACACGAAGGCGAGGCATTGCAGAATGCGGCCCGTATGAGCAAGCTGGGTGTACATGGCCTGGCAGATGCGATGGAAGTACCACGCAGCACGCTCTATTACAATTTTAAAAAGGAAAAGCTGGACGATGAGCTGAAAGAAAAAGCAGCCAATGTACTGGGGATAGACCCCGACAGGCTTTTTGGCGGCATGTACAACCCCGCGGCAAACCGTATAACCGGCGATGCACTGCGGCGAATGAAAGCCTTTGGCGACGGTAGCATACCCGAAGGCATACCTGTAGTACCCATCATGGCACAGGCAGGCTACAGCAAGCATTATCTGGACCCTACCTATGCTACAGAGCTGCAGCAGATGCACCTGCCCAACCTGCCATACCGTGGCGACAGGTATCGCGCGTTTGAGGTGAGCGGCGATAGTATGGAGCCCACACTGAAGGAAGGCTTCCTGATGGTATGCGAAAGGGTAGAGCCTGAATTCTGGAACAGCACGGCACAGTTTTATATATACGTAGTGGTAACAGAAGACCGCATTATGGTAAAGCGCCTCTTCCGCAAAGACGACCGCACCTATGTGTGCATCAGCGATAACGAAGAATTCTACCCGCAGTTTACCCTGCCTATGAGCGAGATAAAAGAGCTATGGCTCGTAAAACGCAAAATAGACTGGGACATGCCACCACCCAAGAAGTTTGAGATAACGGTGTAGTTGATTGGTTGACCAGTTGATGAGATAAACTATAATCCCTGCCTGTGTGGCGGGGATTTTTTGTTGTGTGGATGATTTTGATAAATGTATGTGAGTCGTTTCTTTTTTTTAAAATAGACAGCCTGTTTTTTACATTTCCGAATTGCCTAAATTGCAATGCTTAAACCCAACTTATAAAAATTATGAAGAAGCTAATCCTATTGTTATTAACCCTGTTCAGTATATCCACCACTCATGCGCAGGGTGTGGCGCTCGATAAGAAATTTGGCAACAATGGTATTGTGATAACAGATACAGATCCGTTTTGTGATGAAATGACATATGCATTAGCTTGTCAGTCAGACGGGAAAATATTGGCTGCAGGCCAGTCGGGCGTATCCGGGCAGAGTTATGTAAGTGCGGGCGTCATCAGGTATCACAAAAATGGAAAAGTAGATTCAAGCTTTGGTACCAATGGCCGTACGTTGCTGGTGCCACCTGCAAATGTCAATGCACCTGCAAAAGCTATTGCTATTCAGAAAATAGCAAGCACAGAATACATCCTCGTAGCTGGTTTTCGGGTGGATGGTAGCAGCATACACGCACCTGTGGCAGGTTATATTGCAAGGCTAAAGTCTGATGGTACACTTGATGCTGGCTTCGGTACAAATGGTATGGCTATGCTACCAGATGCAAATGTGAGTAACATGATAGTAGATGCCACAGGGCGTATTCTGCTGACGGGTTACGAAAACTATATGGACTCTCCTGCCGTAATGGGTGTTTTCAGGTTATTGCCAAACGGACAACCGGATAACAGTTTCGGTACAAATGGTTTTGCATCTGTTCAATATCCTGATTACTCAGATGCTACAATGCTGGCATTGCAAAAAGACGGTAAGATTATCCTTTCGGGCCGTACATGGACACTGCCTACCAACGATAATTTTGATATGTTGGTAGCAAGGCTTAAAACTGATGGTAGCACAGATAGTACTTTTGGCACGAATGGTTTGGTACGTATAGACCCGGATACGAACGAGGTACTGCCCGCAGGTGTGGCACTACAGTCTGATGGTAAAATAATCATCTGCGCAACTTCTGATGCAGGTATCGGCAACCGGTTTTATATGACACGTCTTTTGGCCAACGGTACTAGGGACAATAGCTTTGGCAGCGTTGGCGAAGTGCGCACCAATTTTGGTAACAATCAGGCATGGTGCAAAGCAGTACTTGTGCAAAAAGATGATAAGATATATCTGTCGGGTTATGCATCGCCCACAAGTACACAAAACGATTATGGTTTTGCCATAGCAAGGTACAAGCCCAATGGTGTGGTAGATAGTACATTTGGTGTAAATGGCAGAGATACTACCAACAGGGGGCGCAACAGTGGTGCAAGCGCAGCCATTATTACACCCGATAACAGTGTGATAGCAGCAGGATGGAGTTATTGGTCGCAACCCTTAGGGCGCTTCGATGATTTTATGCTGGTAAAATATCTGTCTGGATTGGAAACAAAAATTGCAGATCCGAATAATAATATACAAGCGGCTGTGTATCCTAATCCGGCAAGAGGTAATGTAAATATTTCGTACACGCTGCAGCAAGCCGATGTGCTTTCTATGCAGCTAACAGATATTACAGGGCGCATTGTCAAAGCGTTTACAACGAACGAAACCCGTAGAGCAGGCAAGCATCAGGCAGTATTGCAAATAGACAATACCATAGCGCCTGGTCAATACGTTTTACAAATTGCAGGCGCAACAAGCCAAAGCAACATAAAACTGACCGTGCAATAATTGCATTGACCAGTTGATGAGATAACTATAGTCCCTGCCTGTTGGCGGGGATTTTTTTTATTTAGTACTAACACTATGCCTTTTTATTAAGTCTTGATTAATAATGAAAAATGTGCTGTAGCGATGGTGGTAATCTGGCATAGTCTTTGTTTTTATATTGTGTCTTTTAAACAGACTTGCTATGAAATCAAAACTGTACTTTATCATCTTTATGCTTTTGCCCGTATTTGGGAGAGCCCAACCTGCCGATTTTACTGTTGTTGCCATTACCCCCATGCAATACCAAGTGCCGGGTGTCAGAGAATTCAGCATCACTCTCGGGCAGATAGGAAATGTTACTTTTACAAAAGCCGAAGTTTACTGGCAACTGGATGGAGGTACAGTAAATCACATTACTACAACACCTTTCACACTCTACTGGCAAAACCTGCAAACTGCATGGGTGCAAGACCCTGCCTTTAAAGTGACACTGACAACCACCGGCAAACACAAGCTGAAAGCATGGGTGAAAACGCTTTATCCGCTCGATGCCAATCATGCAAATGATACACTCACTACAGACATCAACGTATTCAGCACATTGCCAAAGAAAAATGTGCTGGTGGAAGCATTCAATACACAGGATTTTCCACCATACTACATCTACCAGAAGTACAACGATACAACAATTGGCCGAGACCCCGACTATACAATTGTTAACTGCTACTACAATTCTGGGGAATCTTTGTATTACCCCGATACGGATGCACATTTCAGTATACGTTATGAGAATACATTCGACAGGTTTAAGTTCCCTTTCCTCTCCCATCAATATATTGCATACAATACAGATACAGGCGGGCGTATTATAGGAATGGAGGCTGTAGGCCAGCGCGAACAGTTTTTTGAACCGGTACAGGTATTCTTTAAAAACCTGAGCTACAACCCGCTGACGAGAGACTTGAAAGTAACAGTGGCTGCAGGCTTTTTTGATACCCTGAAAGGAGACTACAGGCTCAATGTATTTATTACAGAAAATAGTGTGGTAGACTCTCAGCGTGGGGCACCGATACCTGCCAGCCATATACATAAGAACGTATTGCGTGCAAGGCTTGGTGGCTTTTGGGGCAAGGCAGGCAGCATACCGGCATCCGTAAAAAGCGGCGATGTTTGGGATTATCAGTTTACCTATACCGTACCGGCAGGCTACAACTTCGATAGCCTGAGGATAACCGGACTGCTACAGAAATACAGTGTAGATGAAGATGATAGGCGTATACTCAACTCATCGACCAAAAATCTGAAGACCGCACTGGCAATAAGTAATACACAACTAACCCCGACAGATATACAGGTATATCCCAACCCTGCAAAGGATAATGTAATGGTGCGCATCAATGGTAATAGCATAGACTACGAACTCAGCATTGCAGACATCAGCGGCAGGATATACAAAACCATACACAGCAACGGCAATACCCAGATAGACCTGCACACACTAACCCCGGGCAACTACTTCCTATACATAGACGACGGGCAGGTAGTGCACACAAAGAAGATAGTGAAAGAGTAGTATAGCATATTGATAAAGCAAGTACTCCCCCGCATTGCGGGGGAGTACTTTGTTATTGGGAAATGATATATTTAAACTGTCTGATATTGTTGTTTTTTGTTTTTATAGTTCTGATTCTCTTTTTACACTTACCATTTCGTCAAAGCCGCCTCTTATCAATAGTTTTTTAAGAGTTGTAATGAAGCGCCGAAGCTCTCGATCTAGAATTGAGTCATAATCTGGACTTTGCTTATTAAAATCGTGAGGCAGAAGATTCGCAATTGCGTGGTTTATTCCAGTAATTATTGTAGGGAAATCAATAAATTCAAGAGTGTCGTTTTTGATTTGAGTATCAACACTAATTTGTCTGGGCCTTCCTGAATATTTGAATGATACGTTCTCTACACTGAACAAGCCTTTTAATTGTTCGAATTGAAGGTTTACATCCTGATTGATTCGTTCTGGGATAATTATATTGACTTTGCATTTTTGAAAATGTTTTAAATCCTTTGTGAATCCACGATTCTCTATGATATAGCGACATATTGGAACCACTAAGTTTTCATAGTAAACCGAAGCTAAAGTAGCAGATGGGAAGAAATTGATTTCGTCATCTGGACTAGCTAAAAATAAGCTCTTAATTAATTTGGTGCTTTCCATAATGCTAGCAGAGTTAGAAGGGTCAAACCTTGCTAGCGTTAGTCCATTAAAATCAGAAGGCAGTTTAATATCTTTGTCAATAAGAAACGCACACTTAGATGTTCCTAATCTACCTGTAAAAAGTCCGAGTTCAAAAAGTACATTATCTCTTGGTTGTAGCATCTCTTTACCACGAAACATTACTTTGTCATCTTTTGTTCCGATAAGTATTCCAAAGTCAAATTGTAGAGAAGCTTTTAGTAGATCTGCTAGGAAGTTTTGATTTATTTTAAATACTGAAGTGTCCCATACATTGTCATTCCAGATAGTTACATCAAAATCACCTATTAAAAAAGCCTTTACAGTTTCAGCAACTTTAAGTTCTTCTGACGATGAGCCTATAAATAATCTTTTCTTTATCATTTAGATAATACATTTAGATATAGGTCAATATAAATTGAGTGTATCTCGTTGAATAATAAACGTAAATGTTGAAGCTTTTGGGGATTATACCTAAATATATATTCCCGCCCATCGACTGAAACTAAATCGTCAGAATGAGATTGATTCTCACATAAACTTTTTATTTGAGTATATATAACTGGAACAAGTTGGTAAAAGGATAGGTATTTATATTTTGATGTGTCAATGTCGTAGCAAATTGCATTTATATCGAAGCTTGAAAGAGTTATTTCTTGTTCCGATGATGCCTTAATATTTTTAATGAAACGAATCATTTTCTTTATTCTTCCGTTAGTTTCAATTCCTCGTTCATTTATTCGTTTAATGCTTAAAAATGGGAAGTCAGCACTTTCTCTAATGTGTTTCTCTTTATTGTATACTTGTATTCCTCTATATTCTCCTTTATCGTTTATAACAGATATAACATCGTCATACCAATTTGCGATAACTATGTCAACGTCCCTTTTTAGGCTTAAATTTCTTATTTTAATAGATTTCGGTTTGGTACAATCGCATATTTCGTATACTCTTAATAGAACATTCTCGCTTTTGAGCCTGTTGTTTCTCAAATCGTCAAGTGCGTTTCCAGTGTAAGAAAGTGTGTTTAGTTCTCGTTCCATTTTTGCAATAGAAGTTGAGTAGAACTTTGTTTTACGTTCAGGTGTTTCAAGTATATTCTTAATGCTAACGTTATCAGCTTGATAGAATTTTTCTGAAATAGTTAAAAGGTCAATATCACTAATTCCCATGATGTGGGTATTAGTCATTACAGAACCTTGGTATTTGAATGTAACATCAGTTATTTCTTTTGACAAGTGCTCCTTTACTCTGTTACCAGCGTCAATACTCTTTTGAGTGTATTCAGGGTCTACACTTTTCATAGCAGTTCTTATGAAGACTAATATGTCGCTATATGATATGGTTCCTAATTCATCAGAAAAGGATTTAGTTATAGCATAGTTTTCTGGGTTAATTCTGCTTCGTACAGATTCTGTAAGTTGTTTATAGTTTTTTGCCATGTTGTTGTATTAATTCTAATTAGCAAAATTTGGTTCATTAAAATTAAGTACAATATACAAGGATAGGTCGTCAAAAAAACCAGTGTATACACCAGAATTTTGGCATTTTACCTGCCATTCTAACCTAAGCCTACCCCTCCTTGACCACCTCCACACTCTTTGCAAGTGTCTTAAATCGTACGCCGTTCTTTTGTAGTATGGTAATGGTGATGGCGCCTGTTTTGCTGGTGTTAATATTCTGCACATAGCCTGCCTTGCCTTTGTGTGTACCGGCTATCACTTTGCAATAATAGCCGTCTTTCAGTTTTGTTGTTTCCATATACAGTGCAATAATTTATTGCTTCTTTTTGTGCCGTGTGTATTTGCCAAATACGTTTGCATATCGGTCATCAAATTTTACTATGCTGATGTCTGCATATTCAACATGTACCCAGTCTTCGTCAATGTATCCATGTGCATCAAAATAGGATATATAAACCTTGTTCTTTGTTATCCGTACAATAGGCCCTATGGTGAATGTATCAATCTCAGGGTCTTCACATTCTACAATTGCGGTCAGCTTATAGCTTCTGATAGATTTGAAAATAGTATTCCAGTCGGTTAGGTCTATGTCGTAGTGCAGCGAAACCTTGTCTGCTTCCTTTTCCCAAACCATTATCTTGTCGTAATACTTATCTGCATTGTTATAGCGTACTTCTGCAATCTGCGCAACTGGCAGAACAAGATAGCCGAGCATGCTAAAATCATCTGACTCTTGTAGTATAATGAAGTCTTTGGAATAGGCTACAATATAGCCGGAGCTACTTTTAGTGTGGTCTTCTGCTACCTGACGGGTTATTTGAGTGTACTTTCTCTTGTCGTAGTGGTATTTTATGCTGTCAAGGATTTTCATAAAAAGGGTTATATGCCCAAATATACAAATCGCCAACAAATGTATCCCCCCCCCTCTACCACAACACCCCCTGCTTCGCCTTAAGCGGAGTAGCGGCAGCAGCAGCATCGGTAGTGATATGAAATATATCGCTGTGGGCGTAGCGAGATGCTACATGTACCTGCACATCGCCCGCATGTTGGCGGAAGAGGTTAAGCGCCAGTTCGGGGTTGTTGTTATCGCGGCTCAGGTGGGCGAGGAACAGGTGCGTCATGTACTGCGGCTTGTGTGCCAGAAAGAAGTCGAGCGCCTGCTTGTTAGATAAGTGACCGTAGCCGCTGCGTATGCGGTCTTTCAGGTGTTGCGGGTAGCGTCCGTTCTCCAGCATCTCCTCGTCATAGTTAGCCTCCAGATAGGCGGCATGGCACACACGCATGTGTTGCGTCAGGTTGTCGCACACGGCACCTATATCGGTAAACACACCAACGGTTATATCATTGTATGTAGCAATAAAGCTAAACGGATCTACCGCATCGTGCAGCTTGCTGAAGCCCGTAACGCGGATGCCGTTAACATCTATCACCTCGCCATGTTCTATACGGCGATATAGTTCGGGCTTAAACTTCAGGTGGCTGCTATAATGTGTCTTGTGGTTCAGGTACACAGGTATCTTGTATCTGCTCGATAGCAGCTGCGCACCTTTGATGTGGTCTGTATGCTCGTGCGTTATAAATATGGCGCGCACTTTGTTGATGTTCAGCCCCATCTTATTCATTCGTATCTCTGTCTCTCGACAAGAGAGGCCCGCATCTACCAACAAGGCATCCTGCCCGTTGCCGATGTAGTAGCAGTTGCCATTGCTGCCCGAATTGATAGATGCCGTATACAGTGCCATAAAGAGGTTGCAAAGTAACGATATTGTGCAGACATAGCCATCAGTGCTGTCTATCGGCTTATTTACGCGTCTGCAATGCCGTTCTTCACCGCATAGATGATGAGGCCGGTAGAGTTGCGCACCTCCAGCTTGTCTATCAGTGTACTACGTATGCCCTCTACGGTGCGCGGGCTCAGGTGTATGGCATTGCCTATTTCGGTTGTGGTCAGCTCCTTGCACATCAGGCGCAGTATTTCTTTTTCCTTATCGTTCAGCACTACATTCTTTTTATGGCGCAGCGGTATGTCGCTTTTCTGCTGCCTGCTTTTCAGCATCAGCTTGCCAACAAGGTCGCTCAGGTAAAAATCGTCTTCGTATACCTTGTGTATGGCCCTGAGTATCTCTGCGGGGCTGGCAGTTTTTACCAGATAGCCGTTTACGCCCATATCCAGCATGTGCAGTATCATTTCCTCCTCATCATACATGGTCAGCACCAGTATCTTGGCCGTGGGGTATAGCTCTTTTATTTTCGCCGTTGCCTGCACACCGTCCATCTCTGGCATTTTCATATCCAGCAGTATCACATCGGGTTTGTGTTGCTGCAGCAGTTGCAGCAGTGTCGCACCATTTTCAGCCTCGCCTATGCACTTCAGCTTATGGTCGCGGTTCAGCACATTGCGTATACCTTGCCTGAAGATTTCGTGGTCGTCTGCTATGATGCATGAAATGATAGCCATAGTTGTTACAGTGGTATTTTGATGATAGTTATGTAAAGGTTGTCGTTCTGTTCAAAATGGATGCTACCGTTCAGCACCTTCAGCCTGTTTACAATATTCTTTAATCCCGTAGCATCTTTCTTGTAGGTATATTCCTGAAAGCGCTCTTCTGTAATGCCCTGCCCGTTGTGGGTAAAACGGAAGGTGAGTGTATTGGCCGCTGCTTCATGTTGCAGCCATATATCTTTGGCATGTGCATGCTTTAGCGTATTGTTTACCAGTTCTTGTACAATGCGGTAGATGCCCAGTGCTTTGTTCTCGTCCATCTCTGGCAGGGGGGTAGCATCATAGTGCATAGCTATAGCGCTGCTGGTGGCAAACATATCGAAGAAAGAGCGTAGAGCCTTCACCAGCCCCAAGTGTTGCAGCATGGCAGGCTGCAGGCTGCGCGACATTTTGCGTACCCTGTCTATCGTGTCTTCTATCAGCCTGTGCGATTGCTGAAAGGCTTCGCTGCCTTGCCCGTCTTCCTCTGCCTGATGCACATTCAGCTTTACAGAAGCCAGCATGGCGCCCACATCATCGTGCAGCTCACCGGCAATGCGCCCGCGTTCTTCTTCCTCTGCTTTGATGGCAGCCTCGGTCAGTTCTTTTACTTTTCGTTTGTTGATGAGCGCAATTTTTTTCTGATAATGCAATACAAATAATACTACTGCCGTAGCAAGTAGCAGCATTACACCAACGCCTATGGCTATGAGGATAAAGAGGTTGTTATTCATCTTTTTTGTACAATGCGGAAGCAAAAATGATATTTACAACAATACTGAGTATTTTATAATACAGCCATAAATTTTTTAATAAATCAGCGTAATGCTCCTTCAGATAGTCTTCAAATAGAAATAGCAGAAACCTGCCTGAAAAACAGAACAGGACGGCTATGTTTGCGAGAAGGAATGATGATTTTACAGAACTGTATTCATCTTGTTTCTGCAAGATATAATAGAAGCCAAGCAGGCTGTATATAATATATGTAAAAGAGAATATAGTGCTTGCAATCCCATTTCTTTCAAATACTCCATTGATTAGTACGTATATGATGTATATCATGCCAATTACGCCAATACTGGTAGTAGCCCACTTTTTTTGAATAGCAAATTTTTGTGCGTAGTATGCCGATAGAATTATGAACTCAATAAGCACAAAAAGATTGGCAACAGGGAAGGGGTTGTAGTGTAATGCCCTTCTCACTGTTATCATTATTATATCAAAGACAAGCCCTGCCAGAAGATATTTCCATAGCAGGGATTGTCTGTTTTTATACCCGCCTATCAGTGCGGGTAAATATGATATAACAGATAGGCTGAGTAATATTATTTGTAAGGTGTCCATTATGGATACAGATCATTTAAATCGCCGTAGTAAACTGGAACGCCATTTTTTGATGCGTAAAAAGCCAGTTTGAAAATATTGCCGTCTTTAGCTTTAGAAAAGTGAAATGCATCAGGCTCGAATAAACCAACAATACCTCTGAATAATGAAATTGAATATTTGCCAACCACATCATGCTGTACAGGTATGTGAACTTTAATATCACTATTATCCTCACTTGGGTATGCATCAGGATATTCGAACTTAATAAATTTAACAGCACAGTCCACTAACAAATCAAAGTCAGTTGCTAAATACTCTTTGGGGGGTGGTAATTGCCCGTTGAAATATGCACGTACAAGATCATCGTGCTCAGTTTTCGATATTTGATGTTTATAAACAAGGTAGCCTTGAAAAATTAAATTATTACAATCGCCAAATGCTGTTGTCAAAAGATTCGTTACACTATTTATCATAAAAATTGTTTTGTTTAATAATTAAGTATAGTAATAGTTTACTCTTGATTCAATAATAAAAGATGCTATGGGTACAAATCATTTAAGTCGCCGTAATAAACTGGTGCGCCATTTTTTGTTGCATAAAAGGCCATTTTGCATTCGCTATTCTCATTAATCGCATTTGAGAAGTGAAAGGTGTCTGGAGCATATAGCCTAACGATGCCTCTGAAAAGTGCAATAGAATATTTGCCCTCTATGAAGCCTAGTTCGATAGAAACCTCAATGTCATTGTTATTGCTGCTTGGGAACTCGTTTTCATCCTTAAACTTAATATGGTAGCTATGGCAATCCACGTCGTCAAGATTAAAAAATGCTACCGTGTACGGCTTCGCTGTCGGGATGTTCCCACCAAAATATGCCATTACCATTGTGTAATAATCTGTAGGTGAAATTTGATGTAGGCTGGTTAGATAACCCTGTACTGTTTCATTGTCGCAATTGGCATTAACATCAGCCCTTATGGCCATTAGTTTAAAATTTGTTACTCTGTTTTTCATAAGAGAATAGTTTTGTTTACGGTAAATGTATTATTCTAATATACGGTTTTACAAATCTATAAAACAGCTATTGTCGCATCGTTTTTTATGAAGTATAGTGTTTGCGCTGTTTTCGGGTATGTTAGCAATGTTGTTTTTACGGGGTGTGCCGCAAAAAATGCGTAGATATACGCAATGCTATAGACGAGGGTTGCCGTTGCCGCATGCGGGCTAATGCTATGCCGCTTAAGATAGATTGCTTATTTTACAACCACTTATATGCAAGCCCTTATGAAAAATATAATTGCGGCATTGGTTGCCTTTTTATTGCCTTTATTGTCTATAGCACAAAAACATACTGCCTATGCCGACTTGGGCATTGTACTCAACGGACCGCACCCCGGTGCATCTGCCACGTACAATTATAAACTAGCCAAGCGCCTGGGTGTTGGTATTGGTGCGCAGGGCTATGTGTTTTCGCCCAACGATATTAATAATGCAAAATTCATTCCCGGTGTGTTTGCAGATGTGCGCCTCAATATTCGCCCTGCGAAAAACAATCAGTTTTTTACCCTGCTGGATATTGGTATGAATTTCTACAAAGCCGATATGCGCTACTACCGCACCAATGCTTACGATGTATTCAGCAACAAGCATAACAACGGTATGCTGCTTGGCTTGGGCTTAGGCTATCTGCGCAGGCTGGCACCACGTGGTACAGGTGTGTATACATCGCTGAAGATGATGAGCAACAACTACACCACCAATCGCTACGACCCGCGTACGCTAGAACAGATGGCCGTATGGTACAACTCCGATTTTATATTCGTAGCATCGGTAGGTATCAGGTATTAGCCTTTGTTTATCAGCACGCTAATGTGTATAGCTATTGAATAGGTAAACAGAATATTTTTATGTGTTCATGTTTTTGCCATTAAATAGCTGTATATTCAATACTACTATATTAATAATGTGTTCCTATGAAGAGAGTCTTTACTTTTTTACTATTGTTTAGCAGTATAATGATGGCCAATGCAGCAACGATTGTCAGCGGTATCATTGCATCCAATACTACATGGACGCTTGCCAATAGCCCTTACATTGTTAAAGGAGGTCTCTCTGTCGACTCCGGCATTACACTTACCATACAGCCTGGTGTTGTGGTGAAGGTAGATAGTACCACCCCTTTTTACATAGATGGCAAGCTGATAGCCGAAGGTACCATAACAGACAGTATCACCATTACTTCCAATAGTATTAATCCGCCGCTTAATCCCTGGCCGGGTTTGTCTTTCAGAATAAAAGCGCGCAATGACACCAGCCGTTTTAAGTATTGCAAGATAGAGTATGCGGCTACGGGTATATACAACGCAGGTACCAGTACATTGGTGTACAATTCTGTAATCAGGTATTGCAGCAATGCGGCAATATACCTCACCACACCATCGTTGCCTACCAATTGCTACAATGTGGTAAACAAATGCCTGATAACCGAAAATGAAAAAGGTGTATGGGATTCTCAAAACACACCAATACCCGGCTTGCTTACCGAAAATGATATTACCTACAATGTGCTTGGCTACTTTGCACAAAGCAGCAGCAATGGTATGGTGACGACAAACAATAACTTCTTCTACAACGGTACAGGTGTATCGTTGCAAGGGGGCAATGTAAGAGGGCTTAGGTTTAATAATTTTAAAGGAAACAGCAGTATGGCACTGGCAGTAGTTGCAGGTACAATATACACGCCCGTATCCAACAATTTATTTATCTACAATGATATTGCTTTGTGGTTATCCGATGTTATGACGGCATCTTTTACCAATAATACCATTGCATACAACAATAATGGTATTTACCACAATCAGAACAGTTTTAATCTGCCCAATCCATCTAGCATGGTCATCAGCAACAACTGCCTGACGAATAACGTGATTTATAATTTCAGAGAAAACAGTACGGTCGATTTTCAGGCAACTAGCAACTGGTGGGGCGATACTGCAATAGCACATGTCGACTCGTTCATCTACGACCACTATGATAGTGTGGCATTGGGTAGAATAGCTTATCTGCCGGTGCTTACAAGTGCATCGGGCTGCCAGGCTGTAACACCGCCACCGCCATGTATGGCAACTGTTTTGACAGAGTGGAAAATAACATCTCCCGGACAAGCAACCGGAAAATGGACTGCCGTTTCCGGCATCAGAGAGTACGAGTATAATGTAGGGACAATAACATCTCCAAAACCATCCTGGGGCATACCGGCAAATAATACACAGGCTATTATAAGCGGATTGGCAGCAGATACCACTTATGTGCTATGTGTGCGCTCGCGCTGCTGGCAGCAGCCCTTCTTTTCTGAATGGGCATGCGATACACTCACAGTGCCTAGTGCTATAGCCGCAGTGCAGCAAGCATTGCAACCGCGTATCTATCCAAATCCTAACAACGGTGTGTTTGCAATAGACATACCCGCAGGCATGCAAGCAGGCGAGGCTATGGTAATGGATGTAAACGGCCGCATCCTGCAACGCAAAACATACATTGCAGGCACCACGCTGCAGTTTGATATGAAAGATGCAGCGAAGGGTGTGTATGTGGTGCGCTTTACAGCAGGCACTGCAACATCGCACGCCACGATGGTGGTCAACTAAAGGCAGTGTTTTAATAGTGATAAACGATAAATCCCCTGCCGTGTGCGGGGGATTTATTATATTTAGTATATGAAACTCCTTGCCCTTATACTCTTGTTATTTTCCATAAATGTATATGCACAGACAGATGCACTGTGTGTAAAAGAAAAAGAACCTGTTTCGACAGATTATGTAGATGCTAAGTTTCTGCATACATATCCGTCCAATGTGTATCAGTCTTTCAAGACGTTTACTTACGCATACAAAGCAGGCTCTGTGTCTGCAGAAAATATATCAGATACATTTGGCAGCGAGGGTAAAATAAGAACGATAGAAGCAGAGTTTTGGCCGCAGTGCGATGCAGAAAAAATCTGTATAGATCGTTCGTTTATTATGGATAGCGAGGATATGCGTCTTGCTTGTATGCCAAGGCCTAGGTATAGATGGTATAAGCTGACTTTTGCAGATGATAGTGTAATGTATGTGCCCGAACCTTTTGACGGTCCGTATGCACGCAGATCGTTATTTTTATTAATAAGCGGAAAAATACGAACGCATTTAGACAGCGAATATTCTGATAGACAGGATATTGGCAAGATGGAGTATGCAGTTGAGGGTCTATTGGATAAGATGATGCACACACCCCTCAGAAGCTGGGCTCTCAGTGCTTTTACAAATGAAGAAATCAACCGAAAGGACGTACGTAAAATAGTGTTTGAAGATAAGTGGGCATTCAAATTCAGTGAGGAGTCAGGTATTAAGCTTATGGAGGGTATAAAATGCCTCTATGAGCAGCAGATGTATTTAAAATAACATATCCTGTTTTTATATCTTACTACAACATAAACCACCCTTATGAAGAAAGCACTTTTAGTATTATCTCTTGTTTGCTTCGCTGCAACCACCCACGCACAAAAGCATCACTTGTATGCAGATGCAGGTATATCGCTATCGCAGTTTATGCCCGGTGCTTCTGTTACGTACAACTACAATTTCATCCCCTATATAGGTATCGGCGCAGGTGTGCAGGGATACGGCTTTTTCCCAACGGTTACCAACGGGCATACGTTTGTACCTGCAGTGTTTGGCGATGTACGTTTTAATATCCGCCCCAAGAAAAGCAATCAGTTTTTTGTACTGCTGGATATTGGCATGAATTTCTACAGTCATGAAAATTTTGCAGAGCAGGAGGGTAATATGGTGTACGGTGTCATCAAAGACAATGGCGTGCTCAGCGGCTTCGGTTTCGGTTACCTGCACAAGTTTGCTAAACGCGGTGCCATATACACCACGCTCAAAACCCTGACCAATCATTATCAGGCACGCACGTTGAATCTGACTAATGGTCAGCAAGGTGCCGATGGCATGAGCCGTGGCACGATGGTTGTGTCCTTTGGGTATCGCCTGTAGTAGTTATTTTATTTGTGTAATGCTGTCTAAGTATTCTTTCAGTTTACCTTTTTTGTCGGCCTCTGTCATTTTGGTAAGAGCTGTTCCGGGCTGCAGTTTGTTTCGGCTTGCATTGCTGTATTGTATCAGTCTTTTTGCGGCTGCTTCGTTTGCTTTTTGCGGGGTTATATTCTTGTCATTCATCATAGCCTCTGCCAGTGCTGCAAAAAATACCATTCCTTCTTCTTTGTTTTCTTCCAATAGCTGCACAGCTATATTGTCTATTGCAAAAGAATAGTCTTCGGTTTTTTCCATCCATATCATCAGATAGTCTTTCGCGTCTTTGCGCATTTGTTGGGCAGTGTCTGCCGGGGTAGAAAGAATGTAGCTGATGGCTTTTTGGGCAAGCGGGTTCATGTCTTCTTTCGATTTCAGTTCAGCAAGAGAAAAGCTTGGTGCTGATTGTGCGTATACGCCCGTACTAAGGCACAGTAGGGTTGCAAATAGGAATAGTTTTTTCATCAAAGGTTTATTTCCTTCTAAGATATGCAATTTCCGTATAATGCGGGTATGCTTGTGTGGCGTATATAGCAATTAGTAGAAGTCTTTAACATCTACTAGCGCGCCTTCTCTGTTGTAGTATTTCCAAGTACCGTTGCGCAGCGATTGGTATTGCAGTACTTTCTTGGCTTGTTTTGTTTTTTTGCCTGTTGCGGCATCTTTCACCGCTACACTATCTACCCATGTGTAGGGTGCTATAATATAGTTGCCTTCCTGTTTTAGCTTGCCGTTTGAGTAGTAGTAGCGCCAGTGCCCTTCGCGCAGCAGTGTTTTGGAAAAATTGTCGGGGTATTTGAAAGGTCCTTCTGCTATTACCTGATTGTGTTGGTTTATCAGCTTTACGGTTTTGTTCTGTACGTCAATGTACAAGGTCTTGTTTTTATCGTACTCATAGGGTATGGAAAATGCCTTGCCGTTTTCTCGCATCAGCGAGTCTTTGGGAATGCCCTGTAATGCTATGGCAACAGAATCGAACTCTGTAGCATAGGCACTGAAAGTGGCAGAAAATAAGAGTAATATGAGTAGAATAAATGGCACGATTTAAAAGTAACAAGTCTTCAATAATCACAACATTTTCAGAGATTAAAAAGTTTTAATCTCAGCATGACTAATATGCTGAAAATCATGCAGTAGTGAAGGCCCTTGCTGTCTGAACCCCTTATTGAAAGCGGCTTTGCATCTGGTGGTGCTTGCATAATGAAGGATTGTCGTATAATTGTAAACTAAAAATTTTAACCCCGCTTTAATCCTGTCTTAATCTCGTTTTAATCTCTTGTATGCACAAAGAAACGGTAACCATACAGCAAGCTATCCGCAGGGGAGAGTTGGTTATGTCTGTGCCTGCAATGTTTGTAGTAGCATTGGCGGTCTTATTGTTTGTTTACTTCTTTTTCAATTCGCAATTGTTGTTAGCGTTTTCTGCACTGCCGGTGTCTATATTTTTTGTTTGGGTATATAGTGCGTTCGTAACACCGCATTGGCGTATATGGGCGTACAGCAACGTGGCAGATATCCATCAATTGCAACGTAGCGCTGAGATTAGCGGATTGCTGCAACGAAATACGGCAACCAGGTTGGGTGGTCTCATGGGTGCAAAAGCATTGTATCAGTTAGGGGAGTTGATGCAAAGATTTGAAGAAGAACAGGTGTTTGTAGATGATTCTTCTATTCCATCAAGAACAGATGTCAGCAGAGCTACATTTTTTAAGTCATCGCACGAGGTGTTATTTACGCTTTGCGATGATGGTATTGAAGATATGAACGGGAAACTGCTGACTTGGGATAATATATGGAATGCTCGGGTAGCTATGACAGGTACAAGGAGATATGTCTATGGCTTTCAGCCGGAGTCCTCAGGTTATGGGCCTGACCATTTCAGATTCGAAACGGAATATGGCAATACAGACTACCTGACTTCATCGCTTAATATTGAAGCATGGAAGCTCGACCTGCTCCTGTACATCTATCGCGGGCGTTACGAGGCGAAGCGTAATAATCCTCAACATTAATTCCCACCATTCACAAAATAAATTTTGCGCAGTCAAATGATTGCATATATATTTGCAGTCAAATAGCTGCATATATGGAACTAAGAAGAGATGTTTTTCAGGCCATTGCCGACCCTACACGCCGCGCCATCCTTACGCTGGTAGCACTACAGGCTATGACGCCCACTGCCATTGCCGAAAACTTCGATTCCAGCCGCCAGACAATTTCTAAGCATATACAGATACTTACCGAATGTGAACTGCTGCGACAAGAGCAGACAGGGCGCGAGATATACTATTACATCAATGCAAAGAAGATGAAGGAAGTAGCAGATTTTATAGAGCCCTTCCGCAAAATGTGGGACGACAGGTTCAACAAGCTGGAGAGCATCATGAAACAACGTAAATCGAAAAACGCATAGCTATATGGAACAGAAAACAAAAATACATGCCGAAGATGGCAGGCAGGAACTCACCGTCACCCGCATATTCGAGCTACCGGTAGATTTGCTCTTTCAGGCATATACAGATGCCGCGATTGTGGCCGAATGGATGGGCACCAAAGTGCTGAAGCTGGAAAACAAAGCACACGGCGGCTATCAGTTTGAAACCACCGACCCGATGGGCAATAAGCATGGCTTCAACGGTGTGATACACGAGATAGTGCCCAATGAAAAAATAACCCGCACTTTCCAGATGGAAGGCACACCGTTCCCTGTGCAGCTTGAGTTTCTGGAATTTGAAAGCATAGATGCAGACAACAGCAAACTGACTATGCATATTGTATATAAAACTGCTGAGTGGAGAGACCGTATGCTGCAAATGCCGTTTGCATTCGGCATCAACATGGCACACAACAGGCTGCAGGAAATTGTTGACGAACTAAGATAATACCATATGACAAAGACACAAAAAATCATCTATTGGGTTGCCACGCTGTGGCTGGCACTGGGTATGGCATCTACCGCCATTGTGCAGCTGATGCGCATGCCCGAAGAGGTAGAAAAGATAACCAAGCAACTGGGCTATCCTGTGTACATCATCACCATTATAGGTGTGTGGAAGCTGCTGGGCGTGGTGGCAGTATTGGTGCCACGCTTTCCGTTGGTGAAAGAATGGGCGTATGCAGGTTTTTTCTTTGCCATGAGTGGTGCTGCCATCTCTCACATCATCATGCATCACAGTATGGGCGATATCTTTCCATCCTTGCTGTTACTGCTGCTGACGGTAGCATCATGGTACTTTCGCCCAGCGGATAGAAAACTTAATTTTAATTAACTTCAATACATGGGCAATACCAATCCTAAAGTTGATTTCTTTTTTGAGAAAGACGGGCAGTGGAGCAAGGAGTACGACAAGCTGCGCAAGATAGTGCTTGCTTGCGGGCTTGATGAGCAATTGAAATGGGGGCAGCCCTGCTACATGCATGGCGGTAGCAATATTGTGCTGATACATGGCTTTAAAGAATATTGCGCGCTCTTGTTTTTTAAAGGTGCGCTGATGACCGATGGCGACGGATTGCTGATACAGCAAACAGCCAATGTACAGTCTGCCAGGCAAATGCGGTTTACAGATGCGAAGGAGATAACCAAACTTGCCGCCACCATCAAATCATACATATACGATGCCATAGCGGTAGAAGATGCAGGGCTGAAGGTGACGCTGAAGAAAGTAGCTGAATATCCTGTGCCGGCAGAGTTTCAGCAAGTGCTGGATAAAAACAAAAAACTGAAAACAGCATTCGAAGCACTGACACCCGGCAGGCAGCGCGCCTACCTCTTGCATTTTGCCGCGCCCAAACAAACCAAAACCCGCGAGGCAAGAATAGAAAAAGCCACACCCGATATACTGGCAGGCAAGGGATTGAATGATTAGTGCAATATTTATGACTACATTATGCAAAAACAATACAACATATTGCTAGATGGTACACGTATCGGCTTCACGATGTTAGAACATGCTGATACAACTATGGGGGTAGTGTTTGGTGTTGCTATGTTTGTTGCAGGGATAGGCTACGATTATCTGAAGGAGTATTGTCTTGCTAACGCTGTGAAGATTCTTGATGACTATCCTGAAGATAAGCTAATCGCAACGGCTATTATGCCCGGGTTAAAACTTGTGAGTGAGGAAGGGGAAGAAGTGCAGGGTAGCGGTGCTTGCATTAGTGGGATGGAAAGCGCAGAGTTTGAAATATACATATACGGATAAGCCCATCATCAAAGAAATACGAAAAGAACTAAATAAAATCACTACACATGCCAAAGAACAAACTCACCGCATCGGCAAACAAAGTACTGCTGGATATATTGAAAGCACGTTTTGAGAAAAATGCAAAACGTCACAAAGGCATTGTTTGGGCCGATGTTGAAAGCAGGTTGCTGAAACATGCCGACAAACTGTGGTCGCTCAACGAAATGGAGATGACAGGTGGCGAACCCGATGTTGTGGGGCAGGATAAAAAGACGGGCGAATACCTGTTCTTCGACTGTGCTGCAGAAAGCCCTAAAGGACGCCGCAGTATTTGTTACGACCACGAGGCGCTCGAGAGCCGCAAAGAACACAAGCCTGCCAACAGTGCCGTTAACATGGCTGCCGAAATGGGTATTGAATTGCTGGACGAAGAACAATACCGCATGCTGCAAACCCTCGGCACGTTCGACCTTAAGACATCGAGCTGGATACAAACACCCGCAGCCATCCGTAAGCTGGGTGGTGCTGTCTTCTGCGATAGGCGCTACGATACCGTGTTTCTCTACCACAACGGTGCAGAGTCTTACTACGCAGCCCGTGGCTTTCGTGGTGTGCTGAAGGTGTGATTATAAAAAGTACGCATCAATTTCAGCCCTGTGGTATTCGGTTATCCAGTCGTTTCTTTTGATGTATATGTCGCGTATCTTATCAGCATTGTTGCTCCATACATAGCAGCCCCTGTCGTCATACATATAGAAGCCACGGTCTGTAGTCGGCTCAAAAAAGTATATGCTTTGGTTAATGCATGGGTCGAAGCCCATCTCTGCATTGGCGATGCCGTTTAGTATGTTGTGAATGTATATTGCGGCTACTGGAAGTTTGCCGATTATCAGCCTTGTTTCATCGTCAACTAAATAGTTGTTGTTGATTGTTTGTGCCTGATTGTAGAATCTTGCAAATTGTTCTTTGGCAAATTGCTCGTACAAATATTCGTCATGCGATTTGTCGTAGTCATATATCAGCACATATATCAGTGCATTTGTATTTGGAAATGTATCGTTAAATATGGCAGTTGCTCTTTCTGTAGCTTGCTGAACTCTTTGGATAGTGCCATTACCCAAGTTACCGCCCAGTTCAAATCGAATATGTACATCTCCGCCAATAGAGTGTGGAGTGTCGATTTTTGAACCTGAGTACACTTTGTCGAAGTAAGACTGCAATTCATCTTTCAGCATATTGCGAATATATTAATTGAGGGTTGCAGTTGAATGTACATTCTCCTAAAGATTTCTTAACTCGGTGCAACACGTTCTCTTTTGGTTTGATTTTTGCATCCCTTGGGGTATGAAAATTGGAAAAACTTATGACTATGATGCACATGGCAGGCAGTATGCCCGCCACAGGCAAACAGATCCGCGTATAGCAGCGCAGGTACACAATGCACTGGGTTGTGCGCAATCCGTTCTTAATATTGGGGCAGGTGCAGGGTCTTATGAACCTGCAGACCGCTATGTGGTAGCCGTAGAGCCATCAGCCGTGATGCGTGCGCAGCGTATGCAGCAGGGTAAAGTGCCCGCCGTAATAGGCTATGCAGACAAGCTGCCTTTTGACGACAATAGCTTTGATGCCTGCATGGCAATGGCAACCATCCACCACTGGCCCGATATTGCAGCAGGGCTGCACGAAATGCGCCGTGTAGCAAAAGACACAGTAGTGGTACTTACGTTCGACCCATCGGCACTGAACAAGATGTGGAACGAATATTATTTCCCCGCAGTAGTAGCGGCAGAAAAGAAACGCTACCCCGAAATAAGTTTTATTACCGAATGTCTGGGTGCAGATAGTTGCGAAGTGATAGAAGTAAGCGTACCGCTCGATTGTATCGATGGTTTTCAGGAGGCATTCTATGGCAGGCCCGAGGCTTTTCTGGATGAGAATGTGCGCAATGCACAATCTGCATGGCAATTTGTAGATGCTGAAACAGTAGTAAAGCATGTGCAGCATCTTGCAGACGACCTTGCCTGCGGCGAGTGGGACCGCAAGTACGGACATCTACGCACACAGCCACTCTTCCATGGTTCTATCAGGTTGGTGGTTTGCAGAAAGGGGTAGTTTTTAGCTCACGGTTAATCTTCTTTTTGTAGCGAACACAAAAACTTAAAAATGTTTAAAATTTAAAATACAACATTTGCTTTCTGCCTACCTTTAGCCCTCACTCAAAAAACATCGCACACAATGGCAACAGTAAATGTTTACCTCAATTTTGATGGTAATTGCGAAGAAGCATTCAATTTTTATAAGTCGGTTTTCGGCGGAGAGTTCTCTTACATGGGGCGCTTCAGCGATATGCCGCCAACAGAAGGCAATCAGATGCCTGCAGAGCATGCCAACCGCATTATGCACGTAGGTTTGCCTATCAGCAAAGAAACATCGCTGATGGGTAGCGATACAGGTGGCGAATGGGCAAGCAGCTTTCAGGCAGGTAATAATTTTTCTATTTACGTAGGTGCATCCGGCAAAGACGAGGCAGACAAATTATATGCAGGCCTTTCTGCCGGCGGACATGCAACCATGCCAATGGCCATGACCTTCTGGGGAGATTACTTCGGTATGTGTACAGACAAGTTTGGCGTATCGTGGATGGTAAGCTACAACGAGCAACAACAACAGGCATAATATTTATCCCCTAACGGAAAATCAAGTACATTCCCCTGCTGAAAAGCGGGGGGATTTTTTTTGAAAAATCTTGCAGGGTGCGTAGGGGTAATGTGAGGGATGGCTGTTTTATAATTGATTCTTCTTACGATGTAGTAAGAACGGGCACTGCGTCCTTTCCAGGTTGCGGATGCCCGTTTTTTATATATGATGGCAAATATGTATGCTAAAACGTAGCTTTATACCGACTAAGGTACGTATGCAGATAGAGCGAAAATTTGTACAGGTATTGTCTTTGTTTGTGATAGCAGTCGTAGTACTGGTATTATTGGGTTGGGTAGGCGATATCGCAGTGCTGAAAAGTGTGATACCCGACGGCATCAGCATGAAGGTAAATACGGCGGTCTGTTTGTTATTGAGTGCGGGAGGCATCTATTATTACAACAGGCAACAAAAAGAGGGAAAGAAGGTATATAGTATTGCTGTAATAGTGTCACTGCTCATTGCCTTGCTTACTATGTTGGAGCATGTGTTGAATACAGGCTTCGGGATAGACGAATTGCTTTTTAAAGATGCAGTAAATGAGTTGACACCCTATCCCGGGCGTATGGCATTTATTACAACCATCAGCATTGCTTTGCTAAATGCAGGGCATCTTGGTGTATTGTCGCACAGCACTAATGTAAGGCGTCTGTCACAGGGGTTGTTTCACCTGATTACTATCATTGCTGCTTTCGCATTGTTTGGCCATATATTTCGTGTGCCGGGGTTCTATACCATGACATTCATTACGGGTATGGCCATCAATACGGCGCTGATGTTGCTGGTATTATCGGTAGTGTCGTCTGCACTGTTGCCCAATGTAGGTTATGCCCGTTTGTTTCATGGTAATGACATAGGCAGCCTGATGGCAAAGCGCCTGTTCCCTGTCATGTTTGCCATTGTAGTTGTGTTGGGGGCATTGTGGTTTTATGTATATACAAGCCATGAGTTGTCTGTAGAGATAGGAGCGGCGCTCTATACGCTCTCATTTATCTTGGCAACGCTGCTGCTGATACGCAATACCGCTAATAGGCTGAATACTATTGATGCTAAAAGAAAGAAGGCCGAGACAGAGCTGCGCAACCTGAATGCCATGCTGGAAGAAGAGGTGGAGATACGCACACGAGAATTGAAGAAGAGTAATGTGCGCAATCAGATATTTGTAAACGAAGCACCAACGGCTATTGCTATGTTCGATGCGAATATGTGCTATGTAGCGGCATCGCAAAAATGGATAAGTGACTATGGGTTGCAGGGCATGGATATCATTGGCAAATCGCACTACGAAATATTTCCTGAAATAGGTGAAGACTGGAAACAGATACACCGCGAATGTTTGGCAGGTGCCATCAACAAAAATGACGATGCCTATTTTCTGCGCGATGACGGCAGTGAGCAATGGCTGGCTTGGGATGTGCGCCCGTGGTATGCATCAGAGGGACATGTTGGTGGTATCATCATGTACACCGAAGATATTACTGCACGCAAGAAGACGGCACAACAACTGGTACTGAGCGAATCGCAGTTTCGTGGTGCGTTCGAGGCATCGCCTACAGGTATTGCCATCATATCGTTGGAAGGTAAATGGGTAACGGTAAATGCGGCTATCAGCACTATACTTGGCTATACCGCCGAAGAATTATTGCAGCTTACGTTTCAGGATATTACCCACCCTGATGATATTGCACCTGACGTTGCTTTGGTAAATGAATTGCTGGAAGGCAAACGCAAAAACTACCAACTGGAAAAACGCTACCTGCATAAAAACGGCGAATACATCTGGGCAATACTATCCGTATCGCTGGTGCGCGATGCGGAGGGCAACCCGAAACATTTTGTATCGCAGATAACGGATATTAATACACAACGCATCACCCAAAACAAACTTGCACAAACGCTGGATAAGCTGGAGGGTATCCTGAATGCAAGTACACAGGTTAGTATCATCAGTACAGATGTGAAGGGTGTGATAACCAGCTTCAACGTAGGTGCAGAAAATCTGCTGGGCTATAGCAGAGAGGAAATGGTGCATCTGAAAACACCGCAAATAATACACCTTGCTGAAGAAATGGAGGCGCGTGGCAAGGAGTTGTCGGAAAGGTTGGGCAAAACCGTGCAGCACTTTGATGTGTTTACAGAACTGCCCAAACTGCAACCATACGAAACCCGCGAGTGGACCTATGTGCGCAAAGACGGCACACAGTTTCCGGTGCAACTTACCGTTACTGCCGTGCGCGAGAAGGATGAGATAGTTGGCTATCTGGGTATAGCCGCAGACATCAGTGAGATAAAACGTGTGGAACGTGAAATAAAATCGCTACTGGATGTAACGAATGCACAGAACGAAAGGCTGCGCAATTTTGCACACATCGTGTCGCACAATCTGCGTTCACATTCGGGCAATATATCTATACTCTTAGACCTCTTCCTGCAAGAGAATGAAGAAAAAGCGGAAGATGAATTGCTGAAAAATCTGCTGCAGTCGGCAGGCAACCTGCGCGATACTATTGTACACCTGAACGAGGTGGTGGTAATGAACAATACAGTGGGCGAAAATCTGAAGCCCATACACTTGCGCAGTGTGGTAAACGCTGCCATACAGAATATAAGAGCCATAGCACAAGAAAAAAACGTACGTATAGAAAACGATGTAGATGCCACGCTCTATGTAGCGGGTGTGGATGCATATATGGATAGTATTGTGCTCAACTTCCTGACCAATGGTATAAAATATAAGTCTGATAACAGAGAAGCTTATGTGCGTGTGCATGCAATGGTAAAAGACGGAACAGTAGAGCTGGAGTTTGCAGATAATGGTATCGGCATGGACCTGAAGCGCATGAAGCACAAGCTGTTTGGTATGTACAAAACATTCCACGGCAACAAAGATGCACGTGGTATTGGGCTGTTTATTACTAAAAACCAGGTAGAGGCAATGGGCGGCAGGATAGATGTGGAGAGCGAAGAAAATATAGGAACGAGTTTTAAAGTATATCTGCGGCATGCGCAAAACAATTGATATAGTTTGTATACCAGACGAAGACACTAACGCGGTAAGATTTTAATACAGAAGCATAAAATACAATTGCTATGCAATACACCAAGCAAATAGCCAAGCACCTGAACGAAGTATATAACGGTGGCAACTGGACATGGGTAAACCTGCACGATACACTGAAAGACGTAAGCTGGCAACAGGCAACTGCCAAAGTGTATGATATGAATACCATTGCCGTGCTTACATATCACATAGGGTATTACATAGCCGCTATACTGAATGTATTGCGTGGTAATCCGCTGGACGCTAAAGACGAACTCAGTTTCAATCATCCGCCCATCAACAGCCAGGCCGACTGGCAGGCTATGTGCCATGGTATACAAGATGACTGGCTGGCACTGGTTGCTGCCATAGAGCAATTGCCCGACGAAAAGCTTGGTGAGTTTTTTACACAAGAAAAATACGGCCTCTACTACCGCAATCTGCAAGGGCTGATAGAACATACACACTACCACATGGGGCAGATAGTTATCATCAAAAAACTGCTGAAGGCAGAGGGGAGATAGTTAGTTGTAAGAAAGTTTTGTCTGAACTATAAATATCAAAAACATCACTGCAATATAAAAATGTTTTTATACGCAATGATGTTTTCTGCTGTATGTAGATGCCCCCTACTGTTTTGTAAAGCTGCCTGCTACGCGTTCCCCTTTGCTTTGCAGACTGTAATGATACATACCAGACGCCCAGTTGTTGGCGGCTATCGTTGTAGTTTGTGCATCATCTAATGTCTGCCTGTACACTATCGCTCCTATGCTATTGGTTATGGTGAGCATGCCATTCATTTTGTGTGGTGATGTTATGTTTATCGCATCCCTTGCAGGGTTGGGGTAGATGCTGATGCTGTTTTGCAACGTAGCACTTACTATGCCTGTGGTTGACGGAATGGTGTTGTACAATACATACACAATAGCGCTGTCTGCAGGACTGCTGCTGTTGAAGAAGGTGTAGGATACCAGATATTTACCTGCTGCGTGGTTGCTCTCCAGATATAGGTATGTGCCTTTAAAGCTGCTGTCTATAGCAGCGGGAAATAGTTGCACCACATCAGGCGCTACATACACACTGGTAGGGTAGCAGTATTTGTAAAAGCAAATGCCGTGGTCTGCATCTGGGTCGGGCGTTATCTCTGCTTTTTTAACGCCTAAATCTATGACGCTGCTTGTGTTGTTTTGTGCATATAGTTTTATTTGTATGTTGGTATATGGCGGTTTCTGTACAAGCGTGGGAGATGCCTCAACTGTATCACCATTTACTATTGTTCCGTTACTGTCGCGTACTATAATGTTTTGCGCATCGGCAGTATGCGCTATGGTAAGTGCAAGCAGTGTTGCGAATATGTATTTCATTATCACTGGGGTTTTATATACCGAATGTAGGATGCGAAAATCAAATAAAAATCCCCCATTCGGGTGTACCAACCTATTTGCTACGCCGCACTGTCATCTATAGTTCGAAGGCGTATTTTACATTGCTCCAGAAGGCATCCAGTGCTATGATGCGTGGCTTCATGAAAGATATGAGCGCAGGCCAGTCTTCCTGTTTCAGTATGCTGATGTTGCGGATACTTGTACCAACACGGCTGATGCTTTTGCCGTATTCGTCAGTAGTATTTTCTTCACAAGTCCATTCCTCGCCCAGCTCGTTGTGCAGTAGTGTTTGTAATTGCAGCAGTTGTGCATAGTGTTGCGCACGCATGTCGGCATCTTTATGCGATAGTACAATGGCTATACTCGCCTGTTTGCTATCTGCATCCATACGGAAGCTGATGCCCTGAATGCCTGTTTTATAATTCACCCAATTCACACGCTCGCCATCTGCCGGCACAACGGGTTGCATATACCTGCCAAATGTAGTCCAGAATGTTTCCTTCAGCTTTGTTACCTCCTGCCTGCTGTACATGGCTGCAAGATAGGCTGAAAAATAAAAATCCCCTCTTGCATCCTTGTACAAGAGGGGATGATATAATGATTGTATTTATTGCACTATCAGTTTTTGAATGGCTGTGTTGTTGTTGCCGTCCTTCAGTTTCAGGATATAGACACCTGTAGCTAGGTTGGTCTTGAGTGTTTGCCTGTAGCTACCTGCTTTTACGGTGTAGCTGCCATTCAGTATGCTTTGCCCCGCAGTGTTGGTAATAGTGTATTGTATGTTGCTGTTTGCAGCTGCATAGCCTGCTATCTCAAAGCTACCATTGCCGGGGTTGGGGGATATGGCTACTTGCATATTGGTAATATTATTTGCAATGCCCACATTCCATTGTAATGACCTTGTGGCCGATACCAGCTTGGGAGATGCGCAAAGGTCTGCGCATTTCATCTCGCAACTTATATTGTCAAGGGCTGTTGGGGTATAGGTATATGTTGTGCCGGTAGCGCCTGCTATCACAGTACCGTTTTTCTTCCATACATAAGTAGGTGTATTGCAGCCGGTGCCTGTTGCTGTAAATGTAACAGGCGTGCCCGGTGTGTAGTACACTGCTGCGGGTGCTATTGTTATACCTGTTGTCTTATTGGGCTCTACAGTTATCGTTACAGTGTCTTTGTTATTGCCACACATTGCACTGGCGGCAGATGTAACCTCGTAGCTGGTGGTAACAGCCGGTGTAGCCGTAGGATTGGCACATGCAGTGCAGCTGAGGCTGCCTGCAGTACCACCGGGCAATATTGCCCATGTATAGTTGCCGCCGCGTGTTGCCAGTAGTTTATAATTACTGCCTGCACATATAGTAGTGTCTTTCAGTGCAAGCGGCTTGCCTACAACATTTATATATACAGGGAATGTCATTGTAGTTTGGCTTGCCACATCTGTTGATACACATGAGGAGTCTGTGACTGTAAATACCACCAGATGTGTAGTGCCGGGGGTACTTGGTGCCGTCCATTGAAAACTTGCACGTACAGAGTCTTTCTTTTGTGTGCTATAGCTTACTACCGCCGAGTTGGCGTTGTAGAGGTGGTTGTCTGTAATGTAGAGCGAACTGCTCGGTAGGTTAGATTTAATATCCGTTATGAAACCGAATGATGCACCTGCGCAAACGGTAATGGTATCGCCGGTACGGATGCAGTTGGTAACATTGGCATAGTTGCGATTTACATTATAGCTATACCTATTGGCACCCATTACAGCAAAGCGTATCTCCTTCATATGAGAGCTGATTTGTGTGCCTGTTCTGAATTCTTTTATGTTAATATCCAAGACCTGTTCACCAATTTCAGTTGGCGTAAATGTAATTGCCTTTGTGGTGTTGTTTATACTGAAGCTGTTATTTGTCTGGAAGGGATTGGTACTGATATTTAATGATGGTGTTTTAGTAGCAAGGGCAGTAGACACTGGTGTGTAACTGCAAGTTGTAGGAACGCTTACATACATTGGCATTGCAGACTCTACAACTACAGAGTCTCCGTTTGTATCAGATATATCGAAGGCATACGTGTATGGTGTGTTCTGGCGTATTATCAGCACAGATTGGTTGGCTGATTGTGCTGATGAATTGTTATTATATACCAGATTGTTGATAGTGGCTTCTGTGTAGAAAACATAGTTTGTCAGATTCCTGGCTATGTTTCTATGACTATAGTAACTGGATATGCGCCAGTTTGCACATCTGGAAGGCAATGTTACTACCGCACTGTAAGTTAGTACTCTTGTGCCCGGCAGTGCCGAACTAGTCCAAGTGCATATAGTAGGGTATGCAGCACATGGTACCGGTTTTTCAGGGTTGCCAGCATTTTTTGTCATTGTTGCAGACAGGTAGGCAGATGTACACGGGTTGTAGAAGCACAAAGGCACTGATGTTGGTTCTGATACGCCCGTTTCACAATTCCACTGGAGTGTAAGCGTAAACCTGTAGGTAGAATCTGATACTTCCTGAAAACTGAGCTCACCACCATTGACGTTGTTGGCAAACAGAGCGGTTGGTATGCACAGCAGCATCACCAACATGAGTTTAGGTAAGAGTTTCATAAGAAAAAGAATTGGTAATACTAATATATAGTGTTTTGCCAATAGTTAATAGAAACCACAAGGTGTTTAATGTGTTTTTAATTGCATGTGTTATTCTTTCCCCGCCACACGCTCTGCCAGCTTGCGGGCTCGGGGTATAATGATGAATGCCGCCACATAGGCAACAGGCAGCATTACACTCCATGCTTTCAGAAATTTAAGAAACCAGTCTTCGCCAAATCCATAATTGCGCATCAGCCCCACAAAAGCCATAATCAATGTCATGGGGAAGACAACGAAAAGTGTGTTGATGTATTTAAAGTATTTCTTGCTGATCATAAATTATGTAATGTTCGTTCCTCTCAAAAATTATAAGAAAATAAATAAATTTGGCAGATTAGATTTATTTAATGTATCTTTGGGTTAAGACAATGGTTTTAGTCTTTTTGCAGTTTCTGATTTGCGTTAGTTAATATTTTCTCTTCAGTCTACATTTCGCCCGCGGCCATATTTTTTATTTTATTTCAATTAGTTTTTTATGAACATTTTCGTAGGTAATCTGAACATTCAGACCACAGAAAATCAACTGCGCGATGCATTTGCAGCATTCGGTACTGTAGACACAGTAAAAGTAATCATTGACAAGTATTCTAACCAGTCTCGTGGTTTCGGTTTTGTAGAAATGCCCGATAACACGGAAGCAACTGCTGCTATCGATAAGCTGAACAGCAGCTTTATGGACCAGAGCGTAATGGTGGTAAACGAAGCAAGGCCAAGGACGGAAGAACGTCGCGGCGGGTACAACGATAGTTACAAAAAAAGAGAGTATAGCAACCGCTATTAGTAGCGCACTATGCAGGCTCTTTTTTAATAAAATATCCCCATTTGCATTTTTAGAAGAGCCATGCCGTAAAGGGTATGGCTCTTTCTTTTCAATAATTTAATCACAATTTTAAAAACAAGCGAACATTTCAGGATTTATGGCTAATGAAACAATGGGTAAGAAAGACCGTGAAAAGAAAAAACAAAGAAAGAAACAGGACAAGGCAGAGAAGATGCTGAACCGAAAGGAGAATAACAACAAGGGCAAGGGCCTGGAAGATATGATGATGTACCTGGATGAAAACGGTAATCTTTCTCCCACACCGCCAGACCCCCGAAGGATGCGCGAAATAGCACCCGAACTGATACAGGTAGGCGTGCCTAAGAAGGAAGACCTGCCGCCCGAAGATAAAACCCGCACAGGCATAGTTCGCTTCTTTGATATTACAAAAGGCTACGGCTTTATAGACGATGCCATTACCAAAGAAAGCATTTTTGTGCACAAAAACAGGGTGACCGAAAATATACAAGAAGGTCACAAAGTAAGCTTTGAAACAGAGAAGACCCCCAAAGGCCTCAGCGCCATCAAGGTGAAACGTATTATATAACAAACAGCAGCACGGAAACGTGCTGCTGTTTTTATTGTGTGATGTTAGTACGTAGTAAAAGCGGTAGGGTCAAATCGTAGAAGAAATTTGTTTTTTGCATCCTCATTGTGAAAAGCAGTGTGGCAGATAAGCTCGTCATTTGCAAAAGATTCGATATATAGATACCGGAATGTTTCCCGAGACAGATATTGCTTCTTATTCACAGTATCTACTACCACTACCGCAAAACGCAGGCGGCTCACAAGAAAAGACTTTTCTTCTAGCGGCATCACCAATGCAAGCATTGTTTCAGTGTTATCTGTAACGGCAGGCTGTAGCAGGTATTCACCTTTCAGCTCAGTACCATCAATACTAACACGGGCTGTCCAAGGGCCTCCCATCTTCATTATTTCTCCAATTGGTTCAAAGGTTACTTCCATATGTTTAGCATAAGAATATGATATACAACGCAATTGCAACTAATATACCCGATATAACTGCAATGCCTATGCCCTTGTGTTGGTACAGGTAGCGTATTTTTGCCTGAAAGAAATTGTCTTTTAGTAAAGTGCCGTTGGTGTATTCTTCTAAAGTTTCTTCATTAATTGGACGGTACATTATTATTATCAGGAAAATGAGAAAGGTAATTGTCCATGAACCAATCAGCCAATCTCTATACCAGTTGCTGCGGTTTTCGTACCATGCTCTGTGTCCGATTATGAACATCATCTCGTCTGCCTGGTAGTTAGCAAGGTTATGCTCTCGCAATAGCTGATAGTATTTTTCTCTGTCATCGTTATCAGGTAGTTTTTCAAAATGATCTGTACGATATATTGAGTCCTGCGCTCTGGAAATAACTACCCTGCATGAATCTGAAAAACGACTGTACAAGCTATCAGCGGTCTTTCGGTTCAGGTGTGTTGCATCGTGTGTTTGGTCTAACATCATGCAATACCACATCATTTTCTTTACTTGCATGTTGTTTTCAGGTATTACAGGAAATACAACTACGCTTTCAAAATCATAGTGAGGCGCACTTCCTTTGTTGCTTTTTCGCCATTCCATGCTGAATTTTTCCATCCGCTTGCCCGTATCCAATTGCAGGTTGTAGAATGGTATGGTAAAATAGCGTTCTTCCTTATGCTGCAGCATTTCATCGGCATTACTCACCACTGTCAGTTTGTTAAATTCGCTTGCGGTGTAGTTTATTGCCAGAAAGGCAAATAAGCTATATGCCAGTGCCGGAAATGCAAACATTATAGCGCTATGACTGCCCCGTATCTTTTCCCGATCAATTATTAAGCATATACGTTTGTGTCCTATGGCTATCAGTAACAGCAGCGATATAAAAAATGTCAGCACAAGATTGTACATGGTATCATTCAGGGAAATCAGGTGTAGTTTTATCTCCAATAGCCACTTTAGAAAGCTAAAGGCTGCTATGATAGCAAGTGATAAAAGAACGAATGGCAGAAATATGATGCGAAGCTTGATGTTTGTTTCAGACATTTGCGGGTATGGTTTCACCGCAATCTACAATTTTGCCCCTTTAGACCCAATTTCTCCACATTACTTGCCTTTTTGGTGCAGGCTGCTTTATATTTAAGTTGTGTTCAGGTACATCCTCCTTTTTATCACAGTGCTATCAGCACAAATACCCGTGTTTGCGCAGGCAAATGCAGACTCGCTGTTGCAGGTACTGAAGACTTCCAAAGAAGATAGCAATAAGGTTAATATACTTAACGAATTATCTGCTATTTACTTTCAGACAGATGTAGAAAAAAGCAAAGATTATGGCAAGCAGGTGTTGGAGCTATCTAAAAAAATAAACTATGAACGGGGTGTACTGCGGGGCTATAACCTGATAGGCCGTTGTAATGCCATGCAAAGCAACCTGCCCGAGGCACTAAAGTATTTTCAGTATGCATTGGAGCTATCCAGAAAGGTGAAAAATCCGATATATGAGGGTATGATGCTTTCTGCCATCAGCGCGGTATATGCTACCAACAACGACTATGTGCAGGCGCTGGATTATGGCCTGCAGGCAAAAAAAGTAAACGAAAATGCAGGTATAAAAAACATGAGCAACCTGATGATAAACATCGGGTACCTGTATATAAGGCAGAACAAGTATAAAGAAGCATTGGTATATTATGAAGAGGCGCTGCGTATGGAAAAACAATACGGCGCACCTACAGGATATGCAGAGCTGGCCAATATATACTTGAATATAGGTGGTGTATACGTGCATCAGAAAGACCTCGCCAAGGCGCTGGAGAGCTACCTGACGGCAGCTGTAATGTTGAAAGAACTGCATCACGATAGCCATCTTACCTATGCATATACCAATCTGGGAGAGGTATATCTGCGTCTTGCCAAAAAGGATAGCGCCACACCCATACCGGATAGCCTGAAAGACAGTGAGTTGTGCAAACAGCGTTCGCTGCAATACTTGCAAATGGCTGAGGTAATGAGTAGGCAGCACGATCTGATAGATGCCCGCTCTGAAGTAGCTACCAACATGGCGCAATTGTATCGCTTGACGGGCGATTACGATAAGGCATTTATGTATCTGGAGCGTTATGCCAAGCTGAAGGATACTATATATAATGCTGAAAAAGAGAAAGACTTTGCCCGTATAGAGGCGCAGTTTTATGTACGCAGGCAAACAGACTCGCTCAATTACCTTAACAAGCTGAAAGACAAAGAGATAACGCAACATAAGGTAGAGCGTAACTCTGCCATAGCACTGGTGTTGCTGGCGGGTATTATCAGTTTGCTCCTCATCAATCGCCAAAAGCTGAAGCATAAGCAAAAAACGGATATGGCAGAGGCCGAGGCGCGCCGCAGGGAAGAACTGGCATCTCAACAACTGGCCGATTTCACCCGCAGTATTCAGGAAAAGAACGATTTGCTGGAGCAGTTCAGTGCCGAGTTGGAGAAATACCGTACCCAACAACCTAATGCCAACGAACAGGTAGAAAAGGAAAACTCGCTTCAGTTATTACAACGTTCTGTAATACTTAACGACGAGCAATGGTCCGACTTTCAGTCGCTCTTCAATAAGGTACATACCGGGTACATCAACCGGGTAAAAGACAAATTCCCCGACCTGACGACTGCCGAGCTACGTTCTATTCTGCTTACCAAATTGGGGCTCAATAACAAGGAAATGGCAGCCATGTTGGGCGTAAGTCTGGAGGCTGTAAGGGTAAGCAAGCACCGTTTGCTGAAGAAAATATCCCTGCCAGAGGATACAAAACTGGAAGATTGGGTAAATACCATCTGATTTCTACTTCTTTTTAATTTATTGATAATCAACGTGTACGAATGGGTAACGCCCATTGTAACGCAATTGTAACGGCTGTGAAATGCAGTTGTAACGCCCAAAATTTGCTGTAGAGGCATTGGTGTCGCATATTCGCACTACAATAAACGAACGACATGCTGAGGGCAATGGATAAATACTCAAAACTTTCATGGTTGGTTGTAGCACTGGTACTGCTGGCAATCGCTATGTTGTATTTCTATCCTCTATAAGTAACGCAAGTGCTTCTCAGGCAGGTCTCATTCTTTTTATCAAACAAACACATTCTCAAACAAAACAAATGTATTTCTAAGGGGCTGGCCGATATACCTCCTCATCTTTCCAGATAGGGAGGAATCGGGCCGGAGAGATTTCCCCTTAAAGATGCCCCTTAAAAAAGAGTAAGCAATACAATAGCCTATATATTTTGTATAAGGGATAGGCTAAACTGACAAGACCGGGTTCGTCCCGGTTTTAGTGTTTTACGGGGTAGTGGTTTTCACTTCTTAACAATTGTCAAGGTGATTGGCAGTATGTACCGGTAGCTTTACCGCAGCAAAAACATAAAACAGGGTTTATGAACAATCTGCGGACAAAAGCAAGGGTTTTCGGGGTACTCTTCCTCCTCGTATTTCTATTTTATGGCATAGGCAGCGGCATGGTAGATGAGCTGACGGCATCGCCCGATGCACTGGCGCAAATAGCTAATAACAAAGCACAAGTAGTGGTCGGCATCATCTTGTTGGCTGTGCTACATAGCATGGGCAATATCGGGTTGGCAGCCATTATGTTCAGCATCGTCAGGCAGTACAGTACTGCAAAAGCATACGGGTATCTCCTGTTTGCAACTATGGCTACTGTATTGCTGACGGTGGGTGGTGTGTTGCTGTGGCAATTGCTGCCGCTGAGCGATGCCTATGCTGCCGCTACAGACAAAGACAGTATGCAACAACTGGTGGCAATATGCAGGCAAGGCAATGCTGCAAGCTATCAACTGGGGATGGCTATGTGGGCAGCAGGAGGGATACTGCTGGCATCAATATTATACAAAGCGAAATTAGTACCAAGATTGATGAGTATATGGGGAATGGCAGGGTATGTATTGCTGTTTGCAGGCACAATGGCAGAGTTGTTTCAAATGCACATAGGTGTGGCGCTTTCTTTGCCCGGTGGATTGTTTGAGATTGTATTGGGTATAAGAGCAATCATAAAGGGTTTTAACACAGTTGCCAATTAATAATCGGCAACTGTTATTTTCTCTTATTCAGTTCGTACCATGTTACGGGCAGGTCTTTAAACTCTGCTGAAGGGCCATCGTAAGCGAACGTCTTTTTGTATTCAAAGCCCAGTTTTTCAAGCAGGTGTCGAGAGCCTTTGTTGTCTACATCTGTCATGGCATAGATGTCTTTAAAGCCCAGCTTATCAATGCCGTAATCTAATGATGCTTTTGCAGCCTCGTAGGCATAACCCTTGCCCCAGTGCCTGCGCATGTGGCGATAGCCAAAGTCAAGATGGTTTATGTGATTGTTGACAGTCTCTGTAAAGCGTTTATAGCCCGTCCAGCCAATAAACTCGGCGGTGTCTTTCAGTGTTACCGCCCAGCGGCCTATGCCGTTGTCGGTGTATTGCTGCCTTACAAAAGCAATTACTTTTCGCACTTGTTCAATATCTGTCAGCGGTTTATTGCCCAAGTATTTATGTACCTCGGGGTCGCTGTCCATTTCAAACATTTGTTCGGCATCTTCGGGCAGTAATTCGCGGATTATCAGTCTTGGTGTTTCTATGCGGATGCTCATTTTGCAAGTGTGTAGTGTAGTAGCGAATATACGAAGTATGTATAACAGGCTATGAGCACACTGTGATGAGTTTGTGCAGAAAAGTTCAATGTTAAGTTTTTTCAGAATGGCAAAACTTAACATAAGAAACATTACTTGTACGTTAATTTTGCGTTACTAAATAGTTGTTAATTAAAAAAGATATTATGAGTAATACCAATACGGTAAAAAAAGCTTCACCTGCCAAAGCAATTTTGAATGGCATCACTAATAAAATTGAAACAGCACTCGCAGATTTGAAACAGGAAATGGGAGAGAAGCGATTCAATAAAGCTGTTAAAAAAGCAGGTAAACTGTTTGCTGCAGGTGTTAAGAAAAGCAAAGTGAAGAAGACCGCAAAGAAATCTGTGAAGAAAGCAGAAGCAAAAAAAGCACCTGCTAAAAGAAAAACACCTGCTAAGAAAGCAAAGTCTGCTAATGCAAAAGCAGCCAAACAGGCATCATAACAGTATGTAAATACAGGAGGGGGAAAAGGCTGCCATTGGGTAGCCTTTTTTATAGCTGTCTGTATGAGATATTTCGATTACATCTACAGGTCTCGGTCCTCGTATAATATGCAAGAAGTTTGTATGCGGATGCTCATATTGTTGTAATGTACAAATAGACGTCGGCTAGTTGCTATTGGTTGGCTTATAGGTTTCAATAAGTTTAAGTATGCTATCAAAATCTACATACTTTGCATGTTCTACAATGACAGCATCATAACCGGTTGCTATTCTGTTGGCAGTATTCAAAATATGCAGCCAATCGCAGGGAATACTGAAGTGTGTTTTCAGATGGGTTTTGATGTATTGAATATAATCATGTTTGTAAATCATCACATAGCTCTCGTCATACTTTGCAGTGATTGCAATTTTCTTATTAGTGAAATCAAAACTATTACGTTCGTATCTGAAAATCTGGTTTAAAAACTTCGCATCTTCAACAGAGATATTTTCTGTTGTATCATTTCCGGCAAGGGCATAGTTATCAGGAAAATTGAGCTTAATGCCTTTGAAGTATTTTATAGATTTATCTACCCAGCCACCGTTGAAGCCTCTGTGGAAGTTTGGAGTCATGAAAAAAACAACCGCATCTACATCGGGTATTTCAGTTTTTTGAATTGCGCTTAATATAACCAGGTGATATTTTAATTGCGTATCAGTAGCTTGCTTGCTGTGTATGAAAAAGTCTTTTTTCGTAGCAGGCAAGTATTGGGCACTGTATACTTTATCCTCGCCTATATTGGAGATATACATGATGGTTTTGCCTTTGAAATCGTATTCTGTATGGCTGAATAGTTTATTGCAAAGCACTGCTTCGGCGTCATTAAGTTTTGGATTGCAGTCTGCACCTATTGGCTGTGCTATGCAACTGATATGTAGCAGTGTTATGAAAAGTGTAATGAGTATAGGTTTCATGCAAGCTAAATTGTCGGGCTACTAAGTTTTGTATATTTATACATGCGAATGTACGAACTATGAAAAAAATAATGTTAGCAACAATATCTGTATTTGCCATGTTGCAAACATCATGCAAAAAAATGGAGCGCGATTTTGTTGTAACAGGGAAAATGATATACACAGATAGCAAGGAAGCAGTAAAAGGCAAATATTTTATTCTTAATGTAGTTGAAAGAAGAGGGACGTTTCCTAATACAAAAGAACGTTACATTCCTTATGCATACACAACCGATAGTATCGGCACATTTCAGATGCTTTGTCGTGCACGTGATGGTGAAACATGGCATATTACGCAAGATGGTTACACTGAATTGCATTTTGGCAGTTCATTCAGCCAAAAGAACACAAATGTTGATGCAGGTACAATAGAGATAAAAAGATAACCTACTATATAATGAAAAAATATACCACCGTTGCAGCATACCTGCAAGACATACCGGAGCAAACAACAGAGCGTATTGATGAACTGCAGGCTGCCATTAAAGCTGCTGTGCCAAAGGCTGAAGAAGTAATCAGCTACAACATGCCTGCCTACAAACTGAATGGTAAAGTGTTGGTATATTTTGCCGCCTATGCCAAACACGTGGGCTTTTACCCAACCGCATCGCCAATGGTGGTGTTTGCAGATGAGCTGAGCAAATACAAAACATCCAAAGGTGCTATACAGTTTCCACTCGATAAAAAGATACCTGCCGCACTGGTAAAGAAAATAGTAAAATACCGCATTGCCGAAGAAGCAGAACGCGCCGCGGCAAAGAAGAAATAGCCTTTACCGTTTCACACCTGTAATGCGCAGTACACAAGACATGGCACTATGATAGCTACCTTCGTTCAGTTGAATGTGTAGCTCCTGTAGCTCTACTAAGTCGTAGTCTGCAAACAGATTGCGTATTTCAGCTTCGTCATACATCATGCCAATATCCTTAGGGCCACCCGCATTTTCATTTTCCTGCTGATACCGCACATGGTTTTTGCTGAATACTTCCATTATTACTACCGCACCGCTGCGCATATAGCTATTCAGTTGTTGGTAGAAGGCAGACTTTAGTGCTGCGGGAAAATGGGAGTAGCTCAGTATCATGGCATCGAAAGATGCAGGTGCGTATTGTGTTTCTTCCACACCGCAAACATCGTAGTGAATGGTTACCTGCTTTTTTGCAGCCAGTGCCAGCGCTTTGCTTTGTCCCTCGCTGCTGATGTCGAACGCATAAGCATCCCAACCTAATGTTGCGGCATATACACTATTACGCCCTTCACCATCGGCAGGGAAGAGCGCCTTTCCTGCCGGGTATTTTGCCAGTTGTTGTTTTACATATTCATTCGGTTCTTCTCCATATACATATTCCGCATCGCTGTATCGGCTATCCCAAAATTCTTTCATAACTATTCTGTTGACAGGCTAAAGGTAGCACAGCTTGTTTGCAAATAAGCTGCAATTTCTAAATGACATATATCATTTTGATGTATTCTTTCCTTAGCTTTATTACTCACCATCAAAAACAATACACTATGCGATTTGCAACCTTCAATGTAGAAAACCTGTTCTCTCGCGCTAAGGCACTAAACCTGCGCACCAATGAGGCCATCACCGAGAAAGTAAAATTGATTGGCCAATTGCAGGACGAACTGCAAAAAGATACTTACAACAAAGCGCTCATCTTCAAACTGTACCAAGACGTAAGCCACCTGATAGATGTGCAGGAAAACAGGGGTAAACTCTTTACCTACAGCGGCACTAAGAAAACAGGCATCAAAGCAAAGGGTAGAGCCGACTGGGATGGTGAAATCACCTTTAAGCGAGAGCAGTTTAGTGAGATGGCAAGAGAAGCCACAGCCAAAGTGATAAAGACGGTGAAGGCAGATATACAATGCCTGATAGAAGTAGAAAACCGCGAGACGGTACAAAACTTTTATGGCGATATGTTGCGGACACAAAGCTACAGGCTGGAATATAATATGAGCATTGATGGCTTTGACCCGCGTGGCATTGATGTGGCACTAATGGCTAAATACCCCATCAAAAATATACGCACACACATATTCGACAGGTCGTCGCCCAACAGCCCTTCACGCACTTTTAGCCGCGATTGCATGGAAATAGAACTGGAGCTGACAAGCAAAAAATCAATACATGTATTGTGCAATCACTTTGTAAGCAAGCTGAATGCAGATAGCGATACGCGCCGCAAGAGCCAGGCAACTGCCGTGCGCGATATTCTGAGAAAGAATTACGACCTGAAAAAAGATTATGTAATAGTAGCAGGAGATTTTAACGATACGCCCGATAGCGACCCTATGAGCCCGCTAATGAATATGAAGGACATGCACGATGTGTTGGAACTGCAATTCGGCAATGATATGATGCAACGTTGGACGTACCACTACAAAAAGCACGAACAGATAGATTATATTCTCATCAGCGAGGCGCTAAAAAGTAAATTTGTAGCAGCAGGTGTAGAACGTCGCGGCATGTACGATATCGAAGACCTGACTCAATCAGGTGAAAAGCGGTTTCCCATTATAAAGGAATATAAAGACTCTGCCAGCGACCATGGAGCCGTTTGGGCAGATTTTAATCTTTAACAATATTGGCGATATTAAACACAAAGCCCCCGCAGAAGCAGGGGCTTTTTTACCGACTCTCATACTTGAATTCTATGGTGCTACTTCAAGTTTATAGTTAAGCATTATAAGGTTGTTGTCTGTGATGCGTATGGTATACATGCCCGGTGCAAGAGACGAGACAGAGATTGTATTGTTGCCACGCTCGGCGGCAGTATGCAATACAATTCTGCCCGTCACATCATACACCGCAATGTTTGTTTTGCCGGATGGGTTGTTCAAGGATATGTTCACTATATCTTTTGCGGGATTCGGATAGATTTTTATGTCTTCAGCATTTGTAATGCCTGCTACATCTGCAGTAGGGAACTTGATTGCATAACGGTGCAACGGTACCAGTATACGTTGGAAAAGCAAGCTGTTATTGATGCTGTCTTGGTTTGATAACAGCGTGATGCATATGCCACTCAACGAGTCGCGCAGGTTTTCGTTGATGTAGCCAAAGCATGTGCCGCCGTGTGCATACACCAAACGCCCGTTGATATTAGGATACCTGAATACCCCCAAGCCATATCTGTTGAAACCACCACCCATAGATACGGTTGTCATCATTTCATTCAGCGATGTTGAGTTGATGATTTTACCCGTCATCAGGTCGTCCCAGAAGTGTACATTGTCTTCTGCGGTAGATATGATGGCACCTGCCGAATGTGCCATGCTCTGGAAAGCAGTAATATCGTAAGCGTACATATCCTGTATATCTTCCTGCACGGTGCCACCCGATGCTGCTGTTGACCAACCATGTGGTACAGTACCGCCCAATGGCTGTTGCGGAAACAATACTGTCTTCTGATAATTGCGCGGTGTAAGAATCCTTTTCTTCAATGCCTCGTGGTAGGGTTCGTTCAGCACTTTGCTGATGATCATACCAGCCAGAATATAGCCCGAATTGCTGTACTCCCAGCCCGAACCAGGAGAGAAGCTCGGCGTGCTGATGAACTGCAGGTCGTCTTCGGGTTGCCAGAATTTGGTATAGTCTGCGTTCAGCGCAGCGGAGAAAGCTGGATTATTTGTGAAGTTGTATATACCACTTGTGTGGTTCAGCATTTGGCGGATGGTTATCTGTCCGTTTACATTCGGTACGTTTTGTATCCATTTACCAATGCTGTCGTCAAGGTCCAGCTTGCCTTCCTGTTGCAGTTGTAGTAAGATGGCTGCTGTAAATGTTTTGGTATTGCTGCCTATGGGCAACCAAGTATCGGGTGTTATCTTTTCTGTGCCATGAGACACGCCATAGCTGCCCTTCCATACACCCATGCCGGGTATCAGTACGGCGGCAGATACGCCTTTTACTTTGTTTTTGGCGCATGCGCTATCCAGCAAGTACTGCAGGTGATTGGCAAATGCCTGCGGTATTTGTGCCTGCGATACCAGGGCAGTGCACACAAGCGAGAGAGACAGTATCAGTTTCTTCATACAATAACAGGTTTTTGATGAAGCAAAACAACAAACTGTCAAATCTTTCAACAAATCTATTAGACAAACCTGTCTGCATTTTCGACAAAAAAAGAAGCCGCTATTTTGTCGAAGAAAAAAGCGGTTTTGTCTAAATGGTGCGCTTGTTAGATATTATCTTTATTACTTGCAGCTATGAATAGTTTCAGTGGAAAACTGCTCAATATTTTACTTAACAGGGTAGTACGTAATGTACTCTTCTGGTTGGTAGTATATTATCTGGTGTGGAACAATGATGTTGCCAACAAAATATACCAGCCCAAAGTGTATGTGCTGGGTATGTGCATTACCGCGTCGGTACTAATGATGTTTACCTATGCCAATAACCTGTGGTTGATGCCACGTTTTGTACGTGATAAAAAGTATGCACAATACCTGTGGCGCGTGTTGCTGCTTACCGCGGTATGCTCTGCATTGTTTGTGGGTGGGGTTAAGTGGTTTTTTCTGCGATATCCGTTGGCGCATATACATCATATCAGTCTTTTTTCTACCGTTGTCAGTACTTCTTATACACTTGAGACGATTGTTGTTGAGGTTGGTTACTGTGCTATAGGTATGTTGCTTTGGTTGTTTTTAATAAGCACAGCTTGGTTTATGAACGACTATACCCGCCAGCAAAAGGCATTGGAGGCTGCGCAACGCAAACAGGTAGAAACAGAATTGCATTTTTTGAAAAGCCAGGTAAACCCGCATTTTCTTTTCAATACCCTCAACAATCTCTACGGGCTTTCGCTGAAGAAAGCAGACACTACGCCCGATGCTATATTGCGTCTGTCGTCTATACTGCGTTATATGCTTTACGAGTCTGATGCAGCACGGGTGTCTTTTGAAAAGGAAAAAGAAATAATGCAGGCATACATCAATCTGGAATTGCTGCGCCTGCCTGCGGGTGACGATTTTAGTTTTGTTATAGAATCGGACAGAGAATACATGGTGCCGCCATTGTTGTGGTTGCCTGTGTTGGAAAATGTATTCAAACATGCTACCCGTGTTATTACAGACAAGTACTTTATTGCATACAGTGCTATAATAAAAGATGGTGTGCTGACTATACATACCCGCAATAATTATAAGCCCAACGGTAATAGTGCAACTGAGGGTGGTATAGGGCTTCCCAATCTGCGCAAGCGATTGGAATTACTTTATCCTGATAAACATACCATCGTTGCAGCGCCCGATGGTGATGCATTTGTAGTAGAATTAAAAGTAACGCTCTAAACACCTGAAAAAAATGCGCATACTGATAGTAGATGACGAGCCCATAGCACAGGATATACTGGAAACCTATATTGCACGCATACCGGGCTTGCAATTGGTGGGCAAGTGCCGCAATGCATTGGAGGCTTTTACTGCTATCAATAAACAGCCGGTAGATTTGCTGCTGCTGGATATAAATATGCCCGAAGTATTGGGCATAGATTTTGTACGCTCGCTCAAAAATCCACCACTGGTTATATTTACTACAGCATATACCGAATATGCTATTGAAAGCTACGAGCTGAATGCAATAGACTATTTGCTGAAGCCCATATCCTTTGAACGCTTTCTGAAAGCCATACAAAAAGCGAATGATGCTTTGCAACAAACCACCCCAACTGCACAGCCCGCAGATAATACAGTATTCATAAAAGCAGACAGTAAGCTGATACGCATCGACCTGAATCAACTGCTATACGCCGAAAGCCTGCGAGACTATATACAACTGTATACCACAGAAGGGAAGAAGCTGATACACTGCACCATGAAAAGCCTGGAAGAAACACTGTCGCCGTATCCCAATTTTCTGCGTGTACAGAAATCGTACATCGTAAACATAGGCAGTATAACAGAGGTAGATGGCAATACCATCCGCATCAAAGAGCATACAATCTCTATCGGCAATACCTACAAAGAGCAGGTGTTTGCTGTACTGAATAAATACAGGTTGGTGTAGGATTATCTTTTGTTAAAGAGCCAATACCAAAATTTCCCTGTGATAAAGTATATGAGTAGCAATGCTAATGCTCCACAATAAATTTTGTCTTCCAACATTTTCTCTAACCCGTGGTTGTATATGTACAGGCTTATTGATGCGATAAGACATAATGAACCATACGCTATATTTTGTTTGTTGCCAAAGCCAAATATGCTGAACATTCTTCCTTTCCATATACCTAGCACAAGGTGTGGCATTGCATTCATTAGTGTTGCGCCGATAATGAAGTCAAGAATTGTTGTGGGCATAATGTTTCATTTGATTGTAAGCAAGCCATGATACCCACAACGCTACAACTCCTAATGCAGTGTAGCCTGTAGATGATAGATTGAATAGTTTGAAAATGACAATAAGAGCACTGCCGAAAACCCAAAGCCAGTCGAGTATGCTGATAAGATAAACAAGCGTTTTGTAGTGATAGTATTTGCGAAATACAATAAATACAAATAGCGAAAAAACAATCAGATTGCTGCCAATGATGGGTAATATATAGCCGGTATGAATGCCGATGATATTGTTTAGTTGATTATTAAAAAATATCATTAACAAGCCACTTACACCGGAAAACAAGCTGTTTATAAGCAGGTAATTGCGTAGTTTGGTCATGTTGTTTATTATTTTTTGCTGATGGCTTTGAGTTTTTTTGCACTTGGCTTTCCTGTTTCTACATAGCTTTTAAAGTCGTGAAGCAGATCATTGCCGATTGATGTAAATTTCATTTTTAATAAAGGAGTCATTAGCTTGCCGATAATGTTTTTGGGCCTGATATCAATTGTTATTTGCAGTCTGGTATTATTCTTACCTGTTTCTGTCAATTGCCATGTGTTGGATGCGTATTGTATTATTGACGGCATACCCTCGCTTACAACATAAGACAACATGTGTTGTTCTTCTGAAAAGGAAATGAGTTTTTCTTTTATGCCTCCCATTGTGGTGCTGCACCCCCGTTCGCTGCAAGTAGCACCGTTAAAGGATGTGCCGAAACCTTCAGAATGGTTTACTGCGGATGCCCATTTGTGCGCATTGGCAAAGTCTCGGCCTAATACTTGCCAGGCTGCATGAATGTCTTTGTTGATAAGAATACTTGCTTCAAGAACCATAATCATTTTGTTATGGTGCAAAGTTGGTGCAACAGTATTATTGTATATTCTCCGTAAAGTGCAATCAATTGTTCTTTTGGCTCATTCGGAATATGGTAGGAGAAGTGCCATATTGTTTTTTGAAAGCTTTATCAAACCCGGAAACCGATTCAAAGCCACATTTATAAGCAATATCTGCAATGGATTGTCCGTCTACTTGCAATAAGTGCTTGGCCTGTTCCAGCTTTTGCAATAATATATACCGTGCCGGGCTTTCATGAAAAATTGCATTGAATTTTCGTTTAAAAGTTGCCACACTCATACTGCAAAGTTTTGCTAATTCTTCTACAGATAGATTTGTGTATTGGTGTTGTTGTATGATGTCTCTGAATTCATACTCGTATGGTATAAACAGCGAATTGATGAAACTGTGAATAGAAGCAGCTTTTTCTGTTTTGCTGAGTAAAAGCAACAGCTCTTTAAGTTTTGTCGCAATAAGATTTTCATCAGCTATTGCAGGGTTGTCAAGTATGTAGTCTATGCTTTCAACAAAAGATTTCAATAAAGGGCCAACCGTTATTTTATTAGTATCGAAGTTTGCGGAAAAACTGGTTATTGATAAGTCAGTTTCAAAGAAACGACGTACCATGTCAGGATAAAAAAAAGCGCCTGTAGCTGTGATTGTTTCTTCTTTGTATGTATTGTTGATGCTTATTTGTTCTATAAAATAGTTTCCGCATTTAGATAGCATACCATCTCCCTCATTGAATGACAGCAGGTTTGTTGGTGTTCTGAAGTTAAATGCACCTTTGGAAAGGAATAGAAAACAAGCTTCATTTTCTGTAAACATTTTAGGTACGCGTTTAAAGCTGCCCTTTATCGTTATTTTTTCAAAAACAACCTTCCCCTGATGGCTTATTTCTTTATGCTCTAATTGCATTCCAAATTAAATCTTGACATGCTAAGGTAAGTATTGTCAGGTAACAATAACAACAGCCCTGCCAATCGGCAGGGCTGTTAGTTTATAGTTGATGCGTTTTATTCTATTACTATCTGTTTGGTTTGTACGGCATCATCCAGTTGCAGTTTCAAAAGGTAGATGCCTTTAGGTGCGTCAATTTTTACTTTGTGTATTGGTGTCTTTGGTATTTCTTTTTGCATATACACAAGCTTGCCAGTAACATCATACACGGTAATACTGCCATGCTGAAAGTTGATATTTTCTAATTGCAGTGTAAACATACCGTCGCTTGGGTTGGGGAATATATTGAAAACTATATTGTTGATGTTGCTGATGTTAGTTTCTGTACTTGTATCCTTAAGTGCCCAAAGCTCTGTACCGTTATTGTCGAAACTTCCTCTGAAATATAACCAACCATCATACTCAACAGCATTGTACATAGAGTTGAAGTTTGCTCTGTTAGTGCTTGTTGGGGTTATGGCGATGGTTTTTGTAGCGCTGCCATCTGTTTGCCAAAGGTTATGGTAAGGCGAATTCAGTTTAGGATTGCTTGCAGTAAAATAGAGTTTGTTTTTGTAGGTAGCGCAAGCAACTGATATTACTGTTGCCAAAGAATCTTTGTATAGGTCCTTTAATATAGTTGTATTGGCAGCTGTGCCGTCTGATTGCCAAAGCTCATCGCGCTTGCTCGATGATTTATGGGTGCTGAAAATGAGTTTATTATTACATACTGTTATTAGACCCGGCCATGAACCGCCTGCTCCCGGAACGATGTCTTTAAGAATATTTGTACCTGCCGTTGTTCCGTCTGTCATCCATATTTCTTTGCCGTGTGCCCCATCGTTTCCCATAAAATACAGCTTGCCATTTAGTATTGCAGAGGTAAGGCTCAATGTACCGTCGGCTGTTCCCGGGTTAATGTCTTTTAGCATAATAGTACCGGCAGTTGTGCCATCTGTCATCCATATTTCTTTCCCATGTACACTATCATCTCCAATAAAATACAGCTTGCTGTTGAGTTCTAAGAAGTTTCCGGAAAAACCAGTGGCCTTACCCGGCCAGATGTCTTTTATCAATTTTGTACCTGCCGTTGTACCATCTGTTACCCAAAGTTCTTGCCCTTGTGCATTATTGTTATCAATGCCGGAGAAGTAAAGTTTGCCATTATATACTTTTGAATGTCCGGCCCAATCCACATCGGCAATTTTAATAGTACCCGCTGCGGTGCCATCGGTTTTCCACAAGCTGCCTTTAGTGCCAACACTAATATTAAAGTATGCCTCGCCATTGTACGCAACAGCATAGTGGTTAAATGACGTGCTGTTAATACCTGGTGTCAGGTCTTTTACCAGATTTGTGCCGGTTGTGGTACCGTCGGTCACCCAAAGTTCTTCGCCATGTGTACTATCGTCTGCTATAAAAAAAGCTTTGGTACCTGTTACTGTAAAGAAGCCACTTTCCGAGCTTTGAAATAGTCCGCTTTTTTTGCCGGGATAGATGTCTTTGATATTGTAAGTGCCAAGTGTAGTACCATCGCATCGCCATAGCTCGGTACCAGTGGCATTGGTAGTAGCCATAAATAACAGACTGCCGTTTAGTTGTATCATCTCCCAAGGGTCTGAAGAAGCAGTTCCGGGATTAACATCGAATTTTTTGAAGATTGGTTGCGCCAGACATACCGCCGATGCTGACAGGCACAATAACAGTGTTTGTAGGATTTTCATATAGGTTGCATTTGGTTGTACTAAAATAATTATTTCATTTATGTTTTCTTAGTGATAGTAACATTATTACGCTATCCTGACAATGACATAAATAACAACAGCCCTGCCAATCGGCAGGGCTGTTAGTTTATAGTTGATGCGTTTTATTCTATAACTATTTGTTTGGTTTGTATGGCATCATCCAGTTGCAGTTTCAAAAGGTAGATGCCTTTAGGTGTGTCAATTTTTACTTTGTGTATTGGTGTCTTTGGTATTTCTTTTTGCATATACACTAGCTTGCCAGTAACATCATACACGGTAATACTGCCATGCTGAAAGTTGATATTTTCTAATTGCAGTGTAAACATACCATCGCTGGGGTTGGGGTAGATGGTGAAGGCATTTTGAGATGTAATGCTGCTTATGCTGTTGGGGTAGCTTGTAGTGTCTTTGATGCTCCAGAGTTCACGTCCGGCAGATGTAAAATACGCTGATACGTATAATGCTGAATCTTGGTCGAACAGAAAGAATTCGCTCCCATTTGCCGGATGGCTGATAGGGGCAATGGGAGGAGCTATTATTTTAGTGCCGGTGGCTGTGCCGTCTGACATCCAGAACTGCCTGCCTAAAGGGTTTTGTACAGCTGTGAAATACATGTGCTTTTTGTAAACGAACATTTTATCAGGTGAAGCATCGTTCGCTCCTGGGTTCAGGTCTTTGAACATTTGTGTGCCTGCTGTTGTGCCATCGCTTACCCACAATTCATAACCATTTATGCCATCATTTGCAAGAAAATACAGTTTGTTGTTATATACACAATATGGCCCCGGATAGCTATTGCCTGCACCTATGTTGATGTCTTTTACCATTTGTGTGCCAGCTTCCGTCCCATCGGTTGTCCAAAGTTCTAAACCATTAAAACCGTCGGAGGCTCTAAAATATGTTTTGCCACTATATGGGGCAAAGATTGTATAATTAATGCTGCCTGTTGCACCGGGGATGATGTCTTTTATCATTTGTGTGCCGGCAGTTGTACCATCTGATGTCCATAGCTCGTAGCCAGTTGCGGCAGTGGTTGCGCTGAAATATAGGGTATTGCCAATGGCTGTAAGGCTGACCGGTGTGCTACTTGCAGAGCCCGGGGCAATGTTTTTTACCATGGTAGTGCCCAATTGCGTACCGTCTGTCGCCCAAAGCTCAGTGCCGTTTATGCCATCATCTGCAATAAAGAATAGTGAGCCGTTGCATATAGTAGGGTATGCAGCCATAGACCCTGTTGCACCCGGCAATATATCTTTTACCATCTGCGTACCCGCAGTAGTGCCGTCTGTAGCCCATAGCTCTACACCATTAGTGCCATCTGTAGCTGTAAAATATATCTTGCCGTTAAATACCGCGAAACTATAGCTGTTGAACGATGACCCGGCTCCCGGGTTAATGTCTTTGAGTATTTGTGTGCCTGCGGTAGTGCCATCCGTTACCCAAGGCTCTATACCATTCGCTGTTTCTGCAGCAAAAATGACTTTGGTGCCCAATGCGGCGAATGGAACAGGTATAGAGCTGTTGCTTCCCGGCCATACATCTGCTAACTGCATAGTGCCTGCTGTTGTACCGTCACTTATCCATAATTCGCGGCCCGCAACATCTGTAAATGCAGAAAAGACAAACTTGTTGCCAAGCTTTACAAAGGCGCTAGGCCCTGAGCTTTGCGTGGGTCCTGTATTAAGGTCGTAGCCTGTAAATACAGGTACAGGCTGTGCTTGTGTATAGGCAACAGCCAAACAGCATAGTAATGTAAAGAACTGTTTCATATAATATGGGGGTGTTATTTTTAATAATCTATTCTATTGCAATTTGCTTTGTCAGCAGGGCTTCATCCAGCCTTAGCTTCAGTATATAGTTGCCTTTGGGTGCATCTATGTATAGTTTGTGTGTAGCGGAGTGCGGTATTTCTTTTTGCAGATATACAAGCTTGCCTGTTACATCGTACACTGTTATACTACCATGTTGGAAATTAGTATTAGCTAATTGCAATGTAAAGATGCCATCACTCGGGTTGGGGTAAATGCTGAATGACATGGTATTTGTCCTGCTAATGCCTGTTGGTGCAGATGTGTCTGTCATTACCCAAAGTTCGTTGCCTGTAGCATCATAGTTTGCAGAAAAATACATGCTGGTATCTGCGGGATTGTATATCAGACCATTACCGATAGGGTCGTTAAGCGGATTGGCATTGGGCGATACCGGCGGACCTACAATTTTTGTATTTGCCTCCGTGCCGTCAGTTTGCCATAGTTGTCTGTCGTTTGCTACCTGCTCTGCTACAAAGTATAGTTTACCCTTGTAGGTAGCAAAAAAACCGGGGTCTGATGTTGTGGCACCCGGAAAAATATCTTTCAGCATATAGGTGCCTGTAGCAGTGCCGTCACTCATCCATACTTCTTTTCCGTTGGTGGTGTTTTTTGCTATAAAGGCTACTTTATTCTTGAATAACGTTAGATTTGAGGGTGAGCTGCTTCCGCTTCCGGGAATAATATCTGATACCACGGTAGTGCCCGCTGCTGTACCATCTGTTACAAATAACTCTGCCCCTGTAGCACCGTCATTGCCATAGAAGTATAGTTTGTTGTTCAGTTCTACATATCCGGCACCGTCCCATGCGCCACTAGGTGCTCCGAGGTTGTTGTCTTTGAGCATTATGGTGCCGCTTGCAGTACCATCTGTGTACCACATTTCATAGCCCTCTGTTGCTGTTTCCGCAACGAAAAACATTTTGTTATTGAAATTGAAAAATTCCCTTATGTTGCCCATAGAACCCAACGCACCCGGATTAATGTCTTTCACCATTTGCGTGCCTGGGCTTGTACCGTCCGTAGACCATAGCTCGGAGCCATTTGTGCCATCATCGGCTCTGAAGTACAGTTTGCCATTATATTCATGAAAGTAGTATGGGCTGCCGCTGTTCGCGCCGGGGTTGATGTCCTTGAGCATTTGCGTGCCTGCAGGTGTACCATCTGTTACCCACAATTCATTGCCTTTGACACCGTCTGATGCATTGAAGTAAATTTTATTGTTTAAAACAGTAAAATCTGCAATTCCCAGCAGACCGTCATTTACTCCGGGGTTTATATCTTTCAGCATGTAAGTGCCTGCAGTTGTGCCGTCTGAAACCCACAGTTCATAGCCTGCGGTAGCAGATTTTGCAGAGAAATAGAACTTTCCGTTCATGAAGCATTCTCCGCTATTAAAATATTGTGTGCTTGTTGCGCCTGCTGTTATTTCTTTCAGCAATACTGTGCCTGATTGTGTGCCATCAGACAGGTATAGTTCGTTGCCTGTAGCGGCTGTTTTTGCACTCATCACCATTTTGCCATTCAACGGACCTTTTATCCACGGGTCGCTATTCGTAGCACCGGTATAAATATCTACAGATTTGAAAACAGGTGTTTGTGCATTTGCTGTAAATGTGGCAAGCAGTAAACTGCTGAGTATTAATTGCTTCATAAGGGTGAAATGATATTATATAGTTTTAAAATTACTACAAAACACATTGACAGACAAATATACATAACAACAGCCCTGCCGATTGGCAGGGCTGTTCACTCACACCCACATGCATACCCCTATGCACATTCTTCTTATTATTTTTTCAGGTCAAACCTGTCGAGGTTCATCACTTTTGTCCATGCGGCTACAAAGTCGTTTACAAATTTGCCTTGTGCATCATCGCAGGCATATACTTCTGCAAGTGCGCGCAGTTCTGAATTAGAACCGAATACCAGATCGGCACGTGTGCCCGTCCATTTCATTGCACCTGTTTTGCGGTCGCGTCCTTCAAACACTTCCTGTGTGTCTGATGTTGCAGTCCATTTAGTACCAAAGTCCAGCAGGTTTACAAAGAAATCATTTGTAAGCGCACCTACACGGTTGGTCAGTACACCATGCTGAGAATGGTCGTAGTTGGTGCCCAGCACACGCATACCACCTACCAGTACGGTCAGCTCAGGCGCAGTCAATGTCAGCAGTTGTGCGCGGTCTATCAGCATTTCTTCTGCTATGGTGCCGAATTTATGTTTTGCATAATTGCGGAAGCCATCAGCATGTGGTTCCATCACTGCAAACGATTCTACATCTGTCTGTTCTTGTGTTGCATCTGTGCGGCCTGCGGTAAATGGTACTTTCACACTGTGTCCCGCATTGCGTGCGGCTTCTTCCACACCGGCATTACCTGCCAGTACTATCACATCTGCAAGCGATACTTGTTTGTCTCCACCCGCAGCGTTGAATTCTTTTTGTATGCCTTCCAATACACTCAGCACACGTGCCAGTTGTACGGGGTTGTTTACAGCCCAGTCTTTTTGCGGAGCAAGGCGTATGTGTGCACCATTAGCACCACCACGCTTGTCGCTACCGCGAAAACTGGCTGCAGATGCCCAAGCCGTAGAAACTAATTGCGATACGCTAAGGCCTGAAGCCAATATTTTTTTCTTCAATGCTTCTGCATCGTTCTCATCAATCAGTTTGTGTGTAACTGCAGGCAGCGGGTCTTGCCATATCAGTTCTTCAGCAGGTACTTCCTTGCCCAGATAACGAGCGCGCGGGCCCATATCGCGGTGTGTCAGTTTGAACCATGCACGTGCAAACGCATCTGCAAACTGGTCAGGATTTTCGAGGAAGCGACGAGAGATTTTTTCGTAAGCAGGGTCCATCCTCAGTGATAAGTCTGTTGTCAGCATAAAAGGAGCATGACGCTTGCTTGCATCATGTGCATCAGGCACCAAGCCTGCACCTGCACCATCCTTCGGCCTCCACTGGTGTGCACCTGCAGGGCTCTTAGTCAGTTCCCATTCGTAGCCAAAGAGGTTTTCGAAAAAGTTATTGCTCCATTTGGTAGGTGTTGTTGTCCATGCACCTTCCAAACCACTTGTTATTGTATCGCCACCTGCACCTGTGTTGTATGTGTTGTTCCAACCCATGCCTTGCTCTGCCATTGTAGCGGCAGCAGGTTCTTTGCCTACATATTTACCCGGGTCTGCAGCGCCGTGTGTTTTACCAAAGCTGTGTCCGCCTGCTATCAGCGCAACGGTTTCTTCATCGTTCATTGCCATGCGGGCAAATGTTTCGCGGATATCACGCGCGGCAGCCACTGGGTCAGGATTACCGTTAGGGCCTTCGGGGTTTACATATATCAAACCCATCTGCACGGCAGCCAACGGATTTTCAAGGTCGCGGTCGCCGCTGTAGCGTTTGTCGCCCAGCCATTCTCTTTCATTACCCCAATACACATCTTCCGCAGGTTCCCACACATCTTCGCGTCCGCCGCCAAAGCCAAATGTTTTGAAGCCCATAGATTCCAGCGCCACATTACCTGCCAGTATCATCAAATCTGCCCAAGACAGTTTTTTGCCATATTTCTTTTTGATAGGCCACAACAACAGGCGCGCCTTATCGAGGTTGGCATTATCAGGCCAGCTATTCAGTGGTGCAAAGCGCTGCATGCCTTGTCCACCGCCGCCGCGACCGTCCTGTACACGGTACGTACCCGCACTGTGCCATGCCATACGTATAAAGAACGGGCCATAATGGCCATAGTCTGCAGGCCACCAATCTTGCGATGTTGTCATTACATCTGTAATGTCTTTCTTTACTGCATCAAGGTCCAGGCTTTGAAACTCTTTTGCATAGTCAAAACTTTCTTCCATCGGGTTGGACAATGAAGAATACTGGCGCAGAATATTCAGCTTCAGCTGATTGGGCCACCAGTCTGTATTGCGTGTGCCACGGCCTGCTACAGGGTTAGCAGCACCATGATGAAAAGGGCATTTGCCACTGCTTTGAGATTCGTTGTTTTCCATTAGTTATGTATTTGTTGTCGTGTCTTTTAAAGTTACTGCTAAAACAACGCAGATGGTATGATGTGCATCATACCCGTGCGTTAATTTTTTGTTTGCTGCACAAATGTGGTTATTGTAATCTTATAAATCAAACTGATAGTTTGTATGTTTGTATCAATTTCATCTATAAAGAATGAACCTGCAACAACTGGAGTATATAGTAGCGGTAGATGTGCACCGCCATTTTGTAACGGCGGCCGAAAGGTGTTTTGTAACACAGGCCACGCTGAGCATGATGATAAAGAAACTGGAGGACGAACTGGAGGTGAAAATCTTTGACCGCAGCAAGCAGCCCGTAGTGCCTACAGAGATAGGCAAGCTGATAATAGCACAGGCAAAGAAAGCCCTGCAAGACACCGCACGCATCAAAGAGATAGTGAACGAAGAGCGCGGGCTGGTACGTGGCGAGCTGAAGGTGGGCATTATACCTACATTGGCGCCCTACATCATCCCTATGTTCATCAACAGCTTTTTGAAAAAATACCCTGATGTGAAGTTGCAGATAAGCGAACTGACAACGGAAGCCATCACCGAAAAGCTGGAACAATACTCGCTGGATGTGGGCATTATGGCTACGCCGCTTAATAATGCTGCGCTGATAGAACAACCCCTTTTCTACGAGCAGTTTGTAGTATATGCCAGCGCGCAGGAAAAACTACTGAAGAAGAAATACCTGCTGGCGCAGGATATAGACATTAACAGGCTGTGGCTGCTGGAAGAAGGGCACTGCCTGCGCAGCCAGGTGATGAACCTCTGCGAGCTGAAGCACCGGGAGAAAGAACTGCACCAACTTGATTTTGAATCGGGGAGTATAGAGACGCTGAAAAAAATTGTTGACCTTAATCAGGGCATTACCATACTACCCGAGCTGGCACTGAACGACCTGCATGCATCGCAGCGCGACAGGGTTAGGCAATTTAAATCTCCTGCACCTGTACGCGAGATAAGCATCGTCACCTTCCGCCACTTTGTAAAAGAAAAGCTGATAGACGCACTGAAACAGGAAATCCTCGACAACATACCCGCCGATATGAAGAGCACGAAGAATAAAGAGATGGTGATGATATGATGAATGGGACAGGTGATGTAAGATTTTCAGTAAATTTATTTTATGAGATGGCTAACCCTATTGATAATGGTGATTTCTTATGGTATTGATACACAAGCACAGAGCATAGGCTATGGTGTCGATACCATACGGAGGACATTTTATTACAAATACTATTCGTGTAATAGAAACGTTCGTACTGGGGTATTACCTATAGCTAAAATGAAGGGTGATTTCGATTGTTGTGGAGATACTGTGAACTGCATTATGAAATCAGAAGGACACGGTTTATATGTTTTACCTATACAGACAGAAGAAGGTTGGCAGGTTACAGTTTTTTTTCGTGAAAAGAATAAAAATCTCATTACAACAATATACCCTGAATTCGGTGAGTTATGTTTTATTACATACAGACCTAAGGAAAATGTCTCCATTATATCAAGACATGAAAGAAGCAGGTTGGTAGGTGTGCTGTATAATATAGATTCTTTGAAAAAGTTTGTTGCCGAAAATGTAATCGCTACCTCAGATGGTGATTATTTGCATTATAATGGCGTAAGGGTGCAAGGTTGGTATGAAAAACGTAAAGGATATCAGATATGGTACACTGATAAACAAAATAAACTCCTGAAAAAGTACGCTGTACATTGATTGTCTTCGCCGATATGAAGAGCACGAAGAATAAGGGGATGGTGATGATATAATTATGTCTAGCGTACATTAAATTGAGGTTATGATTTTCGCCTTTGTTGGTGTTCCTCACCAACAAAGCACTCACTCCATATATACCCACCTGTTCACTTCGCTGTATTCTTCATCCACCGTTTGACAGTAGAAGAGTTTTATAGTTTTATCTGCAGTTAGGAAGTTAGGTAGCTCTGTTCTTTTTGCTTCATCATTCTTGTAGTTACTTATCTCATCTTTGTGAAACAGGTATAATGATGGTGGTGTATGGTCTATGTCTTTAATAATGCCTTGTTTGTTTTGAACCGTATAGTCACCAATCACGTCTTTGTATGTCAACGGTATATATAGTTCTACAATAAATGGGAAGTTCATATCTGCTACATGTTGCCTCGCTATCAGATAATAAGTAACAGCACTGTCTACCCATTTGGACATGTGTTTGAAGTCGTCATACATTGGGTTGATTACATCAATGTGCAGGTCGTTGTGGTTTCTCCATGAGCCGTCTCTTATCGTGTCATCCACCCATTGATATATGCGCTTAGCATGGCTTCGGGTGCGGTAATAGTTTCCCATTGGTTAAAGATAATTCTTTTACATTGCCATGATATTGATTGGCATGTTTCTTGGCAATGCTATAATATTGCAACCTGATTACAACTTATGAAATACCTGATAGCCCTTTTGTTTTTACTCCCTGCTATATGCTTTGCGCAGGGGGACGGTAGTAAATCTCACGCAGAAATAGGCGCTTCGTTTGGTGGTGGCATCAGAACAGGCACCGATGTACCTGAAAAACTACAGTACTCGGGCATGTTGACGGGTGATGTAGTGTATCATCATAAGCAGCAGGGTATAAGTTTTACCGGAGGTTTTCGTTTCATGGCAGATAAAGCAACAGAAAGCTTGCTTGGTTTTGTATTGCAGGGGGGGGCGCTATATGCATTGCCATTAAACAGACAATTGTCTTTCAGGACGTCATTAACAGCAGGCCCTTCGGTACAGTTTGAGGGCTATACAAGATATGCAGGTGTGCGTTCCAATCTGATGTCTGAACTGACAACAGGCATGTACATGTGGAATGCAGTATTTGTGGGAGCAAAGTATTGCCGCAGCTATTTCCCTTACGATGGACCTTATCCTTTCAATGTACATCGCCTGTTGCTAGCCATGCAGGTGCGTATAGAATAGTATACCATCTCCACATTTTTACATTCTCCAAACTTTTCAGTGCAGAAAGCTGTCTATATTTATACTTGGTACATTAATTGTACGTTATATACATACACCCCAAGTGCTATGAGATACCTGTTAGCTACCCTTATGATGTTGAATATGCTGCCTGTGCGTGCCGCAGATGCAGATACCAGCAATGCGCGCCTACGCTACAAGCGTTGGTGTGTGGTTGCAGATGCGGGCGGTATCAGCCCTTATGTACGTTACGGTCAGTCTTTCGGATTGCAACAGGGCAATAGCAGTATGGTGCAGCTTGGGGGAGAGGTTCACTTCAATAAAATTGGCAGGCTTACGGGCTATGTAGCAGGTTTGCGTGTGGGTTATGTAAACATTAAAACCCGCTACCACAGCTATATGCCGCATCCTTACGAGGCGCCGAGCCAAAACCTGCAAATAGCCGCATTGGGCGGACTGCGTGGTACCAAACTGGTTAATACTTGGATGGACGTAGTAGTAGGCGCACAGGGAGGGCCAATATGCATTATCAGTACCACTGCGGGTGGGGCTACCGTTAGTGCATACGGAGAGGCACATGTGGGCATCCGTTTCAATCATCGATTTACAACTGGGGTTAAATTCTTCCTCAGCCCCGGTATCTACAAGCAATACTACGATAACCGCAGTTCGCAGACCCTTGGCTACGGCGCATCGGGGCTTATTACCGAAATGCGCATAGAGCTGGGGCGTTTGTAGATTTTTCTCGTTTATCAAGATTGTCTTTTCTTTTTCTGGTGTCTTTTTTAAGGCCTCAGGGCTATTTTTTTTCAAAAAATCTTCATTTCATAATTCATTGATTATCAATTATAATTATACAGTTGGCTTTACTTTTATTAAATTTTACTGGTATTTATATACAAAAAGACACGAAAATATTTTGTTATGTGTTAGATTGGTATTATCTTTGACATATCAAAGGCACACAAAATGGATTTCAAGTTCAAAAGTTTAATCGAGGTCGTTAAATACTTTAAGGATGAAAAAACATGCTATGACTTCTTAGAAAGTCAGATTTGGTTTGAGGGTAAAGCGGCTTGCCCTCACTGTGGCTCTTTGCATGTTTATACCCGTGCCAATCGTAGCAAAAACCCCGCCAAACAAGGCGTTCGTGAATATAAGTGTGCTGAAAAAGGATGTAACAAAAACTTTACCGCAACTGTAGGCACTATATTTGAAAGCTCTAAATTGCCTTTGCAGACTTGGTTTTGCGCTATATGGTTGTGTACTACTTCATCAAAAGGCATTAGCTCTGCAAACCTTGCAAAGCAATTAAACATCACACAAAAATCAGCATGGTTTGTTCTTTCTCGTATTCGTGAAATGTTTGCACAGACTTCACCTGATATGCTGAACGGTATGGTAGAGGTTGACGAAACTTATATCGGTGGCAAGGAAAAGAATAAAAGCAAATCTAAGAGGGCTGCTAATAAGCAAAATGCTAAAAACAGGTACGATAAAGCAATCGATACTAAAGCGCCTGTACTGGGTTTACTACAGCGTGACGGCAAGGTAATACTGAAAAGTATGGTAGCTGCCGACAAGGCAACGCTATTGCCTATACTGGAACAACACATAAGCAAAGATGCTACAGTTGTTACCGATGGTTTGGCAGCGTACAGGAAACTTGGAAACGTTTACAAACAACACGTTTATGTAAGCCATCAAAACGACGAATGGGTTAAAGGTGAATTTCACACTAACACAATTGAGGGCTTTTGGTCAACTTTGAAACGCGGTATTATAGGCGTGTATCACTTTACAAGTGTAAAGCATTTACAGCGCTATTGTGACGAGTATTCTTATCGCTATAACAATCGTGATAGCTCAAGTGTAGAGAAATTCAGAAAAGCGATTGAGAGTGTTGTAAAGGCGAGGATAACTTATCAAACACTGACAGGCAAATAGTCAGATTTCAAAATTCAATTTTATTGCCTTCTTGCAAATCTACTTTATACCTAATTCTAAATAAATCCCTTTTTGTATTCCTAGAAGCGCTTGTAGGAAGTATGTTATTACTACGGAAGCAAATTCTTGCCTCGGCCTGCACTTTAGATATATCTATACCATTGTTAATTAACAATTCAATTGTTGATTGCAATTGTTCTACTGCCTCTCTTCTTCTGGCGCTTCGCTGACCAGTACTACTGCCTTTAATTTCAACAAAAAAAAGTTTTTCATCATTAAATAGTATACAATCACATTTACTAACATCACCTCTAAAAAGACAATAATCTGTTTTTATGATATTAATAATTGATTTTTTAGGGTTCAAAACAGTTAATTGGAATGGATGATAATCAGTGATTCTAATAGGATGTTCATCTTTTGCATCGTAAACATAGAACTCCTCAGACGAAATTTGTATGTAAGAAGTTTTATGTAAGCATTCAGAAGTGTGCGAACGCTTACATTCGCCAAGCTTTCTCTTAAATTCCCCTATCATTTGCTAATTCCATTAGTGCCTCAAAATCTTCGTTAATAGTGTCAGAAGATTCATCTATGTAATTATCATCAATTAAGCCAGTATCGTCATTAAAAATTGACATTGCAGAACCTTCATTGATTTGATAAGCAGTAAAAGATATTGGACTTATAGTCGCTTTTACTATTTTATGAACTTCTTGTTCATTAGCTTTATTAGCTTCTAAATAATTATTGTAAATACCTTTAGTGACATCAGAATGATTTAATTTAGTTATCAGTCCGCCGGCGTACAGCAAATTATTTAAAGCAGATAAAACATATGGACTATGTGTGGTATAAGTATGTATAGTGCCCCAATCTTCCCAATATGATTCATTTCGATTTGACTCAAGCAATTGGATTAAATTGTATTGGGCTGTAGGGAATAAGTTTAATTCAGGTTCTTCAATCACAAAAGAGCGATGATTCATAACCTCTTTTCTATGAAGTATTGGTACTAAAACAGGCACAACACTTTGTATTCCAGATGCGGCTTCATGCAACTTGATTGCAACATGCTCACCAGAATATATTACATCTTCATTGTTGACTGTTTTATATTTTAATGATTCATGAAGAAATCCTAAATCAATTTCGTCTACTTCAATTTTCTCAAGTTCAGCGCCAAATGATAAAATATGCTTAGGGATCGGTACTTTATTTATTATAAGGTTAAGAGCGGATTTTTTTACGATGTTACTAAGATTACGCTCCGCAGGTATATAAAGCGCAGCGTTCTTACTCAAATCTTCTTCTATATCTTCAATAATATTAATAAGCTCTAAACATGTAATTTCATCAACTTTATCGATATTTTCTGGAGCAAGTTTAAAAGGCTCTCCAAATTTTATTAGTAGTTGTGCGGCACGTAAATTAAAAACAATAAAGTTGCCAATTAATTCCTTAAAACTATTTACAATTGTGTTTCTATATAAATCAAAATCTGAGCTTTGATTTTTTATCACCTCTATTTTTTGTCTTAATTTTGGAGTATAAGATAATTTACCATTCTTATAACTCATAAAATGTAGAACAGAATCAAACTCAATTTCAGTGTCAGCTTTAAGAAAAGATTTTATATTATATTCTTCTAAAACATCTTGAAATTCTTTTTCTTTTATTTCTATTTCGGAGTTATTTTCTATCCCCTTATCGAAAAAAAATTTTCTCGGAGCTTTAAAAATAGTATAGATTTTAGCAAGCACACTTTTCCCAGAAGCTTGAGGACCGATAAATACATTTACGTTCTTAAGCTTAATATCAACATCAATAATTGGCCCAAAGTTTTTAATCTTTAGATTAGATTCCATACTATAATCTACTAAATTTTGCGCAAAGCTATTATTTTGCTTCGGATAATATCTTATTAAGGTATTATAAACATCTATTTTTGTATTCATAACGAATTGTAATTTAATTTTATTAATATGAATGATTCAAATAAACCACAGCGACCTACAGGCTACGAAACACCCGTTAAGATAGATGGGGACTTTCTAGAGGTGTTTAAGGTGGTGAAAAAGAATAAGGAGCAGAACTCCAAAGCACCTAAGAAACGCACTATTCGTAAAAAGAAAAGCGAATAGCTGTCATCTGGCACTTTATATTAATAGTGCTAATTGACACCATTGCAAAAACGGCTTTATTTTTAATACTAAAACATTGACTGGGCGCTGATTTGCGCCCTATTTTTTGTCATTAACGTGGTGTCTTTTGGTATATAAATCCCATTTTACTTGTAAAAAAGTAAAGTTTACTTGTATTTTTGGAAAGTATTCTTTTATCTTTGTGTAGCAAATTGATAGAATTGGGTAAAAACCGACGTGCTATCAGTAGTCAACTAAAACAGTCGTAAAACGCAACAATTATGAAAGGTTACAGGTCTATGATGGGGCATCAGAACAAACCACTTGCTTTGGGGCTGATAGGAGGTGGCTTGGTGATAGCGGTTGCAGAAAAGATTCACCCGTTTACCATATTGCCCAACCATACCCGGAACCAACACATTGGCCTTGCACTTTGCATTACCATATATGGTATGATGCTACTGGCCATTACAAAAGAGAAAATAGAGGATGAACGCGTAAAAGCCATCCGCGCACAGGCAATGCAGTTTACCGTGCTGATGTTTGTGATTACCAACCTGACAACCGCGTTTATGAATTTGCTGAACACTACGGACGGGACTACCATTGGTAACAGATGGATTATTATAAACCTGTTGATGAACATGACGGTATATCACATCTTCTTTCGCATAGGCTTGTACAGAGATAAATACTGGAACTACCAATCAGACGACATCAGCCTGAAGGATGCGTGGTTCAAAAACAAATGGCTTTCCATATTTGCCATAGCTTTTTTTCTGCTGGCACTGGTGCTGCTCATCGTATTAGAATAACTAACAACTATCAACTCACTAAAAAAACTGATACACAATGAAAGGATTTCAAAAACTCGCAAAGCACAATACCAAGATTGCAGGGTTGGTAATACTCTCTGTCGGTGTGCTTGTTTCTATTGTTTACAAAATTCATCCGTTTGTAGTCATCCCCAAGTTCAATGCAGATAAGCATTTGGCAGCCTGCATGTGGATAATGCTGCTGGGTATGTACCTCACCGCATTTAGTCAGGAAAAAGTAGAAGACGAACGTGTGCAAACCATTCGAGCCCGAGCGCTGCAAATGGTAATGATGCTGATGAGTGCTACGTTTTTGGCATTCTCGCTTACAGCCATTACACAAGACTTAGGAGAGTTTGATGTTACATTGTTGATTATGTTCCCGCTTATTTATCTGGCTATCTACCTCGCAATATTCCATATGGGTTTGTATTTCGATTTCTTGTGGGATTATGACGATAAGAAAATGAGCTTTCTCGAAAACCTGAAGAAGAACAAAAAACCTATTATCATATTTCAAGCTATTACCTGGGCTATTCTGATACTTATTCTATTACTCTTATCTTAGCGGCGGATGAAAAATACCATCAAAGTAGAAAGGGCCAAGCTGAATATATCGCAGACAGAACTGGCAGAGCAGGTGGGAGTGAGCAAGCAAACCATACACTCTATAGAAACAAGCAGGTTCGTCCCGTCTACCGTATTGTCTTTAAAGATTGCGCGCTTCTTTAAGGCAAAAGTGGAAGACATCTTCGAGCTGGAAGAAAACGACTAAATCACAATCCGCATACATATTGTACCCCGAAACGTAACTGCCGAAATGCATACAGCCCTATTAATGCCCTTGCTAAACGAAAACTAAAACGCAATAACAACAAAAGAAAAAATCATTTAAGCAATTACAAAAAACTGATAGTTATGAAAACAAAATTTTTAACCACCATCATTGCGCTACTTTGCAGCATCATCTCTTTAGCAGCAGGCAACAACCGCCTGATGATAAGCCTGCACAACGAGGCTAAACCAAATTTGCAAAATAACAAACTGAATGTCCCTGCTATTGATGCGGTAGCACAGCAGTTTGGTTGCACCAATATTCGCAACATCAAAAAAGGACAGGTATATGTACTGACACTGGCTGGTAATGCCAACCTGCAAGAGGCTGCAAAAGCTATGCTGGTAACAGGGCTGTGTAAATATGCAGAGGCAGATGCTGCAGCTGCCATAGGCGAGTGGAAAACAACTGCCGCTGCACCTACCGATACATTGTTTTATCAGCAGTGGGGCTTGCACAATACAGGCGTCTTTAGCGGAGGCACTGCAAAAGCGGGTGCAGATATAGACCTGCTGCGTGCATGGGATATTGAAACAGGTGATAGCAATATAGTAGTAGCCGTGATAGATGCAGGCATCAAGAGCAACCACCCCGATATACAAGGCAGGCTTTGGAGAAACAAAACTGAAATACCCGCAAACGGTATTGATGATGATGGCAACGACTATGTGGATGACACTATGGGCTGGAACATGGTGATAGATACCAACAATATAGAAGACGACCACGGACATGGCAGCCATGTTGCAGGCATTATAGGTGCAAGTGTAAATAATGTAACAGGTATGGCAGGTGTAGACCAGCACTGCAAGCTGATGATATTGAAAGGTATAGACCAGACGGGTTTTGTGGCCTATAGCTGGATGACAGAAGCTATCTATTATGCGGTAGATAATGGTGCGCGTGTTATTAATATATCTGCAGGGGGGCTTAGCTTCAGCAATATTGTACAGGATGCAGTTACCTATGCAGTTAGTAAAAAAGTAACTGTACTTGCAGCGATGATGAACAGCGGTATGGATCAGAAATTTTACCCTGCTGCATGTACAGGTGTAATAGCCGTGGGTGCTACAGACGCAGAAGATAAGCGTGCTACTTTTAGCACATTCGGCAACAATATATCAGTATGCGCGCCGGGGCAGCAAATCTATAGCCTCTCTCACCTCTACGATACTGCCTATGTTATGATGTCGGGTACATCTATGGCTACACCATGTGTGGCGGGTGTGGCAGCTCTGCTGCTGGCACAAGACAGCACACGCACACCTGCACAAATAAAAAATCTGCTGGAAAGCAATGCAGAAGATATGGTAGGCGAAAGCAAAGACGTGGCAGGTTTCGATAAGTATTATGGCAATGGCAGGGTAAACGCTTGGCGTGCACTTACCAATGCAAGGCTTTCAGTAAGCAATGTGGCTACTGCAGAACAATGGACCGTGTACCCCAATCCTGCTACAGACAAACTGTATATAAGTGTGGTGAGCACCGATAGCTATACCGTACAGTTGGTAAGCATAACGGGCAGTGTTGTATACACAGCCACATGTACAGGCAATGCCGCAATACCCGTTGCCCAATTGGCGAAAGGCAGCTATATACTGCGCTTGCAGCAGGGTGGTAGTGTGCAGCACACAAGCGTGGTGCTACGTTGATTTGTTAAAGAAAATAAAAACACGAAAAAATCTGTAACCTTTTCTCCCGTTGCACGACTAATAGATGTAACCGGTTCAGAAAACAGCATTATAAAAACTAAATCAATCAACTACTAAAAACATAATTTATGAAAGCAATATTCGCAACACTGCTGATGATAGCAGCTATGGCAACCAACACCAATATATTTGCAGCAAAACCAACCACTGTAGTAAATGCTGACAAAACATGGGATATTCAGGCTACAGGCGGTGCCCTGTTAGTAGAAAATAAGTCTGCACAACCATTAAATGTAATTATTACAGGGAATCTTGGCGAAAGGATTCAAGCAACTATAGACAACAAAGGCAGTAAAACTATCTCTACAAAAGAATTACGTCAGGGTAAATACATCATCAAACTAAAAACACCCGGCAAAAACGAATACCTGAGACTGGAAGTGCTGTAAGGCATCAATGTAGAAAAGAATCTTCTCATACATACGTGTATATCCCTGCCCCCGCTCTATCCAGAGCGGGGTTTTGTTTGTAATGAAATTGTCAAAACATGACAATAATATTTTTATGTGTAGTGGTCTCACATCCATCTTACGTTATCCGTTATATCTGCCGTATGGCAGGGACATCTACTTAAGTACAGACCAAAATATCATAATGTTCTTGGCGGGCAACTCAGAAATAATCATGCAGGCAAACAAAGCCGACAAACCTGATGCCACACCGCTCATGCAGCTTTTACAGCAGTGCATGGATGGTAAGGCACAGGCGCAGCGTGCCCTTTTTGAGCAGTATGGCCCGTTGATAAAGGGCGTCATCATGCGCTATATATATGATGCTGAACTTGTGAAAGACCTGCTGAACGATATTTTTTGTAAAGTCTTCGAAAAGCTGCACCTCTATGCTCCAACTGGCCCGTTTGAAGGCTGGCTGAGGCGAATAGCCGTTAATACCATCATAGACCATAAGCGCAAGACACAGAAATTTGCCACCACCTACAATACCGACTTTGCCGATAAGGATATATCTATACCTGAAGATGCGGGTGCGGGTTTGGGCTATAAAGAGCTGTTGGCCATTATACAAACCATCCCCGATACACAACGCACAGTTTTTAATTTATTTGTATTTGAAAACCTAACACATAGAGAAATTGCCACGTTATTGTCATTAACTGAGATGAACAGCAGGTGGTACCTGAATGATGCCCGCCGCAGATTGAAGGAAAAAATTCTGGCTGCAGGCATGTAAGAAGAATGGAAAACAAGGACAAACATATTGATGCGTTTTTCAGAGACAAGATGGATGCCCATCTTGAGCCACTCTCTGCCGACGACCGTATGCTTTTTGAGAAAAGCATAGCGGGGAGCAAGGCAGCGGCAGGTGGCTCAGTTCTGAAGCGGATCGTAAAATGGTTGCCTTATATGTCTGCTCTTTCTGCCGCTGCGGCCATTAGTTATTATGGTGTGGTGTACCGTGCAGAGAAATCGCCTGAAGTGGTACAGGCATCCCCAGTAATAAATACCCATAGCCAACAAGCGCCAACTGCACCATTGCCAATTGTGGCCGATACGCAGCTTACTGCAACAGGCAATAATCAGCTAACCGTGCAACAACCTTTAACTATTGCCCCGAAACTATACAGTCTGCCTACAGTAACACCTGTCATGAACAGTGCACAATATAGGTATGAGCTACTGAAAACTATGATGCCGCTGAACAAGCAAATGCTTGCATCTGTTCAGAAAAAATATCCTTCGGCAGCAGTTGAAAGAAAATATAATATACCGGCACTACCTGCGTTGCCTGTACCTTCTGATAATGCATCGGCACGTAGGCGTGCGCAGGTATCTGTGCATCTGGGTTTTGAAAGCGGCTTGTCGAAATCTACCTACAACGCGGGTGTGCTCGGTGTGCAGGTGAAAACCAAGATTGCCAACAATTTGCATATAGGTGCAGGCGCTAATTTGCGCTACGCAACAACACCCGATATATATGTGCCTCAACAGCAAGTGTTGTTCGATAATTATCAGCGCTATGTTATCATAACACAGGGTAAAAGGGCAGGGCAATACACGTACAATTACAGAGAAAAAGTAGATTCCACTGTTATCAGGTATGATGTAGATAAGCAGTTTTTTGATGTAGAGCTTCCTGTGTTTGTGCAATACGACCTCAGTAAGCGCTTTTCTTTAAGTGCAGGCATCAAGTTCATATACGGAAGCGTTGCAAAAATCAATGCCACTTCATCCCGATACACACCGATGTACACAGATACACTGCGCGACATCAATTATTTCATAGATGAAGAGGCAGCGGTTGGTTTGTTTGATAAAAGATGTAATTGTGAGTCTGATGATATTAAAGACTATCAAAATCCTACCTACAATACCATTCGCACCGGTTATATGTTGGGTGCACAATATCGCCCGCTGAATAATGTAGAGCTCGGTATTAGCCTGCAGCAAAACGCCACATCGCTCAGCAATGTACCGAATCCTGATGTGCGCAAAATGTATGCACTGCCGTATTTCCGCCTGTCTGTAGGTTATACTTTCGGCAGTAAAAAATAATTTTCTTTTTCTTACTAACGCTTTTACAATCCTCTGCGTTTAGTATAGATGTTAGCCCGTTGCTTGTTATCAAACTAAATTATTAAATACTAAATCACGGGTATGAAAAAATTATTATTCATTGTTTTCTTGTTATTGTTTAATTATGCTGCTAATGCCTGCATAAGATTTAAGGATATTATGCCGGACAGTGTGCTGCGGATGGATGATACCAGCCAATTTGGTACAGGTGCTGATATTGATGTTGACGGAGACGGACAGCCTGATTTTTCTTTTATGTGGTTGCAGTTTCCCGGCTTTGGGTGGACGATGTATGTGAGTTCTAACGACACAACTAATGCGGTTGTACAAGGAATAGGTACTACTCAGTTTGGCGATACATTGGCCATGCCTATGGCAAAAGATTCACTGATAGGCCCTGCTTCTGAATGGAGCATTATCAGTATGATGGGTAAGCCACTGGCCGATAGTGCCGAGCTTGGCTTTGCAGGTTTGGGGGACAAGTACATTGGTGTAAGAATGAAAGTGACAGGGGGCTATAAATACGGGTGGATATTGGTAAATGCAGATACAGCTGTGGCAACAAAAGGTATTACCATAAAGGCTTTCGCGCTGGAATATGCGGTGGATGTGCCAATAAAAGCAGGTGACACTGGGGCATTGCTGCAAAACATAACAGCCTTTGGTAAAGGCGGTGTTACAAAACTGCTGAAGGCGAGCACCTTGCAAATGGAAACTATCCACACACCAAGTGCCAATACAAACAACGGCCTGCGCTGGAAGGTGAGCGACACGGCAAAAGCAAGCATCAGCAATACAGGTTTGCTGACTGCAAAAGATACTGGTAAGGTGGTTGTGACAGTTACAGATACATGCTCTGGAAAGACAGATGACACAACAATCAATATTTACGCATTCAAGACAAGCATCGGGGCGATGATAGCCGCGGGCGATGGGGCGGCGGTGTATCCCATACCGTCCCGCGGCGCCCTGACGATAGCACAGGAAACAACAGGTACTTATACAAGTGCAAGCATTGTGTCAATTGATGGTCGTGTGCTGATGAGCTTCCTGCTGGATGCTGATAAGACAGTAATTGATATAAGCATGCTTTCAAGCGGAACTTATACGATGGTGTTAGTTAACAAGCAAAAGGGTAAACACGTGGTCTGCATAATTAAGGATTGATAAAACTGTCCATGTGTTTAGAAGTGCCGGTTTCTACCGGCATTTTTTTGTTTAATTTTATAGGTATGAAAACCATTGCCCTTATATGTATGTTGTGGAGTGCTGTGACTTCTGCACAGGACTGCAGAAGTATATATCGCTACAATATGAAAGATAGTGTGCAATATTGTACGCGAGCGTTTTATAATAAGGGCTCATCTATAGAGGGAAGGATAGAAGTTTCTCCGCAAGAAGGTGGCATAATGATTTGGGCTTGGGCAAGAGATACCTCTAAACCAATGGCATTGGTTTGCGCTAGTCCTATGTATGGCCATGTAGAGTATGAATTTTTGGATGGCACTGTTCTTATTTATCGCAAAGAGCAATACAGCTATTATTGTAGATTATCCGCCGGGAAAGAAACATGCTATTGGAAGAAGAAAGACACCCCAATAAGCGATGCAGATGTTTACAGGCAGTTTATCAATACAGACCTTGTTGCAATAAGGCAAGTAGAGCAGCAGGACATTTTTAAGACTACTGCACGCCCTGCTTGGTGGAAACGAACAAGATGGCATAACAGAATGATGCGAGATGTAAACGAGTGCCTGCGCAAACAAGGTGTTACAGACTATTCCATACAAATGTGGTATAGGGATGTTGTAGTAGATGTGCAAGGTCCGTATGGAAGATATGCATTTAGTAATCTGCATACCTATTTTGTAAGCTCAGAAGTAAAGCCTGATGCGGCAACAGCACAATGGCTACGCGAAAAGATAAAACAAATGTCTGGCGCACATATATAATACAAGCTGAAACTTGGCAATATATTTGCTGTTCAAAAGAAATGAAATCACCCACAAACCTTTTACGTCTTGCATTTACATCGCTGCTGCTATTTGGCGGATGTACCCAGAAAGACACAACTATTATTTACCAAAAGTTAATAGCCAGAACATATACTAACAAAGGTATTACGGTGCAGAACGGTGCAACCTTCAGGCAAGACGATGTGTTCTTTACCGCATTGATACCATACACAACATTGGCATCCCATTTTCAGTGGGGCAATACTGCCTATGCATTTAAGCCATCTGAAGGATATACAAAGCTGGCAGAGCATGTTGCAGATATTAAAGTGATAACCCTGAACGATTTTAACGATACTTACAAAGCAGGCAGTAATCTGGCAGATGACTGCACCTTCTATGATACGCAAAGCATGTACCATGCAGATGATACATATATGCCTTATGCAGACTCAACAGCCAAAACCAAACAAGCTACAATAGATCTTATCAATGCTTCTGCGGCAGGGGGCAATTGGTTCATTAATATCGTTCAGCGCTTTGCATTTCGTATCAAACCCAAAGGGTATGTAAACAAACCACAGCGTTTTGCCATTATCCTGATATCAGACAAATACACCGCACTTGCCGATACTACCGTTACCCTCAACTTTAAACCCTGATATCTATGAAACGTATTTTAGTAATATTGCTACTGGGATTTATCAGCATAACGACACAGGCACAGCCACTCAGCATGCCCGAGCTTAAGCATAAAAAGGCAAGCGTATATTTTTTGCTTACAGGCGGGGCTATGGTAAACCTGAATGACAAAGATGATGTGCAGCCTGCTACAGGTTTTTTGAAGGTAAATAATACTACAGGCTATAAGGTGGGTATAGATATGCTGGTGATACCAAGACGTACTGTGCCTATATTTCTGAATGTAGGGTTGGAATACAGGCATACACCGCACAGGTATACATTGCAGTACGGAACGGCGGCATCTGGCTTGGGGTCAGACCTTAGCAGGGATATTAAGTTTAAGGTGCACTCCATAGCATTAAGGTTAGCGCCTGTATATACAATCCCGTTAACCGGAAGGAGTAATCTGGATATATCGGCAGGTGTTATGTTTGATGCAGCCATATTTGCCAACAAAGCATACACAGAAGAAGGGCTCTATGTGCGGGATGGTAAGACAGGGTACGACCAGTTGGCGGTATTCAGATTCACAGGGCATGGTTCTGACAACGATACCCGCAGCTTGCCCCGAAGTGCCGATATAGGGTTTAATTTTATGTACTACGGTTCGGTCAGCTACAGGGTGTCACCACCATTTATGGGCAAAAGGCTTATAAGAATAGGAGCCGAGTATGGCAGTATTGCAATAGGCAACAGGGTATCTCAAACTACTGTTTTGTACATAGATAAGAACAGGAACACAGTGGCAAGAGATTGGGTGTCTGACAAGGGGACATATATTTCCTTGTTTCTGGGTGTAAGTATTTAGTCAGGTATTTGTATAATAAAGGCATAGTTTGGCACGTTAGTTGGTAATTATATTTATCAATACATTAACTATCTTCAACAAACCAACCACAATACCGTAGTATATGAAAAAAACAGCTCTTGCATTGCTGCTTGCTTGTAGCGCATTAACAGCCGAAGCTCGTAAAAACAGTGTAGATATTGGTGTGCTTTGGGGGCTTTCTGGTGCGCGTATTACCAATTCTATTGCAACTATTACAGAGATTAACAGCAATGCGCCCGCGGTTTCATTCACCGCAGATTTCAACTTCGACCGTGGTGGCCGCAGGTTTTTTGTTTCTATACCGGTAAGGCTGCATACCAACTATTTTCACGTCAACGAGTCTTATGGGTACAGCAGCATATACCCGATGACGACCTACCCGGGCTACTATCCGTACAATTACTATCGTTCCTACAGTATAACGGCGGCATCGCTTGGTACAGGGCTTGGCTTTACTTTTATGCCGGTAATGGGCAAGCAAGTAGATATGTGTATTGGTGGTGGGGTAGTGCCATCAATAGAGGTAGGCAGGTTCAGAGGTGCGGCAAGATTCCAGACAACGGGTGAGGTGCACGTAGGAGCCCGTTTTGCAGAGCGTATATATGCAGGTGTTCGCTACACCTATTATGTAGAGCCTTATGAGGCCGATGAGCCGCAGCCGCAGGTGCGCAATCAATATGGCGTATCGAACGTGCAGGCCGATTTGCGTTTCCGTATCAAGAAATAAGCGATGATTTTGTGGGTAGTTGAGCCATTCGTAGAATGAAACCAACCACTCGTATAATGAAAATACAGATGGGGGCTATATGCCCCCATCATTTATTATCTTGAGGGCTTGAAATATAGCTTTTGAGAATATACAACTACATCTGTGGTATAATGATATTGGTTTGCTTGGCAATAAGTGGAATACGGCTGCATGCACAAACCAGAAGCTTTTATAATCATAACATATATTCCGGTGTTACATCAAACCACGTCTATAAAGCTATTGTAGATAGGTATGGCTATGTGTGGATTGCCACAACCAATGGCGTTTTAAGATATAATGGATATAGTTTCAGAAGATTTTCTGAAGAGGATGGATTGGCTACTAATGATGTTTGGAACATTGTAGAAGATGAGTATGGTGGTATATGGCTTGGCAGTATTGCTAACAAATTCGGATACATTGCCAATAATAAATTCAAGACAGTAATAAGCGCTGCGTCAAATAATCCTATATACCCTATTTATTTGCAGGCGGTAAAAGACGGTGTTGTTTTTCTACAAACAGTTAACCAAAGTAAGGGGGCAACATCCGGTGTGAATAGTTACTACTGTAGAAGAAATGGTAATACCAAAAAAGTTACAGTAATATATAGCGCACCTAATGTGCCGGCAAGAACAATGGATAAAGAAGGCAATACTTACCTGATGTATAAAGGTAAGATTGTAATGTCTAGCACTTGGGATGGTAAAAAGGTCAATCGCAAAATTGCCGATATAGACAATTCCAAGTATAGCTATCCGGATAGCGCTTTTTGTGTTAATATGTCAGATAATTTTTGGTTTATTAACAGGCATACACCGGCAGATACACTTTATTTCATTGGTATTAAAAACGGGCAATTGAAAAAAATGCATGTGCCGCTTGCTAAAAGTGAAAATATTATTGCAATTCACCAGATTAATGATGAACAATACATTACTACTAACAAACGGATAAAAGTATATGACAGCGCACTTGCTCTAAAGCGCACCATTGGGATAAAGGAAATACTACCTGATGCCGATACGAACACCGCATCGTTAGTTTGGTATACAGAAAACAAGTTTTGGAAAGCATTCACCACTACTTCAAACAAAGGAATGTATCAGCATTTCAATGCTACTGCATTGGATGTATCCGATATAATAGATATAGGAGCTGCAGAGTACAAAGGTTGTGGCACTAATGGTACACAATATTGGGTAGATAATGCCAGAAGAGAAACAATTATACTGAAAGGCTCCAAAGTAGAAAAACGAGATACGCGTCATGTATTGTTAGGGCTTAATGATGTGTATTCCTATCACAAAGATTCCAGTATAATATGCACCATGCAAGGCGTATATAAGATAAATGAGCGGAATTGGAGCATGGTTAACTATTATGAAAAATTAAAGTATTTGAATTTTTCACAGTGGGTAGATAGTACTACGACCGACGAGACATTGATAAGGAAAACACTGACTGCATCATACAGGCAATTGCTATATGCCAATCGTGATACACTTTATGCAAGGGTTATGCGACATAGTATAGCTAAGCAATTTTGGGATGCAGATACAGCCAAAGATATTTTTGTGTTTAGTGAAGTAGGTGATTATAATACTGTTGATACTGCAAATAGATTATTGTGGAGTAGTAGTGGCGATTGGATAAAACGTTATAATCTGCAAACTGTGCGTATCGATTCTGTTGGGATATCTGTTCTTGCAAGATTAGGCATCAGTAAAATACGGAGAATAAAAGTAGACCCACGAACCGGTAATCTCTTTGTGCTTTGCAACGATAAGCTGTTGCTATGCGATATAATGAGGCATAAAATATCTCAAATAAAGTTTTCATTAAACCCTACAACCTGTAATATGGAGTTGTTTGGTGGTAATCTTGTCTTGCTTAACGAGTTAGGTATGGCAATTTACAAAGTACATGAAAACGGAGATGTATCTGCCCCGTACTATATACTAAATCACAAATACAAGTACTATAAGTATCTGACGGGCAATCGCTTTTATGTAGGAGATAGTATTGTGAATTTTAATACAGATAAAGGGTTGTATTCACTAAAAATACCTGCTGCGCATTTGTTTGGTAAAGAAAATTATTCACTGTCATACAAACTATTAGTGTCATATAAGGATAGTCTGTTTTCATTGAATAGTAAAGATACCATTGCAATAGACCAAAATTCAGGTGCTCTTAGTTTTGATGTAGTGAACCCGGAAGGTGTAGGGGATGTCAGGCTGCAGATAAAGGTGTATGGGGAAGATACTGCATGGCAATTGCTGAATGGGAACGATTGGTTTGCAGCAGCGCTAAAGCCTAATGCCTACCATAAAGTATATGTAAGGCCAATGGATAATGGCTGGATGGGAGAACCAATAGCAGTAGTTGTATTTATAAAGCCATATTGGTGGCAAACTAATATGGGTAAAGGTTCTATAGGGCTTGTTGCTTTGATGGTAATAGGTGGGGTAGTATGGTTGGCAACCTTCGTCACAAAACGCAATGCTGACAGGGCTAATGCGCGAAAGATTTTGGAGAATGAACTGAAGAACCTGCGCACATCTATGGAGCTTAAATCCATTCATGCTCAAATTAATCCCCACTTTATATTCAATACATTAAGTACAGGGCTTTATTTTATCAAAAAGAATAAAATGGAGGATGCATATGATCATATCTCTGCATTTTCTGAATTGCTTCGTAATTACATCAAATCATCCAGAGATAAATACATTTTGCTGAATGAGGAAATAGATAACCTGAGGCGTTATGTATCATTGCAGCAGTCAAGATTTGATAATCTTCATGAATTTGATGTGGAAATAGGTGAAGGTGTAAATGTGTATGCGGAAAAGATACCTGCCTTGTTGCTGCAGCCGCTGGTAGAAAATGCAATTAATCATGGTTTGTTTCACAAACAGACGCCCGGGCGCCTACTGCTGCGATTCGAGAAAAATATTGATGGAGATTTGATTTGTATTATAGATGATGATGGAGTGGGAAGACAAAAGTCTAAAGAGATTAACGCTGAAACCAGGCATAAGACACAGTCTTACGGAACCGATTTGGTGAAGGAGCTTATAGAAACGTTTAATAAATACGAACCTATACATATTACTATTAGTTACCTGGATAAAGTTGCGCCGGAATGTGGAACTACAGTCGTGTTAACTATCAAACAAATGAAAAATGAATAATAATCATTATCGATGCATTATTGTAGATGATGAACCTAAAGCCGTAGAACTTTTGCAGGATAGTATTGAGGAGTTGTACAGTAATGTACAGGTAGTAGAATCGTACAACGACTGGAAATCTGCATTGCAGGCAATGAAGGCGAATGAGTATGATATTGTATTTCTTGATATTTCGATGCCACAAAAAAATGGTATGGATTTATTGGCATTACTACCTGAACTGAAAAGTGAAGTGATATTCGTTACTGCACATTCAGAACATGCAATTGACGCATTTAATTTTGGCGCTACAGGCTACATACTAAAACCTATTAATGATACCCTTTTGTATAAAACAATTAATAAGGCTATCGAACGAATTAATCATAAGCGTGCAGCCGCATCTGGCGTTACCATACAGCCAATGCATAGTAACAAGATTGGGATACCATCTCAGAAAGGTGTTGATTACATTGATGTTAATGATATATTGTATCTGGAGTCTATAAACAGATATACTAGTGTAGTGCTAAAAAATGACAAATTGTTGAGTTCTTATAGTATTGGTAAATATCGGCCTATGCTGGATGATTACAGTTTTTGCCAGGTACATCGTTCCTTTATAGTCAATTTAAGTCATGTTAAACGCTACGAGCATCCGGGTAATTTACATATGTCTAACGGGATAATAATACCGGTGTCTCGTCAACACAAAGATGAGTTGGCAAGAATGATGAATGAGAAGTAGTTTGTTTTATGCAGCCTTGCCGAGTGTTATTCTGGTTGCATAGTCTTTAAAAAATGTCTGGAAGAAATACCTGAAACAGTCGAAAAGATCCATCTTATAGATGTTTCTGTCCTTCTTCAGTGCGCCGGGCACTTCGCTGTCTTCATCTACCATTGCCATGCTGCAGTCACGTATTAAAAGTGGACAGTTGGTTTCTGATATACGGATATTAGGGTACTGAAACAATAAGGTGTTAATCAATGCACGACTGTCATTATGTGTCAGGTTGCGGCTGTTAAGTATAGCCTGTCTGCTGTTCAGGTTCAGCATGCTGCGTATCATGGTATAGTAGCTATCGTTTTTGCCTTCAAAGCCTACATCTCCATGATTGCCACTGGCATCGCCCGTTATGTATATGGTATGGCCTTTGTATTTGGCGTATATCTGTTTGCAGAGTTCGGGTAGTTGGTCTTTTACGCTGAATTCGTCTATGAAATGAATAAAGCTGTTTGCCTGTCCCTTGTTGGGGCTCATTTGCGCTACCAGACAGGTAAGTGGATTCCGGTTAAAGTCGAACGACAGGTATATAGGAAAAGACGGCATGATGTCTATCTCCTTTTTTACATGGCGTTGTTTATCGAAAGCAAATAGACAGGGGGCATTGTTTTCGCGTATGCCCCATTCGCCCAGTGCATAGATTCGATATTGGTTTTCGTTGTATTGTTTCAGCAACTCTATCTGTTTACGGTCTGCATCTGTAAGGTGCGGATTGTCTTTATATGTGCTGTGTATTTTTACACAGTCTTCATCCATATCCTCACGGTCGAAAAAGTGTTTTTTGAGCCAATGCTCTTCGTGCATGGGGTTGAAGACTAGGGTGATTTGTATGTTTTCTCTGCCGCGCGCACGGCGGTTCAGCTCCAGAAAATCTTCAAACTCCAGCTCTGCGGCTTCTTCAACTAATATACGTTCCAGTCCTTCAAAGCTTTTTAGTTTGTCAGGGTCGTCCAGCCCGCGGAAAATGATTTGCGAGCCGTTTTCGTGTTTCAGGGTACGATCGCTCTTGTTTTCTGCAAATTTTTCTGCCAATCCCATTTCTTCTATCCGCGAACGGAAACCAGGGATGACGCTATCGCGTAGTGTATTGGCTACTTTGCGTATTACCAATGTTTTTACTTTTCGGCTGTCGGCAATGGATACTTCTTTTTGGATAGAACTGAAGCTTTTGCCACTGGCAGTGCCGCCATAGCTGAGTACGAAACGTTTGTCTGCGGCCATCAGGCGCTCGTATAGGGTAGTGTAGGTCATGGTGATTATATACTTGTATGCAAAAATACAACAAAAAGTAATTTTTACAAAAGTATATAAATGTCAAAAGAGCGCACGAAAGCGCTCCTTATCCTTCTACTCTATATGTAACGAATTTTAAAACTGTGTCACTGTATACATAATTGCTGCTGTATATAGCCCGCCAGGATAGTTGTAGCCCGGTGTGGCTTTGTACTGCACAGCAAACGTTTGGTTTGCACCACGGTTGCCGTTTTGGATGATAGGAGACTGATTGGTGCCCGGTATAGGTTGATATTGTGTGTGTCCACCGGCAATATTACCTGTAGTATTATTCTGCACCACTTTCAGCTCCAGTACATCTGCTACCTTCATGGCAGGCGTTGTAGTTGCCGAGCCACTGTAGGTAAAATATTCGTCTACTGCCTGTGCTTTTACATCAAATCCATCAGTACTGTTAATGGAAACTGTATAAAGCGGGCTCTCTACGCCTTGGCTCATTGTCGCTGCTGTTGTCAGCGGCATTGATACCGTTCCGTTACTTCCCTGACCGTTGAACTGCGATATCTGCACCACGTTTGCCAATGCCAGCGATACTTTTTGAGAACCTGCTGCAGAGGCTATTTGGGCAAATATTGTTGTTGTTTTCAGGAGGGTAGCGGTGAGGATGATAAATAAAGCGATGATGTTTTTGTTCATGTAATGTGGTTGGTGTTGGTAGTGCAAATATGCGTGCAAGTACCAGCCGTTAGCAAATTATTTACCAGTCGTTAACAACCGCTTTACAAGTCATTAACGAGCCGTTAACAAAATACGACAAAAAACAAAAAAGAGCGCAACGAAAGCGCTCCTTGTTTACCCATTAATTAGTGCTATATGAAAAAATCTTGAATGCTATTCTTGTACTACAGTGTATATAATATCTGTAGTGTATGTGCCTGCGGGAAAGCTAAATCCCGGTGTAGCCTGATATTTTATAGAGAATGTTTGGTTGCCGCCGTTTGAGCAGTTGTCCAGTATGTCTTCGCAGTCTGTGTCTATCGATTTGTAGCTTCCGTAGCCATTGTCTATGTTGCCACCTGTGCCATTGTTTGTTACTTTCATTTTCAGCACGTTTTTAACCTTCATCTGTGGTGCAGGGCTTGTAGTACCACTATAAGAAAAGTATTCTGTGTTTGACTTCGTGCGGACTTCAAATTTTTTGTTGCTACGTACACGGAGTGTTACATCTGCACTTTCTACGCCATTAGCATAGTCGTTCACAGTATTGAAGGCAAGATTGATTTGTGCACCTGTGTTATTGTTTGTAGCAACAAACTCTATAGATATGGCATTTGCTAAATTAAGATTGACAGTTTGTGTGGCTGTACTACCTGCGTTTTGCGCAAATGCTATGGTAGTGCTTAGTAAAAGGAGTAAAGAAGCGGCAATCTTTTTCATCGTTTGTTTGTTTGTATACTGCCTTACAGGCTGTATTCTCTCTTTGAAATGTTTGTTTTGTTTGTTTGATGACTCAAATATAGTCTCATGGTTCACAAATAGGATAATTATGCAGTTTGGTTAACGTTGATTTTGCAAGCGGTTAACAGACTATTAACGAAAACGGTGTTAAGTAATTGGTAGCCAGTTGTAGCTGAAACATAAAAAAACCACAGCATTTGCCGTGGTTATGTTGTTGAATGTATGATATGTGTTTATGGATATATACTATGCCTTCGGCTGTGTTGCTCGGGAGGCATCAGTTGTTTTATCTTCCTGATAAAGGATAAAATTATAAAGCTAGTTAGCATGTTGTTGGTGTTTGCCCGTTTTAGTTTAATAAAAGCAACCTTACGGGGTTGCTTTTATTGATTCTTTTTCAGCCTTACAGGGCTGTTTTCAATGCTGTTGGAGTTTTCTCTTCTTTTTCACAGCCCTACAGGGGCTGCGCTGTATCCTCGGCTAAAATGGTGGTATTACGGTACCGCCCATGTCCTTTCTTGTTGCTGCCAACCTTACGGGGTTGGTCTTTTTGTTTGCCTGCTTTACGGAGCAGATCTTGGTTTCTATTTTGCCAACCTTACGGGGTTGGTCTTTTTTTGTTTGCCAGCCTTACGGGGTTGGTCTTTTTATATTTGCCTGCTTTACGGAGCGGGTCTTTTGTTTTCGGTTTGAATGTGGTTTGTAGATAAGTTTGTTTTGTTTGTCTGTTTGATGATACAAAGATGGTGTGTTGCAATGGCTTATGCGAAATATTTACCCGTGGTTAACACGGGCTTTGCAATCGGTTAACGAACGATTAACAAATTAAAATGCCATTAAACGAAGCAGAAATTGATTGTGGTCAATGGATAATTGCAGGTGTTTTATTTAGCTTCGCACCGCCTTACCAAACAATACAAAACATCATCTATGCCTAACACTAATTTCCCGTACAAAGCAGAAGATTTAAGTGCATTTGCAGTTACATTCGGCACATTCATCATTTCACTGAAGAACGGACAGATAGTACATCATGAACCGAAAGACGAAGAAAAGTTTCGTCAATGGTTGATAGAAAACAATGTTAGATATCTTTCTTATAGTAACTAGATACTACTACTCTTTTACAAATTTTCCACTCGCCATCTGCAAAGCATTGCCATTGCGGATGGCGTAGTTGTATATGCCTGTTGGTAAGTCTTGCACTGGAACATGAATTGTATGCTGTTGTGTAGAGTATGTACGCGCGGGTATATTATATACTGTTCGGCCTTGCATATCTGTTACGTGCACAGATAGTTGTTGGGGATACTTTATTTCAAACCTAATAGTTATGAGCTCTTTTGCGGGATTGGGGTATGCGGATGCACTAATTCCGGCGACTTGTTTAACAGATAGCTTAAGAGGGTCAAAAACGTATAATTGCATATTTTCAGCAACGAAGTAAACTTGGTTGTTGTGTTTGGTGAAACTATAGTCTTGTAATGCGCTAATGGGTTTTGGTAAGAAACCATGTATTGGTTTAGGCACACTCCCCGGATAGTATTCGTGCAGTGCTATGTCTCCATATTCTGTTCTTGCAGTAAAGTAGAGCCTGTCTTCGTATGTAATCCATGATGGGATATTGAAAAGCCAGGCCTGTGTGTTTAGCGTATCTATTACACTATATTGTTCTTTTATTGTATTGTATTTTGAGAGGATAGCATATAGTTTGTTGGAAACTGCTGTGATTCTTTCTATCATATATATAGTGCTATTCAGTACCGTGAGTTCAGCCCTTTTCCGATTGTCAGTATAAACAGGAAAGTCGGTTTTGCCATCAGGCTTTTGTAATATTTGAGGCTTACCGTTTCCATCATATTTATACAGTTTTTGTTGGCTGATAAAATATAAATTACCGTTGATGTTAGTTTTATGTAAGGCATTTACGGTGTCTATAAACGAATGTGTATCTGCATTGTCATCATATTTCCATAATGCCTGCGAAAATTTACCATCGGGAGACGGGGCATTGTAGTAAAGATATTTTCCTGAACTGTAGAATTGGCTATACTTATTGCTGTAGATATATATATCTGTAATAGAGCCAAGTATTTTGATGCTGCCATCAGATGGGTTGTAACACCTGAATTGATGCGGGTCTGATGCAATACTGAAATAGACTTTGCCACGATGAGCTATAATACTGTTCCTGAAATCTTGTAAGTGACTACTGTCATTATACAGCAATGTCATTCCTGTGGCAGGATGATATTTGTAGAGCTGTCCTGAAATAGAATCGAATGATGCTAGTAGGTAAAGCGTATCGTTGATAACGCATGTAGAAGCTGATTCGTCTGTGGCGGTAATGCCGTATGCCCACTGTGGGGTTGAGTAAACTTTTTTTACCGAATTGTTTTTATCTATAGATAGTATACAACTTGTAGTACTATCTGTCGGCGTGCCTATGAAATGAAGTTGGTGTTGAAATGTAAAAAGCGACTGTACAAATGGGCTTTGTTTATTGTTTACCGGAATTAAAGAACATCCCCATTGCGCATTCGCATTTGTGCATATAATGAATAAAAGGAGTATGGGTATAAGGTTTTTCATACATGTTAATTAGTATAACAAATATATTCTGTTTATTACAGGATGTATAAAGTAATTGAAAATATGACAATATGCTGATGGTTTCCTAATCAGCGCTTTACGCCCTACATTTGCTGCATGCCTGCTGCGGTATTGAAAGACTATTATAAGACATTAGAGCTGCTTCCCTCTGCTACACTGGAAGAGGTGAAAAAAGCATATCGTGCACTGGCATTCAAATACCACCCTGATACTAACCCGGATAACAGTTTTGCACATAATCATTTTGTGGAGATACAGGAGGCTTATAGTGTATTGAGCCATGAGCAAAAGCGCCGTAAGTATGATGAAGAGCGTTGGCTGAATGGTATGGCGAACAGGGCTAAAGAACAAGTTGTAATATCGCCTGCTTGGATACTTGCAGAAGCACAGAAACTGCAAAAGCACATGGTCACGGTAGATACCTACCGTATGAGCCACAGTGCGCTTTATGATTATATAATGCTGCTGCTGGAAGACGGGCATATGGCTATACTCAGGAATGACATAGATGCCAATCAGCCAATAGTGCAAGCTATACTTAATAGCACCAGGCATTTGAAACATCAATACATGCAACCTATAGCCGACAGAGTAGCTTTGCTGGTGCCTACAGATAATGATTTACTCACAGCCATATATAAGCAAACACAGCGTAGCTACCTGATGGCACTGTGGGAGAAGTATATGCCATTATTGATAGTGGCTGTAGCCCTGCTTTTGTGTTTGCTCATGGTGTTGTATTAGTAGGCCTTGCCGTTTGTGGTGTTAATTTTTCGTTGCTTTATATTACTACTTGTTTTTATGGGTTGTTTGTGCGTATATTTGCTATGTTCAGCGTAGCAATCGATGAATAATCTACCTACTTCTACGGAAGATATATTTGTAAGAGAGATGATAGTGCACGGTAATAAAGAACGTGCAATAAGGGCTGCTTTTCCCCGAATGGTGCCCGAGTTTATCCCCGCCGCTATTGAGTATATGATGGAGAATCCTGAAATAAGACACAGGATAGATGCCGGTATACTGTATTTCTATAAAGGTTTGGTTTCGGGTACACTAAGGGCTGAAATGGAACCGGTATCGCTTGAGGAGAAAAGAAATCTGCTACACAAGATTATTTTGCGCAGGCGCAAGCATCCGGCATATGTGCGAACAAATGATGGGTTGCGTATGGTTATGGTAAATGCAACCTCTGAAGAAGTGAATGATGCTGTGCGTATGGAAAGAGAGCTAAGGTCTCAGCAAATGAGCAGTCAACAAAAAATAATTTAGTTTGTTATTTTGATAAATATACATAATTTTGTGGTCACTAAACGACCCTGATTATCATGTTATCTGAAAACCCTCAGTATAAAGAAGTATTCCATTCTACAGTACACAATCTCCGTTTTTACATGCCACAAGATGTAGCCAATGGCTACCACATGAGCCGCTACGTAGCAGCAGGAGCACAGAATATATATGCAGCCGGCGGAGCTACTAAAGAGCTGTTGGGCAGTATGATGGATAAGATGTTGGAGATATGTAACGATGAGAAAAGCCTGAAAACATTGCGCTCTGATATTGCTACACTTGCTAATAACATTAAATATCGTCTGCGCTATCCAGTAGATGAAGATTGTGCCTTGCGCATGGGTGCCATCTATACTTTTGTAGAAGGTGAAAATCCCGATATTACAGAAGACTTCTGGACCAATAAGAAAGTAGCATTGGCAAAAGGCGATGCTACACAAGGTATAGTGTCTGACCCTTCTCTGTATGCTTTTTTTTTGAGCATAGGAATACCATACACGCCGGCATGGAGCGAACAGTTGGATATTTTGACAGATACGAACTATTTCAATCAAAGAAGGGAGCTGCTCAACGGCCTGATGCCACAATCCGCAGCGTAGACGCACAGGTAGATGACTGGTATGATGGCTTCTGGGATATTGCCATGAAGTATTGTGAGGGAGACCTGCAGGCAGCAGAGCATATGATGGATACAAGTGTATTTATGTTCTATTATCGTATAAAACAAAAAGCTCATTATACGAAGTGGCATAATGAGCAGATGCAGGATGTTAAAAAGAGTGCTTAGTAATATTCGTAGCTATATTCTTCCATCATATATTCTTTGTAAGCAGAAAAGCCTGTTTCATAGATGCTTGTTAGCTTATTTCCTTTATCGTCTTTGGTAGTATATACTGCTGTTTCTTTTACAGTATCAGTAATGACTATTGGTGGTTGATTTTCGCGTAGGTTTACCGTTGCACTGCTACCTTCTCCGTAGCTGCGCATTACTTTGTAAAACTCTGTCCGTTTGGTAGCAAGCGGGTAGAAAGTATTGTTAAGCGTTGTTTCAGTAATGCCTATAAGTTTGCCGGTTGAGTCTGTACGAGAAGCGTATACATAGGTGCTATCGGTATATTGCAGGTTGTTTTGCCAGGTGCGTTTGCTTTTCAAATATTTTACATCGTTTGAATAAATGATTAGCCCAGTGCACTTGTTACCATTATATGTATACTCAGTTCTTGTCATTTCAACCGTATCTGTATATGGTGCATGGATATTATCGAACCAGTAACTAATGTTATTGGCAATATTGCCATTAGGCATAAAGCGTGTTACTTCTTTACTATAAGGATAACGGGCAGCTTTTTCATATTTATTTTCTTTGTTAATGCGTGCTTCAAAAGAGAGTGTAACTATAGTTTTGGGATTTGCACTAAGCCCTAATTCTGCTGTGTGGGTATAGTTCTGTTGGCCTTTGCATGTAAAAATGCTGAGGCTGTAAAACAGTGCAGAGAAAATAGAATATTTATTAATGATAATATTCATACTTACGAATTATTATTGATACGGGTTTATTGTCAGTAGAATTGCCAGGTACCGTTATTATTGTGAGTGGGTTTCCTAATTTGTCTTTTTTTACTGCAATATATTTTAATACGGTCACATTCCCTTTAAGTTTGTCTGTGTAAGTAATCAATGTCGTATCTCCTGAATAATTGAACTGTTGTATTACTGTAGTTGTTTTTATGTTTTGTATCTCCTTTGTTTCAACATAAGAAATTGGTCTGCGTCTGTTATCAATCTTTACCAAAGTTTTGTTGTAAGCATTCTCGGCTGCGCTATAAATGGTTTCAGTATATGTATCTTCAGATAAATAGTTATAACTAAAAGTATCAATGATAGCTCCTTTTTCATCATATATTTCTGTTCTGATTATTTTTTTACCATTAAAACTTATTCTCATTAGCCCCGTTAGTAAATCTTGGGAAGATACTATGTGTAGTTCTCTCTCTAGTAAGTTACCGATAGTGTCATATCTTTTTATTTGATATTCATGCAGTGCGTTTGTGTCTTCCGGTACCCAATCACCGAATTTTTTTGTAACATGTGTATATTCAGACTCAATGATAGTTTTGACATTCCCTATTATTCCATATTGAGCATATTCTTCTTTTTGAGCGCATCCGAAAAATGTTGCTGATAAAATGGCAATTGGTAAAAAAAGTTTCATTGGTAATATTTTTTTATTCAAATCAATAATACTACTTTTGTATAAATAATTGTTTTAGGGAGACGTCCCTTTTCCTGTTCTACGTCATCAGGCATCAATGCCGCCTTTAAGTGTACATTTCTACCTTCCTTATTTTTTTAATGTATGGCCGATATAATTGAAACGGTACATAAGATAACCTATGAAGTAAATGATACAGAACTGGTTAAAGCTACAGATTCTATACGAAATCAGATTGACTATTTTGTTAGGTTGAATGAACTGGCTTTGAAGTTAAAACAAAGGCTTGATTCTCTTAATGATGGTAATAATTCAAGGAGTAAACTTGAAACGACAATTGACAAGCTTAATACCAAGATTAAAGAACATGGTGCTGCATTAACGGAGACGGTATCTAAAAGTAAAGCATGGCAGGCTGGTGTCTCTCAGGAAATTGCATTATTAGCAAAAGCAACTAAAAGCTATGAAAAGCTTAATGAAGCATCTAATACAAAAACTACATCCGGTAATGGTGTGTTGTCCGGCCTTGCTTCAATGCGAAATGTTGGCAGTGGCGTAGTGAAAACTATGCAGTCTGTCATTGACTTTGTTGATACTATTGAAGATGCAATAAATAAGTTGGATTCATTAACTAAAGAGTATGCAAAACAGGAAACTGCCACGCTTCAATTGCAAAATAGTCTTAAGCAGTTTGGAGAAGGTGCATATTTTGATGATCTGACAATGCAGGCGCAATCTTTATCTGATCAACTAGGGTATCTTAATAATGATGAAATACTTGCTGCACAGGAAGCCCTTGTATCTTTTGGTAAACTTAGCGGAGAAGAGATTAAAAACCTGACTGCTGTTATAGTAGAGTATGCGGCTAATCAACATATATCAATAGCTGATGCTACATCTACGTTTATAAACGGTCTTAATGGACAATCAGATGCATTTAAAAATATCAATATAGCCATAAAGAATGGAGGTGATGTAGCTGCTAATTATAAACAAATAATAACCGAAGTTTTTACTAAGATTAGCGGCAGTGCACAAGCATTTGGTAGTACCACAGAAGGGCAGATACAGAAATTGAAAACCATGTTTGCCGATTTTAAAGAAAAAATCGGTGAGGGTATAGCTTACGTGCTTTTCGGGCCGCCAGAAAAAATGAAAACACAGCAGGCATTGCTAGAAGAAACACGTATTAGTTTCAACGCAGAAATTGAGGCATTGAAAAATGGTAATTTGCCGTTGGAGTCTCGGAAAATGCTATTGAAGAGATTAACACAAAATATAGCTCTTATCTTCCTCAGTTACTAACAGAAAAAAGTACGCTAGATGATATTACTAAAGCCCAGAATGCAGCAAACGATGCAATGCTGCAACATATATTATATCTCGAATTTCAGGATAAGCTAGTGGCGTTAAACAAAAAGAAACTTGATGGATATAGAATACAAGGGGAATCTGCAGTAGAATCTGAAAAGTTTAATAAACAAGGGGTTGAAAAATACAATGGATTAAGACCTGGTGAAGTTTCTCCTGGTACGGCTCAGCAATTTGAACAAAGAAATAAGGGGCTTATTGCTGCGGGCAAATCAATGGGGCAAAGCATGGTAGCAGCAGCCGATGAGGAAATAAAAAAACTCTATGCAGAGTATGAACAAATGGCTATAGCAATGCGGACTACTTTGGAGGCAATCTTTAAGCGTTTTGCTCAGAAGGCAGGCTCAACAGGTAATAGTGGTAATACTCACCAGTCTGCCAAAAGAACTGTGTATAAAAAGAGTGATATGGAGTCTGTGCAAGCAATCGGAATTACTCCTATTGCAGTTGATGGCCCCCCGGAAACAGTACAGCCGTTGGATACCAATGCAATGTTGGATAGAGATGCCGAGGCGAAAAAGAAAGAACAAGATGAGCTTGCTGCAAAGCGAAAACAACAGATTTTAGATGCGATTGCAGACTATCAAACACTTGCACAAGCTGTTGCTGATGCATATAATACAATAGTACAGGTACAAATTGATGCTCTGGATAAAGAAATAGCTATCAGGGAAAAACGTGTAGCTGCCGCACAGAAGCTGGCGGAACGAGGCAATGTAGAAGCACTGAAAATAGAAGAAGATCGCTTGCAGAAGGCACAGGAAATGAGGGCACAGTTTGCCCGCAGGCAACAGGCCGTAAACGCTGCCATAACAGTGTCTAATGCCATAGCTGCGGTTGCACGTGCAGCGCTGGAAGGTGGTGGTTTTGGCTCGGTAGCAACGATAGCTGCATTGTTAGCAGCATTGGCTGCGGGTTATGCTGCTGTTACCAGTATGTCTAATGATAATGCTTATGCCGATGGTGTGGTAGACTTTAAAGGTAAGGGTGGCCCCAGAGATGATAAAAACTGGGTACGCATCAGCAGCGGAGAAAGTGTAATAACAGCAGATGGCACCAGAAAAAACAGACACTTGTTGGAAGCAATAAATAATGGAGCGCAACTACAATTTATTAATCCTGCATTGGCATATACGATGCCTTCATTTGCCAGCCCGCAGTATAGTATGCAAGGTTATGCCTCCAGCTACGATCTTAGGGCTGTAGAAGGTAAGCTTGATGGAGTTATCAACGCTATTGAAGATAACAGGATGAAGCAAAATATATTCTTTAATGAACATGGTGTGGGTGTAATGACCGAGCGTGCGGTTAGAAAAGACCGAAAACGCTGGATGTAATAATCAAGAAGAAGTAACATTTTAAATCCTAACAACCTTGAACCTGAAACTTTTTATAAAACAGACCGATACTTTCCGTGCTGCCGGTGGACAGATACATTATGACGTACCGGCAGGTAAGCCTTATAACCCGAACAATCTGGATCTATTTCCGGGAGCATTACCTGTAAGCAGACAATGGCCAAATTATGGAAGCTATATTGATATAACCACCGAAGTAAGCAGCCTGTATAAACTGAAGCTGACATGGACTACAGAGCGCGATGGTAGTGGCTTTGTAACGCCAGGCGCATTGCAACAACAAAAGAGCGCAAGTGGAACGATAACATTTGAAGGGAAAGCTTATCAGTATTTGAAAAAATGGCTGATAGATGACGTGAGTGCTCCGCTGAATAGTGTAGATGTAAAAATAGAACATACGGGTTGCGGAGATTATCTTGACTATACCATAAAAAGCAGCGACCTGCGTTGGTGCGAAAACAGTATCTGTACGTTTGATGTGACTATCAAGCAAAAAGACGAGGTGCTAAACTGCATTAAGAGTACCCTGATAAGTGATAATCACCAACATTGGTTTGAAGAAGGTGGTATTACGAAAAAACATCCCAGATTCAGTTATTGTAATGAAATAAGGCCAAATGGTCAATTGGTGATACAGTGGTATCTGATGGCAAACATAGCCTTTTTGATATGGCTGATGATGACAAGCCTTATTCCGATAGTGATATCAATATTAGGGCCGTTGGTGTTTCTTATGAAAACCATTCTGGTTATTGCGAAGTTTATAAACAAGCTTGGTGGTAGTATAAATGTTGATGGTTTGCAGGACACAATTGATAAGTTGGAAAACTTCCTCCACACATTTACATCGCCTGATAATTTTAAAGATAACATAGGTAGCTTTTTTATAGAAGCAGCAGGATGTGGAAGAGAACACCCCGCGCCGCTTATCAGAGATTATATTCAGAATGTATGCGACAGATGTGGCATTAAGGTGACAGGTAACACAGCGCCTATATTTTTTGCACCGGAATGGGATATCGAAACATCGGATAAATCGAGAGGTAATAATGGTGTGATACATACGGCTAATCCGCATTATAATGCTTGTTATTTTTTTCCGCAAACCAAGAAAGGAATCAGACGATTTTACAATATGTCTGTTGCCGGATACAGTGAACCCAATCAAAGAGACTATTACATACAGGATAACAGACCGCTACACACACTAGACACATTTCTTGATGAGCTGAAGCTACTGTATAATGCGGAGTGGAGAGTGAAATCTGTGTATGAAAATGGGAGCTATGTACCATATCTGTTTTTTCAACGCAAAGATTTTTTTACAGAAGGGCCAGGCAACTACATATTCGACTTTGCAGATAACGGTGCTGATAGAAACAAACTATTGCAGGGTATTTGCTTTGAATGGAATGAACGGAAAACACCTGCCTATTGCGATGGGTTATACAATACAGATGCAGCAGATAGTTGTGGCAATGAAGCTCGGGCATTTATGGATGGCTATGTGTCTTTTGGTAATACGGACGCTAACCCCACTTTTGAAGGGAAAATGGAAAAGAAAACAGCTTTTGCAGCAACAAAATTTCGCTGCGACGGTGTGAGTACAGATTATATCATGGATGCTTACCAGGTATGTATGAATGGTTCGTGGATGAGTATTTTTCTGGGTCTTACCATGCAGACGGTTGTGCGGCCATTGCTGGAGAAATATACAGAACATGTGTTGCTCTTGAAGGATGAAACTACTACAATGCCGAAAGTGTTGATATGGGATCCTAACACCGGCTATGAAAATGCCAGAGCTGTCAGGAGTTTTGATTTAAGATACAGTGAGCCGACAATCAATCCGTTATACAACCAATCTGTTCTTGGTATTCCGCTACCGTTCACTGACTTATTAAAGCATCATCCGCAAACATTTGTAAGGGGTAGTTCTTTGCTGTGGTCAAGTATATTCAAAGGCAATACCCATTATGCAGAGTATTATGCAGATGCTACTGCTGGCGGAGCAGGGTATGGTGTGCCCGCCATGTTGGTCAATTACCCCATGTATTTTGAGCCGGGTTATTACGATACGCTTTGGGATTGGTTCCATTGGATAGATGACCCTAAACTAAAGCCGGCATTGAACCAGAACTGGACTACAAAGATTGATTTGTGTTGCGAAGACCTGCAGGCTGAAGCTAATGGTAAACGAAAGCTGGGTGTGTTTAATGATGCAGCAGGGATAGCACTGGGCGAAAAAGTAAAACTGCCATTCCAGTTTTATCCAGATGGCGTAATAACAGAAATAGAAGTGAGCTACGACCCCACAGACAATCTGGGACAATACATACAGCTAAAAGGAACAGTATAAAATATCTAAACCAGTAAACCCTATTAACCATGCTTTGGTTCAGCGATAAAAAAGAATTACAGTATTACAATCAGTCTCCCGGTGTGCCATGTTATTGCGAGGAGTTGATTTATCCCGGCGATATGATGCTGCAAGGGAGCATCCCGGGTGGTAAAGGTACAGGAAACTATAGTATAGGTTTCGAGGTGTGGAGCACGGATGGTAATACCATTTATGAGGTAGCAACATCTTATTTCGATTATTACTTCTTTACCAACCCTGTCAATCAGTTGCATTATTTCTCGGCACGACTCAAGAGCTTCAGCCCTGCTATGTGTGCGCACAAGTGCTTTCTGATACGTGTTGGTATTACAAATGTTGGCGAGCCGAATAACTATTTGTTTGCCAACTGGACAGAGCGCTGGTGCATCAGTGAATGCTGTGACACAGCTAGAGGTATAATCATTTCTCAAGACGGAGTACTAACAAACCCGACAGATGGCGGTGTTGGTACAACAGTACCTGCAGGAAAGGCAAAGCTGAATGATTGTGGAGAGCCGATGATACGGTTGATATCTCAGTTTGATTGCTACGATGCATTTACAGGAGCGTATTATGGCCGCCCTTCTCACATACTTACGGGTTCGTTTGTGCCTTTCCTGAAGATTACCAGTATGAAAGGGCGCATAGTACGAAGGCCCAGAGAGATAAAACGAGAGATAAGCTACAACTGCCGTCTGCAACAGTCTGAAAGTACACAACAATACCTGCTGGAAGGGTTTGAGTATTTCCCTGCCTGGAAGATGGCTGAAATAGAAAATCAACTACATGCCAACCACATATGGGTAGATGACTATGTAAACTATAAGGAATATCAATATGCAGGAGGCACTGCTTTTAAACAGATTCATAAATGTGCAGAATTGTTTAAGCTCGAAACTACATTGCAAGACTGTACACAAAGACAAGTTTTTGGTTGCGGAGATTGTGCGAATGCTGTTAGCTATAACGGAGCTGCTAAAGTGTATGCTATACCTACATCGTACGCTGGTGGGGCATTTTATGGCGAGAGTAAACAATTGATTGCAAACGATTATCCTGCATTATTGGATTATCTACGCGCTCAAAATGGTGTAACGGCTGTAAGCGATACAGATGAATTTGAAGGCTATTACAATGCTATAAGTGTCTTTGCAGAAGGTGTATTGCCATCTTTCTTTTATTATGATGCACCTATGGCCCGAAACAGAGTGTACGGGAAAGTGGTAAATAGTACAGATGAGTTAGTAAGCCCTGTAGTATGCGCTATACCTGTAGTTGGTACATTGACGCAGGAGGATATTGAGTGTATTGCACCTGCAAATGGTACTGTTGCAGTTGAAAATGACGAAATGGTTGAAGCCTTCGTTCGTTCTACAGGTGTATGGACAGTATGGCCGGATGTAAGTAAGGCATTTGTGTCTAAGAATCAGGTAAACCTTACCATACATTCATTTACAGATAGTATAGTACAGGCACCTGATGAAGACGTACTGGTAGATTATGAAATCATAGGGATAGTAGACGCTGCCGCAAGGCCATCAATCATAGCTGTGCTGACAAATGCTAATAACGATACAATACCTATCGGTGTTTATGTGAGCATTGATAATAAGGGACTGATACGCTATTCAGGTTCACCGACATCTGCCGATGAAAGCGGTACAACCATTCACCTTGAAAATCTTGTTTATAATATCTAATATAATTTCACCATGACTAAAAAAGTAACAATACCCATCACCAATCACAGTACATCAGGAATATGTACATCATACTATACCGTGGGTTACAAATTGAGCGGTGCAACAAACTATACCACGCTCTCGCCCTTTTATCTGCCTGATATAGAAATAACCAACCTTTTGCCCGGCGTTACTTACAATGTACGCATCGTGCGCCATTGTTGTGACGGACTTGAAAGCACGCCGTTGTTACTGGATGTTAATACCTAAAATCTTTAGCCCATGCCAAATGCAGTTATCACCATACCGCAACCCGTACTTACTACGGGGCAGTTCTTCAAAGTGCGTTACAGACAATTACCTTTCGGAAGCTGGAGCGGATATACGAACAGAAATAATAATCCTTTTGCCTTGACGGGATTGAGTGCCAATCAATACGAACTTGAAATTGTTTTGGTAAAACCCGACGGCACAGAATGTCCTGCTGTTTATAAAACGTTTACCATTACCGGCGAATATGACTGTGCTAAAGTGAGCTTTGCAACACAAATGGTAAAAGTAGGTAGCATCTATAATCTGGTTGTACAATACACAAAAAATGCAGGCTATACAGACCCGCCTTGTGGGTGGCGCATTGTATATACGCAGAATAGTACTACAAATACCTATGCTGTTGCAACTTTATCAGGTGCTACAGGTAGCTTTAAGATTCCGTTGCTGAATAACAATGGTATACTGGTACGTGTATACTCGGATATGTGCAGCGATAAAATAAAGATGTGTTACGAAGCAGATGTTTCAAAACCATCTGAGCCATGTACGGGTATGACGCTTGTGAATGCTGTCATGACGAAGAATATGTCTACCAATACATTTTACATTACGCTGAATATTACACAGTCTGCACCGCCAACTACAATTCCTATGGTTTATTATAAGCAAACCAATACTGTAAATACAGGTAAACAGGATGAGTTGTTATTCAACCCTACTATTTCGGCAACTGCTACATCTGTTGTCTTTAAGGTGAGCCCTAATACAGATGTAAATGCTGAGGTGTTTTTCTATACAGGTTATATCCGAGATGCTTGTGGTAATATTTTTTACTACAATGTAAATTGTAATCGCTTTTAATTTTGTTTTATTGTTATTTATGTTGTAATTTTGTTTTAAATATTATTTCCTGCCACATAGCCGGTATGCTATTCAAAACATACGTTCAGGTTTATTCTGCCTTCATAAGAATAGTCTCATTTTTAACCTTTAAACTTTTAATCAAATGGCTTTTTGTCCGGCAGATTGTGCCAACATCACCATTACCACCAATCAGCCCGGTGGTTGCGACCTGAAGGTTCGCAAACGTAATATAGACCGTATCGGCTTCTTTCCCTGCAGTGTAGACCTGCCGGCACCATTTACCTGTGCAGGCTTGCAGGCGCTGATAGATGCCAATACCCTCACATTCAGCAGCCCCTTGGCTAATATTGAAGTGCAGGACCCGAATTTTGAAGAGCTGCAAATTGCAGACTGCCGCCCGAGCGAACGTATGGCTACGAGCCGCCTCATCACTTTCCAGGATAGAATTGCTATTGAAACGGCTGCTATCACAACACCAACATCAGTTCCCGCAAACCTGTTCTTCGACTACGATTTCTGGAAGGATAAGAAAACCAAACGCGCTATGTTGCGCTATATGTTTGTCTTCTGCGATGGTAGCGTAGTAGTACCTAAAGATGAGAATGGCAAGCCAATGGCTGCAGGCCTGGATGTATTCCTGAGCTACGAAAGGCAGGGCAGTGGTGGCAGTTCTTATATCCTCGAAATAAAAAAAGGCCAGTTGGAATTCAAAGGCGATCCGCTTGATTTCAACAAACCCGAATTTACCACCGGCAACGAAGTGTTCTATCTGACAGACTGCCCGGGTATTTTATAGGATAGTATTAAGTAGTAAGTAGATAGTAGTAAGCAGGCGTTGTCGTAAAGGTTTTCGCAAATAACCTATAAAATCCTTATTACCACACACTGCTGCTACTATTTACGCTATTTAATTTCTTACTACTATATACTTTTTACTTTATACTATAACACCATGCAACCAAACGAAGTATTAGCCATACTGAACAAAACGGTAAAACTGAGCCGTGACATGACAGAATCCCTGCAACGGAAACGCGATGTGTACTATGGCATCAGCCTGCACACTACAGGTGCTTGCCCTGCATTTAGAGATTTGTCGGGTGGGGGTACCATATACCCGCAGGGCTATTATGGCCCGGAGTATCAACGCCTGTTTGATAAACATTTGCTGAGCCGCCATCCGAGAGAGAACGATGCAACCCGCAACTGGCGTTTCAGCCAATATCGTCCGCTGACGAAAGCCCCATTTGCACAGATAACGGAAATAATAACAGGTGCTATCTTTCAGGATTCTAACTACGATCTGAACCTGCAAGACGCACAAGATGAACAATATATCTGGGGCAATCACTTCAGCGGGCACGATATAGTAGGGTATTTCTGCAATGTGGCTTTTCGGAATATGGTTGAAGACCCGAACGGGGTACTGCTACGCATACCTGCATTGCCGGGCTATGCACAGGCAGATAATAAACTGCAGGTAGATATATGGTTTGTAAATACCAAAGATATTGTACTGCTGACGCAGGACGACTTTGTATTTCTTCGTAATGGCTATGCATGGTGGGTAGATAAGCAGACCATCTGGCGATTCAGTTACAAACCCGAAGAGAAGAAATATTATCTGTCGCAGGAAGATGCACATGGCTACTATGCGCATATGCTTGGCCGCTTGCCAATAAGCATTGCCGGCGGTGTTTGGAATACACAGGGCTATTACGATAGCTATTATAGCAAAGCAAAAGCCGCTGCCGATGATTTTGTAAGTGCTTATAGTGCTGCACAGTTGGTTGATAAAGAAGCGTCTCATCCGTTTATAGTAGAGGCAAGTACAGATTGTCCTGACTGCCGTGGGCTTGGGCAGGTGCAGCAGGATTGTGACAGTTGCCCTAACGGTGTGGAACTGGTGTCTTGTGGTAGTTGCCACGGAAGTGGGCAGATAAGCCGCAATCCCGGACAGCACATTATAGTACCACAGGATAAGCTGAAAGATGGTTCACCCATACAGATAGTCAACCCGGATGTAAGTATTAATAGCCATCACCGAGATGTATGCGCACAGGTAATGAACCTTATTATAGAAGCGCTGCATTTGCAGAAAACAGAAGAAGCGCAGAGTGGAGTGGCAAAAGCCATAGATCAGGAAAGGTTATACAAGTTTATCAGCAATATCAGCAATCATGTATTTGATAAACTGATAACCGATACACTTAGGGATATCATTGCCTATCGTAATGCGGGTGCTGTGGCGGGTGCAGTACATCCGGTTGAATATCCGTTCAGGGTATTGAAACCAACACAATTCCGCATTAAGACATCTGCCGATTTACTGAATGAATATGCAACCGGCAAGCAAGCAGGTATGCCTGTCTTCATACGTAGGCGTATGGCATTGGATTTTGTTGACAAGCAATACAGCGGCGATGCACTGATGAAGAAGAAAGCGCAGCTGATAACACAATTGGACAGCCTGAGTGTGATGAGTATAGATGAGATGACTGCTCTACGCAATGCAGGTGTAGTAAGCGATGCTGAACTGCAATACAGCAGGAAGCTGCCTGCTGCTATAGATGCGCTAATAAGAGATAATGGAGAGTATTGGTTTTTGAATACACCAAACAATGTGATTGAATTGGGCCTGTTGCAGGTTTAGGTGTTTGTTTTTTTGTTTCATAGAAAGTGGAAAGAGCGCCTTGTCTAGGGCGCTCTTAATTATTTATTGATTTTTGATACAGTTGCTGTATTCTTCCATCATATTGGTACCTGGTCCTGATTCAAAACGCAGACCTTGCATTTTTTTAATTTGGTCTTCTGTTTTGTTACAGATGGTTTTTGTGTCGTCAGTTGTTTGTCCGCTGGTATGATAGTAGCGCACTTTACACTTCCAGCAATATTCTTTGTTTTTGTTGCAACTGGCCGTAAAAATCAACAGCGCAGCCAAAGGTATCAGTATTCTCATCTGGTCGAAATTTAATAGCAATATAGTGAATTATTCTATGTTGTAAAGGCACTGTTTACAGATATTATCCGCATGAAAATCAATAGATTATTGCCTTATCTGTTTGTTAGTTGCTTGTTAACTGATTACAAACCTGCTGTTAACCTGCCCTTAATATTTCTTTTGTGGCCTTCGATGCCCCCATATTTGCATCATCAAACAAACAAACTAAAGCGCAGCCCCGTAAGGCAGCCACAAACAAAACAAACATGCCCGCCCCGTAAGGCAGGTAGCAAACAAACAAAAACAAGAATTTAAAACACACCAAATCATGGCAACACAACACAACGCAGTAGCTGTATTGATACCAGGAGCCGAAAAATCGGCAGTTGCGACAGCTTCTGAGAAATATGATATACACGTAGTAAACGAAGAAGTGTATAGCCTTCAGCGCGATTATGAGCGCTATTTCAAGCCATCAAGACATATTTTTCATAAAGAAGATGTGAACCTGCTTTTTGTATTTGCTGATGGCAGTGCACAGTTGGTAGAAGATGTAGTGAGCCTGAAAGGTGTGCTGAGTAAAGTAAAGCAAATGCTGGGTATGCAGGCTGCTTAATTGCACCGTATAGCCGTATGCTTTTACTATCAGCATGCTAATGCTTTGTAAATAAGCTGTTAAGCAGGCGCTAATATTTGGAAACCGTATAAGTCACATATTATATTCGTTCTTTAAGCTGTTTTCGCACAGCCTGAAGCACAAAAAAACACAAAGCCGTATTTAACACTACGGTTCAAAACAAAAACAATAAAAAACACACAAAATGAACGCATTAAAGAATGCCGTTGCGATATTATTTCCCGGCGTAAACACTACAGACATTCAAGTCGCTGCATCTGTTCACGAAGCTAATATCCTTGTAAGGGAGCCATATAACGAACAGAAAGATTACACTAAGTTTTTCAAACGCTCGAAGCGTGTTATTACCACAGATAGTATGAACTTGTTGTTCATTTTCTCTGACGGAGAGTCGTTGATGGTAAAAGACGCAAATACACTGAAGAAAGCACTGAAACGTGTTGCTGTAGCAGCAGGTGCATTTGCTTAAATGCTACAATAGCGTTCTGTGTTTAATAATATACTGCAATGGTCTGCAGTTAGTACCCTTATGGTTTCCATAAGGGTATGACCAATTATACTATGCTTTGTTGGGTAGTGTAATAGTAAATGTACTGCCTTTGCCTGGCGTGCTGCTGACAACAATATCGCCTCCATTTTTCTTGATAAACTCATAGCACAATTGAAGGCCAAGTCCTGTGCCTTTTTCTCCACCTGTACCACGTGTACTGTTCAAGGTTAGCTCGTTGAATAGTTTACTCAATTGCTCATCTGTCATACCTACACCTGTGTCTGTGAATGACACCTGCGTGGTGTTTCCGCTTGTGTACCCGCTTATGGTTATGGTGCCACCATCGGGGGTGAACTTAATAGCATTTGATACCAGATTCCTGAATACGATATCTATCTGATTAGCATCGCCGTAGGCTGTTAGCTCTTCAGGTATGTTGTGTGTAAGTGTAATGCTTTTTTGCAATGCTGCATCCTTCAGTACTGCAATCGTTTTCAAAGCTTTACGTTTCATGTTCAGCTTTTCAATATCCAGTTTCTGCTCACCCTTCATGCGGCTTTGTGCCCAGTAGAGCATGTTTTCCAGCAAAAGGCTTACAGATTGCAGCTTATTGTTGAGCTCATTTTTATGCATTGAGAACTCATCCGGCGTCATCAGCTTCTCGTCCAGCATCATCATGGTGCCGGTTAAAGCATTTACAGGGCTACGTAAATCGTGGGACAGTACCGAGAACGTAACATCTTTAAAATCGTTCAGTTCTTTCAGTCTGTCAGCCTGTGCTTCTATTTCCTCTTTTTGTGCCAGTATTTCTGCCTGACGCCTGCGTTCGCGTTGGGCATTGCGGAAGAACATCACGGCGATGATGGCAGCCAGTACAATGCCTAAAAACGCTGCAAATAAGAGTATGTTCTTGTTGTTGGCTTTTGCCACTGCAAGCGCCTTGTCTTTTTCCAGTATTTCTATTTCGCGTTGTTTCTTTTCTATCTCGTAGTTGAAGACCATTTGTTCGGCCTTGTTCTTGGCTTCATCGCTGCTGAGGCTGTCGCGCAGCGATTGATTTATTTTGAAATAAGTGAGTGCATTGGCAAAATCGCCGCTATGCTCATATATATCGGCCAGTTTGCCGGAGATATCCCTTGCCTGCTCTTTAACACCTATTTGCTGCATGATGTCAAGTGCATCTTTCAGGTAGCCGATAGCGCCTGTTATATTACCCTGTTTGAATAGTACCTCGCCGATGCCTGCTTTACATACACCCACACCTTCGGCATCTTGCAGCTTTTCAGAAACAATCTGCGACTCCTGATAGAGTGCAAGTGCTTTAGTCAGGTCGCCTTTCTTCATATAGGCTTCCGCCATATTGCCTTTCAGCAGGTTTTGCAAATATTCATTCTTTACTTGTGTAGCAATGGCATATGCCTCGTTCAGTGCAATTAATGAAGAGTCATATAGTTTGCGCTCATTGTATATAATAGCATTGGTTGTAAGATTGCCTACTATATGATTCTTCGCATCTGCCGCACGGTTGATTACTAAAGCCTTTCCGTTATAATTGAGTGCGTTGTTGTAATCGCCCAAGCGCACATATATATTAGCAATATTAGAAAGGTCTGTTGCTATGTCAATATTGTTTCCTTTTTCTTGTTCCTGTATTTTCAACCCCTGCAAGTAGTATTCGAGCGCTCGGGTATAGTTGCCCATCTTATAGTAGATGTTGGCAATATTGCTACGTGATTTGCCGGCTTGCAGATGCTGCTTATAGCGTTCTGCGTAGCTAAGTGCACTATCATTGTTTATCAATGCTTCGCTATACATACCCTTGCGAAATAATGCACTGGCAATATTTGAATATACTGGGCTTGCCTCTTTGTACAGCTTATTTTCATTGATGATGATAAGTGCCTGTTTCTGCGAAGCTATGGCACTGTCGTATTGTCCACGGGTAAAAAAAGAAGAACCAAGTTCCGTTAATGCAAGTGCGACACCTCTGTAATATTTATTGCCCGATGCCAGTGATAATGCACGACGGGCAATATTGTATTGAGAATCTGAGGAACTGTGGTAGTAAGTTTGTGCAAGATGTGTGGTAAGTAATACCTTGTTGGTATCGCTGTCCTTGAGGGTGGCAATAACTTTTCTGAGGCTGTCTGTATTAGTTTGCGCCTCTGTTTGATGTATGTTGAAAGCTATTACAGCTATAGCCATAATAACCATCCGGAGTAATTTGTTCATTAACGGGTCATTCTTGTTTGTGTTTGCCGGCTTAGGTATAGGTAAGATGGTTTGTTACGATAGAGCAGTATAACCTTGTAAATATACAACGGATATTTAAATGATACTTTGTACTTATGTACAAATGATATATATCACTACAGCTATTAATGTCTGTAGATTGCTACTCTTATTTGCCGGGAATAATATTTTTATTTATTAATATTTATAATGAATACTGATATTTATGGTGGTTTGTAGGTTTGCAAAAAAACTTTTTTAAAATTATTTTTTGTTATTTAAAAATAGTTTGTACATTTGTGCAACAAAGCAAAAATAACCCACCATGAACATCAAGAAATTCTCTCCTAAGGATGCCCGTATTATAAAAGATAATGAAGGCAAAACACCTGATGAATTGCTGACACTGGGTCTTTCGCAACGCGGATACAGGCGATTGCTGGAAGATAATGTAGAAGTAGAACAAACGAACAGTACACTGTTGCAACCTGTAAGTGTACAAGCGGTTTCGCTAACCCCTGTAGCCATCAGCCCTGCAGATATGCCCAAACGCATCAATCTGTACAACAAGAAAAATGGCAGAACTGTATTGATGGGCTACAAAGCAGCTGCAATGTTGGCAGATAAGTATCCTCACGAATTTGAATTGATAGCATAATGGCAAAGAAAAAACCTATACCCGAATCCATAGTTGAAGACATCATCATAACGCCTGTAAGTGTAGAACAGGTAATTGTAACCACCCAACAGGAAATGCAGATACCCGAAGGTTATGTATTGTTGGTGGCGCTTAATGAAGATGGCACGGACAAACCCGGCAGCGAGTTCTTTTACCCTGCAGGAAAGTATCAGAAGTATTACGGAGATACCACAAAATTCAGACTGAAAGCTAAAAACGAAATAACCGAAAACACACACTATGAATATCTCAATAGAACAAGCCAACAAATTATTGGCCGCACTGGCCGGAAATGTAGCAGTTGTGGCAGATGAGCAACAAGCTGATGCAAACGTTGATACAGAAGTACTGTTAGCATCCATCAACGAAAATATTACCACCAATCTGCGACCTACACTGGAAGAACAAATGAAGCCATTGATAGAGGGCAATTATCTGGGTAGGTTTACGGGTACTATGCGTGCTGCCATGTATCGCATCTTCAACATTCCCCGCAAGGAACTGGAAAGCCTGAACATTGAACAGATGGTGACAAAGTGCAAGCAGATGGTAGATGCGCAAATAGCGCAAAACGAAACTGAAAGACAACAAGCAGCAGAAACTGCCATCAATGGATATGAAGCGCAGTTGCAACAAATAAAGGATAACTATGAGCAAATGCTGTCTGCTGAGCGCAATAAGCAAACCCAACACGATATTACCGCGAGGTGTATAGCTTTGCTTGAAAAGCTGCCACGTAAAGGTGGCGATATTGCAGAACAGGCAGAGATGCTGCGCTACAAAATGCAATCGGCTTACGATATCCGCTACAATGAAACAGATAAAAAGCTTGAGTTTTATAAAGAAGATAAACCCGTATTTACGGATAATAATCAACCTATGAGTGATGAGAGTTTTGCACGTATGTGGGCTGAAAAAGCAGGCATACTTGTAAACGATACACGCCATATATCGCCCGCTGATGTAAAGGCAGGACACAGTGGTGGCTATGGCAGCGGTGTCATCATTGCCCAACCCACGCTCGATAATGCAATGGAAGCCATTGTAGCATGGGCAGAACAATAGTGCCATAGCAGGACGCTGCTATTCAAACAACACGTTCCTTGCCGAAAATCTTTTTCGGTTTCCCAACACTTTTATTGGCAGTAACCCTGCTGCATCCAACTATTTCGAGCCCCTGCAGGGGACGGGGCTCACAACCTATTAACGTATATAAGCCATGAGCTTTAAAAATGCCATGCAGGCAACACAGAAAAGCATATTGCAATATGCAAAACAAGGCCGCCCGTATGAGGTGCTTGCCGCTGTGCTTGCTGCCAGACAATATAATACAACCATTATGGAAACCGACCTGCAGTCTGAAGCAGGTAAAAAACGCCAACTGAAGATAAACTACTATGCACCTATCTGCAATGATAACGGTACAGGTGCAGAGAGCCTGTGTAATGCAGGTACTGTAGTAGAACCGAAGCAAGTGTTCTTTGAACTGAAACGTACAACAGCATCTGCTGTTTATCAACTGAATCGTGATGACGTACGTTATGTAGATGGCGCATACACATTCAGCGATCATGCCAAAGCAGCCATAAACGCAGCATTGCCTGCTGTACGCCGCAAGTTGGCATTGGAAGTTGCCAATCTGCTTGTTTCAGGTGCAGGCTTGTTGCCTGATGGTAATACAAGCCGCATGCTGCCTTTCCTGGATAAAGAGAATGGTAGTGTGAACCCGATGGGCCTGTGGGAGATTGAGCGTATTTATCGTGATGCGGGATTCTCTAATCCTTTTGTAGTGGGTGGTACAGATGTGTTCCATTGGCGCAAAGCAGTAGAGATTGGCGGTGTGAACGACAAAGGTCAGGACATCAGCCAACTGGGCCGCAGCAATGCCTATTACGACAGCCTGATTAATGATGCATTCGGCGATCCTGATAGTGAACATATCATCAGCTTCGATCCGCAAATGCTGAAGTTTGTAAGCTTTAACCGCAATGCAGGCATCTTTGCAACAGACCTGCAAAACATAGATGCTATAGACGCTATCTACCAACGTGGTGGTACAGACTATATAGAAGGTGTAATGGCAGACCCGCTGACAGGCCTGCTGTGGGATTTGAATGTTAACTACGATAAGTGTAACTACCGCTGGACATTCCAATGGAAACTGGAATGGGACATCTTTGTGATGCCGCCTGCTGTGTGCGGTATTCCGGGTGTAAACGGCATTTTCCACTTTACCACATGCCCTGGGGTGCAATATACCTGTCCTGATGGTGGTACGCCGGCAACACCTGCATCAAGCCATACTTACGAATGGAATACAAGTGGTGCGGTAACCTTCCCGCTGTATATACACAAGCTGGAACTTGGCGGTCAAACTACGCATCCTGATGTTACGGTTGCCAATATTACAGAACTGAAAAACTTGTATAACGACAGTGTGAACGGTTATGTATTTGCGGTGAGTGACACTAAGGTTACCTATACAGGCTATGGCACTATCGGTGGTAAAATAAATGACACTACTAACGTTTCCTTCACAGCAGCCCCTTAATTACCCTTCCTTACAAAGTTCCCCGGCGTTAGTAGCGGGGAACTTTTAAAAACCTTAATCCATGTCTGATATAAAAAATATCATATCCATACGCGATGTGACTACGGAAGAAAATGTACCGTCTCTCAGTGGGCTCGATTTGATGGATGCACCTGAAATATCCATCATCAATCTTGCCAACATTGCTAATGAAGAATATACAAGCGGCCTCAGCCTGGCAAGAAAGAAAATAGAACAGGCTATACTTTTAGTACGCAACGACCTGATGAGTGCGCTTGCTGCAAACAGAGTAATCCCAAATCTGGAGGCAAAAAGACATAATACAGGTGAGTTTAAGCCAGCAATCACTTTCCCTGCCGAGGCTAAAGAGCGAGGTATTACACTATATAAGAATAGCAGGATACGTGGTTCACTTCGCAAGCTGAAGATTCATAAAGTAAAAATATACCCGCTTGCAGACGTTGCGGATGTTCAGTTGAAAATCTATGATGATTATACTGGTGGGGTAGTATCTACATACAATGTGAATCTGACCGCCAATCAGGTAAATAGTTTTGATGTAGGCTACGAAGTGAAAGGCAGTTTTGCACGGGTAGTGCTTGACGGTACAAATATGCCTGTTGCAGGTGCGTATCTCACATGCTTTACAGGTTGCAATGGCACACTGCCCAATGATTGTGGCTACACCAAAGGATGGTATGATGATAAGGAGATAAGTGGTAAAGAAGGCTTTGGTATTAATCTGGAGTTTGGCTGCGAGTGCGACTATGACCAATTACTGTGCGACTTGAGTAAAACCTATGTAGGCGAACTGGTATGGCTGAAAACACGTGTGCTATTGCTTGAAGAGCATTTGCGTACAAACAGGCTGAACAATTGGGTGATATATGGCAGGGAAGAAACACAGAACTATCTGACTGATATAGAAAATCAGTACCGTGAAAAATGGAAAGTGTTCAGTGAGGCGCTGCATGGTATTGTTGCAGGTATGAAAGATGATTGCCTTGTATGTAATGGTATAAGGTGGGTTACTAATGTTTAAAACAGATGAATATGTTGGTGTTTTTTTTATATACAATACTTGCGTTGGTAGCTAACGCATCACTTGTCAAGATTCTACACATAAGTATACAGCCCGGACAATGGATTGATACGCTTTTCGGGTATCAGAAAAGACTTCAACAGTGGGATTTGAATGGCAATATACTTCTGTCTAAAATAGGTGGCAATTGTGAAGTGTGTTTCAGTCATATACTAACATTTATTGGCTATTGGCTGTATATGCTGTTTATGAATACAGTTGCCGATGTATGGATAACCAATACTGTAGATAATTGGTTTTGGGTTGTGTTCGGGAATGTGCTGTGGTATCTGCTGTATGTTTCTATCGGCAGCATGTTGTCTCTTTATTTCATTACAAAACTATTTGCTAAATGAGTCTTTCATTACAAGAGTATCACGACTATCTGGCTGGGTTTGCTTCCAAGAAACCAACATTACAACAGGTAATGAAAACAAATAATAGGCCTGTTAAGAAGATAAAACCTAAAACCTTCACCACTAAAAAACGATAAATGCAAAGAAGCGATTTTGATAAGCTGGTATTATACATACTTGAAAAGAATACTTACCTCAGCAAAGGTTATGGTAATGCTTATAAAGATGACTTGACAGGAAGGGTATTAGTTGACAGAGGGGGCGACAAGCTTGCGCTGCTACCTTCAGATGTGCTTGGGAATTATTGTTATCTGCGTAACGATACTCAAATGAAGCACATAGCTGCTGAGGGGCAGCGACTTACAGATACAGGTTCTCAACGCCTCACCTTCAATGACACGATGACTGCATACTTGGTGGCTGTAATTAAAAATGCAGATGCATACCAGTTGCTGGAAAATCTGAAAAATACTTGTATGTCTTATGCAGAGATGAACGTAGTGCCGGTAAGCAGCCATTGGAATAGAGAGATTGTAATGGCTGATGAATTGCAGGGTATGAAGCAAGATGATGTTTTGGCATCGTTACAAAGACTAAAGAACGAAACAATTGTAAAGGTACAGCTAAGCGTATCAAAGGAATATGTGCCGTCAAACTGTATTGTAAACCCTATAAACCCATAAGTATGAATAACATAATTAACCTTGGCGAAGTGCCAATTGCAGAGGAGGGTATATCGCTTCCGTTAACTGCTGACAGTACAGGCGCTTGGGAGTTTATCACAAACTTTAACGGAGCCTACCAGTATGTTCAATTTAATGCTACTGCAGGCGATACGCTGATTGTTCCTGCCAAACTTAATGAATACTATACGTACACATTTAAGCTCTATAAACCAGATACTTCATTGTTTAACAATGCTTCGTATCAAGTGCAGACAATTCCCATATTACCGGGTGTTGAGTATACAGGTGGTATTGGAGAGTCAACAATTAAGGCAGGCAAGCTCCAGTTTTATGCGTTGGACGGACAACAAACGTACAATCATACAGCACTTATCTATGCTAAGCAGATTACAGTGTTTGTTGAAGGTGTAATGATGCAAGAAGGTAGTGCGAGTGATGAGTATCAAGTTGACTTGCTGCTTGGAGAATTAAGTTTTAATAGTCCGCTAATAGCGGCGCAAAAAATTTCTATCCTATACATTAAATAAGAAACCATGAAAAGAATATTAACGATATTATTGATTTTACATGTCGCTACGGCATTTTCGCAAACTGGTATGATGATGAATCGGTTTTATATAACAGGCTCACTTGTATTAGGTAAAGGTGATCGTACTTTTGCTGATACTTCTTGCTGGTTGCAAATTGGTAAGGATACTACCAGCAAAGGCTTGATACTTCCAAGAGTAGTTTTGGATAGTGTTAAAACTGCAAAGCGAGGCTTGTTTGTTTATGATCTGAAAGACTCAGTTTTATATCATTTTGATGCTAATAAACGAGTGCGCTACATGACATACAAGGATACAGTGCTCATAAAGCAAATCATCACTCAGAATATACCTGTAATTGATACGAACGTTATATCAACAAAGTATTTTGTCAATAATAGCTTTGTTAAGATAGGTGGGAATGATATAGGTAATACGCTCTCAATTGGTACAAACGATAACCAGCAGGTAAATATCAAAACTAATAATGTCAGTAGGATTGTAGTAGCTAATGATGGTGCAGTAGGTATTGGTACAAGCCCAACAAATGGAAGGTTACATGTGAATGGCAAAATTGGAGCAGACGGATTAGACTTAATTAGTAATAGTTCAGGGTCTACCATGCCCGGGGTTTACCGAAACGCTACATGGGGGATGACCGTGAATGGTTCAGAGGGCAGTATTTCAGACTACACGCTTATTAATAATCCTGTAAATGGTCAAACTGTAATGACAGTTCCACACGGTACGAATAAGTCTAAGTTTCATGGAAAAGTTGAGGTAAATAATTCTACAGAAGAGGTACAATTAGATTTATCGAGCTCCCCCCTCAAGACATTTATATGCAGGTGTTAGTACTTCTTCATATAATGGCAACAATAAAGGTTTTGTTTCTTTTGGTGCAACTAATACTTCAACAAACACCGCTATTGTTCTTGATAGCGCTGCAGTTTCTGTTCCTAATGGTAATTTATTAATTGGGAAGTATACTAATAACGGAATCGATAAACTACAGGTAGCAGGTACAGCTCAGTCCTTTGGTATCAAGTTCAATAATAGTGTGCCTTATGACGGTAATCATTATAATTTAATTAGGCGGTTTCAGGATACATATACTGATGGTATAGAGATTGTAAGTGGTGGTGCATCCGGTGGGTTCAATGGCGGTTTCAGGATAAAGACAAGAGGTGGTGCTGGTACATCTGCTCCGATTGAAAGTGTAATCATTAATGGAGATAAAATATCGATGGGGTATCATACTCAATACATGGGTGATGGAGCGGCAAACTTTAATGCTCAAGTATCGATTAATACTAATAATTCTAATGGACAAACAATTAATCTGTTTAATAGGGATTTAGGAACCCCTGTAATTCAAAGCTTCTCTAATTATTCCTATGGTTCTGGTGGGCCAACGATGACATCTGCAATTGTTTGTGAGGCTGATAATTACAGCTATCGAGGTAATCTTTCATTTTTCACTAATAACGGTACTTGGGGTGATTGGGCAAGCAATACACGCGCAATGTTAATAGACGGATATCAAAATGTTGGTATTGGTGTATCAAGAGGTGTCGGTGCCGTAAAAGATGGAATTGGCCTTATATTGCCATCTGCAAGGCTACATGTATTAGCAAGTAATGCATCAAATCCGGTTACAGTGTTTCAATCTGCTGCAAGTCAAACAGCGGATATAACTCAATGGAAAGATAATTCTGGAGCTGTATTGGCAAAGGTTGATAAAGATGGGAACGCTGTAGTCCAGAAGTTCAAAACTGCTCAGCCATCTTCAAGTGGTTCAGGGGAGTATAAATTTGGTAAAGTCATTACAGGAGCAAGTGTAACTATACAAACCGATAAGTTTGTTGAGGTGGAAATTGATGGTGTTATCTATAAACTCGCAATTGTTCAATAACCATGAAAACTAATATTCAATTCGGAGTCTCGCAAATACAAAAGCCAACTCCTAAATGGGCTAAGTATACATTTCGTATTGTTTTCCTTTTGTTATCTATTGCAGTTTTTATGGTTAGTGATTATCCTGGAATAAACGAAGATATGAAGCGTTTACTTTTAAAATGGTTTTCAGGAACCAATATGCTTGTTTGGGGGATTTCAAAAATGTTTGGAGTAGAAGAAAATGGAAATGCAGATGACTCAACAGGATATAACAATAATAGATAAACAGCTTCGGGGTATCAACTTGAGATTAATCTGGGCGCTTATAGTTTGTACAGCTGTCAGCGTGTCTACAGTACTCAGCGTTTATTATGGGTTCAGAAACGATATAGCGATACAAAAGATACAAATCAAATTGCTGGAAGCTCGAGTAGATCGTATAGAGAATAACCAAACCCGATAATATGAAAAACCTTATCACTTATTTTATCATCATGCTTTCAATTGGCATGATGGTAACAGGTTGCATGTCTGAAAGACATGCTGCAAAAAAACTATTCACTATACATGCTAAATATCCTGACATTGTAACCAAGCACTGTGCTGATGTCTTTCCGGACCAAAGCTATTTAGTAGATAGTGTAATATTTCTTCCCGGGGTAGAAACTACAGTTATCGATACGGTTCTTGTTTCTGATACAATTACCAGACTTCTAACAAAAACTATATATCGTAATGACAAACGGGTTGATACAATCTATAGACTTAAAAATCTCAAGATTGTCAACAAAGCCAGAGAGCTTCAATTACAGAATGAAAATCTAGCCTTGTCTGTCAGCTTTGGCAAGCTTCAGAAGGAACGGAATATACTCTTTGGGGTGCTATAATTCTAGGTGCTTATACAGTTCTACGATGGGTTTTGAGGTTCTGGAATATCAGATTCCCTTAGTAATTCCGCTTGCGTGATGCTTTATTCCGCTTCGCTGATAAGCTTTTTGTTATGAAAGCGTATTGTATTCATTTTGTAGAAAATTGATACAATGCGCTTTTTGCATTCACTCATATTGTCAACAATCTCAGTTTCAGCTTTTGCTCAGGTAAAAGTGAGCAATTTGCCGTCGTTACTGGAATATGCAGATAAACACGCTCCGGTTGCATTGCAGGCAAGCCTTTCGCCTAAAATGTCGAAACAGGACGTAAACTTGCAAGCATCGGGACTTTATCCCAAAATAAATGTATTTGGTGCTGGAGATTACTATCCGATAATTGCTTCGCAGGTAATACCGGCAGAGGTGTTAGGTGGTAAACCAGGCACTTATTTGAAAGCTCAATTTGGCTTGCCATATGTGTTTGCAGCAGGTGCTGAACTGACAATGCCTGTTGTGAATCTCGAAAAATGGGCGCAGCTTTCTCAGGCTAAGTCGGTTTACAGCCAATCTCAATGGAATAGCAAAGCGGTTCTTGAGAATTTTCATATTCAATTAATGCAGGCGTACTATCAAACTTTAGCTACTAAAGATGTACTGTCATTGAATAATGAAAATGCTGAGACTACAGCTGAGTTGGCAAGGATTATGTCAGATCGTTACCAAAACGGTGTTGTGAATCCTGCTGATTTCAATCGTACAAAGAACTTGGATATTGACGTAAAGAATTCGGGTTACAATTACGATAAACAATTACAGCAAGCATACAACAATCTGGTAGCAATGTTGAATCTCAAAGATGATTCATTGCGATTATCTGAAAGTCTTACTGACTTTAAATGGCCTATATTACAGCAGTTGGGTGATGCTACCGCGCGACCTGCCTGGAAAGAAGCAGATGCAAAGCTAAAGACTGCAGAGTTTGCCTTAAGAGAAAGCCGTACAGGTGGTTTGCCTCGTATGTCATTGACAAGCCGTTACGTGTATAACATGCAGAGTAAGTTCGAGACAGCAGGTAATAATGTGGAATTCAATACCGCAAATGTTGGTGTTCGTGTAGATTTCCCCTTGTTTCAGGGCATGTATTATCGCTCATCTATAAACAAGAGCAAACTACAATTGCAAAATGCAAAATTGGAACAAGAACGTGTGCATGCAACTGTAACGCAGCAACAGCGTGATTGGTTTGCATTATATCAAGCGGCATTTAATAAGCATACAGCATTACAGGAAAAAGTACAGAATGCATCTGAAAACCTGCGCATTGCAAAACTGAACATAAAAGAAGGGGTTATGGAGTTCGATGAATTCAATAACATCTTTACAGAATATAACCGCGCAAAAATGGAAAACCTCCAGAATTTGGCTGACGGTATTTTATATTATCTATTAAGCACTCAAAATTTTTAATAAAATGAAACAACAGCTGTCATGGTTGTTATTGGCTGCACTGGTAAGCAGTTGCGGTAGCAAAGAAACCGAAATACATCCTGAAAAGAAGGTGCTCACCTCGGCAGTGTATGCATCAGGCAGCCTTGTGCCCGAAGAGGAGTATAAAGTGATTTCGAGTGTGGATGGGTATCTGGTACAGGCATTGGTAAAAGAAGGCGATACGGTTCAGAAAGGACAATTGCTATTTGCCGTTAGCAGTGATGTGCGCAATGCTCAGGTGCAAGGTGCAGAAGCATTGGTAAAACGTACTATGCCTGCAGTAGTAGATAATGCACCTGTATTCCGTGAGTTGCAGGGCAAGCTCGATGTGGCACGCATACGCATGCAGCAGGATAGCCTGCAGTATCAGCGTTATAAAAACCTTTTCGAACAGAATGCTATTTCTAAAAGCAATTATGAAAAGTACTATCTGCAATACCAGAGCTCGCTGAAAGATTATCAGAGCCTGAAACAGAATGTTGAGCAGCAACGCATATCTGCCAATCTGCAATTGCAACAGGCAGAAAACAGCCTCATGGTTGCCGCTGCACAGTCTGAAGTTGGTAAACTGAAAAGCTTTGTGAACGGTGTAGTGTATGATGTATATAAAAAAGAGGGCGACCTTATCAACCCCAATCAGGCAATTGCTTTGGTGGGTGCGGGTAAGATGTATGCTAAGCTCATGGTTGATGAAGATGATTTGGATAAAGTATACGCGGGTCAGCAGGTGTTGATAACGATGGACGCTTTCCCCGAAAAAGTATTCAAAGCACACATCAGCAAGGTATATCCTTTGCTGAGTAAAGTAGAGCAGTCTTTTCGGGTAGATGCGCAACTGGATGATGCTATACCTGTATCTATGTATGGGCTGAATCTGGAAGCGAATATTGTTGTAGCAGATAAAAAAAGTGTATTGGCTATCCCTCGTGTTGCGGTAATGAAGGGCGATACAGTATGGGTAAAAGAGAACGGAGATAAGAAGAAGGTAAAAATACAGAAAGGTATAGAAGACGATACATGGGTAGAGGTGCGTGGTGGTATTACTGAATCATCTGTTGTAATCTTAGAAAAATGAACTGGAAATTAGCATATACAATTGCTGTTACCCACCTGCTTAGTAAAAAGAAGCAGACAGTGGTAGCAATGCTTGGGGTTACTTTCGGTATATCTATGTTCATCATCATGATAAGCTTTATGACCGGAGTGAACCAGTTTCTGGAAGATATGGCTATGGATAATACGCCTCACATCCGTATCTACAAACCCATAGAGCTGAAAGAGAATAAAATTATAGCCGCAGGAAAACAACAGACTGATAAAGACTGGTATGTACTGGAACATCAACGTCCTAAGAAAGAACTTACGAAGATTAAGAATGGTTTGATAATGGCGCAACACATTGCTGATATGCCCGAAGTATTAGGTGTTGCGCCACTGGTGTCATCGCAGGTATTTTTCAATAATGGTCCTGTACAGTTGCCTGGTTCTATCTCGGGTATAGATATCGAATCTCAGAAAAAGCTCTTTCAGCTGGATAAGAAAATGGACGAGGGCGAACTGGATGATTTGCTGAAAGGGTCGGACGTGATAGTGGTTGGTAAAGGCCTTGCAAAGAAGATGAATGTGAAAGTGGGCGATAGGGTTAGCATTACCACGCCAGAGGGTAATAACCTGAATGTACGCATTGTGGGTATATTCTCATTCGGCATTAGCGCATGGGACGAAACAAAGAGTTATGCAACCCTGGCTACTGTACAAAAGATAATGGGAGTTGACCCTTCTTATATTACAGACCTTAACATGAAGCTGAAAGATAAAGAAGCTTCGTTGGCATTCAAAGACAAACTGTCTAAAATGTACCCCGATGTGTATATGGAAGACTGGGAAACGGCCAATGCATCTATACTGGCAGGTACTAAAATCAGGAATGTAATGACGGCTGTTGTATGTATTACGCTGCTGATAGTTGCAGGTTTTGGTATCTACAATATCATGAACATGAATATCATCAACAAGATGAAAGATATTGCCATACTGAAGGCAACGGGTTTTCAGGGTAATGATATCACAGGTATATTCTTGTTGCAATCTGTTATGATAGGTGTGGCAGGTGGTTTGCTTGGTTTGCTGATAGGGTGGTTCTTTAGCTTTTTGTTATCAAGGACACCATTCCCTGCGGGCGAGTTCTTCCGTATTGATACATTCCCTGTCAATTTCAAATTGTTTCACTACGCATCCGGTTTGTTTTTTGGCTTCCTTACTACTTTGTTTGCAGGTTATTTCCCTTCAAAAAAAGGTGCCAGGGTCGACCCTGTCAGCATCATTCGCGGATAATATTTAAGACAATGACGATTCTTAAGGCAACAAATATCAGAAAGTATTTTACCCAACCCGAAAAGTTTGAGGTGCTGAAAGGCGTGAGCTTCGATGTGGAGCAGGGGGAATTCCTGTCTATTGTGGGCAAGAGCGGCTGTGGTAAAAGTACGTTGCTCTACATCCTGTCAACAATGGATACGGACTATGAAGGGCAGATGGATATAAAAGGGCAAAAGGTAACAGGGTTGGGGCAGAATGAACTGGCGCACTTCAGGAATGAAAACCTCGGCTTCGTATTTCAGTTTCACTACCTGTTGCCAGAGTTTACAGCCTTGCAAAATGTTATGATGCCCGCATTGAAGTTGGGTAAATACAGCAAAGAAGAGGTGGAAGAACGTGCTATAAACAAGCTGCGTATGGTTGGCATGGATGAGTATGCGCTAAAGCACGCATCGCGCCTTTCGGGCGGGCAACAGCAGCGTGTGGCTATTGCCAGGGCATTGGTAAACGACCCTGCTATTATTATGGGCGATGAACCAACTGGTAATCTGGATAAAGCTAACTCGCAACGGGTATTCGATATTTTCAGACAACTGACGATAGACAACAAACAAACCATCATCACCGTAACACACGACCCCGATTTTGCCAACGGCAGCGATAGGATAATTGAAATGGAAGACGGCAATATTATAGGTACACATTTTCCTAACGGGAAGCATTAATGTTTGTATTTTGTGTTGAAACAATGTGACGATATTAAAGTGGCATCCAAACAGATGTATAGGCGTATCAACTACCTGCAGTATAGGTTTACACCCTATGTGCTGATAGTGCTGTTTACGGCTACCATGTCTGTGGGCAGATACTACATGTTGGCACAGTTTCATTGGCAGTTGCACCTCTTAGGGTTTGTTATACAAACGCTTGCCATGATAGGCATCTGGAATCTGGTAAAGCTGATAAGCCGCTTGTTAGATAGGTTTATGCCTTTTGAAAATGGCCCTGTTGTCAGGATATTATTTCAGCAGTCTATTACACTGATTATTCTGTCACCTGTTATGATAGTGGGCTTTTTGCTCGTCAAGCCATATATGCCGTGGTTTGTTACCAAGCAGTTTATGGCTATCGGTGTCATACTTTTTGTAGTGTTGGTGGCCTTGTTCAACTTTAGTTTCTATGCAGCATACTTCTTTAAAAACTGGCAGGATAGTATAGTTGATAAAGCAGAACTGGAGATACAGGCTGCGCAGTTGGAGAAAGAAAAGATGGATTTACAATATCATCAGCTGCGCAATCAGGTAAACCCGCATTATCTGTTCAATACCCTTACATCGCTCGATGGGCTGATACATACCAACCCCGAACTGGCAAGCGAGTTTGTACGCCACATGTCCAAAGTGTATCGTTATGTACTACAACATAAAGAAAGCGAGGTGGTAAATCTGGATGAAGAATTATCTTTTATACAGCACTATATACAGTTGTTGCACATCCGCTATGCCGATGGTTTGAAGATAACTACTACCGTAAGCGATGAAGCCAAAGACAAAGGCATCGTGATGGTAACGCTGCAAATGCTGATAGACAATGCAGTAAAACACAACATTTTGCAACAAGATGAACCCCTGCGTATCGAGATATTTGACGATGCTGATTTTCTTGTTGTACGCAACAATAAACAACTGCGCAAGCAGATAGAAACATCGAACGGGCAGGGTATACAACAATTAAAACAACTCTATACCTTCCTTACACAAAAGCAGATAGTGATAGAAGATAAGGATGATACCTACACCATTAAAATACCCCTGCTATAAATTTGAGTGTTATGAAGATACTGGTATTGGAAGATGAACATTTGGTGGCCGAAAGCCTCATGAAGCTGGTAAAACAATTAGAGCCAGCTGCAGAGTTGCAAGGGCCCATCGCATCTGTAAAAGAAGCGCGCAAGGTATTGGGTGCAGGTATGCCCGACCTTATTATATCAGACATACAATTGGCAGATGGTATATCGCTCGATGTGTTTTCTGACGTAAATATCACTTGCCCAATCATATTCACAACTGCATTCAACGAATATGCCATCCGTGCATTTAAAGTAAACAGTATAGACTACCTGCTGAAACCGATAGATAAGGAAGAATTGAAAGCAGCATTTGACAAATACCACCTGCTACAGAGCAAATTCGGTAACGAACAATACCTGACGCAGATAAACGAACTCTTCAAAAACTTTGGTAATAGTAAGAAGTACAAAGACCGTTTTACGGCGCATCTTGGGCGCAATATTGTGTTGATGCATACAGATGATATTGCCTGTTTTACCAAAGAAGAAATTATATACCTGGTACACAAAGAGGGCAAAAAATTCATAACAGACTATCGCTCGCTTGATGAGGTGGAAGAGCTCTTGAATCCCGAACATTTCTACCGTGCCAACAGACAATTCATTATTTCTCTACCCTACATAGATACCATGCGCAGCGATGAAACAGGCAAAATCATCGTAAAGCTGAAATACCACGGCACATCCGAAATTATTGTCAGCAAAGAAAAAGCCGCCCAGTTCCGCAAGTGGGTAGAGGGGTAGTGTTACTTTAGCAAAAAGTTAATAACTCCGCACGCTTTCAGGTATTAACAATACTGTTCATGCTCTTTTTTGTAAATTGCTGGTATGATGAAGTTTACACGTACTTTATTATTGCTGGCTTCTTTGTCTGTGGCTACGTTGGCAGATGCGCAGACGGTTTCTTTTGAAGGACTGAAAAAAGTAAATGGCAATGAGCTCTTCTTTAAAGTAGAAGGAGAGGGCGAGCCAATATTAGTAATACATGGCGGCCCGGGGCTGAACATGGAATACATAGAGCCACACATGCAAGAGTTGGCAAAGAAGAATAAGCTTATATTCTTTGACCCGCGTAGCACCGGCAAGTCTGAAATACCGGACGATACACTCGGTACAATGCATCAGTACATTGTTGATGATATTGAAGGTATTCGAAAAGTTTTTGGATTAAAAAGGCTGAACATTCTCGGGCACTCCTGGGGGGCAAAAGTTGCATTGTTATATGCCCTCAGGTATCCTGCTAATGTTAAATCATTGGTGCTTACCAATGCCTTGCCGCTTAGTCATGAATTTGATAGTTTGCAAATAGCGTATAATGATGCAATGTCAAAAAAAACTGAAATGCAGGAAAAGCGGATGGAAATCATATCCAGACATATATCCCGTATAGAAATACAACAGCGACTCGCATTCATGTACAGCCTGTACAATTATACAGACATCGATAAAATACAACTCACATATCCCGAAAACTATGCTGATGCACAAATAGCATTGTTTCGCGGACTTAGCTACGATTATAAAAAATACGATATCAACTTCTATCCATATGTCAATAAAGTGAAAACACCTGCATTGGTAATACATGGTCGTGCAGACGGACTATCTTTAAAAGCATCTGAAATGCTTCAAAAAAGTTTGGGTAATGCGCAGTTGGTAATTTTCGATAAGTCCGGGCATTTTCCTTTCATGGAAGAGCCTGAAAAATTTGCACAAACAGTGAATGTATTTGTAGCAAAACAAAAGTAAAATCAGATTGGTATATAAATAATAACGCCCCGCAACTGCAGGGCTTTATTATTTATCAATAACTGCTTATTATTCAATAGTCAGTTTAACAGTAGCAAATTCACCTTCACTTTGCAGTCGCAATGTATAGATACCTGCTGCTACGTTTTGTAGTTTGATGGTATTGTTTAGCATGCCATTTTTTACAGGCAGGCTTTCTGTATAGATAACCTGTCCTACAGCATTCATAACAGTAGCCTGTACTTTGCCCTTTGTATTCCATTTGCCTTGCAGTGTAAAGCTGCCATTGCTAGGGTTAGGGAATATCATCAGCTTATTACCGGTATTTGTACTGTTTATGCCATTAGTTGTAGACTCAATGCTTACTACAATACAATTGCTAAGAGCAGTTTTAGGATCAGGACACAGATAGTCGCTGGTAAGTTTTACACAAATAGTATCGTTATTGCTCAGTGTTGTAGCGCCCCATATATTGCTTGTGGCACCTACTATGTCTTTGCTATTGCGTGTCCATTGATATTTAGGGCTGTTGCCGGCATTTACAGGGGTTGCTGTAAAGTTTATCAATGTGCCACTGCTCACAGTTGTGCCTGCAGGAGGGTTAGATGATATACTTACTAACGGTGTCACATATGGCAATACCCTCATTGTAATTGGGGCACTATTAGCAGCATAGGCATTAGCGCACAGTGTAGTAATGTTTACACTGCAATAAAATACATCAAAGTCTGTTACAGCATTGGTAGTATATGTTTTGCCGGTAGCACCTGTTATTGCGTTGCCATTGCGGTACCATTGGTATGTAGGGCTTGTAACGCCTGCAATGTTTGCATTCAGGGTTACAGTGCCGCCCTGGCATATTGAGTCTTTAGGACTAGGATATGCATAAAGTACCGGTGCTGCTATAACAGTTACCACTACTGCAGATGGGTCTGATTGGCAATTGTTGGCAGTAGTACGTACCGTATAAGTGCCTGCATGTGTGCTGTTAGCACTTAATATGCTCGGGTTTTGAGATGAAGATGTAAAACCTGCAGGGCCATTCCATATATATGAAGCACCAGCCACCGCAGTAGCTGTCAGATTAAGTGTTTGCCCTGTACATACAGGTGTATTAGCACCGGCAGTAGGTTTAGCAGGTACTGCATTAACTGTTACCACTGTAGATGATGAAAGGCTGCAACCATTTAGCGTTACAGTAGCATTGTATGTACCCGAAGCATTGGTAGATGCTCCTGTAATGGCCGGATATTGTTGTGTAGATGCAAAACCATTAGGGCCTGTCCAAGACCATGTGGTATTAGAGCTGGATGTATTACCATTGAGCTGTAGCGTACCGCCTGCACATATCGGGCCATTATTGTTAAGGCTAAAGTTGGCAGGCATTGGTTTTACAAGTCCGTTAACGGTATCTGCATTTTTACATCCATTGGTAGTAGATGTTACTGTTACAACATAGTTGCCACTCATAGCAGTAGTAGCGCTGGTACGTGTAACTGTAGGCGATGTACTTGTAAAGCCACCCGGGCCAGACCAGCTAAGTGTAGTACCCGAAACAGTTGTAGATGTCAAGAATAATGTAGCGCCTTCGCAGATAGGTGCGTTTGTACTGGCTACCGGTGCAGCAGGAGACGTCTGTACTGTTACAAGTGCAGTATCAGAAGAACTACAGCCGTTGTTTGTTACTGTCAGTGTATAAACACCTGTTGCGCTTAATTGTGCATTTATAATATTTGTTGTAAGTGTAGAAGCGCTGAAGCTATTAGGCCCAGTCCATGAATATGTATAAGAACCACTGCCTGTAAATGTGCCTGATAGTTGAATGTTTGCAAATTCGCAGAATGGTCCGGTACTTGTTGCTACCAGGTTCAGCGGCTTAGTGCCTATTGTCAGATTGGCTACAGTAGGGTCAGATGTATCATTAGGGCTAGATGCAACTATTCGCAATCTGTATCCTGTGCCTGCAGGCATACCTGTAGGTATAACACCTGTAATGGTGCCACCCGTAGATGATGTTACACTGCCAATATTTACAGGAGTACCAAAGCTGCCTATAGCATTAGATAATTGCAGCGTAAATACATTGCCGCTCCTGAAAGGCTTGGATACATCGTATTGTATATTAATAGTATCGCCCGTACATTTATTGGTACTGCTGCCTTGCATTACATATACAAATGTATCTACAAGTTGAAACTGCCCGCACAATGAGTCTATCTCAGCTGTAGTAAGTGCCCTGTTATAAAGGCGTACTTCATCCATATCCCCTTTAAACCAATAAGGGTATGTACTGAAGTTGCCGAATTTGTTGCCACCTAATACCAGGCTGTCTGTGCTGGAACCAATCGGAGTAATAGTATTATTGGGAGGTGCTACAGTTTTTAAAATTCCATTTACGTATGTATGATATGCAGTATCATTCCATGTGGTAATAACGCAATACCAATTATTGGTTTGTGTTGTAGGCGTGTATTGAAATTTTGAAACATAAGGCAGATTGTTGTAGCCGCCTGTAGAAAAAACATACCCGTCCATCCTTACATTGCCGCACGTGCTGTCATATGCATTTTCAAACAATTGCATAAAATAGCTACCCTGCGTATAGTCTGCACCACGGCACAGTATTCTGCTGGCTTCGCAAGTGCCTGTATAAAACTCGGTAGGGCGTACTACCGCGCAAATTGTGTATTTGTTGGTCATATTCAGGTCGCTTTGATAACCTGTAGATATGTAGCTTGTAGTAGAACCGCTGAAATAGGCTGCAGTATTAGTGCCGCCTAACGCGCCTGTACTGTATGTAATACCAACCGGATTGCCATGGTGCGTACCTGCAACATCCTGTGCATTACCATTGAATGGCCAACGTGCTACCAAGCCCGAAGATAGCTGTGCATAAGTGTGTGTGCTGAACATAGTTGCCAGCAGCAAAGTCATTATTTTTTTCATTGCTATTTATTATACTACCTTATATATACAGGTAGCGTTTTTTGAGTTGTTGCGGTCTTTATATTAATATAATACATGCCTGCAGGCAGGTTGCTTGTATTTACAGTATGTGCAAGTATGTTGTTGTTTACGGTCGTCTCCTGTTTCAGCAAAGTCTGTCCCATAGCATTATACAACGCCATCTGTACATTACCATTGTCTATACCTATGGCAGATATGGCAAATACACCATTGTTAGGATTTGGTAATATCCTGTATTGAACATCTGAGCTTGGTTTTACACGCTTGATGCTGGTCGTAGTATCACCACCACCTGTTGTATCATCTCCGCCTGTAGTGTCATCTCCATCATCGTCGCTGAATTTTACCAAATTACAAAAGCTGTCAATTTCTGTTGCAGAGAGCGCCCTGTTATAAAGGCGTACTTCATCCATATCTCCTTTGAAAGTATATGGGAAAGAGCCAAAGTTGGAAGAATTGCGCCCCATAACGATGCTGTCTGTAGAAGGGAAAGAAGTGTAGTATGAAGCTGGTGTAGCTGTACTCTTCAATATACCATCTACATATATTTTATGTGCAACACCATCCCATGTGGCTACTACACAATACCAATTGTTGCTAACGATGGTAGGTGTGTATTGCCAGTCTGATACGGGAGGCAGGTTGTTTGCATAGCCCGAAGAAAATACATTTTTACTGGTATCAAAGCTGCTACAGCTTGCATCAAATGCATTATCAAAAAACTGCAGAAAATAGTTTCCGTTTTGATATTCAGTGCCGCGAGATAGTATTCTGTTGCCCTGACAAGTGCCGGTATAGTAGCCTTGTGGCCTTACAACTGCACAAATGCTGGTGTATGCCATATTCAGGTCGCTTTGGTGTGCTACGGATACAAAGCTTGCAACATTGCCATCAAAGTGTGCAGCGTTGTTTGTAAGCCCGTTTTGGCCCGTAGTATAGGTGACATTGTATGGGGAGCCGTGATGGGTGCCTGCGTGATCCAACGCATCACCGTTAAAAGGCCATTGAGCTACTAAGCCGCTTGATAATTGTGCATTAGCAGAAAGCGCCAACATGATACCAGCACATAGGGTTACTAGTTTTTTCATATTTAGGTTATTTATTGATTGTAAGCGACAAATTTATGACATTTGATTTGTTTTTTATACGAACTGTGTATTTTCCTGTAGCTAATCTATTAATATTTATATCATTTTTCAGGCTATTATTTACAACCGTTACACTTTCTTTTGCTACCTGTTGCCCCAATATATTATAAATACTTATATCGGCAGGGCCATTTTCTAGGTTATCAGCTACTATGGTACAGCTCTCATCTGCCGGGTTGGGGTATATATGTGCATTGTATTTTCCTGCGGTTTTGTCAATTCCGGTATTTGTAATGTACATAACAATAGGGGTACTTGTTACCGTATCAGGTGTAGCACAGTAAACGCTGCTTTTTACCGTTATAGTAATAGTGTCCAAATGTGCATAGTCTGTACCTGCTTTAGAGCTCCAGCTTACGGTATCTGCACCCGGTATTGGTACACCATTCTTCTTCCATTGAAATGTAGGTGTAGCACCGGCATTAGTGGTTATAGCCGTAAAGAATGTAGATGTGCCTGCAGGTATACTGTTGGTTGGTCCCACTGTGCTGTAGATAGTTGGTGGAGTGGCTGCAATACCTATACCCACACTTATAGTATCTGATACTGAATATGGTTGGCTGCTTATGATACGCATCTTATAGCCACTGCCTGTGGCTACACTGCCCGGTATCATATAGCTGAAACTGCTGCCCTGTGTACCCGCAACTACATTCAGTACAGTTGGCGATGCAAAACTACCTGTAGCATCAGATAGCTGTAGGGTAAAGTTATTTCCAGCCATGTAATCATTTACAGTATTGAAAGGTGTTGAGTAAGTTACATTTTTACATAGTACAGATGGGGGCTTAGGGGTAAAGTACAAGCCATAGCTATATTGGCGTATTTCATCATCTGTCAATGCCCTGTTGTAAAGGCGCAGGTCATCAATAAACCCTTTATACCAGTATGGGTATGCGCCCGCGGTACCCTGATATGTAGCACCTATAAATAATCCATCTGTAGATGTGCCTGTAGTACCGGATGTTTTTACATAACGGGATTTCAGTTGTCCGTTTACATATATGCGCATCGTATCATTCTTCAAAGTAGCTATTACTACATACCAAGTGTTGGTAACTATGGTAGGGGTATATTGCCATTGAGACTCTGTACCTGTTATAGTGCCTGCAGATGCTGCAAATACATTTTTAGAAGTGTCTGTACTTGCACAGCTATTATCATAAGCATTGTCGTAAAAATGCAGGCTGTAGTGAGAAGGGGTGTACTGTGCGCTACGCCACAAGATGGCATTGGTCTGGCAATCGCCGGTATAGTATCCTGTAGGTTTTACAATAGCGCAAATGCTATAGCTGCTCCCCAGGTTCATATTGCTTTGGTATGGTACGGTAACGTATGTCTTACTACCATCAAAAACTGCCGCTGTATTAGCTATGCCGTTTTTGCCAATACCGTAATTCATGAAAATCTGTATGCCATGCGCGCCATTGCCACTGCTATCGCCGGCATTGCCATTGAATTTCCAGTTGGCTACCAGCCCACTCGTTAGCTGAGCATTGCTGTGAAGCGAAAATATAGATAGTGCTGCTGCGCAGAATAGCCTTATGTTCATAAGTTAAATTTACCCATCTAAAATACGGAAAATCCAGCTATTGGCAGTTGCTCCTAAATATTAATGGGTGTTAAGTCTGGCCTCATATTCGCCGTATTTAGCAGGCAGTTCATAACCCAGGCTTTGCATAATGTGTTCCAGCATCGGCTCTTGGTAGGGGTCGTATTTTTTATTCAGGTTAAAGCCGTGAAATTTTGCCCATGTTTGCCATTTCAAAGCGTAAAAAGTGTTTTTGTATTCTTCCATCTTGCTATAGATGTTTTCACCACTTTGCCTTGCAATCAGCTTTACAAGCAGCACACCTTGTGTTTCATTCAGCTTGCTTATTTCATTTTCAAAACGCTGGCGTATTTCGTCTTCTTTTCTGTTTACAAAATCTTTACGTTGGCGTTTGCTGATGTTCGGGTTGTTTTCCTGTACATTCAATTCATTCATCATTGAAGTGGCAGCATCCAGATAAGGTAGTATGGTGGTAACGTAATACCGCATCTGGTTGTATTTGTAGCGTACCGTATCATTATCCCAGTTTCTTTTAGCATCTACTGTTACCCTAGGCAGGCTGAAGCTTAATACCGTATCGGTATTTTGTGCATTTGTGCTGTAAGACAATAAAATAAACGAAAGGATAAATATTCTGTTCATACAATATAGCTTATTGCAAGCCTTGTGCCAAAGCTTCGGCATACAGGTGTTAAAGAAATGAAAAAATAAGCAGCTTATTGCCTGTTTACTGCAAATGGAATATGTACTTCTTTACCGTCTGCCAATGTTACAAGGTAGTACTTACCACCTGCAAGGTGTCCCTTTAATAAGAACTGATGATGCAGAAATTTTTTATCTGTTTGCAGAGATATACTGTGCATTAATTGTCCGGACAGGTTGTATATACGCACAGGCATTATCTGGTCGGCAGCAGTTTTAACATCCAGCCAGAAATTGCCGTCGTTGGGCGAAGGGTATAGCATTACAGCTATTTCGTTTTTATAACTAAGGCTTCGTACATCTACTGTTGTGCTGTTTGTAGATAGGCATCCGTCTTTGTCTGCCGTTACAAAATAGTTTCCACCTACGGCTTTGGTGATGTTGCCAACATATGCTGTTTTGCCGGTATCGGTATATCCGCTTGGTCCCGACCACAAGTATTTCACGTCTGCGGTTGCACAGTCTGCTGTCAGCATAAGTTCCTGTCCTTCCCAAAGGGGGCCGTTGTTTTTAGCAATTGGTTGTTCGGGTACAGGCTTAGTATATGCATATATAGTATCGCCAATAGTAATACAGCCCTTATAATTGGCTACTACACCATACATGCCTGTTTTACTTTTGCGCATATCAGCTATTTTCACGATTGCGGTTGTATCATTTGGCATGGCAGCGCCCCACCACAAATACTTTGTTCCCTTATATTCTTCAACAGCATTCATTATCAGCGTATCACCATCGCAAACAGGTGCATTGTGTATTATTTGTGTTTTTTGCGGGTATGGATTTACCTCTACATATATCGTATCAGTATTCACACAGCCCCCGCTGATACTATCTTGCAAAATATAATAGCCGGTAGCCAGTTTGCTGGCAAATGGCAGAAAAGGGTTTTGGATATTGCTTTTGAAATTGTTGGGACCTATCCATAAAAAGTAGGCGCCATTTACATCTTTAGCAGTCAGTTGCATGCCATCGCCCTCGCAAAGCGGGCTATTACTGCTGCCTTCCGGTTTTTCGGGCTTGTCTACTATCGTCACAGTATCTGTAACGGTTGCAGAATAACAGCCATTGTAGTAGGTACGCAATGTATATACGCCTGCATTGGCAATTGTAGCGTTGTTGATGAATGGCGTTGGTGATACGGACGTATAGCCACCCGGGCCATTCCAAATAAAACTAGCGCTGGTACTGCTGCCGGGCAAGCCGAAAAATTGCAGCTTTTTGCCGGTGCATATAGGGCTGTTGCTTAATATTTCAGGTGTATCAGGTAATGGTTTTACTGCAAAGTTCCGGTATGCGGTATCTCTGCAATTGTTGGTGTCTGTTACTACCAGCATATAAGTGCCTGCGTATGCAGGTTGTGCGCCATATATACTGTAATTAGCATTGTTGGTAATAACAAGCCCTCCCGGAAATTTCAACAGATTGGTGGTATGGGGTTGCCAGTTCATATTCAGGTGCATGGTATCACCTATACATACAGGAGAGTTAGTAGTAAGCAAAGCTATCGGTAACGGGTTTACTGTTACCGATAAACTATCGTAGCTAATACAACCATTCAGCTGTGTTGTAGCATAGTACCTTCCTGCCATATTTAGCTGTGCAGCAGCTATAGCAGCAGGAGAGCCACTGGACGTGTAAGACAAAGGCCCGCTCCATGTAGTGATAGCACCCGGTGTGGTGCTATGTGCATTTAGTGTAATGATATTGCCCTGACACACTTTTACAGATGCAGGTGCAATAGATGGTTTTGTTTTTATTGTGATATCAACACCATTGTCTAAGGATGCACGTGTGGGTTTATTGGTAATAATTCTTATTCTATACGCATTGCCAGATGCAATATTTACAGGTATGCTACATACAATAATGCCATTGGTATCAGATGTGTAACTGCCTATTATCAACGTTCCTGTTGCAAAATTCCCAGAAGTCGATGAAAGCTCTGCCAGAAAGGTATTGCCCGACTGAAATCGTTTACTCACAGTATAGTGGGCATGCAGGGTATCTCCCGGGCATATGCTTAATTTTTGCAGGGGTAGTATGGTTACGGTAGTATCCGGCTGTGCATAGCAATGCCATTGCGCCAGCAACAAAATAAATAATACCACCTGTCTCAGTTTCATAACCAAATATCTGACTATAGATAATGCGTAACGATTTAAAGTTAAGGGAAAGCGGGAATACGGCAAGCGGAGAGGTTCGTTTTTTAAGCATATCTTAATTATCTTTAGCAAGCCTATGTTGAAGTACTTGTTAATAATCAGTGGTTTATGCTGCAGTCTTTCGGTATCTGCACAGCAAACCTACGAGATGAAGCAAGGGCTTATTCGTTTTTACTCCGAAGCTCCGCAAGAGCTCATCCGCGCTTCTACCACACAACTGAAGGGGGTGCTCGACATCAAAAAGAAGTTGTTTGCATTCAAAGTGTCTAACAGCAGTTTCGCGGGCTTTAACAGTCCGCTGCAGCAAGAGCACTTTAATGAAAACTATATGGAAACAGACGCCTACCCCGAGTCGAGCTTTAAGGGAAAGATTATTGAAGATGTTGACATCAGCAAAGATGGAGAGTATAAGGTGCGGGCCAAAGGAAAATTGACGATTCACGGCGTAGAGCACGAGCGTATTCTGGATGTAGACATCAAGCGTAAGGACGGCAAGATAGTGGTACATGCAGAATTTCTCGTTTCGCTCGGCGACCACAACATAAAAATACCAAAGGTGGTGTACGATAAGCTGGCGCCAGATATACACGTATCTGTCAGTGGTAGTATGACGCCCATTGGTGGTTAGATAATATATGCGCTTCGCAATACTGCTTATTGTATTTATATGCAGCACCATTGGTGTGGCGGCGCAGCGCCCTTTCACACGCAATTTCTGGCTCAATGACGCAAACATACCTGTAAGGGTAAATGCCATGCTGCAAGATGGCTATGGCTATTTGTGGCTGGGTACAGACGATGGGGTGTACCGCTTCAACGGCAGGCAGGTACGCATGATGGGCGATAGCATACGCAAACCCGTAACGGCCATTACCATTTGTGGCAATAGTATTATTACAGGCCATTCAGATGGCAGCATCAATATATTGGAAGACGACAAGTTTGTACCATTTCGCATCAATGGCGCAAAGCCCGCATCTGCTATTTCAGACATGTATTGCGATGGTGCAGGTGTGCTGTGGGTATGTACAGAGGGGCAGGGCTTCTATATGATTATGAACAATATCGGCGTGGCTTGCAATACATCTATAGGGCTTTCCGACGATTATGTTTATAATATCTCTGTATTCCCCGGTAAGCATTTGGTGGTCAGCACAGATCAGGGTATCAACGAAGTGTCTGCAGATAAGGGAAAACTGGACATCCGTAATTTTACTACCGAAGACGGACTGGCCGATAATATAGTACGTACCGTAAAGCCAATGCCCGATAATAGTGCCTGCTGGGTGGCCATGCAAGACGGTGGTATTGGGTTCTATTGCCGTAAGTCTCGTCAGGTATGGATGCCCGTACTTGACAGTGCTTGGCACTGGGGGCAGATAAACGATGTGCTGCCGCTTGCCGGCAACAAAGCATGGGTAGCTACGGAAGATGGCTACTTGGTAGAGCTGTCTGCAGATAATGAACTTGAGAAAATACACACACGCGCATACCGTTTTGATGGTGTGAAAATGAGGAAACTGATATTGGGGCGTTCGGGCATAGTATGGTGCGGTACCAATACGGGCCTTACAATGATTACGGATGAATACATGCTATATAAACCCGTAGATGCCCCGTATGCATTGAATAATATTCGCTCGCTTACTTGTGATGAGGATAACAATATTTTGTTTTCGTTGCAAAACAAACTGTATAGTGTACCTGCTACCGGCAGAAACACAAAGCCACAGTTTTTGTACGAAGCTAAGAGTGATATATCTGTACTGCATACAGATGCAGAAGGGGTGTTGTGGATAGGAACACTTGGCGCGGGGGTTTATTACCGAAAAAATGGAGTTGTAAGTAAGTTCTCGGGTGTAGATGCTTTGAATAATGAAAGCGTATTGGACATCAATACATCTGACGGATATGCTTGGGTAGCAGGGCTGAACGGAGTAGAACAGATACAATACAACCATACTACCATGCAGCCGAGTACAGTAACCATTCATAACAAGAAAAGTGGTGCAGGCAGCGATTATGTGTATCAGGTATTCCCCGATAGCAAAGGCAGAATATGGATGGCTACAGACGGTGGCGGGGTGGTGATGTATAATAAAGGAAAATACACCCAATGGAAGAACGGCAACGGCATATCGGGCAATGTGGTATATACCATTGCAGAAGATGCACTGCACCATATATGGCTCTCAACATTTGGCAACGGGGTGTATATGTATGATGATAAAAACTGGATACATGTAAGTACCCGCCAAGGCTTGCAAGATGTAAATGTACATACCATTGCTGCCAATGCAACAGGGCAGGTGGCGCTGATACACGATAAGGGTATAGATGTCTGGTATCCTTACAGCCGCCAGTTTCGCAGCTACAACAGCAGGCAGGGCATGCATATAGACAGTACATCTGCTACGCTGAAACTATATGCCAAAGATAAGGCAGGCAATTTCTATGTACCATTCGAACATGGGTTTATCATATTCAAAAATGTACACAGTCCGTTCGATATTCGCCCCAATGTGCGCATTGAAAACATCAGTGTGCTATTCAAAAAAATTAACCCTGACGAGACTTCTTTCAGCCACAATCAAAATCACATTACATTCAATTACGAAGGCATCAATTTTGCCAACCCCGATAAGCTGCACTATCGCTACATGCTGGAAGGCTATAATGAAGATTGGGTTGTTACAAACGATGAAGCAGCTACTTTTCCGCAACTGCCGCCGGGTACATATACTTTCAAAGTGCAGGCATCGCTCAATAATAGTTTCGGGCGCTTCAACGAGGCATCTTATTCTTTTGTCATCACCAAGCCCTTCTGGCGTACAGGTTGGTTTTTGTTGTTGATAAGCGGTGCTTTGGTAGCTGCAGGTTATACCTACATTAGTCTCAGAGAAAAGAATCTTCGCAAGCTATCTTCGCTGCAGCGAGAGCGTATGATGTTTGAGTATGAGCACCTGAAGAGCCAGGTAAATCCGCATTTTCTTTTCAACAGCCTCAATACACTTGCCAGCCTGATAGAAGAAGACAAAGATGTGGCATCGCAATACACCACGCACCTGTCAGACTTGTATCGCAATATGCTTTCTTTCCGCAACAAAGACCTTGTGCTACTTTCTGAAGAATGGCATATACTTGAAAACTACATTTACATACAGCAGAGCCGCTTTGGCGATGCTATGAAGCTGGTAGTAAACATACCCGAACATATTATGAAGACCAAACAGATAGTGCCGCTTGCACTGCAACTGTTGGTCGAAAATGCGCTGAAGCACAATATTGTTTCCATGTCAAAACCACTCACTATTACCATAGAGGCAACGGAAGACATGATAACCATACGCAACACATACAATCCTAAAATAAGTAAAGAAAAAGGCGAGGGGCTTGGGCTTTCTAATGTGCAGCGCAGATATTCGCTACTCACAGAAAAGAGAGTACACTACAGGCTCAGCGGAAAAGAATTTGTTGTCAACTTACCATTATTATGAACGTAGTTATAATAGAAGATGAAATGCCGGCATACCGAAGGTTGGCAAAACTGGTAGAAGAGTTGCTCCCAAGTGCGGCAATAGTAGCGCATCTGGATAGTGTGGCAGATGCCAAACATTGGTTTGGTACAAACAAAGCACCTGATATAGTTTTTATGGATGTGCACCTGGCAGATGGTTCTGCTTTCGATTTGCTGAAGCTGACCAAGATAGATGCGCCTATTGTATTCACCACCGCTTACGATCAGTATGCCATCGATGCTTTCAAAGCTTCCAGTATCGACTATCTGATGAAACCTATCAAAAAAGACGAACTGAAATCTGCCATCGATAAACTGGGAGAATTCAAGAAGATATTTAATGAAAAAAGCCATGTGCTTGAACAGGCTTTGAACAGCCCCGAATACAAGCGCAGGTTCATCATTCGTTTTGGTGAGCACATCAAAACACTGGAAGCCGACGAGATAGCTTACTGCTACAGCGAGAATAAAGGTACCATGGCGCGCACTTTTGAAGGGCGCAACTACCCGATGGACCACAATCTGGATGCCCTGCAGTCTATGCTCGACCCGAAGACTTTCTTCAGGCTCAACAGGCAATACCTTATCAACATAAAATCAATTGCAGATATGCGCACACATACCAAGGCGCGTGTGATAGTGTCACTGAAACCACCTGTAAAAGAAGACCCTGTAGTAAGCTCTGAAAGAGCTGCAGACTTCAAGAAATGGTTGGCAGATGAACATGTATAAGTATCAGAAAAAATTACATACAGAAAATATACATGCTCGTCCCTGCTATTTCCCGATTCGTCACAATACGGTCATACAGATAATGTGTAACCCATAATTTTGAACTCAAAGCCGTTTATATGAATCTTAAACGTATCATCTACATTGTTCTGGCACTGGCATTGGTTGGTGGTGCTGTGGGCGTCTATATGTGGAACAAGCCACATGCAAAAGTAGAAGACGCAGAAGGTGTAGCCATTACTGCAGCCAATCTTTGCAATGCATTTGCCGTAAACGAGGCAGAGGCTACTACTATGTACACCAACAAAGTGTTGGATGTAAGTGGCACCGTTACAGAGGTGAAGAATAATCAGGAAGGCAAGGCTGCCATTACACTGGCTGGCAACGATATGGCATCTGTACAGTGTACCATGCGCGATGCAGGAGCCACTGCTGAGGTTGGCAAAACTATAACTATCAGGGGTCGTTTTGCATCTGTAGATATGTTTGGCCCCACACTTACAGACTGCGTATTGAAGTAGGATTTGTTAAATGTAGCATATAGAAGTATGAAACTGATTAAGATTGGAACAGCTATTGCAGTATTGGCTATTATGGCAATAGCATGTCAACACAAAGCAAACACACCTGCACCTGCCAACACAGGAGGTAACAATAACAACGGCAACAACGGTGGTAATAATGCCGTAGATACAGGTATCTGTTTCTCCAGAGATATTCTACCCATATTCATTGCCAACTGTACCCAAAGCGGTTGCCACAACACGACAGACAAGGTTGATGGTTATGTTTTCACAAGCTATGAGACCATTACGGCAAAGGAGTTTGTAAAGGGCAATGCAAGCGAGACCAAGCTGTATAAGGCAATAACAGATAACGACCCTAAAGACCGTATGCCGCAAGCGCCTGCTTCCCCACTTACCAATGCACAGATAACACTGATAGCACGTTGGATAAATGAAGGTGCCAATAACAAAACCAACTGCGGCACACCTTGCGATAGCAATAATTTTACATATAGTGCTAATATCAAGCCTATCATGGATACGTATTGTAAAGGATGCCACAGCGGTGCCTCAGCATCCAAAGGTGTTGTGCTGGATACCTACGATGGGGTTAAAAACGCTGCACTTAATGGTAAGTTATTGCAAACCATCAGGCACGAGGCTGGTGTAAGCGCTATGCCAAGTGGCGGTGCAAAACTGAGCACATGCCAGATAGCACAAGTGCAGAAATGGACTGCTGCTGGGGCACCTAATAACTAAAAAGCAAAAAATATTAAGTAAATTAACATACAGAATAACAATAGATTATGAAAAAAATACTGGCTTTTTGCATTGGGGTAATAGCATTGTCAAGTTGCTACAACGATAAAGCAGACCAACTCTATCCGTCAAACGGCGGATGCGATACCACAACCGTTAAGTATGCAACAGACGTACAACCTATCCTTCAGAGCAAGTGTGCTACAAGTGGTTGTCACGATGCAGCAACAAAAGCATCAGGGTACGAGCTGAGTACTTTTGCAGGCGTTTCTGCTACGGTAAACAGTGGCAGGTTGATGGGCGCTATTCGTCAGGAATCGGGCTACAAAGCAATGCCGCAAGGCGCATCAAAACTGGATGAGTGCAGCATTAATAAAATTAGCCGCTGGATAAATCTGGGTGCACAAAACAACTAATCAGTATTTACAGAACGAAATAAAAAAGGACAATCATGAAAAAGGTAGTATTGGCATTATTGCTGATTGGTGGCGGTGCAAATGTATATGCACAAAAATACATGACGCGTACAGGTAAAGTGAGCTTCTTTTCCTCTACACCAATGGAAAATATATCTGCAGTAAACAATGAAGCAGGTAGTGTGCTTGATAGCAAAACAGGCGATGTGGTTTTTCAGATAGCTATCAAAAGCTTCAAGTTTGAAAAAGCGCTGATGGAAGAGCACTTTAACGAAAACTATATGGAAAGCGATAAGTTTCCAAAGTCTGAGTTCAAGGGTAAGGTAACGGACCTGAGCAAAGTGAATTTTGCAAAAGACGGTAAGTATGATGTTACTGCTGCGGGCAAGCTTACCATGCACGGTGTAACGAAAGATGTAAGCATACCGGGTACTATTACAGTAAAAGGTAACCAGGCAATATTGAATGCAAAGTTCAAGGTGAAGCCCCAGGACTACAAAATCAAAATACCTTCAATGGTAGAAAACAAAATTGCCAAAGAAATAGAAGTAACTGTAAACAGTATTCTTGATAAAAAATAGTAATCAATCACAACCAACAATATAAGTATCATGCGTATTATACCCGCAATACTATTAGCCGCTTCCGTGTTTGCTACAAACGCGGTTTCAGCGCAAGACGGCAAGTCTAAGAAAGCAAAAACAGAAGCAGAAGAAAGCGACGATCTGATGGATATGCTTGATGAAGAAGATCAGGGGTCTGCGACTAAAAAGAAACCATACACCACTGCTACATTCAAAACATCTCGCTTGGTTAATGGCCATAGTATTGAGAATACAGCAAAGGGTGTGCTTGACTTTAAGGTAAATCACCGTTTCGGTGCATTGGACGGAGGGTTCAGTAATTTCTTCGGTCTGGATAATGCCAACACCATGATTGGTTTCGACTATGGTGTTACAGATTGGCTGACGCTTGGTTTCAGCCGCAGCACCTACGAGAAAGAATATCTGGGTTATGTAAAGGCAAAAATCCTTCGTCAGGTAGATAAAGGTGGTATGCCGATAAGCCTTAGCTATTATGGTAATACCAGTGTACAGGGTATGGCAGCACCTACATTGCCTGCAGGGCAGGAGTACCACTTCAGCAATAGGATGTTTTATGTAAACCAATTGCTTGTGGCACGTAAATTTAACCAGTGGTTGTCTGTACAGTTGATGCCTACACACATACACTACAATCTGGTGCCTACAACGGCAGAGCCTAACGATATCTTCGCTATGGGTGTAGGTGGTCGTTTCAAGCTATCTAATCGCGTATCAATAAACGCTGAGTATTACTATCGTTTCAATGAGCTGAATGGTTATTCAAATTCATTGTCGTTGGGTTGCGATATAGAAACAGGCGGCCACGTATTCCAACTGATGCTTACAAATGCTACAGCAATGACGGAAAGAGCATTTATAGGTCAGACAGTAAATCAGTGGGGCGATGGTGGTATCCACTTCGGTTTCAATATCTCAAGAGTTTTCACAATTGTTAAACCTAAGGAGTTTAAATAGTTCGAATACATTAATGTGGTAAATTTGCCACAGGGTGTATTATTTTCATAGAGGATAAGGCTATCGGGCAACCATAGTCTTATCCTTTTTTAATACCCTTACGGAATCATTCTTATATGAAAAAGCGTTGGTGGCAGCATCTTGATAAGCCTGCCTATGTATTATTGTTTGGTGGTTTAGGGTTCTTGCGTCGCAATTCAGCCTTAGGAGGTACACTCGCCATCATTGGTTTTGTTATGGCTATTGTCTATTTCTTCATGCAGCAAAAGGAATCTTAGTTGGTAGTAAAGGATAATTTAGAATAGACGTCAAAAAGTATAGCACATAAAAAAGCGGGTAGCATATGCTACCCGCTTTCAATTTATACCTTAAAGGTTTATCCTTATTGTTTTACAAAGCGGATAACCTGAAGTGTATTGTTGTCTGCATCTGCAACTTGCAGGTTGTAAGTACCCGCAGCCAGTGTGCCTACATTGATAGAACCAATACTGTTTTGCAGTGTCAGTGCTTCTGTAGCTACTACAGCACCCAGTGTGTTAGTTATTTTAACTACTACACGGTTGTTATTGTAGTTGCCCAGTTGAACATTCAATGTGTTGCCGCTAACAGGGTTAGGGTAAACTTTCACATCAATGCCGTTAGCAACCGTTTCAATACCGGTTTTAAAGCCAACTATCAGTTGCGCATCTTTAGATATTTCAGACGGTGTACATGTGCCGCTTACTACACAACGGTAGTATCTCAGGTTCATGTAACCACCTGTAGGTATTACCTGCAGATTTTTTGTTGTTGTACCAACATATGCGCCTGGTTTGTCTGCTATGTTTATATACTCTTTCTGGCCTGCAATAGTAGTATCTACCTGCCATTGGTAAGTAGTGTTAGTGCCTTGTGCATCTACACTAAATATAAACGGATCTTGATACCAGCCTTTTTGTGTGATTGGTTGTTTTGTAATTACCGGTTTTGTATACATATTCAGTATAGCATCGCCAGTGTAGTTTACTCCACAAGCATCTGTTACCATACAACGGTATTGATAACCCGCCATTGCAAGTGTAACATTGCTAACCATCATAGCCGAAGTAGTAACGAATGAGTAGTTACCACCGTTAGTCAGGTTGGTCCATCCTGTACCTGTATTTACCTGCCATTGATATGTAGGGTTCAGCGCATCTACGATAGTGCTGAATGTAGCAGCAGTGCCTTCACAAATAGTAACAGAAGATGGTGATGTCAGTATAGTAGGTGTGCCATATACTGTCAGTACCGCAGCATTGCTGATACCGTTTGGAGAACAGCCATTACTAACTACACAACGGTAAGAATAACCACGCATAGCAGTAGTAACGTTTGTGATTGTAAGATTCGTAGTGCTTGTACCACTATAAATACCACCATTAGTAAGGTTTACCCAACTTGTGCCTGTGTTCAACTGCCATTGGTATGTCAGGTTGTTGCCGCTGGCTGTAATGTTGAACCTAGCTATTGTAGCTGCACAAGTAGAAACGGCTGTTGGTTGTGTTTGTACCGTAGGAGGTGTGTTTACCGTTAGCACAGCAGCAGTAGATGTTGTTGCCGGAGAGCAAGTGCCGTTAACAACACAACGGTATTGGTTAGAGTGCATACCTGCAGTAGCACCTGTTATTAACAGTGTATTGCTGGTAGCACCACTATATACACCACCATTGCTGATGTTTGTATAAGCACCACCGGCAGCACTTAGTTGCCATTGGTAAGTAATGCCTGTACCTGTAGCGCTAATTGCAAATGTAGCATTAGAGCCTGCGCAAGTTGTAGCTGCAACAGGGTTGCTTGTTACAGTTGGCAGTGTATTGATGCTTAATGTAGCGATGTTTGACAATACAGATGGCGTACATGAACCACTAACCACACAACGGTATTGATAGCCTGCATAAGAAGGCTGAACGTTGAATACTGTCAGTGTAGCAGTGTTGTGTCCTTGGTGTGTAGATGCAGTAGTCAGATTATTAAAGCCCGAACCATTGTTTACTTGCCATTGGTAAGAAACACCGGAACCTGTTGCGCCAATTGTAAATGTAACAGGAGTGTTGATACATGCTGCTGTATTAACTGGTTGTGTTGCAATAGCAGGCAGGCTCAGTACTGTAAGTGTTACTGTGTTGCTTGTAAGCGTTGAAGGACAAGTGCCTGAAACAATACACCTGTATGTATAGCCATTAAGACCTGCATTGGTTGTGATGCCCAGTGTAGCTGTGGTTGCACCTGCATATGGGGCAACGTTGGCAATGTTTGCAAAGCCTGCACCATTGTTTACTTGCCACTGATATGTAATGCCTGTACCTGATGCATTGATGCTCAGTATAGCCAGTGAACCATTACAAGTTGCATTGTCTACCGGTTGCAGATTAATAACAGGAGCGGTATTAACATTCAGTTGTGCACTTGCCATAGCTGCAGGTGTACACGTACCCGAAACTACAACCCTGTATGTATAGCCATTCATAGCAGCAGTAGTGCTTGAAATGCTCAGTATGTTTGTAGTAACACCTGAGTAGATGCCTGCATTAGACAGGTTGCTGAAACCAGCACCTGAATTTACCTGCCATTGATAGCTGATAGCTGTGCCGGTAGCGCTTGAAACAAATACTGCCGGGTTGCCTTCACAAACTGTTGCGTTTGCAGGTGTTGTAGTGATGGCTGGCAGTGTATTTACTGTAAGCACAACAGCACTAGATGTAAGTGTTGGGCCACAAATACTACCAACTACACAGCGGTATTGATAGTTGTTGAAAGATGCTGGAGTGCCTAATATAGTAAGCGTATTGCTTGTATTGCCAAGGTAAGGAGTGCCATTTGCTATGTTAGCAAAGCCAGCACCTGTATTTACTTGCCATTGATAGTTAATGCCGCCTGCTGTAGCACCAATGCTGAATGTTGCATTTGTACCGGCACATACTGTGCTTGCTACAGGTTGTGTACCAATTACAGTTAAAGCGTTAACTGCAAGTCCAACAACATTTGTAACAGCTATCGGGCCACAAACGCCTGCTACATAGCAGCGGTAAGTATAGCCATTCATGCTGTTGGTAGCACCTGTTATGTTCAGTGTAGCTGCTGTTGCGCCGCTGTAAACACCTGTATTGGTAACGTTTGCAAAACCAGCACCTGTATTTACCTGCCATTGATATGTAAGGCCAGTACCGGTAGCAGATGTTGTGAAACTTGTATTCGCAGTTTCGCAAACTGTAGCATTAGCAGGTTGTGTAGTAATAGCAGCCTGCATATTTATGAACAACTGAGCAGCATTGCTGATGGTAGCTGGTGCACATGTGCCTGATACCACACAACGGAAGAAGTTGTTATTAAGCGCTAAAGAGCCGTTTACAATGCTGAGCGTAGATGTAGTAACACCACTGAAGTTAGCATTATTGCTAAGGTTGGTATATGTACCTGCAACGCCTGTGCTGCTTGTTTGCCATTGGTATGCAAGGCCTGTGCCTGTAGCTGTTACACTGTAAGAAGCTTGTATGCTTGTGTTGCAAGTAGTAAAGTCAGATGGGTTGGTTGTTATTACCGGTTTTCTCTGTATTGTCAGCTCTGCAGCATTGCTGATGGCAGCTGGTGCGCAAGAGCCTGTTACTACACAACGATAAGTATTGAGGGCAAATGAAGCCGGAGCGCTGGTAATGCTAAGTGTAGCAGTATTTGCACCACCATAAGGAGCTACGTTGCCTATGTTTGTATAAGTAGATGAACCACCGGGCGCTACTTGCCATTGATAGCTGATGCTGGTGCCTGTAGCCGTTACGCTGAAAGACGCAGCAGCGTCCTCGCATATTGTAAGGTTAGACGGATTGCTAACAGTAGGCTTGTTGTTTACTGTTAGTGTAGCAGGGTCTGTAGTAACTGATGGCGAACATGCGCCTGTTACTACACAACGATACTGATAGTTGTTGAAAGTAGTAGGAGTACTTGTGATAACCAAAGTAGAAGCATTGGCACCTGAATAAGGTGCTCCGTTAGCAATATTTGCAAAACCACTGCCGGTATTTACCTGCCACTGATAGCTGTAAGGGTAGAATGCACTATTGCCTTGCGATGCTACATTGAAGCTGGTATTGCCGTCTTCACATACAGTAGCATTAGCAGGTTGAGAGCTAATACTTGGAGAAAGGTTGATGTCCAATTGGCCGGCATTAGAAATAATAGGAGTGCCGCACAAGCTGCTCACAACACAGCGATAAGAATTACCGTTGAGCGTATATGCCGGTGCTGTAATAGTAAGTGTTGATGAGTTGACACCAGTATATGGAGCTACTGCAGGTATGTTTGTATAAACTGTAGAGTTGAATACTGCTGTTTGCCATTGATACGAAAGTGTGTTTGTAGATTGAGCAGTAGCCGCTACTGAGAATGTAGCATTGCTGCCTAAACATATCTGTGTTGTTTGCGGATGGCTTATCAGAGCATGTTGTCCGTTAACAGTCAGCATAGCATCTGCACTGAAAACAGGAGCCGCACAGTCTGCAGTTACCATACAACGATATGTCATACCGTCTATCGCTGTAGTAGGGTTGTTGATAACAAGTACTGAGTTAGTAGCGCCGCTGTAAGTGCTGTTGTTAGAAACATTAGAGAAGCCTGTGTTATATGCTCTTACCTGCCATTGGTATGCCAGATTTGTGCCTGTAGCAGATACTGCGAAAAATGCACTTGATGCACCCTGACAAACAGTGCTGTTGAAAGGATTGGTAGTAATTGTAGCCGGAGGGGTGGAGCATGTTGTATATGTCATCTCAACACGGCTGATATTATTACTAGTAGGTTCTGTCCAGTAGTCGGGAATGCTTGAAGAAGTAATAGGGTTTTGACTGCCTATACGTGCCAATGTCACAGGGAAGCCTGCAATAGTAGCAGATACTGCTGTAGCATCGCCATAAGAGTTTACATTGCCTGCCTGGCCAAATATGCCAATTTTCTCACCCGCTGCAACAGGTATGTTTACCGTTTGTGTAACGCCATTTGTTGCACCTTGTATGTAAGCCAAAGATGTGAAGTTGGTAGACGTAGTGCTGAATACAACCGGTACAGCATCGTTAATGCGTATTACCTGTATGTTTTGTGCACCGCCACCTGCTTCAGATGGTACACGTAGCCCTGTGATTGTAAAATTGGTAGGGGCTGTAAACCAATACCCGCGTATGTTGCCCGAGAATGTATTGGAATGGGCGGGTAGTGGCATGGTTGTTTGTGCAAAACTCACGTTATACCCGACCATCGTCAGTAGCATGAGTGCACATAGTTTAAATACTTTAGTATAATTTACCATTGTATCGTTGTTTATTGATTTAAGAGTTGATTACGTTGTTTTCTTAGTTTCTGATCTTTTGTTTTCGTGTCGTTATTTCCTCAATACGTTGTGTTTTTAATGGTTATACAATATGTTTTCATCCAAAACCGTGTCCTTAGTTCTTGATACTTTCGTTTTATCTATGTTCAATTTTTGGTTACAAAAATCTAAGCCCTATGGAGAAAAACACCCATAAAGCAAATTTCCGGACTATATAGGCCCGGTTCTCGTCAATCTCAATCTACATGTAACAGTTTAGCAGCCGTTTGTCTGTCCTAAATAAAATTTCTCTCTCTGTTATTGGCTACTGATAGGGGTATTCTTATCTCTCAGGGGCTAAAGTTAATAAAGAAGTATCTATTATTAGCTGTTTCTATGTTTATTTTTTTCTTATTTGATGCGGTTTTCAGCCTGGTACAACGGTAGTTTATACAATAGAATTTTGAACAACAAAAAAAGCCCGGGCTTATATTGCCCGGGCTTATATATTATTGATTATTAGTCAATTATTGTTTCTGAATTCGGCCACTAGCCATTAGTGTGCCATTTTCACTTCTGATAGCGTATATATATATGCCATTTGCCATATTTTCAGCAGGAATTAATATTTCATTTTTCCCTGATGTATAACTTGTAGCACCGTTGTTGTAAACAACACGGCCAGCCATATCTGTTACAGATACGTTCAGTACTTGTGCTTTTTCCAGCGTTACAGCCAGTGTAGCATTGCCTGTAGTTGGGTTAGGGTATACTTTTACGTCAGCATTGAACGTGATGTTTTTAACACTCAACGTGCTATCGCTCAGTATAAACAGTTCTGTGCCGTTTGCACTATCTGCAGCACGGAAGTAAACGTTAATACCCATTTGCAGGAATTCTGCAGGATTGCTGCTTACAGCGCCTGTGTATATATCTGCTACCATAGACGGAACACCTGTGCCTTTGTACATCCACAATTCATTACCATTAACACCATTATCTGCATTGAAGTAAATTCTGTTTTTAGCAGTCAGTATGTTGCTGATATTACTATTGCCTGTTGGGTTGGTTTTGTACACAAGTGCAGTATTTCCTGTTGCAGGGTCATATGCGTACAGGTGACCGAAGTTTGTGGCATCGTTACCTGCGAAGTATATTTTATTGTTGAAGCCTGCTATTATCCTCTGTCCGATTGAGTAGTTTGTAATCGTGTTGAGGTTACCAGCTGCCACATCTGTCAGGCGCATTACATTCAGGCCATTGTAGCTATACAATTCGCGACCAAATGAAGTTGTAGATGCAGAGAAATAAAGCTTATTGCCAATAACAGTCAAATTGTTGGGGCTAGAGCTACCTGTACCTGCTTCAATATCAGATACCAGCGTTGTACTGTTGGTAGTTGGGTTGTAAGCATATAGCTCTTGTCCTGTAGCTGGTGTGTAAGCAGAAAAATATACCAATGTGTCATAGACAGCAATGCTGGAAATGAAGCTTGAAGATGCTCCTGCGCTGATGTCTGTAAGACGCATTGCTATATTGCCAGTAGTATCATATACCCAGAGTTCTTCGCCATAATTACCATCGTTAGCATCAAAATATACTTTGCCTTTATATGCTACAACTTCATCTACACCTGCGCTGCTTGTGCCTGCATATACTTCTGCAGCCAGTGTTGGCGGGTTGGTGCCATCCCAACGGTATAGTTCCATACCAGATGTGCCATTGTTTGCCGGAAAGTATAAGTATTTGCCTACTACAGCCATTGTACGGTTTTGTGTAGAGCTGAAGCTGCTTGCAGATGCGGGATTGATATTGAATGCAAGGTTCGTACCGCTGCTGTCTTTCAGCCACAGTTCATAACCATTAGTGCCATCGTTTGCAGTAAATGCAAGATTTTTGCCAAATGCTGCCATGCGATACGGGAAGCTACCCGTTGTACCCGGATTAATGTCTTTTACAACTGATTGTGCATTTGCAGAGATAACGCCTGCAAGCAATGCAACACTGAGTAAACTACGTTTCATATTTGTGGATGTTTATTTTATGTGTGTGAATTAATGAGTGTTATTGTTTTTGAATATTACCAGCTGCCATCATTATGCCTGCAGCATCAAATAAACGGTATTGATATACACCTGTAGCCAGATTAGTCATATCTACAGTAACGTTATTTGTGCCGGCAACGTAAGTTTTTACATCGCTGCGAACAATGATTTTTCCTGTAATGTCTGTAATTGTGTAGCCAAGTTGCAGATTGTTGTTGCTGCTTATTTGTATAGTGGTAGTATTCGCTGTTGGGTTAGGGAATACTTTAACATCTGCGTTCAAGCGTGTATTTTGCACATTCAATGCGGCAGAGTCCATCACTTGATACAGTTCTGTGCCTTTGTCTGTAGTATATGCAGAGAAAAACAGTTTTGTGCCCAAGCGAGTCAGGTTTGAAGGGAAACTTCCTTGGTTAGGTTCAATATTAGCAACCATACTAGGGCTGTTAGTACCATCATAAGACCACAGCTCTTCGCCGTTGGTGCCATCGTCTGCAGTAAAGAATATTTTACCTGCGTAGTATGCAAAATTTTGCGGATTGCTGTTGCCGGATGGGTTGATGTCATAAACTTTAGACGCAACACCATTAGAAGGATTGAACTGCCAAAGCTGGTTGCCGCTTAAACCATCATTACCTGCAAAGTGTATTTTGTTTTTGTACCATACAAGTTGTACGTCGCCATTATTTACACCGGTTACACCATCGCCGCTTCCGTTATCGATATTCGTATGGCGCATCAATGTAGTGCCATCGTAAGAATAAAGCTCTCTGCCAAAAGTATTGGTATAAGCAGAGAAGTAAAGCTTTCCGTTGATTACAATCATGCCTTGTGGGTTGCTGCTCCCAAAGCCACTATTGATGTCTACAGCCAGCGTTGTGGTGTTGCTGGTAGCGTTATATACATACAGCTCATTGCCGGTTGTACCGTTAGATGCTGAGAAGTAAAGCTTGTCCTTATACACAATCAAATTAGAAGGGAAACTGCTGCCATTACCAGCAATCAGGTCTGTAAGGCGTTGTGTGTAGCCATCTGTCAGATTGTAAGACCATAACTCATTACCATTTGTGTTATTGTATGCGCCAAAATATAGACGGTCGCCCATAATCAACATTTCGCTGATGTCGCTGCTGCTGAAGCCGGGATTTATTTCTGCCGCCAATACCGGGGCTACTGTATCTACACCGTTCCACATAAATAGTTCAGTGCCTGTGTTGCCATTATCTGCAGGAAAGAATACTTTATTTCCCGAAACAGCCATTTTCCTGTTGTTGTACCAGCTAACACTACCTGCTACACCAGGATTTAAATCATAGATAAGCTTAGCAGATGTGTCATAAGCCATTAATTCACTGCCGTTTACACCATTGTCTGCAAAGAAAAGAACCCTGTTGCCATAGCCTGTCAGCCACATAGGGTAAGAATCGCCAGTAGGGTTGATGTCTGCAACCAAGCTCGTTTGTGCCGATGCAAACAGGCTACCGGACAGTAAAATTGTACTGAGTAAACGAATTTTCATATGTGCTCCGCTTAATTAATTATGAATGAATTATGTTATAAGCTATAAATATAAACACTATTAAGGGAATATTATATAATTATGACCATTAAATAGCCAAAATACCGTATATCACGTATATGCCAGGTGTAGCACAGTGTTGAGTGCTAATTGATTGATTTTAAAACTGTTGTACTTGTTAATTGCTCGTTAACCGATTGCAAATTGCTTGTTAACCAATCCGGAAAATTTGATATAGGCAGGCTCAGACCCCCATATTTGCATCATAATCAACAACATAAACAACAAACTAAAACAGTAACAAACAAAAACAAACAATTATGAAAAAAATCATCGCAATCGCAGCACTTTCATTTGTAGGTATGGCAGCAAAAGC
>Ga0209792_1000061_pt1 | contig 195285 bp, 172 predicted proteins | sample EBPBio142005_DNA_FD_185860 | JGI IMG/M metagenome (GOLD analysis project Ga0209792, IMG submission 185860) | Wastewater treatment Type I Accumulibacter community from EBPR Bioreactor in Madison, WI, USA - Reactor 1_6/14/2005_ DNA (SPAdes)... | ecosystem: Engineered > Bioreactor > EBPR >...
TTCTTGCGACATATCCGCGTCAGTTCTCTAGACGAACTCAAGACACGCATCCGCCAAGGGGTCGACGAGATGAACGCGGCCCCAGTCGTCTTTCGTTGGAAGAAGTTCGATCTCGCCATAGCCTAATCTGTATAGGTTTTAACGGAACGCACTACTAGCATGGACATGAGCATCACTTCAGATGCGTTCGATCACAGCGCATCGGTCCCCAAGCTGTACACCTGCGAGGGTAAGGATGTTCCGCCGCCACGGGTCTGGAGTGGTGCAGCTGCTCGCGCAAGGAGTCTAGCACTGATCGTGGCCGATCCTGATGCGCCGAATCCTGCCGCACCATGCATGACTTGGGTTCATTGGGTGCTGCACAAGCTGCCGGTCAACAGCACAGGGCGGCCCGTGTCCGCCCATCGGTAGACACCGCTATTTCGACAAGCTGTACGCACTTGACGCCGTGCTGCCCGACCTGAAAAGACCGACCAAGAAGGCCTTGGAGGAGGCGATGGAGGGGCATCTCGCCGGGGAAACGCCATGGTGAATCGTTGCGAACCCGACGACTGAGCACGGTTCACGTTCGTGATGGAATTCGGCGCCTGAATGATCAAGCAGAGTGGTGCTGGAGAGATCTTGGCGCTCGCCACGATCGACCCGCTTGTGCACACCAGAACCGATCCGCTGCCCCGCCCTGCCGCGTGGCGTGGCAAGGAATGTCCGCTGTCGACTGCCAAGCCGAACGGCGACGGCATTGGCAGGTATCAGCCGGTGCTGAAGATCCGCTGATCGTAGGCGCGCAAAGCTGGCGGAGGATGCTTGACGGCTGGAGTCAACGAAAATGGGTCCGATAAGCGGCCCTTGAGGTTTGACGCGTCGGTGCCGGTCAGCATGGCGATCGCTCAGGCGAGCCGTCGGCTACGCCGCGGTGAGCGGGTCCGCATGCGACGCGCCGCACGGGGCTCGCTTGTCGGTAGCGTGATAGAGGTACGCGAGATGCGTAAGCTTGGCGACACCGGTCGCCAGCTTGCCCCGATCAGCATTGCTCTGTCGAGACAAAGAGGGTACGGTGCGCACGTCTCCGTGGCCCTGAGTCTGGACGCGGATCGTTTTCTGTTGTTTACGGCTTCCCCGCATGGCAGTCGGGCTGTGTTGGGCTTGCGGCCTGGCGCCGGCTGCTCCTTCCCTCCCCTGAATGAGGAAACCACCATGGCCATTACGCTGAAGCAGTACTGGAAAAACCGTGACGTCGAGTACGCCAACGAACTGACACCGACCATCATGGCCAACGCCAAGGAAACGGTGCGGCGCGCCAACCTTTTTCTCAAGCGCTATCATGATGCGACCGGCGCGACGGCGCCGGACGGCGTCAACAGTGGTTGGCGACCGCCTTCGGTCAATGCGGCGACCAAGAACGCGGCCAAGAACTCGCCTCACCTGACGGCGCAGGCGGTAGATCTGTCAGACGACGTCGAGGCGATCGACCGCTGGATCGCCAGTCCGGAGGGCCTGCAAGCCTTGGTCGATTGCGATCTGTATGCCGAGGCGCCCAAGGCCACTCCGCGGTGGGCGCACCTGCAGACGCGAGCCATAGCGTCAGGCAAGCGGGTCTTCAACCCCTGATCAACCGCCGATCGTCCTGGGGCGCGCAGCGCTGGAGCAGGAAATCCACCTGCTGCGCGCAACGAAGCTGGGTCAGTGCGCGCCTGCCGCGGCGCGCTGTCGCAACACTGCCGGGCCGGCGAAATGCGTTGGCCGCTGGCGTCCGCCCTGTCACGGGTCTTCGAGCCCCCAGGAAAACGTTGAACGCAAGGCGCCAAGGCTGACCTGCCCCTCGCGGCTGGGGACGCAGCCATCAAGCGCTTTCCGCAAGGCCGTTTCGCGTGTGCGGAGCCGGCGCGGAGCCGTACGGACAAGGAACCCGGGATGGTGGAGCGTCCATCGTTGAGTTCGTGAGGATGGGCAAGTATGGCCACCCTTGTTGCGACTTTCGATGATCTGGACGACTGTTTTCATTGACGATCTGACGATCGCTGAAGAATTTTCGGAGGCTTGCCAAGTATGACGAAACAAGCGTTTGCCGGAGTCCCGGTCTGGAGCGTGGCCGTCCCGGTAGCGGCATGCGGCATGCTTGTTGCGATCTGGGGGCTGGTGCCCGGCGCTCTCCTTCTCGCGTGTGCCGCGACGGCCTTGATCGCCTCGGTGCTCGTTGCGGTACACCACGCAGAAGTGATTGCACATCGTGTCGGGGAGCCTTTTGGCACCCTGGTTCTGGCACTTGCCGTCACGGTCATCGAGTTGTCGTTGATCGTCTCGATGATGCTGTCGGGTGGTGTGGAGTCGAGTGCCCTGGCGCGGGATACGGTATTTGCGACCGTCATGATCATCTGCAACGGGGTGGTTGGCCTGTGCCTTCTGGTCGGCAGCCTGCAGCATCGCGTCATCGACTTCCGTGTCGAGGGCACGACACCCGCTCTGGCGGTGTTGGCGACGCTGACGACGTTGACGCTGGTACTTCCCAACTTTACCTCGACGACGGCTGGGCCGACGCTGTCGGGCTCGCAACTCGTGTTTGCCGGCGTGGTGTCACTGGTCCTTTACGGCGTGTTCGTCTTCGTGCAGACCGTTCGTCATCGCGATTATTTCCTGCCGGAAGGCGATGGATCGACTGGTGAGCATGCGCAGCGGCCCAGCCTGTTCGCCACAGTGGCGAGTCTCGTCCTGCTGCTTGTTTCCCTGGTTGCCGTCGTTGGCCTTGCCAAGATTCTTGCACCAGTCATCGAAACGGCCGTCGACGGCGCAGGAATGCCCAACGCGGTCGTCGGCATCGCCATCGCCATGATGGTGTTGCTCCCCGAAACCATGGCTGCGGTACGCGCCGCGCGTCGCAACCTCATGCAGATCAGTTTCAATCTGGCGCTGGGATCCGCTCTCGCCACCATTGGTCTGACCATTCCCGCGGTGGCCGTGACGGCCATCGCGCTCGATCTTCCCCTGGATCTTGGTCTCCCGGCCAAGGAGATGACTCTTCTTGCGCTCACGCTCTTGCTCACGTCGATGACCCTCGCGGGAGGGCGTGCCACGGTCTTGCAGGGATCCGTTCATCTGGTGCTCTTTGCCGTGTTTCTCTTCCTGTCGATGGTGCCATGAATGCACGCGGGCGTCGGCGCAGGCTTCCCATACCCTTCCCGATGTCGGCCCTGGACTGACCACGTCATCCCGTCGCTGGCGTTCGCAGCAAGCCACCCCTGGGCGTCGATGTGTTGCCGGCAGGCGTTTCGGCGATGCGCGCCAGGGAAGATGCGGATCTGGCGCTGGAAAAACCTGCTGTTGCTGTGCATACTTGCGGCGCCCGCATGACCCCCTTTGCAGCGGACCCTTTCCTCCTCACCACTCGATAGGACGCACCATGATCAAACGAACTCTGCTTCTCGGCGGGCTTGTCGCAAGCCTTGTCATCGCCATGCCGGTCATGGCATCTGAATCGGTACTGGCCAGGATCAAGCAGTCGGGGACGCTGAAGCTCGGCTACCGCGAGAACTCGATGCCTTTTTCCTTTGTCGGCGACGACAAGCAACCGCGCGGCTACAGCGTGGACCTGTGCCGGATCGTCGCCGAGGATCTTGGCAAGCAACTGGATCTGCCTAAGCTCGACGTGCGCTGGGTACCGGTGACTGCGCAGAGTCGCTTCGAAGCGCTGAAGAGCGGCGCGATCGACCTGGAATGTGGCAATACGACACAGACGCTGGCGCGTCGGGCCGACTTCGATTTCAGTCTGATGACCTTCATCGATGGCGCTGGCCTGTTGTTTCTGGACGGTGAGGTGCCTTCCTCTCTGGAAGCGACCAAGGGTCAACGGGTCGCGGTGGTCGCGGGAACGACGACCGAGAAGACGCTCGAGGACTTGATCGCAGCAGGCAAGCTCGGCGTTTACCTGATCAAGGTGCCGGACCACGATGCCGCCTTGCGGGCCTTGAAGGACAAGACCGCCACCGCCTATGCCGCCGATCGCACGGTACTGATCACCACTGCGCTGGTGCGCGGGCAGGGGCAGGCCTTCGCACTGGCCACACTGCAGTTCAGCTACGAACCCTACGGATTGGCAATGCGTCGGGATGCCGACTTCCGTCTCGCCGTGGACCGGACCCTGGCCAGGCTCTACCGTTCCGGTGAGATCAGCCCGATTCTCGGCCGCTGGTTTGGGCAACTCGGCAAGCCGAACGATGCCCTGCAGGCCATGTTCCTCCTCAACGGCCTCCCCGAGTAGCTTACAGCGACTGGTGGCGGTCGCCCGATGCTTCGCCGTTGCCACGTACACGAAGGAGCGCGTTGGGCGACGCCAGGGCCGGGAGCGCTGTGCTTGGAAGCGGGCCGTGACTGGCCGGGGAGCCCCGCGGCAAGTTGCGAACAGGCGTGTTAAGCTGGCATTGATGCGGATCGACGTGGAGGAATGTCATGAGTGTACAAGTTCAGCGCCCAACCGGAGCCTTCATCGGCGCATCGTGGGCTGCCCTGCTGGTGGGTGCCGCCGCCTATCTGGTCGGCTTGTGGAATGCCAGCATGCAGCTGAATGAGCAGGGTTACTATTTCACGGTCTTGATGTACGGGCTGTTCGCCGCCGTATCGCTGCAGAAATCGGTCCGCGACCGGCTTGAGGGCATACCGGTTACCGGGATCTATTTTGGCCTTTGCTGGATCTCGCTGGCGTTGGCAATTCTCCTGCTGACGGTCGGACTCTGGAACGCGACGATTGGCTCGAGCGAAAAGGGATTCTATGCCATGTCGTTTCTCTTGAGCCTGTTCGGTGCCGTTGCCGTACAGAAGAACATACGGGACCTCGCTCCGTTCAGGTCGCTGGAGTCCGAGTCTGGCAGCGATCAATTCGGCGCCTGACCGACACGTCGCTAGCCAGGCGCACGAGGTTCGGCCACGCGCACCGTCAGCCGCCAGAATGGACGAAATGACCGGATGTGTGAGAGCCGGAATCGGAAAGTGCTCTGGTGCGGCGCTCCGGCCGTACCGGCTGGCGATCAGCGGCGGCGGCTGGGCCCGGCCGCGCCGGTGCGCTCGACCGCATGGGCAGCCACAGCGGCGCCTTTCTGCAGGAGTGCTACTCCCGACCGAACTCATGAGGGCTCCAGACGAGTCCGCACGTGCGACAGTCGGCCAACTCGTCGGGATCGCGCCGGCCTCGACCGGGCCGTGTCCCGCGCAATCGCGGGGTCGGTAATGGAACATCGTCTCGTCGAACTCGAGATTCGCCTCGGCCTGGCCGAGAATCTGGTGGACGAACTCAATCTCACGGTCTATCGGCAGCAACAGCAGCTCGATCTGCTGCAGGAGCAACTGCGGCACCTTCACCGCCAACTGGAGGAGGGCCTGGCCGCAGGCGGACGACGCCCCGCCAGCGAGGAGATTCCACCGCATTACTGACGGTCGAGACGGCGCTATGGCCCGCGGCTGTGGCTTTCTTGACCCTTCCTGTCAACCGCCGGCAGGAGCGAGCGTTATCTCCTGCAGGTATGACGAGCACGGATACTTCGACAGGAGAACAAAATGGGTAGCCTGAGCAACGAGTCTTTCGACCAGTTTCTGGATTCACTCAAGCAGGCGGGTGTTGAAATCAGCAATGAGTCTGAACTGCGTGAGCGGTTGGCCGAGGCGCAGCGCTGGCGGTTTGCCTTTGCTACTCTGGCCGCCAATGGCCGGCCGCTGGGGATTTCTTTCCATGATGCGACCAGGGGCGTCAACGAGGCAGACATTCACCGTGCCTTTGCGCGCTTCCAGTTTCCCGAGAGCTTGCAGAATTCGTTCGCTGTAAGCCTGCGCGCCGGCCACTGATTTTTCCCTTATCTGTCCGTCGCCACGACCGGCATCGCCGAGTCAGCCCATTCCTGTGTGGCTTCGGCTGTCGGGGAAGCCAAAGGCCCGCAATAGTGCGGGCCTTTTCGTCACCAGCTCTGCGTAAACCACGCAAGCCTGTTGAACGACGCCTCCTGTGTGCGTCATAATGGGAGCATGAACGATTCACCTCCCCAGGATCCGCGTCGCCGGCTCCGAGAACTTCTTGCCATCCCCGAGCGCGATCGAAGCGACGAGCAATGGGATGAGATCATCGAGCTCGAGATCACCATGGCTCCGGGCAACCGTGAGTCGGAGCGCCCGTCGGACAGGCCGCTCGAGCGGCAGCCGGACAAGCGCCCCGGTGTTCAGGGGCCCGGTCGACGTCCGGATCCGCGAAAAGTCGGACCGAGGCCCGTCGCCGGGCCGCGTCCCGACCCACGGCCGCCCGCTGCCCGGCCGGAAGTGGGAGCGGACGGGCAGTCCGACGCGCGCACGCCGAAGCGGCACGGCCGACGGCCAAGGCGTCCGCCGGAGACGCCGAGCGAAAGCTGAGCGCTTCGCCACCTCAGTTTTTCGCCGCCCTTCTTCTGATGCGCCAGGGCCTTTGGCGCTTCGATCTGTAGGGTGCGCGTGATGCGCGCCGAAATCCCTAGCGTTGTGCCATCTGTTGCTGAATCCGAGGCGTCGTCGCGTCTGGCCGCGACACCGGTTCGGGATCGCGCAGTATGAGGGTCGGCAGGGCAAAAGGCGCAAGCCGCTCGAAAAAGTCGAGCAATTCGAGTGCCGGCGAGTTGCGGAAGAACCTGGCCATCGGCGTCTCTAGCCAGATCTGGTCGGCGTGGGCCCAGATTTCGTAGGGCGTGTCGCCGAAGCCATCGTCGTTGCGGTCGAATCCTTCGTAATTGTCCCAATAGTTTCCTCGCCATTCGTTGCCGTCGATGTCGCCGCTCGCGCCGACCAGCGCTTGCCACAGGTTGTGCTCGAAGGAGTTGAACAGAACCAGGTGACCACCTCTCTCGCCGTAGAAGCTGATGCCGGTGACGTTGTGCGCGATGCGGTTGTCGATCACCGTGATGCGATTGAGTGCGTGCATCGGCGAGTCGGACAAGATGCCCACCGCACAGTGAATGATTTCGTTGCCATGGATCAGCGTCGTGCCGCTCTCCTTGAGGGCGATACCGGCACCGCTGGCATCGCCGGCATGCATGATCCGGTTGTTGCGTATGGTGAGGCCGTCGGAGTTGAGGGCGGTAATGCCGGTCGAATTGCCGGTCAACAGATTCTTCTCGATCAGCGTGCGGTGTGAGAACAGGAGATTCAGCGCTCGGCGGCTGTCGCTGACGCTGTTGGCGACGAAGCGGTTGCGCAAGGAATTGGTGATCGTGATGTCCCGGATGCGCGAGATGTCGTTGTTTTCCACGCGGTTACCCATGCTGTACCAGAGGCGGATGCCGTCGCCGCGATCGGCAGGCTCGTCTGGCCGGGAACGAATGCGATTGCCGATGATACGGTTGTCGTTTGCCCGCTGCAGGGTGATGCCGAACAGCACGTCATCGATGGTATTGCCTTCGATCACGTTGTCGCTACCGCTGTCGATCAGCAGACCCGAATCGATGGCGTCGTGCGAGCCTCCCGAGCGGGTAATGTGGAGTCCACGCAAGCTTGCGCCGCTCGTCCGTAGCGTCAGCACGGTTCCCTGGCCTCCACCGTCGATGGTGATCGCTCCCTTGCCATCGATGACCATCGGTCGACTGATCACGACGGGTCCAGAGTACGTGCCGGCTGGGGCATTCAGGGTGCCGCCCGTGGCGGTGGCGTCGATCCATGCTTGCAGGGGAGGCGGTGCGCTGACGGTGGCGCGCACCTCGCGCGACGACGAAACGAGTGGGTTCAGCAGCGCTGTGCCAAGCAGAAGGCCAGCCGACAGCACCAGCAGCGGTGGGGCATCGGCAATCAGTCGCCGGCGGACCGCAACCACAGGCACTTGCCCTTGCTGGCTTCCTGGATGGCGGTCAGCACCTGCTGGTGTTCAGCCAGTTCTTCCGGGCTGGCTCGCTTGACCTGCAGTGTCTGGCGCCGGCCTGGCGATGGTGTTCTGCCGGCGGTGTCCAGTCGACCGCCGTTGTCATCACCGAGGTCCATGATCAGGCTTTCCTGGCCGCGAGTCATCGCCAGGTAGACCTCGGCGAGAATCTCGGCGTCCAGCAAGGCGCCGTGCAAGGTGCGGTGCGAGTTGTCGACGCCATAGCGCTCGCACAGCGCGTTGAGGTTGTTCTTCTTGCCGGGGTGCAGATCCTTGGCCATCCGCAGGGTGTCGCAGACCCCGTGGCATACGGTGTCCACCGGGGCCATGTCGAGCAGTGCGAGTTCGGCGTTCAGGAAACCGACATCGAACGCGGCGTTGTGGATGACCAGTTCGGCTCCGCGCACGAAGTCGAGAAACTCGACGGCCACATCGGCAAAGCGTGGTTTGTCGAGCAGGAACTCCCGGCTGATGCCATGCACCGACAGGGCGCCGGCATCGATATCACGGTCCGGATTCAGGTAGCGGTGGAAGTGCCGGTTGGTGAGCCGCCGATTGCGCATCTCCACGCAGGCAATCTCGATGATGCGATGGCCGAACTTGTGTTCCAGCCCGGTGGTTTCCGTATCGAGAAAGATCTGGCGCATCGACGCTGTGCTCTGGGTGAACCTGATGATCGGTCTGGTGCCGCTTGCGGGCGACGTCAGCTGCCGTCGCCCGCAAGCGGGCGGCGGTTGGCGGTGCGCTGCAGTTCATCCATGCCGCGATTGGCGAGAGCGTCGGCGCGTTCATTGCCGCTGTGCCCGGCGTGCCCCTTGACCCAGCACCACTGAATGCGGTGTTCACCGGCGAGTTCATCGAGGCGTTGCCAGAGGTCGGCGTTCTTCACCGGCTTCTTGTCAGCGGTACGCCAACCGTTGCGCTTCCAGTTGTGAATCCATTCGCTGATGCCTTTCTGCAGGTACTGCGAATCGGTGTGAAGACGCACGCTGGCTGGCCTCTTGAGGGCCTCCAGGGCACGAATCGCGGCGGTCATTTCCATACGGTTGTTGGTGGTGTCCGGCTCGCCGCCCCATAGTTCCTTCTCGTGTTCGCCCGCCTGCAGGACGACCCCCCAGCCGCCTGGGCCCGGATTGCCACGACAGCCGCCGTCAGCGAATATGGTGATCACCACTTCATCGGTCATACGATTCGGCGTCCTTCTGGCTGACTACGGACAACACCTTGCGCGGCGCCTTCTGCTGCTTCCAACTCGGCAGGATCAAACGCATGGCATGGACGCGCTTGATCGCGCGCATCAGGTAGACGCCACCGGCGAAGCTCCACCAGCGTGCGCCGGTGGCTTCCATGAAGTGCCAACGCTTCAACCAGCGTTCATGTTCGCACGGTGGCACGTAGCAACCGAAGTCGACGAGATCGACAGCAAAGCCCAGCAACTGCAGCCAGTCCTTGAGACGCAGGACCGACAGGTAGTGACCATTCCAGGGAAAGTCGCGCGGGCAATTGGGGAGTCGGCGGCGCAGACCCCAGATCGAAAGCGGGTTGAAGCCGGTGATCAATACCTCGCCCTCGGGAATCAGCACGCGCTCGACTTCACGCAGAATCTGGTGCGGGTCGTCATGGAACTCGAGGACATGCGCCATGACCAGGGCGTCGATGCTGTGCGCGGCGAACGGCAGCTGACGCAGATCGCAGATGACGTCGACTGGACCCGACGCGTCGGCGACCTGGCGTAGCGGGATGCGGTTCTGGGCGAGCAGGTCGAGTTGCGGAAGGCCGAGCTGGATCGCGTTGTAGCCGAAAACGTCGGCAACCGTCGCGTCGATGCGCGCTTGCTCCCAAGCCATGACGTAGCGCCCTTGCGGGGTTTGCAGCCAGGCATCGAGGCCAGCAATTGACATTTTCCGCAGTTCTTCCAAAATTGACCAATGTTTGACGTCATCCGGATTCCGGCCTTCAAGGACAACTACATCTGGTTGCTGCGCAAAGGCGCATCGGCCGCCGTTGTTGACCCCGGCGATGCGCGCCCAGTTCTCGCCGTGATCGAGCGCGAGGGCCTGTCGCTGACCACAATTCTCGTCACTCATCACCATGCCGATCATCAGGGTGGGGTGGCGGATCTTCTGGCGCGCCATCCGGCCGAGGTCTTCGGACCGGCGGCCGAGTCCATCACCGGCATCAAACGCTCTCTGTGCGGCGGCGAAACCGTTAGCGTCGCGGGCTGCGCTGCCGACTTTCAGGTGATCGCCGTTCCCGGGCACACGCTGGGGCACATCGCGTATTATGGCTCAGGCTGCCTGTTCTGTGGCGATACCTTGTTCGCCGGCGGCTGTGGTCGGCTCTTTGAGGGAACTGCCGCGCAGATGCTCGAATCGCTGGCCCGGCTCAGCGCCTTGCCTGACGACACGGCGGTCTATTGCGCGCACGAATACACTCAGGCCAACCTGCGCTTCGCGCTGGCGGTGGAGCCTGGAAACCCCCGTCTGCAAAGGCGCGCGGAGGAGGTGGCTGTGGCCCGCGCGGCGGGTTTGGCGACCGTACCATCGACAATCGCGATCGAGAAGGCGAGCAACCCCTTCCTGCGTTGCCGTGAACCCGAAGTGGTGGCGGCTGCCCAGCGCAGAGTGCCTGGCGCGCGCGACGAACTGGCTGTCTTTGCCGCCCTGCGGGAGTGGAAGAACACCTTCTGAACCCGTCATCGGGCCAGCTTGCCGTGGGCCCGTGCGCCGAGGTCGTTGCGTGAGCCAGGCGTGACCAAGTCTATTGGAGCACGGCACGTCCACTTGATTGCCAGGCCCGACTGAGGGTGTCGACGACCTTGCCGGCATTGAAGGGCTTGATGATGAAGCCACCGGCACCGCCCTGAATCGATTCGCGGACGTTGTCGACGCTTGGGCTGCCAGTGACCATCACGACGACGGTTTCCGGGTGCATGGCCTTGATCGCCTGCAGCGCTTCGAGCCCGCCCATCTCCGGCATCATCACATCCATGCAGATGATGTCCGGCCGCAGGCGCTCGGCGAGTTCAAGCGCGACAACCCCGTTGCGGGCCTCGCCGACGACATCGTACTGGCTGCCGCGCAGGATGCTGCGCAGCAGCGTCCGCATCAAGTCGTTGTCGTCAACGAGCAACACTCTCGGTGCGTACGCAACCCTGCCTGTCGCATTTTCGATCACGAGTCTACCTCGGTACGCCGCCAGTTGCAGGGATCGGCATCGACTGGTTCATGGCCCGTCTTCCCGGCAGTCGGTGGCGCCATCTGACTGATGCTGCCCGGAGAGTCGACCGGCAAGCCAAGCCTTGCGCTCGCCGATAGCGTGGGCAGACTTCCCATCTCGTGGCACGGATGCTGCGTGTGCACGACAGCCGTGGCCGGCGATGGGCACGCTTTGGCTGACCGGCGCCGTCGCGAGTGCGGCCAGTGCTTCTTCGTGCTAAATTCAGGCTTCCTCCAGACAGCTCGCGGGCTGCCGCCATGACTGAAAAAAGCGATCCTCCCAAGGCAACTGCCTCCATGCAAACCAGAAAATACGCACTGGGTGCCATGCTCGTCGTGCTCGTCATCGGCGCTCTCGGTTTCCTTGTTCTTCCGCCTCTCGTCAAAACGATGCTGGTCGACAAGCTCTCGGAGGTACTGCACCGACCGGTGACCGTACAAAGCATCAGCATAAACCCCTACACGCTGTCCGTGCAAGTTGCCGGATTGGCTATCCAGGAGAAAGGTGGGGGCGAGACCGTTGCGGGCTTCGACAGCCTGTACGTCAACGTCGAATCGAGTTCGTTTTTCCGTGGCGGGCCGGTGATCAGCGAACTCAGACTGGTGGGTCCGGTATTCAGGATCGTGCGCCTGACTGACGGACGCTTGAACTTCTCGGACCTGATCGACGAGTTCATCGCCCGGCCGGCCTCGGACGACCCGACACCGGCATTCTCGGTCAACAACATCCAGATCAGCGGCGGCAAGATCGAACTCGACGACCGAGCGCTCGCCGAGAAACACCTGATCAGCGACGTCAACATTGCCTTACCGTTCATCTCCAGCTTGCCCACGGCCACCGAGATCTTCGTCGAGCCGGCCTTCTCGGCGTCGATAGACGGCTCGCCGCTGGTCGTCCAAGGCAAGAGCAAGCCTTTCGCCACGTCCCTGGAGAGCGAGTTGGCGCTCGATCTTCGCGACGTGCAACTCGCCAAATACATCGATTACTCACCCGTTCGCCTGCCCGTGCAGGTCGTCTCGGGGGCCCTCGACAGCGACCTGAAGCTGCACTTTCAACGCCATGGCAGCGGTCACTCGGCGCTTGCTCTGTCGGGCAGCTTCGTGATCAGGGACGTCGATGTCAAGGATTCGGCCGGCGCGCCCCTACTGTCCCTCAAGCGCCTGGAGGTGCTCGCCGGCACGCTTGACCCGCTGGGCGGGAAATACGCGATCGACCGCGTCACGGTCGATTCCCCGGACATTCATGCCCGGGTGAGCCGGCAGGGAGCGATCAACTGGATCGAGTTCTTCAGCCAGGAGCTGGCGGCCCGGAGTGCGTCGGTCCCGGAAGCGAAAGCGGTACCTGTGGAATGGTCGCTCGGCGAAGCCAGAATCACCGGTGGTGCCGTACGCTGGCTTGACGAGTCGCAAGTTCAGCCCTTCAACGCGAATCTTGATGGGCTCGAGTTTGACCTGAAGAATCTCGACAGTCGCGGCACTTCGCGGGCGCAGTTCAATGTGGCGTGGCGGCTCGAGGCGGGCGAGTGGCTAAAGAGCGCTGCCGTTTCGATCAAGGGCGGGCTGCTCGACTTGGCGAAGCGGGACGTGCTCATCGAGCAGTTTACGCTGAGCGGCACCAGAGCGCTGATCCGGCGTGCAGCGAACGGTCGCATCGAGTTCTTTCCAACGCCGCAACTGAAGGTGGTTGCGGCCTCGCAGAAGGATCCGGCGGGTCCATGGAAGGTGAAGGTCGTCAAGTATCGCGGCGAGGATCTGGGAGTGCGTTTCGAGGATGCTGCCGTTTCGCCGGCGGCGACACACACGCTTGCCGGGATGAATCTCGAAGCCGAGAACCTCTCGACCGAGCCTGGCAATACAGCCACGCTGGCCATTCGCGGCAAGCTCAATCGCAAGGGCGAAGTGGCAGTCAGTGGGACCGCGAAGATCCTCCCGCTGGCGATGGATCTCAAAGTTGACGCCAGGACGCTGGAACTGTTACCGCTGCAACCGTACTTCACCGAGCGGCTGAACATCGAGGTGACGCGTGGGCAGGTGACGATGAGCGGCGATGTCCAGTTGCGTCAGGCGGGTAGCGGGGCGGTCGAGGTGGCAAAGCTGACCGGCGGATTCTCCGGCCAGGTGACCGTCGGCGATCTCTACGCGATCGACAAAGTGAACTCGGCCGACTTCCTGAAGTGGAAGTCCCTGTACCTGGGGCACCTCGACGTGCGCCTGAACCCGAATTCGGTGTCCATCGGCGAGGTGGCATTGGCCGATTTCTTTGCCCGCGTGATCCTCAGTCGCGAGGGCAAGCTGAACCTGCTGCAGATCGTTCGTCAGCCGGATGCGGCGCCTGTTTCCGTGACAGCCAGGGCTGCCGACCAGGCGGTGGTTGCGGGCGACGGCAAGGCCGTCGCGCCGGTGGGCACCACTGACCAGCCACTGCTGCCCATCAAGATCGGGAAGATCACCGTGCAGGGCGGCGACATCAGGTTCACCGACAACTTCATCAAGCCCAACTACTCGGCGAACCTGAAGCGGATTGGCGGCAGCATCAGCGGGCTGTCGTCGGCCGCCGGCAGCGTCGCAACCCTCGCTTTGCGCGGCAGCTACGACAACATCGCGCCACTTGGCATCACGGCCAAGCTCAACCCGTTGGCGCCATCGCCATACCTGGACCTGGAGGCCGACATCAAAGGCATCGAGATGACCTCTCTGTCACCGTACTCGGGCAAGTACGCGGGTTATGCAATCGACAAGGGCAAGTTGTCGCTGTTTGTCAAGTACAAGATCGAAAGTGGGCAGTTGACTGCCGAGAACCGGATCTTCCTCGATCAACTCACCTTTGGCGATCCGGTGGACAGTCCGGAGGCGACCAAGCTGCCGGTGACGCTGGCGGTTGCCCTGCTCAAGAATCGCAGCGGCGAGATCGACATCAACCTGCCGATTTCCGGCTCGCTCAATGATCCCGAATTCAGCGTTGGCGGTCTGGTGGTCAAAGTGATCGTGAACTTGCTGATGAAGGCAGTCACCTCGCCGTTTGCCTTGCTGGGGTCGGTTCTCGGCGGCGGGGAAGAATTGTCGAACGTCGAGTTCGATTTCGGGCAGGCGGTGATTACCCCGCCGAGCCAGCCGCGTCTGGAGAAACTGGCCAAGGCGCTGCTTGACCGGCCGGCGTTGAGGCTCGAAATCGAAGGGCGCGCGGACCCGGAGAGCGATCCCGAGGGCTTGAAGCGTGATCGCCTGGCCACCAAGGTGCGGGCGCTGAAACGTGAGGATCTGACGAAGAAGGGTCTCGAAAGCGGGTCGACTGACGCGGTCGAGCTAGGTGCGAACGAGTATCCGGCCCTCCTCGAGCGCGTGTACCGCGCCGAGAAGTTTCCGAAGCCGCGCAACCTCGTCGGTATGGTCAAGGGGCTACCGGTTGAGGAGATGGAGAAGCTGATTCTCGCCAACTCGCCGGTCGATGAAGAGGATCTGCGCGACCTTGCCGATCGGCGGGCCAAGGTGGTTCGCGACTGGCTGCTGGCGCACCAGGTTCCCGGCGAGCGCTTGTTCATGCTGCCGGTCAAGCTCGCGAAGTCGGAACGCAAGGCAGACTCCGCCGAGCAGGCCAAGGGCAGCCGAGTCGTTTTCTCATTGAAGTAAGCCCGACGGCGCTACGGGCGCAGATGCCCACCGCCGTTACCGGAAAGCGTCGCCCATGAGTGAGGCCTGGTGGTACGTAGCGATCTTGACTGGCGTCGCGATGGTGGCGCTACAACTTCTCCTGTTGCTGCGCGCGGCGCTGGCCAGGGAGAGGCTGGACACGCGTTTGCGCGAGTTGCAGGGCGGACTCGAGCGGCTTGAAAGGGAATTGCGGCAGGAGATGGCCCTCGGACGACAGGAAGCGGCCAGCGCGGCGCGCGGCGATCGGGAGGAGCAGTCGTTGTCGGTAGGTCGACTTTCGCAGACACTTGCTTCGCAGATGGCCCAACTGGGCCATCTGCAGGCGCAGCAGCTCGAGTCTTTTGGCCAGCACCTGGCGCACCTGACGAACAGCAATGAGCAGCGTTTCGAGCAGTTGCGGCTGGCCGTCGAAGCACGCCTCGGGGTGATGCAGGCCGATAACGCAAGCAAACTGGAGGACATCCGGCGTACGGTCGACGAGAAGCTGCACGCCACGCTCGAGCAGCGCCTGGGCGAATCGTTCAAGCTGGTCAGTGACCGGCTCGAGCAGGTGCATCGTGGCCTTGGCGAGATGCAGACGCTGGCCACCGGCGTCGGCGATCTCAAACGTGTACTGAGCAATGTCAAGATCCGGGGCACTTGGGGAGAAGTGCAGTTGGCAGCACTGCTCGAACAACTGCTGACCCCCGAGCAATACGTCAAGAACGTGGTGACCCGGTCTGCCGGGAGCGATCGCGTCGAGTTCGCCATTCGTTTGCCCGGACGCGATCTGGGCGACGATGACCAGCGTCCCGTCTGGCTGCCGATCGACGCGAAGTTCCCGCTCGAAGACTATCAGCGCCTGCTCGACGCGCAGGAGCGCGGCGACCCGGCGGCACTCGACGCGGCCGTCCGGGGCCTCGAACTGCGACTGCGTGAAGAGGCGCGCAAGATTCACGACAAGTATGTCGAACCGCCCTACACGACGGATTTCGCGATTCTCTATTTGCCGACCGAAGGTCTTTATGCCGAGGCGCTGCGCCGACCTGGGCTGGTTGACGTCCTGCAGCGCGACTGGCGGATCTGCATCGCCGGACCGACGACGCTGTCGGCGCTGCTCAATAGTCTTCAGATGGGCTTCCGGACGCTCGCGATCGAGCGCCGGTCGTCGGAAGTCTGGGCCGTTCTTGGCGCCATCAAGACCGAGTTCGGCAAGTTCGGCGAGATCCTCGAGGCGACGCGCCGGAAGCTGGAACAGGCCAGCCGGAGCATCGAGTCGGCGGGTGTCCGGACGCGCCAGATCGAGCGCAAGCTGAAGAGCGTCGAGGCGCTGCCGGTGGCCGAGGCACAACTGCGGCTGGGAGACCTCGAGGAGATGGAGGCGGCTGACGAAGAGGTCTGAACGGGTGTGCTATCGCGGTGGGAGCGAGGTGCGAGCAAGGTGGCTGCCTCGCCACGCCGTCAGATGCGCTTAGAATGCGCTTTTCGGGAGGATGGTCGCACACCGTGAGCAAGCGCGTTGGACGTTTCGAGATCATTCGCGAACTCGGCCGGGGGGCTCAGAGTGTCGTGTATCTGGCGCGTGACCCGCATCTGCAGCGGCAGGTCGCGATCAAGACGCTGCACTTCTCGCGGCCTGATGCCCGCCAGAATCGCCAACTGCTCGAAGAGGCGCGCGTCGTCAGCCAGTTGCGCCACCCGAGTATCGTGCCAATCTTCGAGGCTGCCGAAGAGCAGGGTGATCTGTATCTGGTGTTTCAGTATGTGCCTGGCAAGAATCTGGCCGAGTACCTGCAACTCAGCGCTGGTTTGACGCCCGCCAGGGCGATCGCCATCATGCAACCGATCCTCGACGCCCTGGCGCATGCGCACGCTGCGGGAATCATCCACCGTGACCTGAAACCGAGCAACATCCTGATTGACGACGATGGAGTGCCGCGAGTGATGGACTTCGGCATTGCCACGCGCGCCGAAGGGCTGGCCACCGATGGAGGACAACTGGTCGGCACGCCGGCCTACATGGCACCCGAGTACATCCTGCAGCGCACGAGCAGTGAAAGGTCGGACATCTTTGCTGCCGGTCTCGTTCTGTACGAACTGCTCAGCGGGCAGCGTGCGCTTCCGGGCAGCGACATCAAGCAGGTGATGCGCCAGATTGCCGGCGAGGACATCAAGTTGCCGCCAGCGGCGAGTGCGGCGCTCGACGAGCGCCTGGTGCACCTGCTCTACCGGGCGCTGGCCCGCGATCCGCAGGAGAGATACGTTTCGGCGGTTCAGATGCGTGAGGCACTGGACGACTTCCTGTCGCCGGAAAGCCCGGCGCCGTCGGCGGACGGCCGGCAAAGCACGATCGAGTTCCTTCTCCGCCGGATGCGGCACAAGAGCGATTTTCCAGCTCTGTCCGAGTCAGTTGGCGCGATAAACAGGATCACTTCCTCGGAGACGCAGAGCATTTCCGATGTCTCGAACACGATCCTCAAGGATTTCTCCCTGACCAACAAGATTTTGCGGATGGTCAACTCGGCCTACTATCGGCAGGCCGGTGGTGGCAACATCAGCACCGTGTCGCGCGCGGTCGTTGTTCTCGGTCTGGACGCGGTACGCAACATTGCCATCACCGTGATGCTGTTCGATCACTTGCAGAACAAGACCAATAGCAATCAACTCAAGGACGAGTTCGTACGCGCCAATCTGGCCGCCATCCTGGCCAAGGACATCGGCAGCAAGATATCGGTACGGGCCGAAAATGAGCAGGTGTTCATCTGCGCGATGTTTCACAACCTGGGGCGTTTGCTGAGCCAGTACTATTTCCCCGAGGAAAGCGCCGAGATCAGACGCTTGATGCAGCAGAAGAGCTGCTCAGAAGACGCCGCAGCGCTGCAGGTGCTGGGTATTTCGCATGAGGATCTCGGTATCGCCATCGCCCAGACGTGGGGCTTTCCGCGGCTGATCGTGAACAGCATGCGCAAGCTGCCGGCCGGCAGCATTCGCCGCCCCACCAACTCGGAAGAGAGTTTGCGTGCCGTTTCTGCCTTGTCCAACGAACTGTGTACGCTGGTTGCGGAGGCGACGCCCGAACAGCAGCAAAGGGAGCTGCGCCGGCTCGTGACGCGTTTTGCGGAGGTGGCTCCTCTCAATGAGCCGGACCTGCGGCGGACTCTCGAGAGGTCGTTCGAGCAGGTGTCGCAGTTTGCCGCGACGATTCACCTCAATCTGCAACAGACGCGTTTCGGCAGGCAGATTCGCGCGTGGGGAGGTGCCACCGTGATTGCGTCGGTGGACGCGATCGATGCGACGCACGTGGACGGCTTGGCTGGGGCGGTGCTGTCCGATGTCGGACCGGACACCGAAGCTGACGACCCACTGGCCGACGGCGGTCGCGGCGACGTCCTTCTGCAGGCGGTGGCAGCAAGCAGTGAGGTCATTCTCCTGGCAGGGATCCAGGACGTCAGCAATGCCCTGGTCAGCGATTTCAAGCTCAATGACGTGCTGCGCATCATTCTCGAAACCATGTACCGGGCGAAGGGCTTCAAGAATGTCATCCTGTGCATTCGCGATGGGCGCAGCAACACCATGCTCGGGCGTTTCGGCTTTGGCCCCAATGCTCAGGAGATTGCCAGGCGCTTCCGGTTTTCGCTGGTCTTTGCGCCCGACATCTTTCATGCGGCGCTGGCGAATGGCGTCGACATCCTGATCAGCGACACCAATGACCCCAAGATCGCGGCGCGCATCCCGTCATGGTTCCGCCAGGCGGTTGACGCCGAGACCTTCGTTGTCTTTCCGCTCTGCCTCAAGAGCAATCCGGTGGCCATGATCTACGCCGACTGTGCGCATGCTGGCGAGATCGTGATTTCCGAAAAGGAACTGTCCTTGCTACGAACCCTTCGCAATCAGGCTGTGCTGGCGGTCAAGCAGTCGATCTGAGGCGGTCGTCGGCAGTGTGCTGCCCAGTGTGCGGGCGCCAGCTTTGGCGGGTAGTCATGCTGCGCGCCTACCAGAGCTTCCACCACGGTTCCCGACGATCGAGGCCACGCCGGTAGTAGTCGCTGTTCGGATAGTTCGTGCGCATGACCCGTTCGGCGTCGTCGCGCAGATCGTTCAGACCGAGCGAGTCGTAGGCCTTGACCATGATGAACAGCGCTTCTTCGGTAGCCGGTGCGTCCGGGTAGTTCTTGACCGCGTACTGGGCGCGGTTGGCGGCGGCAAGGTAGGCTCCGCGTTTCATGTAGTAGCGGGCGACGTGGAGTTCGAGCGAGGCCAGCGCATTGACCAGATACTTCATGCGCAGGAGCGCATCGGGCGTGTACTTGCTGTCGGGAAAGCGGGTCACCAACTCCCGGAACGCGTCGAAGGATTCGCGCGCGCCCTTCGGGTCGCGTTCGGTCATGTCCTGGTTGCTGATGGTACCCATGATTCCCAGGTCTTCGTTGAAGTTGATCAGGCCGCGCAGGTAATAGACGTAGTCCACATTCGGGTGGTTCGGATGCAGCTTGATGAAACGGTCGCAAGCGGCTACCGCCGAAGCGGGTTCCTGATCTTTCCAGTAGGCATAGGCGATCTCGATCTGCGCCTGCTGGGCGTAGCGGCCGTAGGGATAGCGCGACTCGAGCTTTTCGAAGTACTTGATCGCCTTGGCGTAGGAGCCGTCGTTGAGTGCGTCCTTGGCTTCGGCGTAGAGCTTGTTGGCCGACCAGCCTATGGTTTCATCCTTCTCCGCCGGCAGAAGACCGCAGCCGGCAATGAGGGCGGCGACAATAAGCGCTGCGATAACCGCTAAACTACGCATGATGGAAAACCCACAGAAGAAAAAGGCGCCGGCGGATGCGTCCATCAAGGACAGCGGGCCGGCCGATTATAGCGCAAACGCCGGAATCGCCCTGCGCGTGCCCACCGCTTGTGGCGGTCAGCGCCTGGATCAGGTGCTGGCCCGCCTGCTGTCGCAGCACTCGCGCAGTCGTTTGCAGGACTGGATCCGCGAGGGACGCGTTGCCGTTGGCGGCGCGGTAACTGTGGAGCCCCGCTTCCGGCTCTGGGGTGGTGAGACCATCGCTCTCACCGAGTCGACTGACGAGCGTGCCGAAGCCTCGGCCCCGGAGGAAATCCCATTGCGGATTGTCTTCGAGGACGACACCCTGATCGTCCTCGACAAGCAGGCAGGCTTGGTGGTGCATCCCGGTAGCGGGAACTGGCGCGGAACACTATTGAATGGCTTGTTGCACCACGCGCCGCAACTCGCCAGGGTGCCGCGGGCGGGCATCGTGCATCGACTCGACAAGGATACTACTGGGCTGATGGTGGTCGCGAAGACACTGGAGGCGCAGACCGACCTGGTACGGCAGTTGCAGGCACGCAGCGTGAAGCGGTGCTATCAGGCGCTGGTGCGCGGCATCGTCGAGGGTGCTGGAATCGTCGATGCACCCATCGGCCGCCATCCGACGGTACGCACCAGGATGGCCGTGGTGAGCGGCGGCAGGCCGGCGCGCACGCACTATCGGGTGCTGGAGCGCTTCGTTGCCTGCACGCTGATCGAATGCGCACTGGAGACCGGACGGACCCACCAGATACGTGTGCACATGACGTCGATCGCCCATCCGCTGGTGGGTGACCCGATCTATGGTGGCGGCGCCAGCCGTGTGCCGCAAGGAGCCGTATTTCCTCGCCAGGCACTGCATGCCTGCCGTCTGGCGCTGGTACACCCGGCGTCCGGGAAGGCGATGCTCTGGAGATCAGGCGTACCCGCCGACATGGCGGCGCTGATCGACAGGCTGCGCCTGGAATCGCTGGCGGCGCATGGCGCTGAGCAGTTAGCCGAGGGCGCGGACGACGAGGACGACTGGGATGAGGGCGACGATCGCGCAGAGATGATCGACCTGGGTGACGAGGATCCTGACGATGGGGACCTGGGTGAGCAGTGAGCACTGGATCGTCCCCGACTGGCCGGCGCCGGCGTCTGTTCGTAGCCTGATTACCACGCGTCACGGCGGCGTGAGTGCGGCGCCTTACGGCAGCTTAAACCTCGGCGATCATGTGGGTGACGATCAGGGAGCGGTCCACGAGAATCGCCGGCGGCTTGCCCTGAGCCTGCCGGCGCCGCCGTCCTGGCTGAATCAGGTGCATGGGACGAGGGTAATCGATATTGCCGATGTCGGTTCGACGCCGGTGCCGGCTGCCGATGCTGCCATCGCGCGCAGTGTCGGCGTCGTCTGTGGGGTGATGACCGCAGACTGTCTGCCGGTGCTGCTCTGCGACCGGTCGGGCAGCGTCGTCGCCGCCGCGCATGCCGGCTGGCGCGGCTTGCAGGCGGGCGTCATCGAGCGGACCGTAGCGGCGCTCGGCGTTGCCGAGGGGCAAGTGCTTGCCTATCTCGGGCCGGCCATCGGTCCGCTCGCCTTCGAGGTCGGCGACGAGGTGCGCATGGCCTTCGTCGACGCCCGCGCCGAGGCGGCAGCGGCGTTCACGCCGCTGAGCGATCGCCAGAGACGCGACAGAGAGGACTGCGGCGAGGGCCCTGTTCCTCAACCGGCGCTGGGGTTGCCGAAGCATTCGGGCAAGTGGCTGGCTGATATCTACCTGCTGGCGCGGCAGGCACTGGGCAGCGTTGGCGTCGAGGCCGTGTACGGTGGCGGTTACTGCACCGTGCATGAAGAGAACCGCTTCTTTTCGTACCGGCGTGACGGCGTGACCGGGCGGATGGCGTCGCTGGTCTGGCTGGCCGGCGAGTAGTCAGCGATCGGGCGGGTCGGCGTCGGCGTCGCGAGTCGATTCGGGGTTCTTGCGGGCGGCACGGCGGCGCCTTCCAGGGCCGCCGAAGAGCCAAAGCAGCAAAGCAAGCGGCAGCAGACCGTAGAACAGCAGGGTCAAGATCCCGCCAATGACGCTGGTTTCGGTCAGCGCCATCAACACGGTGACGTACAGCCAACCGATGGCGACGATGTACATCAGGGAATTATAGGCGGATGCAGCATTGTGCTGGTGGCTCCGTCTGTGCCGTGCGACATCCCATGCGCCGCAGGCAAGTGAGAGAGGCATGGGCAGGACAGGTCGGCATGTTGGCATTGACAGCGTGGATGCTGCAATACAGAATCACGGGTCGGGTTGCTCGGCAGATGCTGTAATCGTGGCGGTATGGTACCGTCCATTGTTTCAATCGTCCTAACAGAAAGGGAAGAGCTATGACGCAACGTGTTGCTTTGGTTACGGGGGCCATGGGTGGGATCGGTACGGCCATCTGCCAGGAACTGGCGAAGGCCGGTCACAAGGTGGTCGCCGCTTACCATCCGGAGTTTGACAAGCCGGAAGAATGGACGAAGGCCATGGCAGAAGCCGGTTTCAACGACTTCATCTGTGTTGCCGGCGACGTCTCCGACTACGATTCCTGCGTCGCCCTCACCGCCGAAGCCGAAGCCAAGGCGGGTCCGATCGATATTCTGGTCAATAACGCCGGCATTACCCGTGACAAGATGTTCGCACGCATGGAACTGGCACAGTGGAATGCCGTGATCTCGACGAACCTAAGCAGCCTCTTCAACATGACGAAGCAAGTGTCGGCGAAGATGGCCGAGCGTGGTTGGGGTCGCATCATCAACATCTCGTCGCTCAACGGCCTCAAGGGTCAGGCGGGGCAGACCAACTACTCGGCGGCCAAGGCCGGTGTGATTGGTTTCACCAAGGCGCTTGCCGCCGAGGTCGCGGCCAAGGGTGTGACGGTCAACGCCATCTGCCCGGGTTATGTAGCGACGCCGATGGTCATGGCGATCAAGCCGGAGATTCTGCAGGGCATCGTCGACACGGTGCCGATGAAGCGTCTGGCCAAGCCGGAAGAGATCGGTGGTGCGTGCGCCTATCTCGCTTCCGACATCGCCGGCTTCATGACCGGTTCGACGATGAACATCTGTGGTGGCCTCTACTATCAGTAAACGTTCTTCCTGTTGCAGGGTGTGCAGAACAGGCTCCGAAAGGGGCCTGTTTTTTTTTGCTGGAGTATAATTGTGTTGCACCGCACCAATGAGCGTCAAAGAGCGCCCCCCGAGTCATCTGCCCATGGAGGAATGATCGTCATGCCCGAGCAGCTACGACTGATCAAGAAATACCCGAACCGTCGTCTTTACGACACCAAGACAAGCGCTTACATCACGTTGAGCGATGTCAAGGATCTGGTGTTGTCGCGCGAGAATTTCAACGTCCTCGACGCCAAGACCGGCGAAGACATCACCCGCGCCATCCTTCTGCAGATCATCCTCGAAGAGGAAGCGGCCGGCATCCCCCTGTTCACGACCGACCTGCTCGCCCAGATGATCCGCTTTTACGGCCACGCGATGCAGGGCATGCTCGGCAAGTATCTGGAAACCAACATCAAGTCATTTGTCGACTTCCAGAAGAAGCTGCAGGATCAGTCGCAACAACTCTACGGCGAGAACAGCAGCCAGATGCAGAGCGACATGTGGTCCCAGTTCATGAACTTCCAGGGGCCGGCGATGCAGACGATGATGGCGACCTACATGGAGCAGAGCCGGAAGATGCTGCACCAGATGCAGGACCAGTTGAAGACCCAGACACGCACTCTTTTCACCAGCATACCGCTGCCCGGCTTTCCGTCGGATGCCGGGAAACAGTCCACTGACGCCGAGAAGTAGTTCGTTGCCCGGGAGTTCCGGGTCGGTCTCAGTTGCTGCCTTTCAGCCGTGGATTCGTGTGTGCTCCACCTTGCCACGCCCATTCGACAAAACGGCCCGCCAGCGCGTGCGCCGGACAGGCCGTGCCGAAACCAGCAGCGCCGCTGCGCTGCCTAGAGCTAGCTAGCGCAACAGTGCCACATAGGTCGCCGCGATGATGGCGGTGGTAATGACGCCACTGATGTTGGCGCCGAGTGCCTGCGGCATGACGATCGCTCCGGCGTTGGCCGAACTGGCGACCTTCTGGACGATCTTGGCAGTCGTCGGGACGCAACTGACTCCGGCAATTCCAATGATCGGGTTGTACTTTCCACCGCTCCAGAAATACAGGATGTAACCACCCACCAGGCCGCCGAGAGCCGAGATCGTCAGCGCCAGCATACCTAGCAGCAGCAGCTTCAATACCGTCGGCTCGAGCAGGGTATTGGCTTCGCAGAGAACGCCCAGCGTCAAGCCGAGGAAGAAGGTCGCTGCATAGAGAAAGACTTCGCCGAGAAGCTTGGTGAAAGGCTCGATACCGCTCTCGCGCACCGCGACGCCGAGGAACAGCGAGAAGAACAGGGGGGCGGCCACCGGAAAAAGCAGGCACAGCAGCGTACAGGCGACCACGGCGAAAGTGAGTTTCTGCGAGCGACTGATTTTCGGCCCACGATCGGAGGCCATGCTGATGCCGCGGATCCGCTCGGGTACCAGCCACTTGATCAGGTACGGATAGGCACCATAGGTCAGGCCTAGGTAGAGGTAGCCGACGACCGTGATCGGCACGAACAGATCCTTGGCCAGCACCAGCGAGGTGAACAGGACCATCGGCCCGTCGGCGCCACCGATGGTGGCGACGGCTGCGGCCTGGCCTGGATTGAGACCCAGCCAGATGGCGATCGGGAAAACCGCAATGGTCCCCAGTTCGGCGAAGAGCGCAATGAAGATGCTCTGGAACGGCCGCGCCATCACGTAACCGACATCGAGCAGGACGCCGATGCCCATGAAGACCAGGCAGGCGATCAGGCCGTTGCTGAAGGTCAACGTGTAGATGGGCTGCAGCCAGTCGATCTGCATGATGTTCATCAGATCGAGTGGATCGGACATCAACGGGTCGACGAACAGCGTTCCCATCTTCTTGGCGTCGAGGAACATCACGCCAGCGTTGACCGACGACATGCCCAGTCCCATCGGGATCATCAGCAGAGGCTCGAGAACGTTCTTCGAGCCCAGGTAGATCAGCAAGAAGCCGAGCAGCATCAGGAAGATGCGCCCGAACATGATTTTCGGTTCGGAGGCAACCAGCGTGGCGATGCCTTGGAACAGATCAAGAAAATGAATGCCTTCCATACGCTTCAGTCCTCGCGCCAGGCGGCAGGAATCGTCTGCCCGCGCATCGAGTTGCAAACGACAGGAACTCGTCGCTCCTGCCTATGGGCTTGGCTCAAGCGATGGTCAGCAGCGGCTGACCGCCCTCGACCGCGTCACCGGGTGCGACCAGCACGCGTGTGACCTGACCGGCGCGAGTCGCGATGACCGGGGTTTTCATCTTCATGGCTTCGAGGACCATCAACCGATCGCCGACCGCCACCGCCTGGCCGACCTTGACGTCGACCTCGACTACCACGCCACCCATCCCGGCAACCTCGTCGCCCGCCCCGGCGGAAGCCGTGGCTGGTCGCGGTGCTGCGGCCGTCGGCGCGGCGCTGGTGGCGCTGCCTGCGGCGGCTACCGCCATGGGGGCGGCAGGGGCGGGTGATTGCGGCGCCTGGCCGGAAGTAAGTTCGAGAACGCTGACCTCGTACTCACGTCCGTTGACGGTAACCTTGAAATGTCTGGGCATATCGTGCTCCTTCTATCTGGGGCCTCGGCCCGTGGGCCCCGGCGTATGGGAATGCTGGGAGGCGCGTGCGCCGGCTGCCCAGCCGTGACTGGTTGGTGCAATGTGCAGGATGCGGTGCGGTCCCATGGCTGCGAAGATCGCCGCAGACAGCGCGGCGACATCTTCATCGGGAACGCCGAGGCCGACCGGACAAACGGTTCCCGTCGGGATATCGAGCGGTTTCGTCTTTTCCATCCGGCCGGTCACCGAAACCATTATCTTGATCAGCACGGCAACCAGCACCGAGATGACGATGGATATGCCGTAGACCTGCAGCGCCTTGAAGATGGCGTCAGTCACCATGGGGTGTTTTCCTTCCGTTGCCGATTACATGGGAATGTTGCCGTGCTTCTTCGCCGGCCTGAGTTCGCGCTTGTCGAGAGTCTTGCGCAGGGCGAGGGCAACCATCCAGCGCGTATCCTGCGGTTCGATGACATCGGTGATGTAGAAATTGCTGGCCGACACGTAAGGCGAGGCGAACTCGTCACGATATTCCTGCGCCAGTTCCGCCGCCCTGGCCTGACGATCATCGGCCTGTTCAAGTTCTTTGCGATAGAGGATCTTGACGGCGGCCTCGGCGCCCATGACGGCGATTTCGGCCGTTGGCCAGGCGTAAACCATATCGGCGCCCATTTCCTGGCTGCACATGGCGAGATACGAGCCACCGTAAGCCTTGCGCAGGATTACGGTGATCTTCGGTGCGGTGCACGAACCGTAAGCCGAGAGCATTTTGGCGCCGTGGCGGATGATGCCGCCGCGTTCCTGCTCGACGCCGGGCAGGAAGCCCGGGACATCGACCAGGGTCACCACCGGGACGTTGAAGATGTTGCAGGTCCGGACGAAGCGGGCCACCTTGTCGGCCGCATTGAGGTCGAGCGCGCCCGCCATCACCATCGGCTGGTTGGCGACGATGCCGACGACGACGCCGCTGATGCGGGCGAAGCCGACGATCACGTTGCGGGCAAAGCCGGCATGTACTTCGAGGAGCTCGCCATGGTCCACCACCCGGCGAATTACGGAATACATGTCAAGCGGCTCTGACGGGCTGTCAGGAATGCAGTCGTTGATCGCCGGGTCTTCCATTTCCTCGATCGGCACGGCGAGATTGTGCGGCGGATCCTCGGTGTTGTTGGCCGGCAGATAAGACAGCAGTTGCTTGACCAGGGCGATCGCGTGCTGGTCGTCTTCGGCGACGAAGTGGGCATTGCCGCTGATCGTCGAATGCATCTCGGCGCCGCCGACCTCCGCCATCGTCGTCGCCCGACCGGTCACCGCCTTGATCACCTCGGGGCCGGTAAGGAACATGTGCGCGTTGTTGCGCGTCATGATCACGAAGTCCATCAGCGCCGGCGAGTAGGCGGCACCGCCAGCGCAGGGACCACAGATCACCGCGATTTGCGGGACAACGCCGGAGAGCAGGACATTGGCGTAGAAGACGTCGCCGTAGCCGGAAAGCGCATCGACACCCTCCTGAATACGCGCACCGCCCGAATCCTTGAACGCTACCACCGGCACGCCGATCTTCAGCGCATGACGCATGATGCGGGTGATTTTCCGGGCTTGCATCTTGCCCAGCGTACCGGCGACGACGCTGAAGTCCTGGCTGAATGCCGCCACCTGCGTGCTGCCGACGTAGCCGTTGCCCGCGATCACCCCGTCGGCGGGGAGCACGCGCCCAGCCATGCCGAAGGCAGTGGCGTTGTGCGCCGCATAGAGGCCGAGTTCCTGGAAAGTGCCCTCCTCGAACAGCGTGTCGAGCCGCTCGCGAGCCGACAGGAGGCCCTTGGCGTGTAGCGCTTCCAACTTCTCGGGACTGACGTTTTCAGTCAGTTTTGCACGCTTCGCGCGCAGCTTTTCGATCAACTCCGGTCGTATCGTCATCTGGATTCCTAACACGTGGCTAAGTTTGAACTAATTCTCATTCTCGCGGCAGCGGACTGCTGGCGACCTTCCGGCAGCGTAGTATCCATATTTTCGAATGTGTTGGCTAGTGTCAGGCGAAATTTTCTGCGCAGCTCGCAGCCGGCCTGCCGGCGTCTGGCGAAGCGGCTGACGGGCGGCGATTCGCTCGCACCACAGGGGCAAGACGTGCAAGACACGTCGGCCGGCCGCGGTGGCGACCGGCCGTGGCGCGACAAGAGCGGCGTGGGGTGGCAACCGTGTGGCGAGGTGGCCGCGTGCTCGATCGTCGCGAAGGACGGCGCCTGAGGGCGTACAATGCAGCCTGGCTGAGTGTCGCCCCGCCGGACCTCCGGCCAGCGCCCTCTTGCTACCGAGCAAATGGCCGGGGCAAAAAAAAGCCCTGATTAATCAGGGCTTGTCTTGATCTGGTGCCCAAGAGAGGAATCGAACCTCCACGGTGTTGCCACCACTAGGACCTGAACCTAGCGCGTCTACCAATTTCGCCACCTGGGCATTTCCAGCGAAGGCCGGATTCTATAGGAACACGAGTAAATGTCAATAAAGAAACTGTCGGCGATCCGGCGCAGCGATCCGTGGCTCGAGCGCGAAATGAAGAGATACGAACACCCGCTACCCTCGCGCGAATACCTGTTGCAGATCCTGGCGGAGCAGGGCAAGCCGGTGGGTTTCGAAGCGCTGTGCGCGCTGCTTGACATCGAGGGTGCCGAAGTCGATACGTTCCAGCGTCGCCTGCGGGCGATGGAACGTGAGGCACAACTGCTGCGCAACCGCAAGGGCTCTTACATCCTGCCCGAGCGCGCCAGTCTGATCGCCGGGCGCGTCGAGGGACATCCCGATGGCTATGGCTTCCTGATTCCCGATGATGGTGGTGAGGATCTGTTTCTCGAGGCTCGGCAGATGTCGAAGGTCCTGCATCGCGATCGCGCGCTCGTACGCGTCGTCGGTGTGGACCGCCGTGGCCGCCGCGAGGGGGTAATCGTCGAAGTCCTCGAACGGGCGAATAGCAGGATCGTCGGGCGCGTGCTGGTCGAGCACGGCATTACCTTGGTCGTTCCCGAAAACCGGCGTATCAACCAGGACATTCTGGTTGCGCCTGGTGGCACGAGTCTTGTCCGGTCGGGGGAGGTCGTGACGGTCGAGATCATCGAGCAGCCAGACCGGCATGCGAAACCCATCGGTCGAATCGTCGAAGTGCTCGGCGCCTACGCCGACCCTGGCATGGAGATTGAAATCGCGCTGCGCAAGCACGAGTTGCCATTCGAGTTCTCGAGCGCAGCCCTTGCTGAAGCCGCAGCGCTGCCCGACGGTCTGACGAGTTCGGAGTCGGAAGGCCGCACCGATCTGCGTGCGCTGCCGCTCGTCACCATCGACGGCGAGACGGCAAGGGATTTCGACGACGCGGTCTTCGCCGAAAAGACGGGGCGTGGCTGGCGACTGGTGGTGGCGATTGCCGACGTCAGTCACTATGTGCGACCGGGGATGGCGCTCGATCGTGAAGGACTTCAACGCGGCAACTCGGTGTATTTTCCGCGCCGGGTGATTCCGATGTTGCCGGAGAAACTCTCCAACGGCCTGTGTTCGTTGAATCCCGACGTCGATCGCCTGGCCATGGTTTGCGACATGAACATCGATGCGGGCGGCGAGATTGTGGACTACCGGTTCTATCCGGCGGTCTTCCGCTCGCAGGCGCGCCTGACCTATGACCAGGTATGGCAGTGGCTATCGGGATCTGCACAGCCGGAAAGCGACCGGGAACGCGCCCTGCAGCCACGCCTGCAAGCGCTGTATGGCTTGTTTCAGGTTCTCGGTGAGGCGCGCGGCAAGCGCGGCGCGATCGACTTCGAGACGATCGAGACGATGATGGTCTTCAATGACCAGGGCAAGATCGAAAGGATCGTTCCCACCCACCGTAACGATGCGCACCGCTTGATCGAGGAGTGCATGCTGGCCGCCAATGTGTGTGCTTCGGCCTTTCTGCAGGCGAATCGGCAGCCGTGTCTGTACCGGATCCATGAGGGGCCGACACCCGAGAAACTCCAGGCCTTGCGCGATTTTCTCAGGGAGTTCGGCATCAGCCTCGGCGGTGGCGACGACCCGACCGCCAGGGACTATGCCAGCTTGTTGGACAGTATCAAGACCCGTCCGGATGCGCAGTTGCTGCAGACGGTGATGCTGCGCTCGCTGCGCCAGGCGATGTACAGCCCCGACAATGTGGGTCACTTTGGTCTGTCGTACGAGCACTACACGCATTTCACATCGCCCATCCGGCGCTATCCCGACCTGCTGGTGCATCGCTCGATCAAGGCGCTGCTGGCAGCGGGGCGATACGCGCCGGGCAACTGGGAGGAGATCGGCTTGCACTGCTCGATGACCGAGCGGCGTGCCGACGAAGCGACGCGCGACGTCAGCAACTGGCTCAAGTGTTACTACATGCGCGACCGGATCGGCGAAACGTTTGCCGGCACCATTGCCGCGGTGGTGCCGTTTGGCGCCTTCGTCGCGCTCGACGAAGTCTACGTCGAAGGTCTGGTACATGTCTCGGAACTTGGCGAGGACTATTTTCAATACGATAGCGTCAAGCACCAGATGCTTGGTGAGCGGACCGGCAAGCGTTTTCGCTTGGGCGATCGCCTGAGCGTCAAGCTCGTCCGGGCGGATCTCGAGACCGGGCGCATCGACTTCGTACTCGCCGACGCGGCGTGAGCGGGGCGGCGGCGACCATCGGCCGTGGTCACCGCGCGCCGCGCAGCCGGTCTGGCCGGTCTGGTAAGCTTCGCCCTTGAGGATTCACCCCCTGGAATTGCTGGAGAGCGCGGACTACATCATGAGTGATCATCGTTATTCGTCGGCGGATATTGCCGTGATCGAGCGGGTCATCCGCGAGCGACGCGATATCCGGCACTTCGTTGCCGGGAAGCTGCCCGATGGCCTGCTCGGCCGCCTGCTGGACGCGGCCCATCTCGGGCCCTCGGTGGGCTACATGCAGCCGTGGCGTTTCGTGCGTATCGCCAGTGGCGACACGCGCGAGGCTCTGTGGCGCATCGTCGATGCCGAGAGGGTGGCGACTGCCGCCAGTCTGCCGACACGCGCCGCCGATTTTCTCAAGCTGAAGATCGATGGCATTCGCGAGGCGGCCGAGGTCCTCGTCGTCGCGCTCATGCCGGGCCGCGAAGCGCACATCTTCGGTCGGCGCACCTTGCCCGAAATGGACCTCGCGTCGACCGCCTGCGCGATCCAGAACATGTGGCTGCTGGCACGCGCCGAGGGAATCGGCCTGGGCTGGGTCTCCTTTTTCGATCCCGATGCGGTCGGCGAATTGCTGGCAATGCCAACGGGAAGCCGGGCGATCGCCATATTGTGCCTCGGACCGGTAGCCGAGTTTCCATCGGCACCGGTCCTCGAGACACAGGGCTGGGGTAGTCGCCTGCCGATGCACGAGGTGCTCTTCGAGGATCGGTGGAAGGCCGGTGCCGGTGCGACGCCCACAGCCTACTGACGAATCGGTGCTGTGGGAGAGCGACCAGTGACCGCGCTGGTCAGCCGACGCAATTTCCTGCGTGGCCGCTTCTCGCCGCGAACGGCGCCCCTGCGGCCGCCGTGGGCGCTCGCCGAAGCGGTTTTCCTGCAGGCTTGTACGCGCTGCGGCGATTGTCGAACGGCCTGCCCGACAAGAATCATTGTCGGTGACAGCGATGGCGGCGGCTATCCGGTACTTGATTTTGGCGCCGGCGAATGCACGTTCTGCGCCGCCTGCGTCAGCGCCTGTGCCAGCGGTGCCCTGCACAGGGTGGATGAGCAGTCCGCCTGGCGGGTGCGCGCCAGCATCACTGCGCCCTGTCTGGCGCAGCGGCAGGTCGAGTGCCGGATCTGCGCTGACCAGTGCGCCGCCGGCGCCATCGCCTTCCTGGCACGACCTGGCGGCATTGCTGCGCCAGTTGTCGACACTTCCCGTTGTACAGGCTGTGGTGCGTGTGTCGCGCCCTGTCCGACGCGTGCCATCCGTGTTGCTTGAGACGATCTCCTGCGCCTCGGGGCGAGGCGCCGCGGTACGCGAACCAATCACCAGGAGGTGACCATGACGAGCGGAGAGGCGCGCGAGGCTCGGTTTGACGAGCGGTCGCCCGAGATATCGACAAGGCTGCTGCGTGTGGTTACGGCGATGGTCGAGGAAACTCGTCCAGGGCGGGCCGGGCGCGTGAGTCTGACCAGCCACCTCGAACGCGACCTGGGCCTGGACAGTCTGGCGCGGGTCGAACTGCTGTTGCGGGTTGGCAGCGAGTTTGGCCGGTCGCTGCCGGACGCCGCACTGGCCGAGGCCGAGACGCCGCAGGACTTGCTGCGATTCGTGGCCAGTGCGGGTGTCGAGGCTTTCTCGGGCGAACTCGTCGAACTCGCGACAGCCAGCGGTCTGACCAGCGTTCCTGCCCAGGCAGCGACGCTGGTCGAGGTTCTCGAGTGGCACGCTGAACGCAATCCACAACGGACGCACGTCCTGCTTTACGGCGATGGCGGGAGCGAACAGGGCTCCTTCCGGGCGGAAGCGATTTCCTACGCCGAACTGCTGGAGCAGTCGCGCCGTGTCGCCACCTCTCTGGTGACGCGTGGTTTGCTGCCACGGCAAGCCGTCGCGCTGATGCTGCCCACCGGGCGCGACTACCTGACCAGCTTTTTCGGCGTGATGCTCGCCGGCGGCATTCCGGTGCCGATCTATCCGCCGGCCCGGCTCGCTCAGCTCGAGGACCACCTGCGACGGCACGCGCGTATCCTGGCCAACGCGGAAGCCGCGTTCATCATCACCGTGCCGCAGGCGAAAGGGGTGGCCGCGCTGCTGCGTGCGGAGGCTCCCAGCCTCACAGAAGTCCTCACCCCGGCAGAACTCGACAGCGAACCGATCGGCCTGCTTTACCGGGCTGCACCGGCAGACATCGCCTTCCTGCAATACACGTCGGGCAGTACCGGCGAGCCCAAAGGCGTTGTCCTGACTCACGCCAATCTGCTGGCCAACCTGCGCGCGATGGGCGAGGCGGTAGCGGTGACCAGCGACGACGTCTTCGTTTCCTGGCTCCCCCTTTATCACGACATGGGACTGATTGGCGCGTGGTTCGGGTCGCTCTATTTCGGTATGCGGCTGGTGTTGATGTCGCCGCTGGCCTTTCTCTCCCGGCCGGTGCGCTGGCTGCGTGCCATCTCCCATCATCGTGGCACCCTCTCCCCGGCGCCGAACTTCGCCTACGACCTGTGCGCGCGAAAGCTCGCCGACGCCGACCTGCAGGGGCTCGACCTTTCCTCGTGGCGGCTGGCGCTGAACGGTGCCGAACCAGTGAGTCCCTTGACACTTCAGGCCTTCGCGGAGCGCTTCGCGCCCTACGGCCTGCACCCCGAGGCGCTCACCCCGGTCTACGGTCTGGCGGAGTGCTCGGTCGGTCTGGCTTTTCCGCCGCTCGGGCGTGGCCCGCGCGTCGACCGGGTCCAGCGTGCAGCCTTGGTCGGCAGAAAGCACGCTCGGTCGGCCGACAGTGGCGACACTGATGCGCTGTGCGTGCCAGCCTGTGGGCGTGTCCTGCCGGGGCATGAAATCCGCGTTGTCGACGAGCAGAACGGCGAGTTGCCGGACCGCTACGTCGGGCGCCTGCAGTTTCGCGGGCCGTCAGCGACGGCCGGCTACTATCGCAATCCGGTGGCGACGCAAGCCCTGTTTCGTGACGGCTGGCTCGATTCGGGTGATTTCGCCTATACCGTCGACGGTGAGATCTATCTGACCGGCAGGGTCAAGGATCTGATCATTCGCGGCGGGCGCAACCTTTATCCCTACGAGCTCGAGCAGGCGGTGGGCAGCATCCCGGGCGTGCGTCGGGGCTGCGTTGCCGTATTTGCCAGCAACGATCCGGTCAATGCGACCGAACGCCTGGTGGTGATGGCCGAAACGCGCGAAGAGGACGCGGATCGGCGCGAGATTCTCCGGCAGAAGATCAACGAAGCGGCTGTCGCAGCGGTCGGCATGCCGGCCGACGAGGTGGTCCTGGCGCCGCCCAATTCGGTACTCAAGACGTCCAGTGGCAAGATTCGTCGCAGTGCCTCGCGCGACGCCTTCGAGCATGGCCTGATCGGCGCTGGCCGCGCGCCGGTACGCCTGCAGTTGCTGCGCCTGGCGGTCGCGGCGCTACGCGCCCGCTTGGCCGAATCGGTACTACGCGTCGCCCGGGGTGCCTACGGTGCCTGGTGCTGGACGGTGTTCACGCTGCTCGCCATACCGGTGATCGGGCTGGTTATCGCTTTGCGCGCGCCGCCAATCGGCCGCCGCGTGGTTCATCGCGCGGCGCGCATCTTCCTGTTTCTGGCGGCTATGCCGGTACCGCGTACGGCGACGGCGAAGCTCCCGTCATCGCCACACCTGCTGCTGGCCAACCACTGCAGCTATCTTGATGCGCTGGCTCTCTGTGCGAGCCTGCCACCGACGTGGGCCTACAGCTTTGTCGCCAAGCGCGAGTTCGTCGGACAGCCGGTGGTCCACACTTTTCTGCGTGCCCTCGGCACCCTGTTCGTCGAGCGCTTCGAGGCGTCGAAAAGCGCGGAGGACGTGGGCGAGATCGTCGCGGCGCTGGGGCGAGGCCAGAACCTTGTGATCTTCCCCGAGGGTACTTTCTCGCGAGAGGCAGGCCTCAAACCCTTCCGGATGGGGGCGTTCGTGAGCGCCGTGCGGGCGCATGTGCCGGTACTGGTCGGCGCTCTGCAGGGGACCCGCGCCATTCTCCGCGATCGGACGTGGATGCCGAGGCACGGGCAGTTGTCGCTCCACATTGGACAACGGCTCGTCCCGAGCGGTGACGACTGGGGTGCCGCGGTCCGGCTACGCGATGCTACGCGCCAGGAGATGCTGCGGCTCTGTGGCGAGCACGATCTCGAACGTTAGGTGCGCGGTCGGCGCCGCGCCAGGCAGGACGGCAAGTCTTGCCCGCGGCGGCGGCCAGCGTGCTTCAGTTCTTCCTGACCGGTTTCTTGACCGCGTCGCCCTTGAAGGTGTTGTCGACCAGGGGTGGCGCATCGACCTGCGGGACGTGACACTGAACACAGTTGTAGCGTCCGCCTGTGGCTTCGGCGTGCTTCTTGCCTTCGCGGTCGAGGAAATGGCTGTCACCGATCTTCGGCGCCTTCTTCTTCTGGTAGGTTGCGGCCGAGTGGCAATCGAGGCACTGGTTGCCTTCCAGGTTGATCTCGTCGAAGTTCTCGACGGCATGCGGGATCACGGGTGGCTGGGTGCTGAAAGTGCGTGCCACCGGCGCCTCCGTCCCCGGGCGCTTGCCGGAATAGGTCTTGACCTCGGGTGCCTGGTCAGGCGCGGCGACGTCGCTGCCGCGCATGGAGTTGGCGCCGTCGGCGGCAAGGGCCAGTGACGCCAGGCAACTCGCCACGATGGCGACGGTGAATTTCAGTGACTTGTGCATGATTGGCGCTCCCTCCACGTCAAAGGATGATGATTCTCGAGTACTTCAGTTGCCGCGAGTCGCAGCGTGCCGGGTGATCTGCGCACCGTTGTCGGGCGGATTCTTGTAGCGCAGGTCGAAAGTGAAAACGTCCTTGGAACAAACATCGATACAGCGCCCACAGTTGGTGCAGTTGGCGGCGAGAATGACCGGGCCGATCCCCTTGCCGGCGCCCTTGAGCGCCGGGCGAATGACTTGAGGTTCGGGGCAGACCTCGAAGCAATCCATGCAATCATTGCAGGCAGCGCGTTTCGACGCCGAGATGCGCAGCGGGCTCCATTTGCCGAGGACGCTGTAGAAGGCGCCGACCGGGCAGAGATGCCCGCACCAGCCGCGGCTCATCACGAACAGGTCGAAGGCGAAGACGGCCAGTACGACTGCCGACGCGGCCCCCAGTCCGAAGAGCAGGCCACGATGCAGCATCGACACCGGATTGACCAGTTCCCAGGCAATCGTACCGCTCAGCCCTGCCAGCAGCAGCGTCATCGCCAGTATCGCGTAGCGACTGCTGCGCGAGACATGCGCGCTCCCTTTGATGCCAAGCCGCAACCGTAGCCAGCCGGCGAAGTCGGTGACCAGATTGACCGGGCAGACCCACGCACAGTAAGCGCGACCGCCAACGAGAAAGTAGAAGACGGTAACGATCAGGGCGCCGATCAGTCCGAGCCTCGCGGGCACATGTCCGGCAACGAGCGCCTGCAGGACGACATACGGATCGCTCAGGGGCAGCGTCTCGAGCGTCAGGCTGTACGCAAGGTTGCCCTTGACGATCCACAAGCCGGCGAGCGGCCCCAGGAGAAATAAGGCGAGGAGCGACAACTGACTGGCCCGGCGTGCCAGCAACCACCTGTGCGCAGCCAGCCACCCCTTGGCGGCAACTGCTTCGGCGCCGATACGCTTGTTGTTCATCGCGCGTCCTTGCTGGACAGGCGCTTGCCCTGCTCAGTCCCCGGTTTGCGTAACGCGCTGTCGCCCTGTGCGGTTGGTTCGCCACCCAACCCGGGTGGCAGGCTGGGCAGCGGCGGGCTGCTACCTGGATCGAAGTGTCCTTCCAGTTTGACTCCCTCGGGCAGGCGGTCCGGTAGATCCACGAGGCCCTGGTCTTCGACCAGCGAGTGCCCGCCAGCCTTGGTCTTCTCTTCCCAACCGAGGCGGTAGTGCTCGCCGAGCGCGCCCTTGGCCAGTTTTGCCGGCAGTACCCGGATCGATGCCTCGTCGGTGACGCAAGCGTTCTCGCACTTGCCGCAGCCGGTGCAATGCTCGGAGTGCACCGTCGGAATGAACATCGTGTGGCGGCCGGTGCGGGTGTTCGGGCGTAGATCGAGTGTGATCGCCTTGTCGATCACCGGGCAGACGCGGTAACACACGTCGCAACGCATACCGAGGAAGTTCAGGCAGGTTTCCTGATCCGACAATACGGCGAGGCCCATCCGAGATTGGTTGATGTCGGTCAGGGCATGGTCGAGGGCGCCGGTCGGGCAGGCCTTGATGCAGGGAATGTCCTCGCACATCTCGCAGGGTCCGCTGCGTGCCGTAAAGTAGGGTGTGCCCGTGGCGACCGGCGATTCCGGTCGGGCCAGATCCAGAATACTGTAAGGGCAGTCGCGCACGCACATGCCGCAGCGGATGCAGGCGCCGAGGAAATCGCCTTCGGCGCCTGCCCCGGGTGGGCGAATCGCCAACGGCGGCCGGGCCTTCGCCTGCTTGGTGTAGGCCGCCAGCCCCAGGCCAAGTAATCCGACGCCGCAAAGCAGGCGGGCGGAATCGAGAACGAACTGACGCCGTGCCGGGCCTTTCAGGGCGCGGGGCGTCGCCTGGCTGGCGGTGGTTCCTGGCGTGGGCATCGCGTGAGGTGGCCGAAGCAGGTGGTCAGCCCGGGGCGGGCGATGCGCTGCCCGCCTAGGCACTCCCTGATTGTTCTGGGCGGGTCGATCAGGCCTTGATCACCTTGCACGCGCATTTCTTGAAGTCGGTTTCCTTCGAGATCGGGCAGGTGGCGTCAAGCGTCAGTTTGTTGACCAGGCGATGTTCGTCAAAGAAGGGCACGAAAACGAGCCCGACCGGTGGCTTGTTGCGCCCGCGTGTTTCGACACGCAACTGAATCTCGCCGCGCCGGCTGGCCACCTTGGCGACATCGCCACGCTGCAGTCCACGCTTCTTCGCGTCATCAGGATGCATGTACATCCAGGAGTCAGGCATCGCCTTGTACAGTTCGGGGACGCGTCGGGTCATTGAGCCGGTATGCCAGTGTTCGAGCACACGTCCAGTGCATAGCCACAGATCGTAGTCCTTGTCGGGCATTTCGGCGGCCGGTTGGTAGGGCAGGGCGAAGATCACCGCCTTGCCGTCCGGGTGGCCATAGAATCTGACCCCCTCACCCTTCTTGACGTAGGGGTCGTAGCCTTCGCGGAAGCGCCACAGCGTTTCCTTGCCGTCGACCACCGGCCAGCGCAAGCCGCGCGCCTTGTGGTAGGTGTCAAACTCGGCCAGATCATGGGCGTGGCCGCGACCGAAAGCCGCGTACTCCTCGAACAGTCCCTTTTGCAGATAGAAGCCGACCGCCTTCGATTCGTCGTTGTCGAAACCCTTGTAGGTCTGGCTGAGCGGGAACTTGTTGACCTGGCCATTGGCGTAGAGCACGTCGTACAGTGTCTTGCCCTTGTACTCCGGATTCTTGTCCAGCAGCGCCGCCGGCCACACTTCGTCGGTCTTGAAGCGCTTCGAGAACTCGATGTACTGCCACAGGTCCGATCTCGCCTGACCAGGCGCCTTGACCTGTTGACGCCAGAATTGCGTGCGCCGCTCGGCGTTGCCGAACGCTCCTTCCTTTTCCATCCACATCGCGGCCGGCAGAACCAGATCGGCCGACATTGCCGAGACGGTCGGGTAGGCGTCGGATACGACGATAAAGTTGTCAGGATTGCGCCAGCCAGGAAAGATTTCGTCGTTGACGTTCGGCCCGGCCTGCATGTTGTTGGTTGTCGTCGTCCAGTAGAAGTTGATCTTGCCGTCCTTGAGCAGGCGGCTTTGCGCGACTGCGTGCGCGCCGATCCAGTCCGGGATCGTGCCGGGTGGCAGTTTCCAGAGTTTCTCGCTGGCTTCCCGATGTTTTGGATTGGTCACCACCATGTCGGCCGGCAAGCGGTGCGAGAAGGTGCCGACTTCGCGAGCGGTACCGCAGGCGGATGGCTGACCCGTCAGCGAGAACGGGCTGTTGCCGGGTTCGGAAATCTTGCCGACCAGAAGATGCACGTTGTAGATCATGTTATTGACCCAGGTGCCGCGCGTGTGCTGGTTGAAACCCATGGTCCAGAAGGAAGTGACTCGGGTCTTGGGATTGGCGTAAGCCTGCGCCAGCGCCTCCAGCTTGTCTTTGGGTACCCCCGAGATCGCGTGCGTCTTGTCGAGTGTGTATTCGGCAACAAACGTCTTGAACTCGTCCAAGCTCATCGGGCTCGCGGCGGCGGGATTGCCTTTTGGCTTGCCGTCTTCGCCGGGGTAGCCGTTGTTCATCGCCACCTTCTCGAGTGGATGATTTGCGCGCAGGCCGTAACCGATGTCGGTAACGCCCTTCTTGAAGTTGACGTTGCGAGCGACGAATTCCTGATTCACCGCGTTGTTCTGGATGATGTAATTGCAGATGTAGTTGAGGATGGCCAAGTCACTCTGCGGCTTGAAGATCAGTTCGTTGTCGGAGAGTTCGGTCGAGCGGTGGCTGAAGGTGGACAGCACGTGGATCTTGACGTCCTTGCCGGTGAGTCGCCGATCGGTGACGCGTGACCATAGGATCGGATGCATTTCCGCCATGTTCGAACCCCACAGCACGAAGGCATCGGCGTGCTCGATGTCGTCGTAGCAGCCCATCGGTTCGTCGATGCCGAAGGTGCGCATGAATCCGGCGACCGCTGACGCCATGCAGTGGCGCGCGTTCGGATCAAGGTTGTTGGTCAGCAGACCGGCCTTCATCAGTTTCGCGGCGGCATATCCTTCCCAGATGGTCCACTGCCCGGAACCGAACATGGCGATGTTGCGCGGACCACCCTTCTTGAGTGCAGCCTTGCACTTGTCGGCCATGATGTCGAAAGCCTGGTCCCAGGAAACCGGGGTGAACTCGCCGTTCTTATCGAACTTGCCATCCTTCATGCGCAGCAGCGGCGTCGTCAGGCGATCCTTGCCGTACTGAATCTTGGACAGGAAATAGCCCTTGATGCAGTTCAGTCCCTTGTTGACCGGGGCGTCGGGGTCGCCCTGGGTGGCTACGATGCGTCCATCCTTCGTTCCCACCAGGACGCCGCAGCCGGTGCCGCAGTAACGGCAGGCGCCCTTGTCCCAACGCACGCCGTCATCCTTTCCCGGTGCCGCCTGTGCAAAGCCGGGAAGGCTGATGCCGGCGACACTGGCGGCGGCAGCCACCGCATGGCTCTTGATAAAGTCACGACGTGTCAAAGTCAATTTCATCTCATGCTTCCTCATCAGGATCGGGTTCGAACTGGTGGTAGACCATGGACGCCGAGAGCACGCCCGGCTGCTCATTGATCTGCGCAAAAAGCTTGGTCACTGCTTGAGTCGAGTCGGCCTCGATGGTCACGATCATTTGCCCGGATTCGGTTGCCACATGCACCTCGACGCCACCGAGCGCGCAGAGACTTGCCTTGACCCGGGTAATCGCTTCGGGCCGGGCATTGACCAGTACGCTGGAGATATTCATGAATTCGCGACGCTCCTGTGCACAGGTCGGCCGGTTGCTGTGCCGGTACCGTCCGGCACGGACCGTTACAGTCCTGCGTCAGACGGACACTCTAAGCCTCTCGCAGAAGCTTTTTCTTGATACAAATCAAGCGGAAAAAATATGAGAGCGGGATTCGCCGGGCGACGATCCGCGGTTGGCGGCGGGCGGGCGCAGGGGCCATGCACCGGCCCGGTCAGGGCTGCCGGAAGGGGACGCTCACGCAGCGAGCGGTCGCCGTCAGCGCAGTGATTGGTGCCGGGAAGCCTGCGGGCATTCCCTGCAGGAAGCCGCGGGCCAGATGACTGGGCACGCCGACGATAGCGAAAAAAAAACGCGGAACCGAAGTTCCGCGTCTTCCCTTTTCCTTGTCCCCGCGAGTGCCGTCAGGCCGGCATCCTGAACCTGGATTCAGTTGGGTCACTTTCCTCCCGCATCAGGTATGCCCGACATGTGGGGCACACACAACAGCAGTTTCGATGGTCGGCGACCGATGCCAATAAGCATTGGTCCAAGGAATCTATGACCTTAACAAACACCGCAGGGAACTCTCTCGAAGGCTGGGAGGAACTTTACGTTCCAGTCACTCCCCGGTTTGCTGCGGCTTCAGCACCGCCACAAGTTCCGCCTCCATGAAAGAAATTCTACGCCGAACGTCGTCGATGTCCAGCCCTATTTCAGATTCAATTTTCTGATGCTGCTCGGGGCTTTCCTGATTCCGGTGAAGGTGCTCGTGGGCAATATTCAGGGCGGCCATGACGGCGATCCGCTCGGATAGATTGCTTCTGGTCTTCTCGGCGATGTCGCGCATCTTGCCATCGACGTAGGCGGCGGCGTTGAGCAAGGCCGCGCGCTCCTCGGGTGGGCAGGCAACACGGTATTCCTTGCCGAGCAGGGTGATGTCGAGAAAGCTGGCTTCGTTGGGCATCAGATGCGGATTCTTCAGGCCTTGGCCTCTGGCAGTTGCAGGGCAAGCGCTTCCAGCCGGGCGAAAGCGGCTCCCATGCGCTCGGTGAGGCGGTTCTTGTCGGTTTCGGCGGCAGCGAGACGTTCGCGGAGTCCGTCATTCTCCGCGCGCAACGTCTGGCAAAGTGACACGACCTCGGTGATCCGGCTCTCGAGCGCATTGAGTTCATCAAGCATGGGCCAGACTATAGAGTCAAAAAGCTTGTTCGGTCAAGGCGTAAGAGGCGGTTCTCAAGGTGGTTTGTGCCGGCACCGGCGCTTTGTCTCGTAATCACGTAGGCGTCTGGTCCGAAGCGAGGTTATACTCCGCGCTTCCGCGGACCTCGGGTCGCGGGAGAGATCGTGCAAGGTGCCGCAATGCAGCTTTGCTGCAGCGGTTAAACGGGAAACAGGTGCGTGTTCATGCAACATCATGCCTGTGCTGTCCCCGCAACGGTAAGCGAGTGTGGGCGTGTCGATAGGCCACTGGGCGAAAGCCTGGGAAGGCGACATGTCAAGACTTGCAAGCCCGGATACCGGCCTTCGCACACATGGACGGAGGTGCCGCGGGGATGCGGACACGCAACGCTCGGCGCGCTCGCGCCTGTTGATGGTATCCCTGTGCAGTTCCGTATTTTTGCTCGCCGACCTGCGGGGACGCTCGTCGGCAACAGGGAGAAACCCATCATGCATCCAAGCCAGGCGCGCGCACATTCTGCCGCGAAACTGCTCACTCTTGTCGCCGTATTCTTGTCGACCGCGGCAAGCTCCGCTGACCTGCCCCTTGATCCCATTGTCGTCACCGCGACTCGCCAGCCAACACGCAGCAACGAGTTGATGAGTGACGTGTCGGTCATCACGCGCGAGGAGATCGAGCAGGCCGGCGAAACCTCGCTCGCACAACTGCTGGCAAGGCAACCGGGAATTCAATACATCGCGAACGGCGGTGCGGGGAGCAATAGCGGCGTCTTCATTCGTGGGGCGGCGAACAATCAGTCGATCCTGCTGATCGATGGTCAACGAGTCGGCTCGGCGACCACCGGCAGCCCAGCGCTCTCGCGCATCCCGCTCGACCAGATCGAGCGCATCGAAATCCTGCGCGGCCCGGCGTCGTCGCTCTACGGTGCCGATGCCATCGGCGGCGTGATCCAGATCTTCACCCGGCGCGGCGAGGGGCCGCCGCGTGTGAACGCCAGCACCGGCTATGGCTCCTACCAGACGAGCGACAGCACGGTCGGCGTGTCGGGCGGTACGGATCTCGTTTCCTACAGCGTGCAGGCCGGCTACATCGACACACGCGGTTTCAGCACGGTTCACAACAAGCAGGACAGCAATTACAACCCCGATCGCGATGGCTATTACAACAGGAACTTGAGTGCCAGCTTCGCCGTTCGCCCGGCCAAGGACCAGGAAATCGGTGCGAACCTGCTGGCCAGCCAGGGTACCAACCAGTACGACGCGAATGACTTTGGCCCTCTCGGTGCGGCGCCGAACTACAACAGCGACCAGACCGTCAGTTCCTACTCGCTTTGTTCGCGCAACCGCGTGAATGCGACGTGGACCAGCACGCTGCGTGTCGGGCGCAGCACGGACGATGCCAGGGACTATGCCGGCGCTGTCAGAAGTGCCTCCTTCCGCACCGACATGGATCAGGCGTCCTGGCAGAATGACATCAAGTTGCCGGTCGGCGAAGCGCTGCTGGCGGCCGAGTACACCCAACAGAAGGTGTCCGGTACGACCGACTATGCGGTCAGCGAGCGGACCATTCGTTCCTTGCTGGCTGGCTGGAACGGCCGCATCGACCAGCACCGCCTGCAGTTCAACCTGCGACGTGACGACAACTCACAGTTCGGTGGTGAAACCACCGGTTCTGCGTCGTACGGTTACCAGTTTACGCCGGAGTGGCGTGCGCACGTCTCCTACGGAACGGCGTTCCGCGCCCCGACATTCAACGAACTGTACTTCCCCGCCAGTTTCCTTTTCGCGGGTGGTAACCCGGATCTGAAGCCGGAGAGAGCGAAGAACGCCGAGGTGGGCGTCAACTGGGAACACGCCAGCCATCGCTTTGGGGCCGTCTTCTACAACAATGATCTCACCGACCTGATCGAATTCCGGCCACCGACTTTTGCGCCGGTGAATGTCAGTAAGGCCTTGTTGCGGGGCGCGACGCTCACCTACGATGGGCGTTTGTCGGGCTGGGGGTTGGGGGTCGCCATCGACTTTCTGGATCCGCGCAACGAGGAGAATGGGCCAAACAACGGCAATCGCCTGGCGCGTCGCGCCGAGCAGCAGATGAGCAGCTACCTCACGCGAACGTTCGGTAACTGGGAATTGCGTGGCGAGTGGCAACTCGTGGGCAATCGCTACGACGACCCGGCCAACCGCGACCGCCTCGGGGGCTACGGTCTGATCAACCTCTATGCGGACTATCGTCTGCAGCGTGACTGGACATTCTTTGCGCGCGCCAACAACATCTTCGACAAGTATTACGAGACGGCCGACAACTACGCGGCAGCGGGAGCGAACGTTTTTGTCGGTATTCGCTACGCGCCGAAGTAGGATACGGCATGCCCACCCGTCGCCGTGCCGTGCTGATTCTCGCTGCCCTCACCGGGCTGTCGCAGTTGAGCATCATCCTGGCATTGATGGTGGGCAGCATTCCGATCAGCCCGGCAGAGGTCCTGTCGACGCTTGTCGATCCCGGCGGCAGCATTGCTGCCGATGTGGTGCGCAATCTGCGTCTGCCGCGAGCCCTGACCGGGTTCGCCTGCGGTGGCTTGCTGGCGCTTGCCGGCGCGCTCCTCCAGGTCCTGTTGCGTAACCCATTGGCCGACCCTTACGTCCTGGGTATTTCGGGCGGCGCCGGCATCGGCGCCCTGCTGGCGATCATTCTGGGATTCGGGGTGGTGGGCGTCAACGGCCTGGCTCTTGGCGGCGCGCTCGGCGCCATGTTCCTGGTGTTTGGCCTGGCGCATGGCGACGGCGGCTGGACGCAGTCGCGCTTGTTGCTGACCGGCGTCATCGTCGCCGCCGGCTGCGGTGCCGTCGTCACGCTGATGCTGGCTGTCGCTCCCGACGATCGCCTGCGCGGCATGCTCTTCTGGTTGATGGGTGATCTGTCGCAAACCAGCGACCCGGCACTGACCCTGATCGTGCTCGCCGCGATCCTGCTGATCGCGCTGCCTTTTGCGCGCGAACTGAATCTTCTGGCGCGCGGCGCCGACGTCGCTCAGGCGCTCGGCGTCGCCGTTCGCCCCTTGCGCCGCGGCGTATACCTTGTCGCTTCGCTGGCGACCGCCGCGGCGGTGACGCAGGCGGGCGCGATCGGCTTCATTGGCCTGATCGTACCGCACCTCGTTCGCCTGACCATCGGCAACGATCAGCGCTTGCTGCTTCCTGCCTCGGTGCTCGCCGGCGGCAGCCTGCTGGTGATCGCCGACACCCTGGCGCGGACGATGCTTGCTCCGCAACAACTGCCGGTTGGCGTGCTCACGGCGCTGATTGGCGTGCCGGCTTTTCTCTTCCTGCTTTCCCGTGCGACACCCGGCCGGCACTGAGATGACTCGCCCCGCGCCCCTGCTGACAACCCATGGTCTACGCGTCGGTATTGCCGAACACACCTTTTGCCGCGACCTCGCTCTCACCGTAAGGGCCGGCGAGTGCTTGGCCATTCTCGGCCGCAACGGCGCTGGAAAGTCGACCCTGCTGTCGGTGCTGGCGGGCTTGCGCGAGCCGCAAGCCGGTGAGGTGCTGCTCGCTGGCGAGACCTACGCGAGGCTCGGCGCTCGGGCGAGCGCGCGCATGCGCGGTTGGTTGCCGCAAAGCCGAAGCGAGGCTTTCTCGTCGACGGTACTCGAAACGGCGCTGGTCGGGCGTCACCCGCACCTCGCACGTTGGGAATGGGAGTCCGCGACCGACGCGCGCATCGCCCGGCAGGCGCTAGCCGCCGTCGGTCTCGGCGATCTCGCGCAGCGCGACGTGCACACGCTGTCCGGCGGCGAGCGGCAGCGGCTGTCGATCGCCAGCTTGCTGACCCAGGCGCCGCGCCTCTACCTGCTCGACGAACCCCTGGCGCACCTCGATCTCAATCACCAGATTGCGACTCTCGAACTGCTGGCCGAGCTGACCCGCGACGGGCAGACAGCCTGCGTGATGGTCCTGCACGAGCCCGGCCTGGCGGCCAGGTTCTGTTCGCGCGCCTTGCTGCTTTTCGGCGACGGGACGACGCAGCAGGGCGCTTCTGACGAGGTCATTACCAGCGATTCGCTGAGCCGTCTTTACGGCTATCCTCTGCGCGAAATCGGTGACGGGCGGCAGCGCTGGTTCATGCCGGCGTAGGGACTGCTGGTCCGCTGGCCTGTCGACAATCGCCGGGGTGACGCCTGATGCTGCCAGCGGGGCGACGGTTGCGCGCCGTGGCCGGCCCGCCGACGTGCGTTCAGCCGAGGGAGCCGGACGCCTTCCTGCGGGCCGTCTGCCTGGCCTGTTTGCGTCGGTACATGTCGGCGTCCGAGCACTGAAGCAGGGATTCCACGTCTTGCCCATCGTCCGGGTAGATCGCCAGGCCGACCGCGGCGCCGGCTCTTGCCCCCGTCGCCGTCGGTGCCAGCGACAGCAGCGGTGTCTCCAGCAGGTGCTCGAGTTTGCTGCGCGCGCTCTCGGCGTCCTGGCGATTGTGCACGGCATCCAGCATGACGACAAACTCGTCGCCGGCGTAACGCGCCACCATGTCTCGACTGCGCAAGCCGCCGAGCATGCGCTGCGCTGTTTCCTGCAGCACCTTGTCGCCGACATCGTGGCCGAAACTGTCGTTGATATGCTTGAAATCGTTGAGGTCGATGAAGAGGATGGCGAAAGGGCGGGGGTCGGCGACGGCGTGCTGCTGGACGAGGCGGTCGTCGACCCGGCGCAGGAAGGCCTCGCGGTTGGCCAGACCGGTCAGTCGGTCGCTCAGCAGTTTGCTTTGCATCGCCCGGAAGCTCTTGGCGAGATCACCGATTTCGTCACGCCGAGTGACGTCCAGTGTCGCGTTGAAGTCGCCGTCGCCGACGTTGCGCGCGGCGGTCGCCAGCCGTTTGAGGTCGCCGGCGACCACCGACAGGACCATCAGGCCGATCACCACGGTCATCAACGATGCCAGCAGGGCGAGTCCGACGTTGCGCTGGTAGCTCTGCGTGACACCGCCAAGGAAGTCGCTGCGCGGGACAGCGATGACGATCGTCCAGTCCAGTCCGGCGGCATCCTGAAGGCGGGCGTAGGCCGCTTCCACCGGTTGGTCGTCGGCGGTGGCGAAAACGGCCGTACGGGGATGGGTGGCAGCCGCGGAATCAGGCAGCAGCTTGCGGATCTCGCGGTAGCTGTCTACCACCAGCGGATCCGCACTGGCCTCCGCGTTGAGTCGGGCGTTGCCGCCGGCGGCGTCCTTGCGCAAGTGCGGGCCGCGCGACGTGCCGATCAGGTTGCCGTCCGGTTCGACCACGTAGGCGATGCCGTTGGCGGTCAGTTTCAGCGAGCGCAGGAACTGGTTGACCTGTTGCAGCGACAGATCGGTAGCCACGACGCCCTGGAACTCACCCAGCGCGTTGTTGACCCGGCGCGCACGCGTGGCGACGAGCTCCTCGGTCTTGAAATCAATATAGACCGAGGTCCAGGTGTGCAGGGCTGAACTCTGTCCGGACTTGAACCAAGGCCGCTCACGTGGTTCGAAGACGCGGGTTTCGCTTACCGGCTCGCGCAACTCGCCAGCGATTCCGCTAAAGCGATAGATCCTTCGCGGGCCCTTGCCGCTGGTCCGCAGGCGCAGTTCGGCTTCCGTCTCCGAATGTCGCCAGAGGCCGAAGAACTCGCCGTTCCGATCGCCATAGTAGGCATAGTGATTCGGATCCCGATGCACCGAGGTGGCCAGCCAGAAGCGCGTACGCAGATTGTCCAGGTCGGCCCCGATGTGCTCAGGCGCGGCCACGCCACTGGGAAAGGCAGTTTCGAGAACGGCGCTGGCCCCGAACACATGCCGCTCGGCCGCCTGAGCGATACGGTATACCATCTCCGAGAGCAACTGGTTCGACAGCGTATCGACAGCCACGCGGCCTGCCGAATAGGACAGTCCGCCGATGGCTGCGGCCAAGAACAGAACCAGGACCACGTACGGCACGGTCAGCATCTGCCGCAGTGAAAGAAATTGAAGCAACTTCATTGGCTTTCGCCCGGAGCGGGTCGGTGGAAGGCGTGCGGGGGAGGGTGAGCACGCGGCGCTTGGCTGAACTCCCGTCAGTCGAATCGGCAGTCAGACAGCAGGTCTGACGAGGGACCCGGTCACGCAAATGCTATCGCCGTCGGCATCACGCCGCGGTGACTAATGTCACGCCGCAAGGCCGGCCGCCATTGGCTCCCGGCCGTCATCAGGGGGCTGGTGGCGAGACCCGCTCGCCCAGGCGGGATCGTATCCCCGATCAGTGGGCAGGCAGGGACTGTTCCGGCTCAGTCCGGTTGCCGCGGCAGGTCAGAAGCTGCCCTGACACTCGGCACATAGGCGAAGTCGGCGATCAGGATATGATTGTAAAACCAGCCGTTGATCAGAAACTTGACCGCCTCGGCAATCTCGTCGAGCGTCATCTGCTTGGCGTTCTCGAGCAGGTCGAAGAGCATTCGACGGAACTCGGCGTGCAGGCGCTTATGTGCCTCCAGGCCGGGGTAGCGGCACGCGGCCATCATTTCCTCTTCCTCGCGAAGATGCACCTTGACGTACTCGGTGAGCATCGCCAGGGACTTCAGCACCCGGATCTGTTCGCCGTCGCCCGCGAAGGTGGCGGCAAGCTCGAACAACTGCCGATGTTGCGCATCGATCTCCGGCAAACCCACTTCGATCTTCGATGACCACTCCGCCAGCTCAAATTTCATCTAACCTGCTCCATGCGTTTCAGTAAGGGTCACGCCAGCCGCTCATGAAGGGATCGGGCGCGTTGCCATGTCGATCTGATCGGAAAGCGTGAGCCACTGGTTTTCCAATGTCGTCATTTCGTCAGCAAGTTCCTTGAGGCGCCGGCCAATCACCGCCAGATCCTGTGGCGATAATGAGATGGCCAGGCGGGCTTCGAGAGAACGCTGCTCGGCCTGCAGCACGAGGAGGCTCTGCTCTATCCGTTGTTGGTCGCGCGCGAGTGCCTTGAGGTTCCCCGATGTCTTCTTTCCCGCGCTGACGGGGGCCGCGTCGCGGCTGGCTGGTTTTTTCGCATTCCTTGCCGACTCCCGCAGGCTCTCACGGTTGCGTCTGGCTTCGTCAAGCAGATAACGCTGGTAGTCATCGAGATCGCCGGCGAAATCCTGCACTCCCCCGCGCGTGACCAGCCAGAACTCGTCACACACCGACCGCAGCAGCGAGCGATCATGACTGACCACGATGACGGTCCCCTCGAATTCGTTGAGCGCCAGCGACAGCGCCTCGCGCGTCGCCAGATCCAGGTGGTTGGTCGGCTCGTCGAGCAGCAGCAGGTTGGGGCGTTGCCAGACGATCATGGACAGTACGAGACGCGCCTTCTCGCCGCCGCTCATCGTCCCCACCGTCTGCTTGACCATGTCGCCGCTGAAGTTGAACGAGCCCAGGAAGGTGCGCAGATCCTGTTCGCGGTCGCCCTGCCCGGTCGCCCCACTCTCTCTGGCCAGTCGCAACAGGTGTTCGAGAGGGGTGTCGCCGGGGCGCAGGACGTCGAGCTCCTGCTGGGCAAAGTAGCCGATGTTGAGTCCTTTCCCTTCACGGATGCTGCCGCCGGTGCACGCCAGGACGCGGGCTATGGTCTTGACCAGCGTTGACTTGCCTTGGCCGTTGGCGCCCAGGATGCCGATGCGCTGGCCAGCCATCACCGATCGTTTCACCTGCCGGACGATCACTGTTGCCGGTGTGCCGGCGGGTGAATCGCTCGCCGGCGGGTAGCCGAAGCAGGCATCCTCCATGACCAGCATCGGGTTGGGCAGGCTGGCCGGCGCCTTGAACTCGAAGTTGAACTCGGCGCTGGTCAGTATCGGCGCCAGTCGCTGTATTCTGTCGAGTGCCTTGACTCGGCTCTGGGCCTGTTTGGCCTTGGTTGCCTTGGCCTTGAAGCGGGAGATGAAGCTCTGCAGATGGGCAATCCGGTCCTGCTGCTTGAGGTAGGCGTTCTGCTGCAGTTCGAGTTGTTGGGCGCGCAGCTCTTCGAAAGCGCTGTAGTTGCCGCCGTAGCGTGTCAGCTTGCCATTCTCGAGTTGCAGCGTCACCGTGCTGACGGCATCGAGAAACTCCCGGTCGTGACTGATGACCAGCATCGTGCCTTCATAGCGCTTGAGCCAGGCCTCGAGCCAGACGAGAGCGTCGAGATCGAGGTGGTTGGTCGGTTCGTCGAGGAGCAACAGGTCGGACGGACACATCAGCGCACGCGCGAGCTGCAGCCGCATCCGCCAGCCGCCAGAGAAACTGTCGACCGGATTGTCGAGGTCGGTGGCCTTGAAACCCAGGCCGAGGATGAGCGCTTGCGCGCGCGCCTGGGCGTCGTGCGCCCCGGCGTCATGCAAGAGCATGTAGGCGTGTGCCAGGGCTTCGCCATCGCCCTTGGCTTCGGCCAGGCGCAGTTCGTCCTGGGCGGCCAGCAGGGCGGTATCGCCTGCGATCACGAACTCGGTCGCGCTGCATTCGCTGGACGGCATCTCCTGCGCGACCTGTGCGAGGCGCCAAAGAGCGGGCCGGAAGAATTCTCCCGCGTCCTCGTGCAGACTGCCATCGAGCAGCGCGAACAAGCTGGATTTGCCGGCACCGTTGCGACCGACCAGACCGACTTTCTCACCCGGGTTGACCGTCACCGACGCGCCATCCAGCAACACTCTGGCGCCGCGCCGCAGGGTGACGCTGTTAAGGGTGATCATGCAGGGGAACTCCAGTCAATTGTCCGGCGGCAACGGTTGGGCAGTACGCAGCGATCGGCTCTGCATCCGCGTCGGCGTGCCTCAGCGGAAGATCACGGTCTTGTTGGCATGCACCAGAACACGGTCTTCGAGGTGGTAGCGCAGCCCGCGCGCCAGGACAGCTTTCTCGATGTCCTTTCCGTAGCGGACCATGTCGTCGATCGTGTCGGAATGATCGATGCGAATGACGTCCTGCTCGATGATCGGCCCCTGGTCCAGGTCCTTGGTGACGTAGTGGCAAGTCGCCCCGATCAGCTTGACGCCGCGCTGGTGGGCCTGATGGTAGGGGCGGGCACCGACGAAGCTGGGCAGGAAGGAGTGGTGAATGTTGATCATCTGCCCCGGGTAGCAGTCGCAGAGGTCGGGGGGCAGAATCTGCATGTAGCGCGCGAGGACCATCGTGTCACCCTTGACTTCTTCGTAGATGCGGCGGATTTCGTCGTAGGCGGCTTGCCGGTTGTCCGGGTTGACCGGCACGTGGTGGAAGGGTATGCCGTGCCATTCGACCAGGGCCTTGAAGGCGTCGTGATTCGATATCACGCACGGGATCTCGATGTCCAGTTCCTTTGACTGCCAGCGTGAGAGCAGGTCGTAGAGGCAGTGCTCCTGCTTGCTGACCATGACCACGACGCGCCGTTTGACTGCCGAATCGGTAATTCGCCAATCCATCGACAAGGACTCGGCGAGTGGCCGGAAGCGTTCGCGGAATTCGGCGAGGTGAAAAGGCAGCGAGTCAGCTCTGACTTCCATGCGCATGAAGTAGCGGCCGTCATTGCCGCCGCCGTCGTCTGCGTGGTAGCTCGACTCGAGGATCCAGCCCTGATGCTGGGCAATGAAACCCGAGACGCGTGCGATGATGCCGACCTGATCCGGGCAGGATCCCGACAAGGTGTAGAAACGTTTTGAGTGCATCGAGTGGTTTGTCTAGGCTGGCGCGCGAGCCACGAAAGCTTTGTCGATCTCGCTACGCAGTTCGCTGTAGGAACGCGTCACCGGGAACTGCGGGAACTCGCGGATCACGTTCTCGGGTGGGTGGAAGAGGATGCCGGCGTGCGCTTCGCCGAGCATTGCCGTGTCATTGTAGGAATCGCCCGCTGCGACGACCGTGAACCTGAGATCCTTAAGGCGCCTTACGGCCTCACGTTTCTGGTCAGGCATGCGCAGCCGGTAGTTGACCAACCGGCCGCTGGCATCGGCTTCCAGGCTGTGGCAGAAGAGCGTTGGCCAGCCAAGTTGCCGCATCAGCGGGTGGGCGAACTCGTAGAACGTATCCGAGAGAATGATCAGCTGGTAGTTCTCACGCAGTCCATCGACGAAGGATCGGGCACCTTCGAGCGGGCCCATTTCAGCAATGACTCTCTGGATGTCGGCGAGGCCAAGCCGGTGCTCGGCCAGCAGACGCAGCCGATACTTCATCAGCTTGTCGTAGTCGGGTTCGTCTCGGGTGGTCAGCCGTAACTCGGGAATTCCGGTCCGGGTAGCGAACTCGATCCAGATTTCGGGGACCAGTACGCCTTCGAGGTCGAGGCAAACGATGTGCACGGGCGAACTCCCAGTGGCCGAGCATTGGCCGAAAGACGCGATTCTAACAAACGGGCTTGGCTTTGTCAGACTACAGCCCTGCTCATGCCTGCCTTGAGGCCTCCGCGTCCTTGAGTTTTGTCGGCCGATTCCGCATAGTGCGCGCTCTCTTTTCTTGCGCCTGTCCACTTTCAACTGTCGCCACCGATGCTGCCACCAATGCTGCTACCGATCGAAGAACGAACGAGCGAGAGAATCGCCCGGAGAATTGCCGAGGAAATCGGCTGCCGTCCACCCCAGGTTCTGGCCACCGCCGCGCTACTCGACGAAGGCGCCACGGTGCCCTTCATTGCCCGCTACCGAAAGGAAGTCACCGGCGGTCTCGACGACATCCAGCTGCGCCTGCTCGACGAACGCCTGACCTACCTGCGGGAGATGGAAGAACGTCGGACAGCCATTCTCCACTCGATCGACGAACAGGGACAGCTCAGCCCGGAACTGGCCGCCGAGATCAAGGCCGCTGAAACCAAGCAGCGCCTTGAAGATCTCTACCTGCCGTACAAGCCCAGGCGACGCAGCAAGGCGCAAGTCGCTCGCGAGGCCGGTCTTGCGCCGCTCGCCGAAGCCTTGCTTGCCGACCCGGGCTTGTCGCCCGAAGAAGAAGCGGAGCGCTACCTGAATGGCGAAGCCGGTTTTGCCGATGCGCGCAGCGTCCTCGACGGGGCCCGCCAGATCCTGATGGAGCAGTTCGCCGAAGACGCCGAACTGCTCGGCGAGCTACGTGCTTACCTCGAAGCGCACGGGGTCGTGAAGTCGACGGTCGTCGTCGGCAAGGAAAGCGAAGCGGCCAAGTTCCGGGACTATTTTGCCTACTCGGAAGCGATCGCCGCCATCCCCTCCCATCGCGCCCTGGCGCTCCTGCGCGGACGCAACGAAGACATGCTGCAACTGGCTCTGCTACTCGACAGCGATGTCGACGACAAGGCCAGTGGCGGCCCCAACCCCTGCGAAGCGCGCCTGGCGCGGCGCTACGGCATCGTGGACCGGGGCCGGCCGGCCGACCGCTGGCTCGCCGACACGGTACGCTGGGCCTGGCGAATCAAGATCTCCTTGCATCTCGAACTGGAACTGATGAACGCGCTGCGCGAGCGCGCCGAGGCCGAAGCGATCCGCGTCTTCGGTGCCAATCTCAAGGACCTCCTGCTTGCCGCACCCGCCGGCAAACACGCGACCATGGGTCTCGATCCCGGACTGCGCACGGGCGTCAAGGTCGCCGTCGTCGATGCTACGGGCAAGCTGCTCGACACCGCCACAATCTACCCGCATGAACCTCGCCGTGACTGGGACGGTTCGCTGCACACGCTGGCCGGGCTGGCGGCTAGACATCGGGTCGACCTGATCAGCATAGGCAACGGCACGGCCTCGCGCGAAACCGACCGCCTCGTCGCCGACCTGATCCGCCAGCAGCCGGCACTGCACTTGCGCAAGATGGTGGTTTCCGAGGCCGGCGCTTCGGTCTATTCCGCATCGGAGTACGCCTCGCGTGAATTCCCGGACATCGACGTCAGCCTGCGCGGCGCCGTTTCGATTGCCCGCCGCTTGCAGGATCCGCTGGCCGAACTGGTGAAGATCGATCCCAAGTCGATCGGTGTCGGCCAGTACCAACACGACGTCAGCCAGACCCGGCTGGCGAGAGCGCTCAACGCTGTGGTCGAGGACTGCGTGAACGCCGTCGGTGTCGACGTCAATACCGCCTCGGCGCCGCTGCTGACCCGAGTCTCGGGACTCAGCCCGACGCTGGCGGCAAACATCGTTGCCCACCGCGACACGCATGGCGCCTTCGCCAACCGGCAGGCACTCAGGGCGGTGCCTCGCCTCGGCGAGAAGACCTTCGAACTGGCCGCCGGCTTCCTGCGCGTCAACGAAAGTGACAACCCGCTCGACGGCTCGGCGGTACACCCGGAAGCCTATCCGCTCGTCGAACGTATTCTCGCCGACCTCAGGAAGAGCATCCGCGACATCATCGGCGACTCGCGCATGCTCAGAACGCTGGAACCGGAAAGATTCATCGACGACAAGTTTGGCCTGCCCACCGTCCGCGACATCCTCCGGGAACTCGAGAAACCCGGCCGCGACCCGCGCCCGGAGTTTCGGGCGGCGACGTTCCGGGAAGGCGTCGAGCAGGTCAAGGATCTGCAGCCGGGAATGATCCTCGAAGGCGTCGTCACCAACGTCGCCAACTTCGGTGCCTTTGTCGACATCGGCGTGCATCAGGACGGTCTGGTGCATATCTCGGCCATCGCCGACCGCTTCGTCAAGGATCCGCGCGCCGTCGTCAAGGCCGGCGACGTAGTCAAAGTCAAGGTGCTCGAGGTCGACCTGGCGCGCCAGCGCATTGCGCTGAGCATGCGACTCGCCGACGAGGTGCCGACGGCTTCGACGGCTGCTGCCGCACCGGCCTCGGCCAGGGCCCGGCAGCACCAGCACAGCCAGCCTGCGCCGACAGGCGCCATGGCCAGTGCCTTTGCCCGGCTGAAACGCTGAGCCGGTCGGCACTCGCCCGCCTCCGCTACAATAGCGAATCCGCCAGCCACCAGCGCGGTCTCCCGCAGAACCCTCCGACCAGCCCGCACGCTTACCGACACCATGCCCACGACACCCGGAAAAGCCAGTACCCGAGGCCGCAAGGCGGCCGCCCGAGGCGCTGCCGAACCTCGCCTCTCTCGCCAGCGCAAACCCGCCGACCTGCCGGTCGACGAGTGGCAGCGGGCGTTGCGCCGACAGTTCGGCCGCGAGCAGCCGTTTGCCCTCGAGAACCTCGGCGACGACCCGGTGTTCTCCGAGTTCGCGGTGTTCAACCCGGCCAGCCGCCGACGCTACCGCGTGGTGATTCGCGGCCGGCTTCCCGGTGACAACCACTGCTCGTGTCCGGACTTCGCGACCAACGACCTGGGCACCTGCAAGCACGTCGAGTTCGCCCTCGCCCAGTTGACGGCCCAGGCGGGCGGCAGCAAGGCCCTCGCCGCCGGCTTCCAGGGATCGTTCAGCGAACTCTTCCTGGACTATGCCGGGCAGCGACGGGTTCGCCTGCGTCTCGGCAGCGAATTCCCCATCGCCCTGCAGCCGATGGTGCGGCAGTTGTTCGATCACGCCCACGGCTGGCAGCTCTCGCCGCAACACTTCGCCGATCTGCCGGCCCTCGTCGACCAGGTGCGCGCAACGGGCCACGAGTTACGCTGCGATGAGGACGCGCTCGCCTACGTTGCCGAAGTCCGCGACGCCGAGATACGCCGACAAGCCCTCGCCGACGCCTACCCACAGGGCGCCGACAGTCCTGGGCTGGCGACACTGCTGAAAGTCGCGCTCTATCCCTACCAGCGTGCCGGCGCACTGTTCGCCGCGCGCGCCGGGCGTGCCCTGATCGGCGACGAGATGGGCCTCGGCAAGACCGTCCAGGCGCTCGCCGCGATGGAGATTTTTGCCCGTCATTTCGCCGCCGCACGCGTGCTGATCGTCTGCCCGACCTCGCTCAAGCACCAGTGGGAGCGCGAGATCGCGCGCTTCACCGAGCGCCGCGCGACGGTCATTGGCGGCCTGCGCGCCATTCGCCAGGCGCGCTACGCCCAGGACGACTTCTGCAAGATCACCAACTACGAAACGGTCAGCCGCGACCTCGACCTGATCGAAGCCTGGGCACCGGACCTGGTGATCGTCGACGAAGCCCAGCGCATCAAGAACTGGAACACGATCGCCGCGCGAGCGCTCAAGCAGATCGACAGCCCCTACGCGGTGGTGCTCACCGGCACGCCGCTCGAGAACCGGCTCGAAGAGCTGATCTCGATCGTCCAGTTCGTCGATCAGCACCGCCTGGGGCCGACCTGGCGTCTGCTCGACGAACACCAGCAGCGCGATGAGCGTGGTCGCGTCATCGGCTACCGCGACCTGCACCGGATCGGCGAAACGCTGGCACCGATCATGCTGCGCCGGCGCAAGGCGGAAGTTCTCGAACAACTCCCCGAACGTGTCGACAACACCCTGTTCATGCCGATGACGCCTTTGCAAGCCGACCACCACGAGGAAAACCGTGCCCAGGTGGCGCGGATCGTTCATCGCTGGCGGCACACCGGTTTCCTCTCGGAGAAGGACCAGCTGCGTTTGCACTGCGCCTTGCAGAACATGCGCATGTCCTGCAACAGCAGCTTTCTGCTCGACCACCAGACCGACGACGGTTTCAAGGCCGACGAACTGATCGCTCTGCTCGACGACATTTTCAGCGATCCGCAAGCCAAGGTCGTCGTCTTCAGCCAGTGGTTGCGCACGCACGAACTCATCATCCGCCGCCTCGCCGGCCGTGACTGGCAGCATGTTCTCTTCCACGGCGGCGTCCCGGGCGACAAGCGCGGCGCGCTGGTCGACCGCTTCAACAACGATCCTGCCTGCCGGGTATTTCTCAGTACCGACGCCGGCGGCGTCGGCCTCAACCTGCAACACGCCGCGGCTGTGGTGGTAAACATGGACCTGCCGTGGAATCCCGCCGTGCTCGAACAGCGCATCGGTCGCGTTCATCGTCTGGGTCAGACACGCGGCGTGCAGGTGATCAACTTTGTCGCCAGGGGAACCATCGAGGAGGGCATGCTGTCCGTGCTCGCCTTCAAGCAGTCGCTCTTCGCCGGCGTCCTCGATGGCGGCGACAGCGACATCGTCCTGCAAGGCACCCGCCTGTCGAAATTCATGGAGACGGTCGAGCAGGTTGCCGGCGCGATGGAAACCGAGGCGGCCAGCGAAGACGACAACCAGGGTGTTCAACCGCTGGACGCGATGCCGGAAGCAGAACCCGGCGGCGAGGCCGAGGAACTCGTCGAGGCGAGGGCGGCGGCCCCAACCGGCGCCGCTGCCGGCCAACCCACCGCCGACCTCGGCAGCGTGACGCCGGATCAATCGGCCACCGCGAGCACGCCCAAGCCGGTCGCCGCCGATCCGTGGGCGCCGCTACTGGCAGCCGGCGCGCAACTGCTCGGCGAGTTGGCCGCAGCCGCGCAGGGCGAGCGTCAGTCGCCCTGGATACAAACCGACCCGGCCACCGGGCAGCGCTACCTCAAGTTGCCCATGCCCGAGCCGCAGAGCGTGCAACGCCTCGCCGAAGGACTGCTGAGCCTGCTGGGCGATCGGCGATAGGCGCGATCCGGGAGACCGATTACCGTACCTGCCCGGGCCGGCGCGATCGCAACAGCGCCCGCCGTTTCACTCGCAAGTGACGCTCCAGGCCAGATCGGCGCCACCCTCGGTGCTGCTGTGGCCCAAGCTGATACGCCCACTGCCACGCAGAATGAAGTCCTCCCGGTTGAGGACCACCTCGCCGTCGGCGTCGGCCTGAACGTAGGTCCCGTTGGTGCTGCTGTCGGTCAACACGAACTTGTCGCGCCGGAACTCGATTCGCGCATGCGTGCGCGACGCGCATCGCACCTGCAGGGTGATGGTGCAGGCGGAGCCGCGGCCGATCGTGACGGCCTCGTCGCCGGGCCTGAAGGTCAGCGCGCCATCGACGTAGTCGAGTTGCAGCAACATCGTCGCCGCGCTCAGGTTGGGCACACTGCCGGTGATCACCGTCAGGTTGTCGACCTGCCAGATGACCTCGCAGATGGCGATCGACTCGGTCTTGCCGCGCACCGGAAAGCTGCCCATGCCGCGCGTCGAATCGCGTAGCTCGGGGGACATCATGTGCGCCGCCGCCTCGGTGGTGATGATCTGACCGGCCTTGGCCAGGTCGGTAATCCGCGCCGCCGTATTCACGGCATCGCCGAACACATCCCCGCTCTCCTCGATGAGGGGGCCGGCGTGGAAACCGATGCGGATCGACAGGCCATGCTGTGTCGCCGAGTCATCCTCGGAAATCCGGCTCTGCATCTCGCATGCCGCCTGCGCCACCGCGTCCGGGCTCGGAAAGACGCACATCAACTCATCGCCGATCGTCTTGATGACGCGCCCGCCGAACTCGGCGGTGACGGCGCGAAGCACACCGAGACAAGCGTCCACCAACCGCTTCGCAGCGCTGTCGCCGATCGTTTCGTAGAGCCTGGTGCTACCGGTGATGTCGGCGAAGAGAACCGCCTGTTCCATTTTTGCCCTTTGACCTCGTATCGGCAAGTATCATAGCGCCTGGCGGACGCGAAGCAAGTACGGCCCGCGCGCCAAACGCCCGGCCGGCCACTTCGGGATACCGCAGCTTGTCGGCCACCTCCGCATGCCAAACCAGGCGAGGCGTGGCGCGATTATAGTTCAGACGCCGTCGCTCCCGGACGCTCCCGCGAAAACGAACCTCCGACCGTCCCATGGCACGCAACACCATCGAAGTCAGCGAGCAGGCTGGCGTACGCTATCTCCATTTCGCTTCCACGTGGGTGCAGGGAGCGATGCGCGTGCAACGCCCGTATGCGCTCGAACTGATCTACACGCGCGAGATGATGGCCGGATTGCTGCTGCGCGACCCGCCCTGGCCCCGCGCGGCCCTGCTCATCGGTCTCGGCGCCGGGTCGCTGGCCAAGTTCATTCATCGCCAGTTGCCGGCCACGCAGATCACCGTGGTCGAGATCGATCCGCAGGTCGAACTCGTCGCCCGACTGCATTTCAAGTTGCCCGACGACCCATTGCGACTGCGCATCGTCATTGCCGACGGCGCCGAATACATGCTCCGGGGCGGCGCACTCTACGACTACATCCTGGTTGACGGCTTCGACCGGAACGCGCGCGCCGGGGTCCTTGACACCCTGCCATTTTACCAGGCCTGCCGCGCTCGCTTGAGCGACGAGGGACTACTGGCGATCAACCTGCTCGGCCGCGAGCGTGGTTTCCAGGCCAGCGCCGAGCGTATCGGCCGCGCCTTCGACGGCCGCGCAGTGCTCTTTCCCTCCTGCGATGGCGGCAATACGATCGCCTTCGCCACCGCCGGCGATCCGGTGGATCTTCCCTTCGTCGACTTGCTGGCCCGCGCCACGCAGTGCAGGCAGGCCACCGGGCTGAACCTGTTGCCGACCATCGCCGGCCTGCAGAAGGCCCACTGTCTGGCCAGCGATCGGCTTACCCTCTGAGGTCCATGCGCCTGAAGCGTTGCCCGGGACCCGGACAACGCCATGTGGACAGGCATGACGAGTATACTTGCGGCCTTTGCGTGCCCCGCAGACCCGTTCAAGAATCGGCCAAGCCATGACTCGACCCGATCTTTCATCCGCGTTGCCAGCGGCGACCCTTGGTGGACCGTCGCCACCGGCGCTGCCGGCCGACTGGTCGGCACGCCTGCAGGCTGCCGGCATGGCACTGGCCGAAGACGAGAGACTGCTCGCCTGGCTGGCGATCGACCTCGATGCATCGTTGCGCTTCGCTCCCGGGATGATCATTGTCACCAGCGAGCGGCTGCTGGCGATGTCGGCCGACGACACGCAGTGGCAGGCCTGGAACTACCGGCGCGGCCTGACGCTGGCGCGCCGCGATCACGCCGGTGTCGGCACCCTCGAACTGTGTGACGCCAGTTCGCTGCTCGGGCATTGGCGCTACACCCTCGGCAGCGATGTTGCCGCCGGGCGTCTGGTCGATCACTTCGCCCGCCAGCTCAGCTTCCGACTGACCGGGGAAATCCCGGCCGTATCCGCGCTCGCGCTGTGCCCGAACTGTGAGACACCGCTGCTCGCCGGCCAGGAAGAGTGCCCGGTGTGCAGCAAGGAGATCCACGAACCCCCGTCGACGTGGACCCTGTTGCGCCTGGGACGCTTTGCCCGCCCCTACCGGGGGCAACTGCTTGCCGGCTTCCTGCTGTCTCTGTTGACCACGGCAGCGACCCTGGTGGCCCCCTATCTGACGATGCCGCTGATGGACAACGTGCTGATCCCTTACCAGAACGGCAAGGCGATCGACCCCGGGCTGGTCGCGCTCTATCTGTCGGGCCTGCTCGGCTCGTCGCTGGTGGCCTGGGTGCTCGGCTGGGGCCGCACCTACATACTTGCGCTGGTGTCCGAGCGCATTGGCGCCGACCTGCGCACGACCACCTACGAGCATCTGCTGAAGCTGTCGCAGGAATACTTCGGCGGCAAGCGTACCGGCGACCTGATGGCGCGCATCGGCTCGGAGACCGACCGCATCAACATCTTCATTTCGCTGCACCTGCTCGACTTTGCCACCGACGTGCTGATGATCGTCATGACGACGGCCATCCTGGTATCGATCGACCCCTGGCTGGCCGCGGTGACCCTGTTGCCGCTGCCGATCATCGCCTGGCTGATCCATGTGGTTCGCGAACGGCTGCGCACCGGTTTCGAAAGAGTAGACCGAGTCTGGGCGGAGGTGACCAACGTGCTCGCCGACACGATCCCCGGCATCCGGGTGGTCAAGGCCTTTGCCCAGGAGCAACGCGAAGCGGCGCGCTTCCGCGCCGCCAATGCGCACAATCTGGACGTCAATGACCGGGTCAACAAGGTCTGGTCACTGTTTTCGCCGACCGTCACCCTGCTTACCGAACTCGGCCTGCTCATCGTCTGGGCTTTCGGCATCTGGCAGATCGCCAAGGACCAGATCACCGTCGGCGTGCTCACCGCCTTCCTCGCCTACATCAGCCGCTTCTACCTGCGCCTCGACTCGATGAGCCGTATCGTCTCGGTGACGCAGAAGGCAGCCGCCGGCGCCAAGCGAATCTTCGACATCCTCGACCACGTGTCGAGCGTTCCCGAGCCGATCAATCCGGTGCACCTGCCCAGCGTCTCCGGCCGCATCGAACTGCGCAGCGTCGGCTTCCGCTACGGGACGCGCAGCGTCACCCGCGACATCAGCATCGTCATCGAGCCGGGCGAGATGGTCGGCCTCGTCGGCCACAGTGGCTCCGGCAAGAGTACCCTGGTCAACCTGATCTCGCGCTTCTACGACGTCACCGAAGGAGCGATCCTGATCGACGGCGTGGACGTCCGTTCGATACCGGTCGCCGAGTACCGCAAAAACATCGGCCTGGTGCTGCAGGAGCCCTTCCTGTTCTTCGGCACCATTGCCGAGAACATCGCCTACGGCAGACCCACGGCGACGCGGTGCGAAATCATCGCCGCCGCGCGCGCCGCGCACGCCCACGAGTTCATCCTGCGTCTGCCGCACGGCTACGACTCGCTTGTCGGCGAACGCGGCCAGGCGCTGTCGGGCGGTGAACGCCAGCGCATCTCGATCGCGCGGGCCCTGCTTATCGACCCGCCGATCCTCATCCTCGACGAGGCCACCTCGTCGGTCGACACGACGACCGAGAAGGAGATCCAGAAGGCGCTCGACAACCTGGTGCGCGGCCGCACGACGATTGCCATCGCGCACCGCCTGTCCACCCTGCGGGATGCCAACCGCTTGGTCGTTCTCGACCGTGGCCGCATCGTCGAAGCCGGCAGCCACGATGAATTGATGGCTCGCGAGGGCCACTACTACCGCCTCTACCAGGCCCAGGCACGCAACGTCGACACCGAAGACCAGTTGCACACCCTTCGCGTCGACCCCAAGGACGAGGGAGACCGCGAATGATGGACCCACCCCCCTATCGATTGTGCCGCAACGCTTTCGGGCGGCTGGAGTGCACCGGCACCGACGGCGAAGTGCACGAGGGCGTCGTGCCGGTCCGCGCCTTTCCGATCACCGCCCCCGAGCACGGTATCGCCCTGGTCGATCCGCACGGCCGGGAACTCGCCTGGATCGACCAGTTGAGCGACTTGCCCGACGACTTTCGCATCCTGGTGGAAACCGAGCTTGCCCGCCGCGAGTTCATGCCCGAGATCAGGCGCATCGTCAGCGTCTCGAGTTTCGCCACGCCGAGTACCTGGGAGGTGCAAACCGATCGTGGCAGCGCGCATCTGATCCTCAAGGGGGAAGAAGACATCCGCCGCCTGACGGCGCCGGCACTGCTGATCGCCGACAGCCATGGCATTCACTACCTGATCCGTGACCGCCATGCACTCGACCAGCAGAGTCGGCGGTTTCTCGACCGTTTCCTGTGAGGCCAGGTCCGCCACCGGCATCGCCTGCCGGTCAGCCGATTGCCGGACCGGACGTTATGCCCACGAAGATCCCGGCCACGGCCCCGACGACCGGCCGCCCATTTCTCGCCAATGCGCGCCACCTTCCCGTGCCTGGACTGACGACATGAAGACAAAAGACATCAAGTTTCTCGAGATCCGCTACCTGCGCGGCCCGAACATCTGGACCTACCGTCCGGTCATCGAGGCGATCGTCGATATCGGCGAACTCGAAGATTTTCCGTCGAACACCATCCCCGGGTTCTATGAGCGTCTGACCGCCCTGCTGCCGTCCCTGGCTGACCATCGCTGCAGCTACGGCGAACCGGGCGGGTTTTTGCGACGCGTCCAGGAAGGCACTTGGCCGGCGCACATCCTCGAACACGTGACCCTCGAACTGCAGAATCTGGCCGGCATGCCTGGAGGCTTCGGCAAGGCAAGGGAGACGTCGACACGCGGCGTCTACAAGGTGGTCGTTCGCGCGTGGCACGACGATGTCACCCGCTCCTGCCTGCACGCCGGCCGCGACCTGTTGCTGGCGGCCATTCAGGACACCCCGTTCGACGTTGCCGCGACCGTCGAGCGCCTGGCCGACATGGCCGAACGCAAGCTGCTCGGACCGAGTACGGGCTGCATCGTCGAAGCGGCGACCGCCAAGGACCGTCGCATTCCGGCGATCCGACTGCTGGCCACCGGCAATCTCGTGCAACTCGGCTACGGCGCGCGCAGCCGACGCATCTGGACCGCCGAGACCGACCGCACCAGCGCGATTGCCGAGGGCATCTCGCGCGACAAGGACCTGACCAAGACGCTGCTGCAATCCTGCGGCGTGCCGGTTCCCGAGGGACGTCTGGTGGAGAGTGCCGAGGACGCCTGGGAAGCCGCCGAGGACATCGGCGTTCCGGTGGTCGTCAAACCATCCGACGGCAACCACGCGCGCGGCGTGTTTACCAATCTAATGGCGCGTGCGGAAGTCGAGTCCGCCTATGCGGCGGCCGTCGTCGAAGGCAGCGGCGTCATCGTCGAACGTTACGTGCGCGGCTCCGAACACCGGCTGCTGGTCGTCGGCGGCAAGCTCGCCGCCGCCGCCCGTGGCGAGATCGCCAAGGTCGTCGGTGACGGCAAGGCAACGATCAACGAACTGATCGACCAGCAGATCAATTCGGATCCCCGCCGGGGTGCGGCCGAAGAGTTTCCGCTCGACATCATCGATCTCGCCGACAACCCGGTCGCCCGTCTCGAGGTGTCTCGCCAGGGGTTCGCCCCGGATTCGATCCCGGCGGCCGGACGTGAAGTCCTCATCGTGCGCAGCGGCAACCACACCGACGATGTCACCGACCTCGTGCATCCGGACACCGCGGCCACGGTCTCCCTCGCCGCACGCATCGTCGGACTCGACATCGCCGGCGTTGACCTCGTTTGCGAGGATATTTCCCGGCCGCTCGACGGACAGCGCGGCGCCATTGTCGAGGTCAATGCCGGTCCGGGCCTGTTGATGCACCTGAAGCCCGAAACCGGCCAGCCTCGCCCGGTCGGTCGCGCCATCGTCGATGAACTGTTTCCCAATGGCGACGACGGCCGGATTCCCATCGTCGGGGTCACCGGCAGCTTCGGCAAGACCACCGTTGCCCGCCTGATCGCTCGCTTTCTGACGCTTGCCGGCCAGCATACGGGTCTCGCCTGCAGCCAGGGGCTGTATGTCGATCGGCGCTGCATCGCCCAGGGAGACAGCGCCAACTGGGGCTCCGCGCACCGCATCCTGATGAACCGCGCCGTCGACGCGGCCGTCTTCGAGAACGGGACGGACACGATTCTCGGCGAAGGCCTCGCCTACGACCGCTGCCAGATCGGCGTGGTTACCAACGTCGACGCCGCACAGCACTTCGGCCGTCACGACATCGGCACCCCCGAGCAGGTGTTCACCGTTCTCCGCACACAGGTCGATCTGGTGCTGCCGACCGGTGCGGCAGTACTCAACGCCACCCAGCCGATGCTGGTCGACATGGCGTCGCTGTGCGATGGCGAGGTCATCTTCTTTGCTGCCGACCCCGACTTGCCGACGCTCGTCGAGCACCGGACGCAAGGCAGGCGGAGCGTTTTCGTGCGCAACGGCAAGGTGGTGCTCGCCCGCGGCTTGGACGAGCAGGCGATCGTCAACCTCGAAGGTGTACCACTCACCGGCATCGAGCCTGGCAGCGGCCAGGTCGAGAACATCCTTGCTGCCGCCGGCGCGGCATGGGCGCTCGGCATCGCACCCGAGCTGATACGCACCGGCCTGGAAACCTTCACCATCACCTGAGTCGGCACGCCGTCGATCATTCCGCCGATCCCCAAGCCGCTCCGGGCTGAACCCGAAAGAGGAAAACGTCAATGCAAGTTTCGCGTATCCGCGCTCTGCGTGGTCCCAATCTCTGGAGCCGCCATACGGCGATTGAGGCGATCGTCTGCTGTACCGAAGATGAGCGCAACATCGACAACCTGCCGGGTTTCGAAACGCGACTGCGCGAGCGCTTCCCGGAACTCGCCATGCTGCGACCGCTCGGTCATGACGAAGCGGTCTCCATGGCGCAGGCGCTCGAGTTTGCGGCGCTCGGCCTGCAGGCGCAGGCGGGCTGCCCGGTGACGTTCAGCCGCACGGCACAGACCGTCGAGGTCGGCACGTATCAGGTGGTTGTCGAATACAGCGAAGAGGCGGTGGGCCGGTTGGCTTTCGAGCTCGCCGAGGATCTCTGCCGGGCGGCCGGCGAGAATGCCGCCTTCGACCTCGATGAGGCGCTCGACCGTCTGCGCGAACTCGACGAGGATGTCCGCCTGGGCCCGAGCACCGGGGCCATCGTCTATGCGGCGGTGGCGCGCCGGATTCCCTACCGCCGGCTTACTGAAGGCAGCATGGTCCAGTTCGGCTGGGGCAGCCGCCAGCGGCGCATACAGGCGGCGGAAACCGACCGCACCAGCGCGGTTGCCGAATCGATCGCCCAGGACAAGGAACTCAGCAAGGTTCTGCTGCATGCGGCGGGTGTGCCGGTTCCGAGCGGGCGGCCGGTGCTCAGCGCCGAGGACGCCTGGGCCGCTGCCTGCGAGATCGGTTGCCCGGTCGTCGTCAAGCCGCAGGACGGCAACCAGGGCAAGGGCGTCGCCGTCAACCTGGCCACCCGCGAACAGATCGAAGCCGCCTACGCGATCGCCTTCGAGGTCAGCGACGAAGTCCTCGTCGAGCGCTATCTGCCGGGTCACGACTACCGCTTGCTGGTGGTCGGCGACAAGGTCGTCGCCGCTGCCCGCCGCGACCCACCGCTGGTTATCGGCGACGGCGTCCACAGCATCCGCCAGTTGGTCGAGCGTGTTAACCTCGACCCGCGGCGTGGTGAAGGCCACGCCACCTCACTCACCCGGATTCGTCTCGATGAGGTGGCGCTGGCCCGCCTGACGAGCGCCGGACTGACGGCGGAGTCCGTGCCTGCACGGGGCAGGCGCGTGGTTCTGCGCAACAACGCCAATCTGTCGACCGGCGGCACCGCGACCGACGTGACCGACGACGTCCATCCCGAGTTCGCGGCCCAGGCGATCGCTGCTGCCCAGACGATCGGCCTCGACATCGCCGGCGTCGACGTGGTTTGCGACAGCGTCCTGCGCCCCCTCGAAGCCCAGGGCGGCGGCATCGTCGAAATCAACGCGGCGCCAGGGCTGCGCATGCACCTGCAACCGTCGTTCGGCAAGGGGCGCCCGGTCGGTGAAGCCATCATCGCCAGCATGTTTGCCGATGGCGACGACGCGCGCATTCCTCTGGTTGCTGTGGCGGGAACCAACGGCAAGACGACCACCGTTCGCCTGATCGCCAGCATTCTGGGCGAGCAGGGCCTGCGTGTCGGCATGACGACGACCGACGGCGTCTACGTCGAGGGTCGGCGCATCGACACCGGCGATTGCAGCGGCCCGAAGAGCGCCAGGAACGTCCTCTTGCACCCCGGCGTGGACGCGGCGGTGCTCGAAACGGCGCGCGGCGGAGTGCTGCGCGAAGGCCTCGGCTTCGACCGTTGCGATGTCGCGGTAGTCACCAATATCGGCCTTGGCGATCACCTTGGGCTTTCCTACATCAGCACGGTCGAAGACCTTTCGGTGGTGAAACGCGTCATCGTCCAGAACGTCACGCCCGTGTCCGGCGTCGCTGTCCTCAATGCCGCCGATCCGATGGTGGCGCGGATGGCCGATTCCTGCCCGGGAACCGTCACCTTCTTCGCCTGCGACCGCAATCATCCGCTGATGGCCATGCACCGAGCGCAGCGCAAACGCGTCGTCTACCGGGACGGGGATGCGCTCGTCGCCTCAGGCGGCGGTGTCGAACATCGGCTCGCGCTGGCCGCCATCCCGGTCACCCAGAAGGGCGCCATCGGCTTCCAGGTGGAAAACGCCATGGCGGCGGTCGCCGCCGCCTGGGCGCTGGGCGTGGACTGGGCGACGATTCGCAGCGGCCTGGCCAGCTTCGTCAACGATGCACAGACCGCACCCGGCCGCTTCAACGTGTTCAGTTATCGCGGTGCCACGCTGATTGCCGACTATGGCCACAACCCGGACGCCATTCAGGCCCTGGTCAACGCCGTCGACAACCTGCCGTCAGGCCCCGGCAGCAAGCGCTCGGTGGTCATCAGCGGTGCGGGTGATCGGCGCGACGAAGACATTCGCCGACAGACCGAGATCCTTGGGAGCGCCTTCGATCGGGTCGTGCTTTATCAGGATCAGTGCCAACGCGGTCGCGCTGACGGCGAAGTCCTGGCCTTGCTGCAACAGGGCCTGCAGAGCGCTCGGCGAGCCTCCGAGATACAGGAAATCCACGGCGAGTTTCTCGCCATCGACACGGCGCTGGCGGAATTGCAGGCGGGTGACCTGTGCCTTATCCTGATCGATCAGATCGAGGAGGCTCTCGACCATATCGCCAGGCGGCTTGCCGAGGGGTAGGAGGCGTCACGACCCTCACCTGCGGCACGGCGCTCACCCTCGTCGCTTGCCGGCCGCCGCCGTGCATCAGGCCGGCGGCGTTCGCAATGCCCAGGCAAAGCTACCCGTCGCTCCGGTAAAAAGAAGTCTCGTCGCGCCGTCGGTGCGCCGCAACCGGGCCTTCAGATCCTTGCCCGTCAGCGCCGTCAGCGGTGTTTCGGCCAACCGGATGAGCAGCGTGCTGACGCGTGTTTCGCCTTCCACGCTGTCGACGGTACACGCGACCCCACTGCACGCATTTTCCTTGCTGACCCCCACCTCATCGATCTGCACGGCAAGGCCGCTTGCCTCTGCCGCCATCTCGTTCACCACTTCGCTGAGCTGACTCAGAGTACGCAGGAGAGGTGCGACCTGGGCCGAGAGCCTGCGCCAGCCGACCTGCTGCTCGGCGCTCAGGGTCAGTTCGTGGCGTCGCAACTTGCCGGCCAGCGCAAGATAGCTGGCCAGTTCCTTCTCACCGCGCAAGGCATCGATCTTCTGGCGATGTCCCGCCACCTGCGCCGTCACCGCCGCGCGTTTCTGTTGCAGGGCGGCAATCTTCGCCTCGTAGCTCGACAGGTCCGGCAAGAGAACCAGCAGGACGCTGTCAAGCTCCCGACGCGACTGGGAATGCCGTACATGGAGGGTCTTCCCGGCCAGCGCGCAGGCTTCGGCAACATCGATGCTGACGTCGTCGGCGACGATTTCGCAGTTCGTCGCGTGGCCGATGATTACCTGGCTGCCCATGATCACACAGTTGTCCGCCCGCTTGACGTTGATGCAGCCGTGCTGCGCGGTCAGCGTCGATCCCGAGGCGACGCCATCGACGAGGATGTCGCCGTCGTCGTTGCTGGCGCTGCCGCCAACCAGATTGTGCTTCAGATGGACGACCCCGCCGGCCGACACGATGTTGCCGAAGACGTCGGCGTAGGCCGTGATGCTGCGGCACTTGACGATGCGTTTCTCCTGGATCTCACCGTGCTGCTCGTAGATTTCGCCGGTGAGCAGGAGATCGCCGGTGGTGCGCGCACTGACCCCCTCATGGCTGACGATCTTGTCGGCGACCGAGAACTGGTTGGTGCGCGTGTCGATGTGGAGAAAGCCATTCACGGAAGTCACCAGGAACTCGCCATCCTTGTCGCGGCTGACGCACGTGCCGGGACCCGCCATGCTCTCCAGGTCGAAGTCCCTGGGTGCGGGCGCCGGCAGGACTTCGCCACTGATGTCACGCCCGTCGACCCCGGGAGTGCGCGGCACCTTCTTCACCAGGCGTATCCCGGCGGCCACTTGCGGATAGCGGGTTTCGAACTGGCGGAGATCGACGCGTCCCCCGAGAAGCCGGCGTGGGGCGTTGTTGCGACGCAGGCCCGCCGCCTGCTCGACCATTTCGGCGTCCTTGCCCGGCACGAATGGCCGACTGCGCGCCACCACCCGCCGCACCGGCTTGTCGAGCTGGATCGCCTCCTGAACCGCCGCGACATCGATGCCGAAGCGCACGCCCTTTTCCCAGGCACTGGCGATGAACTCATCGATGTCGAGTTGGGTGCGCGCCTCGCTGGAGTGCTGGCCGCCACCACTCACCACCTGGCGGCCATCCTCGCTTTCCTGGATCACCGTCCGATCGATCACCGATTCGAGGTAGACCGGCTGAAACATGTACGCAACCTCGCCATTCTCGATCCGCAATCCCTTGTAGAGCGCCTGGCGTTCGGGCTGAAAACACGTGATGTCGGCAGCGACGAAGACTTCGTCGGCCACCTCCTTGCCGTCGCCCGGCGGATCGTCGTAAAGGAGCGCGATGAACTGGGAATAATCGAGAGCCCGGAAGTAGAGGCCGACGCCCACCACACGATTGACGAAATCGAGGAAGTCCGTTGCCGACTCGAGGCGCGACCGCTTGACGTACAAACCACGCTCATGCTGCACGATGAATCGCGACAGCGCGATCTGTCCTTCCTCGAGGTCGGCGAGATTGCCGATGGCACTTGCAGGATGTTCTGGCATGGCGGCAAACAGATCATGGTCGGGGCTGACCCGGCACGCTCACGAGCGTCCGCTGCGTCCGCGCAGCCGCCGGTGAGGCCTGTCGAATCAGGTCGAGGGAGGGTGTCGCGCCGCACCCCGCGAGCTGCCGCGAAAACCAGTCAGGGCAGGGCACCCGGCTGATCGGTGACGCTCGTCGCGACGACACCTCCATCGCTGCGAGCGTACCAGAAACGGCCGCCGACAGCACGATCTGTGCCCGCAATCGCCTCAGAACGGAAAGGTGCAGACCTCCTGAGGGGTCGCATGTGCCAGCTGACTGCAAAAGAGACGAGCATCGGCTGCGCGCGATGAAGTCCTTGCCGCACGTCAGCCTGTCGGCGGCGGCTGCGTTATGGGAAGGATGCCCGCCGCAAAACACGTGCGACTCGCTGTGTCCTCAGGGCAAGGGCGTCGTCAACCAGAAAGTCGACAGATCCTCTTGATGAGACTACCCATGCCCAGCCCATGCCGATTCGCGCCCCTGTTGCTCTGTGTGCTCGCCGGCTGTGTCAGCCTACCGCCGGAGGGCCCGAGCGTCACTGCCCTGCCGGGATCAGGCCAGCGCTTCGAGACCTTCCGGGCCGACGACGCCATGTGCAGGAGCTACGCCCGCGAGGCGATCGGACCGCAGAGTCCTGCGCAGGCGGCCGTCGATGCCGGTGCGGCGAGTGCCGCGATCGGCACGCTTGTCGGGGCGGCGCTCGGAGCAGCCATCAACGGTTCGCGGGGAGCCGCCGTCGGTGCCGGCGTCGGCCTGCTGGCGGGCAGCACGGCGGGAGTTGGCGCTGCCAACGCATCGAGTCAGGCGCTGCAGCAACGCTATGACCAGAGTTACGTACAGTGCATGTACGCGCGCGGCCACAAGGTTCCGGTGATCGGAGGCGTCGCCGTGAAGGACGGGAGTGCCGACGGTTACCAGCCGCCCCCCCCACCACCGGCCGGCCCGCCGCCACCGCGTCCGCCCGCGGGATCCCCGCCACCGCCACCACGTTAAGCTCCCTTGCGCCTGCGCTCGCCAGCGGTCCACCACTGCGCGGCCGCCGCGCCCGCCGGGCCAACGGAACAGGCTCGCCGCAAGGAGAGCGACCGCCGGTTGCCGCGGCGAGTGGGAGAAGGGACGGCTTCTGGCGTAAACTACGCGGCCAGCCCGCCGGAAAGACTCGCCATGCCCCGCTCGATACTGAAACTGCCGCGAAACACCGTCACCACCCATCCGGTCGACCGGTCGCCAACCCGCAAGCCGATCCGCGGGGGCAGCAAGGCGACGACGAGGTGGCCACAGAAAGTGGATCGCGACAACCGCGTGCCGGCCAGCGCGGGGCAACGGCCGCAGCGCACTGATGCACCAGACAAGGGAGCCGAGGACAGCCCCACCGGCGCTCGCGTTGCCGATCAACCGGGCAAGACCGCCCGGCCTGCCCAGGTTGCCCAGGCTGCCCAGGCTGCCCAGCCTGCCAGCCCTGCCAGCCCTGCCAGGCCTGCCAAAAGTTATCCTCCACGCGGCATCGCCCGCAGTACCGGCGTGCGCGCGGCGCCGCCGGTTCGAGTTGCGCAGGACGCAGTGGGCGAGCCCTTGCCGGCGATGCTTGAAAGCAGGCCGCCACCGGCGCCGGCCGAACCAACTCCACCTGCCACGGCCATGCCGGAAGCGGCGACTGCCGGCGACCGCCAACGCGGCCTGGCGAAGGAGCCGCCACGGCTGTCGAAGCTGGTGAGTCAGCTGGCCCTCTGCTCGCGGCGCGAAGCCGACGAATGGATAGAGAATGGCTGGGTGACAGTGGACGGTGTCGTCGTCACCCGCCTGGGCGCACGCGTCAGCCCCAAGGCGAAGATCGAGATCACGAACGCCGCCAGCCAACACCAGACGGCCAGCGTCACCATCGTGTTCAACAAGCCGATCGGCGACGCGGCAGCGCCCGACGCTGGCCTTGCCGCGATCGCCACGCTCATCCGCCCTGACACGCACTGGGCTGAAGACGGCACGTGCCGTCGTTTTCAGGCGAGTCACCTGCGTGGTCTGGCCGTCGCCGGCAAACTCGACACCGAGGAACACGGAATGCTGGTGTTCACGCAGGACGGCAGCGTGGCACGCCGCCTGACCGGCGGTGGCGCGCGCCTGGAAAACGAATACCACCTGCGCGTGCAGGGCGAGCTGTCGCCCGATGGTCTGCAACTGCTCCGGCACGGACTGTCGCTGGACAACGTCAGACTCGAACGAGCTCAGGTGTCATGGCTCAGCGAACAGCAACTACGCTTCGTCGTGCATGAGAACAGAAAGCGACAGATCCAGCGCCAGTGTGAACTGGTTGGCCTGCAGGTGACGGACATCAAGCGCGTTCGTATCGGCGGCGTATCGCTCGGCAAGCTGCCGCCGGGGCAATGGCGCTACTTGCGGCCCGACGAACGCTTCTGAAGCGGAGCCTGCCGCTGTGGACCCCACGGGGGGCCCAGGCGGCGGCTGCATTGGCCAGCGAGCGGCGTTGGCAGTCAGCACTTGCGGGCGCGCAAGGCTGCCGCTACCATCTGCCGAACCCCGTGCGCGCCGTCCGGCACCTTTTGGTCGACGCGCTTGTCTGACGCCTTTGCGAAGGCAACGTCAATGCTCAACAAGCGTTTGCCACAGGACCTTGCCGGCTGGCTGATGCTCGTCAGCGATGCCGAGATCCCGATTCTTCGTCAGACGGTGCGCCGCCTGGACAAGGCTCGGCAACAGGTCGAGCGGGTCAATGGCCGCGACATCACCGACATCGTGCTGCAGGATCCACTGCTCGCCGTGCGCGTAGTGGCTTTCATCCAGTCCGTCGGCAGCAAGCACCTGCGCAGCGACATCACGAACATCGCCAGCGCCGTCATGATGCTCGGTGTCGAGCCCTTCTTCCGCACGTTCGAGAAACCACTTGCCATAGAGAGCATGCTCAGCCAGCAGCCGCAAGCGTTGCTGGGCATGCTGCAGGTCGTTCTACGCGCGCAGCGCGCTTCGCGCTATGCGCACGAGTGGGCGTTCGCCCGCCACGACATGAACGTCGAGGAAGTGGCACTCGCTGCGCTGTTGCACGACCTCGCCGAGATCCTGCTGTGGTGCTTCGCACCCGAACTGGCCATGGAGATTCGCTCGCTGCTGCACGCCGACCGAAACCTGCGCAGCGCCAGCGTCCAGCAGCAGGTCCTTGGCTTTCCGCTGGCCGACCTGCAACTGGCCCTCTGTGAGGTCTGGCACCTGCCTGCCTTGCTGACCACCTTGATGGACGATGGCAACGGGCAGTTGCCCAGGGTGCAGAACGTCAAGCTGGCCGTCAATCTGGCGCGCCACTCGGTCGACGGCTGGACCGATGCGGCGATTCCCGACGACTTCGCCGCCATCGAGAAGCTGCTTCACATCAGTCGCGAAACGCTGCTCGCACGCCTGCAGCTACCGCCCGAACTCCTTCCCGGATTGATGTCCGGGCCGGCGGCCGGGCGAAGCGCGTCGCCGAATCGCCTGGCGTGACGGCTGCCGTGCCGGAGCGTCAGCGCTGACGCACGGCCGCGCGTCCGGGCAGTTGGGCGGTCATGGCTCCGCGTGCGCCGGTTGCGCCAACGACAGGTTTGTCATCTCGCGCCGGCGGATGCCGAAATAGAGCTGGCGCGGCCGGGCGATCTTGTATTCGGGATCGGCCAGCATCTCTTCCCACTGCGCCATCCAGCCAACCGTGCGGGCCAGCGCATGGATGGCGGTGAACATCGACGGCGGCACACCGATCGCCTTGAGAACGATGCCCGAGTAGAAGTCGACGTTCGGGTACATTCGCTTGTCGACGAACCAAGGATCTTCGAGAGCGATCCGTTCGAGCGCCATCGCCAGCCTGAACAGGCGATCGTCTTCGAGATCGAGCTCCTTCAGCACCTCCTGGCACACTTCGCGCATCAACTGCGCGCGCGGATCGTGGTCCACGAACACCCGGTGACCAAAGCCCGCCAGACGAAAGCCATCGCTGTCCGGATGGGCCCTGGCCCTTGCGCGGGCCCGCGAGATGTATTCACCGAGATGCGACGCGTCGCCGATTTCTTCGAGCAAGGCCAGGCTCGCCTCACTGCCGCCAGCGTGCGCTGGGCCAGACAGGCAGGCAATCGCCGCCGACACGCAGGCAAACGGGTTGGCGCCTGAGGAACCGGCCATGCGAACGGTCGCCGTCGACGCATCGAGGCCGTTGTCGGCATTGAGCAGCAGAAGCCGGTCCAGAGCGCGCACCAGTACCGGGTTCGGCCGATACTCCTCACACGGCGTCGCGAACATCATGTGCATGAAGTTGGCGGCGTAGCCGAGATCGGCGCGCGGATTCATGAACGGATCGCCAATCGTGTACTTGTAGGCCATCGCCACGATCGCCGGCATCTTGGCGACCAGCCGGTGGAAGCTGAGGCTGCGCTGCGCGGCATCGGAGAAGTCCGCCGCGTCATGATGAAACGCCGACAGGGCTCCGACCACGCCAACCATCACGGCCATCGGATGCGCGTCACGCCGGAAGCCCTGGTACAGCTTCACCATCTGTTCGTGCACCGGCGTGTGCTCGCGAACGGCCGACGCGAAGGACTGCAGTTGCGCGGCGTTCGGTAGCTCGCCGTTCTTGAGCAGATAAGCTGCCTCGAGGAAGCCGCACTGTTCGGCAAGTTGCTCGATCGGGTAGCCGCGATAGAGAAGTTCGCCCCGCTCGCCGTCGACGAAGGTGATCGCTGTCTTGCAGCTTGCCGTAGACGCGAAGCCCGAATCGTAGGCAAAGAAACCGGTCCTGGCGCCCAGGGTGCGAATGTCGAGGCAGTCCCTGCCATGCGTGGGCGCCAGGACGGAAAAAGACACGGGGTCTTCCCCGGCAACGGTCAAAATGGCCTTGCGCTCGCTGTTCATCGCTTTCCTTTCTTTCGGTTGATCAGCATCACAGCAGACGACGGCCAGCGTGGTAGCCGGCGCGCGTCCTTACCACTCGCGGGCCAAAGCGCACCCGCTGTCAACAACCGCCAGGGCGGCTCGACGCAACTGCCGGTAGCCCTGCCAGTCTGTGGCTGCGGGCAGCGCCGGAACCTGCCGCCCCGTCTTGGGGATTCCCGCACAAGCCGCGCACCGGCTTTGTGCCGTCGATCGGTGGTGCCCTGCACCCACTCGGCGACGCCAAGCCAACGCCGACCCGTCAGGACGACGATTCCGCCCGCGACACGCCGCGCTGGCATCGCTCGGCGGACAGGCAGCGCGCTGCCGTCGGACAGTGTCAAGCAAGACGCATGCCTACCCAGACGCAAGCCTTGCACGAATTTTGCTTGGCAGTCCTGTCTGTCCGAAATGGCTTTGCGCCCAGTCGCCCTGCGAGGGCGGTCGCCGAGGTGTCATCTGCCGCGAAGCCGGTGCGGACCCTGATCAGAGGAGTTAACCGATGAGAATGCCCAAGATTCTTCCCTGGCTTGCCCGTCGAGCCACCGTGAGCGATTCCCGTGCCGCCGTGCTGTGGGACGAGGCCTGCCGGCAGGCGGCGGCAGTGACTGGCGAGCGCGACACGTCGTGCTACTGGGGCGCTGCCCAGCAGAACCTCCTGTATCTGCTGGAGAAGGAACGCTGGCGCAGCAACCCGCCGCTGGTCTGGCCCTGGCTGCTGCTGCATGACGGACTGGCATGCTGGTCACGGCTGGCGAAGCGCTGGCTGGCGCCGGTCAGCTCCGCTGTCTCGGCCTGGCCGGCCTCCGCCGGCGGTACCCGGACTGGCGGCCGTGGCGAAGGGCATGGCAGGGCCCTGTCACCCATGCCTTTTCTACCGCGCCTGGCTCTGTCCGCAGCCAGGCCGCGCGCCGCGGTAGACGCGCGATGAAAGTGGAAATGGCGCTGCACGGCACGCTCATGGCTCGCTTGCGGAGCCGCCTGCAGGATGAGCAGAAAGCGCTGCGCGATCGCTTTCTCGCCGCTGGTGATGCACCGCTGCTGCTGCACGAGCGCTGCCGTCTGGTCGACGAAATCCTGCAGGAACTGTGGAGCGAGCTTTCCTTGCCGCCCTCGCTGGCGCTGGTGGCAGTCGGCGGATACGGTCGAGGCGAGCTGTATCCGGCGTCAGATGTCGATCTGCTGATCCTGCTGCCGGAGCTACCCGGCGAGGTGCTGACGGCACAACTCGAACGGCTGGTCTGCCTGCTCTGGGACATCGGACTGGAGACCGGCCACAGCGTGCGCACGCTCGAACAGTGCCTGGAGGAGGCAGCCGGCGATACCACCGTACAGACCGCGATGATCGAGGCGCGACTGCTCGCCGGCAGTAGCACCCTGTTCCAGGGGTTTCGTTCGCTGCTCAAGGGAAGTCTTGATGGGCGCGCCTTCTTTCAGACCAAGCGCATGGAACAGGAAGATCGTCATCAGCGCTTCAGCGACACGCCCTGTAGCCTCGAAGCCAACTGCAAGGACGGACCGGGTGGCTTGCGCGACCTGCAGGTCATTCTCTGGATTGCCCAGGCAGCCGACTACGGCAGGTGCTGGCACGATCTCGAGAAGCTCGGTTTCATCACCGACGAGGAGGGGCAGCTTCTCGAACAGAGCGAGGCCTTCCTGCGCCGTCTGCGCATACACCTGCACCTGCACGCCGGGCGCCGCGAGGACCGCCTGCTCTTCGAGTACCAGACCGCTCTCGCCGAACGCCTCGGCTTCACCGCCACTGCCGCCAGCCGGTCGAGCGAGCAACTGATGCAGGAGTACTACCGGACCGCCAGGACGATCGCCCAGATCAACAGCATCGTCCTGCAGAACATCGGTGCCGCGCTTTTTCCGCTTCCGGACGAACCGCCACAGCCGATCAACGAGCGCTTCCAGAAGACGCACGATCTGCTCGACGTCGTCCACGAAGGCGTCTTCGTCGACACGCCGGAGGCCATCCTCGAGGCCTTCCTGCTGCGCCAGCAACACAGCGACCTCAATCAGATGAGCGCACGCACGCAGCGCGCCCTCTGGCGCGCGCGCGATCTGGTGGACGACGCGTTTCGCCACAACCCGGACAACCGTTCCCGCTTTCTGGCAATCATCAAGCAAGGGCGCGGCCTGGTCCTGGAACTCCGCCGCATGCACCAGTTCGGCATCCTGGGCCGGTACCTGCCCGCTTTCGGACAGATCGTCGGGCAGATGCAGCACGACCTGTTTCATGTCTACACGGTCGATCAGCACATCCTGCAGGTAACCCGCAACCTGCGCCGGTTCACGATGGAGGAGTTCGCTCACGAGTATCCGTTGTGCACACGCCTGATCAGCGATCTCGGGGATCCGTGGATCCTTTACATTGCAGCGCTCTTTCACGACATCGCCAAGGGCCGCGGCGGCGATCACTCCGAACTCGGCGCGGTCGATGCCAAGCAATTCTGCGACGAACACTCGCTCGCCCCGGAGGACACGGAACTCGTCGTCTGGCTCGTGCGCCAGCACCTCGTGATGTCCCGCATCGCCCAGAAGCAGGACATCTCCGACCCTGCTGTGGTCGCCCGATTCGCCGTCATCGTCGGCGACGAACGTCACCTGATCGCCCTCTACCTGCTGACCGTTGCCGACATCCGCGGTACCAGCCCGAAGGTCTGGAATGCCTGGAAGGGCCAGTTGCTCGAGCAATTGTTCTCCGCCACGCGGCGTTTCCTGCTGTCGCGCGAGGCACCGCCGCTGCCCGAGGGTGCCATCGCCCACCGCCAGCAGGAAGCGTTGCGCCTGATGCGCTATCTGGCGCTGCCCGACGCGGCACACGAGCGTCTGTGGAAGGAGGTTGACACGGTGTATTTCCTGCGCCAGACGGCCGAGGAAATCGCCTGGCACGCCGATACGCTGCACGACTGCGTCGACAGCGCGCAGCCGGTCGTCAAGGCCCGCCTCAATCCTTTCGGCGAGGGACTCGAGGTGATGGTCTATACGCAGGATCAGACCGACCTCTTTCTACGCATGGTCGGCTTCTTCAGCCGTGCCGGCTACAACATCGTGGACGCCAGAATCCACACCACCCGCCATGGCTACGCGCTCGACACCTTCATCCTCTTCGACATCAGCGACCGTGACAGCGATCGCGCAATGATCACCTACGTCGAGCACGAACTCGCCGAGCGGCTGTCTCACCAGGCGCCGGTAGACGTGCCGGCGACTGGGCGCATCTCCCGGCAGGTAAAGCACTTCCCTTTGCAACCCCTGGTGAGCATCCAGCCGCTGGTCAGCCTCGAACCCGACGAAACCGGGAAACTGTTCGTGCTCACCGTCGTCGCTGCCGATCGCCCGGGATTGTTGTTCATCGTCGCCAAACAGTTGGCCGAGCACCATGCCAATCTGCACACCGCCAAGATCGCGACGCTCGGCGAGCGGGTGGAAGACACCTTCCTGATCAGCGGTAGCGAACTCGAGGAAAGCGCTGGCCGGGTCCGCCTGGAGACCGATTTGTTGAAGCATCTGCAGATCTGAGTCGGCCAGCCACCGCTGCGCTGCGCACCAACGAAGGGCATGCATCGCCGCCAGACCGCTTTCAGGACGGATCCGGCGTGGTAAGCTTTTTGCTTTGAGTATTCTGATCATTTGCCCTGGAGCCGACCGTGTCCATTCATGTAGCCCTCAATCACGTTACCCACTATCGCTACGACCGCCTGATCAGTCTCTCGCCGCAGGTGGTCCGCCTGCGGCCGGCGCCGCACTCGCGCACCCCCATCCTCAGCTACTCGCTGAAGGTCACGCCGGCACAGCATTTCATCAACTGGCAGCAGGATCCGCAGGCGAACTACCTGGCGCGTCTGGTCTTCCCGGAGAAGACGCGCGAGTTCTGCGTCGAAGTCGATCTCGTTGCCGAAATGTCGGTGATCAATCCCTTCGACTTCTTCCCCGAGCCCTACGCGACCAACTTTCCTTTCAAGTACGAGGACTGGCAGCAGGAGGAACTCGAGCCCTACCTGCACCGCCTGCCGCTGACGCCGCTGTTGCGCCACTTTCTCGATACGGTTCCGGCGGATCCACGCCCAAGCGTGGACTTCCTCGTCGATATCAACCGGCAAATCCAGGGCAAGGTCGGCTATGTGATCCGCCTCGAGCCCGGCGTGCAGACGCCCGAGGAAACGCTCAAACTTGCCCGCGGCTCGTGCCGTGATTCGGCCTGGTTGCTGGTGCAGGTGCTGCGCCATCTCGGGCTGGCCGCGCGTTTCGTTTCCGGCTATCTGATCCAGTTGGTCCCCGACGTCAAGTCGCTCGACGGACCTTCCGGCACCGACCACGATTTCACCGACCTGCACGCCTGGTGCGAGGTTTACCTGCCGGGCGCCGGCTGGATCGGCCTCGACCCGACCTCCGGCCTGTTCGCCGGCGAGGGGCATATTCCGCTCGCCTGCTCGCCGCAGCCGTCTTCGGCTTCGCCGATCACCGGCTTCACCGAGAAATGCGAATGCGAGTTCGAACACCGCATGCGCATCGAGCGTGTCTGGGAAGCACCGCGGGTGACCCGGCCATACAGCGAACAGCAGTGGCAGGCCATCGAGGCGCTTGGCCACCAGATCGACGCCGACCTGATCGATGACGATGTTCGCCTGACGATGGGCGGCGAGCCGACCTTCGTCTCGATCGACGACCACGATGGTGCCGAATGGAACACCGAGGCGCTTGGGCCGACCAAGCGTGTCCGGGCGGCCGAGATCTTTCACCGCCTGCGCGAGAAGTACGCGCCGAATGGCCTGCAGCATTTCGGCCAGGGCAAGTGGTATCCCGGCGAACAGCTTCCGCGCTGGTCGCTGAACTGCCTTTGGCGCTGCGACGGGGAGCCGGTGTGGAACGATCCGGCGCTCTATGCCGACGAGACACGCGACTACGGTGCCGACGAGGTGCTCGCCGGGCGCTTCCTGAAGCACCTCGCCGGAGCCCTGGCGATCGACCCCAAGTACGTCTTCCCGGCCTACGAGGACGTCTACTACTACCTGTGGCGCGAACACCGCCTGCCCGCCAACGTCGATCCTTTCGACGCCCGCCTCGAAGACCCGCTCGAACGGCGACGGCTCGCCCAGGTCTTCCGCCAGGGGCTCGATCAGGCGATCGGTCACGTGCTGCCGGTGGTACGCGCACAAGGTCGCTGGCAGAGCGGACCGTGGTTCCTGCGTGATGGCCGCTGCTACCTCGTCCCGGGTGACTCACCGATCGGCTATCGGCTGCCGCTCGATTCGCAGCCCTGGGTCGCCCGCGACGACTATCCCTACATCCATGCCCCCGACCCGACCCAGAGCTTCGCACCCCTGCGCCCGCACGCCGAGATCCGCGCCCAGTATGCCGTCAGCCACAGCGAGAGTCTGGCTGCCGAAGAGGCCGCGGTCACCGGCGAAGGCTTTGCCAGGCAGGCGCTCGACCGTGACGCAAATTCCCGCGCGCACGCCAGCGACGGCATCGATCGCCCGCCACAGCACCTGGAGTCGGCGGCGCTGGTCACGCGCACGTCGATCTCGGCACAGGCCCGCAACGGCGTTCTCTACATCTTCATGCCGCCGACAGAAACGCTCGACGACTACCTCGAACTCGTCACCGCCGTCGAGGCCACCGCCGCGGCGCTCGCTTCACCGGTGATTCTCGAAGGTTACGAGCCGCCGCGTGATCCGCGACTGACGAACTTCCGCGTCACTCCCGACCCGGGCGTCATCGAAGTCAACATCCAGCCGTCGGCTACCTGGGACGAACTCGTCGCCCGCACGACCCATCTCTACGAAGTCGCGCACCTGTCGCGGCTGACGACCGAGAAGTTCATGCTCGACGGTCGTCATACCGGCACCGGTGGCGGCAACCATTTCGTCTTCGGCGGCCTGACGACGCTCGACTCGCCCTTCCTGCGCCGACCCGATCTTCTGCGCAGTCTGATCAGTTACTGGCACAACCACCCGTCGCTCTCCTATCTTTTCTCCGGCCTGTTCATCGGCCCGACGAGTCAGTCGCCGCGTGTCGACGAGGCGCGCAACGATTCGGTCTATGAACTCGAGATCGCCTTCAGCCAGTTCCCACCGCCGGCCGCCAGCGGTGGCGAGTGTGTCGCGCCCTGGAGCATCGACCGAGCCCTGCGCAATCTGCTGATCGATTCGACCGGCAACACACACCGCGCGGAGTTCTGTATCGACAAGCTGTACTCACCCGACGGGCCCACCGGCCGCCTCGGCCTGCTCGAGATGCGCGCCTTCGAAATGCCCCCGCACGCGCAGATGTCGCTCGCTCAGCAACTCCTGCTACGCGCGCTGATCGCCCGCTTCTGGCGCACCCCTTACGCGCCCGAACGACTGATGCGCTGGGGGACCGAGCTGCACGACCGCTTCATGCTGCCGCACTTCGTGCAGCAGGACTTCAACGACGTCATCGACGAGTTGCGCGCCGCCGGCTATCCGTTGGAGAGCAACTGGTTTGCGCCGCATTTCGAGTTCCGCTTCCCGGTGCACGGCAGCATCTCGGCGCAGGGGATCGCGCTGGAAGTCCGACATGCGCTCGAACCGTGGCACGTGATGGGCGAGGAGGGTGCGGTCGGCGGTACCGCGCGCTACGTCGACTCGTCGCTCGAACGCCTGCAGGTCAAGGCGACCGGGATGGCCGGCGATCGCTACGTGGTGGCCTGCAACGGCCGCGCCCTGCCGCTGCGGTCGACCGGCAAGGTCGGCGAGTTCGTCGCCGGCGTCCGTTACCGGGCCTGGAACCCGCCATCGGCGCTGCATCCGTCGATCGGCGTGCACGCGCCGCTGGTTTTCGACCTCGTCGACACCTGGATGAAGCGCTCGCTCGGCGGCTGCCAGTACCATGTGGAGCATCCCGGCGGGCGTAACCCGGACCGCTACCCGGTCAACGCCAACGAAGCCGAGGGTCGCCGTCTGGCGCGCTTCACGCCGTTCGGCCACAGCCCCGGCCAGATCGACGTACAGCCGGCGCCAACCAACGCCGGCTTCCCGTTCACACTGGACTTGCGACGAAGCTGAAAAGCGACATGGGGCGAGTGGTCCGTCGCCTGCTCGCGGCCGGCAGCCGTCGGCAAGCGGCGGCAAGCCGGGCTACATTGGCGGCGTCTGCCGCGACGCCTGCTCCTTGACTGCCGCTTCCGAAATCGGCACACACCGGAAGAACACCTTCGGGTAGTCCGGCGTATTGACGCTTCCGTAGGACGAGCTGCTTGCCACGGGGATCATGTCCTTCTTCTGATCCCGGCAGTAGTCGACAGCCCGGTGGTAGTTCACCCAACCAGCCGTATCCGACATCATGTAGGTGTCGGGGCCGGTGGGAACGATGTTCGTCGAGCAGCCCGCCAGGATCAGTGCGGACAGCAAGCCAGCGCAAAAGCCCTTGTTCGCCTTCACAGACTTTCCTCCAGAGCTGACAACAAAACGGCACGTCGGACCGGGCCCGCGGGCGCCTCTCCTGCGCAGCCACCGCCGGCGACGTCCTGCCGGGAGAGATGCGGAGCCGGCCCAGGCACCGATGGGGTTGCAGGCAGCAGACCGTGTGATGGTAGCAAGAAACCGGTCTCTTTTCACTCGGCAGCGTGGCTGTCGCTCATGGCTAGAGTTACCGACATGCCGTCGTCGTCGTCAGGGGCGTGCCTGACCGGCCGCCGCCTGAGCGCCGCGCTTCTCCACTTCCCGCCGATACGACTCCAGAATACGCGCTTGCTCGGCCTGCAGGCGACGCAAGGCCTGCGCCAGGAGAGGCGTCCGCGTTTCGCCGATGCGCTCCGGCGCTTCGCGTGCGACCTCGTTCTGCGCCGCAACCCAGCGCCGTCCCGCCGGCGTCCGGAACAGCTTCAAGGCGGCGTCCATATCGCGCTCGGCCAGCTTTTCCCGCCACAGGTCGCGGTAGACGTCGCGTAACGCCGTTTCGCTGTTGGCGGCAGAGCACAGTCCTTCGGCGTAGCGCTGATAGGCAGCGACCAGCTCAACCCAATAGGGGGAGTCCGGGCCGAGTCCGCCGAAGTAGTCGGGCTGCGACTTGACCAATTGCCCGGGCGCCACCAAGCTCATCTCGTGCAGGCAGTGCCGGCCCAACTGCCGAGCCTGATCGGGCACGGCGAACAAGCTGAGCAATTCGTCGTACTTGCCGCCCGCCACGGCCGGCAACCTGGCGTTGGCCGCCGTCGGCTGGGTTGACGCGACCTGCCGTGCGAGGGCAAAGGCGGCGAGCGGTTGCCGGATGGCCTCGCCAAGAGAAAGGCGAGGGTCCGACTCGGGGAAATCCTCCCGGGTCTCGCGCGCGGCGATGAGCGGCCGAGCTCTTTCGAAGGCTTCGACGAAGGAATAGGTCTGGCGCAACGCTTCATCGAAATAGGCTTTGCCGAAATAGGTGAAATCGGCCTCGTTGCTGCAGCCGAAGGAGTTCCTGTCCGGTGCGGCCGCCGCGATCACCAGGGTGTTGTCGTCTTTCAGGGCGTCGATGAAGCCGCCGGAATAGCAGGCCGAGATGACGACGACGCGGCGCTTGATCCCCGCTTCGTCGAGCAACTCGCGCAAGCGTCGCGGATCGAGCGTGTTGAAACGCATGGGCCAGAAATCGAGGGCAAACTTGTGATCCTTCGAACCATGCGAAGTGAGGAAGAGGAACAGGATGTCCTCGTCGGGATCCATGATCGCGCCAATCCGCCGCAGCGTCAGGCCCAGGCTCGTGGCACTGGCGATCGGCGACTCGGCGACACTCTTCGGATTGTTGATCAGGAGCACCGAACGCCCCTCGGTGGCGAAGCGTTCGCGGAACAGCTCGGCGACCGAGCGCACTTCCCGCATGAAGACGTCCTGCCGGGAATAACCCGCCGCGCCGACGAAGTACAGATCGGTGACGCCCGGCCGCCCTGGCTTGAGGGCAGCCAGTTCGCGCTCGAGGAGCCGTGGTTGCAGGTAGAAAGCATCTTCGGCGACCAGCGACAGGTGCTTCCGCTCGAAGTCGCCGCTCGCTTCCTCGTCATGCGCCTCGATCCACAGCGAGCGGTCGTGGTAGACGACGCTTGCCGGCAGACCGAGGAGCAGGCCGGCAACGGCAACCACGGCCAGGCTGCGGCCGGCCGGCAGCCCCAGGAAACGGATCGCCGCGCCGGCAAAGGCCAGGGCAACCCACCACGGCGGCAGGTAGTCGATGGCCTCGCGCCATTCGCGCGGCAGGAAATCCGTCGCCGCGCCGACGGCGTGGAAGAGGAGCAGGTAAAGGGCCTCGACCGCCACCTGCACTGCCGCCAGCAAGGTCAGCAGCGCCAGCGTCTGCCGCTGACGGCGGGCCAGGCAGGCGACACCCCAGGCGGCGAAGAGCATCATCGGCACATGGAACAAGGCGCCGGGCAGACCCTCTTCAGAAAACACGCCGTCCGGTCCGACGCGAAGCAGCGCCTCGACGACGGGCAAGACGATGCCGAGCGCCGTCAAGGCGATGAACTGTGACCACGACGCTGACGGAAGGCGCGACGGCAGGGGCAGGAACGCGGCCAGACGCAGGCCCAGCCGTAGATACTGGAGGAAAGCGCGCCAGCCGGAAGGTCTGCCGGCCGACCCGACGCCGGCAACGGGCAGGTCGCGCGGCACGGTGGCGGCGGGTGTGCCGGTCGGCACCGCCGCGCCGCCGATCCGCTGCCGCAGCAGCGCAACGAAATCGGCCTGCTCGGCATGCGAAGCGAAGGCACTTGCCGGGACAGGGATGAAGCTGACGTCGTCGAGGTAGATCAGAAGATCGTCATTGGCCGTTTCCAGCGAGCGGATCGCCGGCCAGGCCACGAAGCTCGTGCCGTCGTCGCTGGCCCAGCGCAGGCCGTCGTCCTTGACTTCCAGGACGCGTCGCCCGCGGACAAAACAGCTTCCTTCGGCGATCCTGCGAAGCATGCTCTCCTGGAGCAGTGCCTGCTGGACACCGAGAACGACGACCCCGACGAGCAGCGCCAGCGCCGGCCACTTCCCTTCGCCGCCGCCCAGCCAAGCCTCGCTGACCAGCAGACCGACGGCCACAAAGACCATCCTGATTAGCAATGAGCGTCAGCTGCCCGAATCGAGCGCTGGGGCCGCGGCGCGCAGACTACCGCGGCGACCAGGAGCCGCTCGTTCAACGTACTGAGGTCGAATCGGCGGTTGAATCGGTAGGTGAAAGCCGCGAGGTACTGAGCGCCATACTTTCGAAAGGCAAGCGCGTGGTAGCAACCCGAAAAGCTGGTCTTGAGATTGCCCAAGACCGTGTTGACCCACTTGAACTCTGGCAGGTCCTTGGGCTTCCGCCCGGCGACGACGGTCGGCTGATGAACGCAGCCGGCGTCGGTGACGGCGTTGAAGCAAGCCAGACCATCCGACAGCACCGTCGATCCCGGTGCGAGGTTGCTCTTGGCCCACTCGGCAATTGCCTTCAGGGTAAAACCGGGAACCAGCGTGAGTTTGGCACGCAGGGGGTGGCCCTCATCGCTGAACGAAACCGCTGCCACGAACGGGACCTTGTTCTCCGAACCCCGCCCTGCCTTGCCGCCCGTTCGTTCGCCGCCCAGGTAAGCGTCATCGACCTGCACCTGGCCATCGAGCACATAGCGTTCTTCCCGCTGTTCCATCGCCCGCATCAGCTTGTGGTGGATAAGCCAGGCAGTGGGATAACTCACTCCCAGATACCGCTTCAGAGCCAGCGCCGACAGACCCGTCTTGGCCTGGCTGATGAGGTAGATCGCCAGGAACCACACGGTCAGCGGCAGCTTGGTGCCCTGAAACACCGTTCCGGCGATCAGCGAGGTTTGATGCCGACAGGCGTTGCACTGAAACACCTTGCACGCCCCCCCGCGCAGCACACAGTGCGCCCGCTCACCGCAGCGCGGACAGGAAAACCCGTTCGGCCAACGTGCCGCCTCCAAGGCTGCTGCGCACTGCGACTCGCTTCCGAAGCGCTGGGTGAACTCCGGCATCGACAAACCCGGTTGAAACTGGATTCGATTCATGGCCATGGCGCTGCTCTCCGTGTGGTGACGGAGTGCAGCATAAGCGTCGCCGGGCTCACCCGATGCGCCCGGCTGACGCTCATTGCTAATCAGGAAGACCATTATCAGGGTCGCCTGATACACCACCCGGCGAGTCCACGACGATCGCTGGCGCATCAGGCGCTGCTGATTGCGCTTCAATAACGTCGCATAGTGATCGGCGTCGAGTTCGTAGGCTATCGTGGTAAGCATTCGCTTCCTCGCCGGCTTCTTGGCAGGTTTGCCCGGCGGCCACTTCCAGGGGGTCGTCTGTTCGGTGGTGCCGCCCAACCATGTTAGCACGCCGGGAACTTCGAGCTCTGCCGGCGCTTGGCGTTGCGCCTATTCCTCACCAGCACCCGGTAGTTCGCCTGCGGTGCCCAGCACACCTCGTTCACACGAAGGATCACCACGAAGGCGAAGGGGGCCCTCACCATCACTGTCGGCAGCAGATGGTGCGGCTGTTCGGGGAGCGATTTCATGTTGGTGGCCTACGGTCCCGCGCCCGGCAGAACCAGCGGAACGAGAGGCGCCGTCCGACCCGCGCGGTGGCAAGCCGCCGCAACGCCAGTACGAGCCAGACGCGGGGCGCCAAAGGGACGAAGCCATGCTAGCGGCGCTGCAGCGTTTTCATTTAGTATCGTCACGACACGTCGACGAGCCCTATCAATGACCGCACGCCTGCTTAATCGCATCGCCATCGACGCCGGGGACCACTGGCGCAAGCCGCCCTTTCCCGGCACGAGCATTCGGGGCAGCCGACATCGGTCGCGAGAAAGTCAAGTAACGCTGCGGTGCCAAGGAGGCCTGACATGACCACGATTCAGATTGATTTGCCCGATGCGACCGTGCAGGCGGCGCGCGATGCGGGGCTACTGACGACGCAGGCTCTGGAGCGTCTGCTCAACGAGGCCATCCGTCGCCAACAGGCCGCCGATGCGCTGCTGTCCATCGCCGATCGTGTAGCTGCTGCGGGTATCCCACCGATGTCGATGGAAGAAATCAACGCGGAGGTCAAGGCGACACGTGCGGAGCGCCGACAGCGTGCTGCGGGTAGTCATTGACACCAATGTAATGCTCTCTGGCCTGCTCTGGCACGGCGCGCCGCACGTCTTGCTCGAGCATGTCCGCGCGGGCACGCTTGGCCTGGTAAGCAGTCCCGCGATCCTGGCCGAGTTGGAGAATGTCATCGCCCGCCCTAAGTTTGACGTGATCCTCGCACGCTCGAACACCTCGCGCGAAATCGCCTTGGCAGAACTGCGGTAATTGGCCGAGGTGATCGAACCGCCACGTCTGGATACTCCAGTCTGCCGCGACCCCGATGACGATGCCGTCCTCGCCCTGGCTCTCGCTGCTCAGGTCGGCATCACGTGCGAGGAAAAACACACGCCGTTTGGTGTCGTCAATGAAGGCAGTCGGTCCCTCCATCGGCCCTTCGGAAGCTCGGCGAGGACCAGGGATCTCGTCATCGACAGTCTCTATGCGTGGTGGGAGCGTCAGGCACCGGAGGCGTGTGCTCGCTTCACGCACATCCAGAACAAGGGCGATAACGAACTGGAGAGCAATTGTTGGCGCACGCAATGCATCAAACGGTTGATCGAGTTCGCCGATTACATCGGCAAGTCCATCCGCGGTCTCTACTATCCGCCGTACCACAGCAGATACGATCCGGTGCAGCGTTGCGGGGGAATCCTGGGAAAGCACTGGATCTGCGCCAAACTGACCAATACCCAAACGATGATGGAGTGGACGAAGAGCATGACCTCGGAAGGCGTTCATCCTGTCGTCGAACTGAGCCGTACGGCCTATGAAAAAGGAGTTGCCGTCGCCAAGGATGCCATGCAAGAGTGTCGAGGCCAGGCTAGAAAGAAATGCACTTTCCCCAAGCGGGACATCTTGATCCGCCTAGCCTGCCTGGTATGACTATTCGTGGCATTCACCTATCGCCATAAGGGAGAGACAGGAATGGACGAGGCGATCGTTGTCTTTTCTCGGAAAGGGATTTTCCAGACCACCATTGTCGCGCGCGACGTTCGCAGCCGGGAACATGCGCGCAAGCTGTGGCCCCTGGTGTCTCCCGGCGCATCACGGCAGATGGTGACATGGGTAGGTCCCTCCTTTGCAAGCGGGAAGTTGCGTCGACGATCCCATTTCCGCGTACTTCCTGCTCAGCACACCTTTAACCCCAAGGCGCACTTTGACGCCGAAGAAGCCAGCCGGTGGCGGGCCGTGCAGGAAAGTCGCGAACACCAGCTAGCGAAAGAACTTATCGCGGCCGAAATCTCCCGACGCCTGAATGCCGGGCTTGCGATGCCGTGGGCGTTCAAGGATATGGATGCGTCGGACTATCCGCTGGAAGGCAACCTCTTGCTGGGCGCCGATAAGGTGGAAACCGAGCACCCCCTGGACACGCCGTTCGGCAGTCAATTCCGGCTTGACGTTGCTGTGCTCGGACCGCCAGTCCAGGCCGAGCCGATGGTGCTGGGCGGCGTGGAAATCGAACTCGGCCACGCCTTCGACGGGCGCAAGGCACTGATCGGGAAATCGCTCGGATTTCCACTGATCTCTATCGACATCGCCGAGATGACGCTGGCCGAACTCACGTCCGAGTGGGCACAGCAAGTATTGACGGCGACTACGCGGAGCCACGAGCAAGGGCGTCGGCAGACCTACATCTATCTCCACGACTTGCTGTACCCCCTCCACGCGCAACTGCCGACGTTTCTCGACGACGAGCAGCGGCATCAGTTTCTTGTGTTTGCTAACGATGAAACCCTGAACAAGCTGGTGCGCTGGATGAACCTGCTCGCCGAAAAGCTGGAGTACCCGAAGGGCACGGTCGCCGTTGCCCTAGTCAATGGCAAGAACGACCAGTCACGCAAGATGCTAGAGCGTGCGGGACAGGTCGTTGGACCCGACTGGAGGGAATTCAACGGCCAGCGGTGCCTACGGCTGACCCTACCGCGCCCCAAAGGCCCAGCGGATCTCCAGGCCCATCGCTTCCACATGACGATGGCGCGCATCCTGCTGTCACGCACAGATGCACTCGTTGGATACAAGTATCGTAACGGCGTGGACAACAATCACCCCGAAGAAGACGTGTGGGTCGCGCATTGCTGGGTCGCTGACCGGAGAACCCATACCCAGTTCCGCGTATTGCCGAAACGGCTGGCCGAACCGGTCAATAGGTTGATGGCAGTCGTCTCGGACTTGCATCGTAACCACGAAACCCTCTCGCTGAGGGAGTCACGATGCAAGAAGAAGACGAGCTGAAGGTCTTCAGAACATTCGCTTGCCTGGTTTGACGTGTCTGCCAGGAAGATCTCGATGCCCCCAAACAGAGTTCTTGACAGCTCAAATAGGCAGCGATAGAGATGGTTTGTAGCCGCCGTCATTCGCACCCTCGAAGTCGTACTCGTACAGCGTGCACCTGCCCAGGCCAGGCTGTCTTTGTCCGAGAAAGAACGTGAAGGCATTCGGTGCCGCAACGAATAGATGCAGCGGCGGTCGATGTCCAATGCGCCTCTCATTGATCTGCAGCGCCAACGCTTCGGCGAGATCAAAGGCGTGCTGTCCACACCCAACGGACCGCGCGCCAGCGCCACAGGTCGGGCGCGCAATCAGCAGCGAACTCACCTCCGGCGACGAAACTGCAAGATGTGATTTCACGGCCTGAACCACATCATGGGTAAGGCATACCGCCACAGCCATGTCCCCTCCGCTCCCGTTCAGTGTCTCCAGCTCGAACGCCCATCTTGGCCACGACGGATCACGTGGCATGTCGCTGGAATGCCAAACATTGCGGTGCACGGTCCTCTGCTCGATCTCGACGCTTCGGCCAGACTTGATGTTCAGCACCGTACCGGCAGCAAAGGCCAGCGTGATGTGGGCATCGAGGATCAGACGCAGATGCTGGCTGTCTGTGGCCGCAGTCTGCAAAAAGCTCTTGAGCATCGGATAGAGCGTCGTTGCCCACGCGGCCTGGTCGCGGATGGCGCGCTCGTCGAAATGGGGAATCAAATCCAGCACGACCGCGCACCGATCCTCCAGCCGATCAAAGGGGTGCTCGAAGGATTTCACGCCGAACACCATATGTGTGCGGCCGTCTCCCGCCAGTAGCCCCTCCCTCTTGCAAGCTTTTCGGAACGTTTGTCGATCGAACTCCAGCCGACCTTGAGCGAGCCACTGGAACACCACGTCGTCATAGACGAAGCTGCTCTCGTTCACGGGTATGCGTCGCAGGCCACGGTTCTCGAACAGCAGGTCCAGGTTGTCCCGATGATCGTCAAGCGAAGTAGAGTCTGTGTCCAATGACAGCGTTCGAGCCAGAAGCATGAGTTCCTGATCATCAATGCCCAAGTGTTCGCGCCAGAGTTTCCGGACCTTGCCGGCTGCAGAGCGGTCCGTCGAGCCGTCGAACAGGTCCTTCAAACGTAACGTCTTCGATTTCTGGTGGATGTAGCTCCGCAGCGGATCAGTTTGTCCAATGCGCCAATTGGTGAGGAGCTTGAACCGGGCCCCAACGCCGTCACGTGCGTGAGCGACCTGCGCTGTACGGGCTCGCTGCAACAACGAGAACTTGTTCGCGTTGATCCACTCCGGATCGATCAGGTCGGCGTAGCCGAAGTCGCTGATGGATACGTGCCACTTGCACTGGATATGTTCTCGCAGGATGGGCCTGCCTTCTTGATCGCCGGGCGCACGATCAGCCGCATAGGCAACCCATACATCGTCGAAGCCCTTCGGACCCGACTCAAAGCCCACCATAGCTACAGGACTGGCCGGGTCCAACAGGCAAGCGGCCTTGCGCCAGAAGATTCTGGCCTGAAAGGCATCTCCGTCTCTGCGGACGGCTACGGCTTGGGTCATGGTAAATCCTTGTGAGAGAGACAGACAGGCCTAAGATCGTCCACGACGTTTTGTTACGTATCGCGAAACGGTGGCGTCGGCGACATTGACCGCGCCAGTTCGATGGCACGCGATGGATCAATTGGACCATCTGGGTACGCATCTAACACGATGGCGGGCAGCAACCGCTGCGTGATATCCGAATAAGTGAATCCGTAGGCGCACTTAGGTAGCTCGCCGGTTGCGGCCACGAGCGCCTGCAAGTCCGTGTTGCCAAACCCTGCATTCCCCAGGCGACGCGAGAGCACATCATACCGTTGCAAGGCATCTGGGCGCTCGAACACAAGGATGTCCGCTGCTCGACGACGCACAGCCGGGTCCAGTGCATTCAACCGATTGGTGCACATCAGCACCACCGCCGGAAGTCCTCCGTTCGCGAACCTGTCGATGCCACGGATGAACGCGTTAACGCCCGCCCGATCTTCATGGTGCATCTGATCGGATTCACGCGACTGGGCCAGTGCGTCGGCTTCATCGATCAACAGGATGACTCCCCCGCGTGCGGCGCCTCTGACCGATTTGAATTTACTGGCCTCATTAAATGCATGCTCAAACGCGGTAGAGACGAGTTGTGTCATCTCGCCGACGCGACCCTGGCCGCGGGAAGAAAGACTCAGTGGCAGCAGAGTGATGTCGATGTCTTCCTGGCGCGCCACCTTGTCGCCGATGGTCTCCGCCAACTCCGTCTTACCCGAACCAACATCGCCAGCGAGGACCACCAGCGGCGGGCGGCGGATGACGGCATCAAGCAGGCCAGCTGCATCTGCATGGTGCTTGTCTTGCCATTTCCGAAGCCCAGTCGGATTGATCAGGACGCCCAGCACGTTGGCAAGGCGCTTGATTTTTCCGTCCATCCCAACGAGACGCGCGAGGCGGCTCTGGGCGTCTGGGTCAGGTAGTGTTGTTGGGCGTTCAAACAAGCCTTGAAGGTTAGGTTGCTGGCTCATCAATAGCTCCTGACACTGGCGCGACCAAGTGAGCGGCCGCCAGATGAATAGGTCTTGTCGTTGGCGAAGTAGCCATTGCTGACAGCGGCTTCTGATCCACTTACACGCTGCAGCGGAAGCTGCTGCTTGATCGCTACACGCTGGTCCGCGGTTAGGGCGTGCCAATCTGCGCTGTACGTCAAGTAGCTGTGAAACTGCGCGCCACTGATGTTTTTACGCGGGAGCACGCGTCCAGGATCATCATCTACGCTGCCACCTGCCAGCTCGCTTGCGGTGTATCGTAAGGTGGGTTCAATCCACTTGTCGTCACGCTGAAAGCCGTAGGTGACGGTTCCGAGATAGCCCTGGCGCAGCAGTTCAGTGACTTCCCCCTCAAACTCCGCAATGCGTTCGTCGGTGAGATGCCCGTACAGGCGTTGCAAGCGTTTGAGGTCTGCCGACACTTTTGCAGCAAGGTGTCTGGCATGCGTCAGTGTGAAGGTCCGAGTTGCGGTTGCAGTAAAGCTGTAGCTCATGATGTTCAACCTTGAAAAGATGGGCCAAAGACTTTCTGCCAGTAGTGCAGCGTCAGTTCTTTGTTCGGCGCGGACAGCGCAGAATCAATGGCGTCACCTGCATCCAAAGCAGCATCGACGATGGCGTCGGCAGTTTCTGTCGTATATAGCCGCGAGACGTTGTTGATGGCGTTGATCGGATCGATGATCTGCACAGGATCGTCGATCTTGGCCACACTAGAAGCCTTGTAGTGATCCTCGAAGACAATTCGTTCGCGGAGGTTGGACTGCGCCACGTATGTGAAAAACGACTGTAGTGCTTCGGGGTAGTCGGAAAAGTCCACTCCGTCATCGCAAAGCTTGGCGAGGATCATCTCGATCATGAAGGACTTGAATCGGAAGTCGTCGCGCTCCAGCTTCATACGCCGTGCCCAAAACTTCACTAGGCGTACCACCTGCGCGAAACGGATCGGCTGAGCCCGCTTTCGCTTCGTGGCGAACTCGAGATGCAGGGGGATGCTGGTCTCCAGGAAAGATCCATCGTCCTGGCTGATCAGGTCGCCGCGCCAGTCGGGGAGTCCTGCATACAGGATCGGGACCACATCCACATCCAAGCCCGATCCCTGAAAAGATACAGTGACAGAGTAGGTTTGGGGCTTGACCTGCTCCGGACGGAAATTGGGGAATGCCTTGCGCAGGCGCTCTGCCAGGTAGTTCAGCAGTGCTCGGATGTCATGAGGAACGTCCGAGCCGCTGACGTACAGCGCCATGTCAATGTCGTTGAGCGAGCGTAGCGCGGTACCCTTGGCGAGGCTGCCCGACAGTTGGATTCGCTTGAGCGAGAAGTCCGGGTGCTCCGAAATGTAGCCCTCCAGCTTCTCGCGCAGCCGGCGCGCTTGCGCACGGTATTCATCCGCCTTGTCTTTGGGCAGATTGACCCGATCTTCCGCGAACCGCACAAGGTCGCGATGGTCGATATGGGTTCGGGACATCTCAAAGGCTCCTTATAAGGCAATGATGGCTCGTATCAGTGAATCATGATGATAAGTTCGGAATCGTGAACACGCAGAGATCTTACACCAGTCTTCTCGGATGTCAAACAAAAAGTTCGGTATCGTGATATTGTTCGTCCACGCATTCTGGATAGGAGACCGACCATGGCGACACGTCTCGGCGAGAAGCTGCGCGAGCTTCGCAAGGAGCGCGGGCTGACACTCGAAAAGCTGGCCGACCTTGCGGGACTCAGCAAGAGCTACCTCTGGGAACTTGAAAACCGCGAGTCCCAACGGCCATCAGCAGAGAAACTAACGGCACTGGCCGACGCACTAGACGTCGCTGCTACCTACTTCCTAGAAGAAGATGTTCGCGCGCCGGAGGAGCGGCATTTGGATGAGGCCTTCTTTCGTGGCTATCAGAAGCTTCAACCCGAAGCGAAAGAACAGCTTCGCAAAATACTGAGCACCTTCAAGAAGTCCTCGCAATGACCGAGGTCTGGACTCCACAGCGTGCAGCCAATCGGCTTGTGAAACTGGCTGAACTGTTCAGCGCAGCACATGGTGTGGACCGCTTTCCTGTGGAGATTCCGCCGCTCGCGATGGAGGCTGCCCGCATCTTTGGTTGGGCCGACCCGATTACTCAGGTCCAGGCAGCCAACATCAAGGGTTTCGACGGCGCACTGTTTCCTAGTGATGGACGGACGGAATGGCTGCTGCTCTACAGCGAAGCGGTGTCGTCGCCAGGTCGGGTGCGGTTCACTCAAGCCCATGAGCTTGGGCACTACATCCTGCACCGGCAGATCAGAGAATCCTTTCAGTGCAGCGATGCCGACATGCTGAACTGGTCCAAGGATGACAAGAACATCGAGGGACAAGCCGACCTGTTTGCGTCCTACCTGTTGATGCCCCTCGACGACTACCGTAAGCAGGTCACTACCACGGTTGACTTGGATGTGCTCGCGCATTGCGCTGATCGCTATGGGGTGTCACTGACGGCGGCGATACTGAAATGGCTGCAGTACACGGAAGAGAAAGCCGTGCTGGTGATGTCAACCGATGGCTTCATCAACTGGGCTTGGTCAAGCGAGCCGGCGGTCAAAGCCGGCGCCTTCTTTCGCACCAGCAATAGCGTTATCTCGGTACCCGACGGAGCGCTCGCCTCCAATCCCGAAATCAAGCATGATCGGGCAGGCGCTCAAATCTCTGCCTCCGTCTGGTTTCCGCATGCTCGGGGCGACACGTCGCTGCGGGAGATGAAGATTCATGCCAAGCAATATGACCGCACATTAAGCCTGCTACACTTGCCCCGCTCTGTTGATGTTTGGCCACCATGGGCCAAAGAAGAGTAAGTGCTACAGGGGTCTGGACGGGCCACCTTGCCGAGTAGCTGGTCTGAGCGGCGGCGGACTGCAACGGGGGAAGGCAGTGGACAGAGTTGTAGATTGAGCACCGCAAGACGGGTAACCAATAGTCCTGCCCCAAGGATCTGAGGGCCCCGGCGTGCCGCCGTCGCGCTGTGCATCGAGCCTCACTGCGCGAGTCTCGCCCCCGTCGGGGCTTCCATCGCTCCCTCCCTTTGCTCGGCTGGCGCCTCCGGCCCGGCTCGTTGGTCCGAGCCGTTCAGCATGGTCATTGCCCAGCAAGCGTCCATCAGTGTCGCGTGACCAGGCAGCTGTTCTTCCGCTAACCGTACCAGTGACAGGTGTTGCCGCAGACTACAGCAGCCCCGCCAGCGCCGCCACCCACGCCTCGGCGCTCGGCCGCAGGAGTTCGAGCAGCGGCAGCGGATAGACGCCGATCGCCAGGATCAGCAGCGCCGGCAACAGCAGCAGCGCCGTCTCCCGCGGCAGCAGGTCCGCGGCTTCGGCCACGTCGGAATTGTGCACCGGCCCGAAAAACGCCTGCCGGAACGGTGCCAGGAATGCCGCCGCCGCGAGCACCGTGCCGAACAGCGCTGCCAGTCCGGCGCCGGTATGGCTGTGCAGCGCGGCGACGATGATCAGCAGTTCGGCGGGGAAACCGCTGGTGCCGGGCAGGCCGATGCCGGCCAGGCCGAAGAGGAGGAAGAAGCCCGACAGCAGCGGCATGCTGCGCATGACGCCGCCGAGATGACCGATGTCGGTCGAACCGGTGCGGCGCTGCAGGAAGGAGAGGATCAGGAACCCGCCACCGGTCGACACACTGAAATTGAGCATCAGCAGCAGTGCTCCCTGCAGCGCGGAAACCGAGAATGAGGCCAGTGCGAGCACCACCAGCCCGACGTGCGACAGGCTCGCATAGGCGAGCACGCCGCGCAGATTGCTTTGCGCGAGCGCGGCGACACCACCGTAGAGGATCGCCAGGGTACCGAAGCCGGCGAGCAGCCAGTGCAGGTCGCGCGCCGCCAGCGGCGCGAGGGGAATGGCCAGGCGGATCAGCCCGTAGGCGCCGAGTTTGAGCCCGACGAGCAGCGCGGTGACCGCCGCCGGTGCACCCATGGCGATCGACGGTAGCCAGGTGTGGACGGGGACCAACGGCACCTTGACGCCGAAACCCACGAGCAGCAACAGGAAGACCACGAACTGCACACCCTCGGGCAGCGGCGTCGCCAGCAGCGTCGGCAGGTCGAAAGCCAGCACACCGCCTTTCGCCTGCCCGAAAACGGCGGCCAGCAAGCCGAACAGCAAGGGCACGCCGCCGGCCAGCATGACCAGGAAATAGCGCACCGCTGCCGCCTGCCGGCCGTTGCCGACGCCCCACAGGCTGACCAGGAAGTACAAGGGGAGCAGCGTGAATTCCCAGCAGAAGAAGAACAGGATCGTATCGAGGGCACAGAAGACGCCGAGCGTCGCCGCTTCGAGCAACAGCAGCAAGGCGAAATACAAGCCCGGCGACAGGGGCGATGCCGCAGCGGTGACGCGCCAGCCGGCGACGACCGCACCGCAGAAAAGCAGTGCCGTCGCCGGCAGGAAGAGCAGCGAGATGCCGTCGACGCCGACCAGATAGCGGACCCCGAGCCCGGTGATCCACGTCGCCGACTCGAGGAACTGAAAGTCGGGATTGCCAGCGTCAAAGGTGAACACGATCAGCAGCGACAGCAGCAAGGTCAGCACGCTCGTGCCGAGCGCCAGCCGCGCCGCCCAGGGCGGGCGCCGCCACAGCGCCGTCGCCACGGCGCCTAGCACCGGCAGCGCCAGGAGGGCAGTCAGCAAGGGCCAGGAGTTCAGCTCAGCCATGATGGAAATAGGCCGACAGTGCCTGCGTTGCGCTATCGGTAAGCTTCAGCCACGGCTCGGGCCAGAAGCCGGCGGCGAGCAGAACGACCAGCGTCGCACCGCCGACGAGGTACTCCATCGGCCGGGTACGCGCGATCCTCGCCGCCGGCACGTCGCGTGGCCGCGGTGCCAGGAAGGCGCGCTGGAAAGCCCAGAGCAGGAAACCGGCCGCGGCGACGTTACCCAAGGCCGTAGCAATCGTCGGCAGCGCGCCGAAGGTTTCGATCGACGCCTCGAGGACGAGGTGCGCGGCGTCGAAGCCCGGCGTCCCGGGCATGCCGAGGATGGCCAGGCCGCCGATCAGGAAGGCGACGGCGATGAAGGGGACGCGATCGAACAGGCCGCCCAGCCGGTCGAGGCTGGTCGTGCCGGTGCGGCGGTACACATAGCCGACCATCAGCAGCATCACGGTGATCGCCAGGCCGAAGTTGACGGCCAGCAGCAAGGCGCCCTGCAAGCCGGCCGGATGCAGCGTAAACAGGCCGATGACGATCAGGCTGGTATGGCTGACGACAGCAAAGGCCATCAGGCGGCGCAGGTTCGCCTGCCGGAAGGCCATTGCCGCCGCGAAAAAGACGCCGACCATGGCGAAGGCGACCACGTATGGCTGCCAGAGCATCACGGCATCGGCGGTCAGCGGCAGCAGGAAGCGCGCCATTCCGTAGATCCCCACCTTGACGCCGAGCAGCAGCACCGGACCGACGGCGATCAGGCCGTAACCGGCCGAGTTGGGCAACCAGCCGTGCAGCGGAAACAGCGGCGTGCGCACCGCCAGCCCGTAGAACAACAGGTAGAAGGCCGCCGACTGGTACTTGCCGATCTGCGGCGTCTGCAGCAGTTCGAACAGGTCGAAGCTCCAGTGACCGCCGACGACATCGACGTGGCTCCAGGCGAGGACGACGGCGCCGGCCACGAACAGGCACCAGCCGAAGAGCTGATACTGGAGGAAGCGCGACAGCGCGAGACTCTCCTCCGGCGACGAGGCCCAGCGCCAGAGCAGGTAGCCGACGAGTGCCAACTGGACGGCCGAGGCGGCGGCAAACCAGAGCAGGTTCATCGTGGTCAGCATCGTCATCAGCGACGCTTCGGTGAGCAGCAGGACGCTGAGCAGGCGCACCGGCGTGATCTGCTGGCGTGCCATGCCATAGAACGACAGCAGGGCCCCGAGCAGGGCCGTGAGCAGGATGAAGAGCACGCTGACGCCGTCGGCCGCCGCGTGATAGGCGAGCTGATCGACACGCTCGGCGAACTGCAGGACGCTCGTCGACACGTCGATGCGTGCGTACAGGTCGATGGCGACGACCAGTTCGCCGACGGCAAGAACCCGACCAAGGATGAGCGCCAGATCCTGTTCGCGCATGATCAGGAGCAGCAGCGCACCGGCCAGCGGCAGCCACTGCAGGGTCGCCAGCGGCGGATAGCCGACCTGTGCGGCCCAGAGCACTTCGTTCACAGGATCACCACGAAAGTTGCCATCACCATCAGCATCAGATAGCGCGGTTGTTCGAGCAGCGACTCGATCACATCGACATAGTGTCCGACGCGCTGCAGGCCGCGGGTCAGCACACCGTCGCCGCTGAGCAGCAGGCGGTCCTCGAGAAGCTGCAGCCGGTCGGCAAAGGCAAGCAGCGCCCGGCCGGCGATGCCGTGGCCACGAATCAGCGTGTTCGCCGTCTCGCCCGCAAGCAAGCTCGCAGCGCCGTGCGGCGCACCGAGAGGCGCCTTTTCATCCTCACGCGGCGCACCGATCAGCGGATCGATGAAGCGTTCATCGAGCGCCCGCACGTCGCGTCCAAGCGCCAGCGTCGGTCGCGTCAGCAGGTTGCTGGCCAGCGGCTCGATCCAGAAACGCTGCAGCGTCGCCGTATAGAGCCAGCCCTGGTTGGCCAGCCAGCGCGGCACTGGGCGTGCCGGGCGACGCACCATGTGCATGTACGCCGGCGCCAGCAGGAACTGGTACGCGCGCCAGGCCGCATGCAGGCCCGAATAACAGGCGGCCAGCCAGAAGAAGCCGAGGCCGCAGAGCAGGAACATCAGCCCGACCTGCGTCACGGTCGAGAAGATCAGTGCCGACTTGACGTCGCTCTGCACCAGCGCACAAAGGCCGCCGTACAGGGCCGTCGCCAGGCCGGCGACGGCGAGCAGCGCCAGCATGTCGGGCACCTGCACGAGCAGGCCCTGCAGCCGACAAAGCAGGTACACGCCGGCGTGCACCATCAGCGATCCGTAGAACACGGCGGACGACGGCGTCGGCCCTTCGAGCGCCCGCGCGATCCAGGGTGTGAACGGCAACTGCGCCGACTTGACCAGCGCCGCGAGCACGAAACCCAGCGCCAGCAGGCGTGCCGTGACCGTAGACAGGGTTCCGTCGCCGGCCAGCGCCGCCCACTCGACGCTGCCCACCGTCCACACGGCGAGGCCGATGCCGAGCAGGAAGCCGGCGTCGCCGACCCGGTTGGTGAGAAACACCAGCAGGGCATTGCCGGTGGCCAGTGGCCGCTCCCAGGCGTAGGCGATCAGCAGCCAGGAACTGAAGCCGGCCAGTTCCCAGCCGACGAAGGCCAACACCGCGTTGCCGGCGAGGACGATCAACAGCATGCCGGCAAGGAACAGGCTCATGCCGAAGAAAAAGCGCTGGAAGCCGCTCTCGCGATGCAGGTAGGTCGCCGAAAAGCGCAAGGCGATCCAGGCGATCAGGGCGACCAGTGTCGCCATCGGCAGGCTCCAGGCGTCGACGACGAACGATAGCCGCACCGGCACCGCACCGATCCACAACCATTCGCCCGCCACCACCGAGGTTGGCGACAGCCCGGCGAGCGCGGCCGTGTCGATGATCAGTAGCAGCAGCAAGGCGCCGAGCGCCGCGCCGCTGGCCAGCCCGGCGGTGCGCGGCTCCTGCGCGTCACCACCCCCGCGGCGCCGCAGCCGGCGCAGTCCGATTGCCGCCGCGGCAAGCAGCGGCAACACCGGCACCAGCCAGATCAAGCGGCTTGACGCCATGAGCGCGCCGGCGAGCGTTGCGAGTCCGTCGTTCATCGTGCCATTACTGGGCGGCGCAGCAGTGCCGGTGGCAGCGGTTCGTGGTGACCGGAGAACCAGTCGATCGAGCGCTCGACCTCGGCCAGTGGTGGCGTCGGCTCCGGCTGGTCGGCGTTCCAGAGTTGCCAGCCGCTGGCCGGGTCGAAGAGGTGAATCGTCGCCGTCTCCGGGTGCTTGGCGGCGAGAAGGATCCAGCCGTTGCCGATCAGCTCCTGCAGCGGCGGCTGTCGCTGATAGACGGCGGTGACGATCTCGAGTGTCTGCTCGACGATCACCAGCAGGCGCATCGGCTCGTGGACCTCGACCATCTGCAGGGGCAGGCCGGTGCGCAGGTCGGAACTGGCGCCCTGCATCACGCCGAACAGGCCGGCCAGATTGTGCATGACCTTGGAACCGCAGCCGAAGTGCTCGTTGTTGACGGTCGAGAAGTAGTATTCGAGGTTGATGCCGGCGCCGACCGGGCCCGCCGCCAGCAGGGTCGCCTCGAGCACGCGTCCTTCGACGTCGGGCAGCGGGTCGTAGGAGATCAGGAAGACGCGTCGATCGAAGAAGGCGCCGCGGCTGAGCGTACGGCGACCGACAAAGGCCGCGGCAACGGTCGCATGCCCCAGTTCGGGCCGCGCCTGGCCGATGTCCTGGCGGCGGTCGGCGAGATGTCGCTGCGCCCGCTGCGGCGAAGGCTCGCGCGGTGCCGAAGCGAAGCGCCGGCAGCGCTCGACGGCATGCAGCCGCGCGGCCTGCTCGCAGTCACGACGCAGCGCCGCAAACGCCTCACGGTGGCTACCGGGGATCCGGTCGACGTCGTACCAGACGAAGGTTTCGTCGCAGGTATTGTGCTCGGCGCCGATGAAGTGCGTGCCGTCACCGACGACGATTCCCTGCACCGCCAGTCCGGCGCGCACTGCCGGCCGGTTGGCCATCGCCGCGAAGACGCGCGCGTTCGGCCCGCCATGCCGGCCGGAACAGGCGCCGCAATCGTAGGCGGCGAGATGCGGGTTATTGCGACTGTCGGAACCGTGACCGACGATGACTACCAGCGGCGCCAAGTCCCTGGTCAGACCGATGGTGCGCAGGAAGCCGGCGACGCGCGCCGCCTGCTCGTCCTCGCTGAAACCCAGTCGCGGCGCCGCGGCGCTGGCGATGCGGGCCGCCTCGGCCGGCTCGGCGGTCAGCTTCAGCTCGCCCGCCGGCCGCTGCTCGAAGCGATCGCGCCAACGCCCAAGGAGTCGCCCGAGCCTTCCCGGGGCGAGCGTCCGCGCCAGCAGTCCGAGCAGTGCCGGCGGCGCGGCGACGATCGTCAGCAACGCCGCCTGCAGCCAGCCGCGCCGGCTACCCTGGTGCAGGCGTTCGCGCCAGACCAGGCGCGTCTGCCGACGCCGCTGATGCCGCTGTGCGGCCACCGCGGCAACGGCCGGCGCGGCCTCGCGCACCGCGTTCTCGGGCCGTACGACGATTGGGCAAAGGGCCGTCGGCACCTCGTCGTCGAGGCCTTGCCAAAGCATCGGGACACCGAAGAAGCCGGCGGCGCCGAAAGTCTCGAAAGCCGGATTGACTTCCTCGAGATGGCGGCGCGTTCCCTCCTCGCGATCGTCCATGCACAGCACGAACTGCGCCTGTGCTCCGCCCGCGAGCGTCGGTGCCCGGCCGTGATTGGCGATCAGGGCCGCCAGGATCTGCTGCCGATAGTGGTGCTCGTAGGCGAGCAGCCAGACCCGACCACGCTCGTCGGCGCTCAGCGAGACGGCGCAGGCGTGCAGCGCGGCTGCGCCGACCGCCCCCATTTCCCGCAGTTCGCGAGCGCAGAGTCCCAGCCTTTGCGCCAGCGAGAACAGCGGCCAGGCCGCCAGCGCCTGACGATCGCCCGCTGCTTCGGCAGCACGGCGCGCGTCGACCAGTTGCACGGCGAGCCGTTGCCAGTCATCCCCTTCTCCTGCCCCGCCCGGCAGGGCGAGGCGCGGCCAGACGAGATCGAGCATCTCCTCCGGCACTTGCCGGCTGCCGCAAGCGTGCCGCACCGACAGTTCGGCCGGGTGACGGACGAAATGCTCGCCGAGCGCCGGCAGCCGCAGCGGCAGACCCCAGACGCGGCGCACGAGTTGCTCGCCATACAGGCGTTCGAGGACGACCCGCACAGCGAGAAAGTCAGCCAGGCCGACCGGCGGGTCGCCAGCCACCGGGTGCGCCTCGCGCCAGCGGCACATCCCCGCCCAGCCCGGCAACTCCAGCGCCAGTCGCTGCAAGCAGGCGCACCACTGCGACTCCTCGACACCGAGCCGGAGCAGTTCGCCGGCAATGGCCTGCAGCGGATCCTCGGGCAGTTGCTCGATGTCATGCCGCGCCCAGGGAACTTCGTCGAGCTCCCATGCCCAGTCGCGACCGGCACTCTGTCGCCATGCCGCATAGAAACCCTGGCCGCGCGCCGGATTCCGCCAGGCCGCCAGGCCTTGATCGAGATGGGCGCAGAGGTGACGAATCAGCGTGGCGTGCAGCACTTCGCGTCGGTCCTCGCCGGTCAGGTGAGCGAGCAGGGCGCCGAGCGTCCACTCGCGGCCGAGACGCCCGAGCAGGTCCTGCCACAACACGGCGGCAGCCTCAGGCGAGGGCTCGCCAGGATCGCCCCCCTCGGCTTCGCGCCACCCCGCCGGTGCCACCGCGTGCAGTTCGCGCGCGGCCGCCCAGAGGTCGGCGACAGCGGCTCTTTCGTCGTCGCCGTCAAGCGCTGCGGCAGCCAGCAGACGTTGGCGCGCCGCCGCGTCGAGATCCGGCGGCAGCCGCTCGAAGGCGGCCATTTCCTCGCCCCGCCAGCGCAAACGAGCCGGTGAGGGCTTGTCCTGCGGGGTCAACAGCGCCGCCCGAATAAGCTGACTGCGGCTCAGTGGGCACGTCGCCTCGGCGAACATGGGGTCGTCGACGCCGCTGCCGAGAACTTGCCGCAGGGCCACGGCGAGATCGACTGCGGTCACCCGCCCCCGCCGGAACAGCTCACGGCAACGCTCTTCGGCCAGCCACGGACGCGCGCCGGCAAGGCGGGCAACCTCGCCCAACGCCTCGGCAAAGGGCAGGTGCTGAAAAGCGTGCAGAGTGTTGTGATGGACGAAATCACGCAAGGGCGCCTGCGCCGGCAGGAGGTGTCCCAGTCGGTGCACACAGGCCTCGATCTGCGCCCGGTGATCGGTGGCCGGCGCTGGAGAGTCGGCGCTCGATGCGGTGTTCGCTGGCGGCAGGTGCGAAGTCATCCGCAGTCTTCCCGCTCAGGCGCCGACCTGGCGCACCAGCCTGGCCACCGACGACGCCATCAGGCTGAGCAGTGGCGCCGGGTAGAAACCGATGCCGAGAATGCCGGCAATCAACAGTCCGGCCGCTGCCGACTCCGATCGCTTGAGGTCGGCGAAGGCGGTGACGCCCGCCGCTGCCCCGGCGAAAGGTCGTTCCGGCCCGGTCGACAGGCAGCGGATTGCGCGCAGGGCGTAGGCTGCCGAGATCAGGATGCCGATCGACAGGAGCACCAGCCAGCCACCCCAGCGGGCATAGGCGCCCACCAGTACCTGCAGCTCGGCCATGAAACCGGCGCTACCCGGCAGGCCAACCGACGCCAGCAGGGTGAACACGATGGCAACGGCAAAACGCGGCGCGCTGCGATTCAGGGAACCGTAGGCGCCGAGATCACGCGTATGCGTGCGCTCGTAGAGCAGGCCAATGAGCAGGAAGAGCAGGCCCGCCGCCAGCCCGTGCGCGACCATCTGCGTCACCGCGCCGCTGAGTCCGGCCGGGTTGAGCGCGGCAATACCGAGCAGGACGACGCCCATGTGCGAGATCGACGAGTAGGCGATCATCGCTTTCAGATCGGTCTGCCGCCAGGCCAGCACCGCGCCGTAGAGCAGGCTGATCAGCGCCAGCAGGGCCAGCCAGTCCTGCAGTGCCTGGACCGCCGCCGGCAGCGTCGCGGCGGCACGGATCAGCCCGTAGGCACCCATCTTGAGCAGAATGCCCGAGAGCAGAATCGAGATCGGGCTCGGCGCTTCGACATGTGCCAGAGGCAACCAGCCGTGCAGCGGCACGATCGGCATCTTGACGCCGAAGCCGAGCAACAGCCCGAGAAAAACGAGAATCTGCGTTTTCACCGGCAGCTCGGCGCCACCCGCCGCCATGTCGGCCATCGCGAAACTGTGGCCGGGTGCGGCATCATAGAGCAGCAGCAGGGCAATCAGCATGAACACCGAACCACCGAGCGTGTACAGGACGAAATTGAGAGCGGCCCGGTGTCGATTGGCTCCCCCGAGACGGTCGATCAGAAAGAACAGCGGGATCAGCGTCAGTTCCCAGCAGACGTAGAACAGTGACCAGTCGCGAGCGGTGAAGACGATCAGCAGCGAGGTTTCAAGGACCAGAAGCAGAGAGAAGTAGAGTCTCGCGCCGCTGCGGATGCCCGTCGAGGAGACGATGGCGACGAAACTCAGGAGCGTCGCCAGGACGACCATCGGCAAGGAAATGCCGTCCAGCCCCAACGCCAGATGTGATCCGACGCGCGGATTCCAGGGGCGTGTTTCGAAGAACTGGAACTCGGCGCCGGCCGGATCGAAATCGGCGACCAGCAGGCAGGCGCAGAGCATCGTCGCCGCCGCGACGATGCTGGCCAGGTGGCGCATGAGATCGACGCTGCGAGTCGGCAGCAGCGACAAGAGAGCGGCGCCGACCAGCGGCAGGAGCAAGAGTATTTTCAGCACGGGCAGGTGGCAGCAGCCGGCGACAATGGAGACCTCTGCCATGAGCCCCTTGAAATTCTTCTTCTCATGGACGACGATTATGCCAGTATTGGCGGCGCTCGCACCGCCCGATCGACAGTCCGGAGACCGTATTGAGCGAAGCCATCTGCCGAAAACTGCGTATTCGCGGCCGTGTCCAGGGCGTCGGCTACCGCTGGTCCCTATGCTCGGAGGCACAAAGACTCGGTCTCAGCGGCTGGGTCCGCAACCGGAGCGACGGCAGTGTCGAGGCACTCGTGCGGGGACCCGTCGAGTCGGTTGACGCGCTGATCGACTGGGCGCACCGCGGATCTTCGATGGCGCGGGTCGACGAGGTCCTCAGCCAGACAGGCAACGCTGCCGAGATTGCCGTGGGCGCCGGCTTCGTTCAGATCGCCAGCCGCTGATGCATCCGCCAACGCTGCCCGCGCGCGATGCCGGACGGCTCCTGCAACCAGCCGATCGCTCGGCCACCTCGAACAGGCGCTACCGAGCCGATCCAGGCACCGGCGGCCCGGCTGGCGAGGGGCGCTCATCCGGCTTCGGCAATCCGTACTTCAGGAGGTAGTAAGTCCACTTCAGGTATTCGTTGAAAACCCCGATGAAGGCGTATTCATCGGTCCACCACTTGGCAACCCACTCCGGTCGCGCGGCAGCGGCATCAACGTCGATTCCCGAACCGGCAAAAACGCGGCGGAATATCCATCGCGCCCGGCTGGTGTGGAACCAGTCGGTGACCAACAGGATCTTGCGCGGTTCCGTCCCGGATTCCGGCGCCCCAGCCTGCAGGTAGGCGAGGTGGTAGCGTGCCTCCTCGAAGGATGAAGTCGCGCGCGCCATGTCCTTGCCGTAGATGATGTGGATGCGGTCCTCCGGCACACCAAGGCGTACGGCCAGGTCTCTGGCCAGGAAGGCCTGACCGCGCAGTACGCCATACTCCTCGTAGAGGCTGGACTCGGGTTGCACGATGTTGATGCGCTTGGCGACACCCCGCCTGAAATACTCTGCCGCAGCCTCGACGCGGCGGCCCTCCACCTCGCCCATCATGATGACGATCGCCTCGTAGGAAGCGTCCGCCGGGGCCTCGCACACGCATAACAACTGGGCGGGGAGACGCAGAATCGGCGGCAGCCCGCCAAGAAACGCAACCATCGTCAACACCAGCGCCGCGACGATCGCCGAAGCCATGACGGGCCAGCGCCTTATCCAGCCCTGGGGCGAACGGTGGCGCGCACGGCGAGCGGAATCGTCATCCATGATCACTGGCCTTCGTTCGCGACCGTCAGCGGCAATTCGGGCAGCTCCCGTAAAAGGTCAGCTCGGCGCGTTCGCAACGGAAGCCCGCCGGAAGCGTCGCCGCGATCGTCGGCTGCAGCGACTCCAGGCAGAAGACGGAGCCGCAGCGGGCGCAATGAAAATGCGCGTGCCCGTGCCCTTCATCGACTGCCGCATTGAAGCGCCAGACGCGGTCGGTACCGGAGACGCGGTGGGCGAGCTCGTGCGTCACCAGCCAGTCGAGCGTTCGGTAGAGCGTTACCCGATCGTGCTCGACACCGCCGTCGTCGAGTGCGACGCCTACCTCGTCGTGGGAAAGTGGCCGACCGGCACGGCTGAGGATGTCGAGGACGGCAACCCGCGTGCGCGTGGCGCGGCCGCCGCGTGCGGCAATGCGCAAGGCACTGGCGGTCGGGGTGGTTTCGAGCGATGAGGTCATCGGTGAGGCAATCGCGGAAGGGTCAAAGCTGGTGTCGACCAGGGTGGCCGGCTTGCCGATCGCCGATCGATGATGCGACGCAGTTGCGTCCCGAGTCGTTCATTCATTCTCTCCAGAGAAACCATTCGCCATGGCTTGTCGACGTGCTGTGCTGTCGGTCGCCAGCTTTTCGGCACCCAATGTCCCATTATGCTGCCATCCGAGGTCAGCGCTCAATCGAGCCACGCTCACTTCAAGACGCCACGCCGCGGAATTGGCGACGCCGGCGATGGCAACGAAGCGAGCGTCGCGCTCGGGAACCCGGTCGACAAGCGATCGGCTTCGAGCAGGCGCCGTCTTGTCGACCAACTGCACGCCGGAAACGGGCGAAAGGAAGACCTGATTAGCAACAATCGTCAGCTGAGCGCATCTGGTGAGCCCAGCGGGGCTTAGCCTGGACTCCGTCACCACACGGAGAGCAGCACCATGGCCATGAATCGAATCCAGTTTCAACCCGGTTTGTCGATGCCGGAGTTCACCGAGCGCTTTGGAAGCGAGTCGCAGTGCGCCGCCGCCTTGGAGGCAGCCCGTTGGCCGAATGGGTTTTCCTGTCCGCGCTGCGGTGAGCACGCTCACTGTGTTCTGCGCGGGGGGTCGTGCAAGGTGTTTCAGTGCAACGCCTGTCGGCATCAAACCTCGCTGATCGCCGGGACGGTGTTTCAGGGCACCAGGCTGCCGCTGACCGTGTGGTTCCTGGCGATCTACCTCATCAGCCAGGCCAAGACGGGTCTGTCGGCGCTGGCGCTGAAGCGGTATCTGGGAGTGAGTTATCCCACCGCCTGGCTTATCCACCACAAGCTGATGCGGGCGATGGAACAGCGGGAAGAACGCTATGTGCTCGATGGCCAGGTTCAGGTCGATGACGCTTACCTGGGCGGCGAACGGACGGGTGGCAAGGCGGGGCGCGGTTCGGAGAACAAGGTCCCGTTCGTGGCAGCGGTCTCGTTCAGCGATGAGGGCCACCCCCTGCGTGCCAAACTCACGCTGGTTCCCGGTTTTACCCTGAAGGCAATTGCCGAGTGGGCCAAGAGCAACCTCGCACCGGGATCGACGGTGCTGTCGGATGGTCTGGCTTGCTTCAACGCCGTCACCGACGCCGGCTGCGTTCATCAGCCGACCGTCGTCGCCGGGCGAAAGCCCAAGGACTTGCCAGAGTTCAAGTGGGTTAACACGGTCCTGGGTAATCTCAAGACCAGCCTTTCGGGTTGCTACCACGCGCTTGCCTTTCGAAAGTATGGCGCTCAGTACCTCGCGGCTTTCACCTACCGATTCAACCGCCGATTCGATCTCAGGACTCTGAACGAGAGGCTCCTGGTCGCCGCGGTAGCCTGCGCGCCGCGGCCCCAGCGCTCGATTCGGGTAGCTGACGCTCATTGCTAATCAGGAAGGAAGATGCATGGCGTTTCACGAATGGGGATTTCTTCCCACAATGCGGGAAGAAATCCCCAACTATCTGTTCCTGAAACATAAAAAATACATCTTATGTCTTATATAAGACTGTTGCCCACAAGGGAAAAGGTCTTTATACTTTCACTCCATTGGTCGCCCCGAGTCGTTGCTCCACCGCTGTCTTGATTCGACTCCCCGGCGTCACCATTGCCCCACCCACATTCAATATTCTTGGAGAGGTAAACATGAGCACGAGAGAGCAGCAGATCGCCGAACTGGAGAAGGACTGGGCCGAGAACCCCCGTTGGAAGGGCATCAAGCGCGGTTACTCCGCCGCCGATGTCGTCCGCCTGCGCGGCTCCTTCCCGATCGAATACACCGTGGCCCGTCGCGGCGCCGAGAAGCTGTGGAATCTGGTCAATAGTGAGCCCTACGTGAACTGCCTCGGTGCGCTGACCGGTGGCCAGGCCATGCAGCAGGTCAAGGCCGGCGTCAAGGCCATCTATCTGTCGGGCTGGCAAGTGGCTGCCGATAACAACTCGTACGCGGCGATGTACCCCGACCAGTCACTGTATCCGGTGGATTCGGTCCCCAAGGTCGTCGAGCGCATCAACAACTCCTTCCGTCGCGCCGACGAAATCCAGTTCTCCAAGAACATCGACGCCGGCGACAAGGGTTACATCGACTATTTCGCGCCGATCGTTGCCGACGCCGAAGCCGGTTTCGGCGGCGTGCTCAACGCCTTCGAACTGATGAAGGCGATGATTCGCGCCGGTGCTGCGGGAGTGCACTGGGAAGATCAACTGGCTTCGGTCAAGAAGTGCGGGCACATGGGTGGCAAGGTCCTCGTGCCGACGCAGGAAGCCGTCCAGAAGCTGATTGCCGCTCGCTTCGCGGCCGACGTGTGCGGTGTGCCGACGCTGGTCATCGCCCGTACCGATGCGGAAGCCGCTGACCTGCTGACTTCCGACTGCGACGCTAACGACACGCCTTTCGTCACCGGCGAACGCACCTCGGAAGGCTTCTACAAGACGAGGAAGGGTCTCGACCAGGCGATCTCGCGCGCCGTCGCCTACGCCGAATACGCCGACCTGGTATGGTGCGAGACCGGCACGCCCGATCTCGAATTCGCCCGCAAGTTCGCCGAAGCCGTACGCGCCAAGCACCCGGGCAAGATGCTCGCCTACAACTGCTCGCCGTCGTTCAACTGGAAGAAGAACCTCGACGACGCGACTATCGCCCGCTTCCAGAAGGAACTCGGCGCCATGGGCTACAAGTACCAGTTCATCACCCTCGCCGGCATCCACAACATGTGGTACCACATGTTCGATCTGGCACAGGACTACGTCGCGCGCGGCATGACTGCCTACGTCGAGAAGGTGCAGGAGCCCGAGTTCGCAGCGCGCGACCGCGGCTACAGCTTCGTCTCGCACCAGCAGGAAGTGGGTACCGGCTACTTCGACGAGGTGACCACGGTGATCCAGGGTGGAACGTCGTCGGTTACCGCGCTCACCGGGTCGACCGAAGAAGAGCAGTTCCACTGAGAGTCGCCTGCAGGCCAACCGAAAGCCGCGCCCTGGCGCGGCTTTTTTCTTGCAGCAAGGCCTGAAACCTGCAGCCGTTTTCCCGCTATCCTTGGTCGTCCGCAACTCGCCAAGGGGCCAGGCACATGCGCCGTCGTTACCCACTGCATCTCCACATCTCGACGCTCTTCCTGGGACTGATCCTCGTCGTCTGCGCCGTCCTCGGAGGAATCGGCTACAAGCTCAGCCGGGATCTGCTGGAAGCATCTGCCAGCGACCTGACGACGCGGATCGGTCGTCAGGCTCTGGCGGAAATGCAGCACCTCATCGAACCTGCGGAGATGGCGACGCGCCTGCTGAGCCTGCAGCGGCTGACCGGAGCCAGCTCGTTGAGCGAACGCCTCGACAGCCTGGAATTCCTGCGCCAGGCACTCGACAGCTCGGCGGCCCTCTCGTCGCTGTATGTTGGTTACGCCAATGGCGACTTCTTCCTCTTCGGTCGCATCGGTCACGGCAGTGAGAGCGAGGCTTCGCGCGTACCGGCCGGCGCCACCTACGTCGTACAGAGCATCGAAAACACTGCCGGCGACGTACGCGGCCACTTCTTGTACTTCGACGCGGCGCTGAGGAAGCTGCGCGATGACCTCCGACCCGACTACGCGGCTGCCTACGATCCGCGGCAGCGGCCGTGGTACACGCAAGGACTGGCGTCCTCGACGCAGATCAAGACGCCACCCTACCTCTTCTTCTCCAGCGGCAAGGTCGGCACGACGCTCGCCAACCGCGCCGCCGACGGGCGTAGCGTGGTCGGCGCCGACATTCTGCTGCACACCCTCGGCCAGACGCTCGCTGGCCAGAAGGCGACGCCGGGCAGCCAGATGGTCCTCGTCAATTCACAGGGCTATGCGCTGGCCCACGAAGAGCATTCCCGGCTGCTGCTCAGTTCCGTCGCCAGCGATGGCCGACCATCGCTGGCGCGTATCGACCAACTCGGCGTGCCAGCCCTTGTCCCGCTGTTGGAGACCGTCCGCAACATGGCCGGTACGGCCACCCGGACGCTACGTGTCGAGGCCGGCGGCAGCATCTGGCGCGCGTCGGTCAGCCCACTGCGGCTCGAAGGGGTGCCGCCGCTCTACCTCGTCGCGGCGATTCCCGAAGACGAACTGATGGCGGGCGCATTGAAGCTCATCCACCACTCTGCACTCGCCACTCTGGCCGTCCTGCTGTGCACGATCCCCCTCACCTGGCTGCTCGCGCGCAGTATCTCGCGGTCTCTGGGCAGCCTCGCCAACGAGGCGGAAGCCATACGTCACTTCGAGTTCTCGCAGCCAATCAACGTCGAGTCGTCGATCAAGGAGGTCGGCCAGCTGGCGCTGACGATGGACCAAATGAAGCGCACGATCCGCCGCTTTCTCGACATCAGCCACGCGGTCGCCGCCGAGCAGAATTTCGACCGGCTGTTGCCGCGCCTGCTCGGCGACACCCTATCGGCTTCCGCGGCGCATGCCGGGGTACTTTACCTTGCCGAGGGGCAGCAACTGAACCCCGCCGTCGCGCTGTCGGCCGACGGCTCGCCGCTGGCCGGACGACTGCCATCGCTGACCCTGACCGCCTGCGGCCCTCTGCTCGACGCGGCGCTTGCCGCTGGCGCGGCGCGCGCCGCTCCGCTCGAGCCCGGCGATCGCAGCCGCCTGGGCTTCGCCGCGGCGGAGCTACCCGACCTCAGCCACGCCATCGCCGTCCCGCTGCTTAACCGTCAGGCCGAACTGGTCGGCGCGATGCTCCTGCTGTGCGCAACCGCTACCGACGACAGCCGGCTGAGCTTCGTGCAGGCGCTATCCGGTGCGGCCGCGGTGTCGCTCGAGAGCAAGGCGCTCATCAAGGCGCAGAAGGACCTCTTCGAAGCTTTCATCCAGCTGATCGCCGCTGCCATCGATGCCAAGAGCCCATACACCGGCGGCCACTGCGCGCGTGTCCCCGAGCTGACCAAGATGCTGGCGCGTGCCGCCTGCGCAGCCGACAGCGGTCCCTATCGTGACTTCCAGTTGAGCGAAGACGACTGGGAGGCAGTACACGTGGCCGCCTGGCTGCACGATTGCGGCAAGGTGACTACACCCGAGTACGTCGTGGACAAGGCGACCAAGCTGGAGACCATCCATGACCGCCTCCACGAAGTGCGCACGCGCTTCGAAGTGCTCAAACGCGACGCGCAGATCGCCTGCCTGCAGGCAATCGCCAATGGCGACAACGCACAGTCGGCGCGCCAGCGTCTGGCTGTCGAGTGGCAGCAGATCGATGACGATTTCGCGTTCGTCGCCGCCTGCAACGAGGGCGGCGAGTACATGCCGCCGGAGAGCATCGACCGTCTGCAGGCGATCGCCCGCCGAACCTGGTTGCGCACCCTAGATGACCGCATTGGGATCTCCCAGGAGGAGAAGTTGCGCAAGGCCGCGACACCAGCCGCAACGCTGCCGGTCGTCGAACCGCTGCTCGCCGACAGGCCCGAGCACCGCATCGCTCGGCCCGCGCGTGACGGTCTGGCCGACGACGACCCCCGCGGCTTCAGGATGCCCGTGCCGGCACTGCTGTACAACCGGGGCGAGTTGTACAACCTCTCGGTCGGCCGTGGAACACTGTCCGAAGAAGAGCGCTACAAAATCAACGAACACATCGTGCAGACCCTGATCATGCTCTGGCAGCTGCCCTTTCCCCGGCACCTGAAGCACGTTCCCGACATCGCCGGCGGGCACCACGAGAAAATGGACGGCAGCGGCTATCCGCGGCGACTGCGGGGTGACGAGATGAATCCTCTGGCGCGCATGATGGCGATTGCGGACATTTTCGAAGCCTTGACCGCCATCGACCGTCCCTACAAGAAAGGCAAGACCCTTTCAGAGGCGATTGCCATCATGTCACGCATGCAGCAAGAGCAGCACATCGATGCCGATCTCTTTGCGCTGTTCCTGCGCTCTGGCGTATACCTCGACTACGCCAGGGCATTCATGCGGCCGGAGCAGATTGACGCGGTGGACATCGACCGCGTTCTCGGCCGTAGATAAGCGTCCCTTCGCCTCGCCTGAAGCGTGCGACAGTCCTCGGCGCATGGCGACTGGTCACCACACTTCGTCGCATTAGAACCCACACGGTCAGGCCACGCCACAAACGGCAGGCCGGTGTCAGGATTCTTTACAGCCGTGGTCCGGATGCCAACCGCGTTGTGATAAATGCAACACTAAACGACTGTATCAATAAGCCATCCTTATTGCTCGGCACGCTCTTTGCTTATCCGGAAGCGTATCGCAGACCCACTCGCGGGCCGCCGTGACGGACCAAGCGCTGCCGGCGCGCGTGTTGTCGGCTGTGTGCCGCGCCAGTACGGGCCGCTTTTGGGCCGCCGGCGAGCCACCAGGGACGGCACGGCACCCTGGCGTGGGATTGGCACGGCAAGCCCAGCCGCCGCAAGGCCGAGTGCCGTCGCGAGTCGGAGGCTGTGCGGGCGAGGCGACGGCTTTCGGCGAGCCGAGAGTCCGTGTTTGCGAGCCGCTTTCGCCGGCAGTGTCGGAATGTCCGGTGAGCCCGCTCGTCCCCAACGCCAGCAAGACCGGCAGCAGCGAACAAACTGGCCAGAACGAAAAGAGTGTTCGAAAAGCGGAAAAAGATCACTACCCATCAAGAGAAACTAACCAATAATTTCATTTATTCATCGCCCAGATGGATACGCCCTCATCTCCGGGTTCGCGACACCAGCGCATCGATTCGCCAGCCCACTCCTCCGACCGTGAGTTTCCGCACCTTGAATTGGGAACACGGTTTGCCGATGGTCGAGCCTGCTGGAAACGGCGGCCGCTAACCGTCGGAGCACCCAGTTCAGCCGTCTGGTAGCCGCTTGCTACCCAACCGTCTCTTTACCCGGTTCCCCCCATGAGCACAAAAGTATGCGTCAAGTGCAAGCAGGAAAAGTCCGTGCTGGAGTTCCACAAGAACTCGCGCAGTTCGGATGGCCTGCACTCCTATTGCAAGGAATGCAACAGAGCGCAGGCTCTCGCGCATATCAAGGCCGAGAAAGCCAGAAAAGCGCTGCTGCGAGCAGCGAAAAAAGCGGCGGCCACCGCTGACGAATGACGCGTGCGTCTTCGGGACCAATTCAGCACCCCTCCGCAAATCCTCACCTGTCATCCGCCGAGTTGCCAAGCTCCCAATAGTGCGGATCACCAAACGTGGTCTTGAGCTGATCGATGAATAGCCGCACCCGCAATGGCAAATGCCGGCGTTGCGGAAACACGGCATAAATGCCTACCGGCGCCGTAGCGTAGTCATCGAGCAAGGACACCAACCGGCCGCTGCGCAAGTCGTCGCCAACCTCCCACATCGATCGCCAGGCCAGGCCCTTGCCGGCGAGCGCCCAAGCGTGCAGGACAGCCCCATCGTTGCACTCGAAACTGCCGGATACCTTGCGGTTTGCTCCTTCGCCAGCGGGTGATTCGCGCAGGGTCCAGCCGCGTTGCTGATCGAGTGACAGGCAGTTGTGGTGGGCCAGATCGGCCGGGGTGCGCGGTACCCCGTGGCGGGCGAGGTACACCGGGCTGGCGACGACGACGCGACGCATCTCGCCGAGCTTGCTGCTCGCCAGACTCGAATCAGCCATGTCGCCAATCCGCACCGCACAGTCGACCCCTTCGTTGAGCAGATCGACCAGGCGATCGGTCAGATCCAGACGCACCGTGACGCCGGGATTGGCATCCATGAAGGCCGCCACCAGCGGTGCCAGATGCCGGCGCCCGAAACCTGCCGGTGCCGACACCTTGAGATGCCCGCTGGCACGGATGCCACCCAGCGACACCGCCGCCTCGGCGTTCGCCAGTTCATTGAGAATCCGCTGACAGTCTTCGAGAAAAGCCTGCCCTTCAAAAGTCAGCGACAGTTTGCGCGTCGTGCGCAGCAACAGCTTGACACCGAGGCGGGCTTCGAGAGCATCGAGCCGACGCCCGATCACCGCCGGAGTGACCGACTCCGCCCTTGCCGCCGCCGACAGGCTGCCGCGCGTCGCCGAATCGACGAACGCCTGAATCTGCTTGATCTGATCCACGACGGTGATTTGATACCTCAGGTAAAAGATACTTTGATTCTATTCGCTCTTATCTTTCACTGCAGCATTTAATACAATCTCTTCATCGTCTCTCAACCCCTCGACTGGAGTCCTTCATGAGCCTGAACCTGCCCGCTGGAATGCAAATCAACGCGCCGATCCAAGCCGCCTACGAAACCATTCTCACCCACGACGCTCTGGCTCTGGTGGCCAAACTGCACCGGGCCTTCGAGAGCCGGCGCCAGGAACTGTTGCAGGCGCGCGTGGCGCGTCAGGTGCGCATCGACGCCGGCGAAATGCCTGACTTCCTGCCCGAAACGAAGCACATTCGCGAAAGCGACTGGAAAATTGCGCCGCTGCCGAAGGCCCTCGAACGTCGCCGGACGGAAATCACCGGCCCGGTGGAAGCCAAGATGATCATCAACGCCTACAACTCGGGCGCCGACTCGTACATGACCGACTTCGAGGACTCGAACAGTCCGAAGTGGGACAACCAGATCCAGGGCCAGGTCAACCTCTACAAGGCGATCCGCCGGCAACTGTCGTTCACCAACGAAGCCGGCAAGGAATACGCACTCAACGACAAGATCGCCACGCTGCAGATTCGCCCGCGCGGTTGGCACCTCGACGAAAAGCACGTGACCGTCGACGGGCAGCGTGTCTCCGGCGGCATTTTCGACTTCGCGCTGGTCCTCTTCCACAACGCCAGGGAGCAGATCGCGCGCGGCGCCGGCCCCTTCTTCTACCTGCCGAAGATGGAATCGCACCTCGAAGCGCGCCTGTGGAACGACATCTTCATCATGGCCCAGGAACACATCGGCCTGCCACGCGGAACGATCAAGGCCACCGTGCTGGTGGAGACCATTCTCGCCACCTTCGAGATGGAGGAAATCCTCTACGAATTGCGCGAGCACTCCGCCGGTCTCAACGCCGGCCGCTGGGATTACATCTTCTCGTGCATCAAGAAGTTCAAGAAGAACCCGGACTTCTGCCTCGCCAACCGCGGCGCGATCACCATGGAAGTCCCCTTCATGCGCAGCTATGCCCTGCAACTGGTGAAGATCTGCCACAAGCGCGGGGCACCGGCGATGGGCGGCATGAGCGCGCTGATCCCGATCAAGAACGATCCGGAAGCCAATGAAAAGGCACTCGCCGGCATCCGTCACGACAAGACGCGCGACGCCAACGACGGTTTCGACGGCGGCTGGGTTGCCCACCCGGGCCTGGTCGGGATCGCCGCGGAGGAGTTCCAGAAGGTGCTCGGGGAGCGCCCGAACCAGTGGGAAAAGCAGCGCGACGAGACCTTCACCGCCGCCGACTTCCTCAACTTCCAGCCGTCACAACCCATCACCGAGGCCGGCGTGCGCAACAACATCAACGTCGGCATCCACTACCTGGGCAGTTGGCTGGCCGGCAACGGCTGCGTGCCGATCCACAACCTGATGGAAGACGCCGCGACAGCCGAGATCTCGCGCTCGCAGGTCTGGCAATGGGTGGTTTCGCCAAAGGGTGTGCTCGACGATGGTCGCAAGGTCACCGCCGAGATGGTGCGCGGCATGATCGCCGAGGAACTGGCCAAAGTGAAGGCAACGGTGAGCGCCCAGGGCGAAGACACCGCCAGTTACGACCAGGCGGCTGTCATCTTCGACAAGATGTCGCTGACGCCGGACTACCCGGAGTTCCTGACCCTGCCGCTGTACGAGGCCATGGATTGATGTTGTCGGTCGGTTTCCGGGCCAGGATCCGGCGGGAACCGACCCACGCGGCGCACGCCGCCCTCGCGGAGCCGCGGCGGCGTCCGGCGGCGCCCGTGCGCCGAGCCATCTGGCCGACCAGTTGTGAGAGAATGCCGGACTTTCGCTTCCCGCTCGTCGCGCGCCAGGGCCGCTGATACTCCTGGCGCCGGTGCGGCGATGGGCAGCCGACGCGTTCTGCAAGGATGAGCCAACCGCATGCCCGATCTCGCTTCGCCGGTTTTCTGGGTGTCCGTATTCCAGATCATCGCCATCGACATCCTGCTCGGTGGCGACAACGCCGTGGTGATTGCTCTCGCCTGCCGGAAACTGCCCGCGACGCAGCGCAACAAAGGCATTTTCTGGGGCGTCTTCGGCGCCATCGGGCTGCGCGTCGTCCTGATCTACTTCGCCCTGCAACTACTGGCGATTCCTTATCTGAAGATCGTCGGCGGACTGCTGTTGTTCTGGATCGGCGTCAAGCTGGTTCTGCCCGAGCACGAGGACGCACACGGCACCGTGCAGGGCAGCACCACCCTGGCGGGAGCAATCAGGACGATCATCGTCGCCGATGCCGTGATGAGCGTCGACAACGTCATCGCCGTCGCCGGTGCGGCACACGGGTCGATCATTCTGGTCATTTTCGGCATTTCGGTTTCGATCCCGATCGTCGTCTGGGGGAGCAAGCTGGTATTGACGTTGATGGATCGTTTCCCGATCGTGATCACTGCCGGCGGTGCACTGCTCGGCTGGATTGGTGGCGGCATGCTGGTCACCGACCCGGCATTGCCCACGGCATGGCGAGACCTCATTCCACACAGCAACTACCTGGCATCAGGTCTTGGCGCGTTGCTGGTCATCGGCGTCGGGAAATGGCTCGCCAGCCGGCAGAGCGCAGCGCATTCGACCGTTGAGCTCGCCAGCGCGGCTTCCGAAACGACAAGGGAAGGAGATCGGAAATGAACCCTCTATGGTTGGTTCCGGTCGACGGTTCGCTGCATGCGCTGCGCGCCGTCGACCATGTCATTCGTGAAGCAGCCAGGAACACCATCGCACCGGCAATGATGCTGGTCAACGTGCAGGCGCCGCTGCCGTCCGATGTGACCCGATTCGTGGACAGCGGCGTCGTTCAGGATTACCACCGCGAAGCCGGCGAGGCGGCACTGGCGAGCGCGCGCGCCAGGGTCGAAGCGGCCGGGCTGTCTTGCTCGGCACATGTTCTGGTCGGCGAGACGGCACCAACGATTGTCGACTTTGCCAGGGAACAGCGCTGCGCCTTGATCGTCATGGGCGCGCGCGGCCTCGGCTCGGTGGCCGGCGTGTTGCTGGGTTCGGTCACCAATCGCGTCGTCCACCTCACCGACCTGCCGGTCCTGGTCGTCAAGTAAGGGTAGGCAAGGCCCGCTACAGCACGTAGCGCGACAGGTCCTCGTTTTCCGCCAGTTCGGCCAGGCGGCTGTCGACATAAGTGGCATCAATGGCCACCAGATCGCTTGCCTCCTTGCCAGCCGAGAACGACACTTCCTCGAGCAGCCGTTCCATGACCGTGTACAAGCGGCGAGCACCGATGTTCTCGGTACGCTCGTTGACCGACCAGGCAATCTCCGCCAGCCGCTTGACCCCCTCCGCGGCGAAGTCGAGAGTGACCCCTTCAGTCGCCAGCAGCGCCTGATACTGCTTGGTCAGACAAGCGTCGGTCTGCGTCAGAATGCACTCGAAGTCGGCCACCGAAAGCGAGTCGAGTTCGACGCGAATCGGGAACCGTCCCTGCAACTCGGGAATCAGATCCGAAGGTTTGGCCAGGTGGAAAGCTCCGCTGGCGATGAACAGCACGTGGTCCGTGCGAATCATCCCGTACTTGGTCGATACCGTGGTGCCTTCGACGAGCGGCAGCAGATCGCGCTGCACACCCTGACGCGAGACGTCGACGCCGTGTGTGTCGCTGCGCGAAGCGATCTTGTCGATTTCATCGAGAAAGACGATGCCGTTCTGCTCGACATTCCGCACCGCTTCGAGCTTGACTTCCTCGTCGTTGACCTGCTTCGCGGCTTCCTCATCGATCAAGAACTTGCGGGCCTCGGAAATCTTCAGCTTGCGTGATTTCTTGCGACCACCGCCAATGTTCTGGAACATGCCCTGAATCTGCGCAGTCAACTCTTCCATTCCCGGCGGCGCAAAGATCTCGGCCTGCATCGACGGCGCGGCGACCTCCACCTCGATCTCCTTGTCGTCGAGTTCCCCCTCGCGCAGGCGCTTCCGGAATTTCTGCCGTGTCGCACTGTCCTCGCTCGATTGCGCGTCGTTGAAGAAGTTTCCGCGCGCTGGCGGCAGCAGGACGTCGAGGATGCGATCTTCGGCAGCATCCTCGGCACGCGCACGCACCCCTTTCACAGCCTGCTCGCGGCCGCTCTTGACGGCGATCTCGACCAGGTCACGGATGATCGTCTCGACGTCGCGACCGACGTAGCCGACCTCGGTGAACTTGCTCGCCTCGACCTTGATGAAGGGAGCGTTGGCGAGTCGTGCCAGACGGCGTGCGATTTCCGTCTTGCCGACTCCGGTGGGGCCGATCATCAGGATGTTCTTCGGCGTGATCTCCTGCCGCAGCGGCTCGGCCACCTGCGCGCGCCGCCAGCGGTTGCGCAGCGCGATAGCCACGGCCTTCTTGGCCTTGCCCTGGCCAACGATGTGTTTATCGAGTTCGTAGACGATTTCCTGCGGGGTCATGGCCGACATTATGGTTCCAACACCTCGATGGTGAAGTTCTGATTGGTGTAGATACACAGCTCGCTGGCAATCTGCAAGGACTTGCGGACCACCTCGGCGGGATCGAGTTCGCTGTTTTCGACCAGCGCGCGTGCCGCTGACTGCGCAAAGGCGCCGCCCGAACCAATCGCGACGATGCCGTGCTCGGGCTCGACCACATCGCCATTGCCGGTGATGATCAAAGAATTATCGCGATCAGCCACGGCCAGCATCGCTTCAAGCCGACGCAATGCGCGGTCGCTCCGCCAATCCTTGGCCAGTTCGACCGCCGAGCGCAGGAGGTTCCCCTGGTGCTTGTCGAGCTTGGCTTCGAAACGTTCGAAGAGCGTGAAGGCGTCGGCCGTGCCGCCGGCAAAGCCGGCAAGGATCCGCCCCTGATGGATGCGCCGGACCTTGCGTGCGCTGGCCTTGATCACCAGATTGCCGAGAGTCACCTGTCCGTCGCCGCCCATGGCGACCCGACTACCGCGACGAACCGACAGGATCGTCGTACCGTGGTACTGCTGCATGCGTGACTCCGAATGGTTGCTTTGATCAGTTTCTGGCGAGAACGATTTCGGCGACGTTCTTCAGACCGACGACGCGAAACAACTCGGCAAGCAGGTGGTTGGGGTGGCGGAAGATGATCTGCCTGCCCGTGCGCTTGACCGTCGCCAGCACGTTGAGCAGGGCTCCGGCACTGAGGAAATCCATGCGCGTGACTGCCGCGCAGTCGATCAGGACCGGATCGTTCGCCGCTGCGTAGGCGAGCAGGTCGGCAAAGCGCGACGCTTTGACGTCACCCTTGACCACGTACACCTCAGTCACCAGTTCATCCGCTACCGCCAATTGCAGCGGTGTCTGTTCGCCCGCCTGCACCCGCTCAGGCTCCCAAGATGGCGGCGAAATCTCGAAAGTCACGGCGTAGTTGATCGCCACCTCCTCGAAGGCCTCGAGTTGCCCCCTTAGCTGGCAGAATTCGAGTTTCAGCAGCCAGCAGCCGCGGTCCTCCGCACAACCGGGTACCACCCGGCTGTCAAGCAGCGCGGAGATGTAGTCCCGACTCAGCAACTCGATCTCGCGACGACTTCTGCGTGCCTGCTGAAGCAGCAGGAGAAACCGCTCGCAGCCGGCCGCATCCAGACGACGCACCTTCGCCAGGTCGAGTCGAAGCTGCGGGTTCTTCTCGATTGCCTGACGCGCTGCCTCAAACCCAGCATCGTTGTCGCCAGTCAACTCGCCCTTGAACAACACAGTTCCCGCCGCCCTGGTGCGCGCGGGCGATACGGCAGCCGCCTCCCGCCAGCCAGGCGGCGATTTCTCGAAGGCTTGCGCGTACTCGATCTCGAGCGCCTCAAAAGCGGCCTTCTGGCCCGTCAGCCGGAAGAAATCGAAGAGCATCAGCCAGAGGCGCTCACCCGCGCCGGAACGGTAGAGGCGCGTCGACTTCTCCAGCAGTGAGCGTACCGCCCGATCCTGGCCATTCGCATACAGCATCGCTGCCTCTTCGGCGTCGGCATCGATCGGATCAACCTCGGCTTCGACCTGATACTCGGTCGCCACCTCACTGAAGATGAATTCGCTCAGTTCGAGTGGCGGCTCGTCAGGCTGCACGACCGGGCTGGCGAACGGGATATCCCCGCGCGCCAGCCCTGCGGGCGGGCGGGTTGCGGGCGGCTTGAGCTTGTCGTCAGGCACTCCGCCCGGCGCCGAGCGCGTCTCCTCGCGCGCGCGCGGAACGGCGGCTGGCCTCGCCGTCATCTTCTTTTCCGGCTTCTTGAAAAACGAAAATACCATCGGCGTGAAGGATTGCGGATAGATTCGCGATAAACTCGTCTTTTAACACATCGCCCGACACACTGCAATTTGAATGCGGCCAAGCGACGGCCCGCCCTTCAGGCAGTAGCACCATGCCTGCGCGTGCGTCACGACGTCCCCGTACGCAAGCTCGGTCAGGCAGAAATCCTTGCCGCTGGTTCTCCACGAACGCCTGGCAACGATGCCCGGCCGGGGCGACCGGGCATCGCGTCAACCGGCTGGTCCGGCGGCCGCCTTGCGCTGTTCGTCGGCAGTCTTCTTCGCCGACCGCTCGGCATCCTGCTTGGCCCGCTTGTCGAGCTTGGCTTGCCGGCTGGCTTGCTCCGCCACGGCCTTTCTTCGTCCCTCCTCGGCCTTCCGGGCCTTGTCGGCCAGCTTCTGTTCGCGCGCCGCGGCCTTGGCGGCCTCGTCGGCTCGGTAGATCTCGGCGCGCTCTTTCTGCTGGCCTTCGCGCAGTGGCAGATCCGCCGCGTGTTGCCCCTCTTTCGCGGCGAGCTCCTGCCTCTTCGCTTCACGCTCGAAATCGCGCGCCGGCTGATCGAGCCGGCGCGCTTCGACGATCGCCTCCGTGTAGCGCTTCTTGGCGGCGGCAAGACAATCGTTGACCAGGAACTTGCTGTAGCATCGGTCCTGGGCCTCCTTCTGTTGACGCTCGGCCTCGGCGCGCATCGCTTTGGCGCGCTCGCGCTGCGCGCTCGCCTGTTCGAGCGTTTGCGGAACCTCAGGCGGCGGCGTGGACTCAGCCCAGGCCGCACAACTCATCCACACCGACACAGCCAGCACTCGACAACCTCGCATTGAATCCTCCTCTCACACCTGCCAGTGGACTTGCCTGATGGCAGGGCACCAGCCAGCGCGCCGGCCCGCCCACCGCAAACACCCGTACACTATAGTCGAGGCGGGTTCCCCGGCACATCTTCCCGGCCCAAGGCTGGCGTTGTGCGCCCTCTGGCTCCTCTTGACGCTCCTGGCCAACTTCGCTTCCAGCCCGGTCTCGGCTCAGGTTCGGATCGGACCAACGACGACCGAGGTTGCGTTGCGTCCTTTCATCGAGGTTCTCGAGGATCCGGACGGACAGTTGACCATCAGTGACGTCGAGCAGCCGGAGATCGCCAGCCGGTTCCGCTACGTCGCCGGCAGCGGCGACCTCAATTTCGGCTATTCGGCTTCCGCCTACTGGCTGCGCATGACGTTCGCGCCCGAAGCGGGCGCGGCCAGGCGCTGGCTGCTGGAGATCGCCTACCCTTCACTGGATCAGTTGGCCGTGTTTGCCGACCATGGCGACGTCCGACGGCGACAGGACGCCGGCGATCTGCAGCCATTTTCGGCGCGACCGTTCACACACCGCAACTTCGTCTTTCCGCTGGACCTGCTTGCCGGCAGCGAGCAGCGCGTGCATGTGCGCATCGCCTCGAGCGGCAGCCTGACGCTTCCGGTGACGCTGTGGTCACCCGCCGCCCTGCATGGCAACGATCAGGTCGTCTATACCATCCTCGCCATCTACTTCGGCATGCTGCTGGCGCTGGGTCTGTACAACCTGCTGCTCTACGTCTCGCTGCGCGAATCGATCTACCTGGTCTACGTTGCCTTTGCTGCCGCCATGGTCATCGGACAGTCGTCGATGTTCGGGCTGGCCAACCAGTTTCTCTGGCCCGACTGGCCTACCTGGGGACACGTCGCGCTGCCGCTCGGCTATTGCCTTGCGGCCTACTTTGGCGCGCTTTTCACGCAGATGTTCCTGGGTACGAAACAGACGACACCTGTGCTCCACCGCTGGATTCACGCCTTGCAGATCGGTTTCCTGCTGACCGCGCTGACCGCGATCTTCTACGCCTATCGGCCGGCGGGAATCGCGACGGCGCTGCTCGGCACGGCGTTCGCAGTAACCGCGGTTGTCACGGCCGGTCTCTGCGCCGCGCGTGCGCAGCCCGGTGCGCGCCTGTTCCTGGTCGCCTGGAGTCTGCTGCTCCTCGGCGTGGCCATGATCGCCCTGCGCACACTCAACTGGTTGCCGAGCAACCTGCTGACGCTGTATGCGATGCCGGTCGGATCGGCACTGGAAATGTTGCTCCTGTCGTTCGCTCTGGCCGACCGGATTCATGTCGTGCGGCGTGAAAAGGAACTCGCGCAGGCCGAAGCGCTACGGGCCAAGGTGGCGGCGATGGACGCCCTGCAGCAGTCGGAGAGAACACTTGAACAACGGGTTGTGCGGCGCACTGCCGAACTGGCCGAAGCCAACGAGCGCCTGCGGCAGAGTGAGGCCGAACTGCGCAAGCTGGCGCATCACGATCCGTTGACCGGCCTGGCCAACCGCTCGCTGCTCTACGACGAACTGCGGCGGAGCATCGCGCGCGGGAAACGCGGCGGCGAAACGTTCGCGGTGCTGATGATCGATCTCGACGGCTTCAAACCGGTGAACGACACTTACGGTCACGCTGTCGGCGACCGCCTGCTCGAAGTGATCGCCCCACGCCTGCAGGAATGTGTTCGCGTCTCGGACGTCGTTGCCCGCCTCGGTGGCGACGAATTCGTCGTCGTTGTCGAGGGTGTGCTCGACCAGCATCAGGCGCTGGCCATCGGCGCGAAGATCATCGCCGTTCTCAGCCAGCCCCTGCACATCGGAGCGCACGACATCCAGGTCGGCGCCAGCGTTGGCGTCGCCCTGTGGCCGCAAGATGGCGACGACACCCAGCACCTGCTGCAATCCGCCGATCGGGCAATGTACTTGGCCAAGCAAGCGGGTCGCGGCTGCTGTCTGCCGGCCTCCGCCGCTGACGAGGCATGAGCGTCCCAAGGCGGCTCGGATTGCTGCTGCGCCCGGAATCGGGTTAAATTGGTGTACTTGGTGGCCGGTTGAAGCTGCCGTTCGGGGGGTCAGATGAAAATCGATATCGAACACTTCGGTCTCAAGGATGTGCCGGTTGATCCGGAGACCGTATTCACGTTTGCCGACGGAGTCGCGGGCTTTGTCGACTGCAAGCGTTTCAAGGTTTTCCACGAGGAAGGCAAGCCGACCGTCTTCTGGTTGCAGTCGCTCGACGATCCGTCGGTGATGTTCCCAATCGTGGCGCCGGAGACGCTCGATCTCGAATACCAGATCGAACTCGCCGATACCGACTGTGCTCTGCTTGGCCTGGAGAGGGCTGAGGATGCAGTGGTGGTGGTCATCGTCTATCGCGACGAGGCGGAGGGCGGGAAGATCGCCGCCAACACGCGTTCGCCGATCATTCTGAACCCAATCAACCGCCGGGCGATGCAGAAGGTCCTGCAGGAAGTTCATCCGACGCTGCTCTATCGTGCCCGCTGATTGCGACGTGTCGACAGTCGGCCACAGCCTGGGCTTGCGGTGCCAGATTCGCGATCATGGCTGAGGCCATTCGCGCATCGCGCCAGCGTGGACTATGGCATTGGCGCGAGGATCTGCTTGGCGCTCGGCGACTGTCGTTGCCCATCCCTCGACTCGGTGATCATGCGTGGGCAGATGGCGCCGGCCACCAACCATGAATCGCTGCCGGCGGCATTCGCGGGTCGTTGACCGCGCACGCCCTTGCGGCGAGGAATCTCGCCAGCCTGTCGGCCCGCGTGGCCTAAAGATTCGCCGCCGCATGCCGTATACGTTTCTTATGAGAAGAAATACAACGAGGGACGACCACTGACGAGGAGGAACTGGCGATGAGCGGAGTAGCCTGGAGGATGCGTGCGGCACTGGCCCTGCAGGTGGCCGCGGCGGCGCTGCTTGGCTGGTTGGGGAATGGCGTCTTCGGTGGCGGCCTCTACGGCTGGCTGGCGGCGCTAGGGCTTCTGGCGGTGGTTACCGTCGTGCTCGCCGCTTTCCTCGAGATGAGCGTGGTCGGCCGTCTGAAACGGCTGCAACGCGTGATTGCCACGATGTATGCCGACGGTGACCTGACACGTCGGGCAATCGTCGAAGGAAAGGACGAAATCGCTGCGCTGGCCGCCGACTTCAACCGCCTGATCGGGAGCTTTGCGACCATCGTCGGCAAGGTGCTCTTCAACTCGGTCGAAGTCGCCAATGCTTCCGGACAGCTGATCGACGACTCGAAGCGGGTGGCCTCGGGCTCGAAGCAGCAACGTGACGCGGCGCTGGCGACGGCCAGCGCGATGGGTGAATTGACCGAGAACATGAATCAGGTCAGTCGGAATGCCAGCGAAACGGCCGGGATTTCGGAGACATCGAACAGCCTGTCGACCGAGGGCATGCAGATCGTGCACAGCGCGGCGGCGGAAATGGAGCGGATTGCCGCCTCGGTGACGCAGTCGGCGCGGGTGGTATGTGCGCTCGGCGAACGCTCGAAAGCGATCAGTGGAATCGTCCAGACGATTCGCGAGATCGCCGACCAGACCAACCTGCTGGCGCTCAATGCCGCGATCGAGGCGGCTCGCGCCGGTGACCAGGGGCGCGGCTTCGCGGTGGTTGCCGATGAAGTGCGCAAACTTGCTGAACGCACGGCGCAGGCAACCGGCGAAATCAGTCAGATGATTGGCGCCATCCAGGGCGAGACGGAGAGCGCCATCACCAGTATCGAAGCCGGCACCGGGCAGGCCCGCAATGGCGCCGAACTCGCCCGGCAGGCGGCGCAGTCGCTCGAGCGTATCAATAGTGGTGCGCGCGAGACGATGGAAAAGGTCGAGGCGATTGCGGCCTCGGTTGGTCAGCAGGGTCGTACGGGGCAGAGCATTGCCGAGCATGTGGGCCGCATCCGCGAAATGGCGGAAACGAACAACGCGGTTACGGAGCAGGCGCTGGTCGCCGTTGACCACGTTCAGTGTCTGGCCGAGAACCTGCGCGAGATCAGCAACGTCTTCAAGCTCGGCCAGGCCGGCGAGCAGGCCGTCGCTACGCACGCCAGAATGCCCGAGATCGTTGGCCAGGCCGCGTTGGGCGTGGCGCGGATCTTCGAGCAGGCGATCGACGCGGGGAGAATCAAGATCGACGATCTCTTCGACGACCGATACCAGCCGATTCCCAATACCCGGCCGGCGAAGTTCAAGACCCGTTTCGACGACTACACCGATCAAGCCATCGCGCCGCTGCAGGAGAATCTGGTAGCGCAACACAACTGGCTGACCTACGCCATCTGCATCGACCGCAACGGCTATGTGCCGACTCACAACCGGAGATTCTCGCAGCCGCTGACCGGCAATGAAAAGGTCGATTTCGTGAACAACCGCACCAAGCGGGTCTTCGATGACCCGGTCGGCAAACGTTGCGGCACGCACCGGCAGCCGTTCCTCCTGCAGACCTACCGGCGCGATACCGGCGAGGTGCTGCACGACATCTCGGCACCGATCTATGTCAAGGGTCGCCATTGGGGTGGCTTCCGGATTGGCTACCAGACCGCGATGTGAACCGGCGTGCGGCGCTGCACGTGCAGCGTGCCATCAGTACGCAGCGGTGCCTGTTTGGATTAAGATGTCTTGAGAGACGCTGCTGCGGCTTTCGCTGCGAGGGAAAAGAGAAATGTCCGATCTACTGAAGAATATCGATGCTCGCACGAAGCTGGCGGGTACCAACAAGCTGGAGATTCTGCTGTTCATGCTCGGGACCGACGCCCGCACAGGCCGACGCGAAACCTTCGGGATCAATGTTTTCAAGGTTCGTGAGGTGATGCGCACGCCGCCGATCACTGCGGCGCCCGAGATGCCTCCGTCGGTCGAAGGGATGGTCAGCCTGCGCGGCGCGCTGGTCCCGGTCGTCGATCTTGCCCGTTATGCCGGCGTCGATACGCAGACCCCTCGCTCGATCATGATCGTCACCGAATACGCCGGGCATACGCAGGGTTTTCTGGTCGAGGGGGTGGATACCATTCTGCGTCTCGACTGGAGTCAGATGCGGGTGCCGCCGGCGATGCTCCTGGCCGAGATGGGTGGCCTGGTAACGGCGGTCACCGAATTGCCTGACGGTCGCCTGGTGATGCTGATGGACGTCGAGAAGATTTTGTCGGAAACGACCAACTACGACGACGAGAGCGTTTACCGCAATATCAAGCCGCTCGATCATCCGGGCCTGACGGTCTTCTTTGCCGACGACTCGACGGTGGCACGCAAGCAGATCCAGCGCACTCTGGACGCCATGGGCGTGAAGTCGCAGGCAGCGATCAACGGCCGCGAAGCCTGGGATGAACTGGAGAAGGTGGCGGCCTACGCGCAGGCGTCCGGCCAGAAAGTCACCGACCTGATCAGTCTCGTCCTCACCGACATCGAAATGCCGGAGATGGATGGCTACATTCTGACCAAGAGGATCAAGTCCGATCCGCGTTTCGTCGGCGTACCCGTGATCATGCATTCGTCGTTGTCCGGGATGTCCAACCAGCAACTGGGCAAGTCCGTCGGCGTCGATGAGTATGTGCCAAAATTCGAACCGCAGCGCTTGTCGGAAACGCTGACGCGCAGGCTGCTGGTGGGTACCGTGCCGGCGTTGCCAGCGGACCTGACCTAGGGATTTCTCGGGAGCGACAAGATGGATTTGGCTGAAAAGAAAAACCTGCTCGAGGGCGTGGACGCACGGACGCGGCTTGCCGGTTCGAACAAGATGGAGATCCTGCTGTTCTCCCTCGGTACGCGCGAGACGTTCGGGATCAACGTCTTCAAGGTGCGCGAGGTCGGGCGGACACCGCACATCACCAAGACGCCGAACATGCCGCGCGGCGTCGAAGGCCTGATATCCCTGCGTGGCAACGTCATACCGGTCCTCTCGTTGATTTCGTTTCTCGAGCATCAGGATCAACCGCATGAGTATGGCAAGACGATGATGGTCGCCGAATACTCCAAGCGCACGCTGGGTTTTCTGGTGCATGAAGTGGACCGGATCATTCGCGTGGATTGGGAGAAGGTCAAGGCTCCCGAAAGCGTCTTGTCGACCAATCAGGGTCTGATCACGGCGATTACCGAGCTCGACGACGGCAATCTGGTCTCGATTCTCGATGTCGAGCAGATCCTGGCGAATGCCTTCGGCGAGGCGATCATCGTCGATATCCCGCCGGTCAACATCGCTGAGGATCTGAGCATATTTTTCGCCGATGATTCGATTGTTGCCCGACGCAAGATCGGCGAGGTTCTCGACAAGCTCGGCGTCAAGCACAAGCATGCCACCAATGGCGCGGAAGCCTGGAGCCGCCTCCAGGCAATCGCCGCCCATGCTGCGCAGACTGGCCGGGCAGTGCGCGACGAGATCCGCCTGATCCTGGTCGACGCCGAGATGCCGGAGATGGACGGCTATGTGCTCACCAAGAACATCAAGGGCGACGCACGCTTTGCGGGAATTCCCGTGGTCATGCATTCGTCGCTGTCGTCGCAGGCCAATCACGCGATGGGGAAAACGGTTGGCGTCGACGCCTACGTCGCCAAATTCGACGCCGAGATCCTTGCCGACACGCTGCGCCCCTGGCTCGAGCGCTGAAAGGACAAAATGCAACCGGGAGTGAAGAATGGCTGATCCAAAGATGAGGATTCTCGTGGTGGATGATTTTTCGACGATGCGCCGTATCGTCAGGAATCTCCTCAAGGAACTGGGCTTCGCCAACGTCGACGAGGCCGAAGACGGCGTGATGGCGCTGCAGAAGCTGCAGAACGATTCATTCCAGTTCGTCGTCACCGACTGGAACATGCCGAATATGGACGGCCTGCAACTCCTGCAGGCAATCCGCCAGTCACCGGCGCTCAAGCACCTGCCGGTCCTGATGATCACCGCCGAAGCCAAGCGCGAAAACATCATCGCCGCCGCCGGGGCCGGGGCCAGCGGTTACATCGTCAAGCCATTCACGGCCGCGACTCTGGCGGAGAAACTGCAGAAGATTTTTGACAAGATGGGTGGCTGAAATGAGCGACGCCAACATGTCTGGTGATTCGAAGGATCTCGAGGATCTCTTCGACAGCATTGCCTCGGGAATCAGCGTCACGGCCGCACCGGCACCGGCGGTACCCTTGCCGCAGAGACCGTCGGTGATTCAGCAGTTGCGGGAAGGTGGCGGCGATCTGGACGACAATGACGAGTTGCAGGCCCTGTTCGATTCGGTTGCCGCGACGCGCGCCCCGAAACCTGCCGACAGTGGCGCTGACGCGTCCGAGGCTGGCGATTCGTGGCCGGGTCAGGACAAGGTCTTCCATCGCGTGGGGCAAATGGCAAGGCAACTGCACGACACGCTCGGTCAACTCGGTTACCACGAACTCCTGGAAAGCACTGTAGCGGCCATACCGGACACCCGGGACCGGCTTACCTATGTCGCCAACCTGACCGAGCAGGCGGCGTGCAAGGTTCTCAATGCGACGGACATTGCCAACCCTCTGCAGGAGGCTTTGGAGTCCGGGTCGGCCGCTCTGGCGGCGAAGTGGGACGCGCTGTTCGCCAATCAGATCGGCGTCGAGGACTTCAAGCGTCTGGCCGAGGAGACTCGATCTTTTCTCAAGCAGGGCCTGCCCGAGAAGACCGCGGCGACCAAGGCGCAACTGCTCGAGATCATGATGGCGCAGGACTTCCAGGATCTTACCGGGCAAGTGATCAAGAAGATCATCGCCGTCGCCCAGGAACTGGAGGCGGAGCTGATGGGGGTGCTGATCGAGACCATGCCCGGCGAACGGCGAACCGACTCGGTGATCAGTCTGCTCAACGGGCCGGTGATCAACGCCGACGGGCGTAGTGACGTCGTTGCGTCGCAGCAGCAGGTCGACGACCTGCTTGGCAGCCTGGGATTCTAGGAGCTTACGATGAGTGATTTTGCCGGGATGGAAGACCTGCTGCAGGATTTTCTGCAAGAAGCCGGTGATCTGCTGTCGGACGTCGACAACAAGCTCGTTGATCTCGAGCGGAGTCCCGATGATCATCGCTTGCTCAACGAGATCTTTCGTGGCTTTCACACGATCAAGGGTGGGGCCGGTTTTCTCAACGCCGTCGAACTGGTCAAGCTCTGTCATCTGACCGAGAATCTCTTCGACAAGCTGAGGAATGCCCAGATGACGCTGACGCCGGCCTTGATGGATACCATCATGGCGGCTACCCAGGGTGTGCGCAACATGTTTGCGGTGATCGCCCAGGGCAGACAGCCGGAACCTGCACCCGCGGACGTGGCGGCTACCCTGCGTGCCGCGCTCGAAGGTGAAGTCGAGGGGAAGCCCGATTCTCCGGCTCCCACGCCGGCGACCGGGACGCCAGCACCGGTGCCCGCGCCGACGGCCAATGTTCCAGCCGATGGCCCTGACTGGCAAGCGCTGCATGGGGCACTGACCGGTCGGCCGGCGGCGCTTCCGGCCGTAGCGGCGCCGGCCGCGCCGACGCCTGCGCATGAGACGGCCGGGCTGCAGCCGCATTTCCCGCCCGAAGGACGCCGCTCCACGGACAAGCCGGGTGCTGCGGTCAGCGGTGCGCCCTCGGGTCGGCGAGCTGACGAGAAGGCGGCTGCACGCGAGACCACCATCCGGGTCGACACGGCGCGGCTGGATCAGGTGCTCAACCTGTCCGGCGAGATCGGTCTGACCAAGAATCGCTTGACCAGCCTGCGCGCGGATATTCTCGCCGGCAGAACCGATACCGAAACGCTGCAGGCTCTCGATCAGGCGGTCAGCCAACTCGATCTGCTGGTGTCCGATTTGCAGAATTCCGTGATGAAGACACGGATGCAGCCGATCGGTCGCTTGTTCCAGAAGTACCCGCGGATTGCCCGGGATCTGGCGCGACAGTTGGGCAAGGATGTCGAACTGGCGCTGGTCGGGGAAGAGACCGAAGTAGACAAGACGATGATTGAGGATTTGGCCGATCCCCTCATTCACCTGATCCGCAATGCGGTCGACCATGGCGTCGAGTCGCAGGAGGAGCGCCTGGCCGCCGGCAAGCAGGTGAAGAGCATTGTTCGTCTGGAAGCGCGGCAGGAGGGCGACCACATCGTGTTGATCATTGCCGACGACGGTCGCGGCATGAGTCCCGAGCGGATCAGGGCGAAGGCGATCGAAAAGAACATCATCAGCGAAGAGGAAGCCAATACCCTTGATGAACGGCAGAGCCTCAACCTGATCTTCCTCCCCGGCTTCTCGACGATGGCTCAGGCATCGGCGGTATCGGGCCGCGGCGTCGGCATGGATGTCGTCAAGACGAACATTCAGAAGCTCAATGGCTCGATCGAGATCCGCTCCGAGCCTGGCAAGGGTTCGGTGTTCGTCATCTCGCTGCCGCTGACGCTGGCCATCCTGCCGGTTCTGCTGGTTTTGCTGGGCGATCAGCCGTTTGCGCTGCCGCTGTCGATGGTCAGGGAGATCCTGCCGATCGATCATGCGCGGATGCAGGAAGTCGGCGGCAAGGAAACCCTGGTCGTGCGCGGCGAAATCCTGCCGGTGATCGCCCTCTCGCGTTTGCTCGGCTGGCCGCAGGTGCAACGGCCCGAGTATGGCGTCCTGATGCAGACCACGGAGCGCAGTCTGATTCTCGCCGTCGACAACTTTGCCGGACGTGATGACGCGGTGATCAAGGCGCTCGACGATTTCCGTCCGCGCGGCGTCGCCGGTGTGACGACGCTCTCCAACGGGCAGATCGTCCTGATCCTGGACATGAAGGAATTGCTCTCCGATCTGGCCTCCCTAACGGATCGCGATGCGCGCACCGGCCATGCGCGGGCGCTGGAGTTCTTTGGCTGAAGCACCTTGGCGAACCCAGCTACCCAGGGAGCCGCGGCTCCCTGTTTTTTTGGGTTGCCGCAACAACTGTTGCTCTTCTGCCACTATCCAAGAATCCGTCTAAATAAACCCACATACGACTCTATTTTTTATGGTTTTTTCCTATAATAGCCTCGAGTACACTGGAAGCTCGAAATGGCTGAGGAAAGCGACCTCGAAAGAACCGAACCGGCGTCGGCAAGACGCCTCGAAAGGGCGCGCGAGGAGGGGCAGGTCCCTCGTTCGCGCGAGGTTGGCGCGTTCCTGATTCTGATCGTTGCGGCGGCGGCGTTCTGGTTCATCGGTCCTTGGATGGTGCAGCGGATGGCCGCGGTTTTCCGGCGAGGTCTGGCTTTCGATCACGGCCTGACGCGTGAGCCGCAGTTGGTGTTGGTTCGCCTGGCCGACCTGTCGGCCGACGCCTTGCTGTCGGTCGCCCCCTTGTTCGTGGCGCTGCTTGTCGCCGCCCTGCTGTCGCCATTTTTTGTCGGCAGCTGGAACTTTTCCGCCAAGGCACTGCAGCCGGACCTGTCTCGCCTGGATCCGCTGAAAGGCTTGTCGCGGCTCGTTTCCTGGAGTGGACTGGCGGAGTTGGTCAAGGCAGTCGCCAAGGCCCTGCTCGTCGGCGGGGTTGCCGTCGGCGTCCTGTGGAGCGAGCGTGGCGATCTGCTCGCCATGTTCGCGCAATCGGGCCAGCTTGGCCTGGTGAGTGCCGGCCACTTGCTCAGTTTCAGCTTTCTGGCCATCGTCTCGGCGATGCTGCTGATCGTTGCCATCGACGTTCCCTTCCAGTTGTGGCAGTACCATGACAAGCTCAAGATGAGTCGCCAGGAAGTCAAGCAGGAAAGCAAGGAACTGGAGGGTAACCCGGAGATCAAGGGTCGCATCCGCCAGTTGCAGCGGGAGGCGGCACGCAAGCGAATGATGGCGGCGGTACCGGCCGCCGACGTGATCGTAACCAATCCGACTCACTATGCGGTGGCCCTGGCCTACAGCAGCGGCATGCGGGCGCCCAAGGTGCTGGCCAAGGGAATGGGCGAGGTGGCCCTCAAGATACGCCAGGTCGGCGCGGAGAACGGGATTCCGATGATCGAAGCGGCGCCGTTGGCGAGAGCCCTGCATCGCCACGTCGAACTCGATCGGGAGATCCCGGCAGGGCTTTACGCGGCTGTCGCCGAAGTGCTGGCGTATGTCTATCAGTTGACCGCCTGGCGCCAGACCGGAGGCAGTCAGCCGCTGCCACCGCAGACCATCGCCGTCCCCGCAGACCTGCTCCCGGAGGCCCTGAATGGCTAGCGCGAGCATGGTCCTCCAGGATGTGTTCGTTCGCTTTGGCCAGCGGCAACTGGCCGGCCCGGTCCTGATCCTGCTGATCCTGGCGATGATGGTCCTGCCGCTGCCGGCGTTTGTCCTGGATCTCTTCTTCACCTTCAATATCGCCATTTCGGTCATCGTCATGCTGGTCGCGATGAGCGTCATCAAGCCGCTCGATTTTTCCGTCTTTCCGACGGTGCTGCTGGTGACGACGCTGCTGCGCCTGTCTCTCAACGTCGCGTCGACGCGCGTCGTCCTGCTCGAGGGACATACGGGTCCCGGTGCCGCCGGCCGCGTCATCGAGGCGTTCGGACACTTCCTGGTGGGCGGCAACTATGCCGTGGGACTGGTAGTGTTCACGATTCTGGTGGTGATCAATTTCGTGGTCATCACCAAGGGCGCCGGACGCGTCGCCGAAGTCGCCGCACGCTTCACGCTCGACGCCATGCCGGGCAAGCAGATGGCCATTGACGCGGACCTCAACGCCGGTCTGATCGGCGAAGACGATGCCCGCAAGCGGCGCGCGACGATTGCCGAGGAGGCGGATTTCTTCGGTTCGATGGACGGCGCATCCAAGTTCGTTCGCGGCGACGCGGTCGCGGGCATCCTGATCATGCTGATCAACGTCATTGGCGGTCTTTTCGTCGGTGTTCTCCAGCACAACCTGGACATCGGCACGGCCGCCAAGACCTATACCCTGCTGACCATTGGCGATGGCCTGGTCGCGCAGATCCCGGCGCTCATCATCTCGATTGCCGCAGGCATGGTGGTGACCCGCGTCGGCGATGCGCAGGACGTCTCGCAGCAGTTCATGGTGCAGCTCTTCAGTGATGCGAAGCTGCTCTATCTGACGGCGGCGATCATCGGTCTCTTGGGCCTGATTCCGGGTATGCCGAATTTCGTCTTTCTGCTCCTGGCCGCTGGTCTGGCGGCGATGGCCTGGAAGATCGAAAAACGCTCGCGGACGAGTGCTGCGCCAGCGCCGGTGGCGGTGGCGCCGGCCGCACCACGGGAAGCGCAGGAGGCCAGTTGGGCGGACGTGACGCCGGTTGACGTCCTCGGGCTGGAAGTGGGCTATCGGCTGATACCCCTGGTCGATAAAGGGCAGGATGGCGAACTGCTGCGTCGCATACGGGGCTTGCGCAAGAAATTCGCCCAGGAGGTGGGCTTCCTGGTGTCGCCGGTGCATATCCGCGACAATCTGGAACTCAAACCAAACGCCTACAAGATTCTCCTCAAAGGTGTCGAAATCGGCGATGGAGAAGCTTTTCCGGGAAGCCTGCTGGCCATCAATCCCGGTCGGGTCGCCGGGCAGGTTCCGGGTACGGCAACCCGGGACCCGGCTTTTGGCCTGCCGGCAGTCTGGATCGAGCCGACACTGCGGGAGCAGGCACAGGCTTATGGTTATACGGTGGTCGATGCGAGTACGGTCACCGCGACGCATCTCAACCACCTCATCCTCTCGCATGCTGCCGAACTTCTGGGGCGGCAGGAAACGCAGGCCTTGCTCGATCACCTGGCCAAGGAGATGCCCAAGCTGGTCGAGGACGTGGTGCCCAAGGCGATGCCGCTTGGCGTACTGCAGAAGGTGCTGCGCAATCTGCTCGAGGAGAGTGTGCCGATTCGCGACATGCGGACCATCATCGAAGCGCTGGCTGACAGCGCACCACGTTCACAGGATCCGGAGGTGCTGACGGCACAGGTGCGCATAGCGCTTGGTCGTTCGATCGTCCAGGATCTCTATCCAGGTGGCGCGGAAATGCAGGTGATGTCTCTGGATCCGCAGCTCGAACGCGTCCTCGTGCAGGCGGTGGCCGGAGGCGGCGATGGCGCGGGCATCGAGCCGGGGCTCGCCGACACGCTGCTGCGCGAAGCGGTTGCCGCGGCACAGCGCCAGGAGAGCGTCGGCCTGCCATCCGTCCTCCTGGTCCCGGCCAGTCTGCGGACGCTGTTGTCCCGCTTCCTGCGGCGCAGCATCAACCAATTGAAGGTCATCGCGCACAGCGAAGTGCCTGAAAACAGAATCATCAAGGTCACCTCGATCATCGGAGGCAGGGTATGAACGTCAGGAAATTCATCGCCGCAACGACGCGCGACGCGTTGCGAAAGGTCAAGGAAACTCTCGGACCGGACGCGATCATTCTGTCCAACCGCGCCATCCCGGGGGGCGTCGAGATCATGGCGGTCGCCGCCCGCGACATGGAGATGATAGTGCCCATCCCGGAGCCTGAGGCGGCACCGCGGGGTAACGAGAGCCCATCTGCAGTGTCCGTCGAGGCGAAGCCGGTGCGTGTGGCGCCGCCGCAGTCACCACAGCGGGCTGCCGCGCAAACGGCCGGGCAGCAGGCTGCCCAGCAGCCGTCCCGGCCGCTGCCGCCGCCAGCCGCGCGACCGCTGCCGCCACTCGTGGCGCGACCGCTACCACCACTCGATGCGTCACGGGCAGCCCGCGCGAGTGCTGCCAAGCCAGAGGCGGAAGTGGTTCCGGTGGCGGTGATCGACGAGATTCGCCAACTGCGCCGGATCGTCGAGCAGCAGCTCGCCGGCTTCGCCTGGGGGGAGTCCGCGCGTGCCGAGCCGGTCAAGACGGAGATGTTGCGGCAGATGCTCGACGCCGGTTTCTCGCCGCGATTCGCGCGCGAGTTGCTGGCTGACCTGCCGCACGATCTCGATGCCGGGCAGGCCCTGGGCTGGGTCAAGGGTGGGGCGGACCGTTCCCTGCTGACCATCAACAGCGAAACCGACATTGTCGACCGGGGCGGCGTGTATGCGCTGGTTGGGCCGACCGGTGTTGGCAAGACGACCACCACGGCGAAACTGGCCGCCCGCTGTGTGCTGCGCCACGGCGCCAGAAAACTGGCGCTGGTGACGACTGATGGTTACCGGATTGGAGCGCACGAACAGTTGCGCATCTATGGACGGATCCTTGGTGTCTCGGTGCACCTGGCCAGGGATGCCGAAGATCTGCGCACGACACTGACCGATCTCCAGCACAAGCACATGGTGCTGATCGACACGATGGGCATGAGCCAGCGCGATCGCCTGGTCAGCGAACAGGTGGCGATGTTCGGCGATAGCAAGGTCAAGTCGCTATTGCTTCTCTCGGCGACGAGCGGCGGCGATACGCTCGATGATGTCGTCCGTGCCTACAGCGGCCTGCATCTCGCTGGTTGCATTCTGACCAAGGTCGACGAAGCCGCCGGCCTTGCCGCATCGCTGGACGTGATCATCCGCCAGCGGCTGCGCCTGTTCTATGTTTCGAACGGGCAGCGGGTGCCGGAGGATCTGCATCTGCCCAATCGCACCTATCTGCTGCATCGCGCGTTCAAGGATCTGCCGGAGACTTCGCCGCATCGTCTGGATGGCGTCGAGCCAGGATTGCTGATGGCCACCTCGGCTGCCGGCATGCGCTCGGCGGGAGGCCAATGTGGCTGACTTTCGCGGAGACCAGGCGGCCGGGTTGCGCCGCCTTTTCGGCTGTCCGAGAGTACCTATCGTGACCTTTGCCGCGGGCAGTATCGGCGTCGGCAAGAGCGTGACGGTGGCCAACCTGGCCGCGGCGCTGGCTGCTCAGGGTCGGGAAGTCCTGGTGCTCGATGAGAACGCCGATGACAACATCGCCGCCTGCTTTGGCGTTGTCGCTTGCGGTGATTTGCAGGAGGTGATTGACCGCGAGCGATCGCTGGCGGAAGTGATCGTCTCGCTGGCGCCACGGATCAGTCTCTTGCCGGCGGTGCGCGCTGTCAGGCAACTCGCCCGGTTGGACGCCAGCCAGCAGCGGATCCTGCTCGACTGTCTCAGCGACATCGGGCGGCCGGCCGATGTCGTCCTGGTCGACGCGTCGCCTGATCATCCACTGGGTTTCTCGCCGCTCGGTCTTGCCACACACGAGACCGTTGTCGTCGTCGAACCCAACGTTGCGGCAATCACCGAAGCCTACGCGCTCATCAAGAAGGTCAGCCTGGGCTATTCGCGCAGACACTTCCGCCTCCTGGTGAACAAGGCCCGGGCCAGCGTCGAGGCGAAGGCGATACATGACAACATGGCACAGGTGGCCCGCAGCCGCGGCCTTGCCCGTCTGGACTACGCGGGCTGCGTGCCGATCGACGAGCATCTGCGCCATGCCTCAAGGCTGTGCCAGCCGGTTGCCGGGTTGTTTCCGGATTCGCCGGCAGCGCAGGCCTATCAGGCGCTAGCCACCGATCTGCTGGGCTGGCCAACGGCCGACGACGATGTCGGTGGGCTCGAACATTTCATGCAACAACTGCTACACTTGAGCCAACACATAGATCCGACCGCTATCTACGCCTGATAGCCACACCCATACGAATGTATAACGCTGCTGGTCAGCTCAACAGGGATCAGCTGGTCCAGCACTTCGTTCCGCTGGTCAAGCGCATCGCCTGCCATCTGATGGCTCGCCTGCCGGCCAGCGTCCAGGTTGACGACCTGATTCAGAATGGAATGCTCGGGCTGCTTGACGCCATCAGCCGCTTCGAGGCGACGATGGGCGCGCAGTTCGAAGCCTATGCGGCGCAAAGAGTGCGCGGTGCGATGCTTGACGGCCTGCGTGAGAACGACTGGTTGCCGCGCAGCCTGCGGAGCGATTGTCGGCGAATCGAGGTTGCCATTGCCCGACTCGAACAGGAACATGGCCGTGCGCCAACCGAGAAGGAGCTCGCGGATTCGCTGGGGATGGCGCTTGCCGACTATCAGAAGATGCTGCAGGATGCGCGGGGTCATCAACTCGTCTATCTCGAAGACATGGTTGCCGAGCGCGGCGAGGATTTCCTCGAGCGGCATCTCGTCGACGCCGATGCCGATCCTTCCAAACTGCTCGAGGAGGAGACCTTCCGCCGCTTGTTGGTGCAGGCGATCGATGGCCTGCCGGAGCGTGAGAGGTTGCTGATGGCGCTCTATTACGAGCAGGACCTCAACATGCGCGAGATCGGCGAGGTGATGGGGGTCACGGAATCACGCGTCTGCCAGTTGCACAGTCAGGTCGTGCTGCGGCTGCGGGCCCGCTTGTTTGGCGCTGATCAAGAGAAGAAGGCGAAACGCGAGACCCATGGATAGGATCAGCGTGCTTGGGCTGCTCATCGGCTTTCTGGCCATCGTTGGTGGCCAGCTCCTCGAGGGCGGCCATGTCGGATCACTGTCGCAGCCGACGGCGTTGCTGATCGTCGTTGGCGGTACCCTTGGCGCAGTCATGTTGCAGAGCCCGTATGCCACTTTCGTGCGCGGCATGCGGATGGTGAAGTGGGTCTGGTATCCCCCGGTCGTCAATCACCTGCAGCTGATTCAGCAGGTTTCCAGCTGGAGTCAGGTGTCGCGCCGCGAGGGCCTGCTGGCCCTCGACGCGATCGTCAACGAGCTGAAGGACGAGTTCATCCGCAAGGGCCTGCAACTGCTGGTGGATGGGGCTGAGCCGGAAAGGCTGCGGGAGGTTCTCGAGGTCGAGATCAGCACCTTCGAAGAGGAAATGAAGCTGTCGGCAAGAATCTGGGAAGCCGCAGGGGGATATTCGCCGACCATCGGCATTCTCGGCGCCGTCATGGGATTGATCCACGTGATGGAGAACCTCTCCGATCCGTCGAAACTCGGTGCCGGCATCGCGGTCGCGTTTGTGGCGACGATCTATGGCGTGGGCTTGGCCAATCTGGTCTATCTGCCGATGGCCAACAAGCTGAAGACGCACATCAATCGCCTCGTCGTGCAGCGCGAGATGATTGTCGACGGGCTGGTGGGTATCGCCAACGGCGACAACCCACGGATCATCGAGAGTCGTCTCCGGGGTTATATCTTCTAATCGATGGCACGTCGAAAGCGCGCAGAGGAGCATGACAACCACGAGCGCTGGCTCGTCTCGTATGCGGATTTCATCACCCTTCTGTTTGCCTTCTTCGTTGTGATGTACGCGCTTTCTTCTGTCAATGAGGGCAAGTACCGGATTCTCAGCAGTTCCATGGTCAGCGCCTTCCGCAACGTTCCGGTCAACAGCTCCGGGCAAACCCCGATGGTCGTGCCGACGCCCGCTTCGGTGACCAAGGCGAGTCTGGCGAGCAAGGCGCAGGAAGCAGTCAAGCAGAAGCAGCGCGAGAAGATGCGCAATGTCGCCAAGGAGATTCTTGAAGTCATGGCGCCGCTCATCGAGCAGGGGAAGGTGCGTGTGCTCGAAACCAGTCGCGGCGTCACCATCGAGATCAACGACAGCATCCTGTTCTCGCCGGGGCAGGCCGTGCTTCAGCCACAGCTCATCAAGGCCATGCAGTCGGTGGCGGAGGTGCTCGTCGCCGCAGACTTCCCGATCACCATTGAGGGACATACGGACAACGTCCCGATCAAGAATACGCAATTCCCTTCGAACTGGGAACTCTCGGCAGTGCGCGCGACCACGGTACTGCGCCTCTTTGCGGATGCGGGGATTGCTGCTGGACGCCTGACGGCGATCGGCTACGCCGACACCCGGCCGGTGGAGCCCAATCTGCTGGCTGACGGGCGGGCACGCAACCGGCGGGTCAGCATTCTGATCGACTCGGCTATTCCGGAGAAGGGCACCGAGGTCAATCTCCAGGGTCAGGCCGGCGTGCCCGGCGAAGCGCGCGCTGCAGGCGGGGAGGCAGCTGCAGCTTCTCCGCGGTAGACTGGGCTACGCGCTGTCGCTGATGCGGCGACCGCTAGCTGGGGTGTTTTGCCCGTCCGGGCCGTAAAGAGTGAGCGAGGCGTTGCTGCCGAGCAGTGCTTCCAGCGCCTGCGCGTTGTGCTGCATGCGGATCTGGATGAGTTCGCCATTTGCACGATTGACCTCGTGTGCTTGGCCGGCAAGCGACATCAGCAAGTTCCAGGCATCCCGGGCCCGGGTTTCCGAGGGGTGAACTGCCAACCAGGCGTCGATTCCGCGTCGATCCGCTGGCAAGCCGGCGGCGGCGAGCGCCTCGGTGCGCCCACTGCCGAGCGCCGTGATCTGTGCAGCGAGCTCGTTTTTCTGGCGTGCAAGGTCAATGAGTTCATCGACCTCGCCCTTGACCAGCAGGTCCTGTTCGAGTTCGAGGAGAGCGAGAAAACGCTGTACCGCAGTGACTTCGGCTTCGACTGCGTGCACCAACTCGAGGGTTGCTGCGGCCATCCGGCTTCCGGGAATCAGGCTTGCCGCTGAGAATCGACGAGTTCGCTGGCCGAACTGATCAGGCGGTCAGCGATTGCCTCGGGATTGATCGTGAAGCGACCTTCGGCGATCGCCTGCTTGATTTCCGAAACGCGGGCAGCGTCGAAAGACGCGACATCCCCGCTGCCCTGCAATTGCGCGGCAAGCTCACTCAGATGAACCTCTGCGGCAGCGCCAGCCGCCGGTTTGGCGACGGTCGTGCGTGGGCGCGCCTCACCGATCGTGCTGGCAGTGCTGGTTGTGCTTTCGATCTTCACGGTTGTGCCCCTTCAACGTTTGTACTCAATCTCTGTATCGGCATGCAGCAGAGGAACTTTAGCATTTTTTTGCCGCCCGACGGAATGCGCGTCAGTACGTCACCTCAACGATGCCCAGGCCCCGCGCGACACCGCTGACGACCTGTCCGGAAGCCGTGCGAACTTGTGCCACCTGGCCCTCGGAGGCGTTGTTCAAGGCCTTGCCCTCGTTGCTGACGGTGAAGCCGGTACCTGTCGACACCAGTTTGACGCTTTGCCCTTGCTGAACGGACCACGGAGCGATCAGCAGATCGCCCCGCAATGGCTGGCCTGCGGCGACGCTGCTCCGCACTGTCTTGCCTCTCGCCTGTGCCGGGTCGGTCAGGACGCCCGCCGGCAGGGCCCCGAGGTCTCCGCCCTGCATGAGCACGTCGCTGTCGGCGACGATCTGGCCGGCGGTGAGTTGGCGTGCGGTGAGCAGGTAGGTTCCGGCGACCCTGACCTGTACGGGCACATACACGGTCCACGGAGTCGGGCCCAGGCAGCGGATGCCGACGGTCGTCTTTCCCCACAGCCGGCTGCCGACAGGCAGGAACGGCTCGAAGGCGCTGCACGGTCCGCGTTTGGCGAACTGGTCGAGCGGGCCGACGCTGTAACTTACCTTGCCCGGCAAGCCCTGGGTCTGGCTGGTCAGGTACTGATCCAAAGCCACGGCCAGGGATGGTTCGGCAACAGCGCTGTGGGTGACGGCTGCCAGCAGCGCACAGAGCAGGTGCGGGAGTTTGCTCAGGGGGCTGATCCGGTTTCGAGTACTCATCCTCGCATTCTGCCTGATTGCGGTCCCATCGCGAAGACTGCCGGCCCGCTTCGCTCGTTGCAGGCAGCGGCCAGACCGGGGACCTTGGTCGGGCGACGAGCTGGACTGTCGGCCGCCCGGCAAGATTTGCCGGCAATCCGGCAAGTGACGGCCCTGCGCGCTGGCGATTTGCGACCGAAGGCTTGCCGGAAGCTGTTTTCTGGGTGTGGCACGCCAATTGCTTCGGTATCGCACATCCGAACTGCAGGTGAGGTCCCCATGGTCAGCATGCTTGACAGCGCGTTGTCGTTCCAGCAACAGGCGTTGACGCTTCGTGCCCATCGCCAGCAGGTGTTGGCGGCGAACATTGCCAACGCCGATACGCCGAATTACCGGGCGCGGGATTTCGATTTCGCAGCGGCGCTGCAGAATGCGGTCAGCGGCCGGAGTCAGGGCCAATGCGGGCTGACACTTGCCACCACCGCCGCAGGCCATCTGCCGGGTGACGCAGAGTTGGGGCAGATAGCCCTGAAGTATCGTCAGCCTGCGCAAGCCAGTGCCGATGGCAACAGCGTCGAGATGGACGTCGAACGCGCACAGTTCGCTGAGAATGCGTTCTTCTACGAGACGGGAACGACGTTTCTCACCGCGCAGATCCGAACGATGCTGACGGCACTGCAGGGGCAATAGCGGTGAGCATTCTCAACGCCTTTCAGGTCGCCGGCAGCGCTCTGACCGCGCAGTCGCTGCGCCTCAACGCGGTGGCCAGCAATCTTGCGAACGCCGACAGCGTGGTCGGTTCAGACGGCAAGCCGTATCGCGCCAAGCAGGTGGTGTTTGTCGCCACCCCGATGGGCAGTCCTGCCGCAGAAGGCGTACGGGTCAAGCAGGTCGTTGAGGACAGTAGTCCGGGGCGGCGGGTGTATGACCCGCGCAACCCGGCGGCCGACGACCGAGGGTACGTGACGATGCCCAACGTCAATGTGGTGGACGAGATGACCAACATGATCTCGGCCTCTCGTTCGTACCAGACCAACGTCGAAGTGATGAACACCGCCAAGCAACTGCTGCTCAAGACGCTGACGCTTGGCCAGTAGGCATACTCAAGGAGCGACTCATGGCAACCGTAGGAGCAACCTCTTCAGCCAGCGACGTTTTCGCCTTGCTCAACAGCAAATCTGGCGCGAGCGACGCGATGTCGACCAGTGAGGAAGTGCAGAACCGCTTCCTCAAGCTACTGGTGACACAGCTCAAGAATCAGGATCCACTCAACCCGCTGGATAACGCCGCAGTCACCAGCCAGATCTCGCAGATCAGTACCGTGACCGGAATCGAGAAACTGAACACGACGCTCGAGACTTTGCTCAACACCTTCAACGACGGGCAGTCGATGCAGGCGGCGGGGCTGCTCGGCAAGAGCGTCCTCGTGGCAGGTTCGCAGCTCGCTTTGACTGGCGGCAGGGCGAGCGGCGGTGTGAATCTCGGCGGGCCCGCCGACAGTGTCAAGCTGTCGATCATGGATGCGGCGGGCAGGGTAGTGCAGAGTCAGGAACTGGGCGGGCATGAGGCGGGCAACTTCAGTTTCGTCTGGGATGGCAAGAGCGATTCCGGCGCGGCGGTGCCTGACGGCAAGTACAGTTTCGTGGTCAACGCCGTGCGCGGTGGTGACAAGGTGCCGGCCGAGACACTTCAGGTTGGCACGGTTTCTGCTTTGGTAAGAGACAAGAATCAGTTCCAGCTTGACCTCGGTGTGCTGGGTAGAGTGGATTTCGACAAGGTGCAGCAGATTCTCTAGGGATAGGGGCAGGCATGAGTTTCCAACAGGGTTTGAGCGGCCTCAGCGCCGCGGCGACGGCGCTGAACGTGATCGGCAACAATGTGGCCAACGCCAGCACGGTCGGTTTCAAGGGCGCGAACGCGCATTTTGCGGATGTCTTCGCGTCTTCGCTGGGTATCGTCGGTGCCTCCCAGGTCGGGATCGGCGTGGGCGTTTCGTCGATCCAGCAGCAGTTCACCCAGGGTAACCTGACGACAACCAACAATGGCCTCGATCTGGCACTCAACGGCGGCGGTTTCTTTCGCATGAGCGACGATGGGGCCATCACGTATACCCGCAACGGTCAGTTTCACATTGACAAAGAGGGGTACGTGATCAACGACCTCAACCTTCGCCTGACTGGATACCCAGCCGATGCGCTGGGAGCCATCTCACCTTCCAGTCCCGTGGAACTGCAACTGTCTGCCAATCAGATTCCCCCGCGGGCGACGAGCGATCCGCTGTCGGGAAACCTCACGGCGGTGCTCAATCTCGACTCTCGGGACAAGGTTCCGCCGATTACGCCGTTCAACTTCGCCAATCCTGACACGTACAATTTCTCCACCGCCACCTCGGTGTACGACACGCTGGGCGTTGCCCACAACCTGACGACTTTCTACATCCTCAATGCGCCTACCGACCCGCCGGGTGGGGAATGGACGGTCTGGGCAACACTTGATGGAGCGGATCCCCAGGTACTGCCTGGCGGGAATCTGATCTTCGATACCTCGGGTGCACTGACGGCGGCGTCAGCCAAGCAGACGCTACCAACCTGGGCCCTGACCAGTGGGGCGGTGACGCCGTGGTCGCCAGGGCTTCTCGACTATACGGGAACAACACAGTACGGCAGCGAGTCGAGCGTCGACCGCCTGACGCAGGGAGGTTACAGCGCGGGCAGCCTCACGGGAATGGGTGTCGGCAGCGACGGTATCATTCAGGGGCGTTACAGCAATGGCCAGACGCGCAACCTCGGGCAGGTGGTTCTCGCCACGTTTGCCGATCCGAATGGCCTGAAGAATCTCGGCAACAATCAGTGGAGTTCGTCGTCGGCATCGGGTCCTGAACTGGTCGCCGCGCCGGGGTCAGGAAGCCGGGGTGTCATCCAGTCCTCCGCGATTGAGGATTCGAACGTCGACCTGACCAAGGAACTCGTCGACATGATTACCGCTCAGCGCAATTATCAGGCCAACGCCCAGACGATCAAGACCCAGGATCAGGTCTTGCAGACCCTGGTCAACCTGCGCTAGTTGGTGTGGCCGATTGAGAGGCGCCTGGAGGCCGTATGGATCGCCTGATCTACACTGCCATGAGCGGCGCCAAACAGGGCCTGCTCCTGCAGGCCGGCGTGGCGCAGAACCTGGCCAATGCCACGACCGTCGGTTACCGCGCGATGGAAAACAGGTTTCGCGCCGTGCCGATCCTCGGCTCCGGGCTGGCGACACGAGCCTTTGCCGTCGACGCGTCGGTGGCCAACGTCTTTCAGGAGGGCGCGCTGACGAGCACGGGCAGACCGCTCGACGTGGCGGTCCGCGGACAGGGCTGGATCGCCGTGCAGGGGCCGGACGGTCGCGAGGCGTACACACGTGCCGGCAACCTCAAGGCCGATGCGAATGGTGTGCTGCAGACCAGTTCCGGCCTTGACGTGCTGGGTGAGGGTGGGCCAATTGCGCTGCCGCCCGACAACAATATCGCGATCGCTGCAGATGGGACGGTCTCGGCGATTCCGCGCCTCGGGGCGGGAGCAATCAACAACGTCAATGTCGTCGGCAGGATCAAGCTGGTCAATCCGCCGGAAAGCGATCTGGTACGTGGGGACGACGGACTGTTCCGCACCCGAGACGGTGTGCCGGCCGTCGCCGACGAGACCGTCACGCTGGCTCCGGAAGCCCTCGAGGGGAGCAACGTCAATTCGGTGGACGCGATGGTCCGCATGATCAGTCTGGCGCGCCAGTTCGAAATGCAGATCAAGATGCTGCAGACGGCCGATGGTAACGCACGCGCAGCTACCCAACTGTTGACGATGAACCGCTGATGGAGACGATAACCGCATGATCCGCTCGCTATGGACGGCCAGTACCGGTCTCACCGCGCAACAGGTGCAGATTGACATCATTGCCAATAATCTGGCCAACGTCAGCACCAACGGCTTCAAGCAGGCGCGCGGCATCTTCGCCGATCTCCTCTATCAGACCTTGCGCCAGCCGGGAGCCCAGTCGTCGCAGACGACGCAGATCCCGGATGGTCTGCAGATCGGCCTCGGGGTGACGCCGGTGTCTACGGGGCGCATCTTCACGCAGGGCTCGCTGCAGCAGACTGGCAACGCTCTCGACATGGCCATCGACGGTGCGGGTTTCTTTCAGGTGCTGCTGCCGGACGGGACGACCGCCTATACGCGCGATGGGTCATTCCAGAAGGACAACCAGGGGCAGATCGTCACCGCCAATGGCTATCCCCTGCAGCCGGCGATCACCATTCCTGCGCAAGCTTTGACGGTGACCGTGGCAACCGATGGCGTCGTCAGCATCACACTGCCGACGACGACGGCACCGGTACAGATCGGGACCATACAGGTGGCCACCTTCGTCAACAACGGTGGGCTGCAGAGCGTCGGCGAGAACCTCTATCTGGAGACCGCGTCAAGTGGCACGGCGACCCCGAACACCCCCGGAACGAATGGTTCCGGCGTCGTCGTGCAGAACTACGTCGAGGCCTCCAACGTCAATGTGGCGCAGGAGTTGGTGCTGATGATCCAGACGCAGCGTGCCTACGAGCTCAACGCCAAGGTGGTCAGCACCTCGGACCAGATGCTGGCGCGTCTGACCCAACTATAAGGGGCCGATGATGCGTCGCCGTTCAATCCTCGGCAAGCTGCTGCTGCCTGCACTGCTCCTCTTGGCGGCATGTACGACCGTGCCACCCACCAACGTGCATCAGCCGATGACCGCGCGGCCCCAGTACCGGCCCGAGACACTGGCCGCCAGTCTCGCCGCGACCGGCAGCATCTACCAGGCTGGCGCCTCGCGGACCCTCTTCGAAGACCGACGGGCGCGTTACGTGGGCGATACGATCACGGTGACGATTACCGAGAACACCTCGGCGGCGACCAAGTCCAACACCGCCGTCAGCAAGACCGGCAGCATCAGTGCCGCGGCCGGACCGATCGTTGGTTTCCCCGGCAAGTCGTTCCAGGGTGGAGAACTGAAGGCCAACAGCAGCAACGTCGCCAGTGGCAAGGGCGATGCGGCCGCCAATAATGTGTTTACCGGCACGATCACGGTGACCGTGATCGAGGTGCTGCCCAACGGCAATCTGCTCGTTTCCGGCGAGAAACAAGTGGCGATTGGTCACGGGCAGGAATACATCCGCTTGTCGGGCGTTGTCAATCCCTACTTTGTCAACGCTGCCAACACGGTGGCCTCGTCGCAGATCGCGGATGCCCGTATCGAGTACAAGGAAAGCGGTACCATCAGCGAAGCGCAGGTGATGGGCTGGCTGGCGCGCTTCTTCCTTACCTTCCTGCCTTTTTGAGGAGAACGGCACGTGCCACAGATCATCAACGGTCAGGCTGTCGCGGGACTTCGGCGAGCGGCCGGGCGTCCCGGTCTGATCCTCGCCCTGATCCTCGCCCTGATGAGCGCTTCGGCGTGGGCCGAACGGATCAAGGATCTGGCTTCCGTGCAGGGGGTCCGCAACAACCAGCTGGTCGGCTATGGCCTCGTCTTTGGTCTCGATGGTACCGGCGACCAGACGACCCAGACGCCGTTTACCCAGCAGAGCATCATCAACATGCTGGCCCAGCTTGGCACGACGCTGGCGACGACCCAGTCCCTGCAGCTCAAGAACGTGGCGGCGGTGATGGTGACGGCCAGCCTGCCGCCCTTCGCCAGAATCGGGCAGCAGATCGACGTCACCGTCTCGTCGATGGGCAACGCGAAGAGTCTGCGCGGCGGCACACTGGTGATGACACCGCTGAAAGGCGCCGACGGCCAGATCTACGCGCAGGCGCAGGGCAGCCTGCTGGTTGGCGGCGCTGGTGCTTCTGGAGCGGGCAGCAAGGTCGCGATCAATCATCTTTCCGCAGGCCGCGTGATCGGAGGTGCCACTGTAGAGCGCGAAGTGCCGACCGCGCTGGGTCAGGGTCCCTTCATCCACTACGAGATGGCGACAACCGACTTCGGTACGACCCAGCGGGTAGTCGACGTGATCAACCGCGAGATGGGTCCGGGAACGGCACAGGCCGTCGACGGGCGGGTGGTTCGAGTTGTCGCGCCTGAGGAGAACGATCGCCGCGTCGCCTTCCTGGGGCGGCTCGAAAACCTGGACGTGCTCCCGGCCAAGTCCGTCGCCAAGGTGATCATCAATCCGCGTACGGGTTCGGTGGTCATGAACCAGACGGTGACGATCGAGTCCTGTGCAGTTGCACATGGCAATCTGTCGGTGGTGGTCAACACCGAGCAGAAGGTGAGCCAACCGAATCCGCTGGCTGGCGGACAGACGGTGACCACGACGCAGAGCGAGATCGACATCAAGCAGGGGGGTGGATCGCTACTCCAGTTGAAGGCCGGGGTCAAGCTCTCCGACGTGGTCAAGGCCATCAATGCATTGGGTGCCGGACCGCAGGATTTGCTCTCCATCCTGCAATCGATGAAGGCCGCCGGCGCTCTGCGCGCAGACCTCGAGATCATCTGAGCCAGCGGCCCCCAACAGCGCGAGGCAGCCCATGAAATCCACCGACGCCGTCAACAATCGCCTGGTTCTCGATCCGGCCGCCGCCGCGGATCTGCGCGTCAAGCTTCGACAAGATCCACAAGCCGGCCTCAAGCAGGCGGCGCAGCAGTTCGAAGGCATGCTGCTGCACTTGATGCTGAAGAGCATGCGAGACGCAACGCCGAGCGATGGTCTCCTGGACAGTCAGGAGAGCCGTTTCTTCACCACCATAGGCGATCAGCAACTGGCGCAGAATCTCGCCGTGCAGGCCCCGCTGGGCTTTGCCAAGCTGATCGAGAAGCAGATGGCGGCACAGATCAGCCCTGGTAGCGAACTCGCCGGGAATGCGTCACTGGACAGCTTGCGGCAGTCGCTGCTGACGCGTTACGCGGCGCCTGCCGTCTCCGGTCCGGCGCGACCCGGCGGTCAGCGCGTGCTTGCCGAGCCGGCGGTGAACCAGGCGGCACCAACGGGCGGGGCCGCGAACACGGCCGCCCCCTTGCCCGGCGCGCGGGCCTTCGTCGACCGTGTCTGGCCGCACGCCGTCGAGGCGGCAGCGATGACCGGTGTGCCGCCACATTTCCTGGTCGCCCACTCGGCCCTCGAGAGTGGCTGGGGAAAACGGGAGATCAGGACGGCTGATGGTTCGCCCAGCTACAATCTGTTTGGCATCAAGGCCGGGCGTGGCTGGTCGGGACCGACTGCCGAGGTGCAGACTACCGAGTTCGTCAATGGAGTGGCGCAAAGCGAACGCGCGAAATTCCGTGTCTATGGCTCCTACGCCGAGGCGTTTCGCGACTATGCGACGCTTCTCAGCAGCAAACCACGTTTCTCCGGCGTCATCGGCCAGCAGGATGGCCTGCAATTCGCGCGCTCGCTGCAGCAGGCAGGCTACGCCACTGACCCGATGTACGCCGACAAGCTGGTTCGCATCATTGGCGGACCAACGCTGCGGCAGGCGCTGGCCGTGGTTTGATGCGCGCCCGCCGCAGCGACTAAAGATCTGCGCCGAGCGACCGTTTACCGATTAATCGCAAAGGATCTCAGCCATGGGCACAGGAATGATCGGTAGCAGTCTCACTGGCATCAACGCTGCTCAGCTCGGCCTGCAAACCACCGAGCACAATATCGCCAACGCCAGTACCCCCGGGTTTTCTCGCCAGCGGACCGTGCAGGCGAGCAACCCCGGGGTGCAGTCGGGTGCCGGCTTCATTGGGCAGGGCACCCATGTGGCGACGATCGAACGAATGTACAGCCGCTTTCTCAGCGACCAGGTCAACCGCTCGCAAGCGAGCGCGAGCGAACTTGCCAGCTACTCGGCGCAAATCGCGCAAATCGACAACATGCTGGCTGACACGAGTACCGGCCTGTCACCGGCCTTGCAGGGTTTCTTCAAGGGCGTGCAGCAGGTGGCGGCCAATCCCACAGACCTGCCGAGCCGGCAGGCGATGATCTCCAGCGCGCAGGCGCTGAGCGGCCGCTACCAGGCGCTTGGCGTTCAACTGGCGCAGATGTACGACGGCGTCGACGCCGAAGTCGCCGCGAGCGTCACGGCGATCAACTCGTACGCCGAGCAGATAGCCTCGCTGAACGAGAGGATCGGGGTTGCCGCGGCGTCGACCGGGCAACCGCCGAACGATCTGCTGGATACTCGCGATCGCCTGGTACTCGATCTCAACAAGTTGGTGAAGGCGACGACGACGGTCAGCAGCGATGGCAACCTCAATGTCTTCATTGGCAGCGGCCAGCAACTGGTCGTCGGCTCCCAGTTCACCGCGTTGACGACCACACCATCGGCCAGTGACCGGTCCCGACTGGTGGTGGCGCTGAAAACCGCGATCGGCGTTCAGGAGATGCCCGAGCGTCTGATCAACGGCGGCAGTCTGGGCGGTCTGCTGGCGTTTCGCAGGGAATCGCTGGACAAGGTGAGCAACGAACTGGGGCGGAACGCGGCGTCCCTGGCCTTGACCTTCAACGCGCAGAGCGCTCTCGGTCAGGATCTCCTCGGTCAATCACAGCTGTCGTCTTCGCCAAGCAGCTTCACGCCGGCCTTTTTTTCGCTTCCCGCGCCGACAGTATTTGCGAATGCCACCAATCCGGCGGGCAGTCCGACGCTTACTGCTGCCTTCGTCGACCCGCCGCCTTACAGCGGCAACTTCTACACCGATCTCGGCAGCAGCGACTATCGCCTGAGCGGTGATGCCGCCGGCGTCACGCTGACCCGCCTGTCCGACAACAAGGTGTGGGCGGGGGCAGACCTGGCGGCGATCAATGCCGCCCTGGTGACCGACCCGCAGGGCTTCACACTGACAGCCTCGCTGGGTGACCTGACGGGCTCGAGCTACCTCATCCAGCCCACCCGTAACGCTGCGCTCAACATTTCGGTGAATCCGGCGGTGGTCGCCGACGCACGTCTGATTGCGGCCGGCGGGCCCGTCCGCACGTCCGTGGGAAAGGGAAACAGTGGCGCGGCGGTGATTTCGGCAGGCAGTGTCGGCCCCGGCTATCCTGGCGCCGTGCCGCTTGCCACGGGGCCGATCACGCTGCGCTTCCAGGACGGCAAGCTGCTCGACTTTCCGGCAGGTGCGCAGGTCTCCATCAATGGCGGCGTTCCCGCGGCCGTTCCGGTGGCTGGTCTGGACTACCGGAGCGGCGACAGCATCACGCTGGTCGACCCGGCGGTGGTGAGCACCCCTCCCGCTGGGTTCAGTTTCACGATCAGCGGTCTGCCCAACAATGGCGACACCTTCGTGATCTCGCGCAACACCGGTGGCACGGCGGACTCGCGCAATGCGCTGGCCCTCGGTCAGTTGCAGGTGCAGAACACGATGTCGGGCAAGACAGCGACTTACCAGGATGCCTACGCGCAGTTGGTCAGCCAGACCGGCAGCAAGACGCGCCAGATCCAGGTCAGTGGCGAGGCGCAACAGGCGCTGCTTGAACAGGCCCAAGCGAGCCGGGACTCGCTCTCGGCGGTCAATCTCGACGAGGAAGCGGCCAATCTGATTCGCTATCAGCAGGCCTATCAAGCGTCGGCCAAGGCTCTGCAGATTGGCGCCAATCTGTTCGAAACCATCCTGCAGCTCGGTTCCTGAGGAGCAAGCCATGCGTATCAGCACGAATCAAATCTACAGCGCTGGCGTGCGCAGCATTCAGCGGAACCAGGAGCAACTCGCCAAGCTGCAGAACCAGATTTCGAGTGACCGCCGGATGCTGACTCCAGCGGATGATCCCGTGGCTTCTGCGCGGGCGCTGACCATAACGCAGGCCAAGGGGCTGACCGCCCAGTACGTGGAGAATCAGCGTGACGCGAGCGATCGCCTCGGTCTGGTGGACAGCCAGCTCACCTCCTTGACGGACCTGCTGCAGAGCGCACGCAGCCGGGTCGTTCAGGCGAGCAATACGATCCTCGGCGATAGCGATCGCCAGGCAATTGCTGCCGAACTCGCGGCACGCTTTGACGAGATGCTGGGTATCGCCAATAGTCGGAATGCTCAAGGCGATTACCTGTTCGCCGGCTACCAGAGCGAGACGACGCCGTTTGCGCGCAGCGCCGCCGTGTCGCCGGCGTCGTCTTCGATCAGCTATTTCGGTGACGACGGCCAGCAACTCCTGCAGGTGGCTACGTCTCAGCAGATGGCGACGAGCGTCGCTGGTAGCGAGCTGTTCATGAACGTTCCGGAAGGCAACGGTACCTTCGCGATGACGGCCGGCCGCACCGTCACGGGTTCTCCCAACCTAGGCTCGGGGCTGATGGACTCGGGCTCAGTGCTCGACCAGGCGATGTGGCGGAACGCCTTGAACACCTTTCCCTGGCAGGGCACCGAGAGTCGTGGGCTGCAGATTCAGTTTTCGTCGGTCGCGGGCGTCAGCCAGTACCAGCTGTTCGATACCTCGACCCCGGCGCCCCCGGCAGCCGCCTTGCCTCCCATAGCCGTTAGTGACCCGCAACCCTTCACTCCCGGTATGGCCGTGCGCCTGGCCACGACGGCTCCGCCGGCGGCGGTGGCGACCGATTTTGGCGCTCAGGTCGTCATCAGCGGTTCGCCCGCCGATGACGATGCCTTCACGATCAAGCCCAGTATCAACAAGAGCGTCTTTCAGACCATGCAGGAGATCATCGATCTGCTGCAGGCGCCGCTGGCTTCGAGCACGGCGAGGACGGCCTTCTCCGGAGACCTAGCGGCGCACTTGACCAATCTCGACCAGGCGCTTGGCAATGTGAGCCGCGTGCAGTCCAGCGTCGGCGCCCGCCTGCAGGAACTGGAAGCACTGAGCAGCAACGCGTCGGCCGTGGACATTCAATACCAGCAGACGCTGTCGGATCTCCAGGACCTCGACTATGCGCAGGCGATCTCGGACTTCACCCGCCAGCAGGTCGCGCTTGAAGCGGCGCAGAAGTCGTTTGTCGCGATCAGCGGCCTGAGTCTGTTCAAGTACATCTGATCCACGGGAGGGAATGGCATGCGCGTCCTGGCGGCTTCTTGGGCTGCACTCTTGCTGGCCGCCTGTGGCACGATCGACTGGAACCCGCCGCCGCGTGTCGACACCAGCCGGCCTGACTACGCGTATGCCCAGTCGCCAAGTCCAACCGTCAGTGTGGAGCCAGCCAAGGCCGTCGCCCTCGTCGGCGCGGTGGGCTACGCGGTCAACCAGTATTCGGGGGGGGCCAACCTGGGGCTGGCCGCTGCCGCCGTGGTCGCCGCCTATGTGATCTACGATCCGCTGGCGCCCAACTGGACCATTGAGGAAAGGATCGTCGACGGCACGACCTACATGCTCTCGATGCGTGCAAAGAGCTTTCGCATCGGCGGCGATGGCGAGTCGGGGTTGATCCTGCGGCGGCGAGCGCTGCAGCTGCAGCGCGAACGCGGGTTTCCGGGCTTCCGGATTCTCGACTACGCAGAGGGGATCGAATCGAGCACGCCGTTTACCCATCGTTACGCCGAAGGAACGATCCAGCTCGTCCGCGCGGATCCCGGCAGGACGCCCTAAGGGGTGACGACCGCAAAATGGCCGAGCATTGACTGCAGCCCATTCTCGAACAGCTCCTGCAGGGGCGTTCCCATATACGACAGGCCGAAGAGCAGCGCGGCAAAGCCGAGGGCGATGGTCAGCGGAAAACCGATGGCCATCAGGTTGAGTTGTGGCGCCGCGCGGCTCAGGATAGCCAGCGCAAGGTTGCTGATCATCAAGGCGACGATGATCGGCAGGACGAGGAAGAGTCCTGCCGAAAAGACGATCGCCGCGGAGTTGGCCAGACTCGACCAGGTGGTGGCGCCCAGCCTTGGTCCGCCGATGGGGATCACAGAAAAGCTGTGTGTCAGGGTGGCGATCACCATCAGGTGGCCGTTGATGGCCATGAACACGAGCAGGGCCAGCAGACCCATGAATTCCGAAACGACGGCTGTCTGACCGGCGGTTTGCGGGTCATAGGCGCTGGCGAAGCCGAGACCCATCTCCAGGCTGACGATGTTGCCGGCCATGTCCACCGCACTGAAGACGAGACGCATGGCGAAGCCCATGGCCGTGCCGATGATCAGTTCCTGCGCGAGGATCAGCATGCCTGCGCCCGACGCCGGGTCGAGCGCAGGCATAAGCGGCAGTACGGGGGCAATCCCAATGGTGATGGCCAGGCCGAGCGCCAGGCGGACGCGCGCTGGCAGGGCTGGGTTGTTGAATGGCGGCGCGGCGGCGAGCAGGGCGAGGACGCGTGCCAGAGGGAAGAAAAAGGCCACTACCCAGGCGTTGATCTCGGCCGTGGTCAGGCTGATCATTCGCCAGTCAGCCGATGAGCAGCGGAATGCTCTCGAACAGCCGGCGAACGTACTCGACCATCAGCTGCAGCATCCACGGGCCGGCGAGCAGAAGGATCAGGAACATTCCGACCAGTTTGGGAACGAACGCAAGCGTCTGCTCGTTGATCTGTGTTGCCGCCTGGAAGACGCTCACGATGAGGCCGATGACCAGGGCGGCCAGCAGCAACGGCGCTGACAGCAGGAGGGTCATCTCGACCGCTTGCCGTCCAATATCCATGACCAGTTCAGGCGTCATGAGCCGAAACTCGCGACCAGCGACCCGAGCAGCAGATGCCAGCCGTCGACGAGGACGAACAGCATCAGCTTGAACGGCAGCGCCACCATTACCGGCGACATCATCATCATGCCCATCGACATCAGCACGCTGGCCACCACCATGTCGACGATCAGGAAAGGAATGAAGATGATGAAGCCGATCTGAAAGGCCGTCTTCAACTCGCTGGTCACAAATGCCGGGATCAGTAGACGCATCGGAATGTCGTCGGTCGACTGAAAGCGGGGGGCGTTGGTCATGCGGGCAAACAGGGCGATGTCGGCCTCACGCGTCTGCTTGAGCATGAACTTGCGCAGCGGCACGGCGCCGCGTTCAATGGCCTGGAGGTAAGTGATCCGGTTCTCCGACAGCGGCAGGTAGGCCTCCGTGTACACGGTGTCGAGCACCGGCGACATGATGAAGAAGGTCAGGAACAGCGACAGGCCAAGCAGCACCTGATTGGGCGGCGAGGTTTGCGTACCCAGCGCGTGGCGCAGCAAGGAGAGCACGATGATGATGCGCGTGAAGCTGGTCATCATCAACAGCGCCGCGGGGATGAAGGTGAGTGCCGTCAGTGTCAGCAGCGTCTGGATCGACAGCGTGTAGGTCTGGCTGCCACCGACACCCGGCGTGCTGGTCACCATCGGCAGCCCGCCAGCCTGTGCCCAGGCAGCCAGCGGCGACAGCAGTCCGAGCAGGAACAGCCAGCCGAAGGACCTAGCCGCCTTCACTCTTGCGCTCGACAATCTGCTTCAGCCACTGCGCGAAAAGTCTGTCACCCTCGCCGGTGGCTTTGAGTTCGCCCTTCGGCAGCGTATGCAGGGTACGGATCTGGCCGGGAACAAGTCCGACGATCAGCCAGGTGTCGCCCACTTCGACGAGAACTATGCGCTCGCGCGCCCCGAGCATCAGGCCGCCGACTACCCGCAGAGGTCCGTGGCTGCCAAAGCCCCGGCCGCCATTGAGCTTGCGCAGAAGGTAAGCAGCCAGAAAGAGGACGCCGATGACCACGGCCAGGCCGAGTACTGTTTGCAGCATGGTCGTTGCCGAAACGCCGGGCAATTCGGCGGCGGTCGTTTGGGCCACGGCGCGGCCCGAAAGAAGGGCGACGAGGATCTGCACGCCGAGCGTACCCGTGGAGCTGATTGATTTGAGGTGTCGAATCAAGATCGTCCGCCAACCGTTGGTACCGCTCGCTATCTTAAACCGAAAACCGCGGCTGAACGCTGCTTTCGCTGCGCAATGGCCGCTCACCACCCGGTCACGGGCCGACCCTCGGCCGGATCGCCGGACGGGGCGTCAGAGAAGCTCAGTGTCCGATCTTGCGGGCCCGTTCGGCCGGGGTAACGATGTCGGTCAGACGGATGCCGAACTTGTCGTTGACGACCACGACCTCGCCTTGCGCGATCAAGGTGCCATTGACGAACACGTTCAGTGGTTCGCCTGCCATCGCGTCAAGCTCGACGACCGAGCCATGGGCGAGCTGCAGGAGGTTCTTGATCGTTATCCGCGTGCGCCCGAGTTCGACCGCGAGCTGGACGGGAATGTCCAGGATCATGTCGAGTTCGTTCATCAGCGAGCCGCTGTTTCCCTGTTCGCCGAAGCTGGGGAAGATGTTGGCTGGCTGCGCGTTGGCTGCCGGTGCGGCGTCAGCCAGAGCCTGCTCGGCCATCGCCGCGGCCCAGTCGTCTTCGGCCGCACCGTCGTCTGCGGCAGGACTTCCGTAATCGTCTGGTTGTTTAGCCATTGCTTTCTCCCTGAGGAGTCTCCTGGTTCTCGATGGTCATGAAGTGATCGATCTTGATCGCGTACTGCCCGCCCTGCTGCCCGTAACGGCATTCCATCAGGGGCACATCGTCGACCTGGGCGATCACTTTCTCGGGAATGTCGATGGGAACGATGTCGCCGACCTTCATTTCGAGAATCTGACGAAGGCTGACGGTCGCTGTCGCGAGTCTCGCCGTGATCTCGACTTCAGCGTTCGTCAACTGTTTGCGCAGCATGATGACCCAGCGCCGGTCGGTCGACAGCTGGTCACTCTGCATCGTGCTGAATAGCAGGTCACGGATTGGTTCGATCATCGAGTACGGAAAGCAGATGTGCAGATCGGCAGTCGAGCCGCCGAACTCGATCGAGAAGGTCGTCGCGACGACGATCTCAGAGGGGGTCGCGATATTGGCAAACTGCGAGTTCATTTCGGAGCGCACGTACTCGAAGGTCAGGTCGTACACCGGCTTCCACGAGCGCGAGTATTCGGTGAACACCACCCCCAGCAACCCCTTGATGATGCGCTGTTCCGTAGCCGTGAAATCGCGACCCTCGACGCGCGTGTGGAAGCGGCCATCACCGCCAAACATGTTGTCGACGACGAGAAAGACCAGGCTCGGATCAAAGACGAACAGGGCCGTGCCGCGCAGCGGCTTGGCGTTGATGAGGTTGAGGTTGGTCGGTACCACGAGGTTGCGGGTAAACTCACTGTATTTCTGGACCCGGATCGAGCCCACCGAGATCTCGGTACTGCGATGCATGTAGTTGAACAGGCCGATGCGTAGGTAGCGGGCGAAGCGCTCATTGACGAGCTCGAGCGTCGGCATGCGCCCGCGGACGATCCGTTCCTGGGTTCCCAAGTCATACGGGCGCGGGCCATCGTCACCCTCGTCGGCCGCCTCGGGCTCGCTCGCCTCGCCGCTGACGCCCTTGAGCAGGGCGTCGACTTCATCCTGAGAGAGGAAATCGGCGCTCATCGACGCTCACTGAATGATGAACGATGTGAACAGAACCTCCTTGATGGGTCCGTCACGCTTCTTCCCCTTGCTGGCGGGCTCGATAATGCCGTTGATCTGTTCCTTGATCTCCTGCGCCAGGAGCTCCTTGCCTTCCTTGGAGATCAGTTGCGACGCCTTCTTGCTGGACAGCAGCAGGGTCAGGTCGTTGCGCAGCTTGGGGGTATACATCTTCAGGTGGTCGGCGACCTGGGCATCTTCGACCTCGAGTGACATAACGAGCTGCAGAAACTGGTCGCCGTTGTCAGGTACGAGGTTGACGGTGAATGCATCGAGGGCAACATAGATTGGCACTTCCCGATCAACCTTCTTCTTCTTGACCGGCTTGGCCTTTTCGACTGCGACTTCGCCGTCGTCATCCTGTTCCGGAGCGTGGCGCAACAGCAGGAAGGCAGTGACCGCGCCAAGGCCGAGAACGACCACCACCACGGCGATGATGATGATCAGCAGCTTCTTGCTGTTCTTCGCGGGTGCCGTTTCCACGCCTTCAGTTGCCGGCTTTGCATCCTTGGCCATTACGCGCTTCTCTCCCTGGTTTTTTCAGTCCGCCGCTGGTCTCGGCTCCGGGATCAGCTTGTCGTACCCAAGCCAGACGACAGGGGGCTAGGCGAAGGTGTCCACCAGCGAGCTGCCATGGCGCGTGATGGCGGCCGCCCCCGGAATGCCGCCAGCCGATCCGCCGCCAAGTATAGCCTTATCAGCCAGGATGCGGGGTCGTTGCGACGTGTCCTGCTGCCCGTCGGAGTGCTGCCGGAAGGATTCGCCGCCGACGCTGACCTGTCCCAGATCGATCCCCGCGCCGGCGAACATCTCGCGCAGTCTCGGCACGGCGGTTTCGATGGCGCCACGAACGTCCGGGTTCGGCGAAGCGAAGTGCGCGTTGGCGCCGTTCTTGTCCATGTGGATGGTGATCTCTATCGAGCCCAGTTGCGGCGGATTGAGAGTCAGTTGCGCGCCCTGCTTGTCGTTGCTGACGAACCACAAGAGCTTCTGGCCGAGATCGGTGGCCCAGGACCGGTCGTGTAGCGGCTTTTCGAGGGCTGGCACGCCCTGCAGGCGCGGAAGGCCGTGCAGGCTCGGCGGCGGCTGGACGTTGTTGCCGAAGAGGCCATCGCTGACTGTCGTCTCATCCAGAGCAGCGGTTACCTGCACCGCCGGCGTGGTGGCGACCTTGTCTGTCGATGCCGCCAGTTCCGGGAGCTGCGCGGTAGAGGCCGAAGCCCATGCAGTGGCGGCAAAATCTGCCGGTCGGCCGCCGCTTGCCTCCGTCGCCGGTGGTGGCGCGGCCGCGTCCTTGCCGGTCGCGGCCGGCACACCCCCAGGCGGTGGCAGCTGCGCTCCCGGCCCCGCTGCGGCGGGTATCCCCGCGCGGGTCTGTTCTGACAGCGTCGCTGCGACGCCCTCACTGGCATCAATGCGGGTCGGCTGCGGCGGCAGTGTCACGCCGAGTGCCGCCAGAAGTGCTGGATCGGTGGTTCCCAGGCCGGCGTCTGCTGAAGCCGGTTCGCCGTCATCCGGCGTCTCGCCGGTGGGGGACGTTCCGGTGCCGGCAAGCGGCAGACGCAGCAGAAGGCTGTCGACCTCCAGGCGATTGCCTTCCTGGCTGGCTGGCGATGGAACTTCTGCCACACTGAGCGGCAGCCCCAGCAGAATGCTGGCAAAGTCTCCGCCGACGCGCGCGCCGGCCGGCGCCGATGTTTCCCGTATTGTCGCCTCGCCGGGCGTCGCCGCGATCGGTGCCCGGGCGAGCGTTGGCACGATGGCAATGCTCATGATCGATCCTTTCTGCGGATGCAGGTGCAGCCAAGATCAAAGCAATTATCGCGCCAGATGAGGATCAGAGCCCTTGCTCGTGGTCCTTGGCGCGGGTGGCAAACTCATCCTGCGCCTTCTGCTCCTGTCGGAGTTCGCTCCTCACCTCACTGGCGCGATGCCGGTCGGCCAGCGCGTCGAAGGCTTTCAGTCGCGTCCGCTGCTGTTGCCAGGCTGTCTGACCGGCGGCCGTACAACCCTGTTGTACAAGGACGCTCTGCCGCTGCTGGTCGATGGCCTGGTCGAGACGATTCATGAACTCCTGGTAGTTCCGCCACTCGGGCTGTCCCAGGCCATCTTGCGCTGCCTGTCGGAAGCGGATCGAGTACTCATCGCGATACTGTTGCAGCATGAGGAGCTTGTTCTGCGCATCGCGCTCGGCAGCAATCAGGCGCGCGAGGCGTTGCGTCGCCTCGTCCGAGCGACTCTGCATCAGTTCGAGTACGGTTTGCAGGGAGAACGGTCTGGCCACGGCGAACTCGCCTAGTCCGGGTTCATGAGACGGGTTGTCATTCTAGCGCGCCCAGCGTCAGGCAGCGACGCCAAACAGTGCCTGCAACTCACGCAGACTGCTGGCGAAGTCCGCGGGTTGGGCCAGACTCTGCTGCAGGAATGACTCGAAGCGCGGATAGATGGCTATCGCCTGGTCGAGTTGTGGGTCGGACCCCGCGGCATAGGCGCCGACGCTGATCAGATCGCGTGAGCGCTGGTAGCGCGAAAACAGTCGCTTGAAATTTCGAATCTGTTCCAGATGACCGGGGCTGACCAGGTTGACCATGGCCCGTGAAATCGATTGCTCGATGTCGATTGCCGGGTAGTGGCCGGCATCGGCCAGGGTTCGCGACAGTACGATGTGTCCGTCAAGGATCGCTCGCGCGGCATCGGCGATCGGATCCTGCTGGTCGTCGCCTTCGGCGAGAACGGTATAGAAGCCGGTGATCGAGCCGCCGCCGTCGGCGCCATTGCCCGCCCGCTCCACCAATTGCGGCAGGCGCGCGAAAACCGATGGGGGGTAGCCGCGGGTGACCGGCGGCTCGCCGATGGCGAGCGCTATCTCGCGTTGCGCCATGGCGTAGCGCGTCAGCGAATCCATGATCAGCAGGACATGCCGGCCCCGGTCACGGAAATACTCGGCAATGCACGTCGCATAGGCCGCACCCTGCAGCCGCATCAAGGGACTGACGTCGGCCGGTGCGGCGATGACGACGGATCGGCGCAGGCCTTCCTCACCAAGGATCTGCTCGATGAACTCCTTGACCTCACGACCGCGCTCGCCGATGAGGCCGACGACGATGATTTCCGCCTCCGTGTAGCGGGCCATCATGCCGAGCAGTACGCTCTTGCCGACACCCGATCCGGCAAACAGGCCCATCCGTTGTCCCTGTCCGACACAGAGCAGGCCATTGATGGCACGCACCCCGACGTCCAGCGCCTTGTCGATCGGCGCCCGCGACATCGGGTTGACCGGCCGGCTCTGCAGCGGGCGCAGTGACCTGGCATGCAACGGACCAAGCTTGTCGAGCGGCCGGCCGGCCCCATCGAGGACGCGGCCAAGGAGGGATTCGCCGACCGGCACCAGTTTGGCGCGGTCGATCGAGCGTCGCCGTGCAGGCGGCAGACGACCGATCTGCGGTGGCGGGTGGCGCGTTTCGAGGGCGACGACGCGGGCCCCTGGCGACAGGCCATAGACATCTTCCGACGGCATCAGGAACAGCCGCTCGCCGTTGAAGCCGACCACTTCCGCTTCGATCGGCGAGCCGCCAAGCGGCGTGATGCGGCATGAGCTGCCGAGGGGCAGTTTCAGTCCGGACGCCTCCATCACGAGGCCGTTGATGCGCGTCAGGTGGCCGCTCGGCAGCAGCGAATTCACCTGGCCGGCGGCGCCTCGGCAACCATCGAGGAAGTGGCGCCAATTGGCGAGATGCGGGTTGGCGGCGGGTTCACTCATCGTGGGTTAACCTTGCCGTCCCGGTCGGCACTCGTCAGCCATTCGTCGCTGATGCCGATGGCCTCGACGACGCGTCGCCAGCGCGTCTCGAGCGTCGCATCCACCTCGCTGGCGCCGAGTTCGACCCGGCAGCCGCCCGGCGTCAACGCCGCATCGTCGATGATTCGCCAGTTGTTGTGCGACAGTTGGTCGCCGAGGCGACTGCGTATCAGCGTCGCGTCGTCGGGGTGGACGAACAGCAGCGGCTGTCCGTGATGGGCGTGCAGCGCCGTCACCGCCTCTCTCACTATCGGCAGCAGCAACTCCGGTTGCAGGCGTAGGCTCTGCCGCAACACCTGATTGGCAATCTCGACCGCGAGGACCAGCAACTGATCGGCGACGCCCTGATCGATCGTTGCGAGGGCCTGCTGCAGGTTGTCCAAAAGTGTCGCGAGTTGGGCCACCACCGCCTCGCCGGCAGCCAGTCCCTCGCGATGGCCATCGGCATAGCCGGCAGCTTGTGCCTCGCGATGCAGGCGCTCGATGTCTTCAGCGGTCGGCAGGGTGACCGCAGGCGGCGGCTGGCTTGCCGGCTCGGACGCGACTTGGACGGGGGGGTCCGTGGGCTCTGCGATCGGCGATGGCTGGGCGGCAGGCGACGGAGTGGGCGGAACCGTCTTGTCCTCGTCGAAGGCCGCAAGCTCCCAGCGCTGATAAGCGGTAAGCTTCTCCTTCGGGATCCACTGGGTCATGACCTTGGCCTGCTCAGACCATTTCCTCGCCGCCCGCGCCACCAAGGACGATCTGGCCTTCGTCGGCCAGGCGACGGACGATCTTGAGGATTTCCTTCTGTTCGCTTTCGACTTCCGAGAGGCGTACCGGGCCGCGCGACTCGAGATCTTCGCGCAGCATCTCCGACGCACGTTGTGACATGTTCTTGAAGATCTTCTCGCGCAAGGGTTCGGTAGCTCCCTTCATGGCCAGGATCAAGGATTCGGACTGAATCTCGCGTAGCAGGAGCTGGATCGCCCGGTCGTCGAGTTCGAGCAGGTTCTCGAAGACGAACATCTCGTCGAGCACTTTCTGCGCCAGATCGGGATCGTACTCGCGGATCGAGTCCAGGACGGCGGTTTCGTTCGCGCTGCCCATGAAATTGAGGATCTCGGCGACCGTTCCCGCGCCGCCCTTGGCGGCCTGTTTCATGCTTGCAGAGCCCGAGAGCAGGCGCAGCATGACGTCGTTCAACTCGCGCAAGGCCTCCGGCTGAATCCCTTCGAGAGTGGCAATGCGCAAGATCACGTCATTGCGCAAACGCTCGGTAAACTGATTCAGGATTTCGCCTGCATGATCATGGGCGAGGTGTACGAGAATGGTCGCAATGATCTGGGGGTGCTCGTTCTTGATCAGTTCGGCGACTGTCGGTGCGTCCATCCACTTGAGGCCTTCGATGCCGTTGGTTTCGCCCGGCTGCAGGATGCGCGAGATCAGGTTCGATGCCTTGTCGTCACCAAGCGCCTTGGTCAGCACCGAGCGGACGTAGGCGTCGGTGTCCACGTGCACCGCCGCCGATTCCTCGGCCGTTCGGTGGAAGTCGGCCAAGACCTCTTCGACGCGGGTGCGCGGCACCGACTTGAGGGCCGCCATGGCGTGCCCCAGTTTCTGCACCTCTTTCGGGCCGAGATGCTTGAGCACCTCGGCAGCGTAGTCCTCGCCGAGGGCAATGAGCAGAATCGCGCTCTTTTCGATACCGTCCTCAGCCGCCATTGGCACCCGTCCATTCCTTGATGATGTTGGCTACCAACTGCGGATCCTGCTGAGCCAGCGCGCGCGCCGCGGCGATTCTCTTTTCCAGCAGTTCGGCGGCCGTGGGCAGGTTCTCCGTGGCTTCCTCCTCACCTTCCTCTCCGGCAACCACGTCTATGCGGCCACCGACGCCGCTCTCGGTTGTCGCTGGTTTCTCGAGCATGGTCTTGAGCAGCGGGCGAACGACGCCGAGCAGCAGATAGGCGATGATGGCGGCAATCACACCATACTTCACGAGGTCCTTGGTCAGTGACACCGTTTCCGGGTCACGCCATGGCGGCAGGCCCTCGTCCTTGTCGATGACCGTGAACGGCGCGTTGGCGACCGAGATGGTGTCGCCGCGCTCCTTGTTGAAGCCCATCGCCTCCTTGACGAGGTCGCTGATCTGTTTCACTTCGGCGTCCGGTAGCGGCTTGTTGACCGCCTTGCCGTCCTTGGCGACTTCCTTGCGCTGATTGACCACGACGGCGGCAGACAGACGCTTGATCGTGCCCACTGCCTGGCGGACGTGCCGGATGGTCTTGTCGACCTCGTAGTTGACCGTCGAGTTCTTGCTGGTACTGATCGGTGGGCCGACGCTCGCGACTGGCGCCTGAACCCCGGCGACGTTGATCTGGCCGGGTACGGGAGGCGTCGCCGGGGCGGCACCACCGGCACCGGGTACCGGCGGTTGCGTCAGTGGCGCGGTCGCCGGTACCGGCGGCTGATTGCTGAGGGCGCCCGGAACGCCCTGCGCCGCTGGGCTGGTGCTTGCCGTTTCGCTGCTCTGCTGGCTGCGGATACTGATCTCCGGCGGCGTCGCGTTCGGTCGATGCGTCTCGGCGGTCTGTTCGCTCTGCGAAAAGTCGATGTCGGCGGCGATCTGCACGCGCGCATTGCCGGGGCCAACGATAGGCGCCAGGATGTCTTCGACGCGCTTGATGACGCTTGCTTCGACTTCCTGGATGTACTTGACCTGCGTCGGATCGAGGCCGGCTTCCAGCAGCTTGCTCTTCATCTGCGAAAGCAGCGCGCCGCTCTGGTCGAGCAGGGTGACGCTGGTCGGCGCCAGTTGCGGGACGCTGGCGGCAACGAGATTCTGAATGCCGGCGATCTGGCGTGGCTCGAGCGAGCGTCCCGGGTAGAGGTTGAGGAGAACCGACGCCGATGGTTTCAGCTCCTCGCGCATGAAGACGCTCGGTTTGGGAATGGCCAGATGCACGCGGGCCGCCTGAACCGCCGCGATCGACTGGATGGTTCGCGACAACTCGCCTTCCAGACCGCGCTGATAGTTGACCTGTTCGGCAAACTGGCTGACGCCGAACTTCTGAGCTTCCATCAGTTCAAAACCGACGGCACCGCCCCTTGGCAGTCCCTGCGCGGCCAGACGCAGGCGAACATCATGGACTCTGCTGTCGTGCACGAGGATGGCGCTGCCCGACTCGCTGAACTTGTAGGGCACGTTCATCTGTTCGAGCGCGGCGATGATGGCGCCGCCGTCCCGCTCGCCGATGTTCGAGAACAGCACTTTGAACTCGCCTTGTCTGAGCAGGGTAGCGGCGGCGATCAGCAGGGTGACGACCGCCGCGACCGAGACGATCAGCAGCACTTTCTGCCTGTTCGTCAGGCGCGCCAGTGCCTCGCGCGCGCGATCCAGCGGATTGTCCGCGCCTGCCGTCTCTGTGGTCTCGATTCCCGCTGCCGCCATGCTCGTGATACGTGACAAACCTGCGATAAAGCAGGAAAAAAGCAAAAAAAGGCTGATAATTGCTCGGCTATTGTAGCGGTTAACTGCAGCGGACTTTCCACTGGATGAGCGAAGTCACACAAATACCGGGCCCCGAACGCCAGGCGCAGGAGCTTCAACGCGCTTTCGACGTTTTCAATCAGGTTTCGCTGGCCTTGACGGAGTCTTACCAGGGGTTGCAAGGCCGCGTCGAGTCATTGACCGCCGAACTGGCCGTCGCCAATGGCGAGCTGCGACGGCAATACGAGGCCAAGGAGGCGCTGTCCGAGCGTCTGTCACTGCTGCTCAACGCCCTGCCGGCCGGCGTCGTCGTGCTCGATTGCGCGGCCTGTGTCAGCGAGGCCAATCCGGCGGCGTGCCGGATGTTCGGTCGGACGATCATCGGCGAGACCTGGTTGGCGCTGGCGCAGGCGAGACTGGTGGCCACCGAGGCACCGGACGAATGGCAGCTTGATGAGCGGCGGCTGTCGATTGTCGAAAGTCCGCTCGACTCGGCCGGCGGACGCATCCTGTTGATCCACGATGTGACGGCGGCGCACGCTCTGAAGGCCGAACTCGAACGCAATCAGCGCCTGGCGGCAATGGGCGAAATGGCGGCTTCACTGGCCCACCAGTTGCGTACCCCGCTGGCTACCGCCTTGCTCTACAGTGCCAACCTCTGTCAGCCCGACCTCGACGACGCGGCGCGCGTCCGCTTCGCCGGCAAGACCGCCGCGCAGCTCAAGCGGCTGGAACGTCTGATACAGGAGGTGCTGCTCTTCGCTCGCGGCGAGAGCATCGGCCGCGACACGATTCCAGTCTGGCAACTGCTGGCCGACGCTGCACAGACGGTCGAGCCGCTGTTCGCCGACAGGAAAGTGGCCTTCCGGGTCAACTGCGCTGCCGACGGTGTGGTCGTCACCGGCAGTCGCAAAGCCCTGGCCGGCGCCTTGGTGAATCTGCTCGAAAACGCCTTGCAGGCCTGCACGGCGGACGGCAAGGTGACGCTTGGCGCCAGTGTCGCCGATGGAGCGTTGCTGCTCGCTGTGCGCGACAGCGGGGTCGGTATCTCTCCCGAAATCCAGGCGCGTGTTTTCGAGCCCTTCTTCACCACCCGAGGGCAGGGCACCGGCCTGGGTCTGGCGATTGCGCTCGGTGTGGCGCGTGCCCACGGGGGTACGATAAAGGTGAGTTCGCTGCCGGAAGACGGGTCCGAGTTCGTTATCATGCTGCCTGTCGACGCGGTGGCAGGCCGAGAAGGTTGAGGAAGAGTGGAGCGTATGGCGAGTAGATTGCCGATACTGGTGGTTGAAGACGATCTTGCCTTGCGCGAGGCGGTATGCGATACGCTCGAGCTGGCCGGGCAAGCGGTCGTCGCTGCGGCAGGCGGTGAGGAAGCGCTGCAATTGCTGGCCAGGCAGACCGTCTCGCTGGTGGTCAGCGATGTGCGCATGCTGCCGATCGACGGAATCGCCTTGTTGAAGGAGATCCGCAGTCGCTTTCCGCACTTGCCGGTGGTCCTGATGACCGCCTTTGCCGATGTCGACCGTGCCGTCGAAGCCATGCGGGCAGGTGCCTGCGATTTTCTGCTCAAGCCCTTCGAGCCGAAGGCGCTGCTTGATCACGTGCAGCGTTATCGTCTGCCGGAGACGCTCGACGACGAGCGGGTTGTCGCCGGCGATCCGCTCAGCCGCAACCTCTTCGGCCTGGCCACGCGCGTCGCGCAGAGCGATACGACGGTTCTCCTGACCGGCGAAAGCGGTGTCGGCAAGGAGGTGGTGGCACGCTTCATCCACCAGCACTCGGCGCGGCGAAAGGGGCCGTTCGTCGCCATCAATTGCGCGGCGATTCCCGACAGCCTGCTGGAAGCGACGCTCTTCGGTCACGAAAAGGGCGCCTTCAGTGGCGCTCAGCACGCGCAGGTCGGCAAGTTCGAGCAGGCGCAGCATGGAACATTGCTGCTCGACGAGATCACCGAGATGCCGCTGGCGCTGCAGGCCAAGCTGCTGCGCGTCCTGCAGGAGCGCGAAGTCGAGCGGGTCGGTGGGCAGAAACCCGTGTCCCTCGATATCCGCGTCGTCGCGACGTCGAATCGGGACATGGCCGACGCTGTCGCCAAGGGCCTGTTTCGTGAGGACCTGTTCTATCGGCTCAACGTCTTCCCGTTGCTGATCCCGGCCCTGCGGCAGCGAGTCCAGGACATCATCCCGCTGGCCCGCCATTTCCTCGCCGAACATGGCGGTCGCGCTGGCCGCCCAGGGCTGCGTCTCGCCGCCGCTGCCGAGGAGGCGTTGCAACACCACACCTGGCCCGGCAACATCCGCGAGCTGGAAAACGTCATGCAGCGTGCGGTCATACTGGCGACGGGCGACGTCGTCGATGTCGATTCTCTCCACCTGTCAGCCGCCGTTCCCGCCGCAAGGCCGGCCGCGCAGTGGCCGCCAGCGGCCGTGCCGGAGCCGGCCTTCGCCGTGCCGCCGCCGGAGGCTCAGAAAACCGACAAGCTGCGGGAAGTCGAGCGCGAACACATCCTCGAGACGCTTGCCGCTGCCGGCGGCTCAAGAAAGCTGGCGGGTGAGCGACTCGGAATGCCCGAGCGAACGCTGCGCCACAAGTTGCGGCAGTACCGCCTCGAAGGTTTTTTGAAAGGCTGATCGCGGAGTTGGTCAGAATCTGGCCCACTTGTTGCTTTGATAAGCCAGAAAGCGTTTGGAGGAACGAATGGACACCAAGGGTATCGACCAGATGTTGAGCATGTTGCGCGCGACGTCGGCAGCAACCGGCGGCCGCCTGGCCGAGGCGCCGAGCGCTCCGGCAGCCGGGACGGACTTTGCCCAGGTACTGGAGAACTCGATTGCGCAGGTCAACCAGACACAGCAACAGGCGCAAGCGATGGCGGCAAGTTTTGCCGCCGGCAACAACACCGAGAACCTGCACGATGTGATGATCGCCCTGCAGAAAGCCAACATCTCTTTTCAGGAGATGGTCCAGGTTCGCAACAAGCTCGTTTCGGCCTATCACGACGTAATGAACATGCAGGTTTAGGGCGCCGCCCGGACGCTGGTGGCGCGGTCACGCGGGAGCCTCGCCCCGAGCACCGTGCGTTGCCGATCATCGGCAGTCCGATCCCGGCGCTGTCTGGCAGGCGAGGCGGAGCTCAGGCGATGCGCGCGGCGGTCCATGCCATGCCGTCGGCCATCGCCAGAATGGCGGCGATCAGCAGGGCCACGCAGAACGTGTAGTACGTCCTCGGGTTGTCGGCGCGGTCGGCGATCGCCAGGATGTGCAGGGCGCCCCAGGCGACGGCGAGGGCGGCGAACAGCGAAACGCCGAGCACCTGCATCTCGATGCTGTTCAGCGACAGCAGGCGGCCCGCCCGCCAGGGTGCGGCGAGAAAGACGCCGAACGTCCAGAACAGCGCGAGACTGCCGGCGGCGCACAGCGCGGCGCCGCCACGGGTGATCCATTTTTCCATTGAAGGTCCTTGTCTGGCCACGGCCGGATCAATTTGGCATGCGCCGGCACTGGCTCGGCGGTCAGTAGATGAAGCGATCATGCAACTCGCCCAGATTCAGCGCCAGCAGGATTTGTTCGAGGCGCGCGGCCGCGTTGCCGCGCTCTTCGCCACGCCGCCTGGCGATGATCAACTCGTTTTTCAGCGAGTGCTCCCAGCCGACGAGTTCGGTGACCGTCAGTTGATAGCCGTGCGCCTCGAGTTGCAGGCAACGCAGGGCGTTGGTCACCTGGCTGCCGAATTCGCGGGTGTGGAGCGGATGGCGCCAGAGTTCCGAGAGCGGCGTCGTCGCAAAGGACTCGTTCTTCTTGCGGCGCAGCAGCGCCGCGACTTCGGCTTGGCAGCAGGGGACGAGAACGATGAACTGCGCCCGCTTGTGCAGGGCAAAGCGGATGGCGTCGTCAGTTGCGGTATCGCAGGCGTGCAGGGCGGTGACGATGTCTACGCGCGCGGGCAGGGCCGGCGAATCGATCGCGTTCGCGACGCGCAGATCGTGAAAGCTCATGCGTGCGAAACCGAGGCGGGCGGCAAGCTCGCGCGAGCGCTCGACGAGTTCGGCGCGTGCCTCGACGCCGTAGATGTGCCCGGTGTCCCTGGTCCTGAAGAACAGGTCGTAGAGGATGAACCCCAGGTAGGATTTGCCCGCGCCATGATCGGCCAAGGTCAGGTGGCGGTCCTTGGCGAGGACTTCCTCGAGCAGCGGCGCAATGAAGTGGAACAGGTGATACACCTGCTTCAGCTTGCGCCGGCTGTCCTGGTTGAGTTTGCCGTCGCGCGTCAGGATGTGCAGTTCCTTGAGCAGTTCGATCGACTGTCCGGGCCGGATTTCGGGGATCGCCGACAAGCGTGTCCTGGGTTTGCTGGGGGAGAGGACGACATTCTAGCGCTTTGTCGGCTGTCGGCGCTTCGGCAAGGGTCGCAGGGGGCCGCGCAGGTGGGATAATGTCAATATCTTCCAGGAAGTCGGAGAAAGCATGGCCATCCAGTGGTATCCCGGTCACATGACCTCGGCGCGCAAGAAAGCGGCCGAGACCATGGCGTCGATCGACGTGGTGATCGAGGTGGTCGATGCGCGCCTGCCCGAGGCGAGCACCAATCCGATGGTGCGCGAACTCCGCCTGTACCGGCAACGTCCCTGCCTGAAGGTGCTCAACAAGGCCGATCTCGCCGATCCGCTGACCACGCGCGCGTGGATCGAGTATTACGGCCGCCAGGACGGCGTGCATGCCGTCGCGCTGTCGTGCAAGAAGCCTGGCGACGTGGCGCGGCTGCCCAGTCTCTGCCAGCCCTTGGCGCCCCACCGCAAGGACAACGGCAAGCCCTTGCGGATGCTGATCATGGGCATTCCGAACGTCGGCAAGTCGACGCTGATGAATGCTCTGCTCAAGCGCCGGATTGCCAAGGTCGGCGACGAGCCGGCAGTGACCAAATCGCAGCAGACCTCGCAGCTCGACGTTCGCCACTGGTTGACCGATACGCCCGGGCTGCTCTGGCCGAAGATCGAGTACCCCAGCGATGGCCTGATGCTGGCCGCCAGCAATGCCGTCGGCCGCAATGCGATCATCGACCAGGAAGTGGCGATCTTTCTCGCCGATCTGCTGCTCGCCCGCTACCCGGCAGTCCTGGCCGCTCGCTACGGTCTGTCGGTCGAGGCGGCTGACGATGTCGATGCGGTACATGTCATCGAAGCCATCGCCAGGCGCCGCGGCCTGCGCATGCGGGGCGGCGAAGTCGACCTCGAGAAAGCCGCGAAGGCCCTGCTGCAGGACTATCGTAACGGCGTTCTCGGTCGCATCAGCCTCGAGACGCCGGTCACGCGCAGCGTCATGCTGGCCGGCGCGCCGGCGACGGCCGGTTGACCGAAGCAAGATCGCCACCTCTCCGGCAGCCGCCTCGCTCATGCTCAGTTTCCTGCCTGCCCCGCTGATCGGCCTGATCGCCGCACTTCTGCTCGGGCTCAACTCCCTGTTCTGGGTACCCATCCTGCTGCTCGTGGCGCTGCTCAAGCTGATCCTGCCGTTCCAGGCCGTTCGTCGGCGCCTCGATCCGATTCTCGTCCGGATTGCCGAAGCCTGGATCGTCTGCAACAGTGGCTGGATGGCCCTGACCCAGAACGCCACCTGGGACGTCCAGGGTATCGCCGGGCTCGATGCGGGCGGCTGGTATCTGGTCAACTGCAATCACCAGACCTGGGCCGACATCCTGGTACTCCAGCACCTGCTGACGCGCCGCATTCCGCTGCTCAAGTTCTTCCTCAAGCGGCAACTGCTCTGGGTGCCGGTGATGGGACTCGCCTGGTGGGCGCTCGATTTCCCGTTCATGCGCCGGCACAGCGAAGACGTGCTCAGCAGGCACCCGGAACTGCGCGCCAAGGACCAGGCCGCGACCCGCCTGGCGTGTGAGAAGTTTGCGCTGATCCCGACCAGCGTCATGAACTTCTGCGAGGGAACTCGCTTCACGGCGCTCAAGCACCAGCGGCAGCAGTCGCCCTATCGCCATCTCCTGAAGCCGAAGGCGGGCGGCATTGCCCTGGCCATGAACGTGATGGCGGACAAGTTCCAGGCGATTCTCGATGTCACCATCGTCTATCCCGACGGGGCACCCAATTTCTGGCAGTTTCTCTGCGGCAGGATGAAGCGTGTGCGGGTGCGGGTGCAGACCTTGCCGGTGCCGACGGAACTGGCGAGAGCCGATTACGCGCGCGACCCGGCGGTTCGCGAGGCCTTCCAGCAGTGGTTGCAGCGGCTCTGGCAAGACAAGGATCGGCAGATCACGGACCTGCTCGAGGCGCGCTGACGATGATCGAGAACCCGCCGCTGGCATCCGTCCAGATCGTTCGCAGCAAGCTTCGCCGTCCGCGGGTCGTCGCCGACTTCGTTGCGCGCAGCGAGTTGCTGCGCCTGCTTGATGCCGGCAGCGAACTGCCGCTGACGCTGCTGTCGGCACCCGCCGGTTACGGCAAGACTTCGCTTCTGGTCCACTGGCTCGAGGGTCGGGACGCAGCTGCCGCCTGGCTGTCTCTCGACCGCGATGACAGCGAGCCGATGATTTTCGCCAGTTATTTCGTCGCTGCGCTACGCAGCGTTTTCCCCGCCGCCTGCGCCGAGACACTGGCCTGCCTGAATGCCTCGCCGCCGCCCTCTCTGGCCACTCTGGCGGGCAGTCTGAGCAACGCGCTGGAAGCGCTGCCCGCACCCCTGGTTCTCGTGCTCGACGGCTATCAGCACGTCGATTCGCCATCCACCCAGGCCTTGCTGGACCGCTTGCTGGCGCACCCGGCGAGTGGCCTTCGCCTGGTGATCAGCACGCGCCAGGACCCCCGCCTGTCGCTGGGCGCGCTGCGCGTGCGCGAGGCGATGGTGGAAATCCGCGTGCCGGACCTGCAGTTCGACGAACGGGCAAGCGCCACGCTGATCGAGCGCTGCGCCGGACGGGCAGTTTCCGGCGAGGACCTGCTCCACCTGCAGGCATGCACCGAAGGTTGGCCGGTGGGCGTGCGTCTGGCGGCGTTGGCGCTACGCAACGGTGATGACGCGGCCGCGGGTCTGGCGCGCAGCTTGAGCGGCGAGTCGCCGCAGTTGCAGCAGTACTTCGTCGAAGAGTTGCTCGCAGACCAGACGGCTGGCACGGTCGACTGCCTGCTGCGCACATCGATCCTCGACCGCTTCTGTGCCCCGCTGTGCGACGCGGTACTCTGGGAGGGTGCCGCCCTGGGGGAAACGCTGGTCAGTCAGGCGTTGCTGCGGGTGGTGTCCTCTGGCGCGATGCTCTGTACCGTCATCGACGATGGTCGCCACTGGTATCGCTACCGTCGCCTGTTCCGGGAGTTCCTGCAACGGCAGCTCAGCCTGCGCTGCACGCCGGCCGACATCGCCGAACTGCACCACCGGGCGGCAGCCTGGTTGGCGACGCAGGGTCTGCTCGAAGAAGCCATCCCGCATGCGCTGGCCGGTGACGGTGGGGCGGCGGCCGGGCAACTGCTGGCACGGCATCGCAATCTTCTTCTTGGCCGCGAGCAGCGCTGGCGTCTCGACCGCTGTCTGCGGCTGCTGCCGCCCGATACTGTCGAGGGCGATCCCGAACTGCTGGTTATGAAGGCCTGGCTGATGTATCACCAGGGGCGTCATGTCGAGATCTCGGCAGTCGTGGACCGCATCGAGGCGCTGATCGACAGCACGGTGGCCGGCATACAGTTGCCGGGCAGCGAGGCCTTGCGTGGCCACCTCCTGGCCTTGCGCAGCCTGCACGCCTACCTCGAGGGTCAGGCGGGCAGCGCCGTGGCGCTTGCCGAGCAGGCCTTGCAGCGTCTGCCAGTGGCGTGCGTGCACGCCCACGTCACGGCACAGGCGCTTCTCGCCGGCGGGCGGCAGGCCGCCGGCGATCTGGCCGGCGCGCGCGACGGCATCCGTCAGGCCCTGGCGCACGCCGCCGGGCCCATCGACGCCTGCCAGGCACCGCTGGTGGCCACCTTGTGCCTGATCGACTGGATGGCTGCCGACCTGTCGGCGCTGCAGTGGACGGCCGACCAGTACTACAACCTGGGCGATGCCCGCTTTGCCAGCGAGGCGAACGCCGCTCTCGGACGTTACTTCCTGGGCCTTGTCCAGTACCAACGCAACGAGCTGAGCCTCGCCGAGGCGACGCTGCTGCCGGCGCTCGCGCCGGAGCAGGCGCCGCGCCTCGGCTATCGCACCGAGATGTCATTCCTTCTGGCGGCAGTCTATCAGGCGCTCGGGCAGGCCGACCGGGCGCGCGCGATCGTTGATGCTGTGTGCGAGCGCCTCGCCGAGAAAGCCGATCTGCCGGCCCTGTTTCGCGCCCGCGCCTGCCAGGCGGATCTGGCGCTGCGCCAGGGCCGTCTGGCCGAGGCTCAGGATTGGGCGCGCAGTTTCGATCCGGGCCCCGTCCAGTTTGTCTACCGCTTCTTCAGTGCGCCGCACCTGACGCTCGCTCGGGTGTGGATAGCGGAGGGTAGCGACGAGAGCCGCAAACAGGCCGCCCGCCTTCTGCAACTGCTCGAAGCGCAGCTGACGTCCCGCCACAACGTGCGTTTTCTCGCCGAAGCGCTGGCCCTGCAGGCGCTGCTCGAGTATGCGCTGGGCGACGAGAGTGCCGCCGTCGAGCGTCTCGGACGCGCGCTCGCGCTGACCCGGACGGGAGGGTTCATTCGACTCTTCGTCGACCTTGGACAGGAACTCGTCAAGCCGCTGAAACTGCTGGAGGCCAGTATCGGCAATGCGCGCTACGCCGGGCAGATCCTCGCCGCGCTCAACGATGACTGGCTGGTGACCGCGGGTCGCCAACAGGTGGGCGCCGACCTTACCCGGCGTGAACTGAAGATTCTCAAACTGCTGGCGGTGCGCCTGAGCAATATCGAGATCTCGGAGGAGCTATGCATCTCGCGGGCGACCGTCAAGCGCCATACGCAGAACATCTATCGCAAACTGCGTGCCTCGAGTCGCCGCGAGGCGGTCGTCAGGGCCAGGACGCTCAACATCCTGGTCGACGGCTGAGCGGCGCTGCGCGAGTCGCCTGCCGGCGCCCTGGCTGGCCGTCACGGCCGGGTCGTGAGCGAGTTTTGACGAAGGCCTTCCACCGTAACGGCAAGGCCCGGCGGGGGTTTTCATTGACTTACGTCAGACATTCGCCCAGTTGCAAAAAAATGGCCCATTTCATGGCCCTTTCCGAGCCATTCCAGGCTTGTCGCTTTTCCGCATGATGGCATAATTGATCGTTATGCAGAATTTTCACATCAATCTTCACATCAACCGATTCTTTGCGAAAAGGGTGGACCGTCAATGGCGCTAGGCCGCGTGATCGCTGTCGTCTCGCAGAAGGGCGGCGCCGGCAAGACTACTGTCGCCATGCAAATGGGGGGGGGCTTCCATGCGATCGGCGCCACCGTGCTGCTTGTTGACCTCGATCCGCAGGAGAGTGCGTTTCGCTGGGCCGAATCGGCGCCACTGCTCGACTCGGACCTGCAACTCGACGTGCGCAAGATGTCCGGGCTGGAACTGATCAAGCACATCGGCGATTTGCAGGGCGAAGCGGACTACATCGTGCTCGATACACCGCCCTCGATCTACCACCCGTCGACGCTCGCCGCGCTGGCGGTGGCCCATCTGGCGGTGGTTCCGGCCGTGCCGAGTCCGACCGACCTGTGGTCGACGCTCGCCGTCGAGCGACTGATCCTCAACCGTATGGAGCAAAGCCATCGCCTGCACGGCTGCATTGTCCCGAACCGCGTACAGAACACCGCACTGGCAACGGATGTGCTTGAATTGTTGCATGAATTCACCTTGCCGATCCTCGATGCGATGCTTTGCCAGCGCAACGCCTATGCTCAAAGCGCGGTCATCGGGGCGTCTGTTTTTCAACTGGGCTCTGGTGCCGAAGCCGCGCAAGGCGAGGTCCGCAAGCTGATCGCAGCCGTTCTTAAACAACTGGGAGACACCCGATGACGACACCGACAAGTGCCAGCACCAACAAGACCGCTCTGCGGGCCAGCCTCAAGAAGGAAGACGAATCGCTCGCCGAGCGTCTGGTCGCTACCGATATACCGCTGGTCGCCACGCCCGAACCCGAGGCTCCGGTCGTCGCCCCCGTCGCCGCGCCGGCCAGTCCGCCGCCACTTGCCGCGGCACCGGCCCGCAAGGCCGCCGCCAAGCCCGCCGCCAAGCCCGCTACCGCCAAGCCCGCTACCGCCAAGCCGGCAGTGGCCAAGCCGGCTGCTGACGTGGTGCCGACACCGCCCGCGAAAGCGCCCGCCAAGGCGGCGAAAAAGGTGGCTGCCGTGACGGCGGCGACGACGAAAGCAGCCGAGCCGGTTACCGCAGCGAAAGCGAAGCCCGTGAGCCGGAAAGCGGCCGCCGCGGCCAAGCCGGTGGCGGCCAAGCCCGCCAAGCCCAGCAAACCTGTGAAAGTGGCGACGAAGGACAGCGCAGCCGCTGCACCAGCGACGGCAACGGAAGATGCAGGCAAGAAAGCCGCCAAGCTGGCGGCAACGGTAGCGAACATCGAGAAGGCGGCCAAGGAGAAGGGCGACAGGATCGTGCGCTACACGGTCGAGTTGCTGAAGAGCGAGGAGGCCGCCATTGAAGCCGTGCGTGCCGAACTGGCCAAGGGCGCCGGCTGGGCGGCGAGCAAATCCGACATCCTGCGCGCCGGGGTACGGGTGTTTGCCGAACAGCGGGTCGAGCAGATGAAAGAGTTGCTGGGCGCGCTGGCCACCCTCTCGAAGGGCAAGAAGAAGGGCTGATCGCACCAGATGTCTTTGGGCACGCTCGATGCGGCCGCGGTCGAACCGGCGCGCAGGCGATCCTCGGGAGTGCCCCAACGAGCGTGGGTAGTTATTTGGTAGTAGTTGGGGGGTGCCGACCATCGATCGGCGAAGACGGTTTTAACTGTGAACTGCTCGAAGGAGCAGATAACCAAGGGAGGTCGTATGTTTAGTAGTCTGATGCCGAATCGCAGTGAATTCTTTGAGCTTCTCACCGCGCACTCAGAACAGGTGGTGGCCGGGGCCAACGCAACCTTGCGTCTGATCAATGGTCTGGGCGATGCGGGCGCCAATCTTTCGGTGCTGGTCGACGAAGTCAATCAACACGAGCAGACCGGTGACCAGATCAAGGCCAAGGTGATCGGGCGGCTGCACCAGTCGTTCACGACGCCGATCAACCGCGACCAGATCCACGCGCTGATCAGTGATCTCGACATGACGCTGAACATCCTGCAGAGCGTGGCTAATGCCGTAGGCATGTACAGCATCAAGCAGTCGACGGTGGAGGCGCGCGAAATGGCCGCACTTAGCGCTGACGCGTGCCTGCGCCTGAATCGTGCGGTGGCGGCGCTGGGCGACAAGTCGCGTGGCGCGGAAACGCTCAACCTGTGCAAGGAAATCGAGGAAATCGAGTCGAAGGCCGACAAGATCCAGCACAAGGCGATCACCGCCCTGTTCCAGGACGGCGCCAACATCTGGCAGACGATGAAGTTGCGGGAGTTCTACTCGCTTCAGGAGGCGGTCCTCGACTCTTGCCAGGAAGCGGCCAAGATGATCGAAGAGATCCTGATCGAAAACTCTTGAGGGGCTGCGGAAAATGGAAGGCCTAAATATGAGCATCTGGACGCTGGGCTTGCTGATCGCAATCGCTCTGGCGTTCGACTTCATGAACGGGTTTCACGATGGCGCCAACTCGATCTCGACGATCGTCGCAACCGGTGCCCTGACCCCGAAACAGGCGGTGCTGTTCGCCGCGTTCTTCAACTTTGCCGCGCTGTGGGTGTTTGAACTCAAAGTGGCGGCGACCATCGGCAAGGGCACGGTCGACCCGAGTTTCGTTGATTACTACGTGATCTTCGGCGCCTTGATGGGGGCCTTGATCTGGAACATCATCACCTGGTATTACGGCATCCCGTCGTCGTCCTCGCACGCGCTGGTCGGCGGCCTGGTCGGAGCGACGGTGGCCAAGGCGGCTTCGGGTGCGCCGATCGTCTGGGCTGGTTTCGGCAAGATCCTTGCCTTCATCATCATTTCGCCGCTGGTCGGGGTAATCCTGGGTGGCTTGCTGATGGTGCTGGTCGCCTGGATTTTCCGAGGGACCTCGCCGTATCAGGCCGGCAAGTTCTTCAAGGGCGGGCAATTGATCGCCGCCGCCTTGTATAGCTTGGGCCATGGCGGCAACGATGCGCAGAAGACGATCGGCATCATCTGGCTGTTGATGATCACGGCCGGTGTAGCGACCAAGGACGTCGCGACGCTGCCGACTTGGGTGATCTACTCCTGCTACTTCGCGATCGCCTGGGGAACCTACCTCGGTGGCTGGCGGATCGTCAAGACCATGGGTACCAAGATCACCAAGCTCAATGCGGTCAGCGGTTCGTGTGCCTCGATGGGTGGCGCGATCGCTCTGGGGCTGGCGACCCTGGGCGGCATTCCGGTGTCGACGACGCATACCATCACCGGCGCGATCATCGGTGTCGGGGCGGCCACCGACGTCAAGGCGGTGCGCTGGGCGATCACTGCCAACCTGATGGTCGCCTGGGTGCTGACGATTCCGGCCGCGGGTCTGGTCGCTGCGATCTTCTGGTACCTCGGGACGAAGTTCCTGTAGCTCGGGAGCGCTTGCCTCACTGGCGCCCCGGAGACAGGGCGTCAGTGAGTGCCGGCCATCGGAACCAGTCAATAGTCGTCACCACAGTCAATCAAGGGAGTTACTCATGTTACCCAAGCGGTCCGAGTTTTTTGAGCTTCTCGCGGCACACAGCGAGCGCGTCCTGGCGGGGGCTAATGCCATGCTCCGCCTGGTCAACAGTCTGGGGGTCAGCAAGCAGGACGTTGCCGCGCTGGTCGAAGAAATCAACATGAACGAGACCAGTGCAGACCAGATCAAGGCGGATCTGCTGCTGATGCTGCACAAGTCCTTCGTCACGCCGCTCAACCGGGACCAGGTTTACAAATTGACGCTGGACATCGACAGCGTCATGAATGCTGTCCAGGATGTCGCGCAGGCCGCCAGCATCTACAACATCACCGAGGCGAATACCGAGTCGCACGAACTGGCATCGATGACGGTCGACGCCTGCACCCGCTTGACGCGCGCCATCGCGGCGCTGAAGGACCGGCAGCGCAGCCAGGAAACCGTCGATCTGTGCGTCGAAATCGAGCGCATCGAGGAGAAGTCCGTCGCGGTCATGTACAAGGCCATCAAGAGCCTGTTCGAGACCGAGGGCGACGATGTGGCCGCCTTGCGGGCGATGCGCCTGCGGCAGTTCTATGCGCTGCAGGAGAAGGTTCTGCGCGCTAGCAAGAAGTCGGCCCAGACGGTCGAAGAGATCCTGCTGCAGAATGCCTGAGCGATGACCAGGCGTGGCAACGCCTGGGCCGGAAGCGCAGCAAACGGGCGCCCCGAAGTCGGGGCGTTTCGTTTTTCTGGATCGGCAGCCGCGGCAGTCGCCCGCGGCTGCCTTGCCGAGCAGCGAAACCGCACCGCGTAGCCTGACGGGCGCCGAACTTCGGAATACAATTCGTGCGGGAGGCGGCAAGTGGCGCATTCGTTGCCGGGGTCGATGTCTACCCCTCCCACCCGTGCAGGATACCTTCAGTTGTGTCAGCGGAGACGCCCGATGTCGCTCACCAATCCGATTGCTGCCTTGTTCGGCAAATCGCCGTTCAAGCCCCTGCAACAGCACATGCGCATCGTCATGGAATGCGTCGGCGAAGTGCCTGCTTTGTTCCAGGCCCTGATTGACGACGATCAGGAACAGCTTGGCGAGTTGAAAAACCGGATTTTCATCAAGGAGGGGGAGGCTGACGCTGTCCGCGCGGATATGTGCGATCACCTGCCGCGCAGTCTGCTCCTGGCGGTGGACCGGCAGGACCTGCTCGAGCTGTTGGCGATGCAGGATGCCATCGCCGACACCGCGCAGGATATCGCCGGTCTGCTGGTCGAGCGCAGGATGGAAGTCCCGGCAGGCATGGCCGAGCCGCTGATGCGACTGGTGGCCCGTTGCGTCGACACCTGTGCACTGGCGCACAGTATCGTCGAGGAGCTTGATCAGTTGCTGGAGACGGGCTTCCGGGGTCGTGAGGCCGAGCGCGTGCAGGCGATGGTCGTCGAACTCGGGCACATGGAGAGCGACACGGACGTGATGGGAATGGACCTCGCGCGCGCCCTTTTCGCCGAGGAAGACAACCACAAACCGGTCTCCGTCATGTTCTGGTATCAGTTGATCCAGTGGGTCGGAACGCTGGCCGACTACGCCGAAAGAGTAGGCGAAACGCTGCGCCTGCTGATTGCCCGCCGATGAGCAGGGAGTCGGCAGCGTGACCAAGGCGGCCTGCCGGCGAGATTCGTCGGCGTCCGAGTCCGGATGCCGCACCTTCCCGTTCCGCCCTTGGACCTGCCGGTGAGGCGTTGAGCATGGAAATCATCGCTCAGCATCAAACCCTCTTCCTGGCGCTGGCTCTCGCCTGCGGCCTTTACATGACGTGGGGGATCGGCGCCAACGATGTCGCCAACGCCATGGGCACCACGGTCGGCTCCGGGGCTATCACGGTCAGGCAGGCTGTCGTTCTGGCTGCGACGATGGAGTTCCTCGGCGCCTATCTGGCGGGCGGCGCCGTGGCCGACACCATCGCCAAGGGCATCATCGATGGCGAGCTTTTCCGACCGGTGCCGCATTTGCTGATGTTCGGCATGATCGCCGCACTGCTCGCCACCGGCATCTGGCTGATGGTCGCCACGCTGCGTGGCTGGCCGGTGTCCTCGACCCATACGATCGTCGGCGCCGTGTGCGGCGTCGGCGTTGCTGCGCTGGGTGTGGACGCGGTGCAATGGGAAATGATGGCTGAGATTGTCGCCAGCTGGTTGATTTCGCCGGTGCTTGGTGGCCTCGTGTCGCTGTTGTTGACGCTGAGCATTCGCCGATTCATTTTCAATACCCGCGATCCGGTCGGCGAGGCGCGCAAGTGGGCGCCAGTGTATGCCTTTCTGGTCGGCTGGATCGTTTCGCTGATCGTCGTCGTCAAGGGGCTCAAGCACGTCGACATCACACTCGGCAACCTCGAAGGGCAGGTGCTCGCCGTGGCGATCGGTGTCGTCGTCGCCATCGCCGCCAGGTTGATCATGAACGGTGTGCAACTCGATGCGCGCGCCGACCGAGCCTTCCAGTACGCCAGCGTCGAGAGGCTGTTCATCCCGCAGATGGTATTCACCGGCGCGGCGATGGCCTTCGCGCACGGCTCCAACGACGTGGCCAATGGCATCGGCCCAATGGCGGCGGCGATTCAGATCATCGAAACGCAGGCGGTGTCGGCCACCTCACCGGTGACGCCGTTGATGTTGTTCATCGGCGGCCTGGGCATCGTCGCCGGTCTGGCGACCTATGGTTACAAGGTGATGGCCACCCTCGGTCACAAGATCACCGAGCTGACGCCAACCCGCGCCTACTGTGCCACCATTGCCGCCGCCTTTGTTACCGTGGCGGCTTCCGGCTTGGGTCTGCCGGTGTCGACTACGCATATCGCCGTCGGCGCCGTGATGGGCGTCGGCATTGCCCGCGGCATCGGCGCCCTGGATCTTCGTGTCGTCAGCGGCATTGTCGTTTCCTGGCTCGTCACCGTTCCGGTTGGCGCTATCCTGGCGGCGATCACCTTCCACATCCTGCGCGCGTCGTTTTCCTAGAATGGCGGCGACCCATCCAGCCGCCGGCGCGGCGTCAGGCGGTGCAGATCACCCCGGGGCGAGCGAAACCGGCGCCATTCCGGATCTGTCTACCCGACCTGTCGAGTCGCTGCAGAACTACAAGGGAATCGACTTCCCCGGTGACATCCGCTATCGCCAGATTCTGGTGACCGGTCCGCCTGGTGCCGGCAAGAGCACCTTGATCGTGCATCTTGGCGGCTGGTCGGAGGAAGGTTACCTCGACCTCGGCAAGAAGCATTGGTGGCGATCCGAGATTCTCTCGGTGCGGCCGCGGGAGATCCATCTGGGCATGCCTTTCGTGGGTCTCGACAACGCTGTATCGGTTTTTGATGCCGAGTTCCTCGATCGTGACCCGCTGCCGCCGGTGGATTTCGCTCGCCTGGTGTTGCCACCTCGCAAGCGCTTCTTCTTTTCCGTCGACTGGTATCGCCGTTACGTCTTCGAGTTCCTGCTCCCACCCGCGGATCTGGTCTTCGAGCGACGTCGCGAGCGGGCGCGGCATTGTACGCATCCGGTTGACGCGCAACTCAGCCTGGAGATCTGCGCCGCCCAACTCGAGGTGTTTCGCCAGGTCGCCTCGTTCCTGCATCGGCAGGGCTTCTACGTCTATGTCCGTGAAGGGACGGACAGCATCCCAAGGCGCTTTCTCGACGCACCGTTGCAGCCGTGAAGAGGCGCGCCGCCCGACGCCCGTTCAGAATTGCGAGCCTCTTCGCCTGGCTGAAGGCGTTGTCCGCGCGTTTGGGCTTCGGATGGGGCCATAACCTCAAACTCGGCGATGGCTATCGGCTCGGCAGCACCAAGGTGCGTATCCCTCTCGACGGCATTCCGATCGAGATCACCCTCGGTCTCAACGACAGGCGTCTGCATCTCTACCCCGAAACCCGCCTCAACCCGCGTGGCGAGACGGCTCGGCTCGGCAGCTTCATAATTTTCGATCCGCGTACCCACCTTCGCCGGATCGGCGGCTTTCTGCGCCTGAGCCCGAAAAACTGGCTGGCCCTCGGCTCGGGAGACGAGGTTCAGCAGGCGATTTTCGACTACCCACCGGCGGTGGACGAGCAACACCTCGTGGTGATCTATGGCCGCGACGCGCTGGTGTTTCGCAATCTGAGCGATGCCGGCACCGCTATCGCACCCATGCTCGATGAAGTCACATCGCTGCGGATGAGCAAGCTGCGGCGGCTGCGCGATATCTTCGGTGGTCCGCTTGAGCTATTGCCCCGCGATGAGGCCTTGCTGCTCATCGAAGCGGTCAATCTGCTCCTGCACGAGGAGATCTATCGCCCGCGGGACAGCCGGGGTCTGCCGGGCGGCTTGCTGGAATTGCCGCATACCGTGACCCCGATTCTGGTTGCCGACCTGCATGCCCAGGTCGACAACCTGCTGACGGTACTGAGCCAGAATGCCTTTCTCGAGGCGATCGAGGAAGGCAGTGCGGTCCTCGTCATCCTTGGTGATGCGGTGCATAGCGAGGTCGATGGGCAACTCAGAGAGATGGTTGGGTCGATGCTGCTGATGGATCTGATCTTCCGGCTCAAGCTGCATTTTCCCAAGCAGGTGTTCTATGTTCGCGGCAACCACGATTCGTTCTCCGAGGACATCGCCAAGGACGGCATCCCGCAAGGCCTGCTGTGGGCCAAGGAACTCAGTGAGCGCCGTGGCACGGCATATCTGAAGGCGATGGGCGAGTTCTACCGGCTGTTGTCCTACGTCGTCGTTTCCGAGGACTTCATCGCCTGCCATGCGGCGGCGCCGAAGACCAAGGTCAGTCGGGAAATGCTGGTGCAGATTCACGACCACCCGGGGCTGATTCTTGAACTGATCAACAACCGCCTGTACCGGGCGAATCGTCCGCAGGGCTACAACCGACGTGATGTGAAACGCTTCCGCCGCGCCCTGCAGGTCGAGCCCGGCACGCCCTTCATCGTCGGCCACACGCCCATAGATCGGGAGCAGACCCTGTGGCTGAACGTCGATGCGATTCGCAACCACCATGTGCTGTTCAGCGCACATCCCGACTGGGTAGGCGTTTTCACGCGTGTCGACGACACCATGATTCCTCTTGTTTACCCGGTGGATTCCCTGACGCCGATCATCAACGCATTGGCCGCGGAGCCGGGCTGAGTGCCGGGTCCGCTGTTCCGGTTGGCGCTGTCGACGCCCCGTCGTGCAGGCTCTCCTTGTGGTTTTGGGGCAACAGCCGATTGACCGCAGCCGCTGACACTGGCTATACTCCAAAAGTTTTTCTGGAATGCCGCCCGTCGCCACGGGGGGTGGCGAAAACGACCAAGAGGCCATATGGATTATCTTTTTTCAGCGGTGCTGGTAGTGCACATCCTGGCGGCGATGGGTGTGATAGGGCTCGTCCTGGTTCAGCACGGTAAGGGCGCCGACATGGGCGCGGCCTTTGGCAGCGGTGCCTCAGGGAGCTTGTTCGGGGCGACCGGGTCGGCAAATTTCCTTAGTCGCGCCACCGCCGTGCTTGCCACGGTGTTCTTCGTGACCAGCCTGTCACTGGCCTATATTGCTTCCAGCAAGCCAAAAACGACTGGCAGTGTGATGCAGGATGCGGTAAACTCGACGCCTGTTCCAGTACCGCCGGCGGGCAGCGTTGACAAGCCTGCGAGCCCCGCGGATCCTGATTCGAAAGCGAAAGATATTCCAAAGTAATTGGCTTTGACGGCCGCGGCGGGGAGTGCACTTTCCCTCGGTTGACTCGTCCGCTGGCTGTGGTAGTGCCGACGTGGTGAAATTGGTATACACGCTATCTTGAGGGGGTAGTGACTTCGGTCGTATGAGTTCGAGTCTCATCGTCGGCACCATGAGGAGCCAGCCGCAGCGGCTGGCTGCAGTCTGAAATGAAGTGCTTGTGGGGCGGATCATGCTGGAAAGCTATTTCCCGGTATTTGTCTTCATCCTGGTAGGCGTTGCGTTTGGTTTTGCGCCCGTTCTGACGGGTCTGATCGTGGCACCGCACCGGCCCGACAGCGAAAAGCTCTCTCCCTACGAGTGCGGTTTCGAAGCCTTCGAAGACGCGCGCATGAAGTTTGATGTGCGCTACTACCTGATCGCGATCATCTTCATCCTGTTCGATCTCGAAGTGGCCTTTCTCCTGCCCTGGGCGACGATCTTCAAGGAGATCGTGCACACCGATTCGGTCCGCTGGTTCGGTTTCATCGAGATGCTGGTTTTTATCGCCATTCTGGTCGTCGGCTACGTGTATGCCTGGGCCAAGGGCGCTCTGGATTGGGAGTGAGTAATGGGCATTGAAGGCATTCTTCAAGAAGGCTTCGTTACCACTACAGCCGACAAGCTGATCAACTACGTGCGTACCGGCTCCTTGTGGCCGATGAGTTTCGGACTGGCCTGCTGCGCAATCGAGATGATCCACGCCGGTTGCTCCCGCTACGACTTGGATCGCTTCGGCATCGTCTTCCGCCCAAGTCCGCGGCAGTCCGACGTGATGGTGGTTGCCGGAACCCTGACCAACAAGATGGCTCCCGCGATGCGCAAGGTCTACGATCAGATGGCGGAGCCGCGCTGGGTGATCTCGATGGGTTCCTGCGCCAACGGCGGTGGCTACTACCACTATTCCTACTCGGTCGTGCGTGGCTGTGACCGCATCGTCCCGGTCGACATCTACGTGCCGGGCTGTCCGCCGACCGCCGAGGCGCTGATCTATGGACTGATTCAGTTGCAGAACAAGATCCGTCGCACCAATACCATCGCCCGCTGAACCCAACCGACCGAGAGTGAGCCATGTCGTCCGCCACGCTGGAAGCGCTTAGCCATACCCTGCAAGAGCATCTCGGTGATCGCGTAAAGTCCCTCAAGGTAGCCCTCGGCGAAGTGACCGTCGAGGTGGATGCCGCCGACTACCTCGCCGTGATGCAAACGCTTCGCGACGAACCGGCATTGTCGTTCGAAGAGTTGATCGACCTTTGCGGTGTCGATTATTCGACCTACGCCAATGCGCCGCGCGCAGGCAGGCGATTTGCCGCGGTCAGTCACCTGATCTCCATCACCAGGAACTGGCGCCTGCGCGTTCGCTGCTTCGCGCCCGACGACGACTTCCCGTCGGTGCCGTCGGTGACCGGTGTCTGGAACGTTGCCGACTGGTTCGAGCGCGAAGCTTTCGACCTGTTCGGTATTGTCTTCCCGGGGCATCTCGACCTGCGTCGAATTCTCACCGACTACGGCTTCATCGGCCATCCTTTCCGTAAGGACTTCCCGATTTCGGGGTACGTCGAGATGCGCTATGACCCGGACCAACAACGGGTGATCTATCAACCGGTGACCATAGAGCCGCGCGAGGTAACGCCGCGGATCGTTCGCGAAGCGACCTACGGGAACGTCGAAAATGCCTGAGCTGCGTAACTTCACCCTGAATTTCGGGCCGCAACACCCGGCCGCGCACGGCGTCCTGCGGATGGTGCTCGAACTCGACGGCGAAGTGGTGATGCGTGCCGACCCGCACATTGGTCTGTTGCATCGGGCGACCGAGAAGCTCGCCGAAACCAAGACCTGGATTCAGTCGGTGCCTTACATGGACCGCCTCGACTACATGTCGATGATGTGCAACGAGCACGCCTATTGCATGGCGATCGAACGACTGTTGCAGATCGAGGTGCCGATCCGCGCTCAGTACATTCGGGTCATGTTCGACGAGATCACGCGCATTCTGAACCACCTCCTGTGGGTCGGCTGTCACGGCCTCGACGTCGGCGCGATGACCATGGTGCTGTACGCCTTTCGCGAGCGCGAGGATCTCGTCGATGCCTATGAGGCGGTTTCCGGTGCCAGGATGCACGCCGCCTATTACCGGCCGGGCGGTGTTTATCGCGATCTGCCCGATCGCATGGCGCAGTACAAGGAATCGAAGTGGAAGAGTGCGGCCCAGATCAAGCCTTTCAACGAGGCGCGCGGCGGTTCCCTGCTGGACTTCCTCGATGATTTCTCGAGCCGCTTTCCGAAGTTGCTCGACGAGTACGAAACGCTGCTGACCGACAACCGGATCTGGAAGCAGCGCCTGGTCGACGTCGGCATCGTCACGCCGGAGCGCGCACTGCAGCGCGGCTTTACGGGGCCGATGCTGCGCGGTTCGGGAATTGCCTGGGATCTGCGCAAGAAGCAGCCCTACGAAGTCTATGACCGCGTCGACTTCGACATACCGGTTGGCAAAACCGGCGACTCGTACGACCGCTACCTGGTCCGCATGGAGGAGATGCGTCAGTCGAATCGCATTCTCAAGCAATGCATCGACTGGTTGCGGCAAAACCCGGGTCCGGTGATGTCCGACAACCACAAGGTTGCGGCGCCGAGCCGCGAGGCCATGAAGTCGAACATGGAGGAACTGATCCACCACTTCAAGCTGTGTACCGAGGGCATGCATGTTCCGGAAGGGGAGGTCTATTCGGCGGTTGAGCACCCCAAGGGAGAGTTCGGCATCTACGTCATCTCCGACGGCGCGAACAAGCCGTACCGCTTGAAGATCCGCCCTCCGGGTTACGTGCACCTGTCGGCGATGAATGAGATGGTCTGTGGGCACATGCTGGCCGACGTGGTGACCATCATTGGTTCGCAGGACGTAGTTTTTGGCGAGATTGACCGCTGATGCTGACTTCAGAATCCCTCAAGAGAATTGACCGCGAGATTGCCAAGTACCCGGCTGACCAGAAACAGTCAGCGGTAATGGCGTCTCTCGCCATTGCCCAGGAAGAGCAGGGTTGGCTTTCCAGTGAAGCCATCGAGTTTGTTGCCGGGTATCTCGGCATGGCGCCGATCGCTGCCTACGAAGTGGCGAGCTTCTACAACATGTACGATCTAAAACCTGTTGGCAAGTACAAGGTATCGGTGTGCACCAACCTGCCGTGCATGCTTACCGGTGGCGTCGACGCCGGCGAGTACCTCAAGCAGAAGCTCGGAATCGATTACAACGAGACCACCCCGGACGGCCTGATCACCCTGAAAGAAGGCGAATGCATGGGGGCCTGCGGCGACGCGCCGGTGATGATCGTCAATAACCGTCGCATGTGTAGCTGGATGAATCCCGAGCAAATCGACAAACTGCTGGCGGAGCTCAAGTAATGGCGATCCTCGGTGCGATCAACCCGATGCTCAGCGTCGGTCTCGATGGTGACAATGCCTGGCGTCTGGCCGATTACGTCAAGCGCGGCGGCTACACCGCCCTGCGGCGCATTCTCGAAGAGAAACTGCCGCAGGAGTACGTCATCAACGAGGTCAAGAAATCCGTTCTGCGCGGTCGCGGTGGGGCGGGTTTCCCGACCGGCCTCAAGTGGAGTTTCATGCCGCGCTCGTTTCCCGGTGACAAGTACGTCGTGTGCAATTCGGATGAAGGCGAGCCTGGCACTTTCAAGGATCGCGACATCCTGCGCTACGACCCGCATTCGGTGATCGAGGGGATGGCCATCGCGGGTTTTGCGATGGGGGCAGGGCGCGGCTACAACTATATCCATGGCGAAGTGTGGGAGATCTACGAGCGCTTCGAAGAGGCGCTCGACGAAGCACGCGCAGCGGGCCTGCTCGGCAAGGACATCCTCGGTTCGGGCTTCAACTTCGATCTCTTCGCACATCACGGCTACGGCGCCTATATCTGCGGTGAGGAAACGGCCCTGCTCGAGTCGATCGAAGGCAAGAAAGGTCAGCCGCGCTTCAAGCCGCCGTTCCCCGCCTCCTTCGGGCTTTACGGCAAGCCGACAACCATCAACAACACCGAGACTTTTGCGTCGATCCCCTACATCATCAACCTGGGCGGCGAGCACTATCTGGAAGCCGGCAAGGCGAACAATGGTGGCACCAAGCTCTTCTCCGTGTCGGGTCACGTCAATCGGCCGGGAAACTACGAGATCCCGCTCGGCACGCCGTTCGCCACCCTGCTCGATATGGCGGGCGGCATGCGCGGCGGCCGGCAACTCAAGGGCTGCATTCCCGGTGGCTCGTCATCACCGGTGGTCCCGGCAGCGACGATGATGGACTGCACAATGGACTACGACTCGATCAGCAAGGCTGGTTCGATGTTGGGATCGGGTGCCGTCATCGTCATGGACGAGACGACCTGCATGGTGAAGGCGCTCGAGCGGCTTTCCTTCTTCTACTACGAAGAATCGTGCGGGCAATGCACGCCCTGTCGGGAAGGGACCAACTGGCTCTACAAGATCGTGCATCGTATCGAGCACGGCCAGGGGCGCGCCGACGACCTCGACCTGTTGGCGAGCGTCACGACCAACATCATGGGCCGCACCATTTGCGCGCTTGGCGACGCGGCATCGATGCCCGTCCAAAGCTTCATCAAGCACTACCGCGATGAGTTCGCCTACCACATCGAACACAAGAAGTGCCTCGTGCCCGTTGATGTCCAGCGTGCCGGCAGTGGCTTCTTCACGGCAACGGTTTAGGGTCCGACACGATGGAAATCGAAATAGACGGCAAGATGGCGCACGTGCCTGATGGCAGCACCATCATGGATGCTGCCCAGCAGGTTGGCGCCTATATCCCGCATTTCTGCTACCACAAGAAGCTCTCGATCGCTGCCAACTGCCGCATGTGTCTGGTACAGGTCGAGAAGGCGCCGAAGCCCCTGCCTGCCTGCGCGACGCCGGTGACCAACGGCATGAAGGTATTCACGCACTCCGAACTGGCTGTCAAGGCGCAGCAGGGCGTGATGGAGTTCCTGCTTATCAATCATCCCCTCGACTGTCCGATCTGCGATCAGGGTGGTGAGTGTCAGCTGCAGGACCTGGCGGTCGGCTACGGCGGTAGCGCGTCGCGTTTCCAGGAAGGCAAGCGCGTGGTCTTTCACAAGGACGTCGGCCCGCTCATCTCGATGCAGGAGATGGCGCGTTGCATCCACTGCACGCGTTGCGTCCGCTTCGGTCAGGAAATTGCCGGAGTAATGGAACTCGGCATGGCCAACCGCAACATGCATTCGGAGATCATGACTTTCGTCGGTCGATCGGTTGACTCCGAGCTTTCCGGCAACATGATCGACCTCTGTCCGGTTGGTGCCCTTACGTCCAAGCCGTTTCGCTATGCTGCGCGTAGCTGGGAACTGGGGCGGCGCAAGTCGATCAGTCCGCATGACAGCCTCGGTGCCAACCTGACGGTGCAGGTGAAAAACAACGTGGTCATGCGCGTTCTGCCACGTGAAAACGAAGACGTGAATGAGTGCTGGGTATCGGACAAGGACCGTTTTTCCTACGAAGCGCTGAGTTCACCGGCGCGGTTGACGAAGCCGATGGTGCGTATTGATGGCTCGCTGCGCGAAGTCGCGTGGAACGTCGCGCTCGACTACGTCACGCATGCGCTCAAGGATGTTGTCGGCACGAGCGGTGGCGAAGCGCTGGCCGCGCTCGCTTCACCACATGCCACGCTCGAAGAGCTCCATCTGCTGCAGAAACTGATCCGTTCACTCGGTTCCGGTAACGTCGATTTTCGCCCGCGGCGACGCGACTTCTCGACTGACGGCAGACTTGACGGCGTTCCGTGGCTTGGCCTCAAGTTGTCGGAAATCAAGGACCTCGATGCGGCGCTGGTGGTGGGCAGCTTCCTGCGCAAGGACCACCCCCTGTTTGCGCAGCGCCTGCGCCAGCTTGCCAAGAAATGGGGCAAGGTGAGCCTGCTGGCACTTGGTGCCGACGATCCACTGATCAACCTGCACGCCCGGATGAGCGTGTCGCCCGCCCGCTTGCCGCTCGCTCTGGCGGCTGTGGTCAAGGCCGCGGCCCAATTGAAGGGCGAGGCCGTTGCCGCTGAACTCGCCTCCGTCGAACCTTGCGCGACCAGCCAGGCGATCGCGAGAAGCCTGCTCGATGGCGAAAGGCGCGCGATATTCCTCGGCAACGCAGCCGAGCAGCATCCGCAGGCGGCGCAACTGCATGCCCTGGCGCTGGAGTTGGCGAGGCTGACGGGTGCCTCCTGCGGCTTCATCGGCGAGGCTGCCAACAGTGCCGGCGGTTACGTTGCGAAAGCCTTGCCCACCGCACTCAACGCTCATTCCATGTTCGCGCAGCCACGCCAGGCCTACCTCCTGCTCGGTGTGGAACCGGAACTCGATTGCCATGATCCGCAACTGGCCGTGTCCGCCCTCAAGGGTGCCAGGCTGGTGGTCGTGCTCACCCCGTTCAAGGACGGAGCGGCCGGCGACTACGCCGATGTTCTGCTGCCGACCGCACCATTCACCGAGACTTCCGGATCCTTTGTCAACAGCGAAGGCCGCTTGCAGAGTTTCACGGGTGTCGTCCGCCCTCTCGGCGACGCGCGTCCCGGCTGGAAGGTGCTGCGTGTGCTGGGCAACCTGCTTGACCTGCCAGGGTTCGACTACGACTCGAGCGAGCAGGTGCGCGACGAGGTGGCCCCGGGCGGTGAAGGTTTTGTCCAGGGTTTGAACAACGGCCTCCACAGTCTGGCGGTGTCGCTGCCGGCACCGACCGAGGCTCTGCAGCGTGTTGCCGATGTACCGATCTATGCCGCGGACCCGCTCGCTCGTCGCGCCGCCGCGTTGCAGAAGACCGCCGATGCCATGCCGCCGACGGCGCGCATGAACACGCAAACTCTGGCGGCAGTTGGCGTCGGCGACGGCGCCGCGGTGCGCGTTCGGCAGGGGAACGGTGAGGTTGTTCTCGAGGCCAGGCTCGACGACACGGTGCCGGAGGCCTGTGTTCGGGTCGCTGCCGCACATGTTTCGACCGCCGCGCTGGGCGAGATGTTCGGCGCGATCAATGTGGAGCGTGCATGATGGTGGATGCGCTGCAAGGACTGCTGCAAGGTCTTTTTGGGTCGCTGTTTCCGCTCGTCTGGACACTGCTCAAGATTGTTCTGATCATCGCCCCTCTGCTTCTCGCAGTCGCTTACCTGACTTTCTGGGAACGCAAGGTCATCGGCTGGATGCAGGTGCGCATCGGGCCGAATCGCGTCGGACCGTGGGGACTGATCCAGCCGATTGCCGACGGCGTCAAGCTGCTGCTGAAGGAAGTGGTGATACCTACCGGCGCCAACAAGGGCGTGTTCCTGATTGCACCGATGTTCGCTTTCGCGCCAGCTCTTGCCGCCTGGGCGGTTATTCCTTTCAACGACACGCTGGTGTTGGCGAATGTAAACGCCAGCCTGTTGTACATCATGTCGATCACTTCCATTGGCGTCTACGGGATCATTCTTTCGGGTTGGGCGTCGAACTCCAAGTACGCGTTTCTTGGGGGCATGCGTTCCGCGGCGCAGATGATCTCCTACGAAGTGGCCATGGGCCTTGCCCTGGTGGTGGTTCTGATGGTTTCGAACAGCCTGAACCTCGGCGATATCGTGAAAGCCCAGGGTGAGGGCTATTTCGCCGACAAGGGCTTCGGGTTCCTGTCCTGGAACTGGTTGCCGCTGTTGCCGATGTTCGTCGTTTATCTGGTGTCGATCGTTGCCGAGACCAACCGCGCGCCATTCGACATGGCCGAAGGCGAATCCGAGATCGTTGGCTTCCACGTCGAGTATTCGGGAATGGCGTTTGCCGTCTTCTTCCTTGCCGAATACGCCAACATGATCCTCGTATCGACACTGGCGTCGACCCTCTTCCTGGGCGGCTGGCTATCGCCAGTGGGCTTTCTGCCTGATGGCATCCTCTGGCTTTTCCTCAAGATCTCCGCTGTCCTGTTCTTCTTCCTCTGGATTCGCGCCACTTTTCCCCGTTATCGCTATGACCAGATCATGCGTCTGGGTTGGAAAGTGTTCATCCCCTTGTGTCTGATCTGGCTGGTCGTCGTCGGCTGCTGGATGATGTCGCCGCTGAACATCTGGAAGTGAGAGGCTAGTCATGGGTTCGATGAAGGAAGTTTTCAACAGCCTGCTGCTCCGGGAGCTTTTCAAGGGGATGTCGGTGACCGGGCGCTATATGTTTGCCCGCAAGATCACCGTCCAGTACCCGGAAGAGAAGACCCCGCAGAGCTTCCGTTTCCGCGGTTTGCACGCGCTGCGCCGCTATCCGAACGGCGAGGAACGCTGTATCGCCTGCAAGTTGTGTGAGGCCGTCTGTCCGGCGATGGCGATCACGATCGAATCGGATCAGCGCGACGATGGTTCGCGCCGCACGACGCGTTACGACATTGACTTGACCAAATGCATCTTTTGCGGTTTCTGCGAAGAAGCCTGCCCGGTCGATGCGATCGTCGAGACACGGATCTACGAGTACCACGGGGAAACGCGTGGCGACCTCTACTACACCAAACCGATGCTGCTGGCCAACGGTGATCGCTACGAAGCGCAGATCGCCGAAGACCGCGAGCTCGACGCGAAATACCGCTGACAGGCCGACACGATGGAATTCAAGACCTTCGTTTTCTATTTTCTCTCGGCGATCCTGGTTTTTGCCGGGCTGCGCGTGATTACTGCACGCAATCCGGTGCATGCGGCGCTCTTCCTCGTTTTGGCCTTCTTTACGGCGAGTGGCGTCTGGATTCTGTTGCAGGCCGAGTTTCTCGCCATGGCGCTCGTCCTGGTCTACGTCGGTGCCGTGATGGTGCTCTTCCTGTTCGTGGTCATGATGCTCGACATCAACCTCGATCGTCTGCGCGAGGGATTCTGGAGCTACCTGCCGCTGGGTTCGATCATTGCCCTGCTGATGGTCGCCGAGATGGGGCTGGTTCTCGGCGGCAATTACCTTGGCCTGTTCGAGAGCAGCGTCCGGCAGACGGGCGCCGACGAAAGCAACGTCCAGGCGGTCGGTCGCCTTATGTTTACCGAGTACGTCTATCCCTTCGAGTTGGCGTCGGTCATCCTCCTCGTCGGGATTGTCGCCGCCGTCGCCCTGACTCAGCGTGGCAAGCGAAAGAACAAGGCTGTCAATCCCTCCCAGCAGGTGTTCGTCAAGGCAGGGGAGCGCGTCCGCGTACTCCAGATGCCTGCCGAGAAGAGAGACTGACCGCGCTTGACGCGATATCTACACCGAGAATAAGACGGAGCGGCCGGGCAACCGGCCGCGCCATGCAGAAGGAATCAGGGAGGTACCTTGCTTACACTGTCCCATTTTTTGATCCTGGGCGCGATCCTTTTCGCGATCAGCGTCGTCGGTATCTTCCTCAACCGCAAGAATCTGATCATCATTCTGATGTCGATCGAGTTGATGCTGCTGGCGGTGAACATGAACTTCATCGCCTTTTCCCACTACTTGCAGGATCTTGCCGGGCAGGTTTTCGTTTTCTTCATCCTGACCGTCGCGGCTGCCGAATCGGCAATCGGGCTGGCGATTCTCGTGGTGCTGTTCCGCAACCTGAAGACCATCCATGTGGATGATCTGGACAGCCTGAAGGGTTGAACATGGAAATGCAAAAGCTCTACCTGCTGGTTCCTCTGGCGCCGCTCGTTGGCGCAATCATTGCCGGCCTGTTCTGCCGGGTAATTCCTCGCTGGGTGGCGCACACCGTAACCATCGCCGGTGTTGCCATCGCCTGTCTGGCCTCGTTGGTGATCTTCAAGGACGTGATGGCGGGCAACACCTACAATGGACCCGTCTACCAATGGCTGACTTCGGGCGAGTACCGCTTCGAAGTGGGTTTCCTGATCGATCAACTGACGGTGACCATGATGCTCGTCGTCACCTCGGTCTCCCTGATGGTACACATCTACACCATCGGCTACATGCAGGACGATCCCGGCTATAACCGCTTCTTCAGCTACATCTCGTTGTTCACTTTCTCGATGTTGATGCTCGTGATGAGCAACAATTTCATGCAATTGTTCTTTGGCTGGGAGGCCGTTGGCCTGGTTTCGTATCTCCTGATCGGCTTCTGGTACACGCGGCCGACGGCAATCTTTGCCAATCTCAAGGCCTTCCTGGTCAACCGCGTCGGTGACTTCGGTTTCATTCTCGGCATCGGTCTCGTTCTTGCCTACTTCGGAACGCTCGACTACGCCGCTGTTTTTGCCCTCGCACCGGCCGTGGCCGCCGATACCACCATTGCGCTGTTCGGTGAGAACCGCATTGCGCTGATGACCGCCATTTGCATCCTGCTGTTCATCGGTGCCATGGGCAAGTCGGCGCAGGTTCCACTGCATGTCTGGCTGCCCGATTCGATGGAAGGCCCGACGCCAATCTCGGCGCTGATCCACGCGGCGACGATGGTGACGGCCGGCATCTTCATGGTGGCGCGCATGTCTCCACTGTTCGAGCTGTCGGATACCGCGCTGTCCTTCGTCATCGTCATCGGCTCGATCACCGCGCTGTTCATGGGCTTCCTCGGCATCATCCAGAACGATATCAAGCGCGTGGTGGCCTATTCCACGCTCTCACAACTCGGTTACATGACGGTCGCGCTGGGCGTCTCCGCCTACTCTGTGGCGATTTTTCATCTGATGACGCACGCCTTCTTCAAGGCACTGCTGTTCCTCGGCGCGGGTTCGGTGATCATCGGCATGCACCACGATCAGGATATCCGCAACATGGGCGGTCTGCGCAAGTACATGCCGATCACCTGGATCACTTCCCTGATCGGCTCGCTGGCGCTGATCGGGACGCCGTTCTTCGCCGGCTTCTACTCAAAGGACTCGATCATCGAGGCGGTGGCGCTGTCGCACCTGCCGGGTGCCGGTTTCGCCTACTTTGCCGTAATGGCCGGCGTCTTCGTGACGGCCTTCTATTCATTCCGCATGTATTTCCTGGTCTTCCATGGCGAAGAGCGGTTTGGCAAGGCGGCATCGCATGGCCACGGCGCCGCCCATGGCGCGGCAGACAGCCATGCCAGCCATGATGATGACCATGCCAAGGCGGGCAGTGATCACGGCGCGCACGCCGACGACGAACCCGATGCGCACCACCATGGTCTCGCGCCGGGCCAAAAGCCGCACGAAACACCCTGGGTGGTGACTCTGCCGCTGATCATGCTGGCGATTCCATCCGTGATCATCGGCTACATCGGCATCGAGCCAATGCTCTTCGGCGACTTCTTCAAGGATGCAATCTTCGTCGACTCCGTCGCGCATCCGGTGATGAAGGAACTCGCCCACCATTTCCACGGGGCTTTCGCCATGGCGACACACGCCGTGACCACTGCGGTGTTCTGGCTGGCGTTCTTCGGTGTAGCTCTGTCGTGGTTCCTGTACATGAAGCGCCCGGACATCCCGGCAGCGATCAAGAGCCGTTTCGGGGGGGTGTACACCCTGCTCGACAACAAGTACTACTTCGACAAGTTCAACGACGTGGTTTTTGCCGGCGGTGCACGGCTGCTTGGCCGCGGTCTGTGGAAAGGCGGCGACGCCGGTCTGATCGATGGCATCATCGTCAACGGTTCCGTGCATCTGGTCGGCTGGTTCGCGGCCGTGGCTCGGCTCTTCCAGACCGGTCACATTTACCACTACGCTTTTACGATGATTATCGGCGTGTTTGTCTTGATGACCCTTTGGGTCACGCGCGCCTGAGCTAGAGAAAGACTGGGAACGATATGTCAGGCACGCCGCTTCTCTCTCTTGCCATCTGGATTCCGATTCTCGCCGGTCTGGTTGTCCTGGCGACCGGATCCGATCGCAATGCACCGCTGGCACGAATGCTGTCCCTACTCGGTGCTGTCGCCGGCCTGTTGGTGACGATTCCGCTCTATACCGGTTTTGACATGCTTACCCCGGCGATGCAGTTCGTCGAGCTGAAGACCTGGATTCCGCGTTTCAATGTCAACTACCATCTCGGTGTTGACGGTATCTCGATGCTGTTCGTGATCCTCAACAGCTTCATAACGGTAACGGTCATCCTCGCCGGCTGGCAAGTCATCGACAGCAAGGTGGCACAATACAACGCCGGTTTCCTGATCATGTCCGGTTTGTTGAACGGCATATTTTCAGCGCTCGACGGCCTGCTGTTTTACGTGTTCTTCGAGGCCTCGCTGATCCCCTTGTACCTGATCATCGGCATCTGGGGTGGCCCGCGACGCGTTTATGCGGCTTTCAAGTTCTTCCTGTTCACCCTGATGGGTTCGCTGCTTTTCCTGATCGCCCTGCTCTACATGTTCATCCAGTCGGGCGGCAGCTTCTCCATCCTCGACTGGCATCAGATGCCTCTCGGCAGGACGCCGCAGACCTGGCTGTTCCTCGCCTTCCTGATTGCTTTCGCTGTCAAGGTGCCGATGTGGCCGGTACATACCTGGTTGCCGGACGCGCACGTCGAGGCGCCGACCGGTGGTTCGATCGTCCTGGCGGCGATCGCGCTGAAACTCGGTGCCTACGGCTTTCTGCGCTTCTCGCTGCCGATTGCGCCGGATGCTTCGCATCAACTCTCTGGCCTGGTGATCGGGTTGTCGCTGATCGCCATCATTTATATCGGCTTCGTGGCGCTGGCACAGGAGGACATGAAGAAGCTGGTTGCCTACTCGTCGATTGCCCACATGGGCTTTGTTACCCTCGGCTTTTTCATGTTCAGCGCGCTGGGTGTCGAAGGCGCGCTGGTGCAGATGATTTCGCACGGCTTCGTTTCCGGTGCGATGTTCTTCTCGATTGGCGTGATGTACGACCGGGCGCATTCGCGACAGATCGCCGATTACGGTGGCGTTGTCAACAGGATGCCGAAGTTTGCGGCGTTCTTCATGCTGTTTGCGATGGCCAATGCCGGACTGCCCGCCACGTCCGGCTTCGTCGGCGAGTTCATGGTCATCCTGGCTGCCGTCGAATACAATTTCTGGGTGGCCTTCGCCGCCGCCTCGACGATGATCGTCGGTGCCGCCTATACCCTGTGGATGTACAAGCGTGTGGTGTTCGGAGCGGTGGCCAACCACCATGTCGCCGAACTCACCGACATCAATGGGCGGGAGTTCTTCATTCTCGCCCTGTTTGCCGTTGGCGCACTAGGCATGGGTCTCTATCCGCAGCCCTTTACCGAAGTCATGCACAGCTCGGTGAACGAGTTGCTGCGTCACGTCGCCCTCAGCAAGATCCAATAATTGGTAGCCGCTATGACTCTTGCCGACATGCAGTTCCAGACGCCTGATCTCCGCCTCGCGAGTGCGGAGATCTTCATGCTGGTGATGGCTTGCCTGATCCTGATCCTCGATCTCTTCGTCAAGGACAAGAAGCGGACCTTGACCTTCGTCGCGACGCAGTTGACCCTGGTCGGCGCCGCCGTGGTCACCTTTGCAACGACTTCCGGCGACATCGGCTATACCTTCAGCAACATGTACGTTGGCGACCTGCTGAGCGACTTGCTGAAGTTGCTGCTGTACCTGACGGTGATCGTGGTGTTGTTCTATTCGCGCGGCTACATCCTCGAACGCGAACAGATGGCCCGGGGCGAGTACTACACCCTGGCGCTTTTCGCCACGCTCGGGATGATGGTGATGATTTCGGCGAATCACTTCCTGACCGTCTACCTGGGTCTGGAACTGCTGTCACTGTCACTCTATGCCATGGTGGCGATGAATCGTGATTCGGTGCCGGCGACCGAAGCGGCGATGAAGTATTTCGTCCTTGGTGCGCTGGCCTCCGGCCTTCTCCTGTACGGCATGTCGATGATCTACGGCGCGACCGGTACGCTCGAGATCACGGGTGTCGCCGAGCGTCTGTATGCCGGTCAGGCAGACCGGACCATCCTTGTTTTCGGTTTGGTGTTCCTGGTGTCGGGTATCGCTTTCAAGCTGGGTGTGGTTCCATTTCATATGTGGATACCGGATGTCTATCATGGTGCACCGACCGCCGTCACCCTGTTCATTGCCACGGCACCCAAGCTGGCCGCTTTCGCAATCGTCGTCCGTATGCTGATCAACGGTCTGATCGTGCTCGCGCAGGATTGGCAGTCGATGCTGATCCTGCTTGCGGTGTTGTCGATGGCGATCGGCAACATCGCGGCGATCGCCCAGACCAACCTGAAGCGTATGCTCGCTTATTCGGCGATCTCGCACATGGGCTTCATGCTTCTCGGCCTGGTTACCGGAGTCGTCGGCGGGGATGCTCGTTTCGCGCTCAATTCCTACAGCTCGTCGATGTTCTATGTCATCACTTATGTCCTGACCAGCGCGGGCACCTTCGGGATGATCCTGCTGCTGGCGCGGGGTGGGCTGGAGTCAGATGAGCTTGATGACCTCAAGGGACTCAACAAGCGTAGCCCCTGGTTCGCCGCGATGATGATGATGATGATGTTCTCGATGGCCGGCGTACCGTTCTTCGTCGGCTTTTTTGCCAAGTTCTCGGTACTGCAGGCAGTTGTTGCAGCCGGTTATCTGTGGCTGGCCATCGTCGCCGTATTCTTCTCGTTGATCGGTTGTTTCTACTACCTGCGCGTGGTCAAGCTCATGTACTTCGATCAGCCGGCGTGCAGCACGCCGCTCGAAGCGCCATTGGACATGAAGATTCTGCTCTCGGCGAACGGCCTGGCCGTGGCGCTGCTTGGTATCTTCCCGCAGGCGCTGATGTCGCTGTGTGCTTTCGCACTGCTGCGTTCCCTCTGACCACCCCCCGATTGATCAGGACGCGCCCCGCCAGTCGGGGCGTTTCTTCTTTGGAGTTCCCGATGGACGACGCTAACGATCACCTTCGCGAGGAGTCGCTCGAGAGTACCCAGGTTTTTCGCGGCACGCTGCTTGACGTTCGCTGTGATCGGGTGCGCTTGCCGGATGGTGAGGAACGCCTGCGCGAATACGTGAAACATCAGGGAGCGGCTGTGGTCATCGCCGTGCTCGACGATGGCCATCTGCTCTTTGTGCGCCAGCATCGCTATCCCTTGCACCGTTCCTTCATCGAACTGCCCGCCGGCAAGATCGATCCGGGTGAGGAAATCCTCGACACCGCCGCCCGGGAACTGCGGGAAGAAACTGGACACCAAGCGGCTGAGTGGCGCCATCTCGGAACGATGCACCCCTGTGTCGGCTACTCGGACGAGCGGATCGAGATCTTCCTCGCTCGCGCCCTGCATCGGGAGTCCGCCCCGCATCCCGACCAGGGCGAGTTCCTCGACCTGTTGAGCCTCTCGTTGGATGAAGCGCTGGCGGCGGTCAGGAGCGGCGCCATAACGGACGCGAAGACCGTTACCGGCCTGTTCTGGGCCGAGAAGGTAGTCCGCACGGGCTGGTGATCAGCGGCTGGCAAGTCCGATCGCTGCCCGAAGCTCAGCGACCTCGAGTTCCAGACGGGCGACGCGTTCTTCGAGGCCGGTGTCTTCCTGAACGGTTTGGCGCCGCACTGCTTCGGTCGGCAGGGCGGCTGCGCCGCACAGCAGGTGCGCCCAGCGCTGCTCACGCGCCCCTGCCTGCCTTGGCAGTCGGGTCACCAGAGGGCCGCTGCTGCGGGTTGCCAGTTCCTCCAGATACGCCTCGACCGAGGACGCATCATCAAAGCGGTACAGTCGCTCGCTGTTGGCGCGTAGCTCGCTGATGGTCTGCGGGCCACGCAGTACCAGGACTGCCAGCAAGGCGACACTCGCTGCCGGCACCCCGTACACCCGGCCGAAGTTCTGCGCGTAACGCAGGACGCGCCCGGAAGCACCGTAGGTTTCGAGCACCAGAATGCGGCCGCGCAGATCCTCGAGCGCCGCTTGCACTTCGCTGTCAATAACGCTCGTCACAGGATTGTCAATTTGCGGCACATTAAGGCCAGCGAATCGCGGCGTAATGTGGCCAGCAGAAGTGGCTGTTTTAGCGGTTTCGGACGGGTCGGTTTTACGCCGTTTTCAGTCTTTTTGCAACGTGGCAAGTGG